>CETU01017306.1_pt1 | contig 476323 bp, 435 predicted proteins | sample 356531 | NCBI WGS metagenome assembly CETU01 (sample SAMEA2623488, study PRJEB7988) | marine metagenome | isolation source: saline water (ENVO:00002010), including
GCGTTCATCCTGAGCCAGGATCAAGCTCTTCGTTGTATAAAAAATTTGTAATTGACTGTAATTGGATGTATTTAATTCTATCTTCAATATATCAATGAACTGTCTCAAAAAATAAAGCTTATTTAATAATAAATAACTACCTTATATTTTTGTTAGCTTTTAAATCTAAAATAAAAAGCGGGCGCAAAAATAAAAAAAAAACTACAAATACAACATAAAATTAAAAAGTTTTTTAAGCACCCAAACTTAATAACTCATTAAAAAAAAAGCGGCTGCAAATATATACTGTTTTGTTATATCAACAAAATTTAAAATATTTTTTTGATTATTAAAAATTAAATATAACAATTAAACAATATTTAAACTAGATAAATAATATATTTGCAAAACAAAAAATAACTTAAATTAAACAAATATGAAAGCAGTAGTTAGCATTATTATGGGTAGTACTTCTGATATGCCTGTAATGAAAAAAGCAGCAGATTTTTTGAATGAAATGGAAATTCCTTTTGAAATAAATGCCTTGTCAGCACATAGAGTTCCAGAACTAGTTGAGAAATTTGCTTCAAACGCAAGGAAAAATGGCATAAAGGTAATAATTGCTGGAGCAGGTGGCGCAGCACATCTTCCTGGAGTTGTAGCAGCATTTAGTACTGTTCCTGTTATTGGAGTTCCTTGTAGATCTTCAATATCGATAGATGGATGGGACTCAATACTATCAATATTACAGATGCCCCCTGGTATTCCTGTAGCTACAGTTGGCCTTGATGCTGCACAAAATGCTGGTATTTTAGCTGCACAAATACTTTCCACCGATAATGAAGAAATTCATTCTAAAATATATGAATACAAAAAAAATCTAAAGAAAAAAATAGTCAAAGCTAATGAAGATTTATCAAGTCATAAATTTAGCTATAGAGTACAATAACTTAAAAAAACCTCTTTTTTAAAAGAGGTTTTTTTAAATCAATCATAATAAAATTTATTTTAAAGTCGTTTTAATTCAAAAATTAAAAAGCAAAAAATGATTAACTACACCAAACGATTAAATAAACCTATTTTGCTATTTTTTTCCTTCATACTTTTAATATTATCATGCAATAATGTAAATCAAAAAAATACAAAAATCAAATATGAAGATCCTTATGAATATTATAATACTCTTAATAACAAATACAATAGTGTAAAAAATTTGATTTTTGAAATTCAAAGTAAAAAAACAAGTGAGGAGTCTAGAGAATTAATTCATAAATTAAAAAAAGATTTAATTAACAGTTTAAACACTTACTATAGCATGATGCTTGATAAAAATGATTATGGATTAAAGAACACATATTTAAATTATATGAAATTTTATGAAAAACAAGGATTAAAATATATAATACAATTAATAGATATTAAACAAGAAATTGAAATTTTAAAAAATAACAATCTAGAAGTTTTACAATCCTTAGATAAGGAATACAAGGAGGTTGATAAAATCTTATCTATAAAAGAAAAAGAAATATCTAAAGATATTGAAAAAGTTAAACACATTTACTTTAAAAAACACAACATCTTGGATGAAAACACAAAATAAAAACTTCTATATGATAGCTAAAACTATGTTTGGCTTAGAAGAAGTGTTAATGAAAGAATTAAGAAATTTAGGTGCTCAAGACATTAAAAAAATGAATAGAGCTGTAAGTTTTAAAGGTGATCTTGGATTTCTCTATAAAGCAAATCTTAACTTGAGAACAGCTCTTAGAATTCTCAAACCTATTAAATATTTTCAAGCATACAATGATCAAGAATTATATAAAAAATTAAAAGAAATTGAGTGGTTTAAAATTTTTAAACTCAACAATACTTTTTCTACAAGTGCGACAACAAATTCTGATACTTTTTCTCATAGTAAATTTGCTTCTTTACTTTTAAAAGACGCTATAGTAGATAAGTTTCGTGAAAAATATAATAAAAGACCAAATGTTGACACAAAAGAAGCTGACATACAGATTAATCTACATATCGCTAAAAATACTTGCACAGTATCTCTTGACAGCTCTGGAATATCTCTTCACAAAAGAGGATATAAATTAAATTCTTTAGAAGCCCCAATAAATGAAGTTCTTGCAGCAGGATTAATATTATTAAGTGATTGGGATAAAAAAAAAGATTTTCATGACCCGATGTGCGGAAGCGGGACAATATTAATAGAAGCAGCTTTGATTGCACAAAATATTCCGGCAAATATTTTTAGAAAAAAGTTCAGCTTTCAAAAGTGGAAAGACTTTGACTCTAATTTATGGGAAAAAATTAAAGAGGTATCTCTAAATAAAGAAATTAATTTCAACGGAAAAATATCAGGAAGTGATATATCAAACAAAGCTATTAACATTTGCAAAAAAAACATAAATAATGCACTAATGAATAATACAATTAAGGCATTTCAATCTGACTTTTTTTCAACAAAAATAAAAGAGGGTACTTTTGTCTTATTTAACCCACCATACGGAGAGCGTTTACAATTAAAGAATGCTGACTTTTACAAAAATACTGGAAATACACTCAAACACAGCTACGAAGGATGTAATGTTTGGTTAATTTCTTCTGACATATTAGAAATGAAATTTATAGGCCTGAAACCGACTAGAAAAATAAAAGTAATGAATGGTAAACTTGAATGCAGTTTTAGAAAATTTGAAATTTATAAAGGAAGTAAAAAATCAAAGCAAATAAATAAAAACCTAAAGAATAAATAAGTATTAATTGCAATCAGAGTTATCTAATGAAACCCTCTTACCATCAACAGTAACAAAAATAAATGAATCAATAAAACCTAAATCCATAGCTTGATCTAGCTGAGTTTTAGCTTCAATCATTGTTTCATATGTACCTGCATAAAATTCAGTTAACTCTGACCCTTTTGTCTTTTTATCAATATTTCCAAGCTGATTCATTTTTTCAAAATCTTCTTTTGACAAAGGGTAATTTGAAACCAATATTTGAACAGTAAATAAACATTTAGAAGGAACTATGGAAGAATTCGGGTCATCATTTAAATCATATAACACCTCATCATTTATATTATTTTTAGAGTTTTCATCTTTTTTATTAGCGTTATTTGATTTTTGAGAATTAGTATAATTTGATTTTTGAGAATTATCTTTATTTAAAACATAATTTAAACCGATTCTTTTACCATCTTTATATGTAACGATAAATGCATCATGAAAACCACGTGCAATCATTTGTGCTTGATAGTCTACAGCGTCATTGTAATCTGAAAAAACACCAACCATGTATCTAACCATGCCGTCATTTCCAACAAACGGAACTACGTTTTTAACATTTGCAAACACTTCATCAGGAAGTAATTTTTTAAAAGCTCCAATCTGCACTCTATAATTAGCTTCATTATTTAATGAATCAGGAATTTCTGAAGTATTTTTCAACGTGTCGTTTTCAATCACAACAATAGCATCAGCATCTAAACCATTTTCTTCATTTTGCAAATTACTTTCTTTCAGAAAATCTACATAATTAATTAATATTCCATTATTATCAACTATTATTTCTGTATCTGAAAATCTTAATTTCTCTTCCAATTCACCCTGCCTAATAATAGCTTGTTCATATGTAGAATAATCACCTACAGCATAAATAACAATGTCATTATCAATTCTGAAACTTTCCAAATCATCGATACTTAAAAGTCGATTCATAATAGGAGCGCTAATTGAATCATATCCTTGCCAAATTTTGACTTTATAAACCAACTCTTTTACTTCCAAATTATCATTTAATGATTCAATATACATCTTATTAAATGCATTAGCCTTTGCTATAAGATATTCATCAATTGTTTTAAAATCCTCACGCTTAATCTCATTTTCATTGTAGAATTCCGCATATTTTCTTGATGCTATTTCTACATCTGAATATGTGTTTTTATAATTTTCCACACTTAAAATCACACCATTTTTATCTACAATAACACCTTTAGGGGTGTTTTTTTGTTGATCTAAATAATTTGGAATCCCATCATTATCATCATCCAATGGACAACCATCTTCATCTACCTTTACACCTTTTGGGGTATTAGGACAAAAATCATCAAAATCTGGAACTAAATCACCATCCTCATCATTTGATTCAAATTCAACAAAATTTACATCTGCATAATAATTATCTGCAATTGTTGATTGATTATTTTTAGATTTTGTGAATAAGTCATAATGAACTGTAAAATTTAATGATTGGTAAGAATCAGAACTATTTGGATAGTCTTCTGACATATCAATATCACCTAAGCCAATACCATATGTCATTACTAAATCAAATTGCAATCTTTTTGTAACATCCATTCTAAGACCAAAAGAAAATGGCAATGAGAAAACTGATACCCTATCTAACTTGTTTCCATTTAAAGATGGAGAAATCCCTAAACGATATATACCCATGGAAACAAGAGGAGAAAAAATTGATTTACTAAACTTATCTGAGGAATAATCTAACTGTACCCCAAACGCATCTATTTCTGAAGAAAAGTTCTCTAATGAATTATCTCCACTAAATGAATTTTTAGAAAACATAAATGAAAAATCAATATTCTTATAAAAGTCAAATTTCATTCCAGCATTAAAACCTGCCATACCCTTAAAAATTCCAGAGTTATCACTTTGAATATCTCCTTTTAAAACATAAAGTCCTGACCCAATACTAAATTTAGGTGTAAATGGTTTTTCAACTTTTTTAGCATAGAAATTATCTTGACTAAAGATATTTACTGAGCTAAATAATAAATATAATAATATTGAATTTTTCAAAAAATGATACATTTAGTTTTTTTTTATGGGGTAAAAGTACTAAAAAAAAAAGAATGTAATAAGATATGTTAAAAATTAGGCTTGAGAGTATATTTTTTATAAAATGCTTCAATGATATCAACCGCTTGATTTGATGTGTCAACAACATTAAGTAAATCCAAATCTTCTAAACTAATATTATTTTCTAAATCTAACATTGTACTTTTAATCCAATCAAGCATTCCAGCCCAATAGGATTTACCAACTAAAACAATAGGAAATCTAGCAATCTTATCCGTTTGTATTAAAGTAATTGCCTCAAATAATTCATCAAGAGTTCCAACGCCTCCAGGTAAAACAATAAAACCTTGTGCATATTTAACAAACATAACCTTTCTTACAAAGAAATAATCAAAATTTAATAACTTATCATTATCTATGTAAACATTATGTGACTGTTCAAAAGGTAATTCTATATTTAAACCAACGGATTTCCCACTACCCCTTTTGGCACCTTTATTTGCCGCCTCCATAATTCCAGGACCTCCTCCTGTTATAACTCCATAGCCTTTTTGCGTTAGTAGATAAGCGATTTCTTCAGCTTGAATATAATACTTATGATTTTCTTTTGTTCTTGCTGAACCAAAAATTGAAACACACGGACCAATTTTAGACATTGTATCAAAACCATCTACAAATTCGGACATTATTTTAAAAATTTGCCATGAATCAGAAGTTTTAATTTCATTCCAACTTTTTTCTTTAAATGCTCCAACAATTCTTTTATCTTCTTTTTCCATTTCTTTATTTTTAATATAAGCTTAATTAACTATAACTCTTTTGCTAAAAAACCTGCTGTATAACTGTTTTTATATTTTACGATATTTTCAGGGGTTCCGTTACACATGATAACACCCCCTTTATCACCTCCTTCTTTTCCAATATCAATAATATAATCAGACACTTTAATAACATCTAGATTATGTTCAATAACAAGTACTGAATTCCCTTTTTCAACTATTAAATCAAGAACATTTAATAAAACTTTTACATCATCAAAATGAAGACCAGTAGTTGGTTCATCTAAAATATATAATGTATTTCCTGTTCCTTTTTTTGATAATTCTGTTGCAAGCTTAACTCTCTGTGCCTCTCCTCCTGATAATGTTTTTGCGGATTGCCCTAAAGAAACATAACCCAATCCAACATCTTTAAGTGTTTTGATTTTTTGATAAATTGAAGGAATATTATTAAAAAATTTAGCTGCCTGATTAACAGTTAAATTCAAAACATCAGAAATAGATTTCCCTTTGTATAAAACCTCTAAAGTTTCTTTGTTATAACGCTTTCCATTGCATTGTTCACAATGAACATCAATATCAGGTAAGAAATTCATTTCAATAGTTTTTAAACCAGCTCCTTTACAATTCTCACATCTACCCCCCTGAACATTAAAAGAAAATCTTCCTGAAGAATAACCTCTAACTTTTGAAGCAGGAAGACTTGAGAAAATTTCTCGAATATGTGAAAAAACTCCTGTATATGTCGCTGGATTTGAACGAGGAGTTCTTCCAATTGGTGATTGATCAACAGAAATTACTTTATCAATATGTTCCAATCCTGAAATGTCAAAATGCTCCAATGGTTCTTTTTCTGCTCTGTAAAAATGTTTATTTAATACTGGGTATAAAGTTTCATTTATCAAAGTTGACTTACCACTTCCGGATACTCCAGTAACACAACAAAATAAACCAAGAGGAATGTCAACATCAATATTTTTTAAATTATTACCACGAGCTCCTTTAATTTTAATATAATTTCCATTTCCTTCTCTTCTTTTCTTAGGTTTTTTTATTTGCTTTATATTATTTAAATATAATGAGGTAAGACTATCAGTTTTAAGAATTTCTTTGTATTTCCCTTGTGAAACAATTTCTCCTCCTTCAACACCAGCTCCTGGACCCATATCAACTATATAATCAGCTTGTAAAATCATATCTCTATCATGTTCAACAACAATTACTGTATTACCAATATCTCTTAATTTTTTTAAAGAATCTATTAGTTTTTGATTGTCTCTTTGATGTAAACCAATACTTGGTTCATCTAAAATATATAACACATTTGTAAGCTGTGTTCCTATTTGAGTAGCTAAACGTATTCTTTGGGCTTCTCCTCCACTTAATGTTTTTGAACTTCTGTTTAAATTAAGATAATCTAGTCCAACATCTATAATTAACTGTACTCTTTTTTCAATTTCTTTAATGACCTGACTAGCTATAATTAATTTACTAGATGTAAGATTTTTTTGTGTATCAGACAACCAACCTTTAAGCTTATACATATCCATCTGAGCTACTTGATGAATTGGATAATTAGAAATTTTATAATTAGAAGACTCTAAGTTTAGTCTACTTCCTCCACAACTTTTACAATCCTCTTCACGCATATATTTTGAGGCCCATTTCTTTAATGATTTAATTTGATTATTTTTTGATTGTTCTTCAATAAATGAAACAATACCATCAAAATCAATTTTACACATTTTAGAAACTTTAGCCTCTTTAAGCTTAATTTTAACTACATCATTGATACCATATAAAATTGAATCAACAGCTTCTCTTGGAATATCTTTAAAAGGTGTATCTAAAGAAAAGTTAAATTTTTTAGAAATTAGTTCAAGTTGAGATATTATCCAATCTGCTTTTCTATTAATTAAAGGAGCAATTGCTCCTTCATTAATACTAAGATTTCTTTTAGGAATAATCTTATCTATATCAATCTCTTTATAAATACCTAACCCATTACATGACGAACATGCTCCCTTAGGGGAGTTGAAAGAAAAAGAATTTGGCTCAGGATTACTGTAGGCAAGACCTGTTTTTAAACACATTAAATACCTACTAAAATATCTTAATTTATTTCCATCAATTTGAATAACCATCATAACTCCTTCACCATTATCTAGTGCAGTTTTAACTGATGACAATAATCTTGTTTGATTTATTTTGTTCACGGTGAGTCTATCAATAACTATTTCTATATCATGGGGCTTATATCTATCTAATCTTAAATCAGGTGTTAGATTTAATATTTCACCATCAACACGCACCTTTAAATAACCTTGTTTTATTAATTTATTAAACAATTCAGAATAATGACCTTTTCTCGATTTTACTATTGGGGCCAGTATTAAAATTGATTGATCAAACATCTCATCTAGTAATAGTTTTATAATTTGATTATCATTAAAAGAAACCATCTTTTCACCAGTTTTATAAGAATAAGCTATCCCAACTCTAGCAAAAAGCAAACGCAAATAATCATATATTTCGGTAATCGTTCCAACAGTTGACCTTGGGTTTTTTGAAGTAGTTTTTTGTTCAATTGCCACAACAGGACTCAGACCAGTTATTTTATCAACATCAGGTCTTTCCATATTACCCAAAAACTGCCTTGCATAAGCATTAAATGTTTCTAAATAACGTCTTTGTCCTTCTGCATGTATAGTATTAAATGCTAAAGAAGATTTCCCACTACCACTTTTACCAGTAAATACAATTAATTTATTTCTAGGAATTTGTAAATCAATATTCTTCAAATTATGCACACGAGCTCCTTGTATATCTATTATTTTGTTCATAATTTGAAGCCTTTTATAAAATCAACTATTAGTTTTCTAAAAAGATCAAACTACTATCTGATGGAATTTTAATCAAATAAGTTTTATTAGAAGGGTTTTTTAATGTGTTAGATCTTAGCCAAGGATTGAATTTTTTCAATAGTTTATAATTTATATTTTTCAAAGCAGCAAAATCATATAAGTTAGATACTGAAGAGTCTACTTCAACAGTTGTATAATTTGGCATTTTATACAAATCCTTATCATTAAAGAAAAAACCATACTTTTTGGGGTTTTTTAATATTTCTTTTATTGCTAAAATTCTAAAAACATATCTAGCTGTCTCGGAGTTTAAATAAAGGGCATAATAATTATCAACTCTTTGTTCTTTTAATCTTCTATTTACGCCACCTCTTCCCATATTGTATGAGGCAGCAGCGATGGTCCAATCTCCAAACTGATTATATGCATCATTTAAATAATTACATGCAGCTACAGTAGATTTTTCTAAATTGTAACGCTCATCAACTTCATCATTAACTTCTAATCCATATTCGATAGCCGTTTTTTTCATTATTTGCCAAAAACCAGCAGCTCCAGAAGGAGAAACAACATTTTCTAAACCACTTTCAATAATCGCTAAATATTTAAAATCATCTGGAACACCATACTTTTCAAGTATTGGTTCTATAACAGGAAAAAATTTATTTGCTTTTTTAAAATATAATAAGGTGTTGGATTGAAAATAAACATTTCTAAGCAACTCATTATCAAATCTTTCCCATATTTCAGATGAATAAAGAGGAACATTCTCTCCTGCAAAATTTAATCCATCAGGCCTTGCAAAAGCAAAAACTCCAAGTTGTTGATGTAAATTTTGCTGATCATCAACTTGATTACTATCATTTTTGTGATTTGTAGATGAAATTGTTAATTGAGAAAAAATCACAAAAAAAATAGCGGTAAATAAAAATAATAAAAATGGTTTTTTCATGTTTAAAATTTAGTGTTAAAATCTTTAAAATTACTAGCAAGATTATCTTTTTCAGAGACAATAGGTGAATCTAAATCCCAATCGATATTTAAATCAGAATCATTCCATAATAGTGCATCTTCTGAATCCTTGTTATATAATTGAGTACATTTATAAGAAAAAATAGTATTATTTTCTAATGTTAAAAAGCCATGGGCAAAACCTGGAGGTATCCAAAAAAGCTTTTTATTATCCTCACTTAATTTTACTGAACAATATTTACCATATGTTGGAGAATTTTTTCTAATATCTACGGCTACATCTAAAACAGCGCCTTTAATAACGCGAACCAATTTTCCTTGTTCATATGGAGGATTTTGAAAATGTAAGCCTCTTAAAACACCTTTATGAGACAAAGATTCATTGTCTTGTACAAATTGTAAGTCTAAATTGATTTCTTTAAAAAGCTTCTCACTCCAAGACTCATAAAAATAACCTCGCGAATCTTTATGAACTGTAGGTGTAATAAGTAACAAACCATCAATTGGTAATTTTACGAAATCCATAAAAATATAATTTTATTTGTTTCAAAAATAGAAAAAAACATCTGTAGTTTCTAAAAATATTAAAACAAAAAGACCTTAAAATTTTTAATTATTTTTTTCTAAAATATATTTTAATTGGAACTCCAGAAAAAGAAAAATGATCTCGAAGTTTATTTTCTATGTACCTCTTATATGGCTCTTTAATATATTGAGGGAGATTTGCAAAAAAAGCAAAAGTTGGTGTATGTACTGGTAACTGAGTACAATATTTAATTTTTATATATTTTCCCTTTATTGCTGGCGGAGGGTTTTTTTCAATTAGAGGTAAAATATAATTATTTAATTTTGAGGTAGTAATCTTTTGGACTCTGTTATTAAAAACATTTATTGCTTCTTGTAATCCTTTTAATAATCTTTGTTTTTCTCTTGCTGAAACAAATAAAATAGGAACATCTGTAAATGGCGATATTTTTTCTTTTATCTCTTCAATAAACTTTTTTGATGTTTCAGTAGATTTCTTAATTAAATCCCATTTATTTACTAAAATTACTATTCCCTTGTAATTTCTATCTGCGATATGAAAAATTCTTTGATCCTGTGACTCAAAACCTCTTTCAGCATCAACAACAAGAATACACACATCAGAATGTTCAATGGCACGAACTGATCTCATTACAGAATAAAACTCCAAATTTTCATTAACGTTTTTTTTCTTTCTTAATCCAGCAGTATCTACCAATGTAAAATCAAAACCAAACTGTGTGTAATCTGTATTTAAAGAATCTCTTGTGGTACCTGCAATATCAGTAACAATATTTTGTTGTTTACCAATTAAAGTATTTATTATTGAGGACTTACCTACATTTGGCCTTCCAATAACGGCAAATTTCGGCTTACTATCATTAGCTAAATCATGATTTACATTAAAATGTTTCACTATTTCATCCAACAACTCTCCAGTTCCACTTCCACTTATAGATGAAAGAGGAATATATGCACCTAGTCCTAAATTATAAAACTCAACTGCTTCAGACAATAACGATGAATTATCAACTTTATTTACAGCTAAAACAACTTTTTTATCAGACTTCCTTAATAGTTTTACAACTGATAAATCTAAATCAGTAATTCCCGTAGTAGCATCAACTAAAAACAATATAATAGTCGATTCATCTATAGCTAGCTCAACTTGTTTTCTGATTTCAACTTCAAAAATATCCTCACTTCCCTGAACATATCCTCCAGTATCTATAACTGAGAATTCTTGGCCATTCCATTCTGACTTTCCATAATGCCTATCTCTTGTTACTCCACTTATTTCATCAGTGATAGCCTGCCTAGTTTCTGTAAGGCGATTAAAAAGGGTAGATTTCCCAACATTGGGCCTTCCTACTATTGCAACTATATTACTCATTATTAATATCCAAAGTTTTTTAATTGTTTTTTATCATTACGCCAGTTCTTTTTCACTTTTACTGGTGTTTCTAAAAAAATTTTTTTTCCCAACATCTTCTCAATATCTCTTCTAGATTCACTTCCAATACGCTTTAATCCTAAACCTTTGTGTCCAATAATTATCCCTTTTTGACTATTTCGCATCACATATATAATTGCGCGAATTCTAACAAAATCTGATTTTTCTATAAATTCTTCCACCTCAATCTCAACTGAATAAGGTATCTCATTTTTATAGTGGGTTAATATTTTTTCTCTTATAATTTCTTCTACAAAAAACCTTTCTGATTTATCTGTAAGTGTATCTTTAGAAAAATATGCTGGAGCATCAGGTAATAACTCAATGATTTTTTCTTTTAAAATATCTAAATTAAAATTATTTAATGCAGATATAGCAAATAATTTAGCAGTTGGAAAAGAAATACTTATTTCGGCCATTTTTTGAGTAACTGAATCCTGACTAGATAAATCAATTTTATTTAATAAAACAAGCAGTGGTAATTTACTACTTTTTAATTTCTCAATAATCTTATCATCATTTGAATCGTTATCTGATGAAGCATCTATCATATAAATCAAAATATCAGCATCTTCAAAAATAGAAGAAATAAAATTCATCATACTTTCTTGAAGTTCATACTTTGGTTTAATTATTCCTGGTGTGTCAGAAAATACAATTTGATAATTATCATCATTTAAAATTCCTAAAATTCTATGCCTTGTAGTCTGAGCTTTATGAGTTATAATAGATAGCTTATGACCAAGCAAGGAGTTTATTAAAGTAGATTTTCCTACATTAGGATTCCCAATAATATTCACAAAACCAGATTTATGATTCATTTTGCAAAGAAAAGAAAAAAGGGCTAACTAAAAGTTAGCCCTTGATTATAATTATACAATAGATTTATTTCGAGAGATTAAATCCAACAGTAATAGTTACTCTAGCTCCTGTAGGATGGGTTACAGTATAGGCATGATTTAATAGGACAGGGTCTAACCAATATTCATCACCACTATATGGATCTCCATCAGGGTCTATCCACTCTCCTTGAGAATATTCTGCATCAATATCATATGTTTTATCCATACTTGGTACATATGCAATATTAACAGGTAAATTTAAATTACCAAATCTAAAATTGTAGCCAGCCCCTATAACCATAGCTATTCCGCCCAATGATAAATTTGGGCCTGCAGCAAATTCAATACCACTAGAGGTCCGTATTCCAACCATTGAAGAGACAGAAGGTAAAAACAAACCTTTTTCCATTCCTCCAACTAACGCAATCCACTCTACCAAACCTACTACATCACCTCCATCAGCAAATCTACTTTCCCATTGCCATCCATACTGAGACATTAATGCCCCATATTGACCCAAAGAGGTGCCATCCCAAGACTCTGTGTTGTCATCTGAAAAAAACTTAACATCTTTTCTCAAAATATTTGCTAGTAGTCCAGGTTCTACAGCAGTAAGACCAATCCTTGGACCTGCTAAATGCTGTATTTGAGCATTGGAAGAAAAACAAATTAAAAATGTTAAAAATGTAAGAAATGTATTTTTTTTCATATCGTTTAAGTTTAATTAAAATTTAGTAAAGCATAATTGTTCCTGTTGAATGCCAATCAATCAAAAATAAAAGGAATAAAAGAGCCCATATTAATATACCAACTATCCATCCATAAATTAAAGATCTTCTTATATGCTTTCTTTTTATCAAAAACAAAACTAATAATGAGAAAGGTAGTGTCCAAAAAGAAACAAGTCCAGCTAAAAACGCTAACAAATTAAATTTTGGCTCAGCTAAGTCAATATTATTAATAATTGTTTCTGTTTCAACAGGAAAGGAGGCATAACAAATGCCTCCTAAAAACCAAAAAAATAAAAGTATAATATTCTTTTTCTTAATCATGAATTATTTACTTCGTCCAAAATTAAAACCTATCATGACGGAAACTCCATGACCAGAGTCTTTATTACCATCACTTGGATCTCCTAATAAATGATTTGTTCTTGATGGAACCCAAGCTATATTAATTGGAATATTTAAATCCCCCGACTTATATGTGTGACCTACAGCAAATACCATACCGATTCCTGTAAAAGAAAAAGTAGGGCCTACTGCGACCTCTAAACCACTCATTTTTCGCATTCCTATCATAGAACTTATACTAGGAACAAATGTCCCTCTTTCAAGTCCACCAGCAAGTGCAACCCATTCTATTAAACCTATATAATCTCCACCTTCTACTAAACGAGTTTCCCATTGCCAACCAAACTGAGTAATGATAGCCTGTTTTTGACTATAGTCTACAGGATCATCCGAATCTAATTCTCTATCATCATTAACAATATCAGCTAATAATCCTTGAGTTAGTACTGTAAGACCGAATCGAGGTCCATCTAGTCTTTTAACTTGTGCATTAACACTAACAATGCAACAAAATAATAATAAAATAGATATAAATTTTTTCATTTTTTTTTTTTTAAGTTATTATGGGGCAAATCTAAATACTTAAAAAATAAATATTATGCCGAGCATAACAAGTTGTTTTTTACTAGATTACTTTTTTTTGCAAATCATCTAAACGATTTATATTTTCTTCCCATTCTTTTTCCAAACTTAGTTTTTTTTGTTGACTTTCTTCATATTTTGTGAAAAAATCAAGATTTTTTGATAATTCTTTAAATCTTTCAGGATCAGAAAGTTCTAAATCTATTTTTTTTTGATTTGCATCAAGTATTTCAATGTTTTTTTCTAAATTTTTTATTTTATTTTGAAGTTTTTTTATTTGCTTGCGTAAATCTTTTTCTGCTTTTGAAGCTTGATGAATTTTATTTTTTTGACTTACTATTGATTGTTCTTCAGATAATTTGTTAAACTCTTTTTCATTTAAAAAAACATCAATATCTCCAATATATTCTTTAAGATTTTTATTTTTAAACTCATATACTTTATGTGTCAACCCTTGTAAAAATATTCTATCATGAGAGACAACAATAAGACTCCCATCATAATTATTAAGTGCTTTTTTTAATAACTCTTTTGAAGTTATATCTAAATGATTAGTAGGCTCATCCATTACTAGTAAATTATAGGGCTCTAATAATAATTTGCATAAAGCAACTCTTGCTCTCTCTCCTCCAGAAAGTACTTTAATTTTTTTAGAGACCTCATCATTACTAAATAAAAAAGATCCTAAAATGGAACGAGCTTTACCTATTGAAAGATCATTTGCAGCCTGCTCAATAGTTTCTAATACTGTAAGATTCTCATCTAAAAAATCAGCTTGATTTTGAGCGTAGTAACCAATCTTTACCTGATGACCTACATCTATCTTACCAATGTAGTCAATTTCATTTACAATCATTTTAGCTAATGTAGATTTTCCTTCACCATTTTTACCAATAAATGCAATCTTATCTCCTCTAACAATTTCCAAATCAACCTTATCTAAAACTCTTAAACTATTATATTCCTTAGATGCTTCTTTAATTCTTAAAGTAACTTTTCCTGAATGAGGTGCAGGGGGAAAACTAAATTGAATGCGTCCTACATCTTCTTGTTCAATTTCTATAATATCTAGCTTCTCTAGCTTTTTTATTAATGTTTGAGCAAAGGCAGCTTTATTCTTTTTTGCACGAAATTTGTTTATTAAAACCTTTGTGTCTTCAATAAATTTATCTTGATTTTTTTTAGCCTGTTTTTGCTTAAGAATCCTATCCTCTCTTAATGTTAAATACTTTGTGTAAGGGACTTTATAATCATTAATTTTACTGAAAGCAACTTCTACTGTACGATTAGTTACTGCATCCAAAAAAGAACGATCATGAGAAACTAAAACAATCGCACCATCATAACTACTTAGCCATTTCTCAAGCCATATGATAGACTCTATATCAAGATGATTTGTAGGCTCATCTAGTAATAATAAATCTGGCTTTTTTAATAAAATTTTTGCCAATTCAATACGCATTCTCCATCCACCGCTAAACTCGCTGGTGTGTCTTTCAAAATCATCTTTATTAAAGCCTAATCCAGTAAGCACTTGACTGATTAAAGATTTACTATCGTGACCTCCAGCCATTCTAAATCTTTCTTCCAGTTCATTAAATTCGCTAATAATTTCTAGATACTCCTTACTTTCATAATCAGTACGTTCAACAAGCTTTTGATTAGCTTCATTCATCATTAATTCAATTTGATTCAAGTTTTCAAAAGCTGTTTGAGCCTCTTCGATTACAGATTGTGAATCAACAAAATCTAAATCTTGCATTAAATAACCAACTACTAAGTCATTTGAAATTGATAAATTTCCTTCATTGTATGATTGTTCTTTTGCAAGTACTTTCAACAATGTAGATTTTCCTGCTCCATTTTTACCAACAAGACCTATTTTATCTCCTTTATTTATCATAAAAGAAATGTTTTTAAAGATATCTTGACCTCCAAAATAAAGTGATAAATTATTTACCGAAACCATAAAAACAAAAGTAATATTTTTAATTTTTAGAAATAGTATGTTTAAAAATTGGAGAAATAATTTTTAGGCTTATCTTTGCAATCATATCGCGGGGTGGAGCAGTTGGTAGCTCGTTGGGCTCATAACCCAAAGGTCGCAGGTTCGAGTCCTGCCCCCGCTACTCAGATAAAGACCCCTTAATTGGGGTCTTTTTTTTTATAAACGTAACATCTACTTTCCTTTTAACGTTAAGATATATAACAAAAAAAAAGCCTATAGACAAAAATTTACTTTTTATGGTATTTTCATTATTAACATCATTTTCAACTTTTTTATTGTTACAAGAAAAAAGTAAAAAAGAAGCTAGTAGTACAATTATTATTTTTTTCATCATTACAAATATTAATCTTTAAGTTTATATATGTTTGAGTATTTTTCTTGTGCATATTTCATAAAATATTTAAAATTTAGTTCTTCACCTGTAATTTTTTTGCACAAATCTTTAGCATCAAATCGTCGACCATGAACATGAATTTTTTCTCTTAACCATATTAAAAGATCACTCATATCTCCCTTCAAAATTTTAGCATCGATATCCAAAATTTCTTTACTTGCTTGATTATAAAATTGAGCAGCATAAAAACTTCCTATAGTATAAGTGGGAAAGTAGCCAAAACTTCCGTGAGACCAATGAATATCTTGTAAAACCCCTTGTGAGTCTGAAGGAACTTCAATATCTAAATACTTTTTATATAACTGATTCCACTTTAAAGGTAAATCATCAACATTGATTTCACCTCCAATTAAACCTCTTTCAATTTCATATCTAATTAAAACATGTAAGTGGTAAGTTAACTCATCTGCATTAGTTCTTATTAAGGAGGATTTCACATTGTTACTAGCACTATAAAACATATGACAATCAATATGTTTAAGTTGATCAGGAAAAATTGATTTTAGTAAATCATAATTTTTTTTCCAATAAGGTAGGCTTCTTCCAACATGATTTTCCCATAATCTTGATTGAGACTCATGAATTCCTAGAGAAATTGAATTTCCTAGTGGAGTCCCATAGTTTTCTGCTAATATACCTTGTTCATATAATGCATGGCCCCCTTCATGTATACAACTCCAGATCATTTCAGAAAGGTTGTTTTCATCAATTCTAGTAGTGACTCTTGCATCTTGAGGTGAAAAACTTGAAGAAAAGGGATGTGCAGAAATATCTTGACGCCCAGAATCAAAACTATAGCCCATTTGTTTTAAAAGTTCTATTCCAAAATTCCATTGTTTTTCATGATCAAAAAACTGATAAAAAAATGAATCATCAATATTATTATTTTGAGATATTTGAGAAATAAATGGGACCAACTTACTCTTTACATCGTCAAAAATTAAATCAACATCCTTTACAGTTAAATTTGGTTCATATTTATCAAGTAGTGCATCATAGGGATGATCATTAAAACCTAAAATTTTAGTTTCCTTAATTCGTAAATCTACTATCTCTTGAAGCGATTTTTTAAAATAATTAAAATCATTTTTTTCTTTTGCAATTCTCCAATCACGAAAGGCATTAGATATTAGAATAGATTGATTTTTTATAAACTCTGCAGAATACTTTTGTTTTTTATCAAATTTCTTTTTTGATAAAAATATATTTCTCTTTTGATCTTCATTTAATGAGTTATCACAAGATAAATTATCTAATAAAATACCATATTCCGGTTTAGTCTCTAGATCATATGCAATAGATGCTAGTGTTGATAATTGTTGAGCTCGGAACTTATTACCATTTTTAGGCATGTAAGTTTCCATATCCCAATTTAAAACACTCATCGACATATAAACATCATTTATCTTTTTACTATAGCTTAAATAATCATTATAATTCTTCATATAATTTTTTGAGTTTAAAACAATTTATAAATAAAGTCACCTAAAATATATCCAAATGCTAAGACTAAAGGATAAAAAAGAAAAAGCCAAAGTGCACTTAGTAAACCTACTTCTTTTACAACTACAAAACCTCTTTTAAAAAATTGAGGTCCAAAATCATACCAAGTACTAAGACCCACTTTCCCTATTATAACATTAGCAATAATTGCAATCATTAAAATACAAACACCAATAATATATATTCTTAACATAATTTAATTAAAAAATATAATTAATCAATAACGATTTTCTTATTAGTTTTTCCATTATCATAAAGATATAATAATGGCTTATTATATTCTATTTTTTGCTTTTGTCCTAAGATATTAAATATAGATAATAGATTCCCAGAAGGTAAATTTGTGTTAGTAAAAATATTGGTTGATAATTCATTTTCAATAGAAATATTTTCATTTAACGTATTTTCATAAGCGTAATTTTGAAACAACGTATCAGGAGGCCAAGGAGGCATTTCTCCAGTTGAAGTTACGTGTTGAATTAAACCTGCATTTGACACAGCGTCAGCATATGTTTCTAAAGATAAAGGGGCTATACCATCTACATTATGACATTGCAGGCATTTATTATAAATAATTGGAGCTACATGTTCACTGTAATTAGGATTTTGCGCATTAATTAAAAGAGGAATTAAAGAAATAAAAATTATTAATCTAATCATATGTTTTATTCAAGCTCATACTCTAACTTCATTGTTATTGAAGCAGTTTTACGTTTAGATGTTGTATTAAAAGCTCCTCCCCAAGAATAAGATTCTGAAGAATTTTGAGCAACAATTTGAAAAACTCCCATTTTAGCATGTTTTAAATCACCTATTTCAGATTCTGCATTTATTGCGATGTTTTTTGCACGGCTATTAGCATCTTTAGTTGCTTCTGCAATCATCTCAAGTTTTAATTCTGCTAATTTAGTATAATAGTATCTTGGGTTTTGCGAATTAAACTCAATTCCTTTATTGATTAATTCACTAATTTCTCTTGAAATACTCTCTACCAACTCAACATCATTAGATTCAATCTGAACGCTTTGGGTTAGCCTATATCCAGTAAAAACTTGACCTGCATAGTTTCCTTCATCATCATAAGTGTTTTTAAATTCTTTAGAAATATCAACAGCAGAAAAAATCATATTATTATTAGTTAAGCCTTTTGAAAGCATATAATTTTGTATTACCTCTTGATCATTATCCAGTAAAGCATAAGCCTTTTGTAAATTCATATTTTTTTTACCAAAAGATCCAGACCAAACTATCAAATCAGAAACAAAACTTTTACTACCAAGTCCTGTAACAGAAATAGATTTCTTATTATCATTTCTGTTATTATAAGTATTAGCAAAAATAAAAGCGGTTGTTACAATAGATATTCCTATAATCAAACTACTTAAATATGATTTCATAATATTTTTATTGTTTTATGCAAGTATACAAAAACAACTACTATTTTCCTACAAAAGTTGCTTTTTCCCATTTTCCCTCGAGGACTTTTCCATCTGAAAAAATATAGATACCATAACCATGCATCATATCATTTTTATATTCTCCCTCATAACTTTCTCCATCTGTATAACTGTATTTCCCTTTTCCATGTTTTTTATCATATTTAAACTGACCTTCGTACATTTCTCCATCTTTATAACTATAAACACCCTTCCCATGTCTCATTCCATTTAAATATTCTCCAACATATTTACTACTATCATCATAAATATAGGTCCCTTTTCCTGTATAACCATTTATCAACATATCATAAGTAATAATATTATCAACATTATCACTAGATGAGCATGAAAAAATCAATAAAACTAAACAGAGAAGACGCAATTTAAATGTGCCAATATAATTATTCAACAATTATTTTCTTTTCAATAATCCCATTATCATATTCATAAAAAAGCAACTTATTATTTTGTCTTTTTGTTTCCTTTCCAGACAAATCAGTTAACTTAATTAGATTTCTTTTTTCAGAATTATTATATATTGAAGAAACAGAAGAATTAATTTGAAAAGAGACCCCATCTATAATATTATCTAAAGAATCTACAATAACTTCTGCAATTAAAAAATGTGCTGAAGGATCATTTGTTATCCACTCATATTTATATTCTACCATATTATTATTAGAATTTCCTAAAAATGGAATAGAAGAAAAAGGAACATTCGTAATCCATGTTCCAAGGCCTGTTAATGAATCAGAACAGTATATATCTAGTTGAGAGTCAGTATACTTTATACTTTTTAATCTTAAAACATCAAAAGTACCCAAAGGAGTATTCATCGTTCCAGAAGCATCCACCTCAAAGTTTGATGTATTTAAAATTTTAACAACAGCTGTATCAGCACTATTAGCCAAACCATTGGTTAGTGATGCTACTGTTGCTGCTGGTAAAGCTATATTTAATAAAGCTCCTGTTATAACATTATCAATAACTAAATTGGGACCATCAGAAATTGTTAATGGATAAGTTAAAGGAAGGGGATAATATAAAGCAGGCGTAGCAAAAACTGTGTCATTGATTCCATGTATATACATTCCCGAAGATCCTTTATTAAAATAACTCACAGAAGTCCCTTGCTCCATTGCTAAATTAACATTATTATATAGAGAACCACTACTTGTAACGCTAGGATCTACAAAAAAAAGATTATCAAAACTTGGAAATTGTAATGACCCAAAGTCCCAATATTGATTAGGTCCAGTTGTTCCAAGTGATACATTAGCATTGGGATCAAATGCTTTTATCATAAGATCACCTACACCAACCAAATCATTTTCATAAACAGTGATTTGTGAAAATGAATTTACAGAAAGAAAAATAAATAAAGATAGAAGTCTTGTTTTCATAAAAAAGTAAATAGTTATGTCACACAAAGTTAAAATAAAAAAGTAATAATGGCATCTACATTATTGCATCTTATGTCTTAAAGATGAATTTCGTATATTTGCATAGTAAATTACATGAGTTGATTTTCAGATGAAACACATACTTTATAAAATATTATTTTTTTCTTTAATTATTAATTCATGTTTTGGGCAAACAATAGTAAATGTTACACCATGTAATATTAACGTTAGTCAATCCTTAACTGGATTTGAACCAGACCCGGTTTATGCCCCATGGATATGGTCCTATGATACGCTAACAATAACAAACAATAGTAATTGTGATATTAGAGTAAGACCTGAATTTGATGTTTCTCATGAAAGCTTACCAATAGGTGCAACTGATTTTAACTTAAAATGGTATAATCCCTTTACTGGAAATTGGCCAATTATACCTTATTATATTGATGCTAATGGAAATGCTGTTGGCTACTGGAGTATAGGAGGAGATAGTACAGGAGTAATATTAAACCAAGGAACTAGCCAACAAATAATCATTAAAGTACGATTTAAGCCAAGCGCTAATTATGGACTATACTCAGCAAGCTGGAGCACTCAACTTTTAGATTCCTCAGGATTATTTGTTCAAAATTTAGCTATGGACTCCTCTTTTTTAAGCCTTATCGATTGTTCTATTTTTGAAGTTGATAGCTTCTATAGTACTAATTCAAATTGTTATAACTCGAATACTGGAAGTGCAGGAATAGTATCAGTTCTGAATGGAAGCAATCAATATATATATAACTGGACTAATGGAGATACAACAAGTAATATCACAAATCTAGGACCTGGAAACTATGATTGTATTATTACTGATCAAAATTGGCAACAATGTACAGATACAATTTCAATATCAATAGACGAGCCCGACTCATTAAATATCACTGAAAATATAAATCCTCTTTTATGCTTTGGGGACAGCAACGCATCAATTAATTTAACTATAAATGGTGGTATAAGCCCATATAACGAAATTTGGGCTAATGGAATTACTCCAAATAATTTAGGGCCTGGCATTTACTCCTATACGATTACAGATAGTAATGGTTGTACTTTAAACGACTCTATTATAATTTTAGAACCTGTAGAATTAACATCAACAATATCATCAACAGATATTACAAATTGTATAATAGATGATGGTACAATTGATCTAAATGTAGGTGGTGGTACAGGACAAATATCATATACATGGAGTAATGGATCAACAAATGAGGATTTGGTTAATTTATCTACTGGAACCTATTTTGTTGTTATTTCAGACTCTAATAATTGTATTTTAACTGATACTGCAGTAATAGATAACTATATATCTTTATTAAATATTACCTTAAGTTCTCCTTTATATAATGGAGAGAATTTAATCTGTTATGGAGATAATAGTGGTAGTATATCTTCTACTACAACGGGTGGTGTTGGTCAATTAATTTATACATGGTCAAACGGACAAACAGCAACTTCTATTTCAAATCTTTCTGCTGGCACGTATAGTTTAAACATAATTGATGGTCTTGGATGTTCAGCTACTGAAAGTATAATATTATCTGAGCCTGATGAGTTAACCTCCACATATACCAAATCTGATGTAAGTTGTTTTAATGCTAATGATGGAAGTGCAATTGTTAACTTCTTTGGAGGAACAACAGGAAGTGTTCCTGGTGACACAAACTATATACTCGCTTGGCAAGGATTAACAACTATATTGTTTAATCCTATAGCTCAATTTGAAACATCAGTGGTTTCACCAAATGGAATACCGGCTGGAATTTACCCATACAGTGTAACTGATTTAAATGGGTGTACAATATACGACACAATTACTATAATAGAACCTGACAGTTTATTTATCACATATACAACATCAAATTATTCAGGATTTGAAATTGCTTGTGCAGGAGAAAATAGTGGAGAAATAAATATTCAAGTTAATGGTGGAACAGCACCTTTTAATCATTATCTTAACGGTGTAAATCAAAACTCTTATAATATAACAAATTTAGTAGCAGGAAACTACATAGACTCTATTATTGATTTCTATGGATGCTCTACCTCTGTTAGCATCACTCTATATGAACCAGATACTTTAAATAGCTCACTAACATCAACACAACTAGATTGCTACGGAGATTGCGATGGAGAAATATATAGTAATATAAATGGAGGTGTATCACCATATAATTTACAATGGAATAATGGAGATACAACCGATACTATTACAGGAATTTGTGATGGAAGTTATAACCTTAGTATTACTGATCAAAATGGATGTAATGAAAACGCAACTATTAGTCTAATCGAACCTGATGGAATAAATATAGTATTAGACTCTTTATTAGATGTCAATAATTACGGAGGAAGTGATGGGGCCATATACATGACTTTAAGCGGGGGAACATCCCCTTATAATATTGTATGGACAAATGATAATACTTTTATATCATATAATGAAGATCAAACAAACCTAAGTGCAGATTTATATTTCTTAGAAATTACGGATGATAATTCGTGCATATATTATGACACTTTAGAAATTACGCAACCCCCTTCTTTATTTATAACACTTGATGGCTCGACTAATGCAATTTGTTTTGATTCATGTAATGGAGAAATCAATATTACTGCAAATGGTGGAGATTCATCATATTTTTATTTTTGGACAGGTCCAAATGGATTTACATCAACAAGTGAAGATATATCAAATTTATGCCATGGAGAATACATTTTAACTTTAGATGATGGCATTTCATCTATAACTGATACTTTTAATATTTTCCAACCTCAACCTTTTGTATATAATCTTATAATAGATTCTATTAATTGTTATGATGATTTTACTCAAGCAGAAATTAATATCTGGGGAGGCACTCAACCATATACTTATAATTGGTCTACAGGAGGAAATAATTATTTTACATCATTAAATGCTGGAACCCATTCTGTATTTGTTTTAGATATAAATGGGTGTAGTATGTTTGAATCATTTACAATTAATAACCCTGATTCTATTATTAGTATTGCCACTACTTCAAACACTTCATGTTTTGGAGGTAATGATGGAAGCACCAATATAAATATAATTAGTGGAGGAACACCTCCATTTATGTTTTCTAGCAACAATGGACTAACATATCAAAACTCAAATACATTTTCGAATCTTTCTTTTGGAAATTACTCAATAATAATTTCCGATAGTAACAATTGTTTAGATTCTATAAATATTCAAATAAATGAACCTGGTGAAATATACAGTACTACAAGTAGTGATAGTTTAAGTTGTTATAATGCTTGTGATGGAAATGTATATGTAAGTGCATTTGGGGGAACACCTCCATACAATTACTCATGGGACTATGGAACAAATAATTTATGTGCTGGTTTATATAATGTTATCATAACTGACTCAAATAACTGTACATCTGTTAATAATGCAATTGTAAGTGAACCGGACCCGCTATTAATAAATATCTCTATATCAGACTCTACCCTTGTAGCAACTAGTGGGTATAATTCTTATCAATGGTATAGTGCAGATGGAAATGTAATTAATGGAGCAACAAATGAAACGTTTACTCCAAATACAGTAGGTGAATATTATGTGGTAGTCAATAATGGTGAATGTGAAGAAACATCATATTCAATAAATTACGACATTACTAATCTTTTAGAAATTGAAGATAATTTACAAATTTACCCTAACCCTAGTTCAGGAATGATTACCATCATCGGTAGTGGAATTACAAGAATATCTATTTATAATACATTAGGAAATCAACTATATAAAGTTGAAAAAAATAATATTAACATAAATTCAAGAAACATAGATTTGTCTAATTTAGCACGTGGAATATATTTTATTCAAATTGAGCAAAATAATAAAATACTAAACTCTCAAATTATACTTAAATAATTTTTGATAGTTTGGTCTAAAAAAAGAAAATACAATTATGATAAAAAAAATAATCTTACTAACAGCAGTTATAATTAGCTTTAATAGCTCTTTATTGGCTATAGTTGACACATCATATACTGATCATTTAAAACCTTTTAGCTGGAATCCAATTTCTGATTCTGATAAAATAACACAGTATGAAAACCAAAAAACACTTACAAAAAGATCAATACAACAAGCTGCTAAAGGAAAAGAACACTATGATAATGCCTTAAATTATATGCAGAACAAAGAATACATGTCGGCTATTTCTGAATTTGAAATTGCTATTAAACGTTATGAAAGAGCAAAATTAAGTGCTGACGGTATGAATTACATTTATTTAAATATGGCTTTATCATATGCTAATTCTGGATACCCAAAAGACAAAGCAGAAGCAGAAAGATTACTTAGCCTATTAACTGCAAAAATTTATGATGAACAAGAGTGGGCATACAATGCTGCAATTGCTCACTATCAAGTTGGGAAAATGAATGATGCAACTAAAATTTTATCAAAATTAATATCAAAAAATTATGCGTTTTTTCAAGCATATGTAACATTAGAAGCAATTTATAGAGAAGGAGAAAATGACGACCAAGCTGATAAAGTTATAGATAGAATGCTTAGTGCTGAAGAAAAATATTATAACAAAAAGAAAAAATCAAATAAAGACAAAAAGAAAAATATAGTAAAAGAAGTATCACAAGAAAATGGTCAAAAACCAGACATAACAAAAATTACTCCTATAAGTAATGCTAAATTAAAAGATTATACAAATGGCAAGGAACTAGATAAAAAGAAAACAACTCAAATGCAAAGTGGAATTGAAAGTTTTATCTTAGGTACTAATAGTTTAAAAGATAGAAATTACACTATTGCACAAAAGCAACTAAAAGATGCTGAAAAAATACTCAGAAAATATTTAAGCGATGATGGTTTAAATTTTGTTAGAGGAAATCTAGCAATAGCATATTTAGTAACCCAATCAAAAAGAGGTGTAGGGACAGCAAATAAATATTTAAGAAATATTACATCGAAATTATATAATAAACAAAAATGGACATATAATATGGCTGTAGCATATTATCAATTTGCTTTTATGTCAGCAAGAGAAGATAAAAAAAATAAAACCAGAAAATGGAATAGTCCAAAGCCAGCAGAAAACCTAAAGACATCTATTAAATTGTTTCAAAAATCAATTAATCAAGATAAATTATATCTACCTGCATATGAAAATTTAATATATATTTACAGAGAACAAGGAGAAAATGAAAAAGCGGACAAATTAGCAAAAAGTCTACAAAAAGCAAGACTCAAACTAGTTACTAAATACAGTCTAAAGGAGCAACAAGCTAAAGGAGGAGAAAAGCATATTTTTAGATTAAACTTGGGAACATTTGGTCGTTTTGATACTCCAGCATACTTATTTGATGAAGAACATGTAATTGCAATTCCTTTGGATGAAATAAGAACAGTTTATCTTTCAGGTAAATTTTATAATGTAAATGAAGTAAAACAATATCAAAAAGAAATGAAAAATAAAGGTTACAATAACACTTTTATTGTAGCTTATAAAGATGGTGAAGAAATAGGTTTTGAATAATTTTAATAATACTGATGTTGAGAAAATAAAAATGTTCTCATCCCTAATGTATATAAAATTATATCCTCATCAATTAGATTAGAAGATTGTGATTTAAAATATAAATTTCCGAAAATCTCAAACCACTCTAAATTATATGCGATTTCAGCTTCTATAGATAAAATATGAGATTTGACCCCTTGACCATTATAATTACCATAAGAATACTGCCCTCCTGTACTAGCATCAAAATCTGACATAAATATATTCTGCCCATAATGAGTATTGATTGAGTCTAAGCCAATTTGAGTATACTTACTTTTTAATTTATAACTCCATTTATTTTTATTTAAGCTAAATATATTAATAAATTCTTTAAAATTTGCACCATAAGGGTGAGCTAAAGCTTGATTCATATGAGAATAGTTTTGTAAAACTATTTTATGAGCATATGTGTAAGGTTGAACTTGATTAAATTCAAATAAGTAATCAAAAGAATTAACTTTTCCTTTAACACCTAGCTGGTATCCAAATTTATTTTGGAAAAAACCTGATGTATATGATTCATCTGCATCTTTTTGTCTAGAAATGTTTAAATCATCTAATAAGAACTGACTATAAAAAATTAGCTTTTTATATTTCATATTAAAAGTTGCGCCCATCAAAGCATTACCTTTTCTTGATTGTTTTGAGAATTCTACTGGTCTATAAAAAATAACTGGATTAAGGTATGCCAATTCAAAACCTCTATATTCCTCCTCACTTTTTGACTGCCACAAAATAGATTCAAAAATACCTATATTGATATTTTTTGTTAAATTATAATGTAAATAATGAATTGTGGAATGTTTTTTTCTACCAATATCTATCATGTCTGGGTTTATAAAAGTTGTATACAAATTATAATACTTAATACCTCCAAATTGAGTAATAAACTTGAAATAAGGATATGAATCACCAAAATCTGAAACTAATAAAGAATGATACCCGTCTCCAATAAAATGTTTTCCATAACCAATTTCTGATGTTATGAATTTATTTGGAGAATATTGTGAGTAAAATTGTAATCTATTTGACTTTTTACCAAATCCCGGAAAAAAGCCCAAAGAATCTTTATATTTAATAATCTCTGAATTATAATTTCCAGTTATATGATCAAATTGTAACCCTATAGATAAATTGTTCAGAATTTTAGTTTCAGCTTTAACACCAACTAAATAAAAATCTGATATCTCCTGATTTATATTAGATGTAATACTACTAAAAAAAATTGGTTTATAATAAATACTATTTTTTTTGATTGAATCTTTAGTTGTAGTAATTAGCTGTGAATTAAATATTTTTTCTTGTGAATAAGTCTTTGTAATGAAAAATAAAAAAAATATAAATCTAATAAGCTTTTTCATCGCCTTTTAAAATATTCCATAAAGTTTGAAAAATAATATTTATGTCTAATGCAAGAGACCAGTTTTCAATATACCAAACATCAAACCGAACTCTACCCTCCATATCTTGCAATTGCTTTGTTTCACCCCTGTATCCTCTTATTTGGGCAACACCTGTAATACCAGGCTTCACAAGTTGACGAACCATATACTTATTGATTAATTCAGAATACTCTTTAGTATGTAATAGCATATGCGGTCTGGGTCCAACAATAGACATATCACCCAAAAAAACATTTATAAATTGGGGGAATTCATCTAAAGAAGTTTTTCTTAAAAATACTCCTATTTTAGTTATTCTTGCATCCCCTAGAGTAGCTTGTTTAGATTCAGAATCACTACTTAAAGTCATTGATCGAAATTTATAACATACAAATTCCTCATTATTCACTCCTGACCTTAGTTGTTTAAATAATATAGGGCCTTTAGATGTAAGTTTTATTATGATAGCTAAAATTGGGAATATCCAACTTAGAAAAAAAATAATTACGAACGATGAAAATAATAAATCAAACATCCTCTTTAAAAATCTATTTATAAAATCAGTTAGCGGCTCCTCTCTTAACGTGATAACAGGAACATCATCAAAAAAATCAATATTTACTCTTTTAAAAATAAATCCTCTGAAATCAGGTACAATTTTAAATCTAATCATTTTTTTATCACAAAAGTCAACTAATGATTTAATTTTTTTTGTGTATGTCAAGGGCAAAGTATAAAAAATCTCATCAATAGAGTTATCTAAAACAAATGTTTCTAGATCATTTATTGTCCCAATAGTTACTCCATCTTTTACATCAAATGTATGTTCTGTATCAGAAAAAATACCCATTAACTTAACTCCTAAAACATCATCGGAATTAAAATAACTATATAATTGTTTTGCAACCTCTCCACCCCCAACAATAACAATTTTGCTGTAATTATAACCTGATTTTCTGTAAACCTTAATTGATTGAATAGCAATAAATCTCCAAAAAATTATTAGTATTAATAACATTAAATATGTAGCATATAAATGTTCTCTTGAAAATTCAGAGGCTTTCAATGAAAATAATACAGCACTCATTATTAAAGCATTAAAAACAAACGCCTTGAAAAGATTAAATAAAATTCTATCTAATCTTTTTAGTTGTTTAATCTCATATAATTTTAACATTAAACAAACTAAAATCCAAATTGCATTATAAATAATTATTAAAAATCTATATTTATCTGAAAAATCAATCGTATCAAATTTAAAATAATACATCACCACAAAAGCGATATTGATAAAAAATACATCGCCTATAAAATGTATAAACCAAAAATATTTTGAGTATCCTTTCATATTAATATATTATAAAATGATATAAGATTTATACATTTTAGTTAATCCTTCCTTTAATGATGTCTTAGACATCCATCCCATATTTTTTATTTTTTGTACATCTGTTAATTTACGCATCGTGCCATCAGGTTTAGCACAATTAAATTTTATAATACCATTATATTTAATTATACTTTTAATTAAAATACACAAATCTTTAATAGAAATCTCATTTCCTGTTCCAACATTTATATGCGAATTATAATAATTTGTTTTCTCTTTATGTGAATTTGAATAATTTTCTAATAAAAATAGGCAAGCATCTGCTAAATCATCAGACCACAAAAAATCTCTAGTTGGCTTACCTGTTCCCCATACTTCTACTGCTTTATTTGTTATGCCAAAACTTCTTAAAACTGAAATTATCTTTTCTCGACTAGAGCTTTTATCTAATCCATTAATAGGGTATCTTTCAATATCATTCTGTATTGCATTCCATTTGTTTTTTTGTAAACAATTTGCTAGATGGATCTTTCTTATTAAAGCAGAAATAACATGTGATTTTTCTAAATCAAAATTATCATTATAACCATACAAGTTTGTTGGCATTAAAGAAATAAAATCTGTATCATATTGCAAATTATAATTCTCACACATTTTAACTCCAGCAATTTTTGCAATTGCATATGGCTCATTTGTATACTCTAATTCGGAAGTTAACAAATATTCTTCTTTTATAGGTTGTGGTGTATTTTTTGGATATATACAAGTACTTCCTAAGAAAATCATTTTTTTCACATTATTAATGTATGAAGCATGTATTATATTGGTTTGAATCATTAAATTTTCATAAATAAAATCAGCTCTGTAAGTATTATTAGCTTTGATACCGCCAACTTTAGCCGCAGCTAGAATTACATATTCTGGTTGTTCTTCAAGAAAAAAAGTCATAACTTTTTGCTGATTAATTAAATCTAGCTCAGCGTGTGTTCTATAGACTAAATTATTATAACCATTCTTTTTAAAATTTTTTAAAATGGCTGATCCAACAAGACCTTTATGACCGGCTATATAAATTTTAGATGATTTGTTAATCATTTAAAAATAATTTTTAATATCAAATCCTCCTTTTTGCAGATATTGATCTTTTTGCATTAATTTTATATCTGAAGCCATCATTTCTTTTACAATTTGATCTAATGTATATTCTGGCTTCCAAGCAAGCTCTTTTCTTATTTTAGAAGAATCTCCAATTAAAAAATCAACTTCTGTTGGTCTAAAGTAGTTAGAATCAATTACAACTACTTCTTTTCCGATTTCAAGCTGATACTTAGGGTTTTTACAGCTGACAACTAAACCTCTTTCATTAATACCTTTTCCTACAAACGATAATTCAACCCCAACGCATGAAAATGCAAGTTTTAAAAACTCTCGTACTGAAGTAGATTTTCCAGTAGAAACTACCCAATCATCAGCTTTTTTTGCTTGTAAAATCATCCACATAGCCTTTACATAATCTTTAGCATGACCCCAGTCGCGTTCAGCATCAAGATTACCAACATACAATTTATCTTGTAATCCTAAGACAATCTTTGATGCAGCACGAGTTATTTTTCGAGTCACAAAGGTTTCTCCTCTTACAGGAGACTCATGATTAAATAAAATTCCATTTGAAGCAAAAATATTATATGCTTCTCGATAATTAACTGTTATCCAGTATGCATACATTTTAGCCACAGCATATGGACTTCTTGGATTAAATGGTGTTTTTTCATTTTGAGGAGTTTCTTGTACTTTACCAAAAAGCTCAGATGTAGAGGCCTGATAAATCTTAGTTTTATCTGTTAAATTTAACAAACGTATAGCTTCTAATATCCTTAGTGCTCCAACAGCATCTGTGTCTGCTACATATTCTGGAACATCAAATGAAACATGCACATGACTCATGGCCGCTAAATTATAAATTTCATCTGGCTCAACATCTTTTATAATTTTAGTTAAATTCATAGAATCTGTCATATCACCATAATGTAATATAAAATTTCGTTTTTCTATATGAGGATCTTCATATATGTGCTCAATTCTATCGGTATTAAAAGAAGAGGATCGTCTTTTAACACCATGAACTTGATACCCTTTTTTTAGAAGAAATTCTGCTAGGTAGGATCCATCTTGTCCTGTGACACCTGTTATTAAAGCTACTTTATTCATGAGGTAAAAATAATAATTTATTTTCTAGTAAAATACGCTCTGATTACTAACAAAATAAACTTGGTGTTACCAATTAAATATCTCTTCCACATTCTTCTTGGTTCTTGACAAAATCTAAAAAACCATTCAAGCCCTAAATTCTGAATTAATTTAGGAGCTCTTTTAATTCTTCCAACAATTACATCAAAACTTCCTCCAACACCCATTATGAAATTTACATTTGATAATTGTTGTTTGTATTTATTTAGAAATATTTCTTTTTTTGGTGAAGAAATAGCAACAAATAAAATATTTGCCCCGCTTTCAGAGATAGATTGAGCAATTTTCAATTCATCATCATCATTGAAATATCCATTTCTATAGCCAGCTATAATATTTGCTGAAAACTTTTTTTCATAAATTTGAACTAGGTTTTCTACAACAACCTGCTTTGCTCCTAGAAAAAAACATTTATATTTTTTTTTAAATGATAGTTCAACAAGATTTTGCATTAAGTCTATTCCAGCAACACGTTCTGGTATTTTAATACCAAATAAGTTTGCTGCCCAAACAACAGCTTGTCCATCAGCATTAATTATGTCTGCTTCCAATACACTCTTTTCTAATTCTTTATCATTTTGCATCAAGATAATTTTACCAGCATTAACAACGGCATGATGAATTTGCTGTTTTAAATTAATTGCATTTTTTACTTTTTCAAGTGTTTCATACATAGAAATGCAATCAATAGGTATATTTAAAAAATTAGTTTTCCTCATAATCTGAATATGTTAAAAAAATACTATCATTAATTCTATTACTAATAAACTTATCTAACTTTTTCAAAGAATATTTAGAAAATGATTTTGGATGACCAATTAGAACTAGTTGCTGATGATTTTTTCTAGAAATATTATTTAGTAGAGATGATTTATACCCATCTATTGAAGCAACAGAATATGATGTTTTTGTTAATAACGAAAGTATTTGAAATTTAGAATTAGAAATTGGATAACCATCTCCTAATTGTTTATGTGCAGAGCCACCAAAAAATTTAAAGTAAATAAATTTAAAATAAAACCACGGTGTTAGCTTTACTGAAGTAATTGGTATTTCTAAAAAATCTCCATCTTTGTCCTCAAGCAATGGATCACTTGAAAATCTCCAATTAAGTTTATTTGGCATATTAGTGAAATCATATGACTTTGTGTATGTTGTGTTTTTTCCATTAAAATAAACTGTACTATCAATATTAACTCCGTACTTCTTTAAGTATTTTGCAAATTTATTAAATGGCTGAATACACCAACCTCCTGCTCTAAAAACCTTTGGATAATCACCTGTTATTTTAAATATAATATTAATGTATCGTTTTATAATATCTTCAATTTCTTTATCTGAATAGTCTGACAATTTATATCTACTAGTATTGAAAACCCAATCAGTACCATTAAATCTAGTGTCTTCCCAGTGCGGATGTATGTGCAATAGAATATCATGTCCATCTTTATGTAGTCTTTGTATTTGTTGACAAATCATATCATACTCTTTTTTCAAAATATGATGAGTTTGCATATTTTCATTAAGTTTTAAAATGTAGCCTGAATCCACAAAAAAAGAGGCTTTAACTTTAAACTTATCTAATATTTTAAGTAATTCATTTGTAGGACTAATAATTGACTTCTTTAGTGAACCAGATTTACCAAAAAACAATTCATAATCTAATGTTATTAATATTTTTCTCATATTTTGTACTTATTTAAAAACATAATTGGAAACGCACAAATATAAAATACTAATCTTTGTAAAAATGAATAATTAAATCTCCATCTATCTTGGTATTTAAAAAAAATATGTTTTTTTTCTTTTATTCTGTTGCCCCCAACGATATGACCAATTTTAAATGAATTTTCTTTTTTAATTTTTTGTTTAATATCATTAAAATCAGCTTTAAGAAATAATTCTATTTTTTCTAATATTTGATATGGTTCTTGCATTAAATCTTCGTATCTAATTTTAATAGTTTTTCTGTTTAAAAAAAATCTAGAAACAAATTCTGACACTAGATTAACTAATAAATAATATATAATTGAACTAATAGGAGACTTTGGAGTTTGAACGTTCTTAGAAAAAGAACTAATAACTCCTCTAACATCTCTTACAACATAAATAATTTTTAAATCAATATTCTTCAATCGATTTAAAGCTAAGGCGCGACCAATATACTTAGATGAATCAACTAAGATAGATTTTTGAGTATCCAAAAATATTGAGTCTAATACTGATTTATGTAATTCTTGATACTTAATGTTGTTGCTATTGCTGAAACTATTAACAAAATGCTTAAGTATACTGAAATGAGACTCCATCTTTTCTGATAGTGTTCTATTTTTGCTAAAAGAATCTTTTTTTAAATGATTTATTTTATTTTTCCAAAACTCACACTTTTGTAAATACTCACCGCAAGAACATTTTTTATTTTCTTCTAAGTATTTAAAAAACTGATGCATCTCTCCGACATTTTGAATCTTTTTATTGCTTCCTAAAAAAGTTGCAAGTGCAGTAGTACCGCTTCTACCGGCTCCCATAATATATATTAAAGTGTTTTTTTGCACTATTTTCTTTTCTTTATTAATTTAGCAGGAACACCTCCCATAACAGACATTGGCTCTACATCCTTTGTTACAACAGATCCAGCTCCAATAATACTTCCTTTTCCTATTTTAACACCTGGCATTACAATTGCATTTCTACCAATCCAAACATCATTTTCAATTATTACTTTTAAGCCTTTATTTTTTTTTGCTGAGCTCATTGGTTTTTCAGTAGAAGCCACATCTTTCTTATTTGCAATTAAAGCTACGTATGGAGCTATCATTACATTATCACCAATTATTGCCCCTTGTAAAAAAGCATATTCATTTATCTGACAATCATTTCCAATACTAACTGCTCCAGGTCCACCTATGTATATGTTGTTTTGAAATCTTGATAATCTACTTTTTTTCATAATACACAGAAAATTACATACATAAAATACTCTAAACTTATTTATTAAACTAAAATACCTTGAATGGGGTAAGTGCATAATAATTGTGTAATACAAAAAATAAAATATTTTCTTAATCATTTTTATAAATTTTAATTAGTTTCTCTATGACATTATTTAATGAATACTTTTTATTAGAATTTTCAGCATGCTTACTATTTATGAGGTATTGTTTATGTGATTTATTTTTTAATGTAAGAATTTTATTTAAAAAATCAGAAATATTGCCTAGTTCTACTAGCCATCCGTTCTTATCTTCAATTATTTGCTCTCTATATTGAGGGATATTTGATGCTAAAACAGGGGTCCCACAATACAATGCTTCTAGGGATGAAGTAGGAAACCCTTCGCTTCTTGAATGTGCAATTAAAAATCTAGATGAATTATATAATACAGATAATTCTTTATGAGTTTGTGTCCCCAAAATATCAATATTAAAACCATCCTCTTTTAGCTTTAATAACTCTAAATAATAATCACCAGATCCAACAAAACAAAATGATATTTCGTTTTTGTTATCGCCAAGAAGTTTAATTGCTTGAATGATAATATCAATTCCTTTAACATGATAAAAAGAGCCAACAAAAATAAAATCATATTTTTTAACTATTTCTGGGTTATTAAAAAAAATCGAAGTATCAACTCCTACTGGTATGATGTAATCCGCTACAACATCTAGCTTCTTTTTCATGACTCTACTAATTTCTTTTCCAACAGGTATAAAACAATCAATTCTTTTAGCTAAAAATCTAAAAAAATATAAAAGAAACTTATTTGAACTTAGCTTAATAATGTCCTGTCCATGAAATGTAACTATAAATCTAGTTTTACGATAAAATATCTTATATGGTAAGAAAATCACTGACAGATAAAAATAATGAAAATGAATAACATCATATCTTTTTTTATAGCTGGACAAAAGAAAAAAAATAAATCTAATATATTTTAAAAAAGAGCCAAATAAATTAGTAAATGTGCGGTTCAAATACTTTATTTCTATTTGATTACCGCCAAGAATTTCTCTTAATTTTTCATATTGATTTTTTATAAATATACCAGAATAAGGTTTCTGAATAGAGGGATACATGTTTGAAATAATTAATATTTTCATTTTGAAGAAATATTATTCGGATATAGATTAAATACCATTGCTAATAATAAAGCTTGATAGCCATTCATTAAAACAGGATTAGTTATGCTAAATATAAATATAGTAATTATTAGCGACAAATAATAATACGGAATTTTTGTGTCATAGGTTAAAATTTTATATAAAGAAATGATTAGGTAAATAAAAAGTAAAATACCCAGAAATCCAAATTCACCTAGAATAGATGAAAAATTACTGTCATAAATTGCTAAATTTCCATTAGCATTAATATTTAACTCCTTATAAATTGGACTTTCTTTAGATAACATAGTTCCATATGTTGCTGAACCAGAACCAATTGGAAAATTAGTAATTGATAGCTGTAATGCATTTAACATAATCAAACCTCTTGCATATCCAGAATTTAGATTCTGAATATCAGTTATATTATTTACTGTTCTTTTAAATATATCTGTATTTTGGGATGCGAATATTAAAAATGAAAAAATAATAACTACTGAAGAGTAAATAAAATACTTCAAAAATCCAGAATATAATTTTTTACTGAATAAGAAATAAACAATTGGAATTAATACTAATGAAGTTCTAATACCTATTAGCAAGTTAACAATTATAAACAAAACTGTTGATAGATGTAAAAATAAAAAACTGTTTTTGTTATTGTAAAATATTGCATATAAATAAATAAGCATAAATGTTAGACCGAGATTATTTGGCGATACTTGAAATCCAATCATTCTTAATAAACCATTTCTATATCTGACATCATGATTTAAGAAATAATTAAACTCTACTTGAAAAATTAAATTAACAAAAAGTCCTAAAAGAGTCAAAAAAATTATGAGGTAGAATGTGTATTTAAGGATATAATTATCTCTTTTAAAAAAAATTCTAATAAAAATAAAAAACAAAAAAAACTTGAGATGAATAAATATTTGAAATACTGATTCTTTTGTAAAAATTGGACTTAAAAAACTTATGAATAGTAAAGATATAAATACTAAGAAAACATTATTAAAATAATCAGGCAGTTTTAATTTAATAAAAAAATACAATACGACACTAAAAACAGATAAAAACAACAAAAATTCATCAAAAAATTTGACTATATCTATTCCAATAATATTATCAATAATGTTAGAAAATAAAGTGATTATTAATAAAACGCAAAAAAAAGATTTAAAAATTACACGATACATATTTGATAGAACTAGTTAATGATAAAATTCTTTTCAAATGTCCAAAATCCAAATTTTCTTTTTATGTATATAAGCGACAAAATATTCCAAGTAATTAAACTACTTGCAGACGCTATTGAAGCACCTAAAATACCAAAATTAGGTATTAAAACTAAATTTAATATGAAATTCATAATTAAACCTAAGCTTAGTATATTTCTAAATATTTTTTCTTTTCCTGTCATTTGTAAAATAAAAGCTAATGAACCCGAGAAAGTATTTGACATTTGTCCTAAAAGCAATATATATAGTACTCCAGCTCCTCCAACAAATTCTTCTCCAAAAAACAATAAAATATGTTTGTTGAATAACAATAATATTATTATAATGGGTAATGTACTAAAAAATATTAATCGACTAGATTCATGTACAACTTCTTTAAATCTAACATGATCTCCATTATTATATGTTTCTGAAAATTTAGGAGCCGATATACTACTTATTCCGGCTAATGTAAAAGCAGCTAAACCACTTACTCTAACAGCTACATTATAAACACCAACATTAGCCTCATCAGAATAAATTCCAATCATTATTGTGTCAATCCAAGTCATAAGTAAATAAATAGATGATGATAACATCATTGGTGATGCAGTTTTTAATATTCTTGAAAGAGAAATAGAATATGTTGTATTATCAAAACCATTTATTTTTTTATAAAAATAAAATAAACTTAAAAGAAAAACAAAAAACATTCCTATAACATATGAATACATAGGAAGATTTTTATCTTCAATAAGATTAGAATAAGCTAAAAGTATAAAAAATATTATAGCAAAAATGTATCTAGCTGGCTGTGAGAAAAAAGCGAAATATTTAATTTCTTTTAGACCTCTAAAACTTTGTACAATAACCAATGATAAATTAAATGGAACTAAAGCAAAAGAAATTAATTTTATAAATGAAGATAGATTCGGTTTATAAAATATGAAGTTTGCAATAAAATCAGAAAATTGATATAATGCAAAAGATATAAATACTGAAATAATAAAAACAAGAAAAATTCCTTTTTTAACTAAATTCCTAACTTTAGAATAATCTGGTAAAAGTTCTGGAATATATCTAAGTAATGAAATGTCTATTCCGAATCGACTAATAATTGAAGTAATATTTAAAACCGCTAAACAAAGCGCAAAAATACCCCAAGCCTCTGCACCAGAAGATCTTGTTACAAGAAGAAGAAAAACATATCCTAAAAAAGAGCCAATAATTTTTAACAAAAATGCAGATGTAGATTTTGATATAATCTCATTGTTTTTGTATTTGTTTATAAAACGTCTCAAAAATTTACTTTTTTACGCCACAAAAATCTAATTCTATTGATTGTGAAGGTAAGCTTTTAAATTGTTTATGTGCAACTAAATATATAATGATATCAGACTGTTCGCTAGCTTTTTTATAATCAGTTAAATGATACCTCTTACTCGAAGATAGATTTGGCTCTACTAAAACTAAGTCATATATTTTATCATTTATGAAAGTATCGGCCACAATCAATGCTGGAGACTGCCTTAAATCATCAATGTCTGGCTTAAAAGAAAGACCCATTAAAGCAAGTATTGGTTTTTTATTATTTTCTAGCTCAAATTGTAATGCAGTAGATCTTATTTTTTCAATTACCCAGTCTGTTTTGTAATCATTTATCTCTCTAGCTTTTTTTATTATTTTTGCTTCATTCAAGAATTCAGAAACTATAAACCAGGGGTCTACTGCTATACAATGTCCTCCTACTCCAGTTCCAGGCTGTAGTATATTTACTCTTGGATGTTTATTTGCTAAAGAAATCAATTCCCATACATTAATACCTGCCTTGTCACAAATTATACTTAACTCATTAGCAAATGCAATGCCTACATCTCTTGATGAATTCTCTACTAACTTACACATTTCAGCAGTCTTTGCGTTAGTTGGATGCAACTCCCCTTTTACAAAATTACGATAAAAATTTTGAGCAGATTTTGTAGATTTTTCATCAATACCTCCTATTACCCTATCATTATTTACTAATTCATAAATAACCTTTCCTGGTAGAACTCTTTCAGGACAATATGCAATATCTATCTTACCTTTAAGCTCAGGCCTCTCTTCGAAAATAATTTTAGCCATTTTATCAGTAGTTCCTACAGGACTAGTTGATTCTATTATAAATAAATTTCCTTCAGTTAATTTTGGAATAATCATCCTGGTAGCTGACTCAACGTATTTAAGATCTGGCTCATGAGCCCCTTTAAATGGGGTAGGAACTGCTATTAAAAAAACATTAGCCTTATCAGTAGTAGTACTAGCTAATAAAAAACCTTCATCTACTACATTCTTAACTAGACCATCTAATTCAGGCTCAATAATGTGTATTTTACCGCTATTAATTATATTTACAACTGACTGATCAACATCTACCCCATGAACTTTTATGTTTCTACTTGCAATAACTGCTGCTGTAGGTAAGCCAATATACCCTAAACCCATCATAACAACTTTTAAATCTTTCATTCTATTTGTTTAACAAAAATTTAACAATTCTCTTACTTGCTTTACCATCTCCATATGGATTATGCAATAAACTCATTTTTTTGTACTTATCATTATTATTTAATAGTTGATTTACCTCTTCTACTATCTTATCTACATTTGTTCCAACTAAAACTACAGTTCCAGCCTCAACTGCTTCTGGTCGCTCAGTTGTTTCTCTTAAAACTAAAACTGGTTTTCCTAGCGAAGGGGCTTCTTCTTGAATACCTCCACTATCAGTTATTATTATTTTAGATTTGTTCATTAACCACAAAAAAGCTTCATATGGAAGTGGAGAAATTAAAGAAATATTTTCAATATTTGATAAAATATTGTTAACAGGTTCTTGGACATTTGGATTTAAATGAACTGGATATATAATTTGAACATTTTTATCTTTTGAAATTTCTTTTAACGCATTACATATATTAATAAATCCTTTGCCATGATTTTCTCTTCTATGTCCAGTTACTAAAACTATATCTTTATCTTTTTGAATAATTCTCTGCAAATTATTTATTTCTTCATTATTAATTTTTTTAAGTTTTTCAAGAGCGAAGAAAAGAGCGTCAATTACTGTATTACCTGTAACTAATATTTGATTTTCTAATATGTTTTCTTTTAATAAATTACTTTTAGATTGCTCTGTAGGAGCAAAATGATAATTAGTTATTCTAGATGTTACTTGACGATTCATTTCTTCTGGAAAGGGAGCAAGTAAATTAAAAGTTCTTAAGCCTGCTTCAACATGGCATATTTTTGCTCCAAAATAAAATGATGCGATACTAACAGCCATAGTAGTTGTTGTATCTCCATGTACAAAAATATAATCAGCATTATATTCTTCTAAAACATCTTTCATTCCATTAATTATTTCTCCAGTTAAATTATACAAATTTTGATTTGGTTTCATTAAATCTAAATCAAAGTCTGGAGAGATCTCAAAAAAATCTAGTACCTGATCTAACATTTCTCTATGTTGTGCGGTAACACATACTTTCGTTTCAAAAAAATTGTTTTTTTTAAAAGCCTGTACAAGAGGGGCCATTTTTATAGCTTCTGGTCTTGTCCCAAAGACAATTAAAACTTTTTTCATTTGATTTTATTTAGTTGCCAATTCCAAGAATCAATCATGGCCTGATTAATTGAAATTTGTGAACTCCATTTTAATTTTTTATTTACTTTTAAATTATCTGAGTAAATTTTGTCTATGTCTCCGTCTCTTCTAGGGCCAAATGTAAAGTTTATTTTCACTTGATTTGCTTTTTCGAAATTATGAATAATTTCTAAAATACTTAAACCTTGGCCTGTTCCGATATTAAAAACTTCTTTACAATTATTTTTTAGCAAATATTTTAAAGCCTGAACATGAGATTTAGCTAAATCAATAACATGAATATAATCTCTGACACACGTACCATCAACTGTATTATAATCATTGCCGTTAACTACCAAATTTTCTCTTTTCTTACTCGCAACTTCACAAATTATCGGAACCAAATTTGCAGGTCTATCAGCTGAACAATCTCCAATTAAGCCAGTTGGGTGAGATCCAATCGGATTGAAGTATCTGAGCGATATACTTTTTAAACTTGAATCTTTTAAAATTTCTTCACATTTTTGTTTAGTTTCTGCATAGGGTGACTCCGGATTTCTAAATGGTGAACTTTCAGTCACTGGCAATTTTTCAGGTGATCCATAAACCGTACAAGACGAAGAAAATATAATATTATCAATATTGTGTTTTTTCATTTGGTATAATATTACTTCTAAAGAGCCTATATTATTCTTAAAATATTTTTCTGGCAAACGTAAAGATTCCTCTACAGATTTAAATGCTGCAAAATGTATTAAAGCTAAAATATCTTTTTCTTTTTCAAAAATTGATTTAATAGAACTTGAATCTGTACAATCAACATTATAAAATTTCACATCTTTTCCCGTAATTTTTTTTATACCCTTAATGTTTCTAGTATCAGTATTACTTAAATTATCAATAATAATTGGATTAAAACCTGCATGTAATAGTTCCACAACAGTGTGACTTCCAATATATCCAGCTCCACCAGTAACTATTATTTTCATTTTTTTTTAACAATTTGTATATTAGAAAAATCATTAAAAAACACATCTACATCTTGTGTTTTACCAGAAAAATAATTATATAATTTAACTAAAATAGGTAGCTGTCCTATAATATTGTCATTAACTAAATTGTAAATCAAATTTATAGAACTTAAACCTTCCAGAATTACAGAATTTGATTTATAGTCTTCGTTATAAAACTCCTTGCCAATTAATAATCCTAATGTTCTATTTCTACTTAAGTCATTTAATGATGTTAAACACAAGTCTCCAAAACCACATGATAAAAACAATGTTGATTCACAACCTCCAAGCTCTTTTAAGATAAGTCTAACTTCTGAAAAAGCTTTAGTTAACATCATAAATCTAGTGTTAGAGGAATTATATTTTGCATCTACTATACCTAAAAAAATAGCATAGATATTTTTTAGTGAGCTTAAAATTTCAACACCTCTAATATCGTTTGTAAAATCAATATGTAATACAGTTTTTCTAATAACTTTATTGACTATATCAAATTGTTTTTGAGTCTTATAACCAAGAGTTAATAAAGTACTTGCATGATCCATTAGCTCAACAGCAAAAGAAGGTCCCTTTAAAGTTACAATATTATCAAATTCAAAATTTTGCTTTATAGCATCTACAACTGTAACACCTCCATTCAACAATCCTTTTGAAAGATTTACAATAAGAACATTGTCTTTAAATTTATGATAAACAGATTCAATTTTTTTAATAATAAGTGTTGAAGGGTAAGCTATAAAAACTATATCTGCATTAGAAAATTCATTCTCGTTACTTGTAGCACAAATTGAAGAGGGTAAATGCTTATTGGGAAAGCATGATTTGTTTGTATTTAAAGTGTTTATTTCATTTACTTTGGATTCATTTTTTGAAAATAATTGAACATTATTTTCTTTATTCATTGACAAAGCTTTGGCAATCGCTGTACCAAAAGTTCCTGCACCAAATACAATTATATTCATAAAACAAAAATATGTCTTTTAGTCTTCCTCTGATGTATACCCATCAATATATTTTAACAATAGTTCTTTAACAACCACTTCATCTTGCTTTTCTCTTGCTGACTTTATTACATTAATACAGTATTTAACATCTTGGTATGAAAGCTTGCTTTCTTTAGCCTGCATAATTCTTGAATGTTCTGACTGTACGACATCACTTCCAATTAATAGTTCTTCATATAATTTTTCACCAGGCCTTAATCCAGTGAATTCTATTCTAATATCTCCATCAGGATTTTCATTATCAATCGGTTTTAAACCACTTAAATGAATCATTTTATATGCCAAATCAATAATTTTAATAGGCTCACCCATATCCAAAACAAATACATCTCCTCCTTTTGCCATAGCTCCTGATTGTAATACTAATTCCACTGCTTCGGGTATAGACATAAAATATCTTGTAATACTCCTGTGCGTCACCGTGACAGGACCTCCTCGTTTAATTTGATTTCTAAAAAGAGGGACAACTGAGCCAGCTGAATCAAGTACATTTCCGAAGCGAACCATAGAAAAACAGCAATTACTTTTATCCGAATATGCTTGAAGAATGAGTTCTGACATACGTTTTGAGGCTCCCATTACATTTGTAGGTCGTACTGCTTTATCAGTAGATACTAAAACCATATTTTCTACATTTTCTTCATCAGATACTTTAGCAACATTATACGTACCTATCACATTATTATAGGTTCCTGAAATAATATTCATTTCAACCATAGGAACATGTTTATATGCAGCTGCATGGTATATTGTATGAATATTATTTTTTTTAATAATCTGCTTTAATTGGTGATAATTAGTTACAGTACATAGTGATGGGATAATCTCACAGTGATATCCTTGAGTATTCAATTCAAAATGTATGTTATATAAATTATACTCTGAATTATCCATCAATATAACCTTATTTGGATTTAGTTTCATTATTTGTCTAGAAAGCTCTGAGCCTATACTACCTCCTGCGCCAGTTATTAAAATATTTTTTTTTGAAATATTTCTTTGTAATAATTCTTTTTTTGGTGAGACTACATTCCTACCTAAAATATCACCAACTTCAACATGCTTTATATTGTCTATTGAAATTACACCATTACTGATACTATCAATTGAGGGTAATAGTTTAACTTCTATTGGATACTTTGTTAACTTTTTCAGAATTTGAGTTCTTTGCTTAATATTTACAGATGGAACTGCAAATAATAAAACTTTTACATCCTCATTTTTAATTAATGTATCTATTTTTTTAAATGGGAAAACCTCTAAATGATTAATTATTGTACCTTGTTTGGAAGTATCGTCATCTATAAATGCAATTGGCAAATAAATAGAGCTTTTTTTTAAACTTTCAACTAACTGAACGCCCGCATCTCCGGCTCCGTATATTAAAGTTTTTTTTCTTAAACTTATAAAACTGTCCCATGAATATAAATATGCTTTAAACAAAAATCTGCTTGTAATAACAAAAATATTTATTATAAACCAAAAAATGGGAAAGATTGATCTAGGTAGATTTGGTTCTCGAAAAAACATCATGAAAAATCCAACAATTAAACATGCAATCGTAGTAGCTTGAAAGGTGGTAAGAATAATTTTAATTCCTATGTATTGTAAAACAGCTCTATATAATCCTAACTTAATAAATAAAAAAATTGTTATGAAAGGTAAAGTAAAAAAAATCCACCATGATGAAAAAATATAATCTAATGGTAAAGGATCTCCTAATCTTAGCACAAAAGCTAACCACAATGCCAAAACCAAAGTAAATATATCCACAAAAGCCATAATAAGCTGCTTATGAATTCTCTGTAAATTTTGCAACCTAAGCCGCATAGATTTCTTTTATTTTATTTACAACCATATTTAAATCTTCATTCTTCATATTAGTATCTGAAGGTAAGCATAAACCTCTATTAAATAAATCTTCTGATACCCCATTAATATATGCATCATACTGCTTAAAAACTGGCTGTAAATGCATTGGTTTCCATAATGGTCTTGACTCAATATTATTTTTACTTAGAAACAAACGTAAGTCCTCTCGATCTATTGTAGATTCGCGTCTTAAAAGTATCGTAGTTAACCAAAAGTTTGAAAAAATATTTTCATTTTCATCTAAAAATTCAATATCATCTATTTTAGATAATTTGGTTTTATAAAAATTAAAAATTTCTCGTTTTTTATTTATTCTATCTGTTAAAATTTCTAATTGTCCAAAACCAATAGCAGCACAAATATTACTCAATCTGTAATTATATCCTATATCTGAGTGTTCATAGTGAGGTGCTTTGTCTCTTGCCTGTGTAGATAATTTCTTAGAATACTCTATTAATTTCTTATCCTTTGAAAACAAAGCTCCTCCAGTAGAAGCAGTAATGATTTTATTACCATTAAAAGAATAAATACCAAATTTACCAAAAGTTCCTAAGGGAATACCATTATATTTTGAGCCTATTGCTTCAGCAACATCTTCAATAACTGGTATCTTGTACTTTGCAGATATTTTTATGATTTCCTCAATTTTTGCAGGCATCCCATATAAATGAACTAATATAATTGCTTTAGGCAATATCCCCTTATTTTTACTATCTATAATGGCTCTTTCAAGTAATTTAGGACACATATTCCATGTTTCTCTCTCACTATCAATAAAAATTGGATTTGCTCCTAAATATTTAATTGGGTTTGCTGAAGCTGCAAATGTAAATGAAGAACATAAAACACTATCACCAGCTTTAATATTTAGTAAAATTAGTGCTAAATGAATAGCCGCTGTGCCACTACTAAGCGCAGCAACAGAATAATTATTAGAAATTAATGACAAACCTTTTTCAAATTTCTCAATATATGGTCCTACTGGTGCAATCCAATTGCTCTCAAAGACATCTTTAACGTACTTCATTTCAGCCCCACACATATTTGGGGATGATAGCCATATTTGTTTTTTATTTTTCAATTAATAATTTTTTCTAAAAATAGTAGCAAATATAATCTTAATGTCAATCCAAAATGAATGATTATAATAGTAATCTAAATTTATCTTTACTTTATCGGGGTAAATAATCTCATCATTATATTTAATTGGATCCTTACAGGAAGCTAAAATCTTTTCTTCATTTGCATATTTTAATGTAGCTGGTCCTGTTATACCTGGCCTCAATAATAAAATTAATTTTGATTCACCTTTTAGTTTATCTGCATAGCCAGACACATCAGGTCTTGGGCCAACTAAACTCATATCCCCCTTAAGCACATTAAAAAGTTCTGGTAATTCATCTAACTTATATCTTCTTAAGAACGACCCAAAAGTAGTTACTCTATCATCACCATATATTGAAACAGTACTTGAGTTCTCTTTATAAATTAACATCGATCTAAATTTAATCATTGAAAATAATTTACCATTTCTCCCAACTCTTTTTTGAACAAAAAAAATTGGACCTTTGGAAGAGAAACTGATAATAATCCCTATTAAAATAAACACTGGACTTAAAATAATAATACCAAGAAAAGAAACTAATATATCACAACACCTTTTCATTACATTCTTTTTATTAATGCATTTATTACATAATTTATAAAACACCACAAACTATAGACAAAACTAAGTCCTTCAATATTTCGATATACTACCCAAACATCTTTAGCCGCTTTTAATTTACTCGATGAATTTGAATTTGGTAAAATTCTATATTGAGCTAGATTAATATCTAAACCAAATGCATCATAACCTCTTTTCATAATAGATAACCATAAAGCCATATCATGAGAAGATCGAATATTAGGCATTTCAAAATCTCCTATTTTTTCTCGATCTAAAACTACAGTCAAGCATCCAATTATTGTATTCTTCAAATAAGAGTCATAATGCATTTTTTTAGGAGCTTGAATGACTTTAAATACATTAAGACTAGTATCTGTAATCATTTCATAAGTAGTATATGAAAAGGCAATATTATTCAAAAGCATAAAATTAATCTGTTTGTCTAACTTATCCTTATTCCACATATCATCTGAATCTAAAAATGCAATAAACTTCCCTTTTGCTTTCTTTAAAGCAATATTTCTAGTATTAGCAGCACCAATATTTTGACTATTTTGGAAAATTTTAACTCTAGTATCTTTGCTAGCAATTAATTTAATTTTATAATAAGAATCATCGCTAGAGCAATCGTCAACTATCAACATTTCCCAATTAGTATATGTTTGATCAATAACTGATTGCACACAAGACTCTATATAATTTGAAGAATTATATAATGGAGTAATAATTGAGACTAAACTATTCATTTATAAACCTATTTTTCTTCTTAATGTAAAAATAAAAAAGTAAATTATTTTAATATAAAAGGGAGGGTTTAAGTTAATAATCCGGGTTATTAATTCTAAATTACTTTTATTGTAATATTTTTTCCACTCTCCAATAACTCCTTTACGAAACATCTTATAGTTCATATTCCCAAGCTCAGGATAATAAGTACTTTTACCCTCTTTAGCGGTTCTTCTCATGTTTTGAATGGAAGTGTTTTTTTTAATTTCTAGAATATCTTCTATTGAAATATCTTCAAAACCTAACATAGAACATAAACTTAAAACAGTATTGTTAAAGTCATTTTTAATATTATTATAAGAAAATATTAAATCTGAATTAAAATATTTTTTTGCTCTCGAATTAAATAAAGAAATTTCATATGCTTTATATATTCCAATATATCTAAAATATTTTTCAAAGCTAATATTTCTATAGCGATATTGCTTAAAATGATAAAAATGAGAAACAATTGCATCCTTTATATCTCTTTGAATAAATATAAACTTTACATTTTCAGAATATTTTTGTTTAAAAACTTTTTCACTAAAGTAGTGTGACTTTGTTACGTAGTGTGAAGTATTATAATCCTCGATTTTTATAAAATCAAATATTTTATTCTCAAGTATTCTAGTAGGTGAATTAATATTTGGGTTATATTTAAAAGGGATATCTTTGATAGGTTGCTTTTTTATTCTAAAGATTTCCAATATAATTGCATGTAACCAAGAAGAACCAGATTTAAACGAACCATTACAAATTACTAACATATTAATGCTTATTACAATTTCGTGAAATTTCTTCCTGGAATAAAATAGAAAAAATATTTCTAAATAATAAAAAATCAAAAAAACCAAATATTTTTCTGAAAGGAAACAACACTTTAACAATTAATCCAAATTTGCATGTATACTTGATATGTAAATTACAATAAGCCTTTCTAAATTTAAATTTCATTAGTAAAAATTGTTGAATATTTGTTCTATGAGATATACTTCTAGCTCCATCTGTAACGTATTTTATTTTTTTTTCTGTGAGATAATATAAATTCATAGAATAAAAAAGCGCATAAAAAGGATAGTCTTTAATATACTCTGGTAAAACTTTTATAGTAGAATAGTCGCAAGAATCCTTATAAATTCTATTTTTAGAAAAACCAATTAATCGATCTTCTAAATATATACCCCAATAGTCAAAATCTCGTATTAATAAATTATTAAATGCAGTTTCAGATAATATCTTATTCTTTGTATTATACTCTAATGATGCTTTTTTATAAATTTCATATGCATTTAAAGACATTTCCTTTATAGATATTTGTTTAATATGAAACTTTTTTAAACCTCTTAATATTTGATTTCTTGTATTTGCACTATAATCTTTCAGACTCATTGCTTTATCTTGTATTAAATACCAAAAATCAGTTGATTTTTTTGAATCAAAATTTGTAACCCATCTTGCGAAGTAGGCGTTATGAAGATGTAACTCTTTATCTATTCCTGTTAGATCTACATCCTCATGAGGTGCTGTATTAGGAACTAGTGCTCCATGATATTTTCTCCACTTACTTTGCATCATACTTCAAATTTAACTTAGCAGGAGGATCAATTAAAACCATCGCCATAATAACAAAAAGAAATCGAGAATCAACTAAACTGCCACTAAAAAAAGAATTTAATATTAAGTAAAATTTTAAATAAAATAACAACGGATAAAATGTGTTTTCTTGATGATTATATTTGAGCATTCTTTTGTAACTAAAAAATAATACTTTTAATAATAAAATTATAAATAAAGCACCAGTAATAAAACCTAATTCAACAAAAATTTCTAATATAAGATTATGAGGATACTGATGCTTTAACAAATGTGTAGCATCATAGTTATTAGCATATATCTGCCAGTTCCCTAATCCAACACCAATCGGATAGACTTTCATCAAATCGAAAGATCTATATATAAAGACAAGTCGAGCATTTTTTGATCTACTATCTTTTGTAATTAAACGTTCTGTTTTACCAACATCAAGAACTGATTTTTTAAAATTAGTTGTAATAAATATTAATCCAATTGAGATAAATAAAACTAAAATTGGCAAAATAAGTTTTCTGAAATTTAAGAACAAATACAAAAGAATGGTAATACATAAAGAAAGAATTGGCCCTCTACTTCCTGCTGCCAATGACAACATAAAAAAGAAAAACATCAAAAAAGTAAATTTTAAACTAAACCTTTTCTTTAAAAAGAAAATAATAATTATACCTATATTCATCCATCTAGCAAAAACAATTGGGCCTCCTCCTAAAACACTTAATCTATCAGAAGAGGTCATAACAACTAAGCAACCAAGAATCGACAATACAGTTATAAAATATAACATAACCTTAAAAAAAAATTTCAATTCTTTATAGGTAAACCTTTCAATGACTATAAAAACTACAGGGAGAACTATAAGTATAAAATTAAAATACTTTTGAATTCCAAATATATCATATCCATAATTCAAAGCCAAAATGGGAGACAGGAATAATATTACTAATAAAAAAAGATAATATAATGATTTGGTGTTATATAATTTAATTTTTTTGATTGAGAATAATATTGGGATACTAAACAAAAAGAAAGCAATACTCATAACAAGGCTAATATTAATTTCAAAAAACTCTAATCGCTCATCATATAGTCTACCTATAGCTAACATACCACATGCTAGCAATATAAAAATATGAAAAAAATAATTAGCTACTTTCATATTTCAAATATTTAATAAAAGCAAAAATCGCAGTTAAAAAAGATAAAAAGGAAAGACTATATATCATTATAATAGAATTTAATTTTGCTGTATAATCATTAATTAGAAAAAAGCAAAAAAGAAATATAATTGTAAAAAATAATGGCCAAACTAACTTATGTGTGTTTTTTTGCAAATAATCTTGGGGTAATGTGAAATAGGACTGAAATAGAGAAGATGATATAAAGATTAAAATAAAACTCCAACTTAAATCTTTTAGATAACTAGAAGTTGCAAGTGTATCAGATTTAATAAAATTACCTCGCTGAAAGACAAAAGCAATAAGCTCTTCGCTAAAAAATAAAATAAAATAAATAAAACACCCTCCGATTAAAGCGGTAAATAAAGTTGAATATACTAAAACTCGAATATTCTTATGTACAGATATAAATTTTAATACTAATGTATTAATATTCATAACTACAGAAGTAAAAAAAATATTTAGTATGACAACAGCATATGTATAAAATGTAATGTTGTTACCTCCATCTAATCCTGATACAAATCGCCCTAATATCATGATAATATTTGCAAAATTACCTAAAATTAATACTGAAATATTAAAATCAATAATTGATAAATTAATATTGTTTTTTCCTTTTTCATTAAATAAAGGTTTTACATACAAAACTGTTAAGCTTAAAACGCCAATTAATCTACTAACTACAACTCCCAAAATTGATGTAAAAGAAGCAATGATTTTAAACATAAAAATTAATGGATATAATAAAAAAGTTGAAAGAGATATATTAAAAGTTGTAGCTATTGAAAATTTTTTAAAATCTCCTTTTGCTTGTAAAATAGTCATAAAAATTGCATTAAAAAAGTTTAAACTTGATATAAAACCAAGTAAAATCGAAATTATTATGTACAATAAAATATTAGGAGGATTTAAATATAATATTATTGGTATTTGTATAATTTGAATTAATAAAAATAATTTTAAGGAAAAACTTTTAGAAAAATTATATACATTATTAAGATTAAGAATTTTATACTTACTATATAATTTTACAAATTTTGGCATAATATTTGCTTGTAAGGCATTACCAATAGTAATTTGTGAAATAAAATCCGAAGCAGTTTTTAAAAGTAAATAATTAGCATATATAACAGATGAACCAAAAAAAAATGCAAGAATTATTTCTCGTATGAACCCAAAACCCTTTTTTATAAGAGTTGAAAAGAACATATAGCTAAAATCTATAATAGTACTTAATGAAAATTTATCTTTATGAAACATCAATAATTTAGCGTATTAAACACCAATTTGCAAATATTTAAATCCTAAATTCTTCATCATATCTATTTTAAATTGATTTCTTCCATCAATAAATAAATTTCCTTTCATTTTAGACTTAATTAATGAAAAATCTGGACTTCTAAATTCTTTCCATTCCGTAACTAAAATTAAAGCATCTACTTCATCTAAAGCAGTGTATTTTTCAGAAAAATATGTGACATTCATTCCTTTTAAATAAAATTTAGCTTCATTTATAGCCTTTGGGTCATATGCATTTACTTTGCCACCAGCATCATTGATAGATCTAATTAAATTTATTGATGGAGCTTCTCTCATATCATCAGTTTCTGGCTTGAATGCGAGACCCCAGATAGCTATTTTTTTGTTTTTTAGATTTGGCATGCAGTCTGTTAACTTAGAAAATAAAATTTCTTTTTGGTTATTATTTACAGTTTCTACAGCATTAATTAATAATGAATTATATCCAACAGAATTAGAAATATTAATTAATGCTCGAACATCTTTTGGAAAACAACTACCTCCATAGCCACAACCTGGATATATAAATTTATATCCAATACGCTTATCACTTCCTATACCTTTACGTACTTGATTTACATCTGCCCCAACTTTTTCACAAATATTTGCGATTTCATTAATAAATGAAACTTTAGTCGCTAACATTGCATTTGCTGCATATTTAGTCATTTCTGCAGATTTAATATCCATTGCGATAAATCTATCATTACTTACAGTAAAAGGAGAATATAAATTTCTTAACAAACTAATAGAGTCCTCATTACAGGCACCAACGACTACTCTATCAGGATGCATAAAATCATTTATAGCAGCTCCTTCTTTTAGAAATTCTGGATTCGAAACAACATCAAACACAATTTTTGAGTTTCTTTGATCTAATTTATTTTGAATAGTATTTCTTACTTTTTCAGCTGTACCAATTGGCACTGTAGATTTATTTACAACAATAATATCGTTAGCTATATTCTCCCCAATCTCCTTCGCTACTTGTAAAACAAATTGCAAATCTGCTGAACCATCTTCTCCCATAGGTGTTCCAACTGCAATAAATACAATATCTATATCAAATAAAGCATCTTTTATGTTTGTGCTAAAGTCTAAAGATTTACGATTTTGATTTTCTTTTACTAAGCTAGCTAGCCCGGGTTCATAAATTGGAATAATCCCCTTCTTTAAATTAGATATTTTTTTTTTATTATTATCTATACATTTTACAGAATTACCCATTTCAGCAAAACAAGCTGCTGCTACTAAACCAACATATCCAGAACCAATTACACCTATTTTCATTTTATTTAAATTATTTCTTTAACAAATGCAATAATTAATGACATAAGATAACTTATGATGGTACCAAGTATACTCCAAAGAAATATTTCATCCTCTTTTTTATCTACATTTGCAAAACTCTGAACATAAACAAGAGGTTTCAAGAGCGCCTGTTTCATTTTAATTTCCTCTCTATGATGGCTTAAAGTTACTATCTGATTACTTAATTCTTTACCTTCTTTACCACTAACAATATTTATAGAACTAACATCTAAATTATTTTGCGCTCCTTCAATTCTAATTTGATCTAATAACTCAATCTCACGTTCAACATCATTAATAATATTATTATTAGATTGAATATATCTATTATGATAAGACTTCACAAATTTATTGTTTTCAAAATAATAAATTAATCCCTTTTCTATTTCTGAAATTTTTGAGTTATCAAAAACAGTTAATGAAATTTCAAATTTATTTAACGCATAATATTTTTCGTCCATATCCTGTTGATATAATTGCTCAGCTTCAATAAATTTGATTGTTGAAGCTACATCCTTTTTAACTCCTAGAACCTTTGCTAACTGCACAAAATCTTTATTATCTATATTTATTTGCAAATGGTTAATCAAGTCAATAGCAGTTCTTTGACTTAAATTTTCTACTTGCTCCTGTCGTTCATATTCAGATATACCAGACATACAAATAGCTTTTGTTTCATAATATGGTTTTTTGAATTTTTGATAACAGATAACAGAAACAACACCAATAAAAATAATTAAGAAAATAAATTTTCTGTTTCTATTGTTAAATTTTATGTAATTAGCAAACAACTCTTTTAGATTTAATTCTTCACTCATTTATATTTATATTTATAATTTCCACTTTGATTCATTATATATTCCTTTAATGTCCAAAAATACAAGTTTTCCTTTTGATATTTGTTCAAAATCACTAATAGAATATTTAAAAAACTCATGATGAGCAACTGCTACTAATATAGCATCATATTTTTTATCAACTAAAAACGGATTTGAAATAAAATTATTATGTTCATTAATATACGGATCATAAACATCAACTTTAATTGAATAGGATTCTAAACCACAAACTATATCCTTAACTTTTGTATTTCTAATATCCGAACAATTTTCTTTAAAAGTATAGCCAAAAATTAAAATATTAGCATTTTTTACATTTTTTTTAGAGTACTTCAATAAACTAATACTTTTTTCAACTATAAATTTAGGTATTTTATTATTTATCTCTCTAGATGTTGATAATAAGTTAGGCTGATAACCACTTGCTAATGATTTATGTAATAAATAGTATGGATCAACACCTATACAATGTCCTCCAACTAATCCCGGCTTGAAATCTAAAAAATTCCATTTAGTTTTTGCAGTTTCTAAAACTTGATGTGTTTCAATATCCATTTTATCAAACATCATAGCTAATTCATTCATAAGCGCAATATTTACATCTCTTTGTATATTTTCAATGACCTTAGAAGCTTCTGCCACTCTAATTGAAGGAGCTCTATATATACCAGCGTCAATTATCCTATCATAAAGCAAAACAAGTTCATCTAAAACCTTTTCATTACTTGCAGAAACAACTTTAACAACATTATTTAATGAATATTTTTCATTTCCTGGACTAATTCTTTCTGGACTATATGCACAAAAAAAATCCTTATTATATATCAGACTTGAAAATCTCTCAATTATAGGAACACAAATTTCTTCTGTTACACCTGGATATACAGTAGATTCATAGATAACTATATCATTTTTCTTGATCAGCAAACTTATCATTTCTGTAGCTTGCTCTAAAAAAGATAAATCTGGAGTATTTTCCGAATTAACTGGAGTTGGAACAGTTATAATATATATATTACATTTTGACAAATCATTAATTTGGTTTGAATATGTAATATTATTATTACTTATATTTTTTTGATCATTATTAGTATCTATAGATTTTTTAAGCGAATTAACTCTATTACTATCAACATCAAAACCTATCACACTATAATATTTTGAAAATGCTAAAGCTAAAGGTAAACCAACATAACCTAGACCTACAACTGCTATTTTATAATTCTTATACATAAAAGAAAAAAGCCCCAATATATGGGGCTTAAAAAGATTATATATTAATAATTAATATTCCCACAAATCATGTTCTAAGTTAAATATGTCTGCTTTGATTCTTTCTGCTTCAAGCAATGCATCTAGTCCAACCATATAATCAGAAATTCTTCTATCGTATGCATTTCCTCTCTTATAAATTGTTGAAGAAAATTGTCTTTTTCTAAATATATCTAAAAAAGTTCTATTCTCTGCTTCATTGTTAAACAAGTTAAATACTTGAGTATTATTTAAAACTTCTGTTATTTCTGGAAAATAAAACCAACATATTGGTGTTTGCTCTCCATTTAGTTCTCCTCTTTGAGGACCTGCAGTAAATCTAGCATCTGCTACTGGACAAATTCCAATTATTCTTACATCCATAACAGATCTTTGTTTATCAAAAAACCATTGTTCTTTAACTAACCATGTTTTAATATCCTTTTGGTTTATCCCACCACTTCTTCTACCTTCTTTATAAACAACGTTGCCATTGATATCTAAAGAATCTTCATCATTTCTATCAAGAAATGGAACTGGATTTCCAACTGATCCTTCAACAATAATTTTTAATTCCTCTGCACTTAGTTCCTTAATAAACTCATCACTATTTTTTGCATCAAATGCACGAATTTGAATACCCGCTTCTCCAACCCAATTTCCCTCTCCAATTGCAGCATTATATAAACATCTAAATAAATTTTCTCTATCAACTGTTGACTGACTTCCTTCATCTTGAGGATAATAAAAAGGATGATTTATCTTTTGACGTAAGTCTAGCATTCTCCAGATTTTATTTGACCACATCACATCAGCTTCTCTTAAATGCGGTTGTTTAATAACATCTTTTTCAATGTGATGATTTTTTTTGTATATATTATTCATATCATATACACTAGGTTGATTCACATCTTGTGCAAAAGTTAAATTAACCATTAGTAAACAAAATAATATTAAACTTATATTTTTCATAATTTTTTTTTTTTAAAATTAATTACCAATTATTCTATAAATTAAAGCTCCTCTTAATGTTGTTAATGCATTAACGCCTGGTCTATTTACTTTAATATTAGATATAGTAATTACACCATCAATTTTAGTATTTTCAATAGCATTTTCAACAACTGAATTAAATCTAGATCCTTTAATGACGTCAGTAAAATTTCCTTGTCTATTAGAATAATTCACTGTATATTCTCTTACAGTATATTTTACTTCATCACTATCAAAATAAAAATCATCTCCCATAAAAGCAATGAGTTTCTGAGCATCAATCAACTCACCTCTAGTAACTTTTTCTTTATTAACAGAAATACCTCTAGCAGTTGGTATTGGATTTGGAACATCCAATATCTTAAAAGCAATTTTATCAATAGGTTTAATTGTATTACCATCCCTTACTGAGATCTGAATAAATGGTTTGTTCTTAGATGATTTTGCACTTTGAGTTGGTTTTACAATCCATTTTCCCTCATTCTTATTCACAGCATTGATTGTCCCTTGTGAGCTCCCTCCAATAACAGAAACAACAATTTTTGATGCTGGATATCCGGGAACAGCTACTTTTATTGGATTGTTAACAGCCATATATAAAACATTCATATTAGTTGGTGAAGCAACCCCTTGCTTAGAAGCGACAAGATATTCTCCCATAAATGGATAAAATTTTGTTCCTGTTTCTGTCTTCATAGAGATAAGCCCCCCCCACTTTTTTGGTCCTTGCGGACCTGTTCTCACTTCATAAATTCCTCTACCATTTTCAACTGGTACTACTTGATAATCAACTCCTTCCTTTCCTCTCATCTTATAAGTACCATCAGGTAAACTATCATATTCTCCTACATAAACATCAGGATTTCTATCTTTGTTGAATGCTGTAACAAATATTTCAGCCTTAAACATATCTCCACTTAAAATAAAATTAGACTCAGGAATTTGTATTCCCATAGCATCAGCAAACTTTAACGATTTAGAATCTATATTTTTTTTCAGATAGTCAATTAAATCTGCCTCTACATTTCTAATATCTAACTGTATTTTTGATAATAAAGTTAATGCACCAACAGAAGGCATATCATAAAAATTATAAATTTCCCAAGTTTGTTTGTTTTTTCCTGTACCTCTATCCGAAATATCAAAGATTACATTAATTTTATCTATTAGATTTTGATTATCTCCAGCAACAGAAATAGCAAAATCTCTATATTCAATAATTTTATTTTTTAAAATTGTTGCTCTCTGCTTATTTTTTGCTATTGTTTTTGGCATAAATAAATCTGAAGAGCCATATCTGTCATCTTTTCTAGTAAGCCAAGCAATTGGCATTTGTTTTTGCTTCGTAGTTAAACTACTAAACTTTTTATTTTTAATAGCCAAATCCTCTTTGGGCTCACCATTTTCATCCAATATTTCTTGTGTGTTTCCCAAGTATACAACACCTTTATCAACTTCACTTACTAAATCGTATTTCATTTCTTGAATATAGATAAATAACTCATCTACATTATCTTTAACAGAATAAGCTTTGTTTCGAACTTCAGTAAACTTCTCTGGGTTATTTTGTACTGCACGATCAAAGTCAGCATATGTTTTTAAATTTTTATAATAAAAATTATCAGTAGAACTCTCTATTCCTCTATTAACTTCAAAAAATGAATTTAAAACCTCCTTTGATACGTTTAATGCAAGAAGTGCAGTTAACACTAAATACATCATATTTATCATTCGTTGTCTTGGCGATAATTTACCTGCTGCCATATTGTTTTATTTTTTAATGTTTGTCAGTTACTAAAATCTACTTATTTGGATTCATTGCATTAAGCATATTAGCATACACTGAGTTTAGTTTCTCTAAGTTATCAGCTAGTGAACTAACTTGCTCTTGAAACTTTTTAGAATCTTCAACTGAAGTTTGTAAATTTTGTAAAAATATAGTTGTAGCTTCCATTTGCTGATTAGAAGTTTGTAATTGTAATTCATATAAAGAATTTAATGCATTCATATTTTTCACTCCTTCTTGTATCTGTTCATTATATTCGGATATACCTGCTGCTGCTGAAACCGTCTCATTAAGTTGTTTAGCAGATTCTCCAAAAGCTCTTAATCCTTCGTTTAAGCTTTCTACCAACTCGTTGTCTATCTTAGCTTTAGCTAGTGCATCATCTAATTGTTGTGCTGGACGTTTTGCAGCATTTGGATCTTCCATATTAGCAAGCTCCGGATATACAAGAGACCAGTCAGGCTCTTCATGTTGTTTTTCAAATGCTGAGAAAAAGAAAATAATTGATTCTAAGCCTAATCCCACCATCAGCATCTGGGATGCATAAGGTAAACCTTCAATCTTAAATAATGCTCCTAAAATAACAACTGCTGCACCCCATCCATATAATTTTGGCATTAGTGCTTTGTACCATCTAGCCTCTGTAATATTCATAATATTTATATTTAGTTATATAATTAATTTTTTTATTGAAAATCTTTTTTATCTCTACCTAAGAAATCTACAACACATCTAAAACCTATATATGATTTTGACGTATCTTGATATTCAAATGTTCGTGTACTATTTTGCACAAAATAGGCGACATCTTTCCATGAACCACCTCTAATCACCTTTCTTTTCATAACTTCGTTTATATCTTCCTCAAGAGATCTGTCATCCCATCTTTCAGCATTATAGTGATAATCCATATTAAGGTCATGAGTATATGAAAATGCAGACTCATCAAATGCATTAGAAGTCCATTCAGCAACATTTCCTGCCATATCATAAAGACCATACTTATTTGGATTATAAGATGCGACCTTTATAGATTTAAGACCACCGTCCTGAACATAGTTCCCTCTAAGTGGCTTGAAATTAGCAAGGAAACAACCTAAAACATTTCTTGTGTACGGCCCTCCCCAAGGATATGGACTTGATTCATAGCCTCCTCTAGCAGCATATTCCCATTCTGTTTCGGTTGGAAGTCTAAAATCTGGTAATGTTGGTTGTTTTGTTCTTCTTAAAAATTGATTCATCATTTTTGTTCTCCAGTGGGAAAATGCATTTGCTTGCTTCCAATTTACACCAACAACAGGATAATCATCAAAAGCTGGGTGCCAAAAATAATTTTTTGTATACGGATCATTAAAAGAGTATGAATAATCATGTGTCCAAGTAAGTGTATCTGGAAAAATATTAACATCAACTGTGTGTATGAAATCTTTTCTTCCAGATCCTTCTCCACTGCTATTATTAGCTATTCTTTGACTTTTTACAGACGCTTTTTGAACATCAAAAACCTTATAAGTATAAACATACAAAGTAGTATTAAATTGAGGTAAACCATCAATTAATTGGTCATCACCTAAAAAAATCTGCTGCTGTTGTAAATATTCTCTAGCATTAACATCGTTGTTATCTCCAACCATCCAATTCGCATCATTGAGTTTTAATTTTGGTCTCCAATTAATTTGATAAGGAACAATATCATCTCCTTTCTCTCCTCTAGCATTATCATATGCATATTTTTTTCTAAAACTTTCATCAATCATCATTAATTTAGAACGAATTAATGAATCTCTTACCCAATTTGTAAATTGACGATATTCATTATTTGTAATTTCAGTTTCATCCATATAAAATGCACCTACTGAAACAGTTTTTGCCTGAGAAATATTAGCAAAAGGAACATCCTGATCAGATGGACCCATTGTGAAACTCCCCTGAGGTATAAAAACCATTCCATATGGATCTTCTGGATTCCAAACTGGTCTATCCTGAACACCGATTAATTCCCCATTTCCAGATCCTGCACATGCTCCCAATAGAGCAACTACAGAACTTATTAAAATTATTTTTTTCATATAATATATTATTTTATCACTTTGTGTAAGTTAATATCAAATTTTTTATAAAAATCTTGGATTTTTATATCCAGACAAAGATTTATTTGTTTTAATTTTAAAATTATAACCTAGCATAACCTCAAAAGAATTACTCATCGAATTAAGCACAGTAAGGTCATAAGCAAGGCCAAAACGCAAATCTTTTGTTATATCCATTCCTGCAAGTAATATTATCCCTTCGTCTAGCCTATAACTAACGCCTCCCCACATCTGATTATTGTTCCCATTAGTATATACTAGATTGGAATTAATATCTAATTGAGATGTAGCACCATCAGACTTCAAATATAACGAAGGATTTAAAGATAAAATATCACTAATTTCGTGATAATATCCCGCAATTAAAAAATAATGTCTTTCTAAATCATAATCTTGTCCATTTGACCATTCAATAGTTGGCTCATTCAAATGAAGCGAAGAAAACCCAATATACATATCTTGTGTATTAAAATATATACCTGTACCAAAATCTATATTTGAGCCTTTTGCATCACTAGAAGGAATAGCTTGATCACCTGACTGTGAAGGGTTAAGTAAACTACCATCTATACCGCTTTGAAAAACACCAATTGACATTCCCATACCAATTTGTCCTGAAGGCATTTCAATTCTATATGCGTAAGATGCTTGAAGGCCTAAATTACTAAACTGTGCAATATCATCTTTCACGATATTTAATCCAACTCCTCCATGAAGAAAAGGGATTTCAGCATCTACACTGAAATTTTGAGTTGAGGCCCCTGCTGAATTACCATCACCAAATCCAAGCCACTGAGACCTATGCAAAACAGACGTAGCAACAAGACCTCTGCTTCCAGAAAAACCAGGGTTATTTGCAAGTTTATTAAACATATTTTGACTAAACTGAGGTACCTGCTGAGCGGTGACATTCAACATAGAAAAAACTGCAAATATTATAAGTAAAAACTTATTCATAGTTATTAGTAATTACAAAAAAATTTTCGCTAAAATAAACAATTTTTAACATATTATGACAAAAGCACTGTATCTTATTCTATACAAGTGGCAAAAAAACAATATAAAACGCTAGTTTTCAAAACTATCTAATGTTATTTAAATTTGCTTATTGTATTTAACCATCTTTGAGGTATTTCTCCATTGTTAGCCTTCTCATAATCCGCATATGAACAAGCAACATAATAGTTTTTTTTATTTTCACTACTTTCAAAGCTTATAGGAACACCCATCCACCATCTTCCAGTAATATTACTCTTGTAAAAACTAATTTGATTTTTACCATCTTCAAATGCAACTGTATATTTAGAACAAAGTTTAATGTTTGGATTCAACTCATTCTTTCTAAAAATAAAACCCTCAATAAAATACCATATCATTTGTGCCAATAAAAAAGCAGTTTGACCATTAACATCTAAATTTTGATTATATTCAAATATACCTACTGAAGTAATTTTGTCACTTAATCCAGCATATCTCATAATAGCACAGGCCTCCTCTCCAGTTAAACCATTTGGTGATGAGTAAATATTTGCAGAAGCATATAGATGCTGAATAGATGAGATATCAAAATTTAAAAAATCAGAATTTCGCATTATAGGCTCTAATTCATGTAAATTTGCTTTTAAATCACCTAATCTTATAGAATCAAAACACATCTTTTCTAACATCTCAACAGCTAGTTCGGAAACAAAATAACTTTGATAAGCTAAATGATTAAAATGAAATAGAGAACTTGGCTTATAAGCAATTATTTTACCAAGATGCGAGGTGGAATTAAGATTATCATCTTCTAAACCAATATCAAATTTTGAATCTACATTAGTCATTGTTATATACTGATTATTAGAAGAATAAGCTTTATACACTGCGTAACTCAAATCATGCCCTCCTCCTATAATTATTGGTATAATATTTTTTTCAATTAAATAACTGCATACTTGTTGAATTGTTTTGAATGTATCTTTTCGTTTTTCTTGTAAATTTAAATAACCTAAATCAACAATGTTTAAATTACATTTTAAATGAAAAGAATATAGAAATCCACGAATCTTACAATTATCATAACTAATATTGTTTTTAGATCCTTCAAATTCGGCAATATTAAATATAGCTATCTTAACCTTATCAATTTTTGGAAAAAAATTTTTCCTATGGATTTTTATACAACCACCAAGATGAGTTGTTTCCCAATTTTTATTTTCAATTAAAAATGATGATTCGTGAGGTTTAAAAAAAGATTGAAGATTCATCTCAATTAGATTTATCAGTTTTACCTTTATGATTTTTCCATAAAATTAGACAATCTTCTCTCGTAAGATCTTTTGGTATTTTATCTTTAGGAATCTTAATATTAATTTTTTTATTACTTTCATTTACGATTTGAATAAACGGACCATATCTTCCGTTTAAAACTTGAATAGATGGGACTCCATCAAAAGAAGAAATCACCCTTTCCTTATCAGCCTGCATTTTAATTTTTATCAATTCAATAGATCTTTCCAATGTTATGGTTAATGGCTCCTCTTCATCTGTTTTTTTAATTGATGTAAATTTCCCATCATATCTTAGATAAGGACCAAATCTTCCAATAGCTGTAACAATCTCTTTTCCATTCCATAAGCCAACCTTTCTAGGAAGCTTAAACAAATCAAGAGCTTCATTTAATGTTATTGTCTGAATTTTTTGAGTTTTTAATAAAGAAGCAAATTTTGGCTTAGGTGCATTTTCGTCATCTTGCTTTTCTCCAATTTGAGCCATTGGGCCAAATGGCCCAATTCTCACAAATACTTTTTTACCACTTGCAGGATCTGTTCCTAGCTCTCTCTGACCAACAGTTTTTTCTGATATTTGCACAACTTCACTAACTTTTGAATGAAATCCTTTATAAAAAGATGCTATCATTTGATTCCATACCTTTTTACCTTCAGCAATCTCATCAAATTCATTTTCAACAGAGGCAGTAAAACTATATTCCATAATATTTGAAAAGTTTTCTTTTAAAAAATCTGTAACTACAATACCAATATCTGTTGGAAAAAGTTTCTTTTTCTCAACTCCTGCTAAATATGTTTTTTCAGTTTCCTCAATATTTCCCTCTTTTAATACAATTAACTTTGAAATACGCTCTACACCATCTTTACTTTCATTTTCAATATAACCTCTTTTTTGAATTGTTGTAATTGTGGAAGCATATGTTGAAGGACGTCCAATCCCAAGTTCTTCCATTTTTTTTACTAAACTTGCCTCTGCATATCTTGCAGGAGGTCTAGTGAATTGTTCAGAAGCGACTGCCTCAACTAATTTTAAAATTTCACCATTTTTTATGTTTGGTAAAACACCATCTATTGTTTGATTATCATCATCTTTACCCTCTAAATACACTTTCATGAACCCTTCAAAAGTAATTACTTCTCCTTTAGCAATAAATTTTTCATTTGAATTAGATAAGCTTATTTTGATATTAGTTCTATCAAAAGTTGCATCGGACATTTGTGAAGAAATTGTTCTTTTCCAAATCAAATTATATAGCTTTTGATGTGAGCTTTCTCCTTCAATTGTTTTTTTATGCATATATGAAGGTCTAATTGCTTCATGCGCCTCTTGAGCCCCTTTAATTTTTTTGCTATAAACTCTTTCTTGCGCATAATCAGCACCATATAATGTTGTAATTTCTTTTACAGCAGCATTAGTAGCATCTTGTGATAAATTTATGCTATCTGTTCTCATATATGTAATTAGTCCCGCTTCGTAAAGCTTTTGAGCAACAATCATAGTTTGACTAACCGAATAGCCTAATTTTCTTGAAGCTTCTTGCTGCAATGTAGAAGTTGTAAATGGTGGGACAGGAGATTTTTTTGCCGGTTTTTTTTCAATAGAATTAACAGTAAAACTATTAACACTACACCTTTTCATAAAGGCATGAGCAGCATCGTAATTATCAAATCTTTGAGGTAATTCTGCTTTGATTATATTATTTTCTGTATTTTTAAATTGTGCTATTATTTTAAATGATGACTTAGTAGTAAAATTTTGAATTTCATTTTCCCTTTCAACTATCAAACGTACAGCAACAGATTGAACACGACCTGCTGAAAGTCCTCTCTTTACTTTTTTCCATAAAACAGGAGACAATTCAAAACCTACCAATCTATCCAAAACTCGCCTTGCTTGTTGAGCATTAACTAAGTCTTTGTTTAACAATCTCGGATTTGCAACAGCGTGCAAAATAGCTTTTTTTGTTATTTCATGGAAGACAATTCGTTTTGTTTTGTCAGCATCCAATTTTAATGCTTCAATTAAATGCCAAGCAATTGCTTCGCCTTCTCTATCCTCATCTGTTGCAAGCCATATAGTTTTAGCTTTTTTGGCAATATTTTTTAATTGTGTTACTACTTTTTCTTTATCCTTTGAAATTTCATAGGTTGGAATAAAACCATTTTTAATATCAATAGCCATACCGCCTTTTTTAGGTAAATCTCTAATGTGACCAATACTTGATTCTACAACAAAATCTTTACCCAAAAAACCTTGTATAATTTTCTTTTTTGCTGGAGATTCAACAATAACTAAATTGTTTGGCATAAAAGTCTATTTAAAATGATGGCTACAAATTTAAATAGGTTTTTTGAAATTTTAAAATATTTTGCAAGTGACAATTTGTATTATATTATATATAATATAAATCAATAATAAACTGCCACATTGTCAGTTTTTTTATATTTTTGCAATTATTAAAATTGATTTTTTGAACACATCAACATTAACTAAAAAGGTGATTAAGGAAAAAAAACAAGGAGAAGTTCTTGAGCTTTCTTACAAAGAAGAAAAGAAACGTAAACTTTACATTGAAAGCTTTGGTTGTCAAATGAATTTTTCTGATAGTGAAATCGTTGCTTCAATATTATCTAAAGAAGGGTTTACAACAACAAAAGATATAACAAGAGCAGACCTAGTATTTGTTAATACATGTTCTATAAGAGAAAAAGCGGAACAAACTGTTAGAAAAAGATTAGAATTTTATAATTCTATTAAACAAAAAAACAACCCGAAAATGGTTGTTGGAGTACTAGGTTGTATGGCCGAACGTCTAAAGGAAAAGTTTTTAGAAGAAGAGAAATTGGTAAATCTTGTTGTTGGACCTGATGCATATAGAGACTTACCAAATTTAATTAAAGAAATTGACCATGAAAGAAAAGCGGTAAATGTATTACTATCCCTTGAAGAAACATATGCAGATATCAATCCAATAAGATTAAGTGGAAATGGGGTTACTGCATTTGTATCAATTACAAGGGGATGCGACAATATGTGTACCTTTTGTGTAGTCCCATTTACAAGAGGAAGAGAAAGAAGCAGAAATCCTAAAAGTATTATTAAGGAGTGTACAGAACTTTTCAATAATGGATACAGAGAAGTAACATTACTTGGTCAAAATGTCGATTCTTATTTATGGTACGGAGGAGGAGCAAAAAAGAATTTTAAAAAAGTTGATTTGCAAACACAAAAGAAAAGTATAAATTTTGCAAATCTCTTGGAGCTTGTTGCGCAAATAAATCCAGATTTAAGAGTACGCTTCTCAACATCAAATCCTCAAGATATGACAATAGATGTAATTCAAAAGATTGCAAAATATGAAAATATCTGTAATTATATACATTTACCTGTTCAATCTGGTAGTAGCAGAATACTTAAGTTAATGAAAAGAGGATATACAAGAAAAGAGTATCTAAGTCTTATAGATAATATTAAAAATGTAATACCCGATTGCGCAATATCTATGGATATAATTACTGGTTTTTGTTCTGAAAAAGAAGAAGATCATAAAGATACTCTTTCCCTAATGGATTATGTAAAATATGATTTTGGATATATGTTTAAGTATTCTGAAAGACCTAATACACCTGCAGCAAGGATGGATGATGATGTAAATGAAGCTATTAAGCAAAAAAGATTAGTAGAAATAATTGAAAAACAAACTAAACACTCTCTAATAAACATGAAAAATAAGATTGGCAAAACACTTAAAGTACTTATTGAAGGTGTTTCTAAGAAGTCAAAAAATGATTTTTATGGAAGAACAACTCATAATGCAACTGTAGTTTTTAAGAAAGAAAACTATAATGTAGGTGAATATGTAATGGTTAAAATTGAAGATTGCACATCTGCAACTCTCAAAGGAAAAATAGTTTAAAATGAATATACAACAAGCAAAAGCAAGATTTGGAATTATTGGAAATTGTCCTAAATTAGAAACTGCTATAAATGTTTCTTTACAAGTTGCGCCAACTGATATTTCTATTTTAGTAGTAGGAGAAAGCGGAACAGGTAAAGAAAATATTCCTAAAATTATTCATCAAAATAGTCAAAGAAAACATAATCCATACATTTCAGTTAATTGTGGTGCCATTCCAGAAGGAACCATTGACTCTGAACTTTTTGGGCATGAAAAAGGGTCATTTACTGGGGCTCATGATAATAGAAAGGGCTATTTTGAATCAGCGCATGAAGGAACAATTTTTTTGGATGAAGTAGGAGAACTTCCTATTGCATCACAAGCAAGATTATTAAGAGTTTTAGAGAACGGAGAGATAATTAAAGTCGGTTCTTCTAAAACTCAAAAAGTTAATGTTAGAATTATTGCAGCTACTAACGTTAATTTACCTGAAGCTGTTAAAAAAGGTGAATTTAGAGAAGATTTATATTACAGATTAAATACTATTAGCATTAATCTACCTGCCTTAAGAAAAAGAGGTGATGACATTAGCTTATTATTCAAAAAGTTTGCAGGTGATTTTTCTGAAAAATACAATACACCACCAATCAAATTATCTGAAGAAGCATTAGAAGTTATTCTTAAATATCCTTGGCCAGGTAATATAAGACAATTGAGAAATTTTGTTGCACAATTATCCATTATAGAAAAAGAAAGATTGATTTCTTTAAATAAAGTCAGAAATGTGTTACCTAAAATAGACAATAATGAGATTATCAAATTTCATGATGAATCAAAAGCCGAACTTTCTGAAAGAGAAATATTATATAAAGTCCTTTTTGATATGAAAAAAGATTTAAACGAGTTAAAAAAGGTTACATATAATTTGATTCAAAAAGAAGGTAATACTGAAATTTTACAATCACTAAACACTACAATTTTTAACAAACAAGGAAAAGAAGAAAAAGTTATCTTAAAACAAGAAAAAATACCTCAAACCATCAATATTGAAGAATCCTTATCATTGTTTGAGCATGAAAAAAGATTAATCCAAAAATCACTTTTAAAACACAAAGGAAAAAGAAAAAATGCGGCATCTGAACTTGGTATTTCTGAAAGAACTTTATACAGAAAATTAAAAGAATTTGGATTATGAAAGTTATCACTATTTTAGTATATATTGTATTAATTTCGTGTAATATATATTCTTTTTCTGGCGCTTCAATTTCTAATGACGTAAAATCATTTTCTGTTGACTATATAAACTCTCAAGCTACTAATTCTCCATCTTCTTTAAATCAATCAATAACAGACAATTTACAAACTCTAATTTTAAATCAAACTAATCTAAGTCTTCAAGAAAAAAGTATAGCAGATTTAAATTTTAAAGGAACTATAATAAAATATGAAATTAAACCAATTGCGATAACTTCAAATGAAACTACTGCTAAAAATAGACTAACAATAAATTTAAAATTAGAATACGTAAATAATAAAAATAAAGATTTAAACTATACTACTACATTCACTAGATACAGAGACTTTGATAGTTCAATTAACTTTTCGGATGTAGAATTAGTTTTAATTGAAGAAATAACAAAAGAATTAGCTGAAGATATTTTTAATAAAGCATTTGTTAACTGGTAATGAAAATAGCAAAAATAATATCATTGATTGAGAATACTGATAATATTCTAAAAGAAGAAATTCCACAGCTTGATGAATTAATTTCAAAATATCCATATTTTCAAACTAGTTATTTAATTCAGACAAAAGCATTATTAAATTTTAACAGTATTAGATATAACAATTTTTTAAAAAAAACAGCTGCATACTGCATAGATAGAAAAACTCTATTTAAATTAATCACAACAAAAAAAATACAAAAAAATCATTCAAAAGATATAAATGCAGTTGATGAATTAAAAAAACAATCATCACTACTTCAATTTAAAATTGAAGAATCCTATTCTTTTTCGGAATGGTTATCTCTACATAACTTAAAAAAAATCAAAAGAAAAAAGAACGCAGGTGACACTTTGATAAATGAGTTTTTAAATAACAATGAAAGTGAAATAAAAATTACAAATAAAAAATTTTTTACAGCTCCTAATGCAGCAAAAGAAAGTTTAATTGAAAATGAAGAATTAGTTACACCAACATTAGCTAAAGTTTATTTTGAACAACACCACTATGAAAAAGCAATAAATGCCTACAAAAAATTAATTTTGAAATATCCAAAAAAAAGTACTTTCTTTGCAGCCCAAATAGAATTAATAAAAAATAAAATAAAATAACCATGTCAAACATCTTAATTGTTCTAATTATAATAACCTGTGTACTTCTTTTATTAATTGTTTTAGCTCAAAATCCAAAAGGGGGTGGATTATCCTCTACTTTTGGTGGTGGTGGAAATCAAATTATGGGAGCTAAAAAAACAACCGACTTCTTAGAAAAAGCAACATGGACATTAGTTATTATTTTAATAATTTTATCATTAGCGACAAATTACGTAGCTATTTCTAAAAGCAATAACTCAAATGGAGTAAAAGGAATGACTACTAATAATCCAGTAACAAATAATCAGAATCCATCATCAGCACAATAAAAAATGACAATTTTACCGTCAATTAAATATTGTATGACAAAATTGCATCATATTTAATTATGGCATGATTTGTGCAAAACAAGTAATTATATAATAACAATAATTTAAAAGAATATGTCAAAAGTAAAAATTAAACCACTTGCTGACCGAGTTATAATTAAGCAAGCGGGAGCAGAAACAAAAACTGCATCAGGAATAATTATACCAGATACAGCTCAAGAAAAACCTCAAAAAGGGACAGTAATAGCGGTTGGTAATGGCACCAAAGATACTCCTATGACTGTAAAGGAAGGAGACTCCATATTATATGGAAAATATGCTGGTAATGAATTAAAATTTGAAGGAGAAGATTATCTTATAATGAAAGAATCTGAAATTTTAGCAATCTTAAAATAAAAATAAAAAAATGGCAAAAAATATAACATTTGATACAGAATCAAGAGATGCACTTAAAAGAGGTGTAGATGCATTAGCTAATGCGGTAAAAGTTACATTAGGTCCTCAAGGAAGAAATGTAGTAATTGGTAAAAGTTTTGGCGGACCACAAATAACAAAAGATGGTGTTACAGTAGCTAAAGAAATTGAATTAGAAGATACAATTGAAAATATGGGAGCACAGATGGTAAAAGAAGTTGCTTCAAATACCAATGACTCAGCTGGAGACGGAACAACTACAGCTACAGTTCTAGCTCAAGCAATAATTACTGCGGGGTTAAAAAATGTCGCAGCAGGAGCAAATCCAATGGAAGTAAAAAGAGGAATTGACAAAGCTGTAGAGTGTTTAATTACAGATATTAAATCACAATCTAAAGAAATTGGTAATTCCTACGAAAAAATAGAACAAGTTGGAACTATTTCTGCAAATAATGATCCAGTAATTGGAAAACTTATTGCTGAAGCAATGAAAAAAGTAAAAACTGAAGGAGTTATAACGGTTGAAGAAGCGAAAGGAACCGAAACTCATGTTGAAGTTGTTGAAGGCATGCAATTTGACAGAGGATATTTATCACCTTATTTTATTACTGATGCAGATAAAATGGAAACGAATATGGAAAATCCATATATTTTGATTTATGACAAAAAAATATCAGCGATGAAAGACCTATTACCGGTTCTTGAAGAAACTGCAAAATCTGGTAGACCTTTATTTATAATTGCAGAAGATGTTGATGGAGAAGCATTATCAACTTTAGTAGTTAACAAAATAAGAGGTGCTCTGAAAGTATGTGCGGTAAAAGCTCCTGGATTTGGTGATAGAAGAAAAGAAATTTTAGAAGATATTGCTATCTTAACTAATGGTACTGTAATTTCAGAAGAAAGAGGTTTTAAATTAGAAAATGCTACAATAGAAATGCTTGGAACTTGTGAAAAAATAACTTCAGACAAAGACAACACAACTATTGTAAATGGTGCTGGAAAAAGTAATACTATAAAATCAAGAGTAGAACAAATAAAAGCTCAAATTGAAAGTACTACATCAGACTACGATAAAGAAAAACTACAAGAAAGACTAGCAAAATTAGCTGGAGGTGTAGCGGTATTATATGTTGGTGCAGCATCAGAAGTAGAAATGAAAGAAAAGAAAGATCGAGTTGATGATGCACTTGCAGCTACTAGAGCTGCTGTTGAAGAAGGTATAGTCCCTGGAGGTGGAGTAGCAATAGTAAGAGCAACAGAAAAACTTTCTAAAATTTCAGGAGATAATGATGATGAGCAGACAGGTATTAATATTATAACGAGAGCTGCTGAAGAGCCTTTAAGACAAATTGTAGAAAATGCTGGTCTAGAAGGAAGTGTTATTGTAGCTAAGGTACGTGATGGAAAAAATGATTTTGGGTTTAATGCTAAAACCGAAAAATATGAACCCTTATATAAAGCTGGCGTTATAGATCCAGCCAAAGTAGTAAGAGTGGCTCTTGAAAATGCAGCTTCAGTTGCTGGAATGCTACTGACAACAGAGTGTGTAATTGGAGAAATCAAAGAAGATAATCCTACACCAGCTATGCCTCCTATGGGGGGTGGAATGCCTGGAATGATGTAAAATTAGATTTACAAATACCCATCCCTTCTCATTGATAAAAAAAGAGGGGGATGGGTATTTTATTTTTAATCAATATTGTCATGCAAAAATGAGTTATCTTGTCTTAACTCTGTTCTACTCTCATTTTTATTTGTTAGCGTAAAAGATGAAATTTCACTTTCTGATGAATGACTTGTCTTTGTTAATTCTATATTATTTCTTTTATATGCCGGAACATCTTCTAAAGATGTCAAACCAGAAGGTGTCCTTAATTGCATAGAAATAGTTCGTAATCTTTGTTCTCTTTCTCTGGCTTGAACCTTCATAGCATCAGTATTTATTTCAACATTATCAATTGTATCAAGTATTTCTTCTTCGCGAATTATCTCTTGATCATCCTCTAGTTTTAATGTAATTGTTTCCTCTTTACTTTCCTCATTATTTATAACATTAGGATCTGAATTACTTGAAGAAACATCATTTGTGTTATTTTGCTCTTTTTCAATTTCAATATTTTTTGAATGATCTAAATCTAATAAATCATCACTAGGCTCTTCATTACAAAAATCATCAATAGAATCAGTTAAATCAAGTACAATTTTATTATTTGGAATTGATTGGGAATCCGAAATTACACTTGGATTACAGCTAGGATCTCCCGCTTCTTCAATATTACCTTCTAATTCTTGGTCTTCTGTTTCTTCAATGCTTTCATTATCTAAAGTATTTAAATCAAACGTATTTTCATTATCTAATAATGAAGTTTGGTGACCTAAATCATTTTCAGTTAAGGTAGGATTAATAATAGCTTCCTTTGGTTCTACAGCAGAAGAATCGATTTTTTTATAATCTTGTTCTAATTCTATTATTCTTTTTCCCTTTGGTTTTCTTTTCTCTTCAAAACCAGTAGCAATAACTGTTACACTAATTGACATACCTAAATCAGGATCTATACCTATTCCTTCAATAATATTCACATTAGTTCCTGCTGCTTGTTGTATTTTATTTTTAATTTTAGCTAATTCTGACATTTTTATCTCTCCTTCTCCATCACCAGTTACAATTTTCAATAAAACTTGCTTAGCACCAGTAATATCATTATCATTTAGTAATGGTGAATCTAAAGCCTGAACAACAGCTTCAATGGCTCTATTATCTCCTTCTACCTTTGCTTGACCCATAACTGCAGTACCACTATTCTCCAATACCTTCCTTGCATCATTTAAGTCTATATTAACCAAAAGGTGCTGTGAAATTACTTCTGCAATTCCCTTAGTAGCAGTGTTTAAAACTTCATTAGCTTTTGCAAAAGCGGCAGTAAAAGTCAAATCACCATAAACTTCTATTAACTTTTCATTATCAATAACTAATAAAGTATCTACAAACTTTTTTAACTCAAGTATTCCCTCATCAGCATATTTTCTTCTAAAACCACCTTCAGTCGCAAAAGGTACCGTAACAACACCTACCGTCAATATATCCTTTTGTTGCGCAATCTCTGCAATTATAGGAGCAGCTCCCGTACCAGTTCCTCCTCCCATACCTGCAGTTATAAACAACATTTTAGTATTTGAGTCTAATAATTCTGTAATCCTATCAGAGCTTTCTTCAGCTGCTCGTTTTCCTACATCTGGATTTGCTCCTGCACCTAAACCCTCTGTTAAATTAATACCAAGCTGTATCTTAGTAGGAACTAAACTGGCTTCAAGAGCTTGAGCATCTGTATTGCAAATTACAAAATCAACTCCTTTTATACCATTTTCAAACATATAATTTACAGCATTACTTCCTCCACCACCAATTCCCATAACTTTTATTTGTGATGATTGATTTTTTGGCATTTGAAATTCCATATCTAAATTTATTTCGGTCATTTTATTTTATTTTAGTTATTTTTTAATTTACTTGGTCTTCAATAAACCAGCTACTAATTCTTTCAATTAAGGATTCTTTGTGAGCAGTAATAGATGATAAAGAAATACTTCCTCTCTTTTTGTTATTACTTTCAATATTATCGATTTCAAGACTTTCTTCTAATTTTTCAAATCCCTTTAAAACTAATCCAACTCCTGTAGAGTACATTGGACTTACGACTAAATCTTTTGAATCAGGCCCAAGATGTTCATTAGGATAACCAATTCTAGCTTCTTTTCCTGTTATGAATGAAACTAACTGCTTTAAATTTCTAATCAAAGATCCTCCTCCAGTAATTACAATACCTGTCATTAGCTTATTTTCATATCCAGATGACTTAATTTCGTGATAAACTAAATCTATAATTTCATTATATCGAGCTCCAATTATTTCAGATAAATTCTTCACAGCAATTTCTTTTGGAGGCCCTCCTCTTAATCCTGGAATTGCAACCATAACATTTTCTTGTTCTTCTGTATACATAACTGAGCCAAATTTAATTTTTAGTAATTCAGCTTGTCTATCTAAAATTTCTAGACCTGTCTTAATATCTTTGGTAATAATATTACCCCCAAAAGGAATAACCGCAGTATGTCTAATTATGTTGCCTAAAAAAATAGCTACGTCTGTAGTCCCTCCCCCAATATCTACTAATGCAACACCTTCTCTCAACTCATCTTCATCTAACGTAGCAACAGCAGAAGCAAATGGCTCTAAAATTAGATCTACTGGATTTAAATTAGCTTTTTCTACGCACTTTAAAATATTTCTAACAGCTCCAACTTGAGCAGTAATAACATGGAAATTAGCTTCAAGTTTTACACCAGACATTCCAATTGGATCATCAATACCATCTTCTCCATCTACGGTGTATTCCTGTGGAATAACATGTATAACTTTTTCACCTGGAATAGTTATTAATTTAAACATATTAGATTTTAATTTATCTATATCATCCTTATTGATCTCTGATTCTATATTATCTCTAACTATTTCACCTCTATGTTGCAAACTTTTAATATGTTGACCCGCTATACCGACAAATACATCTTTTATATCTACATCTAACTTATTTTTAACATGATTAAGCGCGTCTAATATTGAAGCAACAGTTTTGTCAATATTAGACACTATTCCTCTATTAACACCACTAGAAATCGAACATCCATTAGCTAGAATTTCTAACTTACCATTATGATTTTTCTTACCAATCATAACAGAAATTTTTGTAGTTCCTATATCTAATCCAACTATAAAAGAATTTATAGGTACATTTTCAAGTTTTTTTAGCATGATTTTATCTTTTTGTACATACAATTTGATTATTAAATTTTAAATTAATATCACTATAGGTTTGCCAACCTTTATATGATATTGCCTTATTATAAAAATGATATAAATTTTCTAGTTTTAAAGAAATATTATCAAAATTTCCAATATTAATTTTATGATCTCCAACTATTGGTATTAAAAATATATCATCATCTGAAAAATAAATTTGACTTATTTGAGCATTCCAAAAACTAGATTTACGTAATAAACAAACAAAATCAAAAATTTCTTTATGATGAGTATCATTTATCTTACCAGTAGCAACGAGTAATTCAGGAAAATAATTTTTACATAACTTCATTTTTTGTCCGTATTCATCTAAATAAAAGTCATCCGTTTCAGTTTTAATTCTAACAATTGCTTTTTTTTGATTAACTAAAACTCCTATATTTCCATTTTGATGTGTATAAACCTCAGCATTATTTATACCTGGATGCAAATCCAATACATTTTCTAATTCTTTTATATTAAAATCATTTAATTGTGAGATGTCAAAATGTGGCGATGTATTAATATATTTTAAAATATCTTCACTAGTCAAAAAACGCTTTTCTTTTGTTTTAATTTCTATATAATCTATTTTAAATTTTTTGCTTAATCTATTTTGACTTGTATATTTAATTAAAAAAATTAAAACTGAAAATAAAAAAACCCACTTAAATATATTATAAATATTAATCATTAATCTAATATTCTTTTAATTGGTCTTGCTAAACCTCCGATATCACCCGCTCCTAATGTTAACAATACATCAAGATTACTTTGTTGAAGAAATGACAATAAATTTTTTTTTGAACAGAGAGTTTTATTATCATTATTACATAATTTAAATAAAGTTTTTGAAGTTATACCTTTAATAGGGGCTTCCCTAGCAGCATAAATATCCAATAAAATTAATTGATCTGCAGATATTAAAGAATCTGCAAAATCTTTTGCAAAATCTCTTGTTCTACTGTATAAATGCGGCTGAAAAACCACAGTTAACTTTCTCTGGGGATAAGTATCTTTTACAGCTCTTATAGTCGCTCTCACTTCATTTGGATGATGTGCATAATCATCGATATAAACATACTTATCATTATCGATATATTTTTGAAACCTTCTATTTATTCCTTTAAATGAAGAAAAGGCATTATTAATTTCAAATTCAGATAAACCTAAATAAGATGCTACCAATGATGCAGAAAATGCATTACTTATATTATGTATACCTGGCATATCAGTTCCAATTAGATTAGTGTGTATATCAAATGGATTACAATTGATTTTATTCGATTCTATTTTAAAAAAGAATCGATTGTTTTTTTGTTCAACATAATCTATATATAAATCAGCATTTTTATTTTCTGCAGAATATGAAATTTGTAATCCTTTAACTGGAGTAGGAAAAATATAATTTATTGAATTTTCAATTAATAAAAGCCCTTTATTTTTTACTTGACTTGCAAATTGATGGAACGCTAAAAATAAATCATTTTCATCATCATATATATCTAGATGATCTGGGCTGATTGATGTAATAATAGCGATATCAGGATATAAATTTAAAAATGACTTATCGAATTCATCTGCTTCAACAATCATTAAATCAATATTCTTAGAGACTAAAAAATTAGTGTTATAATTTGAACTAATTCCCCCTAAAAAAGCCATAATATCTCTTTTGTTGTGTTTCAAAATATGTGCCAACATAGTCGAAGTTGTCGTTTTTCCATGAGTTCCTGCAATTGCAATTGTATATATATCCTTAGAAATCAAACCTAAAATTTCAGCTCTCTTATATATATTTACCTTTTTAAGTAGAAAAAAATTTAGAAGAATATTATCATTAGATATAGCTGGTGTATATATAACTAAAACTTGATTCTTTTTTGCATTTACAATAAAATTTGGTAAATATTTTTTTTTATCAGTATATATAATCTGCATACCTTCTTCTTCTAATTTTTGACATAAGTCTGATTTGTGTTTATCATATCCAAAAATCTGTTTACCTCTTGAGTTAAAATAACGTGCTAATGCACTCATTCCTATTCCACCTATTCCTAAAAAATAAATATATTTATACGAATTCAAATTCATTTAACTAATTTTAAAGCAATAGATGCAATTTTATCTGCGGCATCACTAACAGATAATTTATTAATATTTTTTGTCAGCGAATTCCTTAAATCATTATTTTTTATTAAATCAAGCATAACCCTTACAAGTTTACAACTAGATTCTGCATCTTTAACAATGATTGCAGCATTCTTATTAACTAAGGATTGTGCATTTTTAAATTGATGATTTTCAGCAACATTTGGCGAAGGGACTAATATGACAGGCTTACCAACATAACATAATTCTGAAATCGCTATTGCACCTGCTCTTGAAATAATAATATCAGACAATGCATAAGCTTGATCCATTTCTTTAATGAATGAAAATACATATATATTTTTTATATTATGCTTTTCAATTAAATTAGTTGCTTTTTCAAAATAAGAGATTCCTGTCTGCCATATAATGTTAACTCCACTATCTTTTAATGTTTTAAGGCTTTTAGCTATTGCATTATTAATTGAAAATGCACCTAAGCTTCCACCTAAAATTAAAACGGTTTCTTTTGATTTATTGATATTAAATAAATTTATGTCTCCTTTTCGAAGCTCTCTAAAGCCTAAAATATTTTTTCTAATAGGATTACCAGTAAAAATCATTTTTTTTAATGGAAAAAATCTTTCCATTTTTTCATATGCTACACAAATTTTATTTACATACTTCCCTAAAATTTTATTTGTAATTCCTGGAAACGAATTTTGCTCTTGAATTAAAGTTGGTATAGATAATTTTGATGCTGCATAAATCAATGGAGCACTAGCATATCCACCTGTTCCAATTGCTAAATGCGGCTTAAAATCTTTAATTATTTTTTTTGCGCTGTATAAACTAAATAATACTTTTATCGGAAATAATAAATTTCTTAAATCAAATTTTCTTTGTAGGCCACTAATCCATAAACCAATAATTTTATATCCTTCAGCCGGGATTTTCTGCATTTCCATTCGATCTTTTGCCCCTACAAACAAAAAATCTACATTTTTATTTTTTTTTTCAATGGCGCGAGCAATAGCTAAGGCAGGAAAAATATGTCCACCTGTTCCACCTCCACTTATTATAATTCTAATTTTATTCATAATTACCACTTAATGAATCTCTACTTACACTTAAAACAATACCTATTGATATAAATGTAAATACTAACGATGTTCCTCCCATGCTTATTAGAGGTAGTGTCTGGCCTGTAACTGGTATTATTGAAACGGAAACCAACATATTTACTAAAGCTTGAAAAATAATTGAAAATATTAAACCAACAACTATTAAACTACCAAAAATACTATCTGTTCTTAAATAAATTTTTATGGCTCTGAACAGTAATATTAGATAACATAAAATTAATACTGAAGCACCAATCAATCCATATTCTTCCAATAATATTGCAAAAATAAAATCAGACTCTGAATATGGCAAAACCCCTCGTTGCTGACTTTTTCCTGGACCAACACCCTGAATCTTACCATTTTGAATAGCAACTAAAGCTTGTACCTGCTGATAATCTTTACCCATAACCTCATTATTATCCCCAAAAAAAGAATCAACTCTACTAACCCATGTTGAAGAACGCGGGATTAATTTTTCTCCTAAAGATGAATGTTTATTTAATAAATAAATCGATAAGGCTATCAAAAAAGATGTTAAAAATAATTTAGTAATGTAGTTTAATTTAACACCTCCTAAAAACATTAGAACAACTCCATTAATAAAAACAAGTGAAGCAGTTGAAAAGTTATTTGGTAGAATTAAAACACAAACTAGAAACAAAGGCAATAAAAGATGTATTAAAAAGTCCTTTAAATTTTTTATTTTATTTCTATATATACTAATCTGACGAGCTAAAAAAAGTATAACTGTTAATTTTGCAATATCTGATGGTTGAAATTGTAATCCAGCTATCGCAATCCATCTAGATGCCCCATTAACAGAAATACCTATCAAAAAAACTAAAAAAAGAAGTAATAATGAAATATAATATCCTAATTGGCCTATTTTTGAGAAATATTTAAATGGAATTAAATGCACCACATACATTGCTATTATTCCAATAACTAACTTAGCTGAATGATTAATTACATCTAAAAAACCAGCAGTTGAATAAACAACCATTATTGAAAATAAAGAAAAAAAAGTAGCAATAATCCAAATAATTGGATCCCCTTTAAATCTTATATGCTTTAAAAAAAAATTCATCTACAATAAACGAACAGATTTTTTAAATTGTAACCCTCTATCTTCATAATTTTCAAATAAATCAAAACTTGCACAAGCAGGAGACAACAAAACAGTATCCCCTTTCTCTGCTAAATTGAAAGATTGATTTACAGCTTCTTTCATTGTGGAGGCCTGCACTATTGCATCTACTTTACCTTTAAATGATTGCATTATATTTTGATTGTTATCACCCAAACAAATAATTGCCTTAACTTTTTCATCTACAAGAGAAAAAAGATCAGAATATTCATTCCCCTTATCTACTCCTCCTACAATCCAAATAACATTTTTTCGCATACTTTCTAAAGCAAACCAACTAGCATTTACATTAGTTGCTTTCGAATCATTAATGAAATCTATACCATTAATAGTAAGTACAAATTCTAATCTATGCTCAGCGTTTTTAAAATCAAGCATTGATTGTCTAATTACCGAATCCTTTACTTCAAAAACTCTAGCAGCTATTGCAGCTGCCATTGTATTGAACATATTATGTTTTCCTTGTAAGGCTAATTCTTGAATAGTCATAGTTTTATTATTTAGGTTAATTATTATTTTTTTTCCTTCTAAGTATCCACCATTTTTTTGTGGATATAAAAATGATATTGGGATTTTTTTTGCTTTAGTTTGTATATTTTTTAAGTTGTTGTCATCAGAATTATATATAAGAATATCTGATTCTTTTTGATTTTGTGTTATTTTAAGTTTTGCTTGAATATAATTTTCAAAACTATTTTCATATCTATAAAGGTGATCCTTAGTAATATTTAAAATAATAGATATATCAGTTCTAAACTTTGCAATATCATCAAGCTGAAAACTGCTTACTTCTAAAACTATGTAATCATAGTCTCTATTAGCTATAGACAATCCAAATCCAACACCAATATTTCCAGCAACAAGTACATCATAACCTGCCTTTTTAAGAATATGACCAATGATCAATGATGTTGTTGTCTTTCCATTTGATCCAGTAATAGCAATTGTTTTTGCATTTGTGTAACGATAAACAAATTCAATTTCTGAAATTATAGGAATTTTTAATAATCTTAATTTTATAATAATTTCAGCTGAATTAGAAATACCAGGACTTTTTATAACTTCATCGGCATTAAGAATTTTTGATTCAGAATGTCCATTATGTTCCCAATAAATGTTATTATTTTCAAGTATTTTTTTGTTTTGAGAACTGATCTTATTAAAATCTGATACAAAAACGTTAAAACCCTTTCTTTTAGCTAAAACAGCTGCTCCTACACCACTAATTCCTGCTCCTAAAACAACAATTCTATTATTCATTATCTTAACTTAAGTGTTACAATTGTTAATACGGCAAGTATTATTCCAATAATCCAAAATCTTGTTACAATTTTACTTTCATGAATACCTTTTTTTTGAAAATGATGATGTAAAGGAGCCATTCTAAATACTCTTTTTCCAACCCCAAATTTTCTTTTTGTGTATTTAAAATAACCGACTTGTATCAAAACAGATAAATTCTCAATTAAAAACACTCCACATAACAGTGGAATCAGTAATTCTTTTCTAATTAAAATAGCTACAACAGCAATTATACCTCCTAATGCTAATGAGCCTGTATCACCCATAAAAACTTGAGCTGGATATGAGTTATACCACATAAAACCTATACAAGCTCCTACAAATGCTGACATATAAACAACTAATTCTCCTGTATTAGGGATATACATAATATTTAGATAGTCTGCCGCAATAATATTTCCGGAAACATAAGCTAAAACAGCTAAGGTAAGACCAATTATTGCAGATGAACCAGTTGCAAGACCATCAAGACCATCTGTTAAATTTGCGCCATTACTAACAGCAGTAATAATTATAACAACTACGACTATAAAAAAAATCCAAGCATACTGGCTCGCAGATTTTCCTATCCAGCTTGTAATAATATGATAATCAAATTCATTATTCTTAAAAAAAGGTATTGTAGTCTTAGATGTTTTTTCTGCTTTTTGTTCAAACGAAGATGTAATTGATGATTCACTAATCAATTGATTTTCAATAGTTATATTTCTATTTTCTATCTTTTGTTTTATAACAATATCAGGATGAAAGACCATTACTAAACCTACAATAATTCCTATCATAATCTGTCCTAAAATTTTAAACCTACCAGCTAAGCCCGATTTATTTTTTTTAAAAACTTTTATATAATCATCTGCAAAGCCAATGAGACCTAACCAAAAAGTAGTCAATATCATGATTTGAATGTAAATACTACTTAAATCGGTAAACAAAATTGTTGGAACTAATATTGCAGATAATATTATAAGTCCTCCCATGGTAGGAGTTCCCTTTTTATTTTCTTCCCCTTCTAAACCTAATTTTCTAACTTCTTCTCCAATTTGTTTTCGTTGAATTAAATTAATTATTTTACCTCCAAAAACCATAGAAACTAAAAGAGATGTTATAACAGCTAAGGCGGATCGAAAAGAAATATATTGAAATAATCCGGCCCCTGGTAATTCATATGTATTATTTAAATATTCAAATAAATAGTAAAACATAAAATTTAATTTATATTAAGAGATTTTTTTAATTCATGCATATCATCAAATGGAACTTTTATTCCATTAATTTCTTGAAACTTTTCATGCCCTTTACCTGCAACCAAAACAATATCATCTGATTTAGCTAGCTTAGAAGCAGTCCTGATAGCCTGCTTTCTGTCAGAAATAATTAGTATTTTGTTCTTTTGTTTTAAATTAAGCCCACTTTGCATATCAGAAAAAATATCTTCTGGTTTTTCTGATCTAGGATTGTCAGTCGTAATTATAACTTTAGAGCTGTTATTACATGCAACATTTGTCATAATAGAACGCTTAGATTTGTCTCGATTGCCACCACATCCAAAAACTGTTATTATTTCTGAACTATTTTTTTTGATATTATTTATTGTATGAAGTACATTAAACAAAGCATCATCAGTATGAGCATAATCAACAATACCTATTATTTGATTATCATTTTTAACAAAATCAAATCTTCCCTTTGCAGAATGTAGTAAACTTAAACACCTTAAAGTATTTAAGCTATCAAAACCAAATTCTTTGGCAACTGCATATGAAGATAATATATTATATGCATTGAACTCTCCTACTAGTCTTACCCAGCATTCAGTTTTTTCAATTTTTAACAACATACCCTCAAATTCATTTTCTAATATCTTACATTTATAATCTGCCAATTTATTTAGAGCATAAGTTTTAATAGTGGACTTCGTGTGCTCTTTCATTTTTTTAGCATTTTTATCATCAATATTTAACAATGAAAAAGCATCTGAATCAAGAGAGTCAAAAAAAGATTTTTTAACATCTCTATATTCTGCAAATGATTTATGATAATCAAGATGATCTCTGGTGAGATTAGTAAAAACACCTGCCGCAAAATTGAGTCCACTTAGCCTGTTCTGTACTATTGCATGAGAACTCACTTCCATAAAACAATATGTACATTTTTGATCAACCATATTTTTTAACATTCTATTAATTGTTAAAATATCTGGTGTAGTATGCGTAGAATTAGAAGTAGTATCAATTATCTTATTCTCAATAGTTGATAACATTCCAACATTTTCACCAATTAATGTAAATAACTGATGCAATAAGCTTACAATAGTTGTTTTACCGTTAGTACCTGTAACTCCAATTAATTTGATTTTTTTTGTAGGATGGTGAAAAAAATTGGCTGCTATAATACCCATTGCTTCTTTAGTATTACCAACCTTTATATAAGTTACGTTAGAATATGTATTTTTAGGTATATCCTCAACAACAACCGCAACAACTCCTTTTTTAATAACATCATTTAGATAATTATGACCATCATTTTTATTCCCTTTAATTGCAAAAAAAATATCATCATTTTTTACTAATCTAGAATCAAATTGCAAATCACTTATCTTAATATCTGTTGATCCAATAAGTTTTAAAATACTAACTTTAACAAGTAAATCTCTTAACAACATTATCCTAAATAAATTTTGATTAACGAACCAGATTTAATTTTTTGACCCACTTCTATAATTATATCATCTTCATCCAAACAATAAATTATCTTTCCACATCCAAAAACATCTGTAGAAAAACCAAATTCATACAAAATATTTAATGCATCTGATAAATTCATACCTACTAAATTCGGCATCCTATTATTATTCAAAATATCTTCAATATTATTCTCTTTTAATAAAATGTTTGTTGAGTTTATTATTGGTGTAATATAAGTTGACGCAGTAGAATTAAATGGTATGTTTAAATCTTCGAGTATTTTGGTAACCTTTTGAGAGCTTGCATTTTTTATATGTGGTAAATCTACAATTGTATTTTGGTGTTCTAAAGCTCTATGTAAATCGATATCAGTAGCATAAATTTTATCTGCTAATTCTTTAAAAATAGGAGCAGCAACTTTTCCACCATAAACCTGACCATTCTTAGGATCATTAATTACTACTATACAAGAATACTTTGGTTTATTAGCAGGAAAAAAACCAACAAAAGATGCTTGATATGTTTTATCTTCCCCTTGTTTTCGATTAGCATAATTCAAAACAGTTGTTCCTGTTTTACCAGCAATTTGATAATCAGTATTTTTAATTTCTCTTGCGGTACCTTCCTCAACAACATCTATTAATATTGGAATTATTTTATTAATAGTATTTTGCGAGCAAATCTGTGATTTAATTACTTTGGGATGTTTATAAATTACATCTTTACCATGTTGTCTAATTGAAGTTGTAAAAATAGGTAGCATCATTTTTCCCTTATTTGCTATTGCATTGTAAAAAGATAACATATGTAATGGAGAGACTGCCATTTCATACCCTATAGACATCCATGGTAAAGTAACACCAGACCAATTTGATGTTTTTGGATTTGGAATATATAGTGCTGAAGGATACAAAAGTTCAAGATCAAGAGGAGCTCCAAAACCTAAAGAGTTAATTTGATTAATAAAATCTGAAGGTTTGTTTTTATAAGAGTTATTAATAATTTTAGATATACCTACATTTGAAGAGATAATAAATGATTTTGCAATAGTAACTTTATCCAAATTATGTGGTGAATCCTTCATTATTCTATCATAATATTTTACTTCTCCTCCCTCCAAATCAATTAAATCAGATAACTCAAATTTCTCATTTTCTAAACCTGCAATAATTGAAGCTAACTTGAAAGTTGATCCAGGAGCTATATGTCTTCCTATTGCATAATTATAATCTTCTTTTATGTTGCCTAAAGAATCCTTAGTTAAATTTGCAATAACTTTAACTTCACCTGTTTCAACCTCCATTAAAATAACACAACCCCAACTAGCATTTTCTTTTATTAGGGTTTGGGCTAAAGATTCTTGAGCAACATCTTGCATGTCTACATTAATTGTAGTAACAATATCATGTCCTGCTTTAGGAGGTCTATTTAATTCTGAATCTTCAGGAATCCACAAACCTTTTTTCTTTAACTTTTTCAATTGTAAACCATTCTCTCCTTTTAAAAAAAAATCATATGACCTTTCAATGCCAACGGTATTGTATTGTCTTAATCTTCCAATTGTTCTATATGCTAATTGCCCATATGGATGTTTACGATTAAGTCTTGGCTCAATAATTAAGCCTCCTTTGTTGCGATCTAGTTTAAAAATTGGCATTTTTTTTAACTGATTTAATTCATTTTGATTGACTTCTATCTGTAATCTTACATACTTATTTTCATTACCTGCTTTTTTGGCTTTTAACCAGCTTTCATATTCTAATGCAGATTTATCTCCAAATAAAGAGGATAATTTTTTTGAAATATCTTTTATGTTTTTTTCAAATAATTTATCATTAACAACTGAGAAATCAATATATATATCGTAAAGAGGCACTGATGTAGCTAATAAAGAACCATCATCTGATAGAATATTTCCTCTTTGCGCATCTAAAACCTCAAATCTTGGTTGACTATTTGTATTTATAGGATCAAGAAAAAACTGGACTTTAACAACTTTATAAATCACAATAGAAAAAAGAAAAAACACACATATATATAATAGTACAACTCTTATAATATTATAATTTGTGTTTTTCATTATTTTCTATCAATTATAAATGGTGGTGTTAAAGATGTTTTTATTTCATATGGCAGAACTAATTTTTCAATTTCAGACCTTTTATACATTTTCATTAAATCTAATTTATGTGCAGTATGAATACGGCTTAAATACTCTACCTCTTTTTCCAATTTAATTGATTTTTCTAATAATTTTTCAGAATGTAAAGATGAGCTAATACTAATAAGAGCTAATCCAAATAACATTAATATAAAAGGTAGATGACGAACTATACCTTTACCAAGAATAAAATCTCCTTTTAAAAGACTAGTGATATTGTTATTTTTAAATTTCTTTTCAGCCATTATATTCTGCAATTCTTAGTTTTGCACTCCTAGCTCTTGAGTTTATTTTAATTTCTTCTCTAGAAGGGATAATTACTTTTTTATTTATTTCTCTTAGTTTTTTCTGAACGTTTCCAAATAAATCTTTTTCGATAATACCATCAAAATCACCTCTTTTAATTAAATTTTTTACTAACCTATCTTCCAAAGAATGATAAGATACAATTACGATTCTCCCTTTTGGATTTAATAAATTTTGAGCACTAGTTAGCATCTCCTTTAAAGAAGTAATTTCATCATTTACTTCTATTCTAATAGCTTGAAAAACCCTAGCTAAAGATTTTATAAAAATTTTTTTAGGATATAATTTAGAGATAATATCTGCAAGTTCTTTCGTGCTATTAATCTGATTATTTTTTCTAAATTCAACAATAGCACTTGCAATTTTTTTAGAATTATGTAATTCCCCGTATTTAAAAAACACATTTGCTAAATCCTCAAGGCTATAATTATTTACAATATATTTAGCAGTCAAATCATTACTTGAATTCATCCTCATATCAAGATCAGAATTAAATCTGAAAGAAAACCCTCTTGCAGCAACATCGAATTGATAAGATGAAACACCTAAATCAGCAAGCAAACCGTCAATTTTAACCACTCCTTCCATCTTTAAAAAATTTTCTATGTATCTAAAATTTGCATGAATTAATTTAAACTCTTTATGATTTAAACTATTTTTTACTGAATCAAGATCTTGATCAAACGCAAAGAGTTTCCCTCCATTCATTTTCTTTAAAATCATCTTTGAATGACCTCCTCCTCCAAAAGTAGCATCTACATATATTCCATTTTTTTTTATATTTAATGCTTCTATACACTCTTGTAGTAAAACAGGTTTATGATATGCCATCTGTACTTTGAATAGTGTTTACCCCCATAACATCTTCAGTTAATCGATCGAAATCTTGTAATGTTTCAGCAATAGAATTCTCGTAATTATCCTTATCCCATACTTCAATCATATTTACAGAAGATGACAATACTATTTCTTTATTTAATTTAGCAAATAACATTAAGTCTTTTGGAATTAAAAATCTTCCAGAATTATCTACATCAACTACTTTCAAGCCTGCTAAAAAAGCTCTTATAAAATCATTATTCTTTTTAATAAAACGATTTAACCGATTAACCTGTTTAACCACTAAATTCCATTCTTGCATTGGATAGATCTCTAAACATTGATGAAAAACCGATCGCTTAATTACAAATCCCTCACCAATTACCAGCTGAAGCTGTTTTTTTAAAGCTGAAGGAAAAAGGATTCTAGCTTTCGCATCTACTTTACACTCATATGTACCAACAATATTTATCATTATTTATAATCTGGGTGCTAATATAAGCATAAAAACCACTTTTTCCCACTATAACCCACTTTGTTGATAACTTTTAACACATTAACACTGGAAAATGTAATTTTCAATCATAATATTATTAAAAATTATTTTCGTTTCTTTGTAGTATTAATTTTTCTATCAAACATGGTAAACCAAAAGGGTAAATTTAGATGGCTCGAAGAAGGAGATGGAGAACAACCTATAATTTTATTACATGGCCTTATGGGAGGGGTAGAGAATTTTGGAGAGATGGTTGATTACATTTCAGCAAAGTATAAAGTTTACGGCTTAGACTTAAAATTATTTGAAGGCCGAAATTTACTTAAGGTTTCAGTAAAATCATTAAGTGACTATTTAAATGACTTTATGAATATGCTTGATTTAAAAAGCGCAACACTAATTGGAAATTCTATGGGTGGACATATTGCATTAATCTTTGCAAAAAATTACCCAACTAAAGTGGATAATTTAATACTTACTGGTAGCTCAGGATTATTCGAAGAATCTATGGGGAATTCATGGCCTAGAAGAGGAGATAAAAATTACATTAGAAAAAAAACAGAAGAAGTTTTTTATGACCCAAAGGTTGCAACTGATGAATTAGTAGACAAAGTATTTGCAATAGCAAATAATAGAATGAACCTTTTAAAATTACTTGGTTATGCAAAGTCAGCAATCAGACACAATATGGCAAATGAAATTCCAAACATTAAAAACCCTACATGCTTAATTTGGGGGGCAAATGATAAAGTAACCCCTCCTCATGTAGCAGAGGAATTTCACAAACTACTACCTAATTCAAAACTTTATTGGATTGATAAATGCGGGCATGCTGCTATGTGGGAACACCCAAAAAGATTTAGTGAGATTGTACTTGAATTTCTTAAGTAAAAATCTTAATTTATGAAAGTTAATTCAGCGAAATTTGTAATTAGTAACCAAAATTACAAAAATTGCCCGGCAAATGATTTGCCTGAATATGCATTTATTGGAAGATCTAATGTAGGAAAATCTTCTCTTATTAATGCGCTTGCTAAAAATAAAAAATTAGCCAAAACTTCTAATAAACCAGGAAAAACTCAACTAATTAATCATTTTCTAATTAATGAAAATTGGTATCTTGTTGATTTACCTGGATATGGGTATGCAAAAACTTCAAAAAAAAATCGAGCTATTTTTAAAAAAATGACTAGTGATTACTTGCAATATAGAAAAAACTTAATTTGCACTTTCGTATTAATCGATATTAGACTTAGTCCTCAAAAAATTGACCAGGAATTTATGCAATGGCTATGTGAAAAAAAATTACCTTTTACAATAGTATTTACAAAAGCTGACAAATTAACCAAATCAAGCAATAAAAGAAATATTAATAATTATAAATCAGAAATGAAAAATGCATGGATTGAATTACCAAAAATGCTTACAACCTCGGCAGAAAAAAAAATTGGAATCGATAAAATTACTGATTATATAGAAAATTTAAATAACCTTACAAAATAATAATATACTATTCTTTTTTTATTTGTGTTTGTTCAGCAAAAAAATCACAATAATCTAGTAATGCTGCCGATAATCGCTCATGACCAGTAGATTTTTCCAAAGTTTGTGCCATACTTAATAAGCTTTGGTGATAAAAGATAAACATTTCATTTACAGGCATGTCTTTTGTCCATAAATCAATACGAAGTGTTTCTTTTTTCTTAGCCTGCCAAGCAGAAACAAATAAAGCCTTGATGTTATTCTCATTACCTGAACTATCAGAAGAATTCATAGAAATATTTTCAGGAAGATGATTTTCATCTAAATCTATTTCAAATTTTAATTTTTTTTTCATTTATCTATTTTTTTTCTAATTACTAACAACAAACACAAAATACATAATCCAACTATTATCTTAAATGTATTTGTTGAGAAAAAATTAGGTTTTTTTAATGAATTATTATTTACAGGTTGATAGTTTTTAATATATTCTTCTGCTTCTAAATCATTAACTAAGAGTTCCTCAATAGTTATCTCATTTTGTTGTAAATAATTAGCAATTATTTGATAGCCTATATAGTACCCTAATCTTGATGGAGCCTCTGCAGGTAGTCCTTTCACAAATGGACCTTCATGAATAAATTGTCTGAATTTTGTTTCATCTTTAGAAAAAAGCAAATCTTTTTCGATAATATATGACCATATATTTTTTTCATTATTTGACAACCACTCCATTTGTTTTTTAGAAAAACCTAACTTATCATGTAATGGCATATTGGGCAACATTTGATCAACAAAGTACATTTTTTTCCCAAGAAAAATCATTTGAGTTAACAAATCGGTTTTAAACATATATTTATTCAACTTATCCTCATAACACATGTCAAACCAAACCTGCATAACATATGTCGGAATAAACTTCTTTTGAAATTTAAATCTTTCATACTCATGCGCTCCTAAAAAAGAATAAAATTTACTGCCTGAACCTAAAAAATAATCTAAACCTATTGCTATATCATATGTTCTAGCATCTTTTCCAGGGTATGTAAAAACGGCATAATTAAAACCACTAAAAAATGTTGTAATATTCGGAATATTATAACTAGAATTAGGAAAAAAATAAAAAAATCGACCGAAAGCTTGTTCCAAGCTATTCTCTATTTCTGTAAAATCTGAAAATCTAATTCTAATAGAATCGTAAACATCTTTGAAATCTTCGAATGTCGCAAAGATAAGTAGCTCATTTAAAAAAACCGAATCACTAATACTTAAAGGTTTATTGGTATTCTCAACAAAACCCTCAATAAATGGAACAAATGCACCTTCTAAAAAAGTATTATTAACTTTATTCCACTGCTGAGTTTTTTTAGAAATATTACTTTCATTAATTGAAAAAAAATCATTTTCAAATCTATAGATTTTAAGATCTACTCTATGATCTTCTTGCTGGTGATTATTACAACCTAATAATACTGAAAATATTAAAAAAAATAGAATCCTATTCATTTTACAAATTAAGAAGTTTTACATTAAATTTGCAAATATTATGCAAACATCGTTGGTGGCTGAACATATTAAAAATTGGATATTAAATTATTCAAAACTATCAAAAACTAAAGGATTTATTATTGGAATTTCTGGAGGTGTTGACTCAGCAGTAACATCAACATTAGCTGCAGCAACTGGGCTTAAAATTGTATGCTTAGAAATGCCTATTCACCAAAATAAAAATCAAGTAAATAGAGCAAAAAAACATATTAAATGGCTAAAAGAAAATTTTGTTAATGTTAGCTCTATAGAATTTGAATTAACTCAGGTTTTTGAAAAATTCAAGTCTAAATTAAATAATGAATCCAATAAGCTTGCTTTAGCTAACACAAGAGCTAGACTTAGAATGACAACACTATATTATTTTGCACAACATTATAATCTTTTGGTTTTAGGAACTGGCAATAAAGTTGAAGATTTTGGCATTGGGTTCTTCACTAAATATGGAGATGGAGGTGTTGATTTAAGTCCTATTGCAGATTTATTGAAATCTGAAGTCCAAGAAATAGCAGAATATTTGAAAATTAATACTGATATCATTAATGCACCCCCAACAGATGGACTTTGGGAGAATAATAGAACAGATGAAGAACAAATTGGAGCAAGCTATGCGGAATTAGAATGGGCTATGAATTTTAAAGGTAATTTAAAATTATTATCTAAAAGAAAAAAACAAGTTTTAGAAATATATAAATCATTTAATAAAAAAAATCAACACAAAATGAATCCAATTCCTATTTGCATTATACCAAAAAAATATAAAATTTAAAACTTATTTTAATTTTTAACTTTAGCTTTTACAAAAGTTGCAATTATTAAAATAAAAGACAAAAACATAAATATTCTTCCTATAAAGTCTCCAAATCTTTTATAAAATGTAATACTGTCATTAATATTTATTTTATGATTTAGGCTAGCTACTTCGTCCCAATTAGTTTTAGAAACAACTTCCCCTTTTGAATTAATAATTCCTGAAATACCTGTATTTGCAGAACGCACCACCCATTTTCTCTGTTCGATAGCTCTTAATACGGAGTAATCAAAATGCTGCTTGTAACCTGCAGTATTTTTCCACCACCCATCGTTTGTTGCAACAATAATTAAAGACGAATTGGAAGATTGCATATCACCGTAAATACTCTCATAACAGATCAAAGGAGAAATAAGATAACCATTTATATTAAACGGTTCAGTGTAATTTGGAGAACCAAGAGACCCACTTGTTCCTCCTAAATCAATAACCATTTTTGCTATTGGGTCTAATATTATAGGAAATGGCATTTTTTCTGCTCCTGGAACTAATTTAGATTTATGGTATATTTGTACATCTCCTTGATTAGGAATCAAGATTAATGAGTTATATAAATCATATTGCTCATTATTACTTTTTCTAGCTGTTTTAGAAATTTCAGAATCTGTACTATAAATCTTTTTTGTTATTGCACCTAGAATAATATTTAGATTCGGATATTTCTTTTGTAACATTCTAAACACTTGAATTTGATAATTAGATTCCAATTTATCTTCGTCAATTGGAGGGCCAACAAGAGCAGTTTCTGGTCCAATTAGTAAATCTGTTTCCTTTACGAGTTTTTGTTCTGCTAATTCTATAAAATCCAACAATTGAATATATGCAGGTATATTAAACTTTTCAGTATAGGGCTCAATATTAGGCTGAACAACTAAAACATTCATTTCATCAACTTTGTTTTCCGTATATGAACTATTAATATATAATGAAAAAATAATTGGTAAAAATAACACAACAAGTAATTGTAAAAAATTTCGTTTCTTTTTTTGACCATGCAAAAAATTAAATACAAGTAAATTAATTAAGAGCACCCAAAAAGACCCACCAAGAAAGCCAGTAAATTCATACCACTGAACAATTATCGGATATTTTGCAAAAACATTTCCTATAGTCAACCAAGGCCAAGATAAATCCCAATTTAGATGTATATACTCCATTGAAACCCATAAAAAAATCAATGAAAAAAAACCTAATTTGTTAGAAATTTTTCTCTTTACATAAAAATATAAATAAAAAACAAAAGACATTAACACAGAATTGATGAAAAATGCAAAAACTGCTCCAACATTAGATGCATGCCAAACCCAATAAGTTGTTATTGAATTAAAAATAAAAAAAGAACAAAAAGTCAAACAAAAAATTTCTCTACCATTTTTCGCTTGACTTTCTAAAATTAATAACGGAACAAAAGCAAAAAAAATAAAAGGAAAATATCCAATATACGGCCATGAAAAAGCCATAAATAGGCCACTTAATAGTACTAAAAAATATCTTCTCATAATATTTACAAATATTATGATATTTTTGTTGATATGAACATTATATTAAGAAATTTACCTAATACAATGACTACATTTAATCTAATTTGTGGTCTAGCTTCTATTTACTATGCTTTTGAGAATGATTTACAAACTGCAGCATGTTTAATTTTTATTGGTGCTATATTTGATTTTTTAGATGGATTAGTTGCTCGTTTTCTAAATGTTAGTAGTGAATTTGGTAAACAATTAGATTCTTTTGCAGACATAATAACATTTGGAGTAGCACCAGGTTTTATTATTTTCCATTTAATTGACGAAAAATTAGAGTATACTTTTTATAAGCTAATAATAATATCATTAGTTGCAGCTATTACACCTATTTTATCTGCTTTTCGATTAGCTCGTTTTAATATTGACAAACATCAAACTAATCAATTTATTGGCCTACCAACTCCTGCAATCGCCATTTTTTTTGCATCATTCCCCCTTGCAAACACATTATTATTTCCAATATTTGACAATACATATTTTATCACTTTTACCGCATTTATAATTCCATTTTTTTTGATAATTCCAATCCCTTTATTCTCTTTAAAATTTAAAAGAAACGAAAAAATAAATTCTAAATTGAATATCCTCAGAGGTTTATTTCTTTTTATTTCAATAATTTTATTTTTTGGATTTAAGTTCGCATCTGTTCCATTTATTGTATTTTTATACCTAATTTTATCAATAATAAATAATGTAAAATAAACTATGGAATTTATAGCAAAAATAAATATAATGCCTCTTAAATCTTTACTAGACCCTCAAGGAAAAGCCGTTGGCTCAAATATGAAAAATATAGGCCTTTCTGAAATTAAAGAGGTTAGAGTTGGTAAACATATAACATTAAACATTGTAGCATCAAACAAAGAAGAAGCTGTTAATATAGTTGACCAAGCCTGTAAAAAAATACTTTGTAATCAAATTATGGAATCTTATGAGTTTTCTATAAATAAGATATAAATTCTATTTTCTTAATTCAAAGTTTTTACCTAAATATACTTTACGAACCTGTTCATCCTGTGAAAGTTCTTCAGCAGTACCTTGCTTTAAAATCTTACCTTCGAAAAGAAGATAAGCTCTGTCAGTAATATTTAATGTTTCGTGAACATTATGATCTGTAATTAACACTCCTATATTTTTTTCTTTTAATTTAGAGACTACATTTTGTATATCCTCCACAGCAATTGGATCAACTCCTGCAAATGGCTCATCTAAAAGTATAAAACTTGGGTCGCTAGCTAAAGCCCGTGCTATTTCTGCTCTTCGCCTTTCCCCACCAGAAAGTAACCCTCCATAATTTTTTCTAACGGACTGTAAGCCAAATTCATTTAATAAATTTTCGCATTTTTTTTCTCTATCTATTTTTGATAAATTCATCATTTCTAAAACACATAAGATATTATCTTCAACCGTCATTGATCTAAATATAGATGCTTCTTGAGCTAGATATCCAATGCCTAATTTAGCACGTTTATACATTGCTAATTTTGTTATATCTAAATTATTTAAATAAATATTTCCTTCAAAAGGCTTAACTAAACCTACCATCATGTAAAAACAGGTTGTTTTACCAGCGCCATTAGGTCCTAAAAGACCAACTATTTCTCCTTTATTTACTTCTAAAGAAACATTATTAACAACAGCTCTTTTTCCGTAATATTTAATAATATTATTAGCTTTAAAAATCATTATATTTTATTTTTTTTTATAATCCTGGATGAAATACGAATACTAATTTCATATAAAATCAAAAGTGGTATCGAAACTATAACTTGAGACGCCACATCAGGAGGTGTTATTATTGCTGATAGTATCAAAATTGATATAATTGCATGTCTTCGGTAATTACGCATAAGTGCTGGAGTAATCAGTCCAAATTTTGTTAAAAAATACACCAAAACTGGAAGCTCGAATATTATACCATTAGCAAATGTAATAGTAGTTACTGTAGAAATAAACGATGTTATATTAATTTGATTTGCCACAACACTACTTATTTGATATGAACCCAAAAAATTAATGGAAATGGGAGCAATAATAAAATAACCAAAAAGTATACCTGTTAAAAAAAGAAATGAACTATAAAAAACAACACCTCTAGCAACTCTAGCTTCATGTTTATGTAATGCAGGCTTAACAAAACTCCAAAATTGCCAAAAGACGTATGGAAATGCTAAAATAAAACCAGCTAAAATAGAAGTGTAAATATGAACTGAAAATTGCCCACTCATAGTTATATTCATTAAAGAAAAAATTGGCTCGGATAAACAAAGTGAATCCTCTAAACCCAATAGATTAGATAAATAACATAAACTTTTATAAGTTACAAAATCAGATTCTCTTGGAGCCAATAAAATTTTATCAAAAATTATATTTTTAAAAATAAAAGAAATAATTGCAAAAAATAATATTGCAATTGCTGATCTAATTAAATGCCATCTAAATATTTCAAGATGATCAAGAAAAGACATTTCTTTATCATTTGATTGATTCATATAACTCCTTGCCTTAAAATTTCATGAATATGAACAATTCCAATATAATTATCTTCTTTAAGTAAAATAATTTGATTAATGTTATTATCTTCCATAACCTGTAAAGCATCGTACGCTAATCGATTAGATGAAATTGTAATTGGACTAGATGTCATTATATCTTTAGCTTTTAATAATGAAAAATCATCATATTTTTCAAGCATTCTTCTTAAATCACCATCAGTAATAATACCACATAATTTATTGTTTTTCATAACAGCTGTAGCTCCTAATCTTTTATGAGATATCTCTATAATTACATCATTAATTTTTGAAAGCTCGTCAACTTTTGGTATATTATCTTTTTCTAAAATGTCATTTAAAAATAGATTCAATCTTTTTCCTAAAGAGCCTCCTGGATGAAAACGAGCAAAATCATTTTTAGAAAAGTTTTTCAACTCTAAAAGACTAATAGCTATAGCATCTCCCATTATAAGTTGAGCTGTTGTTGATGTTGTTGGGGCAAGATTATTTGGACATGCTTCCTTTTCAACACTCACATCTAATACTATATCAGATTCTTTAGCAAGAAAAGAATTAGTATTACCCGTTAAAGCAATTATTTGATTCCCCATATTCTTGATAAAAGGAATTAAGGTTTTAACTTCAGACGTATTACCACTTTTTGAAATACATATAACTATATCTCCATTTTGAATATTACCTAAATCACCATGAATTGCATCAGCAGCATGTAAAAAAACTGATGGCTGACCTGTAGAATTAAATGTTGCTACCATTTTATTTGCTATGTTAGCACTTTTACCAATACCAGCAACTATTAATCTTCCTTTTGAATTTAAAATCAAATTAATTGCATTTACAAAATCACTGTTAATACTTGTCTTAATTTTATTTATCGCAGCTAACTGTTCTTCTATTGTTTTAACGGCAATTTTTTTTATATCTTCTGGTGTTTTCATTAAATAAAATAGTATTTTCGTATATAACTTATAAAGCAAAAATATCACATTTTTACAATAAATGAATATTTCAACTGAAACTCTACATAAAAATCTCAAAGATATATTTGGTTATAATTCATTTAGAGGAGAACAAGAATCAATAATTCAACACTTATTATCTGGAAAAGATTCAATGGTGATTATGCCAACAGGAGGAGGGAAATCAATGTGTTACCAACTTCCTGCATTAATATCTAAGGGATGTGCTATAATAGTATCACCTCTAATTGCTCTTATGAAAAATCAAGTTGATATTTTACGAACTTATTATAAAAATGAATGCATTGCCCATGTATTAAATTCATCATTATCTAAATCACAAATCACTCAGGTGAAAGAGGATATTAAAAATGGTAAAACAAAACTTTTATATGTTGCTCCAGAATCTTTAGTTAAAACAGAAAATACAGATTTTTTAAGATCTGCTAATATTTCCTTTTATGCGATTGATGAAGCGCATTGCATTTCAGAATGGGGTCATGACTTTAGACCCGAATACAGAAAGCTTAGAACAATTATAGAATCAATTCAAAAAGCTCCAATTATTGCTCTTACTGCTACTGCTACTCCAAAAGTAAGACAAGATATCATGAAAAATCTACGGATAAATGAAGGTAAACTATTTCTTGACTCTTTTAATAGAAGTAATTTATATTATGAAATTAAGCCAAAAAAAGACGTTGCAAAACAGATTATTAAATATATATCTTCAAGAAAAGGAGAGTCTGGAGTTGTTTATTGTCTAAGCAGAAAAAAAGTAGAAGAAATTGCAGAGATATTACAAATAAACGGAATAAATGCTTTACCCTATCATGCCGGACTAGATGCAAAAAAACGAGCTGAACATCAAGAAGCATTTTTAATGGATGATTGTTCTGTTATGGTAGCAACAATTGCATTTGGAATGGGTATTGATAAATCAGATATTAGATATGTTATTCATCATGATATGCCTAAAAGCTTAGAAGGATATTATCAAGAAACAGGAAGAGCAGGAAGAGATGGAGGGAAAGGAGAATTAATTACATTTTACGATTATAAAGATATTGAAAAATTAGAAAAATTCCTCCAAGGGAAACCTGTAGCAGAACAAGAAGTTGGAAGGCTACTAATTATGGAAACAATAGCTTTTTCCGAAACTTCAATGTGTAGGAGAAAATACTTACTTCATTATTTTGGAGAGGATTTTGATAGTTCTAAATGTAATAGTATGTGTGATAATTGTACTAACCCTAAAAGTAAAATAGAAGGAAAAGATTTTATCACAAAACTATTGAATGCAGTTAATGATTCTAGAGAAAGATTTAAGCCAAAAGAAATGGCAAAAATTTTGGTTGGACAAACTGACTCAATAATTAAACAAAATATGTCTCAATTGCAAAATATTTTTGGCATTGGCAAAGAAAAATCTCTTACATTTTGGCATTCAGTTATTAGACAAGCTTATGTGAAAAAACTACTTACAAAAGAAATTGAAAGTTATGGAATACTTAAAATAACCAATGAAGGAAAAAAATTCATGAGTCATCCATATAGTTTTGAAATAACTGAAGACCACGTATATGAAGAAAGTTCTAATGTAAATACAATAACACAAAAAGGACAGGCAGCCGATGAAACTTTATTTAAATTACTTAAGAATATAAGAAAAAAACTTGCTCAAGAAATTAATCTTCCACCGGCAATTATTTTCAATGAGCTATCTTTGATTGATATGGCTAATCAGTACCCAATTAATATTGAAGAAATGTCTAAAATCCAAGGAGTAGGTATAGGTAAAGCTAAAAAATATGGACAAAGATTTATAGAAGAAATTAATATTTATGTTAAAGAAAACGATATTATTCGACCTGAAGATTTTTCAGTAAGAACTGTAGCAAATAAGTCTTCAAATAAAATATATATAATTCAATCTCTTGATAAAAAACTATCAATTGATGATATAGCTAGCGGAAAAGGACTATTAAAATCAGAGTTACTAGAGGAAATGGAAAGTATTGTAGAAGGAGGTACACGCCTTAATTTATCACATATTATTCATGAAATGATAGATGAAGAAGAAAGAGAAGAAATTCACTCTTTTTTTAAAACTACAGAAAATTTTTCTTTTGAAGAAGCTAGAATAGAGTATGAAGAAGATATTTTTTCTGATGATGAAATAAAACTACTAAGAATAGATTTTATATCTCAAGTAGCAAATTAATTTTATGAAAACCTTAATTATTTCAAGTTCTTTATCAAAAACATCAAAATCATTGATTTTATGTAATGAAGTTGCATTAGGTCTTTCTAAAAAAAAAGTTAATTGTAGTGTTATAGATTCAAGTAGTCTTATAATAAACCCTACACACAAAAGAAAAACAAAAGATATGCAAGAACTAAGTCAAAAAATAAAAGAAGCAGATAATATAATTATTGGGATGGGTGTTCACTGTTACAGTATTAACGATAATCTTAAAATACTTTTAGATAATTGCTTTGATGGTGCACAAAAAAAATTTTTTGGAATTGTTTGTGCTGCAGGGGGGGAAAAAAGCTATTTATCAACTATGCATTTAACTCAGATTTGCATGAACGAATGGAGAATGATTCAACTTCCAAGAGTATTATATGCTTCCAATGGGGATTTTTCAAAAGATGAAATTATTTCAAAAGATGTTAAAGAAAGAATAAAATTATTTACTTCTGAATTTTTTGAGATTGGTAAAAAACTTTGTAACTAATGCTTTAAAGCAAAATACGTCATTAAACCAACACCAATTTTTAATGCTTCTTCATCAATATTAAACTTTGAAGTGTGAAGTCCATGTGTAATACCTAGTTTTTGATTTGCTACACCTAGTCTATAAAAGCAAGATGGTACTATTTGACCGAAATAAGCAAAATCTTCAGCAGTCATTCTATAAGACAAATCAACTACATTTTTTTCTCCTAAAAATTCTTTGGCTAACTTAATTGATGATAATGTCAAATCGTTATCGTTATGTAATACAGGATAACCAACCTTAATTATAAAATCTATTTCTAAAGAAAATTTTTTAGATATTTTTTCTGAAATTTCTTTCATTTTATCGTGAGCAAAATTTCGAAAATCTTCATCTAAAGTTCTGAAAGTCCCCTTCATGCTTACTTTTTCTGGTATTACATTAGTGTATCCATCTGCATTAATAAATCCTATAGCAAGCACAGAAGGCTTATTGCGATAAGTAAAAAAATAATTTTCTAAAGTTGAAATTAAATCTGCAGCAGCTAAAATAGGATTATTATATGTCTCAGGAATTGCAGCATGACCTCCTTTACCAGTAATATCTATGTATAGTTCATCAGCAGAAGCCATATAGGTGCCACTTGCAAATCCAACCTTTCCTACTTCCAAATCTGGATATACATGTTGAGCAAATACTTTTTCTACCTTAGGATTTTCTAATACTCCTTTATCAATCATAGCTTTTGCTCCACCTGGAAAAACCTCTTCAGCTGGCTGAAAGATAAATTTAATAGTTCCTTCAATATCTTTTTTTAAACTAATTAAAATCTTAATAACTCCAAGTAATGAAGCTGTATGAGCATCATGACCACATGCATGCATAACCCCTTGATTTTTGGAACAATAATCAATTTCGTTTTTTTCTAGTATAGGTAATGCATCAAAATCTGCTCTAAATGCAGTAATTTTAGTAGAAGGATTGTAACCCTCAACAAGAACTAAGACTCCAGTTTCGCCAATATTTTCAAATTTAACGCCCCATTTCTTTAATGTGGATTTAATAAATTTAGAAGTATTATATTCTTTAAAAGAAAGCTCTGGATACATATGCAAATGCCTTCTAATTTTAACTATTTCATCAAAATTTTTTTCTACGAGCTTTTGAATTCTATCAATCATTTTGTAAAAAGCAGCTTAAAAGCTGCTACAAGCATTACAATACCAAATACCCTTCTCACAATAGATGGAGAGAGGCTTAATGACAATTTCGAACCAAGATATCCTCCAACTATAAACGTTGCTGCAATTATAATAGCATATTCCCATTTAACATGTCCTGCTTTATAATAATTCATTGCAGCAAGGATTCCAATTGGTGGTAACATTGTAAAAATAGCAGTTCCTTGTGCTTGAAATTGGGTTAAGCCCATTACCATAATTAAAAGCGGGACCATAATAATTCCTCCTCCTACCCCAACAAGACCACTTAAAAAACCGGATAACAAACCAATTAAAATTAATAGTAAAATAGTAGATAATGACATATAAACAAAATTAATCAGTAAACACAATTATAATGCAAATGAAATAAATAGTTTTTAAATACTAATTAACATACATTTGCAAATAAGTAATAATTAACTTAAATGAATATACAAACTTTTACATTTAATCCTTTTCAAGAAAACACCTATGTTTTATATGACAACACAAAAGAATGTATTATTATTGACCCAGGCTGCTATACTAGAGAAGAAGAAGCCTTATTAGCTAATTTTATTAATAAAAAACAACTAAATCCTGTTAAATTAATAAATACTCATTGCCATATTGATCATATTTTGGGTAATAAATTTGTATGCGAAAAGTGGAATATCAATTTATTTACTCATAAAGAAGAGTTACATTTGCTACAAGCTTCAGAAGAAATCAGTAAAATGTATGGTTTTGAAGATTATAATTTATCTCCAATGCCTAAAGAATATCTAAATGTAGAACAAAAAATAAAATTTGGCGAGATAAGTTTAGAAATTTTATTTTGTCCAGGTCATTCTCCAGGACATATTTGTTTGTTTTGCAAAAAAAATAATATCCTAATTGCAGGTGACGTAATTTTTAAAGGAAGCATTGGCAGAACTGATTTGCCTGGAGGAGATTATAAAGTACTACTTGAAAGTATTAATAAAGAGATTATACGCTTACCAAATGAAACTCAAATTTATTCTGGTCATGGACCTTCAACTGTATTATCTGAAGAAAAAAAACATAATCCTTTCATAAATTAGGATATTCTATTTTAGATTTATTTTTATTATAATCTAAAATCAAAAGATAATACATAAAAATTCCAAATAAATATAATGTAGCAGTTATGTAAAAAATAGAAGCATATGTCATGTTATTTGCCTTTAAAACACTTACAATTTGTGAACTAAAGAACCAACTTCCACTCCAAATAGCTGCCATCACCGCACTTAAAATTTCTTGGTTATTTTTTCCTACATAGTTCATAGTAAGCTCTGATGTCATAGGTGCTGCCATATTCATTAATGGAGTTCTAATCCAGAAACAAACTATTGCTAAAGGTAATGCCCAAGAATATGTGGTAAAAAATTCAGTTGTAGCTAAAGCTACTAATGCTACTACAGAAACTGTTTGTGTAGAAAGAATTCCTTTTTTAAAACCCAGTCTATTTTTAATATTTGGAACTAATAATGAACAAATAGCAACTAAAAAACTGGCAAATCCTCCAATTAAAGCAAAAAATTGAGAATCAACACCAAAGCTGTGAAAAAAAAATAAATTTATGAAAGGAATAGTCAGTCCAGCACCAACAGCAATAATAAATGTAGGAATTGTTGCTTTAAAAATTAATCTCCAATCATAATTATTTACATTTAAATCTTTTTTTTGATAACTAATATTTTCATTTTTAATTTTTAAAATGAAATATATTCCGATAAATCCTACAATTGATATAATTATCAAAATCTTTCCTTCATTAATTTCATTCATTAACTCACTTGAGAAATAAATGAATAAACTACTCAGAATTGTCCCAAAACTATGTGTTGCATAATTTAAAGATATCGCATGAGATTGATTAGAAATTTTACTATTACGCATTATAAAAGGCAAAGAACTTACACTAAATAATGTAAATACAATCCCCCATAATACGAATAATAATGGAATAATATTATCATATGACATTTCAATAGACAATATTAAAATAATTGCAACAGTTGGAATACCAACACTTCCGATAATAAAAAAAGGCTTAAGGGATCTTCCTTTAATAAAAATACCTAAAGGAAAAGCTAAAACAATAACAGCTAGAAATCTATAGGAAATAAAATTTGCAATTTCAGAATCACTAAAGCTATTTTTAGCTAAATAAATATTTAGTATTAAGAAAAAAGCAGCTCCGATTAATTGAACAAAGAATTCAGCCTTAATCATTAATAATATATTTTTTTCTAATTTTAAATAGTCTTTAAAAAGAGCTTTCACAAAATATCTTAATTAAAATTATTTAAAATTTCCAAAATCGTACGAAATGCTACAGCCTTATCTCCAAACTTTTTAATGTGCTTTTGTTGAATTTTAGAAGCAAAATTAACTTGATATTGATGTAAGTCTTGCATACTAGCGCATGAATATGCAACTGCAAATGTATTATTCTTATCACTAATTATTTTTTTTAATTGTGCTTTAATAAACAAGCCTGTATTTAAAACTTCAGGGATATGTTTTTCTTTCATCCAAATTAACCAATCTGATAAAATACTCTCATCAACAGTTACTGTAACGTTATAAATAATCATTTTTCAAAAATTATAAATTATCTCCTCTCAGCTCCCTAAATCTTTTACGTGATTCTGCAACATATATACTACTAGGGTGGTCAATTAATATCTTTTCATATAAACTTAACGCTTTATCTGAGTTTTTTAAAAAATCATCATATATTTTTGCTCTTTTATAAATCGCATCATCAGATAAAATATCATAATTCCAATTAGCATTTATCATTTCAAGATTGAGTAAAGCCTGTTTAAAATTATTATTACTAATATAAACTTGTGCTTTTTTCATATATATTTCATCTGACAAACTATGTCCAGGGTAAACACTTAGGATTGAATCATATTGTAAGAATGCCTCATCATACTTTTGCTGATACAATAATAAATCTGCATTGGCAAACATACACATACATGCCTCAGTAGTGTCTAAATTGAAATTATCGGTGATTAATAAAGAAAGCTCCATTGCATTATTAGAAATAAGCTTAGATGTTGACGCTCTTAAAGTTTCTAATTGCGCTTGAGCCCACTGAAAATCACATTGAAAATATGAAATTTTTGCTGCTCTTAACTTTGCCTCATGCCCTATAGGATGCTCTTTAAAATCCTGTTCTACTTGAGCAAGATAAAGCATAGATTGCCACTGCCTTCCTTGAAGCAACAAAACATCTGCATATTCCATCTTACACTCAGCTAAGTCAAATTTTTTAATACCAGCAACAGACATTGCTTTCAATAATAAATCTTCTGCCGCAATTAAATCATTCATGTAAAAGGCTTTGAAATGAGCATAATTTTTCATTAAAATAATTGTGTTTTTGTTTTGCCCCAACAATAACATAATTTGTTCATATTGTAAATCTAATTGATTAAGGTCATCTGGTTCTTTAGATGACATTTTACGTAATACATAAAGCTTTTGAATATTAGCATCAATATAAAAATAATTCCTTTCTCCTTTACTAATAATATAATTATAAGCTTCTAATGCAACATCAAAATCTTCTTGATTTAAAAAAGCTTCAGCTAAATCAAAAACTATCCCTCCATCAAGATTCATTCTTCTATCCAAAGCTTTAGCTTGAATCAAAGCCATATCATATTGCTTATATTGCATGTAAAACCAAATAAGAAGCTCAGAAAAATCTGTTCTATTTTTTTCTTCAAGTACTTTAGGTAATAACACTGTTTTAAGCTGATTATAATTTTTTTCACTTTCTATTCCATTATTATCTAAAAACTTTTGAATTTGTCCAAAAACATAGTCTTTCTTGGAAATATCTTTTTCCATTGCATTTAGATACTCTTGTAGCATTAACTGCGAATTATTCATTTTAGAATAAATTTGTGCTTTTTGAAGAGAAAAATCATTTGATCGATTTATTTTTTCACTTATAGTATAAATGTCTATTGACTTTTGAAAGAAACCGTATCTAGACAAAAAACTTGACAGATTTAATGCTTGTGATCTACTACCATTAATTTTTTTTAGAAATTTATTAAACAAAATATCTTCCTTATTGCTTTTTTTATTTGATGCTTTTAACTCTGAAACAATTATACCTAGCTCAAATTGCAATGACTTAGGATATTTTTTTAAAAAATCTCTAGATATTTTTCCGGCTTTTTTAAAATCTTTAACCTTAATCAAAGAAGTATAAAATGGAATATATAATGATGGAGTAAGTTTATTGTTTAACTCTTCTTCGTATAATAAAATTGCTTTTTCATATTCTCCATTTATAAAATAATTGTACGCAATTTGTTGATTACTTTTTTGACAAAAAATAAGCTTGGATAACAATAAAAAAACTAAAATTAAGCGCATCTAATCTATAATATCAAAACCAGTATATTTTTGTAAAACTTTTGGGACTTGAATACCTTCTTCTGTTTGATTATTTTCTAAAATAGCAGCATATACTCTTGGTATTGCTAAAGCACTTCCATTTAAAGTATGACATAAATTATTTTTTCCACTTTCATCTTTATATCTTAACTTGAGCCTATTAGATTGATAAGACTCGAAATTAGATACAGAGCTAACTTCTAACCATCTATTTTGTGCAGCAGAAAAAACTTCAAAATCAAAAGTAAGAGCAGATGTAAAACTAAGGTCCCCACCACATAATTGAATTATTCTATACGGCAATTTTAAATCATCTAAAATACTTGAAACATGATTAACCATTTCATTAAGTGTCTCATAAGATTTTTCTGGATGTTGTATCTGAACAATTTCAACTTTGTCAAATTGATGTAATCTATTTAATCCTCTTACATTTTTACCATATGAACCAGCCTCTCTTCTAAAACATGGTGTGTATGAAGTACATTTAATAGGTAAGTCTTTCACAATTGTATTACGAAATATGTTGGTAATAGGCACCTCAGCAGTTGGAATTAAATATAAGTCATCTTTTTTAACATGATACATTTGTCCTTCTTTATCTGGAAAATTACCTGTTCCAAAAGCGGAATCTTCATTAACAAGAAAAGGTGGTAAATATTCAACATAACCCGCTTCTACATTTTTTTCTATAAAATAAGAAATTAATGCTCGTTGAAGCCTTGCTCCTTTGTTGATATAAAGAGGAAATCCTGATCCAGTAATTTTATTTCCAATTTCAAAATCAATTAAATTATATTTATTAGCTAAATCCCAATGAGGCTTAAGGTTTTGAGAAAAATTGGGCATTTTCATCACATCTTTAATGATTATATTATCTTCATCACTGTTTCCCATAGGAACAGAATGGTGTGGCACATTTGGAATCTGAACCAGAATATCAAAAATTTCTTTCTCAATAAATGAGGAGATATGTTGTGTTTTTTTAATTTTTTCTTTTATAATAATAGATTCTTTTTTGAGTGACTCTACCTGAGTTGTATCACCTGATTTATAACACAAACCTATTTTCTCTGATATTTCATTTGATTTTGACTGTAAATCTTCTTTTGATTTTTGTTTTTTTTTCCTATCATCATCTAAATCAAGTAATCTTGCAAATAAATGCTCTACATCAATCTTTTTTATTTTCAAAAATTTAATATATTGATTTTTATTTTCTCTTATTTTGTTAATAGTAAGCATAAATTATTTTAATAATTATTTTTCAAAACAAATTTAAATAAAAAAACTCTTGATTTTCAAGAGCTTTCTAAAAATAAGTATTTTAAAAAAATCTTAATTCTCTACAGAAATATAGGATTTATTATTTCTTTTTTTAGTAAACTTAACTTTACCATCTATTAAGGCAAACAAAGTATGATCTTTACCCATACCTACATTGTTTCCTGCATTATGAACTGTACCTCTCTGTCTTACAATGATATTACCTGCAGTTACAGTCTGACCTCCAAAAATTTTCACTCCCAATCTTTTACTATGAGATTCTCTTCCATTTTTCGAACTTCCAGCTCCTTTTTTATGTGCCATTTTTTAATTTATTTTAGTTGGTAACTTTTAATCTTTTTTCTTGTTAGCTGAAGCCTTTGCAGCAACTTTCTTGGCTGGAGTCTTAGCAGCCTTCTTAGCTGGAGCCTTTGCAGCAACTTTCTTAGCTGGAGCCTTTGCAGCAACTTTTTTAGCAGGAGCCTTTGCAGTAGCTTTCTTATCCGAGGTATTTTTTTCTTCTATACTTAAAACTTCTAGCTTTGTTAAATACTGTCTATGACCATTCTTTACTTTATACCCTTTTCTTCTTTTCTTTTTAAAAACAACAATTTTGTCGCCCTTCATATGCTCAAGAACTTTTGCAGTAACTTTTGCTCCCTGAATTAACGGGGAGCCAATATTAATTTTTCCAGAGTCCTCAAATAACAAAACCCTATCAAAACTCACATTCTTACCTACTTGTTCTTCTAATCTATGTGAATATATTTGCTGACCTTTCTCAACCTTAAATTGCTGACCAGCTATCTCAACTATTGCGTACATGCGTAAATTGTTTTCAAAAAATGGATTGCAAAAGTATAAAATCTCTACAAATGAACAAAAATTAAATCTTTTTTTTTAATAAAAAATAAAATCTAGAAAACATCTTTATAACATATCACGTAAAATAATATTAAATTTGCTACATGTTTAATACACATCACAAAAGAAATAATTTTATTATATTATTAATTTTAATATTTATCAACTTAGAACTAATTTCACAAGAGCGTTGCGGTACTGTTAAAATCACAAGAGAAAGGGAAAGCAATTATCATGTATACAAAGAAAAAAGAAGGAATGTAAATCAAGAAACAGACACATGGATTGAAGAAAACTATAGTAATAGAAATAAGTCAATCATCAAAATACCTGTCGTTGTGCACGTTGTATGGAGTAATAGTAATCAAAATATTTCTGATGCTCAAATAGAATCACAAATAAATATACTAAATCAGGATTATAGAAGAAATAATATTGACCAAATTAATACTCCTAGTGTTTGGCAGTCAATTGCGGCTGATTGTGAAATTGAATTTTGTTTAGCAAAAATAGACCCAAATGGCTTGCCAACAAATGGAATAAATAGAGTGCAAACAAATCATGGTTCATTTGGGATGAATAATGACATTCACACAAGTTCATTGGGAGGAGCTGATGACTGGCCCAATGATGATTATCTTAACATATGGGTGTGTGACTTAGAAAGTGGCCTGTTGGGTTACGCAACACCTCCTAGCAATTGGATTGGAGATGGAGATGGAGTAGTAATTGGATATAAATACTTTGGATCAATAGGAACTGTACAGCCTCCATACAATAAAGGGAGAACAACTACGCACGAAATTGGTCATTGGCTTAATCTAGATCACGTATGGGGTGACTCCTGGGGTTCCTTTGGCTGTAATGCTGATGACAACATAGCTGACACTCCAAATCAAGAAGAAGAAAATTATAATTGTCCAGGGTTTCCTCATAATGCTGCAGCTTGTAATACAAGCTATGGAGATATGTTTATGAACTATATGGACTATACAAACGATGCATGCATGAATTTATTTACAGAAGGTCAAAAAGCAAGAATGATAGCTGCAATAAATCAATATAGACCAAACATGTTAAATCATAATTTATGTGGTTCACATACAAATATTTCAGAAAATTTAAATGTCGATAAAAAATTATTAAAAATTATTGATTTACTTGGTAGAGAAATAAATATAAGTAAAACAAACACCACTGTTATATATATTTATGATGATGGAAGTGTTGAAAAAAAAATCATAATAAAATAATTTTTATTTCCAATCAAATGATTCAATAATATAACGCACATCTTCGTGCAAAAATTTATTTATTGGGTCGATAGAATCTGTAACTTCAAAATTAAAATATAAAGCTCCTCTAACAAAATGATTTATACTGTCAGTTAAATAAAATTGTGTAGATGTTGCTGTTGCCCCATCATAATTATATAATAGTCCATAAACTTTTTTTTGATTATTTGTATATATCTTTTCAGAAATAGCATCAGCAACAAAATCATGTTGATAAGCTAAGTAATCTGAGTAATTAATGTGTTCTGATAAATTATTTTGCAATGGGTAATATGAAAAATGAAGAATAGCATTAAATTTTTTAAACTCTAAATCAAAACTTCTTTTATCTATATAATTAAAATGACTATAAAGAGGTTTTTCAAATAAAAAATTATCTTCAAAATTTACTTTTTCATACTGTTTCTCTGGAAAATGAAATTTAAAATATGCTCTTGGTACAGGTGAATAATTATTATTTGAACAGTTAATAAAAAAAAATAATAATGTAAACAAAAAAAAACTTTTATTTTTCATCAATAGTAACCTTTAATCTTTTTATTCTTCTTAAATCTGCAGACTCAACCTTAAAGGTAAATGGATACAGTTGACAAACAGCACCAACTTTTGGCATACTTCCATGCATTTCTAATACCAAACCTGCTAAACTATCAAATTCACCTGAAACATTATCAAAAATGTCTAAATCAACTTTAACTATTTTCAAAAAATCATTTATTGATATCTTACCGTCAAAAATATAATTATAATTATCCAAAACAGAATATATATTATCTTCAATATCAAACTCATCATTAATTTCTCCAACTATTTCTTCTAAAACATCTTCTAAAGTAACCAACCCAGATGTACCACCATATTCATCAACAACAATTGCTAAATGATTTTTTTGTGATTGAAATTCCTTTAATAGAACATTAATCATTTTAGTCTCAGGTACAAAATATGGTGTTCTACATAAATTATTCCAACAAAAATTTGAATTTTCATTTAAATGAGGTAATAAATCTTTTATATATAAAATACCTATTACTTTGTCAATTTGCTGATCAAAAACAGGTATTCTAGAAAAACCCGAACTTAATATTATTTCTAAAACCTTTGTGAAATTACAAGATTTATCTATAGCTGAGATATCAACTCTTGATTTCATTATTTCTTTCACATCAATATTACCAAATTCAACAATTGACCTTAAAATTCTTCTTTCTCCTTCTTTACTTTCATGTTCAGTAATATCAAGAGCTTTTGACAAGTCCTCAACAGAAATTTTCTTTTGTCTTCCTTTTAATTGTTTATCAATAAATTTAGTCATGTTAACTAATAAATAACTCATAGGATATACCAACTTATTAAAAAAGAACAATAATTTACTCATTCGTTTAGAAAATGAAATAGCATTATTATTAGCATAAACTTTTGGTAAAATCTCTCCAAATAATAAAAGCAAGGATGTAATAACTATAAATTGAAAAAAAAATTCTAATATAGAATCTTTAGGAAATGAAATTGCTATAGAGGTAAGATACGATGACATTACAACAATTCCAACATTAATAAAATTATTAACAATTAAAATTGTAGCAAGTAATCTATTTGGGTTTTTAAGTAAATTATGTACATTATTATTATTTATCTTCTGTCTATCAGATGCTGATAAAGAAAAATATGCTACTTCCGAAGCAGAGATAAAAGCAGATGAAATTAATAGAATGCATATTATTATTATACAAACTATAACGTCGAAAGTAAATAAATTTACCTCAATACCATGAAAAATAGAAAGTAAAAAATTGATGGGGACTACGTCTTCCAATTAAATAAAATTTAAGTTAAAATGGCAAATCATCTTGATCATTTGATTCTAATTTTTCATTTGAAGAGAATTCTTGATTTGCAGTTTCCTTAGGATTTTTTTTGCCTAACATTGTCATATTATCAGCTAAAATCTCAGTACTGTATCTGGTATTACCTTCCTTATCCTCCCATTTTCTGGTTCTAATTTTTCCTTCAACGTACACACTATCACCTTTTTTTAAATATTTTTCTGCAACTTCAGCTAATCCTCTCCAAAAAACAATATTATGCCATTCTGTTTGACTAACACGTTCGCCTTCTTTATTTTTATAATTTTCAGTTGTAGCTAATGAAAAATTTGCTACAGCAACACCACTGTCTAAATATCTTACTTCTGGATCTTTTCCTAAATTCCCTACTAAAATTACTTTGTTAACGCCCGACATATATTATTTTTTAATTATTTTATACTTAAACAAATATACATAATTTCTAAATCAATTTATAATCATTCATAAATTTATCAATTAGTCTTGGAATTGGAAGCTTTCTTATTTCATGTTTACTAAAATATTTAAATTTATTATTACTAAAATTATCAATATTAACAAACCAAAATACAGAATTAATCCTTTGATGAGACAACTTATGATTATACTCATCAGATGATGAAAGCACTTCATATTTATAGCCTAAAAAAAAACTTTTCCAATTTAAAGTTTCAAATAATTCACATTGATTAATTTTTTTTTCAAATTCTATAAATGGAAATTGATACATTCCATTCCAAATACCATTGTTAATTTTTGATAATACAAATCTATCTTTGTCATTTATTATAAAATAATGTAGGTATCTTGTTGTTTGTTTTATCTTTTTTTTCTTAACAGGTAAGTTATTTATATTATTTGTTATGTATGCATTACAACTTAAAATAAATGGACAATTATCACACTTAGGTAACTTTGGAGTACAACATGTTGCCCCAAAATCCATGATTGCCTGATTATATTTAGAATGTTTTCTCTTATCTATCAATTTATTTGCAAGACTATAAAATTGTTTCTTACCAGCGGATGATTCAAAAGGGATTTCAACACCAAAAACTCTACTTAATACTCTTACAACATTTCCGTCTACTACTGGATATGGAAGGTTAAATGCAAAAGAAGATATCGCTGAAGCAGTATAGATTCCAACTCCTTTAAGAGATAAAATTTCTTTATAATTTGAAGGGAAAACTCCATTATATTTTTCAATAATATGTTTTGCAGTAAAATGCAGATTTCTAGCTCTAGAATAATACCCTAAGCCTTGCCACACTTTTAATACATCTTCATTTTTCGCGTTTGCTAAATCTACTATAGAAGGAAATGCGTTAATAAATTTATAAAAATAAGGCAACCCCTGATCTACTCTTGTTTGTTGTAATATTATTTCTGAAATCCAAATAACATAAGGATCTTTTGTTTCTCTCCAAGGTAATTCTCTCTTGTTTACATCATACCATCCTAATAAATTCTTAGAGAAACTCATTTAAACAATTAATTTAAAGAAAAAGTTAAAATTAAAAAAATTGACCATATTAAATAGTCTGACAAATTATTTTAGATATATTTGCGCCTCGAAATTAATGAACAAAATTAAAACAAACAAACAGAAATGACGAAAGCAGAACTTGCTAGTAAAATATCAGAAGTAACAGGTATAGAAAAACTTACTACGTTGGCAGTGATTGAGTCATTGATGAGTGAAATAAAAAACTCAATATCAATGGATGAAGCAGTTTATTTAAGAGGATTCGGAACTTTTAGAGCAAAAAAGAGAGCGGAAAAAACTGGAAGAAATATTAAAAAAAATACAACGATTATAATCCCTGAACATCATATACCAGCTTTCAAACCTTCAAAAACTTTTGTTGAAAAAGTGAAACAAAATATTAAATAAATTTCTGTTTTATTGAAAAAAAATAATATATGGCAGGAGCTAAAAAAAAGAAAAGGTTAAAAATAGCTGTTCACAAACGTAAAAAGCGATCTAGGAAGAATAGACATAAATCTAAATAAAATTTAGTTTTTCAAATTCCCTAAAATTTAAAAGGCATGAAATATGATTTAATTATCGATTCAAGGCCAACTGAAGTAGCGTTAGCTCTTTTACGTGATGGTCTTCTTATTGAATTTCACAAAGAAAAACATGATAATGATTTTTCTGTTGGAGATATATATTTAGCGAAAGTTAGAAAAACTGTTCCCGGATTGAATGCCGCATTTGTAAATGTCGGATATGAAAGAGATGGTTTTTTACATTATTTAGATTTAGGAGCCCATTATAATTCATACAAAAAGTTTACACATCAAGCAATAAATCAAAAACTAAATACTGCTTCATTAAAAAATTTTAAAAAGGAAAAGACATTAGATAAAAAAGGTGCAATTAATAATGTAATAAAAAATGGAGATCTATTGTTAACACAAATTTCTAAAGAGCCTATTTCAACAAAAGGCCCAAGACTTACATCTGAAATTTCTTTAGCTGGAAGATATATGGTTTTACTTCCATTTTCTGATAAAGTATCAATATCACAAAAAATAGATGATTCCAAAGAACAATCTAGACTAAAAAAATTAATAAGAAGTATAAAACCTCATGGATTTGGAGTAATAATCAGAACTGTAGCTAAAGACAAGAAAGTTGCTGAGTTAGATAGAGATTTAAAAAACCTTTACAAAAAATGGCAACTAATAACTAAAAATTTAAAAAATGCTAAGCCAAAAAGTAAAATTCATGGAGAACTCAATAAAGCATCAACTATTTTAAGAGATCTTCTAGGTGAAAAATTTAACAAAATACATGTTAATAATGATCAATTAAAAACTGAATTACAAGAATACCTTTCAAAAATTGCTCCAGAAAAAGAAAAAAATGTAAAACTATATAAAAAATCAATTCCTATTTTTCAAGAATTTAATGTAACAAAACAAATAAAAAGTGCTTTTGGAAAAAATGTAACAATGAAAAAAGGAGTATATCTTGTTATTGAACATACTGAAGCTCTTCATGTAATTGATGTTAATAGTGGAAAAAAAGTTGATGCAAAAAAAGACCAAGAGGAAAATGCACTAATTGTAAATTTAGAAGCAGCACATGAAGTTGCAAGACAACTACGCTTGAGGGATATGGGAGGGATAATTGTAGTTGATTTTATTGATATGAAAGAAGAAAAAAACAGACTTATTCTTACCGAGAAACTAAAGGAGTTTATGAGAAAAGATAAAGCAAAACACAATGTTCTCCCACCTACAAAATTTGGCTTAGTTCAAATTACAAGACAAAGAGTAAAGCCAGTCATGAATATTGATACTAATGAAAGCTGTCCTATGTGCTCCGGAAATGGTAAAATTGATTCGAGCTTACTTTTGGTTGATAAAATAGAAACTAAAATTAATAAATTAATTTCAGAGCATGAGGGGTCTATTCACATATCAACTCATCCTTTTACAGCATCATATCTTAATCAAAAAAAAGGTTGGTTTAAATCTTCTATTAGTACAAAATGGAGTAAAAAATTTAAACGTAAAATTCTAATTACTGCTGATGAAAGATTACATCTTTTACAATATACAGTTGTTAATTAAATTGTGTTTTTTCTTCAGAAGAAACTATCTTTTTTGACCATAAAAACAAAACACCTATAGATAGTAACATTAAGCATAAACCTACAAAAAAACCATATCTAATATTGTCTGAAATCTGAAAAAAAGAAAAAGACAAAATACCAATAAGCAACATGCGTACCACAATATTTAAAGTCCCAAATACAGAATTAGCTCTTCCAATTAAATTATTTGGCACATGATTAAAAATATAAGTGGTTCTTAAAATTCGCACACCAGCATTTGTAATACCAATCAAAAAATTTGCCAAAAAGAAATACCATAAAAAGTCAACAAACACTAAATAATAGTATGACAAAGAAGCTATTGACATGAGAATAATAACTGCAAATACTGTCCTAACTTTTTTAAATAATCTTAAAATCAATAAGCCAGAAAAAATAGCTCCAAAAGAATAATAAATTTCTGCAGAAGCAAAAACATTACCCTCAGCTATTAAAAAGTTTTTCACATAATCTGGCAACAAAACATGAATTTCAACAATAGTAAATGCAAATAGCATATAAGATGCTAAGCCAAAAACAAAAATAATTGGCTCCCTTTTAAGAAATAAAAAACCTCCTTTCAACCTATTTATAATTCCATCCGTATGTTTTTTTTCTTTTGAAATTGGAGTATATTTTATAAATGAAAATATCAAAATCACAAACAAATATGTAGTTGCATCAAGTAAAAAAATATCATATATACTCCATTTTTGTATTTCAAAAGGAAGATTAAAGGCAATTCCTCCAATTTGTAAAATTTGATTTTCTGTACCTGTTAAAAGAATAGCAGCAAATGCTCCTGCAAGTACAGATGTTACTTGACCTTGAACCTCAATATAAGAATTTAATTTGCCATAATATTTTGGCTCTGTAATTTCTTGACCGAATGCGTATAAATTGGGATAATGAACATTATAATTGAATATTGTGATTGCAAATACTAAAACTACTAAAATATCAGATGAATTAATTTCTAAATTTGAGCCAGACCCAATGAAGGCAATACTTCCAATTAATAGCCCACATACACAATTAATTATAATAAATAATTTTTTTCTTGAGTATCTATCAATTAAAGTACCAGCATAAATACCCCAAAAAAGAGTGATAAATGTAATAATTAAATAAAAATTCCAGAAAAAATCAGTTCGAGAAACTTCAGCAAAGTACCATGGAATTGCTAACATACTGATACCTTGTGCCATACCTGATATAATATTTGCTAAAAAAAGTAGATATATTGCTTTTCTATTTTTCACATTGCAAAACTAGCATTTAATCTGATTAATTGTATTTTTGATGTATGACAAATAATCGCGTATATGATATCAAGATTGCTATTGAAAGATTGAAAAAATATTGTAGTGTTCAAGATAGATGTCAGCAAGACATAATTAAAAAAATAAAACATTGGGGATTAACAAAAAATAGTCAAGATTATATACTGGAAATTTTAATTCAAGAAAGTTATATAGATGAACTAAGGTATGCTAAATCCTTTTGCAGAGGAAAATTTAATATAAAAAAATGGGGAAAAAATAAGATAAAATATGAATTAAAAAACAAAAACATATCAAATAATTGTATTTTAGAAGGTTTAAATGAAATTGATGAGTTTTCTTACCTTGAAACAATGGAAAAAATATATAAAAAGAAAAAAGAAAATACATTAGAAAAAAATATTTTTATAAAAAATAATAAGATAGCTTCATTTTTAATAAACAAAGGATATGAAAGCAACCTAGTTTGGGATAGAATTAAGCAAAAAAACAACAAGATTTAAACTATGAATGGAATTAAAGAAAATATATCAAATCTTGTTTTAAGAAAAAAAGAATTATATAGGGTTCTTGAGATTAGTAATAAAGAGAAGGAATTGACTATTTTAGAAGATAAAACTCATCTAGAGAACTTTTGGAATAGTCCAAAAGAAGCAGAAAAAATTTTAAAAGAAATTAGTACATTAAAAATATGGATAAAACTATATAATTTAGTGACAAAAAATATTGAAGATCTTGAAGTGTTAATTGAACTTGATGCAGAAGAAAAAGAAATAGAGTCTCAGCTAAAAAATACAATACTATGTATTGAAGACTTAGAATTCAAAAATATGTTAAGCTCTACTGAAGATAATTTAACAGCAATAATGATGGTAACCCCTGGAGCAGGTGGTACAGAAAGTCAAGATTGGGCTGAAATGATTATGCGTATGTATATGATGTGGGGGGAAAAAAATAATTATAAAGTTAAGACAATTGATTTTCAAAAAGCTGAACCCGCCGGAATTAAGTCAGTAACATTAGAGTTTGAGGGAGATTTTGCTTTTGGCCATCTAAAAGGTGAAAATGGTGTACATAGATTAGTAAGAATATCCCCTTTTGATTCTAATGCAAAAAGACATACTTCTTTTGCCTCTGTCTTCGTTTATCCTTTAGCGGACGAGAGTATAAAAATCGAAATAGACCCCTCTGATGTTAGTTGGGATACATTTAGAGCTAGTGGAGCAGGAGGACAGGGAGTAAATAAAACAGAATCTGCTGTAAGATTAAAGCATAAACCAACAGGAATAACAATTGAAAATTCTGAATCGAGGTCACAATTAGAAAATAAAACAAAAGCATTACAATTATTAAAATCTCAACTTTATGAACTTGAGATTAGAAAAATACAAGAAGAAAAAAATAAATTAAATGATTCTAAGAAAAAAATAGAATGGGGTTCACAAATTAGAAATTATGTCCTCCATCCTTATAAATTGGTTAAAGATATTAGAACAAATTATGAAACTACTAATCCAGAAGCTGTTTTAGATGGAGATATCAATCCCTTTATTAAATCATACTTAATGGAATTTGGACAGAAGTAATTTTTTAATTAGTAGAAAACAGTCAATAATTAATCTAAAAAAATGAAAATATATCATAATAATAGATGTCGTAAAAGCAGAGAAGCATTAGAAATAATAAAAAGTCAACAAAAAGATTTTAAAGTAATTGAATATTTAAAAGAAAAACTCTCAAACAAAGAAATATCTTCCATATTAACAAAACTTAAATTAAAGCCAATAGATTTAGTTAGAACTAATGAGGTAGTATGGAAAGAAAAATATAAAAACAAAAAACTTACAGATACAGATATAATTAATATTATGGCGGATAATCCTAGATTAATTCAAAGACCAATTATAATAACTAAAAATAAAGCTATTTTAGGAAGAGATATAAAAAAAGTTATAGATTTATTTAATTAAGAGGGAATGTTTTCATCATCAATTTTCCCTTCCCTAAACCATACATATATGAAATATGGCACTACACTAGCAAGGAAAAGCAAGCACCAAAAGGCCATCAAAAAAATAAATATAAAAATTAAAAAGCCAATAAGTTTCATAATGATTAATTTTGTCACAAAGTAACAACAAGTAAAAAGAATATCAAAATATTTTATAATGAAATACCGAATAGAAAAAGACACAATGGGTGAAGTAAACGTTCCTAGTGAGAAATATTGGGGAGCGCAAACACAAAGAAGTATAAATAATTTTAAAATAGGTAGCTCAGGAAGTATGCCTATTGAAATTATTTGTGGATTTGCATATTTAAAAAAAGCTGCAGCACATGCAAATACAGAACTAGGGGTTCTTTCAAAAGAAAAATGTGAACTTATCTCAATAGTTTGTGATGAAATATTAGAAGGAAAACATGATGAACAATTTCCATTAGTTATATGGCAAACAGGAAGTGGTACGCAAACTAACATGAACATAAATGAAGTTATTGCAAATAGAGCACATGTAATTAATGGTGGCAAACTTAGTGATATTCATAAAATAATTCATCCAAATGATGATGTAAATAAATCACAAAGTTCAAATGATACATTTCCTACAGCAATGCACATTGCGTCGTACAAATGTATACATGAAATTGCAATTCCTGGCATCACTATACTTCAAAAAACTTTAGAAAAAAAAGCATCTGAATTTAAAAAAATTGTGAAAATTGGCAGAACACATATGATGGATGCCACACCTCTATCTCTAGGTCAAGTATTCTCTGGATATTATTCTCAATTAATGTATGCATTAAAAGCACTTAACAATACACTACCTCATTTGTCAGAAATTGCCCTTGGAGGTACAGCAGTAGGAACTGGAATTAATACTCCTAAAGGATATGCTGATAAGGTTGCAAAACTTATCCAAAAATTCACAGGTCTTCCATTTAAAACTGCAGATAATAAATTTGAAGCTTTAGCTTCACAAGACGCAATTGTAGAAAGTCATGGAGCGCTCAAACAAACCGCAGTTTCATTAAATAAAATAGCAAACGATATTAGACTCTTAGCTTCTGGTCCAAGAAGTGGTATTGGAGAAATAATACTACCATCAAATGAGCCAGGGTCATCTATAATGCCAGGAAAAGTAAATCCAACACAATGTGAAGCTGTTACAATGGTATGCGCCCAAGTTATAGGCAATGATACGGCAATTGCTGTTGGCGGTATGCAGGGACATTTTGAATTAAATGTATTTAAACCAATGATTGCTGCTAACATATTACAATCTGCTAGAATAATAGGTGATGCATGTTTTTCGTTTGAAAAAAATTGCATTAAAGATATAAGAGTTAATCAAAAAAATATCACGAAAAATCTTAATAATTCACTGATGTTAGTTACAGCATTAAACACTAAAATTGGATATGAAAAAGCTGCAGAAATTGCTAAATCTGCTTATCAAAATGACACAACACTTAGAGAAGAAAGTATTAAATCGGGATATTTATCAGGTGAAGAGTTTGATGAATGGGTCAAGCCTGAAAAAATGTGTGGAGATATATAAAATATGTAAGACGTAAAAAAACATAAATAAAAAAGCCGAGTTATCCTCGGCTTTTTTTATCTTATTTTTCTTTATTTAAATTTTTAAAAATTCCAATAATAACCAACTCCTAATGATCCTTGTGAGTTTCCAGATAAGTCATAATTGTACTCAATATTTACTTTATCGTATAAATTATAAGCTAATTTAAGAACAGGTACAGCAAAACCATAATCATATCCTGCTTTTTCTCCTTGTTGAGAAACATCTACGTCTTCTGAAACTCCTTCATTGCCGATATTTAAATGAAATCCTGCTCCAATTGACCAGCTTTTATAATTATAACTTACATACATTGGAATAGAAATAATTAAATGATCAGCCCAAAGGTCTACAGAAACTGAATCTCCATTATCATTTAAATATTCTCTTGGGTCAGTTTCCTTGCCAATCAAATTAAAAAGTAATTTTGCTTCAGCAGAAAGACTTTTTTGATTTGTATATGGCTTAAAAATATATCTATATTGTCCTCCAATTAATATATCTGAGCCACCATCAGGGTTTTGATCAAGTCCAAGCTTAAAAAAAGCTCCATATCTATGGTGATTTAACGATCTAATAATTGTTTTATCATTAGTATTTCCTTTAATATTGATGTTCCCCTGGTTATTACACACCTCTTGTAGCTCTCTTCCAGCATTAATTAAACTAATACTTCTTTTCTTTCCTTGATCAGTAAAATAATTTATTAACTTTTTATCGTTTTCTGAAAATGTCATGTATACTTTTTCAGCATTTATATATGTTGTTTTACCTCCACCTAAAGAAGCTTTTGTGTTTTGCTGTTGAGATGGTATCGCATGATGCTTATGTCTATAATGCCAAACTAAAACCTTGCAATTATTAGCAACATCATGATATACATCATAAGGAGGTATACCTAAAATAGAAGTAATTTCATCTTCTGTCATACCTGGGCTAACTTTATACAACTTATCAATTGTTGTATATTCCGGAATAGACTCTTGCGCTGTTGATGAGAAAGCAAAAGCTATTATTAATAATGTTATTATATTCTTCATGATAATTAGTTGTTTTTATTGTTAGACTTCACTTTCTGTACTTTGAACCCATTTAAAACCTTTGAAATATATTCATTCAAATTAAAATTTCGGTTCCATAGTCTTCCACTTTTATGAGTCAAATCTATATTAATTTGAGCATTCTCCTTTTCAGCTAAATCACATAATGTACACTCCGAACCTAGTAACTCAACTTGTGTTTTTTCCTTTTTAGTTTTCTCCTTTTTAGGTTTATTAATAGGAATACATCTTTCTCCACAATTTTTTACAGGGTCATATTTTTTATTTGGTTTATAATCACAAATACAATATTCACAATCTCCAATTGTTAAAACTGTACCAGACTCAACAATCGGTGTATTTCTTTGCTCAGTAGCGTTTTTATCATAATTAAGTGATTTTTTATCCATACATCCATAAATAACTTCTACAGGCTCTGGTCCATCACATGCACTTTGTAATTCTTTGGCAAAACTTAACACCATAGAGCCGCCCTTCTTACCAGCATCAGTAACTAATGATTCAACCTTACCATCTCTATAATAAATATAAAGATTTGACGGATCAACAAAACGCTCTGCACCATTGTTGTTGCTAGAGTATGAATTTAATGTACCATGACTAATTTCTTTATGCTTGTACTTAAATTGATGAATTTCACATCCACCTTCAATTCCATGAAAAATTTCATATGGAGCTATACCTAGTGTTTCAACAACCTGATCTTTTGACATTCCTGGGTCTACTTCAGTAATTTTATCAACAGTTGTGTAATAAGGAACTATGACATTACTACATGAACTAAAAATTAAAGCAATCAGAAATACTTGTAAAAATTTTTTCATAATTAATATTTTTTAAGGGGGCAAATATAACAAAATATTTTACACCAAAAGGTTCAACATAAATATTTGATAATCAAATATATGCCCTCACCTTTTGAGCTGTGAGACAATATTCTTTATTTCTTGCTCGTCATCTCGTTTGCAAATAAGTAATTCGCCTTCATTTTCTACAACAATGAAGCCATTTAATCCATATAATACAACTAATTTGTCATTTGGGAATTTCACTATGTTATCGGAAGAATGATACAAAACAGTATTATTGCCTTGAATAGCATTACCGTTTTCATCAAGCTTTATATGATTTGACAAAGCCCCCCATGTACCAAGATCACTCCATCCAAATTCTGAAGGAACAACATAGACATTATGTGACTTTTCCATTATGCCATAATCAATGGAAATATTTTTACAGCCAGGATAAACTCTATCAATAAATTCCTTTTCTTGATTAGTATTAAAAAAATTCTTTCCGTCTTCAAAAATCTCATATATATCTCTAAGGTGTTTCCTAAATGCAAGTATTATGCTTTTTACACTCCATATAAACATACCAGAGTTCCAAAGAAAATCACCACTATTTAAAAAATTAACAGCAAGCTCTTGATTTGGCTTTTCAGTAAATGTTTTTACCTTAAAGATTTTATCAAATGTTTGTAAAGTTTCAGAAGTATATTGTATATAGCCGTATCCTGTTTCAGGTCTTGAAGGGGTAATCCCTAGTGTCAGCAAAATATCATGTTTAGAAACAACTTCCAAACAATTATTTACTAAACATAAAAAATTTTCTTCTTGTAAAATTAAATGATCTGAAGGGGCAACAATTATATTAGCTTTAGTATTTAAATCATATATTTTAAAAGATGCATAAGCTATACAAGCAGCTGTATTTCTCATTGTAGGCTCACAAATTATATTATCTATATGTAATTCGGGTAATTGCTCTAAACATAAATCTCTATATTTTATATTTGTTAAAACTAAAATATTTTCCTTAGGACATATCTTTTTAAGCCTATGAAAAGTTTGCTGAATTAATGTTTTACCTGTACCTAATATATCTAGGAACTGTTTAGGAAATTCCTCTCTACTCATTGGCCAAAATCTTGAACCAATTCCTCCAGCCATTATTACAGCATAGTTATCTTTATTCATTTTAATTTATTTTTGAAAATAGAATTTTTGCAAAAGTACAATATTTCTCAAATTACATATTTTGAACTTCTGCGTATGGGTGAAATAAATAAACTTTATTTGTTTTTAATTCAGTGCATTTAAATCTTTTTCTAGCTAATTTTCCTTTAACGAAAATTTTACCGCTAGAGATTTTAAAAATATCTCCTTGTTCTAAATCTACAATAAATTTTGAATTACACTTATCATATTTTTTTAATACCATTGTTAGATTATAATCTGAATATGTAGATGCTCTAGGATTAATCAAAAATCTACTTAATGCAATTAAAATGTCATCAGGAAAACAAGTCGGGTTAAGAAAATTCAACAACATCGACCTAAACTTTAATTTCCATCTTTTCCCATGAGGTAAAACAGTATTTTTATATTTAGAAAATATAAATGCATGTGCTATTTCATGTGTTAATGTAATTAAAAATGAATATTTATTTAGATTATTATTGATGGTAATTAATGAATTACCATTACTATATCTAAAATCTCCCAACTTTGTTTTTCTTGGAGTTATAATCTTGATATCAATATCTAACTCTTCAATCCAGGATTTTAAAATTTTAACACTATTTTCTGGAACATATTTAGCAAAAACACACATAGAATTAGTTATTTGAATTAATTTAAACCTAATACTAAAGCAAGATAACCAACGATTAAAGCAACTACTAATCCAAATAAAGAAACAATTAATCCATCTTTTTTATTTTGAGCGAATAAAGGAAAAATTCCATCACCACTTGTTGCAACAGCTGCTGCAATCAAGGCTGCTATAGGAAAATTATTAATTGTTATATATGCTGCTGCAACAGTAATCATCCCACCACATCCAGGTATAAAACCTATAACTGCAGCTAATAAAATCAAAATATAATCTGAAGATTTCATCCATTCTTCAAAAATTTCAGGCCCAACAATTATATCAATAATGTAGTTGGCAATCAACAAACCAATAAAAACATATGTTACAACCATTGAGACATCTTTAACAGCATGTAACATAGTTGATTTAAAATTGTCTTCTTCACAATGACAGTTATTAGACTTAATTATAAATTCATTCATAAAATAATACAATATGCAAGAAATTGTAAGAGCTATGGAAACATATAATGTTAATTCAGAGATAACTTCTATACCACCACCCCAAAAGGCCATGACAGAGCCAGGTGCCAAAAATATCACCATTAACATAATTACATAAAAACCTATAATTTGTAATACATGATCTTTTTGGTTTATTTCATCATTATTAGATTTTTTTACATTCTCTTTATATTTAAAATTATTTTGATCTTTATTTGAGATACTGCCTGTAAAGTTTAAAATATCACACAAAAAGCCAAACAAAATACCTGCAATAAAACCAAAAATAGTAATTATTGCATATGCTTTTAAGTTCGCCGCAACATCAGATTCATTAGAAGCGCCCAACAAGACAAATGAACCTTCTCCAAGTGTACTAATAAACGCAGCAAACAAACCTCCAAAAGAGATTTTTTTATTTTTATAAAGTGACGCAACTACAATTGTTGCTCCACATCCAGGTATCGCTCCTAAAAATGAACCAATAATTGGATGGGTCCATTTAGGGCCTATTTCAGCAGCTAATTTATTGCGTTTTTTAATTAAAAAACAATTAAAAATAGCAAATCCAATAATAGAAATTGATACATAACCACCAATAGTTCCGGTTGCCTCTAAATTATCTACAATAAACATCCAAATAGTGTCCATTTTAATCAAATTTTATAAAAAAAATTAAATAAAATTATTATGAGGCTGAAAAAATAAATTAGCATTTTATTTATTTAAAGAAAAACTTGGACATGTATTACATGGCTTTTTCTTAGATATGGAGCAAGAAGTAAGCGTAAATAAAATAATTATTAATAAAAGATGATACTTTTGTAACTTCATAATGATGCAAATTTATTATAATATTATTAAATGCTAAAACTATTAAAACATATTGGCTTATACTTTATAATGATGAAAAAAGTTATTAGCTTACCTGAAAAACCAAAAGCGTTTAAGAAACAATTAATTTTAGAACTAGAAAAAATAGGTCTTCAATCAATAGGAATAGTTTTATTTATTTCCTTTTTTGTTGGAGGTGTAGTAAGTATTCAAACTGCATTGAATTTACAAAACCCTTTATTACCAACATATTTAATTGGATTAGCAAGTAGAGATTCATTAATTCTTGAATTTTCTCCAACAATGATATCTTTAATACTTGCTGGTAAAGTGGGTTCTAGTATTGCTTCAGAAATTGGAAGCATGAGAGTAAGTGAACAAATAGATGCTTTGGAGATCATGGGTGTTAATTCTGCTTCTTTTCTTATACTTCCAAAAATTATTGCCTCACTATTTTTTTTCCCTTGCTTAGTTATTTTAAGCATGGCTATTGGCATGATAGGAGCGTGGGTTGGGGGATTATCTGTAGATGTTACAACATCTGACTTTCTTTATGGACTACAATATGAATTCATTCCGTTTTATATAACATATGCTATAATTAAAACTTTGTTTTTCGCTTTTCTTGTATCTTCTATATCTTCTTATTTTGGATATCATTCTAAAGGTGGTGCAATTTCAGTTGGAAAATCAAGTACTGAGGCTGTTGTATACAGTAGCATTTTTATACTTGTCTTCAACTTTATTCTTACAAAAATCATTTTAGCATGATAGAAATACAAAATATTCACAAAAAATTTGAAAAGAATGAAGTTCTTAAAAATGTATCTTTCATTTTTAAAGAAGGCAAAACGAATCTTATTATTGGAGAAAGTGGCTCTGGTAAAACTACATTAATTAAAATTTTAGTTGGATTATATAAACATGATTATGGGACAGTTCTCTTTAATGGCGAAGATGTTGGCAAAATGAAGACGAAACAAACAAGGAAATTACGTCAAGAAATTGGTATGTTATTTCAAGGTGGAGCTCTTTACGACTATATGACAGTTGAAGAAAATATAATGTTTCCATTAACTATGTTTACTAATCAAAATGAAGAAGAAATGAAGTCCAGAGTAAATTTTTGTTTAAATAGAGTAAATCTTGAAAATAAAAATAACCTAATGCCTTCTGAAATTAGTGGTGGGATGAAAAAAAGAGTTGCAATTGCGAGAGCAATTGTAATGCAACCTAAATACCTTTTTTGTGATGAGCCAAATTCTGGACTTGATCCAAAAACATCAATAGTAATCGATAATTTAATTAAAGAAATTACAGAAGAATATAATATTACAACTATAATAAATACACATGACATGAATTCTGTGATGCAAATTGGAGAAAATATTGCATTTATTCACAGAGGTGAATTATGGTGGGAAGGAAGTAAAGAAGAAATTATAAAATCAGATAATATAGAATTAACAAATTTTATTTTTGCTTCAAATCTTTTTAAAAGGCTAAGAAAATCATAATGCAAAATGTTAGAGCAAAAAAGTTTCTAGGACAACATTTCTTAAAAAATGAAAAAATCGCTTTAAAGATTGTTGACTTATTATCTAAAGAAACAAAACATGTATTAGAAATAGGGCCTGGAATGGGAGTTTTAACAAAATATTTATTAGAAAATAAGTATATAACACACGCTATTGAAATTGACAGAGAAAGTGTAAATTATCTTAAATATCACTACAAAAATTTAACTATTATTAATGATGATTTTCTCAAAATCAATCTCGCTCAAAAATTTGCTTTTAAATTTTCCTTAATTGGAAATTTTCCTTACAACATTTCATCACAAATTTTGTTTCAAATATTTGAAAATAAGGATCAGATAATCGAAATAGTTGGGATGTTTCAAAAAGAAGTAGCAGAGAGGATTGCATGTAAAAAGGGCAAAAAGAGAGGTATTTTATCCGTCCTTATTCAAACATATTATAATGTAGAATATTGTTTCTCTGTTGAACCCAACATGTTTGCTCCTCCTCCAGCAGTAAATTCTGGAGTTATTAAATTAATCAGAAATCAACGAAAAGATTTAAAAACGATAAATAAAAGATTTAAACAGATTGTTAAAATGGCATTTAACCAAAAACGAAAAACCATAAAAAACTCTTTAAAATCATTAGATTTAAAAAAAAATAAAAACATACAAGATTTACTAAATTTAAGAGCAGAACAACTCAAAATTGATGACTTTATATTAATAACAAAACATGCCAAATAAAATAAATATTAATAGAGAATATATTAAAACATTAGTTGATTATATAGATAATAAAAAAACAGATAAATTATCTCTAGTTATAAAAAAAATGCACGCAGCAGACATTGCTGAAATAATTAAAAATATATCAAATAAAGAAGCAAAGTTTTTGTATAAATTAATTACTAATGAAGAACTAGCAGCAGCTGTACTTATTGAGCTCGATGATGATATTCGAGAACAACTTTTAATTGATTTGACTCCAAAAGAAATTGCAGAGGATTTAATAGAAAATTTAGAAACAGACGATGCTGCAGATGTTATTTTAGAATTACCAAAACAAAAAAAAGAAGCAGTATTATCGCATATTGAGAATACAAAACATGCAAATAACATTAATGACTTGCTAGATTATCAAGAAGATACTGCGGGTAGCTTGATGGCAAAAGAGTTAATAAAAGTAAATGAAAATTGGAACACCGTTCAATGCCTAAAAGAAATGCGTAAGCAAGCAGAAAATATTAAAACAGTCCATACTATTTATGTGGTTGATGATCAAAATAATTTACTGGGACTAATGTCTTTAAGAAAATTACTTCTTGCTGAAAAAAATACAGAAATAAAAAAAATTATTAATAAAAATATTATCTCTGTCAAAGCATCAGAAGAAAATGAAAATGTAGCAATTCTTATGCAAAAGTATGACTTAGTAACGATGCCTGTAATTGATGATTTCGGAAAACTTATTGGAAGAATTACTATTGATGATGTTATTGATTTTGTGAAAGAAGAAGCAGAAAAAGATTATCAACTTGCAAGTGGTATTAGTGAAGACATTGAAAGTAATGACTCTATTTGGAACTTGACAAAAGCTAGAATTCCATGGTTAATTATAGGAATGATTGGTGGAATTTTTGGAGCTCTAGTAATAGGTTTGTTTAATTTAAAAACAAATTTCGAACTTGTTTTTTTCATCCCCTTAATCGCCGCAATGGGGGGTAATGTTGGTGTTCAATCTGCAGCAATTGTTGTGCAAGGGATTGCAAATAAAAAGATTAAAGCAGAAAATATAGTTGTTAAAATAATAAAAGAATTAGCAGTTGGTTTATCTAATGGATTAATATGCTCAGTTATCATTTTGTGCTGTGCATTAGCACTTGGATATAATCTACCTCTATGCCTAACAGTTAGTATTTCTTTACTTGTGGTTACTATTTTTGCAGCAATATTTGGAACCTTCATCCCTTTAACTTTAAATCGATATAATATAGACCCTGCACTTGCTACCGGCCCATTTATAACAACAATAAATGATATATTGGGTTTATTTATTTATTTCTGGATTGGACAAATAATACTATAATGAAAATTCTATTTATTGACAAAACTCATTCATATCTCAAAGATGAATTAGAAAAATTAAATTATAAATGTGATACGTGCTATAAATTAAGTAAAGTTGAGATTGAACAAAAAATACATAAATATCATGGGGTCATATTAAGAAGTAGAATAAAGATTGATAAGCAATTAATTAACAAAGCAATTAATTTAAAATTTATAGCAAGAGCCGGAAGTGGACTAGAAAATATTGATACAAAGTATGCAGAAGAAAAAAACATAAAATGCTATAATGCTGCTGAAGGGAATAGACAAGCAGTAGCAGAGCATGCACTTGGTATGATTTTATCATTATTTAATAATCTAAATATTGCAAATCAAGAAGTACGTAGCGGTATTTGGAATCGAGAGAAAAACAGAGGAATTGAAATTAGCGGAAAAACTATAGGAATAATTGGATATGGAAATAATGGTTCTGCCTTAGCTAATTTACTCGAAGGTTTTAAAGTAAATATTTTAACCTATGATAAATATCTTAAAGCATACAAGTACAGTAGTACAATGCAAGATATTTTTGAAAAAGCAGATATACTGAGCTTGCATATTCCCTTAACTGAAGAAACTCATTATTTAATTGACAACACATACATAAATAAATTTAAAAAACCTATTTACATTATAAATACTGCCAGAGGAAAATGTATAAAAACAAGTGATTTAATTAAAAATTTAAAAAGCGGAAAAGTAAGAGGAGCATGTCTTGATGTGTTAGAAAATGAAAATACATCTTTTGCAAAACTAGAAACAAAAACTCACTTTAATTATCTCACACAAAATAAAAACATAATTCTTTCACCTCATATTGCAGGGTGGACCAAGGAAAGTAAACGGAAAATTGCTGAAATCTTACTTAAAAAAATTAAAAACAATTGATTTTTTTCTAGAATTAATCTTTTAAAACGAATTGAATAGTATTACGCGATCTTTGTTCTAATAATAAAATTTTATTTTGAATTATGTTTTCTATTGAACTTTTATCATAATTTCTAATTGTATAAAGAGATACGCCTTTATTATAATAAATCTTAAATGATGACTGTAAGTCCTTAATTAAATATGTAATAGTATGTTTATCATTATCCACACAAATAGAAAAAGATATTGCTGAGTTTTGCATCATATTTACTCTTGTGGAATATTTTGTAAGGATTTTAAATATTTTACTAATATGTTTCTCAATAATAAATGAAAGTGAAGAATCTGAAATAGAAATTAAAATCTGATTTCTCTTGTTAATATAGAAAGGCAATTTAGATATTGGAGCATTATTAGAAATTAAAGTCCCTCTTCCATTAGGATTTAAAAATGATTTAATATATAAGGGGATATTTTTCTTTTTAAGAGGTTGAATTGTTTTAGGATGAATGACTTTAGCACCATAATAAGCTAGCTCAATTGCTTCATCAAAAGATAATTCATCAATTAATTGAGAGTCATTAAAAAAATTAGGATCTGCATTCATCATACCGGGAACATCCTTCCAAATAACAACGTTTTTTGATTGTAAAGCATATGCTAGAATTGCTGCAGTAAAATCACTCCCCTCTCTACCAAGAGTAGTTGTAAAATTTTCAGATGTACAACCTATAAAACCTTGAGTTATGCACCATTTAGATTTAATGTTAGAATTAATTAGATTAGTTGTTTTTTGCCAATCTACTTTTGCGTTTCGGTATGTATTATCTGTTCTTATTAAATCACGAGCATCAATAAGATTGTTTTCTAATCCACATTCATTTAAATAAGTACTTAATATTTTAGTAGAAATAAACTCCCCTAAGGAAACAATTTGATCGTATATATATGAATAGTCACCATTCACTTCTTTATCTTCAATTACCCATTCAATCTCAACAAATAAATTATTTATATCGCTATGAATTGAATGTTTTTCATTAAACAAAGTGTCAACAATATTTAAATGAAACTGTTTTGTATCATCAAGTAATGCAAATGGATCATCTTCATTGTAAAAATATGCATCAACTATTTTCTCAAGCATATTGGTTACCTTTCCTATTGCAGAAAAAACAATTACTAAATCATCTTCAATATATGACTTTAAAATTTTACTAACATTAGTAATGCTCGAAGCATCTTTAATGGATGCCCCTCCAAATTTAAAAACTCTATACATTTTATTATTTATAATCTACAAAGTAAAGATTATTTTAAAAGGTATTACTTTAATTTTTTAGATATTTGCATTGTAAAGAAAAAATATGAAAATAGCATTTTTAACAGCAGGAGGTCTAGCTCCTTGCCTATCTGCAACAATTGGAAGATTAACTCAAAAATATTTTAAAAACCATTCTAATATTGAAATAATAGGATACTTGAATGGCTATAAGGGGTTACTACTTGGTAAATCGATAAATTTTCCAAGGTCAGTGATACATAATATTGAAAACACCTATCAATTTGGAGGATCTCCTTTGGGAAACAGTAGAGTTAAACTAACTAACATAGAAGATTGTATAAAAAAAGGTTATATCAAAAAAGGACAAAATCCGTTGAAAATTGCTGCTAATCAATTAAAAAAAGACAAAGTAAGAATATTACATACAATTGGTGGAGATGATACTAATACAACTGCAGCTGATTTATCTAATTATTTAAAAAAGAATAATTACAATTTAACAGTGGTTGGGCTTCCTAAAACAATAGATAATGATGTATTTCCAATTAATCAAACATTAGGAGGGTGGACAGCTGCTGAACAAGGAGCTATTTTTTTTGAAAATATTGTTAATGAAAATACTACATCAAATAGGCAATTGATTATACATGAAGTTATGGGGAGGAATTGTGGATGGCTTACTGCTGCAACTGCGTTTAAATACAGAGAAAGATTAAAAAAAATCAATTTTATAAAAGAAATAGGAATATCTAAAAAAAAATGGGATATACATGCTGTGTTTTTACCTGAAGAAAAAATAAATTTAACGCAAGAAATTTCAAGACTAAACAAAATTATGGAAGAGAATGATTGTGTAAATATTTTTTTAAGTGAAGGAGCTGTTTTAGATATAATAATTAAAGAAGCTGAAAAATCAGGTAAAAAAATTCTTCGAGATCCTTTTGGACATGTTCGTTTAGATGAATTAAATCCAGGAATTTGGTTTGCAAATGAATTGGGCCAAAAACTTAATGCAAATAAAATTTTAGTACAAAAAAGTGGTTACTTCGCAAGATCTGCAAAAGCAAATCAAGAGGATTTAAATTTAATTTTTGAAATGGCTGATTTTGCAATAAAAAATGCTTTAGCAGGAAATAATGGAGTTATAGGTCATGATGAAGATAATAATAATAAATTAAGCTGTATTAATTTTGATAGAATCAAGGGGGGGAGACCCTTTAATTTATCTACCACTTGGTATCAGAATATGTTAAATGAAATCAAATCAATTTAATTGTTGGTAAAAAATAATTTCACACTTCCTGTTAGCAAACAAAAACAAGTCAGTAATATTGAATATGCTCTTGAAAAAAAGTTCAATAAAATCAAACTTACTGGTTTCATAGGCTCTTCACTTGCATACACAGCAAGTTCAATAATTTTAAAACAAAACCAACCTAATATTTTTATTTTAAAAGATAAAGAAAGTGCTTCTTATTTTGCAAATGATATTGAGAATTTACTTAATGAAAGTATATATTTTTTTCCAGCATCTTTAAAAAAAGATTATCAAGTTAAAAAAAATGATAATGCAAATACACTTTTAAGAATTGAAGTATTGAATAAAATAAATAATAGTAGAAATCCAATAATTGTCACATATTCTGAAGCAGTAATTGAAAAAGTAATTAGTCAAAAAGAACTACAAAATAAAAGTGTAAAACTAAGCGTAAATGATAATTTTCAAATAAATAAGCTTACAAGTATTTTAGAAGAAATGAATTTTGTAAAAGTTGATTTCATATTAGAGCCAGGTCAATACGCAATTAGGGGAGGAATTGTTGATATTTTCTCATATTCTAATGAAAACCCATACAGAATAGAATTTTTTGATACTACTATTGAAAGCATTAGAACATTTGAAATAAATAATCAATTATCAATTCAAAACGAAAAGGAAATCAAAATTATTCCAAACACAGAATTAGAAAAAATACAACAAAAAAAGATTTGCTTTTTAGAATACCTTCCAAAAACAACACTTGTATGGTTAGAGGATATTAAATACACGCTAAATTCAATAAAAAATTATTTTGAAAAAATAGAAGATAAAGATTTAGATAGAAACCCTTTATTTACAAGTAAAGAACAATTTGTTAAAGTATTAGAAAAATTTACTGTTATTGAAAGTAATAGTCATCCCTATTTCACTCCACAACATGAAGTTAAATTAGATACGGATTTTCTTACCAGATTTAATAAACAATTTGATTTATTAAAACAAGAAATGCAAAAACATACTACGCAAGGAATTAAAAATGTTATTTTATGTTCTTCAGAAGAACAAGAAAAAAGATTTACAGCAATATTTGATCAAAACGAAAAAATTAAATACGAATGTATCCATTTTACTCTTCATCAAGGATATATTGATTACACAAATCATCAAGCAATATATACTGATCATGAAATATTTGAAAGACATTATAAATATAAAACACGAACTAAGTTTAATAAAGAAAAAGCTATAACAATTCAACAATTAACAAATTTATTAATTGGCGATTTTGTTATACACATAGATTATGGAATAGGTAAGTATGAAGGGTTACATAAGATTAAAACTAATGGTAAAGATCAGGAAGTTTTAAAAATAACTTATCAACATGGAGATATACTTTATACAAGTATTCATTCATTGCATAAAATTGCAAAATATTCAGGAAAAGAAGGGGTTATACCAAAAATTAATCAATTAGGCTCCCAACTATGGAAAAAGAAAAAAGAAAAAACGAAATCAAAGGTTAAACAAGTTGCATTTAATCTTATCAACTTGTACGCAAAAAGAAAAATGAAACAGGGCTTCCCCTTTTCAAAAGACACATATTTACAACATGAATTAGAGTCGTCTTTTATTTTTGAAGATACACCTGATCAAATTAAAGCTACAAATGACATAAAAAAGGATATGGAAAATCAAAATCCTATGGATCGACTTGTATGCGGTGATGTAGGATTTGGTAAAACAGAAGTTGCAATTAGAGCGGCATTTAAAGCAGTTTGTGATAACAAGCAAGTAGCTATATTAGTTCCCACAACAATTCTTGCTTTGCAACATTTTAAAACTATCAAAAAAAGACTCAAAAAGTTTCCATGTACCATTGATTATATAAGTAGATTCAAAACAAAAAAAGAACAAAAAAATACTATTAAAAATATTTTAAACGGACAAACCGATATCATAATTGGAACGCATAGATTAGTTAGTAAAGATGTAATATTTAAAGATTTAGGTTTATTAATCATTGATGAGGAACAAAAATTTGGTGTAAATATTAAAGATAAAATAAAACTAATAAAAGAAAATATTGATACGCTTACGTTAAGTGCTACTCCAATTCCAAGAACTCTACAGTTCTCATTACTAGCAGCAAGAGACCTGTCGATAATAAATACTCCTCCTCCAAACAGACAATCAGTAGAGACTAACATAATCAATATGAGTCATGAAAAAATAAGAGAGGCTATTATGTATGAAATAAAAAGAAATGGTCAAATTTATTTTGTACACAATAGAATAGAAAATATAAATGAGGTTGGCAATTTAATACAAGGTTTATGCCCAGAAGCAAAAATTAAAATTGGACATGGGCAAATGGAAGGGTCTAAATTAGAAGAGTTAATTATTGAATTTATTGAAGGGGAATTTGATGTTTTAGTGTCTACGACTATTATTGAAAATGGTGTTGATATTCCAAATGCAAATACAATAATAATTAATAATGCCCAAAACTTTGGTCTAAGTGACTTACATCAAATGAGGGGTAGAGTAGGAAGATCTAATAAAAAAGCATTTTGCTATTTAATTAGCCCACCAACTAATATGATATCTGAAGAAAGTAGAAAAAGACTAAATGCACTAGAACAGTTTTCAACGCTTGGAAGTGGCTTTAAAATTGCAATGAGAGATTTAGATATAAGAGGAGCTGGAGATTTACTAGGTGCTGACCAAAGTGGTTTTATAAATGATATTGGATTTGAGACTTATCAAAAAATTTTAAATGAAGCTATTGAAGAATTAAAACAAGAAAAATTTGATAGTTTAATTAGTAATAAAAAAGATAAATTTTATGTTAAAGATTGTCAAATTGACACAGATTTACAAATTTTAATTCCTGACTCTTACGTATCAAATGTAAATGAAAGACTTAGTCTTTATAAAGAAATTAATAATACAAATAATGAAAAAGAAATTATAAATTTTTCAGTAAAAATAAAAGACAGATTCGGCCCCATTCCCAAAGAAGTTGAAAATTTATTTAATATTTTAAGATTAAAATGGATTGCGAAAAACATTGGATTTGAAAGGATTATATTAAAAGAAAATACTATGCGTGCTTTTTTACCAATAAAATCACAACTTAATTATTACAATTCTAATGAATTTCAAAAAGTTTTAAATTATTTAAAGCTCAATAATAACCATTGCGAAATAAAAGAAATAAAAGAAAAATTATGTCTAAAAATTTTATTTATTGATTCTGTACATGTTGCTTTAAAAGCCTGCCAAAATATTTACGACAGTTAATTTTAATCAACAAAAAAAAAAATTTATTAACAATCCCTTTTTTTAGTAGTTTTTCTACTGATAATACTAAGGTATTTAGTTAAAATTGCAATAAAGTAAAAGATGTCCAACAAAAGAGAAATAAAAAATGTACTAATATCTGTTTTCAATAAAGACGGATTGCACCCTATAATACATAAACTTAATGAATTATCAGTAAAAATATTCTCAACTGGAGGGACAAAAGAATTTATAGAAAAAGAAGGAGTAAATGTTACCGCTGTTGAAAATCTCACTACATTTCCCTCTATTTTAGGAGGTCGAGTAAAAACATTGCACCCTAAAATATTCGGAGGAATTTTATCGAGAAGAGATACCGTTGAGGATGAAAAACAATTACAAAAATATGATATACCTAAATTTGATCTAATTATTGTTGACCTCTATCCTTTTGAAAAAACAGTAGATTCAGGAGCTAATGAATCTGAAATAATTGAAAAGATTGATGTCGGAGGTATATCTTTAATTCGAGCAGCCGCAAAGAATTATAAAGATGTTTTGGTTGTTTCAGAAATGCAACTTTATAATGAACTTTTAAGTATTTTAAATGAAGGACCATATTCTGATTTATCTCAAAGAAAAGAATTTGCAAAAATTGCGTTTAATGTATCATCACATTATGACTCAAATATCTTTAACTATTTTAATAACAACAAATTCGATACATTAAAGCTAAGTATACGTGAAAATAAAACTTTAAGATACGGAGAAAACCCTCATCAGTCTGGCTATTTTTTTGGTAATCTTGAAAAATTAATTTCTAAAATAAATGGGAAAGAGTTATCATATAATAATTTACTTGATATTGATGCTGCAATTAATCTTATTAAAGAATTTAGTGATACAACATTTGCAATTTTAAAACATAACAATGCTTGTGGTGTTGCAACTAATTCAAATCTTTTAAATGCATGGAAGGAAGCATTATCCGCAGACCCTAGTTCCGCTTTTGGAGGTGTTTTAATTACTAATAAAGAAATAGATTTTGAAACTGCAAAAGAAATAAATAATCTATTTTATGAAGTTCTAATTGCCCCTTCATATGAAAAAACGGCCTTAGCCTTATTGAAAGAAAAAAAGAATAGAATTATTTTGATTCAAAATCAAATTAATCTTCCAAAAAATCAATTTAGATCCGCATTAAATGGAATACTAATGCAACAAAAAGATTTAAAAACAGATACATTTTCTGATATGAAAAATGTAACAAAAAAGGAACCAACTCAAAATGAAATTCAAGATTTAGAATTTGCATCAAAAATTTGTAAACACACAAAATCAAATACTATTGTGCTAGCGAAAAACAGACAATTACTAGCTAGTGGCACAGGACAAACTTCAAGAATAGATGCCTTAAATCAAGCTATAGAAAAAGCAAATAAATTTGGATTTAATTTAAATGGAAGTGTTATGGCTTCTGATGCATTTTTTCCATTTCCTGATTGTGTAAAAGTTGCACATGAAGCAGGGATTTCAGCTGTAATTCAACCTGGTGGCTCTATTAAAGATCAATTATCAATTGATTATTGTGATAAAAATAAAATTTCAATGGTAATGACGGGTATAAGACATTTTAAACATTAAACTTAAGTATATATGGGGATTTTTGATTTTATGCAAGAAGCAATTGCAATCGATTTAGGAACAGCAAACACATTAATTATTCATAACGACAAAGTAGTTGTGGATCAGCCTTCTATTGTAGCTAAAAATATTAGGACAGGTGAAGTTGTAGCCATTGGTAAAAGAGCACAGCAAATGCATGGAAAAACACATAAAGAAATTGAAACTTTACGACCATTAAAAGATGGAGTAATTGCAGATTTTCAAGCCTCAGAACAAATGATAAGAGGATTTATTAAAATGTTAAAAATGAAAGGAGGTATCTTTTCTCCTGCACTAAAAATGGTTGTATGTATCCCTTCTGGAGTAACAGAAGTAGAAAAAAGAGCTGTAATTGATTCAGCTGAACATGCAGGAGCTAAAGATGTTTGGCTAATACACGAACCAATGGCCGCTGCTATAGGAATAGGAATTGATGTTCTTGAGCCAAAAGGAAATATGGTCATTGATATTGGTGGAGGGACTACTGAAATTGCTGTTATATCTCTTGGGGGAATCGTTTGTGACAAATCTATTAGAGTCGCTGGAGATGAATTCACAAATAATATTCAAACTTATATGAAAACAAGACATAATATTGCAATAGGAGATATTATGGCTGAAAATATTAAAATTCATTGTGGATCAGCTCTTACAGAATTAGAAGACCCTCCTTCCAACTATGCGGTGCATGGAAGAGACCTAATGAGTGGAATACCAAAAGAAGTAATAGTTACATATAAAGAAATTGCAGGCGCATTAAATAACTCTATTGAGCAAATTGAAGAAGCAATAATGAATGCATTATTTAATACGCCTCCAGCATTATCTGCAGACATATATAACGAAGGATTATACCTGACAGGTGGGGGGTCTATGTTAAGAGGATTAGATAAAAGAATTTCAAAAAAAACAAAATTACCTGTATATGTTGCAGAAGACCCTCTAAGAGCCGTAGCGAGAGGAACTGGGATCTCTCTAAAAAACACTGATAGTTATACATTCTTAATGAGATAGTAAATAATATTAATGCATAATCTTTTAAGATTTATAAAAATAAATCACTTTCTATTAATATTTATGTTAATAGAAGTAATCTCTATTTCTTTACTACTGAAAAACAATAAATATCAATCAAATAAAATAATTAACTTAACAACTGAATATACTGGCTTCCTTTTTGAATACAAAAATTCAATATCAGAATATATAGGGCTAAAAAAAATTAATGAATTTCTTATTACTGAAAATGCTAAACTACATTCAATTATTAAGAAGACTGAATATTACCCAGAAATAAATTTGGTAGCCAAAAATAATTTCAACTACATACCAGCTAAAATAATAAACAAGTCTGTTTTTAAACGAAATAATTTTTTGACAATTAATAAGGGTAGTAAAGATGGTATAAATGTGGGGATGGGAGTCGTTACTGATAAAGGAGTAATTGGTGTTATTTATTCTGTAAGTGAAAATTATGCGCTAATTCTGTCCTTATTACATAGTAAATCTGCAGTCGGAATATTTTTAAAAAAAAATATGCAAACTGGAATTTTAAAATGGGAAGGTTTTGATTATAAAAGTGCATCGATTAATGATTTACCAATACATATTCCAATAAAAAATGGAGACACAATTATTACAAATAGTTACAGTAATATTTATCCTGAAGAAATTAATATTGGGACAATTAAAAATTTTGAAAAAAAAGAAGAAACTGGATTTTATAAAATAAAGATAAAGTTATTTGAGGATTTTAATAGTTTAAAATATGTTTATGTAGTACATAAAAACGGAATAGAGGAACAAAATTTATTAGAGGAAGGAATTTATGAATAAAGTCTACACGAAATATATTAAGTTAGCACCAATCTTTATACTTATTCAAGTACTAATATTAAATAATGTTTTATTCTTTAATTATATAAATCCTTATTTTTATCTTGCACTAATTATAAGCTGGCCAATTAAAAACGAAAAATGGATTCTTTTAATTTATTCATTTTTTTTGGGTTTATCGATAGACTTATTTAATGGAAGTCTTGGTTTTCATTCTACAGCTATAGTGTTTACCGCATTTGTTAGAAGTAATCTGATAAAAATTACAATTCCTCATAACATTCTTTCAGAAAATGATGAAATATCACAAACTAAAGTTGGGAAAAAGTCATTTATCACATACAGTTTTTTAGTTATTTTATTACAACATTTATTAATATTCATTTTAGAACACCTAAGTCTTAATTTTCAGATAATTATTAAAGTAATTGTAAGTAGCCTAGTTACATTGGCTCTAATTCTAATATTAGAAATTGTGAAATCAACAAAAAAATGAATAAAGAATCATTTAGATATAAAGTTATTGTAAGTACATTTATTCTAGTGGTAATAATTTTTTTATTCAAAATATTTCATATTCAAATCATAAGTAACAACTACAAATTTTCTGCAAATAATAATGTTTTGCGTTATGAAGTACAAGATGCTGTTAGAGGTTTAATTTTTGATAGAAATCAAAACCTAATTGTAGCTAATGTGCCAGCATACGATTTGATTATAGTTCCTATAGAATTTCAAAAAAAAACTATTGATACAGCTAAATTATGTGCCCTTTTAAAAATATCAAAAGCAGCATATTTAGAAAAATATACTAAAGCGTTAAATTACTCAGCATATAAAGAAAGTATATTTATCAAACATCTAGATATAGAAAGTGCTAGTAAAATTGGCGAACAATTATATGATTTCCCTGGATTATATTTAAAGAAAATTACTATGCGTAAATACCCTACAAATTCTGCGACTCACGTAATTGGATATCTAAGTGAAGTAAGTTCAGTACAAACTAAAAATGATACATACTATACTAATGGAGATCTATTTGGTGTTTCTGGAGTTGAAGGTGCATATGAAAAAAAATTAAGAGGAACTAAAGGCCTGGAAATAAAACTTGTAGATGTCCATAATCGTGATCAAGGGAAATTTAAAAATGGTGAATTTGATATAAGTTCTAAAAATGGCAAGTCAATTTTTACTACTATTGATATTAAATTACAGGAATATGGAGAAAAACTGATGAAAAATAAAGTTGGAGCTATTGTTGCAATCGAACCTAATTCAGGAGAAATTCTAGCTCTGATTTCTTCTCCTAGCTATAACCCCAACCTTCTTATAGGAAGAAATAGATCAATTAATTATAAAGATCTTGTAAACGATGTCAATAAACCTCTTTTCAATAGAGCAATTCAAGCCGAATACCCTCCTGGATCAATTTTTAAACTAATTAATGGTTTAATTGGTTTACAAGAAGGTATTATTAAACAAAATACAATATTTTCATGTGATAATGGAATTGGATATGAGTATTCAAAAAAAAAATATGTTGGCTGTCATCCTCATAAATCACCTCTAAATTTATCAAAAAGTATTGAAATATCTTGTAATACTTATTTCTGCAACCTATACAATAAATATTTCAAAAAATTTAATTCTCCACAAGATGCTTATGAAAATTGGTACAAACATGTAAGAAGCTTTGGTATTGGTAATTATCTAAATAATGATTTTATATCTGGCTCACCAGGTAAATTACCGTTATCATCTTATTTTAATAAATTATATAAAGGAAGTTGGAATTCAAATACTATAATCTCTATGGCTATTGGTCAAGGAGAATTATTGCTAACTCCTATTCAAATGGCAAATTTAACTGCTATAATAGCTAATAGAGGATTTTATTATATTCCTCACATAATTAAAAAAATTGAAGGAGAAAACGCAATTGATTCAAGTTTTACAACTAAAAAATTTTCAACTATAAAACCAGAATTTTTTCCTCCAATTATTGAAGCAATGAATCAAGTTACAGAAGGGAATGAAGGAACCGCAAAAAATGGCCGTATAGATGGCATAGAAATCTGTGGTAAAACAGGAACCGCACAGAATCCTCATGGAGATGATCATTCTATTTATATAGCATTTGCCCCTAAAGAAAATCCCAAGATTGCCATTGCAGTATATGTTGAAAATGGTGGATGGGGATCCAAATGGGCTGTTCCAATTGGAACACTGATAATAGAAAAATATCTTAAAAAAAGTATTTCTAACAAATCGCAAGAAAATTTTATTTTAAATTCCAAAATAAATAATCTATGAGAGCTGCTAAAAATATATTTGCCAATATTGACAAAACCAGCATTTTATTATATATGATTCTAATAATATTTGGCTGGATAAATATATACGCATCTCAATATAATGAATATATAAACTTCTCAATTGATTTAAACTCAAGATATGGAAAACAAATTTATTTTATTGTGTTTTCTATATTTATTGCTTTTTTAATATTAATTATTGATTGGAAATTTTTTTATTCTATAACATATCCTATTTATTCTGCAATCATTTTATTATTAATGATTGTTTTAATTAATGGAGTAGCAACTAATGGTGCTCGTTCTTGGTTTGAAATAGGAAGCTTTAAATTACAACCTGCTGAATTTGCAAAATTTACAACTGCATTAGCATTAGCCAAATATTATAACACAATACACATAAGGAAAATTTCCTTTTTAAATAAGCTAAAAACCTTTGCAATTTTTATAATTCCATGTTTACTGATTATATTGCAAAATGATATAGGCAGCGCACTAGTTTTTACAGCTTTTATGATTGTCCTTTATAGAGAAGGTCTTTCAGTAAACTTTTTACTTTTTGGTTTATTTATAATATTATTATTTATTTTAACACTTATCATTAAGAATTTCTTCTATATATACATGATCATATTTGCTATAATCATGTTTATGATATTTATAAAAAGAAAAAAATTATCTAAATTAATATTAACAATATTTATTACTTCCTCTTGCTTTATTTCAAGTGTAAATTATATTTTTCATGAATTACTTTCAGACTATCAGCAAAAAAGAATAAATGTTTTATTAGGTAAGGAAATCGATCCACAAGGAGCTGGTTACAACTTAATACAATCTAAAATTGCAATTGGTAGTGGTGGATTTTCTGGAAAGGGTTTTTTAAATGGGACTCAAACTCGCTTTGATTTTGTGCCCGAACAAAGTACTGACTTTATTTTTTGTACCATTGGAGAAGAATGGGGATTTATCGGTGTTATTTTATTTATTTCCCTTTACACCTCCTTATTACTAAGAATACTTTTCTTGGCGGAAAGGCAAAGATCAAATTTTAGTAGAATATATGGTTACAGCGTAGCCACTATATTATTTATACACTTTACTATAAATATAGGAATGACTATAGGGCTTATTCCAGTAATAGGAATCCCTTTACCTTTTATAAGTTATGGAGGGTCATCATTACTAGGGTTTACAATACTTCTTTTTATATTCTTAAATCTTGATTCGTATCGCCTTCAAATATTAAGATAAAATTATACTAATGAATTAGTAAAAAAGTATTCTTTGATCAATAATTTCAACAGCATCTTTTATAGCATCGTATGAATAATCCGCTGCAAAAAAACTGCCTTTTCTAAGAAAGGCTTTCAGATTAATTACTTCTTCATCATTAAATGAGGTAGTATCAACTGAAGTTACATTAATTACATATATACCATTTTCCCCTATAATTGGTGTAGATATTGTATTAAGCTTACTACCAAACACATTACCTGAAAAAGATCGCTCTTTTCCAAGATTTAATCTTGTTAAAGTATCGAATTTAACCGAAACTCCAGAAACAACATTAGTTGAATACATTTTAGCAATATCATTTAAACCTAAATCTATATTAATACTTTGTTTAATTTTTGATGCTTTTTTCTCCTTGATTATTAAAGATTTTATCTGTTCTTTAACATCGTTTAAGGGGGAAAAACCATCTTGATGTTTTTTCACAAAATAAGCCACAACAATATCGTTATTAGAATTATAAAGCTCTAAAATATCTGAAATAGATCCTGTTTCATTTTTATATAGCCACTGTATAATTTGCCTAGACTTATCAATATTTAAAATATCTTGATCAGTAAATTTAACTCCTTTTGCAGATCGTTTTAACCCATTATATTTCACAACTAATTCATCCAAATTAGACTTGTTTTTAGATAAATCCTGTTTAAACTTAGCAGCTTGAAGCAAATAATTATCCTTTGTTTCATCTGAAATTATTACTTCACTGTCAGCATAAACAACTTTAACTTTTCTAACTAAAGGACTTTTATTGGTTATCTGAACTAAGTGATAGCCGTAGCCCGATTTAAGCTTTAACAAAGATCCGGTTTCATTTCCAAAACAACTATCATTAAATTTCTGAGCTTCTTCTCCAAAGCCAGTAAATATAGTACTAGATTCTGAAATCCATCCTAAATTCCCTCCTCGCTTTTTAGTTATAATATCATCTGAAATATCCATAGCTACAGGATCAGCAAAAAAATCTATTCCTGATTCGATTAATAGCTTTATACTATCAATTTCTTTTTCTGCTTTTTGAACTAAAAGAGGATATTGTTCGCCAGCTTGTTCAGCTGAAGGGAGCGATATCATGATATGTCTTATTTCTACTGAGTCAGAACGAAACTCAACAGAAGCATTTTTAGCAATCCTATATAACCCTTCTTTAACTAAATATGGTCCAATTACTGTTCCTTCTTCAGAATTAAATAAATCTAACCATTGTTCTGCGTTAAGACCTTTTCTAGCTTCATTTTTTTGATTTCTAATATTTTCAAATGTAAAATTAAAGTTATTGAAAATCTGCATCCTTAAATCTTCTAAAGAAGCTCCCGCAGCTGCTTCTAAAGCTTGTGGTGAGCCATGAAAATCAACAAGCATTTGAAATTGTCTTGAAGCCTCGTTATTTATTATCTCTTGCCATTTAATTTCAGATATATCAGCTGTATTATAAACATAGTTATAAGAGTTTGCATAATCAGGGTTTGTTCTAAAATCAGCGTAGTCATTTATATTTTCTAATTTTGTAATTACCGACAAAAGTAGAGACTTAGCTCGTTCATCATCAGATTTAGAAGGCTCTGCAGTAAAAAAAACAAGATCTACATCATTAGAAGCTTCTTGTTTATATTTTGCTTTGTTATTTGAGTAATAAGCTTTAATATCATTATCAGTTACAGTAATATCTTCATTATTAATAGCTGAATATGGTATAGCTACATAATCAAATATTGCATTTTGCTTAGAGGCTAATAAATTATCTTTTGCCTCATGAGAAGTAGCATACATAGACTGACCGATTAATGTCAAATATTTTTCATATTTCCAATCAAATAAAATTATTTCTTCACAATCCCTCCATAATATTTTATTAGGGTCTCCATCAGGCTGCATATTTATTTGTTGTATTTGAGCCCAAGCTAATTCTCCATTATAAACTCCTGAAGAATCTTTAAAAAGTGTATTTAAAATTTCATGAACATTGTTATTATCTTTAATTCTTAACACCCATTCTTCATCAGATATATCAAGGCCAATTTTTTCAAACTCTTTTTCCATTATGATATTTTTGACATAATCATCCCATGCTTCATTTCGCAATGAAACATCATTGTAAGCTTGATTTAAAATATTTTTTTTTCGCTCTATTTGTGCTAATTTTTTTTCAAAATCCTCCTGAGAAATATCTATCCCTGCAACTTTTCCAATATTTTCAACGGGATCAGAATTACACCCGCCACCAGACAAAGAGCTCGCACCATCCATAAAGACAAATGCAAGTAATGCCACTCCAATTACAGTCACCAATAACCATGACTTATCTCTAATCTTTTGTAATGTTGCCATATTTTTTTTTTTTGGATTGCGAATATACGATTGTTATCTTATATATAAAAATATCTTATGTCCTCAATTAAATTGAGGGGTCAATCAATAATTCTACTTCTTGTATCTTCGTTTTATTTACATCTCTAATTGTAAAAGTAAAATTTTCTATTTTTATTACATCATCTTTTTTGGGAATATCCTCTAAATGATCCAAGAGTAAGCCTGCTATCGTATCGTATTCATCAGATTGAGGAAGTGTAAGTGTATATTTTTTATTGATTTCTTCCACATAACTCCTACCAAGTAAAATGAAATTTTTATCGTTTATCTTTTGATCCTGTATTTCTTCATTGTCATGTTCATCAATTATTTCCCCTACAATTTCTTCAGTAACATCCTCAATAGTAATCATTCCTGCTGTACCACCAAATTCATCAACAACAACAGCAATACCTTTATTATTATCTATAAATTCATTTAATAACTCCATAGCTTTCATGCTTTCTGGAACAAAAGGTAATGGTAAAAGTATTGACTTTATATTCTTAGGGTGTTTAAATAAATCAAATGAATGTATATATCCTACTATATTATCAATATTATTTTTAAAAACTAAAAGCTTAGATAATTTAGTTGATATAAACTTAGACTTCACTGATTCTAATGAAGTATTAAAATCAATTGCAACAATCTCAGTTCTAGGAACCATACACTCTCTAACTCTTTTTTCTGAAAGGTCTAAAGCATTTTGTAACATCTCAACTTCTATTCTATGCTCTTGATGACCATCAACAGACTTTACATTACTTAACAAATCATCAAGATCATTTTTACCAAAAACATGACTGTCTTTATGTATTTTTTGATTTAAAACATATTTAAGTAAAAGATTTGAAATTTTAAACATTAAAATAGCAGCAGGTCTTAAAAAAATAAATAATAACCAAATCGGAATAGTAAAAATATTTATAATGTGATTAGGAAATGTTCTAAAAATTGCCTTTGGTAAAAACTCTGCAGTAACTAACACAATAATAGTCGCGATTAAAGTCTGAAGTAATAATAACAAGGAATCTGAATACACAAATATCTCTAGCTTGGGTGTTAAAATTTTTGTCATAGTAATTCCATAAATCACTAAAGATATATTATTTCCTACAAGCATGGTCGTTATAAAATCAGATTCATTTTTACAAAAAAAAGCTTGCATTTTTGAAGAAAACTTACCTTTACTTTTTTCTAATTCAAGTTGAAGTTTATTAGCAGAAATAAATGCTATTTCAATCCCTGAAAAAAAAGCTGAAAATAATAACGATAAAATTGCAGTAGTGAAAAGCATTGATAAATATAATAAAAAAATTAATCAGAACTTACATTAATATCAAATACTCCATGAATCATTGATAATTTATACTTTGAAAAATCTAGATTTGATTCAAATCCCTCGCCTTGAATAACTTCTTTTTTTGTAGTAATAATTACTTTTTGTATAGTATAAATTTTTTCTTTTTTTTCATCAAAAGTTAATTGCTCGGTTTCTAATTTATCAGATTTTTTAGAAATTAATACAACATTATCTCTTGCAATCATCACATTATTTTCTTGGTCAATTTCTAAATAATTTGAATACAGAAAAGAATTTGCAATTTTAGAATTATCATAAAATGTAATTTTAACATCTCCTTCTAAAATTAATGCAGGCTGAGTATTATCATATCGTTTTATAGAATTAGCAGAAGCTTTAACTTTTAAATTACCATTATCTGTAACTATAATTTTAGCATACTCTGTCTCTTCAACGGGAAGTTTTTCTTGCTCTACAAATTCTTGCACAATATTTGGATCGTTGACGCATGAAAAAAAAAGTAAAATAAAAAAAACGATTGGCATAATTAGTCACTAGTACGAATAATCGTCTTTTTATTAATCCAACAACCTACATGATATTCACTCTTTGGCTCTAAGCCATTAAAAAAACATTCCTCAATAGATGGGAAATACTTAGAATAGATACTAATTTGTTTGGCTGCATTTTTTTTGGACTCTGGATCTGATAAAGCTTGCTGAAAAGCATCAATTGCAATCCAATATACTGCATTTCTTGAAAAATCGTCCTCTCCACATTGATTAATCCCTGCAACATATATATTTCCTAAACTTACATATGCCTTACCCCAGTTACTTCGAATTTTTAGTGCATTATACACACAGTTTCTTGCAGCTGAATAAGAGCCAGAAAAACGATAAGCATCAGCTAATGTTAAATAATAATCTGCTTTTTTAAATGCATTTTCTTCTAAACTTATCGCTTCATTAGAATATTTAATAGCTAATGAAAAATTTTTCTTGGAAATACATATATTAGCCATTAAATTAGCAGAAGTGGCTGAAGGATCCAATTCATATAACCTAGATGACACATCAAAAAACAACTCTGAGTCAACACATTTTTTAGACTTTAGAAGTTTAGAAATCTTTGTTAGTAAAGTTAAATCATTTGTTGTTTTATCAAATTTTGAAGAAAATAACTTTTCCAAATCATCACAATTTGCATATGGAGTAAAATAATTCTCAATTTTAGCAGATTTTTTTATAAAGTTTTTGGCTGTTTTAGTTTGATTGTTAATATTATAATCAATAATTTCAGAAACTTTAGCATACCCCTCAATAACATCTAGTTTGGTTTTCAAATCTTTTTTTTCCAACATTACTAGAGACCTCATATAACCTTCTACTGCTTGTACAGAAGAATTATTTTGATCTAATTCTATTGACTGTTCCAAAAAACTATATGCTTCTTCGACTTTAGATTTATCAAATCGTAATAATTCGTACCCTTTAAGCCCTAAGACAAATCCTTTTTGTCCAAAACATTCAATTCTTTGATCAAAAACCATAAGCAATGTGTCGATATATGATGACTTATTTTCCTGATCTTCTTTTATTTTAGCTTTTAAAAATCTTGGAGCATATTTATATGTATTTATTGATTGTTGAGGGCAATTTTTAAATACCCATGACCATGATGTATATGCTGAAACAAGACAATCATGGCAATCTTTTTGCTTATATTTTTCTGTAAAAACGGAAACCTTTTGTATACATTTTTGTTTATTAATACTATCTGTTTCTTTGCAGTTTTGTATGCCATTACTATTATAACATATTGAATAAACATCCAAACTTATAATAATCGATACAACTAAAAGGGTAATTCTTTTTTTCATTTTATTAATCATATTTACGTTTAACAAACCAAATCCCATCAAAATTAACACTTAATCCTAACCGTATAAATTTTTCTTTTAATAAATTATTTTCTGTAGTTCCTCTTTGGCCTATAGCACAAAATAAATTATATTTTGTTCTAGATTTTTTAACCGGAAATCCTACACCAAAAGTAAGTTCCAATTCTTCTAACTGATTATTTTCAAATTGTAAAGGAATATTTCTAAATGATATACCTACATTATAATCTAATCTTTTTAAATAACTATTTATTGAGTTATAATCAGGTGTATATCTTAATCCTGCAGAATAACTCTCAGTATCAACTAAGTCATCAGATTCACTAAACATACTGTATTCTGACCAATTTTGTAAACTATACTGAGCTAAAAAAACCATTTTTTTATTTTTATATTCTATTCCAGCTTTCAAATGTTTGGGTAAAATAATATCTCCCCATTCAACAGAATTAACAAAAGTGTCTTTAGGGATTTCTAAAATCCCGGAAAACTCAAAAGATTCTATTAGCTCTGTTTTCTTACCTCTAATTTTAGAGTTATTATTTGTAGTTAATCCAAAAGAAAAAGTTCCTTTTGTTAATTCTTTTGAATATAATAATCCAAATTCATAATAATATCCTTTAAGATTTATTTTACTATTTGAACGACTATTAAAAAAATCTTCATTATTATAAACTAAGCTTTTTCTTCTGTTTAATCCCCCAAATAAAAATGATGCATTTAGACCCAATGAAAGATTATCAGTTACTTGATAAGCTCCTCCAAAATATATCTTACTTATACCTCCATCACCATAATAATTAGCAATTGCATTGTGTGTTGTATCATTTTCATCAACAACTGCAGTACTCATAGAATATCCTATACTACTAAATGGCAGCATACCTAAACTTGCGGCCATATTTTTATTTAATGGAAATCCTAACACAAAATGGCTAAAGCCATTATTATTTGCAATCTGTGCACTATTATTATTCATTATACTTGTAGTTTGATGCCAACCTCCTGTTGAAAGTAAAAAAGAATTTGGCCCAATGCTAGTGTATGAGGCTGGATTAAATGGATTAACAGTAAAAGGATTACTGTGGGCAACCACGGCACCCCCAAAAGAATTAAATTCTGGTAATGAGCCATAATTAATATCTCCTAGTCCAAATCTTGAATATGGAGACGTTGTAGAAATTTGAGCAGTAACTATAGTTATACTAAATAAAGAAAAAAAGAAAATAAATAATATTCTACTCATTGTAATCTAATATTTCATTTAATCCAATTAACACTAAATTTTGATTTACAAATATGGTGCTTTTTAATTCCTTTTGCAAGTAAAAAGCATCTCCTCCACATAAAATTACAATTACATTAGGATTAAGTTCATTATACTCATATATAATTTGGTCTAATTCACTTAAAACTCCGCGCTGAACTCCGGAATTTATAGCAGAATCTGTATCATTACCAAAAAAACTAGTACTTTTTTCTAATTTATTTAACGGCAATTTGTCCGTGAAAGTATTCAATGATTGAAATCTCATGCTTATTCCTGGTGAAATTCGACCTCCCAAATACTCAGCATTTTTATTTAAAAAATCTATTGTTATACATGTCCCTGCATCAATTATTATAACATCTTTGTTGTTATATAGAAAATTTGCAGCTGTAACTAAAGCAATTCTATCGTTTCCTAAGGTTTTAGGAGTTTTATATAAATTTTTTATAGGAAGAGGAGTGTTATAATTTAATAAAAATGACCTATAATAGTTAGAAATATTTAAAATATCTTGATCAAGATCTTTTACAGAACTTATAATTGATGATGTTATTTCTTTATCAGAAACAAACTCTTTCACTAATTCAAAAGTACATTGCTCAATAATTTTTTTAGATATAATTTTTTTTTCACTAAATAAAGCGATTTTAGTTTTTGTATTTCCTATGTCTATAATGAGTTTCAAACAAAAAATTTTTTCAAAATTATAAAAATTGATATCATAAAAGGATTTAGTCAAAACTTTCTTTCAAATCAAAAAAACAATTAAATTTGCAGCTACAATTTTGTTGGTGCTATAGCTCAGGTGGTAGAGCAATGGACTGAAAATCCATGTGTCCCTAGTTCGAATCTTGGTAGCACCACAAATAAAAATAGCCCACTTTTTAGTGGGCTATTTTATTTAAAATCAAAATTAGAATTATTGTATAATTAGTTTTTCGATAAATATATCAGCTTCATTTCTTAAATGTATTGTATAATTCCCTTTTGTAAATTCAGATAAATCAATATCATTATTCATATCAGTAATATTTTGAGAAAACACTAACTGACCTAAAGTGTTGTAAACCGATACATCGTATTCTTTGTCATGATTTAAACTAATAGTGAATTTTCCTTTTGAAGGATTAGGGTATATAGTAAATGCATCATTGATAATATTATTATTAGAAGCTATCAAAGATGGGTCAAAATTCATCCTAACCATTGGAGTTGTTGTTATATAATACCATGTTGGTGTACCATTAGAATTAGCACTTAAACCCAACTCATCATATAAACTATGCTCTCCATTATAAAGAGATGTTCCTGATGTTCCAATATAAGATTTTAATGTTGGATGCTGATAACCAACAATACCAAATTCATATGCAAATCCACTTCTTAGAGGGATTGGATCTAAAAATGGAATATCTATCCAAGAATTTATATCTTGAGCTGTGATAGTATAATTATCTGATTCAGCTAAAAATATTACTCCACCTTGTGCGGTAGTATCAAGCTCATAAATAATAGCTTTAACCTCCGCTCCAACTATCTCATTAATATTTATATCTTGAGGTTTTGAAATATAAGCTCTAAGGGCGTATAATTGTTCATCAGCATACATTTCAAATCTAGTAGTTATATGATTTTGATCTTCTAAACCTCCTAAAATATATGAAGATGAATTTGTCTCTCCTAAATCTTTACCATAAAGATAATCCGTAACAAGAACATTACGTGTTGCCATGTTAGATAAAGTTGTTGTTATACCAGCTCCTGCTGAATCGGCCTCTCCCCAAATATCAATAGTATACACACCAAGATTTGTTGGAGCAAATGATGCACCTAAAAACGCACTATCTCCAGGATTTAAAACTACTGAATTTGATGAACCATTAGAAGCTGATGTCCCAGTAACAACATATGATAAATTTACTGTTTGAGATTCTGTTCCTTCATTTCTAAATAAAGCTTCTATTGCAAATGGGTGGTTTTGTAATTGAGAAATTGGCGTTACACTGTAGTCTAGACCAACCATATAGTTTAATCCCATTCCAGAATAATTAAGATAATCTAACCAGAATCCTCCAATAACTTCATTCTCCATTGTTATCCTATTAGCTGGAGATTCTGAAATCTTTACATCATCTATATACCAACCATAAGTAATCCATGTATTATAATAGTATTGATCTGTTGGGGCTAAATTTAACGCAGATGTCCAACTGAATCTAACCCATACAGTAGTAGGGCTAGAACCTAGATAGTTAACAAGATTAATCTCTCTTAAAGCAGGATTTGGATAAGCAGAACCTCCACTTGCTGTTAACTGACTATATGCCATATTATCAGCAACAGTAACAAAATTTATACCGTCAGTACTAATTTGAACTTCTTGCAAATCATAAAATCTTGCTCCATATTCCTCAAAAGATAATGTAGCATTAGAAGAACCAATAGAGTCAAAAATATTTATCGGTTGAGCAGTAGTCATAGTATAAACAACAGCGGCAGCTTGGGTACCAGATTGTGCATTTCCGTTAGAAAGCTCAGCAAAATTACCGCCTGATGTAGATGTAATTCCATTATTACTCCACCAACCATCAGAATTTGCGTCAATTGACCAGCCGTACTGAGGTGGATTCTGACCTGAATTATCTAGAACCCAATCTGAAGGGTCAGAAAAATCACTTTCCCAAATAACATTGGAAGTTGGTGATATTACAAAATTATTACTATTATCTTCTTGAGTATTTATAACCTCGTATTGATTAAAGACTTTTGAAGAATTAGTAAAATTAATACTAGTATTTACTTGAGCAATTAAAGAAACACAAAAAAATACAGTTAGAATAAAAAGGTAAATTTTTTTCATATTTGATATTTTAAATTTTATTTTGTAAATGTATTAAAAAAAACATAAAAAAAAGCCCAGAAAACTGGGCTCTTTAATATCAACATATATTATGAACTATTCAATAATTATACGCTCTGTAAAAATAACATCAGAATTTTCAAGTTCAATTGTATAAATACCACTTTCTAATTCTGATAAATCAACAACCATACTCATAGAGTTAGTTACGTTATTATATACCTTTTGACCAAGAGAATTAAATATTGAAATATTGTATGACTTATTATTATTATTTATATCAAGATTAAATACTCCCGTTGTTGGATTTGGATAAACATTAAATATATCTTGCTTAACTTCAGAAATACTTACTGCAGTTGATGGATCAAAGTTCATTCTTAACATAGGAATATCACTTATTGTATACCAACCAACAGAGCCATCATCCGAAAGTATTCCATCTTTATCATTCAATCCGTCAGCAGAATAATAATCACCTGGATCACTTACATTAACACCAACAGTATCAGTTGGATGAATATTTGCTCCTACAGCAATTCTGTAAGTAGGTGTCGAAGACAATAAATTTTGAGGTGATAAAAATGGAATATTTACCCAGTTTCCTAAATCAGACTGAGTAATCTCATAATTATCTGACTGAGCAAGTGGAATTGGACTTCCTCCAGAAATATCTTCCTCATATAATGCAATATATATTTCAGCTCCAGGAATAGACCAGTCAGCAATGTTTACGTCAACTGAATATAGTGTCGCATCCGCATAAATATCATAGCTTGATGAAACTTCAAATCCCCCTGGGTTTGGAGATACTCTATTTAGTCTCCAATATCCTCCATCAGCAGTCCCATTATCTTTTCCATATATATAATCAGTAACCATAGTCATCTTTGTTGAAGTATCAGAGTATGTAATAACATTACCTAATCCTGCTGAATCAGCTACCGCCCACATCTCAATATTATATAAACCTGTTGTTGTTGGGGTAAATGTTGAAGTACCAGCAACAGTATCTTGCTCACCTGAAGCTAATACTAGAGGATTAGATGTTGTTGAAAAACTACCTGCTCCAGAAACATTTGCATGCATAGTTGCTGTTTGCGTTCCAATACCGCCATTTCTAATTACAGATTCAAAAGCATAAGGATTTGCTGAAGCTTGAGATAGAGGATTAAAAGTATAATCTTGACCTAGACCACCAACAGTTTGGTATCCTATCCACCATCCACCAAACGTCTCTTCAGATGAAACAATAAAATTATCAGGAAGCTCAGAAATTGCTATATCATCTACTGCCCAAAACCATGCCCAATAATCATTATCATTATAATAAAACTGAACTAAAACTTCTGACTGACCTCCAGCTACTGATGAAATATCATATGTTGACATATGGGGATTATCAGAACTTTGATTAGGATATGTATATCCTTGATTATTTGTAATCTCATCTATCTCAACCCAAGTTACACCATTATCAGGGGATATTCTTACAACTCTTGTATCCTGCCACCATCTAAAACAGTGTTCAAAAGTCAATTGAACATTTGGATAATTTGATAAATCAATTGGGGTAGCATTTGTAAATTCTGTTGAAATAGTTGTCCCATCGTTATCAGTAGTCCCTCCATCTGCATCAGAATTAATAAACATATAACCATTTGAAGCAGTTGCTGAAGCAATAGGAGAAACATCTGCAGAAGGAATAGCACTTGGATTATATTCTACAGCCCATTGAACTCCCAATGTACTTGAATTAGTAACAGTCCATGTACTGATATCTGAACAATCATCATACCATATATTATTTGGTACAACAGAGTTATTTGGAGTAAAGCTAGGAGTCATTAACATATCAGAATATCCTTTTTGAAGTGTTTCTTTTGGCATATGATTAAGAGATGATTGAGCAGAGACACATAACCCAACTAATAAAGCACATGCGATAAGTAAATTTTTTTTCATCTTGTGTATTTTAAATTATTTAATTAGAATTAGCAAATATAAGATTTGTGCAAGAAATAACCAAACTTAATTACTAAAGTATTTACTCTTGAAAATCAGATATAGGAGCACATGAACATATTAAGTTTCTATCTCCAAAAGCATCATTTATCCTTCTCACACTTGGCCAAAATTTTTGAGCTTCTACCCAAGGTAGTGGGAAAACTGCTTGTTGTCGTGTGTATTTAAATGGCCAATTTTCTGAAACTATTAAGGAAACAGTATGAGGTGCATTTCTCAAAACACTTTCTTCTATTTTAACCTTTTCATCAACAACTTCGTTTATTTCAGATTTTATTGATAGCATAGCATCACAAAACCTATCTAATTCTGATTTACTTTCACTTTCTGTTGGCTCAATCATAATAGTACCTGCAACTGGAAAGGAAACAGTTGGAGCGTGAAAACCATAATCCATAAGTCTTTTGGCAATATCTGTAACTTCAATCCCATATTTTTTGTACATTCTAAAATCTACAATCATTTCGTGTGCAACACGACTATTATTTTCCCCTGTATATAAAATTTTAAAATCTAAATCTAATCTTTGCTTTATATAATTTGCATTTAAAATTGCCATTTCAGTAGATTTACGCAAACCTATTTCTCCTAGCATTCTAATGTAAGCATAAGAAATTGTCAAAACAAGAGCACTACCCCAAGGTGCAGAAGAAATAGACATTCCATGCTCACCTCCCATTTTAACAATAGGATTTGTTGGTAAAAATGGTTTTAAATGCTCAACAACTCCAATTGGCCCCATTCCAGGACCACCTCCTCCATGAGGAATGGCGAATGTTTTATGTAAATTTAAATGACATACATCTGCACCAATAATAGCAGGATTAGTTATTCCAACTTGAGCATTCATATTTGCCCCGTCCATATATACTTGCCCACCATTATCATGTATTATTTTTGTTATTTTCATTATGTCTTTTTCAAAAACACCGTGAGTTGAAGGGTATGTAATCATTAAACTAGATAAATTATCAGCATGCTCAATAGCTTTTTCCTCCAATGTAATAACATCTATATTTCCATTTTCATCACAAGGGATAACTACAACTTTCATTCCAGCCATCACTGCAGAAGCTGGATTTGTTCCATGAGCTGAAGAAGGAATCAAACAAATATTTCTATGCTCATCCCCTCTACTTCTATGATAAGATCTAATTACCATTAATCCTGTAAACTCTCCTTGTGCACCAGAATTTGGTTGTAAACTTATTGCGTCAAATCCAGTTATTTCACAAAGCATTTCTTCTAATTCATGAAACATTATGTGGTATCCTCTTGCTTGGTGAGATGGTGCAAATGGGTGTAAATTACCAAACTCTGACCAGCTTAATGGGAATAATTCTGTAGCTGCATTTAACTTCATAGTGCATGATCCCAACGGAATCATAGAATGAGTTAATGAAAGATCTTTATTCTCTAATCTTTTTATATATCTCATCATATCAGTTTCTGAATGATATGAATTAAAAACGCTATGTGTTAAAAAAGATGATGATCTATACAATGAATCAGGAATTCGTGCGACAGCCTCATTATAATCCCCAGTTAAGACCTCATTAATTAAATCATCCGAATCAGAATGATTGCAACTTTTAGCAAAAACCTCCAAGATATCATTGATATTATTTAAATCATCTTTTTCATCAATGCTAATAGACAGTGTTTCATTGTCGATGTAGTTAAAATTAACTTTAGCTACTTCAGCATATGTTTTGATATTATCCATTGAAACATTTCCAACAGCAATTTTTAATGTATCAAAAAATACTGTATTTAGCTGATGGTAACCTAATTGCGTTAATCCTTCACATAAAGCAGCTGTTAATGAATGTATTTTTTTACTTATACCTCTTAAACCCTTTCTGCCGTGGTAAACTCCATACATACCAGCCATAACAGCCAATAAAACCTGAGCAGTACAAATATTTGATGTCGCATTTTCTCTTCTGATATGCTGCTCTCTTGTTTGTAGGGCCATTCTTAATGCCTTGTTTCCATCCGTATCTTCAGAAACACCAATTATCCTTCCTGGGATATTTCTTTTGTACTTTTCATGTGTAGCAAAATATGCGGCATGCGGCCCTCCATATCCCATAGGAATCCCAAATCTTTGAGTAGTACCCACAACCACATCTGCACCCCATTCTCCTGGTGGTGTTAAAAGAGTTAATGACAATAAATCAGCTGCCACAACAATATTAACGTCACTTATTTTAACTTGTTCTACAAAATTAGAATAGTCAATCACTTCACCATAATTTGCAGGATACTGCAAAATACAACCAAAAAAACTAGAGTCAATCTTAACCTCCTCATGATTTCCATAAACTATTTCTATGTCTAATGGATTAGCACGTGTTTTAAGTATATCTATAGTTTGTGTATAACACAATTCTGACACAAAAAATTTATTACAACCTTCTTTTTTTTGTTTTCTAGTTCTTGTGCCAAACAGCATTGTCATTGCTTCAGCAGCTGCAGTGCCTTCATCAAGTAAAGAGGCGTTAGCAATTTCCATAGATGTTAAATCCATGACCATTGTTTGAAAATTTAAAAGAGCCTCTAGCCTCCCCTGTGCGATTTCAGCCTGATAAGGAGTGTATGCAGTATACCAACCAGGGTTTTCTAAAATATTTCTTTGTATGACACCTGGTAAAATAGTATTAAAATAACCTAAACCTATATAAGATCTATAATTTTTATTTTTTTGTGCAAGACTTTTCATGTGATCAATAAACCTACTTTCAGTTAATGGTTCTGGTAAATTCATTTTTTCTTTTAAATGAATATATTTTGGAACTGCTTGATCAATTAATTCTTTCAAAGAATTAACGTTAACTGATTGTAACATATTTTTTTCCTCATCTTCGGAAATACCGATATGTCTATCTAAAAATATATATTTATCCATTAATGAAATTTTATGCAAAAATACACTTTGTCAAACATATAAAACTAAAATAAAGACTAGTTTTATTTAAAGTTGAAAACTTATTTTTAAGAATATAATGCACAAAAAAAGTTGAATTCTAATCTATAAGATTACTTTTGCAAAAAATATCTTTATGTTATTCGCTGATACTAAACTGAATGAAAAAATAAAAAAAGCAATCTTAGACTTAAGATTTACAGAACTGACACCAGTTCAAAAAGAAGCTATACCTTATTTACTAAATCATGAGGAAGATCTTATTGCTCTTGCACAAACTGGAACAGGAAAGACTGCTGCATTTGGGTTGCCTATCATCCACAAAATAAATGCAAATAATAAGACAACTCAAGCTATCATTCTTTGCCCTACAAGAGAGCTTTGCCTACAAATAACCAAAGATATTCAATCATATTCAAAGTATTATAAAACAATAAATACAACAGCCGTATATGGTGGAGCAAACATATCAACTCAAATTAATTCTTTAAAAAAGGGGTCTCAAATTATTATAGGGACTCCTGGAAGAGTCATTGACTTAATCAAAAGAAAAGTTTTAAAATTACAAAATATTGAATTTATAATTTTAGATGAAGCAGATGAAATGCTAAATATGGGTTTTAAAGAAGACCTTGATTTTATTTTGGCCGAAACACCAGCACAAAAACAAACTCTTTTATTTTCTGCAACCATGCCACGAGAAGTAATGAGGATTAGCAAAAACTATATGGCCAGCCCAAAAACTATTGAAATTGCAAGCAGAAACGAAGGAACAAAAAATGTAGAACATCACTATTATCTTGTTAATGCGAGAGATAAATATAAAGCACTAAGAAGAATATGTGATTTAAACCCAAACATATATGGGATTATATTCTGCAGAACTAGAAGAGAAACAGCATCTATCGCAGATAAACTTATGCAAGATGGCTATAACGCTGATGCTATACATGGTGAATTATCACAAGCTCAAAGAGATCACGTTATGGCTAGATTTAGAGATAAAAAATTACAATTACTCGTTGCAACAGATGTTGCAGCTAGAGGCATTGATATTAATGAACTAACTCATGTTATAAACTACAATTTACCTGATGATAACGAAGTTTATGTTCATAGATCTGGAAGAACCGGTAGAGCGGGTAACAAAGGAATATCAGTTATAATTGCTCATAATAGAGATGGCAGAAAGTTAAAAGCAATTGAAAAAATGATTAAACGCAGTTTAATTTTAAAAAAAGTTCCACATGGGAATGAAATTTGCCAAATTCAATTAATGAATTTAATTGAAAAAGTTGTGTCAACAGAAATAAACCCTCAAATTAATCAGTATATTGATTCAATTGAAAAAAAACTAACTCATCTAAACAAAGAAGAAATTATTAAACATTTTGTTTCTACAGAATTTAATCGTTTTTTATCGTTTTACGAAAATGCACCAGATCTGAATATCAAAAAAGAAAAAAATAATAAAGGTGAAGGAAAAATAAAAGGTAGAGCCGAAAAAGGATATACTCGATTTTTTATAAATATTGGAAAAAATCAAACACTACAAACACATAATCTAATAGGTCTAATAAATGAAAGGACTAAAAATAGAGATATGCCAATTGGAAAAATTGATATCATGAGAAACTTTTCTTTTTTTGAAACACCTCAGGAGTTTGAAAATATTATTTTGAGTAGTCTAAATAAAGTAAATTGGAATGGCAATAAGGTGAAAGTTGAAATTTCTAAAGAGCCTAAAAACATAAATAAAGAAAGCAAATCAAAAAAATTTCAAAATAAAAGAAAAAAATCAACAAAAAAAAATAGAAAATCATCTTTTAAAGACAGGTTAAAAGCATCAAGGAAAAGATAAAAAAAATAATATTTATTTCTTTGGACCAGCTAGAAAATCCTTCAAATAAAAGGGTTCGAAATATGCAACATCTTCAAAGTCTTTATTTAAAAACTTTCTAAAACCTAATGTTCCTAGATTTTTTGCAGATGGGAAAATACTTTCTTTAAATACAGCATTTTTATGATTAATTAGTGATTTACATTTGATAGCTCCAGGTCCAAAAAATAAAACTTTTTTATTTAAAAAATTTAAATATATTTTATTATCAACAATATCAGCTCTAGTCTCTCTAACTATAGTATTATCGCTATCAAAAATAGCTGAATATACTTCATCTCGTCTTGCATCCAGCATTGGGCAATAATAAAATATCTTTTTGTTCTTTTTAGCATTAGCAGACATCCCTTCTAAAGTAGATATAGAAATTAGTGGAATATCTAAAGAATAACATAAACCTTTTGCTGTAGAAGTACCTATACGTAATCCTGTATAAGAACCAGGACCACTACTAATAAAAATAGCCTCTAGTTTTTGCAAAGAAACATTTGATTTCAATAAAGACTCTTTAATAAATAAATTTAATTTTTCAGAATGCAAATATCTATCTTCATTTTGTTCTTTTAAATATAATAATTTATCCTTTTTAAAAATTGCAACTGAACAGTTTTTCGTAGTAGTCTCTAGAGCAAGAAAATATGACATTATATATCGTAATAATAGTTAAATATATCACTGATTAGACCAAAATTAAAAAATCTAGTATTTAAGGACCCATTTTCATTATTTTGATTTCTTAATATAAGTCCGAAGTTTAGTTTAAGGTTAGTCAAAGGATTTATAATATAAGAGATATTTAAAGATTTATATTCAATTTTTGTTAGATTTCCTTGATAAATTTGTATACCAAAATCTGAAGGCCTTCCCGTACCCATTGATACCAATCCTTCTTGCTCTGCGTAATTTCCAGTCGAAAAATATAAATCATTTCCATACGATGTTGGATCATTTAAAACCTTCCCACCGTGTTTACTAAAAATTATTTTTCCACTTACTTCTAATCTACGATATTTATAATTGAATAAAAATAAAAGCTCAGAAAAATTCGCTCCTAATGGATGCGCAAGAGGCTGATTATAATGAGCATAATTTTGTTGAGGATTATGATGTGCATATGTGTAGGGCCTAACATAATTATATTCAGCTTGCAAACTGAGTCTTTTGATACTTAAAGCATCAAACATTTTATAACCAAGCTGATAACCAATCTTATTACCCCAAAAACCATTATCCTTTCTTAAATCATTTAAACTAAACTCATCTACAATTAACTGACCATATAAATAAGATTTTTTTAAAATATACTTTGAATTCAAACCTATCAAAACATTATCAGGTGAATTTAAAGAAAATTCTATCGGTCTTAACATTGCAATTGGATTCAAATAATTAATATCAAAACCTTTTACACCTGGAGCGTGATTCATTCTCCATACTACTGATTCAAAAAGTGAAATATTAAACTTAGTTGTAAAATTATAGCTTAAGTAATGAGATGAAAGATACTTTTTTGGATAACCCATTTGATCTATGTTATCTATTGAATGAGTTTTAAAGTAATTAATATCCATTAACTCACAGTAAAGATTTGTATACTGTATTTTAGAAAAATTTGTTTGTATTTTAAGGAATGGGTAATTAAATGAGTTGTCAGAAAGTAATAATGATCGATAACCATCACCTATAAAATGCTTACCATGACCAAATTGTAACAAAAACATTTTGTTGGGCTTGTAGCTTACATAGCCTGAAGACATTGCATAATCAAAACCTGTGTTTTTAAAAATTCGTGCATACCCTTGACCTGGAACAACATTATTTTTTCTTATAAATGTATCTAAATAGTTGGGGAAAACTGATTGATTCTCACTGAATGAGGTAGAAAAAGATATTTTTTCTCCCAAAACCCCCTCTACTAAATAACCACGAGTATTGTTAAAGGTATTTTTTTTTTCAATTGTTTCTACACCTAGTGTAAAAGATATTGTGGGTGATACAGTAACATAATAATCATCTCCTCTTAAAGTAAAAAGATTATCAGAAAAAACATTTTTTAAATATTTATTTTTATGTTTAATAGGATAATTAGAAAGCAATAAAGAATCAGTACTAAAAGAAATACTAGATTTTAATACTGGTTTAAATGAGGTATGAAAATTAAATTTATCCGAATATACATATTTATTAATATCATTATTCTCATTCAAGTATAAATTTAAATGTTGTGCATTAATAAAAAAAGAAGAAAATATAAATAAAGTAAAATATAAATATCTCATTTTTTAGTTTTATTATTCAAATTATAGAGGTAAAAAGGAAGATATAATAAACAAAAGTTAATGATAGCAAAAAATAAAATAGCTAGATTAATATTTAATTGAAAGAAAAAAAAAGAAAGTGAAATTAATAATACAGAATACGCAAATAAAATAACACTTGTTTTTCTATGTCCAAATCCTAATCTTAATAATGCATGATGTATGTGTCCTCTACCAGGATGCAATGGATGCTTCCCTCTAAATAATCGTGAAATAAAAATTCTTAATGAATCAAATAAAGGAAGAGCTAGAAAAACTATAGCTAAAAAAGGGCCCTTATTTGGAAAACTTATAAAATCTGCTTTAATACCTGAACGTATAAGATTAATTGCTAAAATAGAAAGTATTAACCCTATTAATAGTGATCCAGTATCTCCCATAAATATTTTTGCAGGATGAAAATTAAATTTTAAAAATGCAATTAATGCTCCTAACAAAGAAAATGCTATAATAGACATGTCATATTGATTCATATAAAAAGCTAACAATCCAAAACAAAAAGTAGAAATAGAACCAGTTCCAGCAGCTAGTCCATCTATACCGTCAATTAAATTCATACTATTAATTATTACTATACATACAAAAACCGTAAACAAAATAGAGACAATTTCTGGTAATTTGTAAATCCCCCATACACCATAAAAACTTTCTATCTTTAAATCCCCTAGAGAAATTATAATTAATATTGATATTATTTGACCGATGAGTTTTGTGTACGGGGAAAGTCCAATCAAATCATCTAGCATCCCAACAAAAAAAACAATAATAATAGCAATAGATAAAAAGATAATATTTGAAAATTCAGAGAAGAAAATCAAAGAAATCAGTATAGCCACAAAAAATGCAACTCCACCAAAAATCGGAATACTTCCCTCATGCGAAGCCCTTCTTCCAGCAACATCGGATAATCTATATTTGGATGCAAAAGCAATTAATTTTGGGATCATCAAATAACTAATTACAAATGAACTGAAAAAGGCTAAAATTATATTGTAATCTGTAGTAATCAATTTTCTATATTTTTTCAAGTAAAAATAAAAAAATAAAAAAACCTATAAAAATTCCTCCGTCCATTTTGCTAAAGTATAATTATTGTCAACCTTAACAGTATTCAAATGCATTGCTTTTCCGGCCTCAATATCAGAATCAGAATCACCAATCATATATGATTTTTTAATATCAATTTTTGGGAAATCTTTAAGAGCATTTTCAAACATTTTTGTGCCTGGCTTTCTACAATTACATTTTTTAGAAGCTAAATCAGGACAATAATAAATTGCATTAATTCTACCACCTTTTTTACTTATCTCTTTTATCATTTCATCATGTACATGCTCAAGATCACTTTTAGTCATTAGTCCTTTACCTATGCCTTGTTGATTTGTTATAATAATTATAAACTGAAAAACATCTGACAATTTTGAAATAGCACTAAGTGAACCAGGCATAAATAAAAACTCTTTAAAAGAACGTACGTAACGACCATCAAGTTTTTTATTTATTACCCCGTCTCGATCTAGAAAAAGCGTACTACCATTATACATTAGGAAATATTTCTTCTTCGATAAGTTGACAAATAATATGACCACATAAAATATGAATTTCTTGTATTCGAGCAGTATTATTTGATGGGGCATTAATCATTATATCGCATAAAGATTGCATTCTACCTCCATCTTGACCTGAAAAACCAATTGTAACAATATCTAAATTACGTGCTTTTCTTAACACTTCTATTATATTATTAGAATTACCTGATGTTGAAATTGCTATAAGAATATCCTTTTTTTTACCACAAGCTTCTAACATTCTTGCTAAAGTCTGATCATAACCAAAATCATTAGCTACAGCTGTTAAAAAAGATGTATTCACATTTAGTGCCTCAGCATGTAATGGTGGCCTATCCTTATAAAACCGCCCACTCAACTCTGCTGCAATATGCTGCGCATCAGAAGCACTACCTCCATTTCCACATAAAAGTAATTTATTGCCATTTTTAAATGCTTCAACACTAATCGAAACAATTTTTTTTATACTACTTTGTAAATCATGGCCTTCTATTAAACGAGTATGGATTTCTAAAGAATCTGATATGATTTTTTGAATTCTATCTTTCATAATCGTGTTTTTTTGCTAAAATACAATTTTATAAACTTTGGTAAGCTTTTTTTGTTAATCTACCAATATTTGTCCAGTCAAATTCATTTTTAATCTTCAAGTTAGCATTTAAATTAATCTGCTTCATATCATATTTTTCTGAAAATATATTATCAAGTTTATTAAATAATGAATCTTGATCCTCTGACTTAAAAACAAAACCATTTATCCCGTCTTTAATGATTTCACTTAGCGGATCTAAATCAGAAACTAATGCAGGCTTTTGATAACTTAAAGTCATCATCAAAACACCACTTTGATAGATTTTTTTGTAAGGTAAAACAACCAAATCAGCAGCACTATAGTAGTACTTTACATCATTATGCGGGATGAAATTATTATGCAAAATGATATGTTGAGAAAGATTATATTTATCAATTATTTTTTTATAATGAGAAAAATCATTTTTCCATGATTTTCCTGCAATTAACAAAACAATATCAGAATGTCTTTTAATAATTCTACTAAAGGCATTCAACAAAAGGTCTAATCCCTTTACTTTTTTAATCATACCAAAGAATAACAGAACTTTTTTAGATCTATCAATATCCAAATAATCTCTTGCTTTTTCTTGATCATTATCAACAGTTATAAATGGAATATAATTACCATGAGGGATGATGAATATTTTTCCTTTGACTAATGGAGAAATTTTTAATATTTCTTTACTACTAAACAAATTATGTGTTAAAATTAAATCTGCGAATTTGTAAATTTGATTATTTAAAAAAATGTTGTTTTTTGTATTTGCAAAAGACACTACATCATGAATTGTAAGTACAACTTTAGCGAATAATAACTTAACTAACATAATCTTTAGTAAAACCACAAAATTGCTTTCAAACAAATGAAAATGAAAAATATTACAACCTGAAAATCTGGCATGAAATATAGACGCAAGTAATCCAAAAATATACTTTACTCCTCTAATTAATAAAAATTTACTTGAATACAAATTACCAAAAAACTGATAAAAACAAACTGATTTAATATTAGGGTTAGGAGTAATACTATTTGTGTATAAAGCAACTTTGACTCCATTATCGACTAAACCTCTAATTTGTCCAAATAAATAAAAATGATGAGAACTGCCGTGCGCTCCTAACGAATCAATAATTGCAACTTTTTTTTTCATAATTATTTTAACAAACCTTTAAAGTATGAGTAATTTATTAGCCACCAAGTATTGAAGTTTTTTTTGATTCTTGAACTAAACATAAAGCGAATATTATTTCTGAAAAATAACCAAATAATATACAAATAGGAGAACAAACCGCCGACTTTTCTTAAAAAATAAATATGATTCATACTATTTTGCTTAAGAAAAAAATCTCCTCTATATTTATTAGAATCATTTTTTTTGAATGATTTAGTTAGAGAACCTACCTTATGGTAAAAAATAACAAAAGGATAATAATATATTTTATGCCTTCCGTCTTTTAAAATTCGAAAACAAAAATCTGTATCATCAAAATAAACAAAATATTTTTCATCCATTAAACCAATATCATCAAATACCTGCTTATTAATCAACAAACAACAAGTGGGGGCATACTCTACTGCTATGATTTGGTCTAATTGTGATTTGTCTAATTGATTCAACCCTCTATGTGATGGTAAAAAACCTCTTTTCTTTTTAAACCACCCCCCCCCATACCATATATATTTAGGGTCAGAATAGTACATCATTTTTGGGACAACCAAGCTGCATTTTTTTTGATTTTGAAATTCAATTAACTTTTTAATTAAATCTTTCTCAAATTCAACATCATTGTTAATAATTAAAACCTTCGAGCACCCATCTTTAAAAGCTTGAATTATACCTTGATTATTTGCTTTTGCAACTCCGAAATTTTCTGTATTTATAATTAATTTAAATCTCGATGTGTTTTCTTTTTCAAGAACTTGTAAAGTATTATCGCTGGAACAATTATCAATAATATAGAGGTTAAAGTTTTCATATGTTTGTTTCCAAACACAATTTAAAAATGCAGAAATAACTTTTTCTGAGTTATATGTTATAGTTACTAGACCTATTTTTTCCATGAACTAAAATCTCGTTTTAATAATTTTGATAATCTTATAATATCCTCTTTATAATAAGAATTTAAAAAAGCTCTTGTCGCTTTTGTTAACTTAGGTTTTTTTGACCTTGTAAATAATATTTTAATTATATTTTTAACGATTCCTTTAGGAATAATAGTAGATAATATTTTTCTTAATTTTACAAAAGAGTAAAACCATCTAATCAATTTATTTCTTGGTCTTATGTAAGTATTGTATGAATTTTTAAAATTAGCTTTAAATGTATCGCTAATCTTCAAAAAGAGACAAATTTGCTTAAATGTATTTGGTAAATTATTTTTAAAATCTTCATAGTTAATTATTAGTAAATTGTCCGAGTTAAATACATTTATAAATCTTTTAATTTGCTGATAATATTCCCCAACTAACAAATATTGTTGATAATAAAGAGATGCATTTTTGTGATTTATCTTTTTATTAATAATATCTTCAAAATTTTCAGAAACTAATCCTAATCTATAATCCATTAAATAATGCGAAAATGCTCTCTCCACGGGATTTCTCAATATAATTATAACCTTTGCATTTTTATTGTATTCTTTAATCTTACGAGCAACACCCTCATAATATAAGTAAGATACACTTGCCTCTCCTCTGATAAGATTTTTTTTATTAGTAAACAATTTGTGGTATTGCTCTAGACTGCCTATAGCTTTTCTGCCGTAGTAAGTTCCTTTTTCTTTTAGAGAATTATATGAGAAATAATCTGGCTCTTTAACAGAACTCATCTCAACCTCTTTATGCTGAGACAAATAATGATAGAGAGAAGTAGTTCCTGCTTTTGGAGCTCCAGCTATAAAAAAATCAACTTTCATCTATTAAAAAATCTTTTTGTTATAACTTCAAAAATATTACCCATTCTATGTAAATTAAATAAAAAAGAAAAAAATAATTTAATTGGAAAAGAAAGAATGTAAAACAAAACTAAAGGATTAAAAAAACTTATTTTTTTTTCTTCATAACCAAATTCCTGCATCATCTTTTTAGAAAATTTTTGTGATAAATAAATTTCCGCATCGGAAATACCTCCATTCTTCCACTTATTAATTTTAGACTTATCAATAAAATCTATTTTAGGATCATCATTCTGAGTGGAAGAACCAATAAGGGGGACTCTCAACATTTCTTTACAAAAATTAATTTCAAGAAACTTACATACATCTTCAATAATCATCTCAGGAGATAATAATAGCTCCTCAAACTTAATAACTTTTACTCTCTTATGATTCATAAATTTGGAAGTATAACACAAACTTGAATTCCAAACTTTTGCTATTAATATTGGATGGTAATTAATATAAGATCGTAAAGCTTCAAAGAAAGGAATTTGATTAGCACCTAAAAATTTTCGTCTCCATTTATTCTTTTGTGAAAGTAGGACATCTCTTTGATCTCTTACTAAATTAATTATAAAGGCATCTGGAAAGCATTTTAAGATTTCCTCAATATAATACAAGTTTTTTGGTGTTTGCTCACATGAAATAAAAGCTTTATTTTCTTTTGTAATAGTATTTAAAAAAAGCTTATAAATATCCAAAGAATTATTACAGTGCTTATTTTTTAAAATATTTTTGGCTTTACAATAAAAATCTAAAAAGTGTTTTTGATTGAAAATACCTCGTTCCTGTATACACAAAAGGCGAGACATTAAATCTATTTGTACTTTTTGAGTTATTTTTTTTTTATCACTTAAAGTCCACAAAGTTCCAAAAAAATGTAACTCTTTAAAAGTAAAAACATCTTTATGATTACTTAATATCCGCCCCATCATAGTAGTACCGCTTCTACTACTACCAACAATAAATATTTGACGTGACTTAGTCATTCTTAAACTCTACTGTATAATCTAAAAAACCATCTTTATCAGCAATATCATATAGATTTTTACTTCTAAAAGTAGATGTTTCAAGCATCTTAGAAGACATATCATTACACTTAAATTCAAAATTATCCCAATCAATTGTATATACTAATTTTTCAATATTATTTATATCAAAACATCTATAAGTAAAAATATTCCTGTTGATATCTCTTTGAATTTTGGTAATATTATTTGAAAATATTTTACCGATCATCAACATAGGATAGTAAGTGCTATGTGTTTCTGTAATTTCATCATTCTTTCTAAAAATAGAGCCAGCAATATCTCTTCCTCCTAAATTATGATACGTTGTTAATTCAATAGGACTTAAAGCCTCCAAGCTCATACACTCTAATAAATAATGAGCAACAAATAAAGCTTGAAAAAGTGTATTTCCAGTCGTTTGAGAGATTTGCAAATTCCATTCAGTTACCCAAATAGGTTTTTTGAAAATACTATAATATTTTTTAACCTCTTTAGGATAAATTTGTAGTAAATACTTGAGAGCTCTAGATTTAAAAATATCAAAAAGAGCATCAGGATCTTTACTATCTAAATTTTCAGTAATCATCTGCCCATCCAATGACTTTCCTTTTATTACATTAGCATATGAATGTATAATTATAGCATCATAAAAACTTTTTTTAGATAATTTTTCATTCCAAATATTATGTCTATGTCCTACAATCTTTCCTAAAGGAGCAGCTACAATAGCTGTTTTAATTTTTGGGAAAGATTTTTTAATGTTTTTACTACACCTTTCTGCAAAATTAATGTAATCGTTTATTTTATATCCTTTTAAAAAATAACTCCTATTAGAAAGCTCACTACCTAATTCAACGCCAATTACATTAATATTATTTTTATGTAACTTTTTTATCATATCTATAATATCATCATCTGTTTGGGTGAAAGGGTTTGCTACTAACACAGCTGATGATTTTGTTAATTTAGCAAGAAAAATAAAATCATCTATATAATCATGATCATGTTTTTTTTTCTTTCTGTATTTTTCTAAACCCAAAGATCTTTTTGGAAATTTTCCTCCATGATATTTTTTAATTTCCTCAAAATCAAACCCGTATCCAGCTTTACCAAAATGATAAAAATTACCAACAGCTCCCCCTGGAAACCTCAATATTTGAGGATTAATGTTTATTACCTGATTGGTAAATAGTGTATCATAAATATCACAAAATGTAAAAGTGTTTGACGTTGCAAACCCAAAAATATTAGGCTCTAACTCTCTTATTTTTTCCTGTGACTGACATGAAAGAAAAAAAAGAACAAAAACCAAAAAAAAATATTTTATATAACTCATTTTAGTAAACCCTTTTCTTTTAATTCATCAACTGATTTATCATAATTATCTTGCATAATCTTTTGTTTTTTTACCCATCTTGTAAAATGCAAAACCCCTTCTTTAAAAGTAAACTTTGGATTAAAATCTAAAATTCTTTTAGCTCTTGTAATATCTGCAAAATTATGGCGAATATCTCCAAATCTATAATGACCACTTATAGAGATTTTAATATCAGATTTATAACTCTGCTTAAGAATACATGCAACGTCTTTTACAGTTGTAGAAACTCCAGAGCCTATATTAATAACTTCATTACCATTTGTATTTTTTTCAATAGCTAAAGCTGTCCCATCAACAACATCATCAATATATACAAAATCCCTACTTTGCATTCCATCCTCATATATATCTATATCATTATTGTTGAGAATTCTTGTAGAAAAAACTGATAATATTCCTGTATAAGGATTTAATAATGATTGACCGGGACCATAAACATTTTGATATCTTAAGCAGGCAACCTCAATCCCCAAAGATTTCCCCATAAACAATACCATTTGTTCTTGCTGAAGCTTGTTAATTGCATAAATTGATAGAGGGTTAAGGTGAGAGCTTTCATCTGTTGCTACAGACTGCAACAAATTTGTATTATTCTTAATTTCAAACTGAGAGTTTAATAAATTTTTTTCAAGTCTTTGTGATGGGAATAAAAAATCTCCTGTTTTTAAACATTTATATTTCCCTTCACCATAGACAGCCCTAGATGAAGCCAAAATTATTTTTTCTACTTTACCTTTATTATCTGATAGTGCCTCAAGCATATTTGCTGTACCCATAACATTAACCTCTGTATAATTAGCAATATCATACATTGACTGCCCTGTGCCAGTTTCTGCTGCCAAATGAATTATAATTTCTTGATTATTAATTGCTTTTTTCCAATCCTCCTTATTTCTAACATCTCCTTTTATAAATATACATTTATCTTTTATTTTATTAAGCAAAGAAGATTCATTACTACCATGAATTTGAGTAGATAAATTGTCTAAGATAGTTACTAAATATCCTTGCTCAAATAATTTTTCACATAATCTACTACCTATAAAACCAGCCCCACCTGATATTAAAACATTTTTCATAATAAACTTGATTTATTGGCTATCACCTTATCAAAAAAATTAATTAAACCTGAAATAATAAACATAAAAAAGAATGGTTTATGTAATAAAGGTTCTGACATTGCAGAAACAAATATAAGAATAATGAAAATCATTTTATGACGTCTTATTATTTGTTGCTTTAAAAATGCATAAATCAAAAGCAGCATAGTTGGGAATCCTAAACCAGCTAATAAATATGTAAAAGAATTGGTGCTACCTCTATATGTTGTTTGATTATTTTGCGTGACAGAAATGGATTTATAAAAACGCTGTAATAAGTCAGAATCAGGATAAAAATCAGTTCTAAAATTTGAAAACTTGTCTAAATCTACTCCTATTCCATTAATTGGATGCTCAATTGCAATAAACAATGGCTGAGTAAAATCTAACAATCTTTTTTGAAATGAAGATTCACCTTCACCATAAATTTTTGTGTTTATATTAGAACTTAACATAATATAAATAGGGACTGCAATAATGAAGATAAGAATACCTGAAAATTTTTTATCAAACTGTCGATTTAAAAAATAAACGATTTGAACCATAAGTAACAAAAGACCTGTAGTAGAATAAGTTGATAAAATAGCAAGTACTGTTAAAATCATTATGTAATTTTTTCTTTTGAAAAAACTAATTTCTAAAAAAAACAAAAGATTTAGATAAAATTGCAAAATACCTGGCTCCCAAAATATACTTGAATTTCTAACTAAATTTATCCCAAATAAAGTAACTTGAGCTTCAGGCTTTTCACTAATATCTATATAATAAAGTAAATATTTAAATGTTTTTGTTGTGTGTTTTTCCTCTCCATTATTCATGTAAGCCTTAATTACATCTAAATTGTTTTCGACTACAGGATATAAAATAAAACTAATTATAGAATGGAAAAGAATAAGTTTAAGAATAAAATATAAGCTGTCAATTAATGCGTTTTTATTTTCTTGATTATTAAAATAAAGCAAAGAAAGTGTGGTCGTAAAAAATATAACTCCAAAGAAAGAGTACTTAGTTAATGACTGAGGTTGAACCTCTGCAATAAAAAAATTAATTATAAATAACGCTATTACAGTGCAAAAGGCTAACAAAGATGAATAAAAGTTTTTTGACTTCAACCCTTTGCTAAGTAAAAAAAAACTACAAATAATAAATAATGAGAATAATAAAAAAGAAAGGTTTCTATTAAATACAAACAATAGGCCTCCAGTGCTAGAAAGAAGCATAAATACAATAAGATTATTTAATAATTTGTTTTTCATTAATTAAATTATTTTCAATCAGGGCGATCAATTGATTTAACCCAATGGTTCAAATCTCTATTTAACAAATTTGACAATTCTCTAATATCCTCTTGATAATAATGAGTTAATTTTCGAGTCATTTCAATACTTAATTTATTTGTTTTGACAGTGCCAAAATGCATTACTTTTTTTCTTAATAAACTTCTAATTTTTTTGTTTGAAATAATCATCTTAAAAAAGGATTTAACTTTATTATCAGGAATAAGTACATTTCTTAAGAACTTATTTCTAAATCTCCACCCTCCTTGCATATGTCTAATTGAAGTATCTACTTTTATATTTTCTAGATCCAAAAATGCAAAAACCTTTTCTAAACAATTATTTATATCTTCAACATAATCATCATAAAGAATAATATGAACATTATCCTTAAATTCTGCTAAAAAAGAAGAAACCTGAGAGAAATACCTTCCAACATGAAGGTATCTAGTATCAGGAGAAATATTTTTATTTTGTTTATATCTTCCTTCTGAAGTATTAAGTGCCTCATCAAAAGTTAGATCTTCCATGGGGTTATATCTAAGATTATGTAAGTAGCCGGCAAATGCTCTTTCAACAGGGTTTCGTAGCATTATAATTATTTTGACTTTTGGGGATAAATATTTTCTAATATTTTTTATGGAATATTGTGGATATGCTAAATACATAACACTGGATTCTCCTTTATATAAATAATGTTCTTGTGTCTTAAACATTTCTTTATAATCCTCTAATTTTAAAATTGCTTTGTGAATTCGATCTTTTCCAATTTCAGAGTTAATTAAAAAGTGTGGTTCTTTATGATCACTCATGTAAATTTGAGGATGTTGCTTTAAATAATTATGTAATGATGTAGTGCCGGATTTTGCCGCGCCTACAATTAAAAGATTTGGAAGGTCTATTTTTAACGCCATACACTTAAATCTCTATTAATTAATTTTTCTAATTCTCTGATGTCACTATTATAAAAAGAAAACAAATTTTTTCTTATATCTTTATCTATTTCCGGAGCTCTACTTGTAAATTTTTTTACTAGTTTTTGCTTTGTTTTAATTCTAACTTTTTTTGGTGTAATAATTTTTATTATTCTTTTTAATACCCCACTTCCCATTAATAATTCTTTTGTAATATTTGAATTCCATAACATACCCCCAGAATTAATAACTTTTGAAGTATCAACAATGTGTTTATCAGTGACATTTAAAAAATTAAAAACTTTAAATACTTCTTCATTGGTATTAGTCACAAAATCATCGTAAATAATACAATGTACATGTTTAAAATTTTCAATATAAGCTTTCACCATTTTATAATATAATCCTAATTCCTTATATAAAATCATGGGACTCAAACTTAAATCATTATCATATCTTTTTGTACTATTTTTTAAAGCATCTCTAAATGATAAATTTTCTTGCATTGTCCTAGATGCAAATAAAAATGCTGAATATGCACGTTCAATTGGGTTTCTTAGCATTATAATTATTTTAACATCATTTCCTAGATACTTTTTTATGTTTTTGATTGCTGTTTGATAGAAATATAAATAAAGAACAGTAGACTCTCCTATAGCTTTTTCATTTATAGCTTTTTTAAATAATAATTTATAAGACTCTAAATCCCATATTCCTATAGGAAGTCTTTCTTTTACTTGTTCTTTTATTAAAAATCTTGGCTCCTTAACTTTTAAACCTTCATCTGTATATGTAGGCATAAAAATATCAGGATGTTGATTTAAATAATTATGTAACGAAGAAGTTCCGCATTTAGCAGCACCTACTATTAAAAAATTTGGCAATTTCTCCTTCATAACTATTTATTAACAAACGGAATATACATTGTAAAAAAACCAAATTTCTTTTTAACCATATATACCATAGATACATTCCAAAAGGTTAAACTAGCTACACTAGCAAAAGCAGCGCCATTTATTCCATAAACAGGTATAAAAAATAAATTTAAAACAACGTTAATTGTTGCACCAATAACTAATATATACATATAAATATTTTGCTGACCAGACATCTGCATTAAATTTCCTACAGAACCAGAAAAAGCATTTATTAATCTGCCAATTATTAACCATCTTAAAACTTCAAAACCCACTAAAAATTCTAAACCATACAAACCCATAAAAAACTTAGGGAAAAGTAATAAAATAGTTGCAAGAGGCAATGTAGACCAAAATATTATTTTTGAAGATTGTAAAGCAATCTTTCCCATTCCTTGCAGATCATTTAGTGCAAATTTTTCAGCAAACTTTGGAGCAGCAATACTATTAACTGCCATCAATGTTATACTTACAATCATTGAAAATCTAAATGCAATACCATATATTGCTACACTCTCAGCATCCATCATATTTCCAATCATTAATTTATCTGTCCATGCCATAATAAATTGTACAGACTGAGCAAACATTAAGGGGATTGAAATTCTTAAAATATTATTAAATTTTAAATCTTCAATAACTTCCTCTGGGTTCACTTTTTTAATCTTAAAGAACGATAATCTATATGTAAAATAAGATAAAAGTGAAACTATTATTAAAGCAGATAAATAAGCATATACTGGTACTATATCGTCTTTAACAAAGATTGATATTATATAAATTGATATTATTGTAAAAGTAGTTTGCGACATTCTATAAAAGAATGAAAATTCAGCAATTCTTTTTAACCCCTTTAAGCTCTGATAGTGCAATATAAAAAAGGTCATCGGTAATACAAAAAAAGATGCTATTTGCAAGTATTGACGTTTAACATCAAGTATTGAAGAAATACTAAATGATAAAAAATACATAGTTATTGATGAAACAACTGAAGTAATACAAATCAGTAGTATTATCTTACGTCTAAAAAAGATTATACTTTTCCATTTATCTTGTTTAGCAAAGGAAGCAATAAACCTAACAGAAGTTGTATCTAGACCTAATTTAGCAAGTAAAGTAAAAACTCTAAGGACAGTTATAGCTAAAACAAAACTACCTAAACCTTGTGCGCCATATTTATAAGCAATTACTAAAGACATTAAAAAACCCATTACCTGCCCACCAATTCTAATTAAAAAAGAAATCCCACCCTTTTGAAAAATTTCAAAAAAATCTTTATCATTAAAAAACTTTGAAAATACTTTAAACATTTTTAACTAACTAAGAACCATGGATTTAATAAATCCTTCTTATTATAAACTACATCATTTGATGAATTATATTGTGTAACAGAAAATCCAGCAAATTTTGCAATAGCATGTCCAGCTCCTGTATCCCACTCCATTGTTGGAGCATATCTCGGATAAACATCTGCTCTACCTTCTGCAACCATACACAACTTTAAAGATGAGCCAACAGATAACACCTCAATATTGTCGTATTTTTTTTTCTTTTCTTCAAAAAACAATTCTGTTTCTTTAGTCATGTGTGATCGAGAGCCAACAATAACATAATTACTTCTGTCATTTTTAATTGGTAGCCTTTCTGCACTTAAAACTAAATCATCTATATTTTCAACGAATGAGTTAATTTTAATTTTGTAAGACCCTATTCCATCCATTGCAAAATATAAATGTTGTTTTACTGGAACATAAATTACACCCATAATTGGCTCCCCATCAAAAATCATTGCAATATTAACTGTAAACTCTCCATTTCGTTTTATAAATTCCTTGGTGCCATCTAAGGGGTCTACTAACCAAAAATATTTCCACTTTTTTCTTTCAGCAAAATCGATAGAAGCGCCCTCCTCACTTAAAATAGGAAGATTAGTTTTTTTAAGAAAATGTTCAATAACCTCATTGCAATTTTTATCTGCTATGGTTAGAGGAGAATTATCTGATTTATTTTCAACTTCAAAATCAGAGTTATAAACCTGCATGATTGCTTCTCCTCCTTTAATTGAGGAATTAATAGCTGTTTTTAGTAGTTTTTTAAAATCCATATTTTATTGTTGATTATAAATCAGTTTAGCTTTAGAAGTTCCTATTCGATCCGCTCCTGCAAAAATCAAATCACTTGCAAAATTAAAAGATGAAATCCCTCCTGAAGCTTTTATTTTCAAATTTGCAGAACAAGATTTAATAAGTTTTATATCAGATATAGTTGCTCCATAACCACTATAATAGCCTGTAGATGTTTTTATAAAAACATCATTAGCATTTTTAAAAAAATATTTTTGCACTAAACCAACTATTCTCTGTGTAATTTTCATAATTTCCTCTTTTGATAGTGCACCAGTTTCTATAATCCATTTAGCAAGTCTTTTATTTTCTATACATACTTTTGTTCCTTCAATAATATCGGTGTCAAATTTTTGAAAATAACCTCTTTTAAAAGCATTATAATCACAAACAAAATCAATATCAAAAGCACCATTTTTAATGGCATCTTTAGCTTCATCAACTTTTTTTAAAGTTGACCCATCTCCAAAAGGAAAATCTACAACTGTGCCAACTTTAGTTGATGTTTTAGTCTGATTAAGTTTTTTAAAAACTTCCGCAACATATTTTGGACGAATCATAATACATTTAAAATTGCAAGAAATAGCCTCATCAACTATTGAAAAGAGAATTTTTCTATTTTCTGCTTCTGAAATTTTTGCTTCATCGGCTGTCTTTAAATATGTAGAATCCAAATATTCATTAATATCTTTTTCCATTTATGATCTTTTAAAGCCAAATCTACTTAAAATATTAATAAAACCTTAAGGATTTTAATTTGATAATTTTTTTTTAGATTTGTCTATGTATAACTATGGAAGAAAAAAAATCTAATATCTATCCAGTTTTTGATGAATTACTTCAAAGAGGTGACAAACAAAAGTTACTCAATCAAACATCAAAAGTATTTTGGTTTACAGGACTATCAGGGTCGGGGAAAACAACAATTGCTAAAGGAGTTGAAAGAAAATTGCATTCTTCTGGTTATTTAACTAAACTTCTTGATGGTGACAATATACGTTCAGGAATTAGTAACAATCTTTCATTTTCTCTAAAAGATAGACAAGAAAATATTAGAAGAATTGCTGAAATATCTACACTATTTCTTAATTGTGGAATCATTACATTAAATTGCTTTGTAAGTCCAACTGCTAAAATCAGATCAATCGCAAAAAATATTATTGGAAATGAAAATTTTATAGATATATACATCAATGCTTCTTTAAAAAAATGTGAAGAGAGAGATACAAAAGGATTATATAAAAAAGCTAGAAATGGACAAATTGCTAATTTTACTGGAATTAATTCTCCTTTTGAACCTCCTAAAAATCCCGGATTAGAAATTAATACTAATAATAGTAGTATTGATCATTCAATTGAACAAGTTGTTAATTTTATTATGCCAATTATTAAACAATAAATTACATATGAGCTCATATAATTTAACCCATCTTAAAGAACTTGAATCTGAAGCTATTTTTATTCTAAGAGAAGTTGCTGCTCAATTTGAAAAACCTGTTATGCTTTTCTCTGGAGGAAAAGATTCAATAATTATGTTTCATCTTGCAAGAAAAGCATTTTATCCTTCAAAAATTCCATTTCCTTTAATGCATGTTGACACCGGTCATAATTTTCCTGAAACTATAGTTTTTAGAGATAATTTAATTAATGAAACTGGTGAAAATTTAATTGTAAAATATGTGCAAGATTCTATAGATAAAGGGACAGCAATTGAAGAAACTGGAGCAAACCCATCAAGAAACGGTTTACAAACCATAACTTTATTGGAAGGATTGGAAGAAGGGAAATATGACTGTGCCATGGGAGGTGCCAGAAGAGATGAAGAAAAAGCAAGAGCAAAAGAAAGATTCTTCTCACATCGAGATGAGTTTGGTCAATGGGACCCTAAAAATCAAAGACCTGAACTATGGAATTTGTTTAATGGAAAAAAGAAAATAGGAGAGCATTTCAGAGTTTTTCCTATTTCTAATTGGACTGAAATGGATGTTTGGCAATATATTTTACATGAAAAAATTTCTCTTCCTTCTCTTTACTTTTCTCATAAAAGAAAAGTAGTAAATAGAGATGGAGTACTTTTAGCTAAATGTAACTATATAACACTTAATGAAAATGAAAAATGGGAAGAATTAGAAGTTAGATGTAGAACAATTGGAGATATGACATGTACTGGAGTAACAAAATCAAAAGCAAATTCATTAGAGGATATTATTGAAGAAGTTGCATCTACAAGAGTTACAGAGCGTGGAGGAAGAGCTGATGATAAAAGATCTGAAGCTGCTATGGAGGACAGAAAAAAAGAAGGTTACTTTTAAAAAAATATTATGAAGAAAACTAAAGGATATTTAGATATGGAGCTGTTAAGATTTACAACAGCTGGAAGCGTAGATGATGGTAAAAGCACTTTAATTGGGAGATTACTTTATGATAGTAAAGCTATTTTTGAAGATCAAATGAATCAACTTGAAGAAACTTCGAAGCAAAGGGGTGAAGAAGGTATTAATTTAGCGCTTTTAACTGATGGATTAAGATCAGAGAGAGAACAAGGCATTACTATTGATGTAGCATACAGGTACTTTGCTACTCCTAAAAGAAAGTTTATAATTGCTGATACCCCCGGTCATATTCAATATACTAGAAATATGGTTACAGGGGCATCAACAGCAAATCTTGCAATTTTATTAGTAGATGCCAGACACGGAGTTATAGAGCAAACTAAAAGACATGCATTTATTGCTTCACTTCTTCAAATTCCTCACATTGCAGTTTGTATTAATAAAATGGATCTTGTTGACTATCAAAAAGAAAAATATGATAAAATTAAATTAGACTTTAAAAAATTTTCTTCAAGATTAGAAATAAAAGATGTTAACTTTATTCCTATTTCTGCACTCAAAGGAGATAACGTAGTAGAAAGATCAAAAAACATGGAATGGTACGAAGGGTCAACTTTAATGCACTTATTAGAAAACATTCATATTGGTTCTGATCATAATCATGTAGACTGCAGGTTCCCTATACAATATGTAATTCGCCCTCAAAGTAAAGATTATCCTGACTACAGAGGATATTCTGGAAGAATTGAAGGTGGAGTTTTTAGAAAAGGAGATGAAATTACAATTCTTCCTTCTGGTTTTTCCTCAAAAATTAAATCTATTGACACTTTTAATGGTCCGATTAAAGAAGCTTTTTCTCCAATGTCAGTATGTATGACATTAGAAGATGATATTGATATTAGTAGAGGAGATATGATAGTAAGAGAAAATAATCAGCCAAAATCAAAACAAGATATAGAATTAATGATATGTTGGATGAATTCAAAAAATATGATAATGAGGGGAAAATACACAATTAGACATACAACTCAAACAGCAAGATGCATAGTAAAAGATGTTAAGTACAAAATTGATATAAATACCCTACATAGAAATGAAAGTGATAAGGCTATTGGATTAAATGATATAGGAAGAATTTCTATTCGAACTACAAAACCTTTATTTGTTGATGATTACAGAAGAAACAGAAATACTGGAAGTATCATTCTTGTTGATGAAGCTAGTAACGAAACTGTTGCTGCAGGAATGATAATTTAATTTAAGATAAACTATTATTAAAATTTGTCTAACTAGTATTAGTTCAATGTAAAATTAATTGGAATTGTATAAATAACCTTTGCTGGCTCACCTCGCTGTAATCCAGGCTTATATTGCGGTAATGACCTAATAACTCTCAAAGCTTCTTTATCCAAACTTTTATCTACCCCTCTTACAACTTTTACATCTGTTACATTTCCTTTTTTATCTACCATAAATTGAACATAAACTTTACCTGTAATATTGTATTCTTTTGCAATTGGAGGATACTTAATTGATTTTGTAATATATGCAAAAAGACCATCTTCTCCGCAATATTGCTTTTTATTGTAAGTTATACATGGAAATACAGGCATTTCTTCAACAACAAGAAAAGGATCAGGGTTTGACTCTTCCTCTATATAATCATCTTCCTCGTCATCTGCATCTATAGCCAATGGTTCATCCTCTACTTCTACATCATCTTCAACAACCTCAATAACTTCTGGAGGAGGAGGAGGTGGCGGAGGTGGCGGAGGTGGCGGAGGTGGTTCTTCAAGTTGTTGTGTTATATCAACCTCACTATCTTCTAAAACAACTTCTTCCTTGTCTCCCTCTTGCTTAATTTCTTCTTTAGTTTCCCATTTAAATGCTGCAAGAACTATTAGTAAACTTATAACTAGACCTATTTGCAAGAAAAGTCCTTTTTTATTTTCTAAACTTACTTCTGGATTTTTTTTTGGCTTCATAATTTTATTTAACTAAATCTTGATATGCATCAGCATTCAATAATGTGCTTAATTCATTAGTGTCTATAACATTTATTTTAACAATCCATCCATCCCCATATGGATCTGAATTTATAAGTTCTGGATTATCATCTAATAATTTATTGTATTCTAAAACCTCTCCACTGACAGGCATAAATAAATCAGAAACTGTTTTAACTGCCTCTATAGAACCAAAGACTTCCTCCTTATCTAAAATTTCTCCCACAGTATCTAAGTCCAAAAATACAATGTCTCCTAATTCAGATTGAGCGAATTCAGTGATACCAATAAATGCAACACTATCTTCTATTTTAAGCCACTCATGGTCCTTTGTATATTTTAGTTCAGTTGGAAAGTGCATATTTTTTTTTGTCAAAAATACATTTTTTTATTAGTCAACAATTATCCTGCTAAAGTAAATCTTAAACTAAATCCTAAATTTGTAATTGAACTAGGGAAAGTCGTTGAGATAAAAGGATTTGTAATTACTCTGTCATAAAAAGCTTTAATATTTAACCTTTGATTAACCACATAATCTGCAGAAAACTTAATTTTTATTAATTTTTGTCCCATTGTTATTTGTTCAACATCTTCAATAATTTTTCTAATAACAGTTTTATTACTCATAAGATTAAAGTCTAATTTTAAATCTAAGTCACTAGATATTTTCTTTCCTCTTCCACCTGAAAATATACTAAACTCAACATCTTTTACACGATATCCAATTCCAACAACATACTCTTGCGTTCCTGTCTCTGTTAGCTGACTGTTTGCTAATGATAATGCCAAAATACGTGATTTCTTAACTTCAAACTTAGTCAACAAACTATTTTTCCAAGTCATATCAATTTTAAATAATGGGCTAAATTGCTCATTGATAGTTACTTGTGAAATTTCTTTTTCCACATGATAACTCATATTATTTAAATTTATTTCATTACCTTCAAAAAAATTTAAATTGTTTTGAAAAGACCCAACCGTATATGTTGAACGATATGCATGACCAATATTGAATTGCTTAAATCTTTTTTTAATATATGGAATCTTTAGTAAACCATCATAAGTAATTCTCCAGTTTGGTAATGGAATTGAAGGGAAAGCTGTTAATTTGGAATTGGATGGTTTGCCTCCACTATAAGCAGCCAAAAAAGCAGGTATTAGAACATCCTGTGAAGTAGCTCCATAGCCACCGATCAAAGTTTTTACAGAATCACCTGGCTCAGTGATATATTCCGTTGGGAAACCAGTTATTGGGTCAATCAACTGTCCACTAAAATTAGGATTATTTGTTGCTAATTGTCGTGCAATATTGTCTCTATATTCTCTAAAATTATTAAAAATTTCTGATTCACCATCTTCATTATCAACTTTGAAGGCTGTTTTCAAAGAAATAAATGAAATACTAAAACTACCCGTTTCTGTTGGCGTAAAAGAATTAAAGAAATTTATATCTTCATCCCATCTAAAATACTCACTGTAATTGTTAGATGATGTTTTGTTAGCTGTTACTTCTATACGAAACTGTTTAATAGGCTCAACAGTACTTCTCAAAGTAATATTCTTAGTATAATTTGTCTTATACATTGTATTTAATGCAGAATTTGTGGATAACCAGCCGTTAGAACCTGCTATTGATCTAATATCTTTTTGACTTCCAAATGCAAATGCAAGTCCTGGGGATAATTGCTGCCAATCTTGACCTAAAAATTTAGACTGATACTTATAACCTGGTAATAATGTCCCTTGGTTGACCGAGTAGTTGACTGAAATATTCTTAACACCTAAAATAAAGCGAGTAAGATGATTAAAAAATTTAAATGTTTGCCTGTCTTCATCTTTATTTCCTAACTTTTCATCTTTATTTCTAACATTACTTCTTCGATTGGTACTATTTTGATTAAGTTTCTTAAAGAAAGGTACTTTGTTGTATAAGGTTGTTAGGTTAATTTGACCATTATACTGTTTAGTATTTGAATTTTGTATAGTATTTCCTAAACTTGAAACTGCTGGCAATGCCGCCATCCAATCATAATTAGCATTATATCTCATATTTAGTGAAGCAAAATTGAAAATTGGGATTTTGTTTAAAGGCACTTGGTAATTTAAACCAAATTTTTGATGATAATTTGTAATTCTACCAAAATCCCATACATTATTCCAAATAGAATCAATTTTCTGTTGGTAATATGGATCTGTTTTATCAATTTTTCCCTGTGGCTCATCAATATTTGCTTTTTGATTTACTGAAAAATTTAACTTTAATGTTCTCATTAAATCATACTTTAATTCATATGATCTGTTCCAATTAAAAAACTTATTATAAGTTGGAGTTATTATCATATTTGAGTTACTTAAATTTCTCAGCTTTGTCTCATTATAGTTTCTGTCAATATCTGTTCTAAAAGAAAATGATTTGGGCATGGTATTAAAATTAAAGTCTTTTATAAGTCTAAAATATGGTGAATTAGGAAACTTAATTTTAGCGAAAGGTTTTATATTTTTAGGCTGAGTATTAAAATTATAGGTAATTGCTCCTTTATAATTAATCGTTCTATTATATTCCGTGTTTATATTTCGTATATATATTTCATTTTTGGAGTATGAAATAGTAAAGTTTTCAATATCATAGATTTGTGATTTTTTAATTTTCTCTCCTTTTTTTTGAATTTTTGTTTTTCTAACATTAGTAAAATTTATACTTTTTCTTTGAACATAATCTTGAACTATATTTTTTAAAGAATCTTTTTGCGCAGTACTTGGTAATATTTCTAATGATTCTTGTAACAAGATATCTGGATCAAGAGGATTATACTGAGGGTTTTTTATAGATTCGGATCTACCAATATACATTGGTATTTTGATTCCATAATCGTCTGAAAAAAATTTTCCTAGATTAAATGTGGACGCAAAATCATATTGATAAAAATTATTTTTTTGTCTTTCATTTACTTTTTTTTCTATAGACCCAAAACCAATAGTACTCATATTTCCTGACAATGTAATATTTGCAAAATCTGCCAATCTAGTAGTTACTCTACTATTAAGAGCCCACCCTCCTTGCTCATCAAATTCTGTTAATCTCAATTCGTTCACCCAAATTTGTCCACACTTAGATAAACCATCATCTAAATCATTTAATAATTTCTTTTTAGGGTTTCTTATACCGATCATTATCGTCTTCACTTGAGCTAAATTCGGATTACCAACAACCGTAACTTTTCCTCCATTTATATTTTTAATGAAAGGAGTATTGATACTATTATCATTAGAATTTCTTTCTTTCTTTGCATCTTGAAGAATAGAAAATGCAATATCTATTTCATTTTGAGAAGGCCATATTTCATTAGCACTTGATGCACCATGGGGAGTAGCTATTAATGGAATTTCATACTCATAATAATTAGATGTGAAATCAGTCCCCAATCTTAAAAAGCATGATAAATCTCCATCACTTAAATTATCTTCTTCACCTTCAGCGTGAACAAACATTTTGATTCTTTTATAAGTTCGCAAATCAATTTCTGTTGTTTTATATGCTGCTCTTGAATCTCCATCATTTAAATTGCAAACTTTTAACACCAAAGATTGTTCATTTTGCTGTCTTTGAGTTGTTGTTGTATTATCCAATTCTTGAACAATACCAGGAGGTAGAACATAGTTTATTGGGTTCCTATTTCCATTTTCCTCAATATTTACAGCAGAAACATCAAAACTAGTGAGATTATCTTCGTCTATTGGTATATACTCAGAAGGTTCTGCTAAAGAAAAATTATATCTTCTCCACTCTCCTCGAATTAACTCAAATGTTGCAAAACGACATACAATAGGTTGAACAAAATCAGTTAATACTAATCTCATAAATCTTATAGATTTAAAATCTCTAATACCTCCAAAAGTATTATCAGGCTGATATACAGGTACTCTAAACTGATACCACTTAATGCTTCTATTACTGCCATTTTCTGTTTTTACAGTGGTTTCTAAAATATCCGAAATATAATTTTGACCTACAATCATTTGTTGTGGATCGAGTCTAATTTTATATTGGAAATAACTTTCTGTTTCACTAAGAGTTTGGTCTCCATTTAAATCTTCTGAATTTGGCTGAGAAGTGGCTGCCGTTGGATAATTTTCAGGTGAATTTTCTGTAGTTACAGAATTCCCATCCATATTATTAAAATCTTTATACCTGTTTAAAATACTAGTAGATTGATTATCAAAGTCACTGCCTCTAAAATAATGAAAGTCATCAGCTGAAGGGTCTAGTATCGCATTTTGATATGCTTGAGAGCTACTTCCATAAATAGATAATAACTGATTAATATATACCGAATCAAAAAATAATTTTTCATCATCTGTATTTAAACCGTCTAAACCAACATCTTGAAATTGTCTAGAAGTTGGATCATTATCAAATGCGTTAACAATAGAAAAATTAGTCGGTATTCTTCCCCAAGAGGACGTGTCAACATCTTCAACTAATGATGACGTTGGTAATCCATTTTCAAAACTTTTATACCCGTCTTTTAAAACATCTTCAGAAATATTTCCTAAGTGCAAATACATATCACCTCCCGAATGATTAATCAATCCATCTTCTTCGTTAAAAGGGTCCATCATCCAAAATTCCACAAATTCAATGTTTGAAGCTTCAAAATCATTAGTTTCTAATTTACGCATTATCCCTCCCCATGAATTTTGTGGATTAATTAATAACCCATCTGCATTAATACCATTTATATTATAATTGTAAGGCCCTCTTTCCTGTGGGTAGAAAGCAAGATCTAAAACAGAAAGATTTGTGATCTGACTTCCAAGGTTTGGATCCTTATTTGGAAAAACTTCAGTTTCTAAAACCTCTCTTGTATAGTGATATGATTGCTGAGAAATTGTGTTTCCATTTGCCAGATTTAAATTTTGATTTACATTAGGAGGTGTAATAGATGTATTTCTAAAAAATAATGGGTCAATTGTATACCATGCTAATTTAGCCCTATGAAATCCAGATAAGAGGTCATTATTTAAACTTGCATTTAAAAAAATATCTTCTTGAAACATTGGAATACTTGATAACTTCCAAGCCCCCATATTTTTAATATCAATTGAAGTTCTACTTGCCTCAAAATCATCAATATAAGATACTCCCTCTTCACCAACAGCTCTATGATGACCAGGTATTAAATGTGCAAATTCACCTGTTGCAATTATTCTTGATTTTTCTTTGGTTTCAATGAAAGGTAATTTATCTATTAGTGTTGTTAATAACGGAACCTCTTTTTGATAATTCAAATCAAACCCCCATATTGTATTTGAAATTGGCTCTTGCCCTGAGTTAATCTTCTGAGTATAAGGTCTTTCACTTAATCTTAGCATCGTTGCTCCCAATAAAAGATCATCATTGATTTCATAATCTGCATGAATACCTACTAAAGTTTTATTTTGAATACCAAACATTGAATTATTTTCTAAAGAAATTTTAATTGGCACGCCAGAACTTAGAATTCCATCATTAATAATTGTAACTCTACCAAGCATATAATCTACTGTATAATCTTGGTTTTCTACTAACTTTTGTGAGCCAGCAGTAACTGTAACAGAACCAGCAGGAATATTCATAGCATTTAGCCTAATTTCTGCCCCTGAAGATGATTCAAAAGTCCCTTTTAATCTAAATTTGTTTTTTTCTGGAAATTGTTGCGCAACGGTTAAAGTAGAATCATATAAAATTTGATAAGAATATTTATCAGCAAGTGTAGAATTATTAAATTGTTGAGCTAAATAATTACCAAAAGGTTCTCTAACAGGAAAAATAATTCTTCCATTTGATGACTTCGCAGTTATTCCTTCAATAAAATCAAAAACACCATCCGACCCTTTATCGATTTGCTGATTTAACTCGTCGAGATTTAAAAGTTTTATTAATGGTATTCCATGTATATTGGGCTCATCTTTTTCACTTAGATAATTAGTTATTGCTCCAGACTCTTCAGAGTTTTCATAAACAACATCCAAAATAAAACCATCTCTACTCATTTGATATGCGCCAATTGCATAAATATTCTTCATCATTAAATCCCAATTAGGTAAACTTGGAGTAAAGTTTGTTCCTTTTAGCAGCTTTAATACTAATGCATCTGGTGCAGTAGGTCCTGTTGATGTCAACTCTCCTACTTGAAATGTTTGACTACCTATAGTATATTCAAATGCAACTGCTAATACCTCATCATTATTTAAGGCTTGATTTAGTGAAATATATCCTAATTGACTATTAAATGAAAACTCTGAAGAAGATAGTTTTCTTGCTCTTTCTAATTTTTCAAAATCAATTCCATTATTTAAAGAAGTTACTGATAAATTATTATTAACATCATTAAAATTACGAACAGAAAAACTTGAATTGTTAGTGATTTTATCAAATAAATTATTTGCAGTATTATTATCTGGGAAAACCCCATTATTAGAATTAATAAAATTATTATTAAAAATATTATCTGTGGTTTCAGCTAAATCTAAAAAGGCAACAATATTTCTAGTATCATTTGTTGTACCAGTTTTATTAGTCACCCAAACTTCGATTTTTGTAATGTTGACAGGTGAATTAATAAAAGGAAGATTGCTTAAACTATTATCATATTGATCTTTAAAATAATGTGCTAAAAAATAATGTTTATTTGCTTCGTATTGATCAGCATAAATATCAAATTCTGATGTCTGTGCCCCACCGCTTACTTCTATTTCAGATTTAGTACTTTTTTGTTGAGATAAAATTCCTGTAATAGTTGTTTTACCGAATTGAAGTTGTGTTTTAAATCCAAATAATGATTGACTTCCAGTAATTAACGTCCCATTAAGAGGTAAGCTAACATTTCCTATTTCGATTTTTTTGATTATTTCATCTTCATGACCTGTATACTCAACTTTCATTTGATTTTCAAAATCAAAAGTTGTTTCTGTATTAAAATTAGCTGTCACTTTTAGTTTTTCTCCAATTTTCCCAATTACATTCATTTGTATTTTTTCTTGAAAATCAAAGGATACTGTCTTTCTTTGTTCTTCAGGAAGTGCAGGATTATCAATTCTATTAATTTTTAATCCAAAGATTAGTTCGGAAGATCCCTGGGGTCTAATGTCAACTGAATTTCCTCCAAATACTCTATCAAAAGATTTGCCTGGAATATATAATTTTGGTAAGCCTAGCGCTGATGTTGAATTTCCAATTCTCTGTTTAGAACGCATTTTCCAATAATCACTAATTAAAATAGAGTTATTATACTCTTGATATTCAGAAAAAGAAAATATGCTTGGATTTCCAAAATTTAATTTACCAAAACGATCTTGCTTGGTATAAGTATTTGTTATGGGATCATATGTAAATACAGAACTAAAATTTGATGGGAAAGGCAAAAAAGTAGTATTTTTCGTTTCAGATTGTGCAAATAATTGACAATTAGAAATTACTATTATAGCTAGTAAAAATATTATATTGAATTCTCTCTGTTTCAATTTAAATAGTTAATTACATCTGGCTTAATGCAGTTTTAACTAATTTTTCTACACTAATTATATCAGGATTAGATTTTAAAACTTTATCAATTTTTACTTCTGCCCCTTTTTTAGAAAAACCTAAAGCCAACAATGCAGATAACGCTTCATCTTTAATAGTATTGTCTATTTTGTCAAATAATAAATCTGCTGTAGGCATACCTTTTGAAATTTTATCTTTTAAATCAATTATTATCCTTTGGGCAGTTTTTGCTCCAATTCCCTTAACACTTTCAATAGCTTTAACATCAGCCATAGTAATATGCTGAATAATTTCATTAGAACTATAAGTAGATAAAATTACTTGTGCTGTACTAGGACCAACACCAGAAACAGAAATTAACTGTCGAAATAAAAATCTTTCATTTTCTTCAAAAAAACCAAATAGTGTATGAGAATCTTCCTTGATAGAAAGGTGAGTAAATAGCTTACATAACTCTTCATTAATAGAAGAGTATGTTTGTAATGAAATTTTTATTTCATAACCAACACCATTAACATCAATAACAACATGTGTAGGTGTTTTTTCAATTAGTTTTCCATGTATATGCGTAATCACGTATTTATTTTTTTAAAGTTATTAAATGCAAATTTAAGTAATTGAATAAATTTATTTCAAAAAAAAAGCCCTACTAATTTAATGTAGGGCTAAAAATTAATTTATTTAAGTTCTATTTTTTAACTATTTTTTTCATTTTAACAACTACATTGTCAATAACAATACTACCAAAATAAATACCATTTGGCAAATCACTAATATCAATTTTGTTAAATGAATTTGCTTGTATTTTTTGCGTCTTCACTTGATTCCCCAAAACATCTACTAATACTAAAGTTGATAATTTATTTAAATAATAATCAAATTTAACGAAATTATTTGTGGGGTTGGGGTAAAAATCAGACATAACTATTGGACTTATATCAGAAATTGTTGTAGCGGGACCATGATATGTAATAAAAATACAACTTCTATCCAATGTGTCAGCGTCAGGAAAAAAACAGTATTCTACCACTGCTTGTCCTTGGTCATCACAATATGCATCAAAATATCCTCCAAATGAAACATCATCAGATTGATTAGATGATAAGGTTAAGAATTCTGTAGAAAGCATGGTGCCAACCCCATAACAATTACCCCCCCAGCAAAAATAATTATCAGCTCCTGGAGTTTCATACACAATTCGTTTTTCACAAAGAATATTATGTTCTTTATTAGAAATATTTTTTATAGTTAAATACGAATTTGTTTGCAAACATGGGTCTAAAGTATCAAAACCACTTAATGTAGTGTAATTATACATTATCGAATTTGACCCAACAATATTGATACTTTGAGCATTTACTCCAAAACAAAAAGCAACAAAGAGAATTATGATAGAATATATTTTCATACTTATTTTTTTCACAAATATACTAAATTTATGCTAGTCTATTATCAAGCTCTTTTTATGTAAATCTTTAAATTTTTAAAGGGATTTTTATATATTTGTAATCTTAATCAATAATTAAACGAATAAAAATGAAAAAAGTTCTACTTCTTGCTTTTGTTGCTGTATTTACTATCAACAATGCATTTGCTCAACTTCCTGATGGTTCTGTTGCACCAGATTTTACACTAACAGATCTTAACGGGACAACACATAATTTATATAGTCTTCTTGATGATGGATATACTGTATTTTTAGATTTTTCAGCAGTTTGGTGTCCACCATGTTGGAGTTTCCATCAAGGGGGAACATTGGAAGACTTATACGAAAATCATGGCCCTGCTGGATATCCAGGTGTTAGCCCTAATACTTCAGATGATGTTATGGTTTTTTATATTGAAGGAGATGGTAATACAGCTCAAAATTTAGCAGGAACTGGAGGAAACACTCAAGGAGATTGGATTACAGGGACTCTATATCCAATCATTTGTACAGACGGGACAGTAAACAATACTCAAGTATCATCAGATTATCAAATTGGTTATTGGCCGACGATTTATATGGTTTGTCCAAATAGAATAATTACTGAAACTGGTCAGAGTGGAACCAATTATGGAGCTATAAGTTCATGCCCTCCCCCTGCATCTTATGATAATGATGCAAGCACATTTGACTACAGTGGAGAAACACTTACATGTGAAGGAGATTTAACTCCAGAAATCACAGTACAAAACTATGGACTTGTTCCTTTAACTAATATGAATATTGATGTTACTGTTAATGGGAATGTAGCTTCATCTACACCGTGGACTGGTAATTTAGCAACGTATGCAACAACAAATGTTACATTACCTGCATTAAATGGTCTTGCAAATAATGATATGGTTACTATCAATGTAACACAACCCAACGGTGTTACTGATGCTAACACGAGTAATAATGCAACTTCATTTTATGTTACAACTGCAACGTCTAACACTGATCTTAATATTACTGTTCAAATTGTAACAGATGCCTATGGTTCAGAAACTACTTGGGATATCAAAGATGATAATGGTATGGTTGTTCTTTCTGGCGGACCTTACAACAATTTAACTGCAGCAGGGACAACAACGCAACCAGCCGTTACAGGAACACTAGCTGCACAAACATGTCACACATTTACTATTTATGACTCTTATGGTGACGGAATAAATGCTGGATATGGAACAGGTTCTTTTATGGTTACTGATGCAAACGGAACTGTTTTAGCTATGGGAGGGCAATTTACTGACGAGGATGGAGATGCATTTAAAACAGGAGACGCAATTGTTCAAAATATAAATGATGTTTCCAATAGCATATCAATATATCCTAATCCTACTAAAGATGTTTTAATAATAAATGGAATATTTAATTCTGTGAATATTTATGACGTGTCTGGAAAATTAGTATTAACTTCGGAATACAATAACAACATTAATGTTTCTTCACTAGCAGATGGATTATACATGCTAGAAATTAATACTTCAAGTGGAGTTAAAACAGAAAAAATAACAATTACCAAATAATTTTTTTTAATTACATTAAAGAAAACCCTGTCCTTTATGGACAGGGTTTTTTTCTTTTTTCAAAAATAATAGCTCTTAAATATTTCAATTATATTTGTAAATTAAAAAATTAAAATGAAAAAAATATTATTTGTATTTGTAGTTTTTATTCTAAACTTAAACATAAGCTTTGGGCAAGAGAGAGAATTACCAAACATAAATGTCAAAACATTATCAGGTAAAAAATTTAACATTTCTAATCTTCAAAATAATGGGAATCCAATTGTAATATCTTTTTGGGCAACTTGGTGCAAACCTTGTAAAAAAGAGTTAAATAACATAGCAGAAATATATAATGAATGGCAAGATGAAACCGGAGTAAAAATAGTTGCAATATCAATTGATGATAGCAGATCAAAAGCAAAAGTTGCTCCATATGTTAATTCATCTGATTGGGAGTATGAAGTTTATTTAGATCAAAATGGAGACTTAAAAAGAGCTATGGGAGTATCTTCAATTCCTCATACTTTTTTGTTGAATAAAAACAATGAAATAGTATGGCAACACAAAGGATATGTAGACGGTGATGAATACAAGCTGTTGAAAGAAATAAAAAAATTACAAAATAAATGAACAAAATACTGACTATAGTATTAATTATTCAAGTATTAAGTTACGTTAGTTTTGCTCAACAAATATCTGGTGACTTTAATTTAAACACGCAATCATACCAAGAAGATTTAAAAATTGGAGCTGTTGCTGCTGAAGAAGTTATTTTAAATAATGCCTACTTAAATCTTAATTTTACTAAAGGTGATTTTACTACTGGCATAAGATATGAAAGCTATTTAAATGCTCTAGCTGATTATGATCCAGAGTTTAGAGGAAATGGAATCATTTATAGATACGCGATTTATCAAGCAAACAATCTTGAAATTACTGCAGGTAATTACTATGAACAACTTGGAAGTGGTCTTATATTTAGAGCATATGAAGATAAAGGGCTTGGGATAGATAATGCTATGGATGGTTTTAGATTAAAATATCAACCTTTTAATGGTTTATACTTAAAATCATTTATTGGAAAAAGTCGTACACATTTTACTTACTCTGAAGGAATTTTTAGAGGAGCTGATGCAGAAATTAATATAAATGATCTAACAAATTTAGACATCAATACAAATATTAACTTAGGAGGAAGCTTTGTAAGTAGATATCAAGAAAGAAGTAATCTGTTATTTAATTTACCACAAAATGTTAGTGCATACTCAGCAAGAATTGATCTTATTAATGGGGGGTGGAACTACAATTTTGAGTATGCCTATAAAATAAATGATCCCGGAAATTCATTATCTTCTGAAAATATGAATTATGCTTCAGGAAATGGATTTATTCAAAATATCACGTACTCACAAAGAGGATTTGGAGTTTCAGCTGAAATACACAGAGTAGATAATATGACTTTTAAATCTGATAGAGATAAAGATGGACAAGCTTATCTTATCAATTATATTCCAACATTAACTAAGCCGCATACATATACTCTATTAGCATTATATCCATGTGCTACTCAATCTGAGGGAGAATTTGGCATGCAATTTGATGTTTTTTATAAATTAAAAAAGAATACTTTTTTAGGAGGAAAATATGGTGCTAAAATAAACTTAAATTATTCTAGAATTAACGGTTTAAATGGTGGTAATTCTTTTTTAAATGATAATCAAGAACACAAACCAATGCTATTCAGCATCAAAGGTGAAGAGCTATATTTTGAAGATATTAACCTAGAAGTAAATAAAAAAATTAACTCTAAACTAAATACAAATTTTGTATTTGCTAATCAAACATACAATAAAGACTTTTTAGAAGGACACGTTCCGGGAGATTATGGTGTACTAAACTCTACAATTTTTGTTGGAGACGTAAGTTACAAAATAAAAAAAGGACACACTTTAAGAATGGAATTGCAAACTTTATTCTCTAGCCAGCTAAAGAACTATAATGATGAAGATTGTGATTGTAGCGGTTATGAAAATGGAATGGAAGAACCTGCTGAAGGAGATTGGAGTATGGCTTTAATTGAGTATACCATCTCTCCAAATTGGTTCTTTACTGTTCAAGACATGTATAATCATGGGCATGAATTATCCGAAAAACAATTACACTATGTTAATGTAGCCTTAGGTTTTCTAAAAGGTGCTAATCGATTTGAAATCGGGTATGGTAAAAAAAGAGAAGGGATTTTCTGTGTTGGTGGAGTTTGCAAAACAGTACCTTCATCTAATGGATTCAGTTTAAACATCTCATCAAGCTTTTAAAAAAATGAATAAATATTTTATATTAATTTTCGGACTGCTACTATATTTTTCTTCTTGTGATATAGTTGAAACACCATATATGAATAATGAAAATGTTAACCCCATAGATACAAATTCAAATAATTATGTTAAAAAAGTATTAATTGAGGATTTTACTGGTCATTTATGCCCAAATTGTCCGCAAGCAGCTAATGAAATTGATGCAATACATAATATTTATGGAGATCAAATAATAGCAATTGCAATTCATGTAACAAAATCATTTGCAAGACCATACCCTGCTAGCCAAGCTCCAAGTTTTCAATACGATTTTCGAACTATTTGGGGAGACGATTTAGATAATTTTTTTGACATTTCTTCTGCCGGACTACCTAGAGGGATGATAAATCGAATGGGCTATCCTAACAATCACAAGCTCGGTAAAGATGAATGGGCTAATGCGGTTACAAATGAATTAAATAAAGAAATTGATTTTGGAATAATTATTAATTCAAACAATAATAACATCAATGTTACAACCGAAATTTTAAATAATATTTCCGGCTCATATAATTTGGTTGTTTGTTTAACTGAAAATGGAATAATTAATTGGCAAAAAGATGGTACTGAAAATATTGAAGACTATGAACATAATCATATTCTTAGAAGTGTTTTAATTGATGAATCTATAAGCAATAATACTAGCTTAGAAATAGGACAAGAAATTCAAAAAAATATATCATATAATCTAACATCCCTAGAACAGTTTAACATTGATTACTCTGCAAATACAGCAGAGCTAGGAAATGGCAATGCAGGTAACTGGAATGCTGAAAATATGTCAATTGTTGCATATATTTATGATACTAACACAAAAGAAATTGTTCAAGCAGAACAAGAAAATTTAAACAATTAATACATGAAAAAAATAAAGCTTATAATACTAATAATAATTTGTTATACTTCAGCTTATTCTCAAACAACAAATATTTTACAGAATAATTTAAATCAAGGTGAAAAACTTATAGAGGCATACTTCACTCCTATGGCTGAGACATTTGGAGCTGGATTAAATAATGCATGGTATAATACTGCAAAACCGCATAGTATACTTGGTTTTGATGTGACATTTAGTCTAAATACAATTATAATTCCAAATTCCGCAGAAAATTTTATGATTGGAGATAATTTTAATGGAGTGTTCACTTCTTCCGAAGAAGATGCATCAACTATCTTTGGAAGTATGAGCTCTACAAATATGAATTATAATCCTGATAACAACCTACCTTCTAGCTCATTTAGCATGCCTGGAGGGCTCAAAACACCAATACTTCCTCTACCTATGGTGCAAGCAGGAATTGGCGTTTTTAAAAAAACATCAATAGACATAAGATATATGCCTATGTTAAATGTTGGAGATAATATTAATGTAAATCTATATGGAATTGGAGCAAAGCATGATTTATTGCAATGGATTCCTGCTATTGGCAATGCCATTCCGATGAGCCTTTCGTTTCAAGCTGGATATACTGACTTAAATACAGAATTAAAAGTAGCTGGTCAAGAAGTAGCTCTTAACACAAAAGCAACTACATTTAATCTTATAGCTTCTAAAAAAATATTAATGATAACTGGTTATGCTGGAATAGGCTACAACTACTCAAATACAACTTTTTCTGCTAACCCTAATTTTGATTTAAATGGATTATCATTTGATCAAGAATTAGATATTTCTTTTGAATCTAAGAAAAATTTAAGAACAAACATTGGAATAAGATTAAATATAGCATTAATGACTATTCACGCAGATTATACATTTGCTGATTATCCTACAGCTACCATTGGAGTTGGGGTAAGTCTAAGATAAAATGCTAAGAATATTTTTTATACTATTTATTACATTAACTAACAATATAGTTAGTAATAGCCAAAATTTTGGTGGAGGAATAATCTTGGGTGTAAATACTTCACAAGTTGGGGGAGATGATTTATCAGGTTTTCATAAAGCGGGTCCTATAGTTGGTATTTTTTCAAACAAATCAATAAATTCTCAAATAAATTTGCAATTTGAAATGTACTATATAAATAAGGGAAGTAATAATCAAGATATGAACAATGATCTCCATACTAATTATCTTGTCCCTGATATGACATTAAAATATATTGAAACCCCTCTAATAATACAATATTATTTCAAAAACAGATTATTACTTGAAGGCGGAATAACAGCTGCGTATTTGATAGATGGATACTATAATGATCTTTATGGAAAAATAAACAACCAAAGCAATTTTCCTTTTAAAAAATATGATGTTGGACTATTAATAGGTGTTAATTATAATTATTCAGAAAAAATATCATTTAATACTAGATTATCAAATTCTATTTTTCCAATTGGTCAAGAAGATAATTCTATTTTTGATGGAAATAATAACTATAATTCTATTAACAAAGGAAAATACAATTCTTTACTTAGTATTTCAATTTATTATCATATTATATGACAAAAAAGAAAAAAATAATTATTGCTATTACTGGAGCAAGTGGAGCAATATATGCTAAAGTTTTATTGGATAAGCTAATAATTCTAAAAAATCAAATAGAAAAAATTGGTGTAATAATGTCAGATAACGCAAAGTTTGTTTGGCAACAAGAACTTGGAAATAATAATTATAAAAATTATGATGTAGATTTTTACTCCAAAATGGATTTTATGGCTCCTTTTGCAAGTGGTTCAGCTAATTATGATACTATGATTATTTGTCCTTCATCAATGGGGACAATGGGACGTATTGCACAAGGGATAAGCAATGATCTCACAACTAGAGCTGCAGATGTTATTCTAAAAGAAAGAAGAAAATTAATTATTGTAGCAAGGGAAACACCACTAAACCTAATACATATTAATAATATGAAAACAATTACTGAAGCTGGAGGTATTATCTGCCCAGCAACTCCATCGTTTTATAGTCATCCTAAAACATTTGAGGAGTTGTCAAGTACAGTGATTGACAGAGTTATTACACTAGCTAGCATTGACTATAAATCATATAGTTGGAACGAATAACAATAAATCAGTATTTTTTTTGTTAATATTATTATAAAACAAAAAAATGCTAGATTTAAGTAAAAAAATTCTCGAAAAAGTAAGTTTTGATAAAAATCTATTTAAAAAAGAACTTTATAAAAGTGTTGGATGGATAAATAAAAAGGAAATAATTGCATTAAAAGTCTGGGCACTAACCTCATTTTCACAATATAAAAAGACTATAATTGAAGTTTTCGATCAAATAAATTAAAATAAATTGCCTTGATCAGAAGGCTTAATCTTGCCTAAATGTTTAAATGCTTTTTCAGTTGCTTGCCTACCCCTTGGGGTACGCATTAAATATCCTTCCATAATAAGAAAAGGCTCATATACTTCCTCTATAGTTCCTGCTTGTTCTGCAACAGCTGTCGCAATTGTATTTAAACCAACGGGGCCTCCTTTAAATTTTTCTACAATTGTAGATAAAATTCTATTATCCATTTCATCCAGACCATGCTCATCTACATTTAGTGCATCTAAAGAGTACTGTGTTATTTTTTTATCAATACTTCCATCTCCTTTAATCTGAGCAAAATCCCTAACTCGACGAAGTAATGAATTTGCTATTCTTGGTGTCCCGCGACTTCTTCTAGCTATTTCTGATGCAGCATCTTCTGATATTGATATATCTATAATACTAGATGACCTTTTAACTATATTAGTCAATAAATCTAACTTATAATATTCTAATCTTGAATTTATTCCAAATCTAGCTCTTAAAGGAGATGTAAGTAGTCCAGAACGAGTAGTAGCACCAATTAAAGTAAAAGGATTGATCTTTATTTGAACAGAACGAGCATTAGGTCCTGACTCAATCATTATATCAATTTGATAATCTTCCATCGCTGAATATAGATACTCTTCAACAATAGGGTTTAACCTATGTATTTCATCAATAAATAATACATCTCTATCTTCTAAATTAGTTAATAAACCTGCTAAGTCTCCAGGCTTATCTAAAACAGGACCAGATGTTACCTTAATATCGACATCTAGCTCATTAGCAATAATGTTTGCTAAAGTTGTTTTACCTAAGCCTGGGGGACCATGTAATAAAACGTGATCCAAAGCCTCTTCTCTTTTTTTTGCGGCGGAAATAAAAACATCTAAATTTTCAACAATTTGATCTTGGCCTTCAAAATCAATGAATTTTTTTGGACGTAAAACTTTTTCAAGTTCGATATCCTCATTAATATTATTGTTTTCTATTTCAGAATCGTCATTCATATTAACAAAAATACATATAAAAAAGGTCAGAATATTCTGACCCATTAAAATATATTAACAAAAATTAAGTGTGTAAATGTTTTGACTCGTCTAAGAATGGATGATTCTTAGGCTCTAATGGTTGTTTTGTTAAACTATTTAACGTTAAAAAGATTAATAATCCAGCAAAGCCTAAACCAATTCCTATTTCTGTAAAACCAATATGTCCATGTTTATTTAAAGTTCCAGGTGTAACTAATAAATAGGAGTTTAACCAATGACCAATTAAAATTACAGCACTAACAAAAACGAGTCTTTTGTGATTTCTTTTAGCGTCCCTACTCATTAATAAAATTATTGGAAAAAGAAAATTGATTGCCATACTAAACCAAAATAAAAATCTATAATTTTTTACATCAATACGAGCAGTAAAATAAGCAACTTCTTCTGGAATATTTGCATACCATATTAACATAAACTGTGAGAACCACATATAAGTCCACACCAAAGAAAAAGCAAAAATAAACTTACCTAGATCATGTATATGACTATTATTTACATGCTGCAAATATCCTTTGTTTTTAAGATATAAGGTTACTAAATAAACGGTAGTAAATCCTATCGCACACCATTCTGCAAAAACATACCATCCAAAAAGTGTAGAAAACCAATGGGTATCAATAGACATAATCCAATCCCATGCTGCCATAGAGCCAGTAACAGCAAAAAACACCATAAACCATGCAGAAGAGCTAACAGCTTTAGAATGAATAGATGTACCTCCTAATTTATCTTCAAGAATAGATAAAGACCTTAGTTTCTTAGCAAAGTAATTCCATCCAAGTAAATAAATAATTGTTCTAATTATAAAGAAAGGTGCGTTGAGATAAGCTTCTTTTCCAGCAATAATCTCATCATAATAAGGGTACTTAGCTCCCTTAGCTCCTTCAATATTTTTAGGATCCATTATACCATCTGCTAACCAATGGTAAATATGATTACCCCAAAGATGTAAAATTGCTGTTACAGCAATTATCAACATAATAATACTAAACGCTGGTAATGCTCCCATAATCGCCTCCGGGACTCTTTTTAAAACAATTGACCATCCTGCCTCAGCAACATATTGAAGTGCCACAAAGAAAACAGCAAATAATGCAATACCTAAATAAAAATAAGTGTTAAATAGAATAGCAGGCCACGTTGTAAAATGATGTTTTGGATCTTCTTGATAATGTAAATAATCTGATACAAAACCAAATATTAACGCGACTAAACCTATAGTCATTAATATGAATGTAAATTTTCTTGCTTTATTATCAATTGTAAACATTATATTCTATTTTCCGTAATTTTGTAATTTCTCTTGTATATATAAAACAATCTTCCATCTTTCTTCTTCATTAATTTGAGATGCATGAGGTCCCATAGCATTTAACCCATAAGTAATTGCATGGTAAATATGACCTTCTTTTAATTCACTCATAGGTAAATTTGCTCGAGGTCTTATCTTTTCATTATCATTATATGCAGGTACTGCAGAATAAGCTGGATGTGTAACAGAGCCATCTCCCTCTCCATTTACACCATGACAGTGAGCGCAAAAAATACCATATAATTTTTCTCCATCTTTAAGTGTTTGTTCATTATTTGTAAATGGAAAAGCTTTAACATTACCTCCTAAATCAACTTGATATATACTATCTGGATAAGTAGATTCTTTTCCAGCTAATAAATAGCCTTCAGTTGAACCATCATAATTAAAACTAGAAATCTTACCTCTTGCAATAGTCCCTTCAACAGGCAATCCGTCATAGCCATCAATTGTATGTTCAGCATATGTTTCAATAGGTGGTGTTCTATACATGTCAGGCATATATTCATAGCCTGGTTTAGTATTATCTTGACAAGAATAACAAAAAGATATTACAACAAATAACAAAAATATTTTAAAGATTTTTTTCATAGCTATATTTCCTTTAAATTAATTTCTGTTGCTCCTGTTTTAGTAAGCATTTTTTTAACTTTTGAAACATCTCCACTAACTTCAATTTCCATTAAAAATTTATCGTCTGTTGTTCTAGGATCAGGACTAACTTCAGGGTTTCCAGGAAACAATCCACATCGAATAAAAAATGTTATTGACATTAAGTGTCCTGCAAATAAAACTGTTAACTCAAATAAAACAGGTACAAATGCAGGTAAATTATGATAAAGGGTCCAATTTGGCTTTCCTCCAATATTCATTGGCCAACTCTTATAAACACCAGATATCATAATATAATAAATAAGAGCAATACCAAATGTCAAACCAATACATCCATATATAAATGCTGTAATCGCCATTCTCGTTTCCTTTAAACCAAGTGCTTTATCCAAACCATGTACAGGGAATGGTGAATACACTTCTTTAATTGGTATTTCATTAGCTCTAATTTCCTTAACAGAAGATAATAAAACCTCTTCATCATCAAAAATCCCGTATATTGTAGTTTTCTTCATTTATAATTTTATTTTTTATATTCAGAACCTGAAGATTTAACAATAGTTTTTAACTCAGCCTGGGCAATAACAGGAAATGTTCTAGCGTACATTAAAAATAATACAAAAAAGAATCCTATTGTCCCTAGGTAAACCCCTATATCTACAAATGTAGGTGAGAACATAGTCCAAGATGACGGAAGAAAATCTCTATGTAATGATGTAACAATAATAACAAAACGCTCAAACCACATACCAATATTAACAAAAATTGATAATATAAAGGTTGCTATAAATGATTCTCTTATAGATTTAATCCAATATAATTGAGGAGTTAACACATTACAACCCATCATTAGGGCATAAGCCCACCAATAAGGACCAGTTGCTCTATTTATAAATGCATATTGCTCATACTCAACTCCAGAATACCAAGCCATAAATAATTCTGTAATATATGCTGTTCCTACTAAAGAGCCTGTTAATAGAATAATTATATTCATATAAACAACATGCTTAATAGTAATATAAGATTCTAGGTTAACCACTTTACGCATAATAATAAGTAAAGTTTCTACCATTGCAAATCCAGAAAATAATGCCCCTAAAACAAAATAAGGAGGGAATATGGTTGTATGCCAACCAGGTATAACTGATGTAGCAAAATCCATCGAGACAATAGAATGAACAGAAAATACTAAAGGAGTTGCTAATCCTGCTAGTACTAAAGAAACCTCTTCAAATCTTTGCCAATGCTTAGCTTTTCCAGTCCACCCAAAGGCTAAAAATGAATATAATTTCTTTTTCATTGGAGCAATTTTAGCACTCATTCTATCACGAAGCATAGCAAAATCAGGAATTAATCCTATATACCAAAAAACAGTAGATACTGTAAGATAAGTGGAGATTGCAAAAACATCCCACAATAGTGGAGAATTAAAATTGACCCATAAAGAACCAAACTGATTAGGAATTGGAAACACCCAATATGCAAGCCATGGTCTTCCCATATGAATAACAGGAAATAAACCAGCTTGAACAACACCAAATATTGTCATTGCTTCAGCAGATCTATTTATTGCCATTCTCCATTTTTGTCTAAAAAGTAATAGTACAGCTGAAATTAAAGTACCTGCATGACCTATACCGATCCACCAAACAAAATTAGTAATATCCCATGCCCAATTAATTGTTTTATTTAATCCCCAAGCTCCAATTCCTGTTCCTATGGTATATAATATACATAAAACACCCCATCCAAACAATACTAATGATAATGAAAATAATATCCACCAGTATTTGTTTGCTTTACCTTCAACAGGTCTAGAAACATCTCTTGTTATATCATGGTAAGATTTATTACCAAGAATTAACGGATCTCTAATCTCTGACTCTCTCTGCATTTTAAGATTTATTTCTAATTTTTGTTTGATAAAAAACTGATGGCGCTGTATTTAAGTGTTCTAATAGACTGTACATTCTTTCATCTTTTTTAAGCTTATTTACAGAATGTGTCTCATTGTTAGCATCTCCAAATACCATAGCTCCTGTTGAACATGCAGATGAACAAGCTGTTTGGACATCTTCATCTGCAACAGGTTTTCCTGTCATTTTAGCTTTTAATTTTATAGCCTGTATCATTTGAATACACATACTACACTTTTCTATAACTCCTCTAGATCTTACAACAACATCAGGGTTTAAAACCATTTTTCCATAGTCATCATTCATATTAAAATCAAACTTATCATTCTCATTGTATTTAAACCAGTTAAATCTTCTAACTTTATAAGGACAGTTGTTTGCACAGTAACGTGTACCAATACATCTATTATACGTCATATGGTTTAAGCCTTCTGCACTATGTGTAGTTGCGGCAACAGGACATACCGTTTCACATGGAGCATGATTACAATGCTGACACATAACGGGTTGAAAAACTACTTCTGGATTTGCAGAAGGGTCTTCCATTTCAGAATACATATCAAGAGTTGAAACATTTTCATCAGCTGCTTTTTCTTTAGTCATATCTGATGAAAAGTAACGATCAATTCTTAGCCAGTGCATATCCCTTGATTTTCTAATTTCCTCTTTTCCTACGACAGGCACATTATTTTCAGCGTGGCAAGCAATAACGCATGCAGCACATCCAGTACATAAAGATAAATCTATTGATTGATTCCAAAAATGACCTGTTTTGTGATCATGGTCATCCCAAAGAGTAACTTTATGAGCAGGTTGTTTCCCCTCATGTGTTAAATATTTCACCTGCTTATTACCAGAGCTTGGATCCAAAATATAATCAGCAAGAGTAGTTTCTTTAACAATATCTCTTCCCATCATTGTATGATGTAATTGAGTGGCCGCAAATTCATGCTCCCCATCAATTAATTTAATTTTTGCTTGTCCATTTCCTAGCTTAAACGCATTAAATCCTATATTATTTCCACACTTTCCTGCTGCGGTTCTTCCATATCCAATAGCCATTGACACAGTATCTTTAGCTTGTCCAGGCTGTATCATAACAGGTACATTAGTGTATGTTAATCCATTAACAGTTAAAGAAACTACACTTCCATTAAGGGCTCCATTAGAAACATTCCAATTTTTTACTCCCAACTTACGCGCAGTTGCAGCAGACATTGTTAAGTAATTATCCCAACAAGCTCTAGAGAGAGGGTCTGGTAATTCTTGAAGCCAAGGATTGTTAGACTGAGAACCATCACCCATAGATATTTTTTCAGCCATTTCAAATTCAATAAAATTAGACTTATTTATATCTTCTAAGAAACTATCAAAACCGTCTGCATTTTTATACTTTGGGGAATCAAAATCTATATTTTTTGTAAAATATCCATTATGCAATACTTTTTCCCAGTTAATATCCCAATTTTTGTTCACATAAAAGTCCTTTAAAAACTTATGATAACCTTGTGATAATCCAGTCCAAAGCATTAAGCTATCTTGAAATTGCCTCCCATTAAATAATTGCTTTATCGTTGGTTGCATTAAACTATACTGTCCAAAAGTTGGATTTGCATCGCCCCAACTCTCAAGGTAGTGGTTATCAGGTATACAGTATGTCATTTGACTAGCAGACTCATCATTATAAAGTGAGGTTGATATTTTTAAATTAACCTTTTTAAGACCTTTATCATAGTCAGCTCCATTTTGTAAAGTATATGAAGGATTTACATTATGAGTAATTAGTGCATTAATCTTTCCATTATTCATATCACTAATTAAAGTGTTTATTTCATCATCATTTCCTTGCTTTAGGTATGATGGCTTGGAAAGTGTTAACGTATTATCATAATTCTCTAAAAGGTTATTTATTGCATTTACAATAACTTGTGTTTCTATATCCTTACTATTACAAACTACTACTGAATTTCCTTTATTCTGCTTTAGTTCTTTAGCAAGCTTTATGATCCTTGGATCAGGGGAAAACGTCTGAGATTTATAAGTATAAAGCTCTTCTCCGGAAATTGGATCTTCAGTAATTATACAATTTATGAATTTATATAAATCTGATATTAGGCCTTTTTGTTCTGAGGGCTTTATTTGTAATCTTTCGCAAGCATTAGATCCCGTAAGAGTCAGTGTTGATTCTATTTGGTAATGCTTAGACATTGTTTTATTTTTTGGATTTCTTCCTTTAATATAATCCCCCTCATAGTTTGGGTGACCCCATCCTCCAATAAAGTCTGCTCCAAATGAAACAATTACTTTAGCTTTATCAAAATGATACATTGGTAATGCTCTTAAGCCAAAAGATAATTTATTGGCTTCTAAAATACCATGACTTGAAACAGAGTCTAATTGAATATGTTTTACATTTTTATATTTTGAGGAAAATAGAGAAATAAGTTCTCTAGTTGATGGACTTAAAACAGTTGGAGTTAGAATAACAATATTACCGTCTTCTTTAGATATTCTTGACAACTCATTTTTGATTTCGGAATCAAGAGTTGAATAACCTATTATATTATCATTTTTAATTGGTTCTCTAAGTCTTCCAGAATCATACAAAGATAAAACTGAAGCTTGCACTCTTGCATTGGTACATGTTTTGTTAGACTCAATCTTTATTGGTCTACCTTCTCTAGTTTTTACCAATATAGATGCATAATCATGCCCATCATACATAGTGGTAGCATAAAAATTAGCAATACCTGGAACTATTTCTTCTGGCTTGTTAACATAAGGAATAGATTTTACGACAGGCGCTTCACACGAAGCTAGTGTAGCTGCTGCAGTACTAAATCCTAAGAACTTTAAAAAATCTCTTCTAGAAGTAGAAGATGACGGCAACTTCTTATCAGATAAAAAATCATCAACAGGTATCTCTTCAACAAACTCATTTTGCTTTAATTTTTCAACTAAAGGTTTTTGATTGAGCTCAGCTAATCCTTTCCAATATGTTTTTATTTTTGTCATTATTTATACTATAAAACTCTAAATACTAGTAGTGGCATTTACCACATTCTAATCCACCTATTTTATCAACAGTTATTTTTTCTCCCTCGTACTTTACTTTTAATTTTTTATGCATTTCTTCGTAATACTCATTATCTTCCATTTTTACTTCACTACTTCTGTGACAATCAATACACCAACCCATTGTTAATTCACTATACTGATAAACCTCGTCCATTTCTTCAATTGGGCCATGACAATCCTTACATTCTAAGCCAGCAACACTAACATGTTGTGAGTGATTAAAATAAACATGATCAGGCAAGTTATGAATTCTAATCCATTCAATTGGCTTCTGGGGATATCCTTCTATATATTGACGTTTATCAGGATCCCAACCAACAGCATCATATATTTTTTGAATTTCTTCTTTACCTGAAGGACCTTCAGCAACAGCGTTATGACAATTCATACATACATTTACTGAAGGAATACCAGAATGTTTTGATGTTCTAGCAGAAGTATGACAATAATTACAATCTATTCCCTGCATTCCAGCATGTAACTTATGAGAAAAAGCAATTGGTTGTTTAGGTTGATAATTTGTTGTAACACCAATACCCATCATTGCGTCATAAAAGAACTTTAAAGCTATAATCGCTATAAATAAAAAAGAAAATAATTTATTAACGGGTTTAGTAAAAAATAACAATATTGATTGCCTAGCAGAAAAAGTTTCTTCATCTAAGCTTTCTTTAAGACTATTTTTAACAGATATTAAAATCCAAGATAAAATCAATAATGCTAAAGCCGCAAGCATTAATTGCGTGGAAGCTGCCATACCATCTTCAGCTTTTGTGACACCATCCGTATCTGCATCTGCAACAACATCTTCGACTGGGGGATTTTCTATGTAAGCCAAAAGCTTTTCATAATCTTCTGGATCATTATAATAAAATGCAGGCATTGCGACTTTATTATATTCTTCCCAAATAGCGATAGCTCGTTCATCTCCGCTCGCAATAAATTCAGATGAATTTGTAATCCATTTTACTAACCACTCTTTTTCATATTTTTCTGTAACTCCTTTTAGACCAGGACCAATGAGTCTAGCATCAGTAATCATATGACATGATGCACAATCTCTCTTAAATATTTCCTCTCCAGTTTGAGCATAGGTGTCAAACGAAGAAACAAATAATGAAACTAATAAAGAAAAAGAAATAAAATACCTAATAAAAATCATTTTTGACTATTCAATATTTTTTCGAGCCCAAATTTATAACTTTAATCTTAGAGGGAGATAAAAAAATAAGATGTTTTTGCTTAATTTATAATGAATCTAAATAGACTGAGAGTGATAGCTTAAATTTAAACTTATTTTGAAGACACCTCTACTACATCTTTAACCTGCGGGACAGCATTTTTGATTGCAACCTCAACCCCATTTTTTAATGTCATCATGCTAATACTACAACTTCTACATGCTCCAGTAAGTTCAACCTTAACTACCCAATCATCAGTTAACTCAATAAAGTTAATATTACCTCCGTCAGCTTCCAAAAAAGGCCTGATTTCTTGTAAGGCATCTTTAATCTTTTGAATAACTTCTTTGTTTTTTATTAGTGTAGACATAATTCTATTTTGTTGAACAACCCTTTGAATGAGTCAACTCAACCGCTTTTGTTGGAGCTAAATTAGTAATTCTTTTTTTAATCGATTCAAGTACATTATTTGTAACATCTGACAAATCATGAGCAATTGAAGTTGAGCCTTGTAAAAAGGCAGGCCTTCCTGCATCTGAAGCTTCTCTTACAGACTGAACCAATGGTATCTGACCTAAAAAATCTACATTCATTTCCTCAGAGAGTGCTTTACCACCATCTTTACCGAAAATATAATATTTGTTGTTTGGAAGTTCAGATGGAGTAAAATAAGCCATGTTTTCAATTACGCCAAGAACTGGAACATTAATACTATCCATCTGAAACATATTAACGCCCTTTTTTGCATCAGCAAGAGCAATATCTTGTGGTGTGGTAACGATTACTGCCCCTGTTAAGGGAATTGATTGAACTAAAGATAAATGAATATCTCCTGTACCTGGAGGTAAATCAACTATTAAATAATCTAATTCACCCCAGTATGCGTCCCATAAAAGTTGATTTAGGGCTTTTGATGCCATTGGACCTCTCCAAACAACGGCTTGCTTGCTTTCAGTAAAAAAACCAATTGACACAAGCTTAACACCATAGTTTTCTAGAGGTTTAAGTCTGGTTTTACCGTCTACCTCAACAGCACCAGGCTTAGCACCTTGCAAACCAAACATTATGTGCATGGATGGACCATAGATATCAGCGTCAACAACACCAACTTTATAGCCTAAGTCAGCAAGACTAACAGCTAAATTTGCAGTTACTGTAGACTTCCCAACACCTCCTTTCCCAGAAGCCACAGCAATAATATTTTTTACACCAGGGATTTCTTTGCCTTTAATTTCATTCTTCTGAACAGGTGTTTTAACAATAAAATTTAATTTAACTTTTAAATTATTATTAAAGAAATCATGAATTGCATTTGAACAATCATTTTCAACTCTTTTTTTGTATTGAAGAGTTGGGTTTTTAATTTCCATATCAAGTTCAACTTCATCTCCAAAGATTTGAATATTTTTAATAGCACCTGAATCTACTATGCTTTTACCTTCGTTAGGTAAAGTAATTTTAGATAGTGCTGATAAAACGGATGTTCTATTTATATTTTTCATTTATTAAAAAAGTGTGTAAAATTAACAATTTTTAGCATCATTCAATTTAAACTTTATATAAGTTATCGGTTTTCCTATATCTAAAAACTTTTGTTCATAATGAGTTTTAATCTCCATATGATCTCTTTTTTGTAACGAAGAATACAAATCATTTGTTGCATCTAATAAATGATGACTATCTGCACTTATTACACCTAATGTAAAACCATATAAAAATTCACTGTCTGTTTTGAGATGCAAAACTCCGTCATTTACTAAAATGTTAGAATATTTTTTTAAAAAAAGAGGGTGTGTCAATCTTTTTGTAGACCTTCTTTTTTTTATTTGAGGATCTGGAAAAGTAATCCAAACTTCGCTTACCTCATTACTTGAAAAACATTCTTCAATCCATTCTATTCTGATTCTCAAAAAACCAACATTATTTAATTGTTTTTCTAAAGCTTTACTAGCCCCCTGCCACATTCTCGCTCCTTTTATATCAATACCTAAAAAATTATTATTTGGGTATTTTTCAGCTAAGCCAACAGTATACTCCCCCATACCACAGCCGAGCTCCAATACAATTGGAGCATCATTCTTAAAAAAATCTTTATTCCATTTGCCTTTTAGTGGGAACCCTTCTTTTAGTAATGTTAAGCTCGGCTGTTTAACGTTACTAAAAGCTTCCATTTGGGCAAATTTTTTTAATTTGTTTTTAGCCAAAAGACATTTATTTTATGCAAAAATACTTTGTTTTAGTTATTTTCGGCCAATGAAAACTAAAAAACGAATTTTAGTTGCCCCTCTTGACTGGGGTATAGGTCATGCAACAAGATGTATCCCAATTATTGACAAATTAATTGAGCATAAGTTTGAGGTTATTATTGCTGCAGATGGTAGAAGCCTAGATCTTCTAAAAATTGAATATCCAAATTTAGAATTTATTTGTTTTCCAGGCTATAACATTAAATACTCCAAGTATTTATCGATGAGCATAAACATCCTTAGTCAAACACCCAAAATATTTTCTGCAATAAAGAAAGAGCATTGCTTTTTAAATAAAATTATTGATGAATATAAAATTGATGGAGTAATTTCAGACAATCGCTTTGGTCTTTACACCAAAAAAATTAAAAGTGTATTTATAACGCACCAACTAGATATACAGAGTTTGTTTTTTTCAAAAATTATCAAGTCAATTAATTACAATTATATAAACAAATACGATGCATGCTGGATAGTAGACGACCCAACAAATAATATTGCCGGAAAACTCTCTAATCCACATACACTTCCAAAGAATGCAAAATATATAGGGTCTTTATCCAGATTTAAAAATATTAAAAAAGAAAAAAAATATGCTTTTTTAGCTATAATTTCTGGTCCTGAACCACAAAGAACACTACTTGAAATACAATTAATCAGTAGTCTAAAAAAAAGAAGTGAAAAAGCATTAATTGTACTGGGAAAGACAGAAAAAAATGAATCAATGGTTGATGAAAATATAACTATAAAGTCTCACCTTAGGGCAGATGAATTAAACAACGCTATTGCTGAATCTGATTTAATCATATGTAGATCCGGTTACTCTACTATAATGGACTTAATAAAAATGCAAAAAAAAGCAATTTTCATACCAACGCCTGGACAAACTGAACAAGAATATTTAGCAAAAATTTTAAAAGAAAAAAAATTGTGCTTATATCAAAATCAAAATAAATTTAATCTTGATAAGGCTATAGAAAAAAGCAAAAAATATAGTGGTCTACAGCAACTAAAAAACTATACAACAAACTGGCAAGAACTATTCTCCCTTTTCTAAAATAAATGAAAATGTTGACCCTAAATCTTTTGTGCTACGCACATTAATTGTTTGATTATGCCCCTCCAATATGTGTTTAACAATTGCAAGACCTAATCCTGTCCCCCCAATCTCTCTAGAGCGATTCTTATCAACTCTATAAAACCTTTCAAAAAGACGATCTAAGGAACTTGCGTCAATCCCTATGCCATTATCTGAAATTTCAATTAAAAGCTTATCTTCAAAATCTAATAACTTAATTTCAGTAAGCCCTCCTTTTTTTCCATATTTGATAGAATTACTTATTAAATTTGAGAAAACTTGATGAATTTTTTCTCTATCACCTAAAACATTTAAGATTGAAGCTTTATTAACAATCTGTAATTTAATTTTCATTTCAGATGCTTGAATTTCAAAAGAATCACAAACATCATTTGCTAATTCTAAAATACTGAAGCTTTGAAATTCTATTAAAGATTGCTCACTTTCCAACCAAGAAATATCTTCCAAATCTTCTACAATATTTATCATACGATTAACACTTTTATTTAATCTTTTAAGATATTTTAAATTAATTTCATCGTCATAAAGTCCACCATCAAGTAAAGTTTGAACATAACCTTGAATATTAAAAATAGGTGTTTTTAGTTCATGAGAAACATTTCCTAAAAAGTCTCTTCTATAATCTTGATCTTTTTTATATTCAATTAGCTCTTGCTCTTTAGCATTTGCCCAATTTGCAACATGCTGCTCTACATCTGCAATATTGAGTTTACCAAACAACATATCTCCTTTGTACTGATAAATATTTTTGTAAACTAAATTTATTCTTTCAAAGAACGTATTTTTCATTAAAAAATATACACACACAAAAATAATCACAAAAAAAAGTATAATAAAAAAATAAAGTTCAATGTGTTTATTTTTAAAAACAAACAACATCAGTAACAATATTAAATTAACTAATATACTTATTAAAATAGCAAATTTAAATGGAGTATTTATTTTAAACATTATTTATTGAAACTATAAATTGAATTTATAACCAACACCTTTTACAGTTTTAATATAGTTAACACCTATTTTCTCACGAATTTTTCGAATATGAACATCAATAGTTCTATCTCCTACATATGCATCATTCCAAACTTTCGTAATAAGTTCTTCTCTTGTAAAAACTTTTCCTGGCATAGTCATCAAACAATATAATAATTTAAATTCTTTGCGTGCTAAAACTATATCTTGATCATCATACTTTACAATATGCTTTTGTTTATCAATTAATAATTTTTCAATAGATATAACGTCATCATCTTTAAAACCATTACCTCTTTTCAAAATTGCTTTTATTCTGCTAATTAAAAGTTTTGGACTAATGGGTTTTGTAACGTAGTCGTCCGCTCCTGAACTAAAACCTGCTAGTTCAGAATACTCCTCAGATCTAGCTGTTAAAAAAATAATAAAAGCATTTTCTAGTTTTGCTGTAGATTTAATTTGCTCACAAAGCTGCATACCATCCATTTCTGGCATCATTACATCTAAAATAATCAAATCCGGTATTATTTTTTTGGCTTGTTTTAAACCATCGATTCCGTTTTGTGCTGTAAAAACTTCATAACCTTCTTTTTTTAAATTGTACGAAAGAAACTCTAAAATATCGTATTCATCATCTACAATTAAAATTTTCATTTTTTTTTTTGCTAAAATAAAAATATTGTTTATTTGAAAAACCAAAAAATTAAATTTTAATATTTATTTAACATTGAAGTTTAGTAAACTTTATCAAATAAAATAAAAATAAAAACTTAATAAAATTTAAACACCTAAAAATCAACAGATTATTTGCAAAAAACTTATACTTAAAAACGACACACAAAAGGTTAACAATTTGTTAACATTAGAAAGGAGGTATGTACTTAAATTTGAAAAAATTTTAAAAATGAATTACGTGAAAAGAGACATGTCACCAATATTATATTTAATAATAATGGTTGTTGCTTTCTATCTTGGGTTGTAATACAAAAAACAACTTCTTATGAAAAAATTTTTTAAAGCTTTTGGCTATCCTGAAGTGGTATGGCTTCCAAAAAGCGAACGATCATTCTTGTCTTTTATTTGTCTATCATTTTTTGCGGCAATGTTTGTAACACCCTACCCTCATTTAGCAATGTGGGCAGGATTTATTTTTGCGGCATATGCTGCAATAGCAAACGACAGTATCCAAACTATTGGAACATTTATTGCATCAAATCAAGAAAAAAAATGGTGGATTTTGTGGGTATTTATAGGTGGTATTTTTACCGCAACAATGTTGTATAGCTGGATAAATTTAGGTGGAGATGTAAGCCACGGCAGGCTTACATCAAAAGGTTTTGATAAGGCTCCTTCAGAATTTCATTTCTTACAAGTTGCAGCACCAATATTTTTATTAATACTTACCAGGCTTAGGATGCCTGTTTCAACTACTTTCATTCTGTTAACTTCTTTTGCTGCAGACACTACTGCTGTTGGAGGTGTACTTGCCAAAAGTATGACAGGCTACATTTTATCATTTTTGTTAGGATTATTTTTCTTTTTATTAATTGCTAAAAGTGCAAAAAAATACTTTACAGGAAAAGCCAAGTTTAGCTGGACGATAGCACAATGGATAACATCTGGAACACTTTGGTCTGTATGGCTAATGCAAGACGCTGCTAATATTGCTGTGTACTTACCTCGGAGTTTAAGTTTAGGTGAATTTATAGGATTTATCTCTATTGTAGTTGTAGGCCTTGGACTACTTCTTTATTATAAAGGAGGAAGGATTCAAAAAATTGTCACTGAAAAGTCTGTTGTGACTGATGTGCGATTTGCAACACTAATTGACTTTATTTACTGTATTATTCTTTTTTATTTTAAACTTCACTCTAAAGTACCTATGAGCACTACTTGGGTTTTTATTGGCTTGCTAGCAGGAAGAGAACTTGGAATGGCAATCATGAAAACAGGAAGTCATAGTTTTTTAAATGCAGTAAAATTAGCATTAAAAGATGTGATTTATGCCTTAATTGGCTTGATAGTATCTATTGGAATAGCAATAGGAGTAAATGAGAAATTGAGTGTGACTAGTATAATGCAAGATTTACCGAAAGAATTTGTGGAGGGTATTCAAAAATTCTTTTCTTCAATAATTTCTTAGATCAATCCTTATTTATTTTTTCAACAACATAGGCTTTAACATGAACATCTACGGTTTTCCAAGTTTTAGAAACACCATCACTACCCTTGTGTAAATCATAGCATTTTTTACTTACTGCATTATATGCTTTTATGGCACCAAATTGTTTTTCAAGATCAATAGTACCCTTTATTTCAATTAAATTTGCTGAAGAAATAGCGTAGCCAAACTTAACTTGCTTAGGCAGACCAAAAATATCAAACGTTATATTAACTGAATCACCTTCTGGTTCTGAAAACACACCTTTAATCTTAAAATCTTCAGATAAAAAATTAAAAAAATTTTCCTTAAGGTTATAATCTCTAAATGAATCTCCTGAAAAAGATGAGGCAGAATTAATCTCAAATTCTAATCCAGAAACTAAATCATTAATATTTGAAAAATCTTGACCATCCTTATTAGTTGAAAACTCTTTAAATACACCTGGAACTCCAATTTTTTGAGTAGTCTTATAACCCTGCCAAATAATTTCCGTTTTATTTTTGTCAAGCATTATAGAAATCAATTCCGATTTGTTTAAATCAGATTTAGGTTCTGCATGTTTGTTTGTTGATTTTTCCGAACTACATGAAAATAAAAATATAACTATTAAAGTTAAAAGAGTTTGGTTGATTTTACTTTTCATTTTTTCTGCAAAGATAATCCAAAAGAAATAAACATTATATATACTTCTATCTTTTTCAAAACAATTTATAACTTTGTGAATAAAAAATTAACATGTTTAAAAATTTTTCACTTGCCCTCCTATTATCAAATCTTTTGTTTATGTTTTCCTGTAATACAATAATGAAAACTACCACATTTAGCAAATATTCTACTGAAGGGCTAACATATAAAGGGACAAGCGTCTATTATAACGGAGAACTAGCAGCAGAATTAAAAGCAGTTGAAGTTGCTTATGATAATGGAAAAATTGTAAATGAAGCTACATTTTCTTTAACATCAAATAAATTTAATGATATTGCAATAAATATTTTAAAATTTATTTCTGAGCAAAAGAAAGAAAAAAAATGGGAAGTAGAAATAGAGCTTAAACAATAAAATTACCATTATTCAAATATTATTATCTATATAATAATCTAATAACAATTTCTTAACAAAAGAACCCACCACGAAAAATATTTTTGTCAAAAATTATTTACTAACTAATAAAAACAAGACAAAAATGAAAAAAAACAATTTACTTAATTATGTAAGGGTTGCTTGTCTAATTGCAATTGTATCTATATTTAGTGCATGCTCAAGTAGCAGTGACGACAACAATACTGACCCAGTAGTAACTACTAATTATAGTGGTGAAATTACTGAAGATGTAACATGGACAAAAGATAATGTCTACGTGCTTGATGGAAGAGTTACTGTAACAAATGGAGCTACTCTTACGATTGAGGCGGGTACAATTATTAAAGCTGAAGGGGGACAAGAAGCTGATGCATCTTGCTTATTAATTGCAAGAGGAGCAAAAATAGAAGCAAACGGAACACCTTCTGAGCCAATTATTTTTACTTCTGTTGCTGATGATATTTCAGCTTCAAGCTCAAACTATCCTGGATTTGCAAATCTTAATGCTGGAGTGAAAGGATTATGGGGAGGAGTAATTATATTAGGTTATGCTGAAGGAAGTTTTGATGGAGATGCTACTGAGATTCAGATTGAAGGAATACCAGCTAGTGATCCAAACGGATTATATGGAGGAACAAACAATGCAGATAACTCAGGTTCATTTACATACGTACAAATACGTCATGGTGGAACAAATATTGGAGAAGGTAATGAAATCAATGGATTAACACTTGGTGGAGTTGGAAGCGGTACAACAATCTCAAATGTTGAAGTTATAGCTAACGTTGATGATGGAATTGAGTGTTTTGGAGGATCTGTAAATGTTTCTAATGCAATTGTTTGGGGACAGGGAGATGATGCTTTTGACATTGATCAAGCTTACACAGGTACTATTTCTAATTTCTTATTTATTGGAGATGCTAGTTCTGACCACGGACTAGAAATTGATGGACCAGAAGGCAGTATGTTAGGTTCATTCTCTCTTGATGGGGGGACTTTAAAAGGTTATAATCCTGATGGAGGAGAGTATGCTGACTTTAGAAAAGACGCTGCAGGAAATGTATCGAATTTATATTTATATAATTTTTCATGTGAATCTGACTTTGAAATTGATGGAGGAAGCACTACGGCTGATTTAATGTTTATGAATTTACAATTTAACACATCTCATTTAACTGATGCTTCTTGTAAATTAGACGTTTCTGATATCTGTGATAATCAAGTATCAGGAACCACTGTAGATTTTAGCGCAACAAATGTTAGTACTGGAACTACTGGGGCATCAGCAGATTTAGGTGCTGGTTGGTCTTGTACAGTAGCTGAAGGTGCTTGGTAGTTTATTTAATTAATACAAGTGCAAAAACCCCCATTAAAATATGGGGGTTTTTTTATGAAAATGTTAATAAGTAATCATAATTTCATAATCAAAAAATTCGAAAAAAAATATATTTGCATATAAATTAATATTTGATATGAAGAAACTTTTCTTTATCATTTTTTCAATATTCTTTACACAATACATATACGCCCAGACTGGTACTTTAAGAGGTGCAATATACGATGAACAAGGGGAACCAATGTTTGCTGCCAACGTCTATGTAACAGGAACATCAATAGGAACTGTAACTGATTTCGACGGTAAATTTGAGCTCCAAATTGAAGAAGGGGCTCATAGCATAACTTTTTCTTATATTGGATATGAAAATCTAGAGATATCAGAAATATTAATAAAAAAAAATGAGGTTACTGTTTTAGATAATATAAGCTTATCACCCAATTCTATAAGCATGGAAACCGTTACGATTTCAGCTGAGGCTAAAAGAACTACAGAGGCTGCTTTAATAACTGTCAAAAAAAATTCTGTAATTTTATTAGATGCTGTATCTTCTGAGACTTTAAAGCAATCAGGAGACGGAAACGCAGCAAGTGCTGCCAAAAGAGTTTCAGGAGTATCAGTAGAAGGAGGTAAATACGTTTTTGTTAGAGGTTTAGGAGACAGATATACTAAAACACAAGTTAATGGAATGGATATTCCTGGACTTGATCCAGATAGAAATTCAATTCAAATGGATATTTTTCCTACAAATATTATTGATAATATTTCAGTATTTAAGTCCTTTTCTGCAAGTTTTCCTGCTGATTTTACTGGTGGTATTGTTAATATTGAAACAAAATCATTCCCAGATACATATAGCTTTAATACATCACTTAAATTATCATACAACTCTATGTCAAGTTTTAAAAACGACTTTATTTCATATAAGGGATCCAGTACAGACATACTAGGTTTTGATGATGGACAAAGGGATCTTCCAATAGAAAGAGGCGAAATAATTACCTTTGGAGATTGGCTAAGTGGTGATGCAAACATATATAATGAAAATTACAATAAACTAAACAGTTTAGAAAAAACTTTAGCTACCTCCAAGTTAACTAGTTTATTAAACTCTAGCTTTTCAATCTCATCGGGTAATCAAAAAGAATTAACCAATTTTAAGCTAGGATATATAACTGCATTTTCTCATAAAAACAATTACACGTTTTATCGTGAAAATGTTACTGATTATAGCAAAGATGTAGCAAACCCCTCTAATTATGCTCTTGAAATAGATGAAAATAGAGTAGGTGAAGTTGGCAAACAATCATCTTATATCAGCCTACTTGGAGGTATTGGGCTAAAAAATGAGTTAAACAAATATAAGTTAAATATTATTCACCTTCAAAATGGTGAGAAGAGTGCTGCTTTATTTGACATATCACTTTTTCAAACTGATCAAGGAACTATTAAAAAAACAGATGTTTTAGACTATACTGAAAGAAGTATAACAAATATTTTGTTAAGCGGGAATCATTATTTTAATCAGGCTAAATCAAATCTAAGCTGGAAGATATCACCAACATATTCAAGAATAAGAGACAAAGATATTAGGGAAACCAGTTATATTTGGTCTGAAACAACACAGAAATGGTATATTTCTCCAAACACACCACCCACAAGAAAGTGGAGATACCTTGATGAATATAATTTACCACTTAATGTGAATTACCAGAGAAAGATGAATTTATTTGAACGCAAAGCTAAGTTTGATATTGGAATAAATTATACATATAAATTTAGAAAATTTGATAACACTAACATAAGTCTTAAATCAACAACAGCATTTTCTCAGGCTGACTTCACTGGAAATCCTAATGAATTGTTAACAGATTTATTAGTCCCACAAAACGGGTTAGGGCCAGGCTTTGTTTTTGAAAGTTCTTCATCTGCAAAAAATCGATATGAATCCTCACAATCAAATATTGCTTTCTATGCTCAACAAGAATTCTTTCCAATTAAAAAATTAAAATCTATTATAGGTGTTCGAGGAGAATATTACCAACAATTTTTTAATGGTCAAAATCAAAATGGAATAGTTTATAACAACTTAAAAGTAATAGAAGATGTGGAATTATATCCTGCAATAAATCTTATTTATAAGTATAATAAAAATAGTAATTTAAGATTTTCAGCTTTTAGAACAACTGCAAGACCCTCCTTCAAAGAAAAGGCAGATATTGCTATAATTGATGCTGTTTCTGGATATATATTTAATGGAAATATTGATCTAAATGTTTCTAAAATTAATAACATAGATTTGAGATATGAAACTTACTTGGAACAAAATCAAACAATAAGCATAAGTGCATTTTATAAAACTATAAAAAATGCAATTGAATTAAGCTCTTACACTGCTGCTCCTAATCAAGTAAGACCAATAAACGCTAACTATTCTGACATAAAAGGTATTGAGTTTGAAAGCAAATTTAAAATACCTTACTTCTCAAATTTAGTTAATGAATTATCAATTAATTTTAATACAAGTTTAATAAGTTCAAGAACCTATATTTCTGGACAAGAGTTAGAGGGTAAAAATGCTAATCTAAGAGAAGGAGAGCTATTAACTAATAATAATGATATTCAAGAAAAGTTCTTATCATTATTGGGAATAGATAGAGATAATGATAAAATATACCGAGTGATGCAGGGTCAGGCACCTTATTTAGTAAATTTAGGTATAAGATATAAAAATACAGATCTTGATTTACAATCAGCTCTTTATTATAATGTACAAGGACCAACATTACAAAGCTTCTCTCTTGGAGAGTCAGCTGATATATATAGTAAGCCATTTAATAGCCTAAACTTTAGCTTAAGCAAAAAACTTGGCATAAAATACACTATTGATTTTAGCATTAAAAATATATTAAATAATAATAAAGAGTTGACAACATCATCATATGGTACTGAAAATCTTATTTATAGAAGTTACAACCCTGGCCGATTTTTCAGCTTTAAACTAAGCTATAAAATTAATTAAATATAACTATCTCTTAACTATCTCTTAACATTTTACGCTATACAGAATGTAATTTTGTATAATAATTTAAGTTTGTATATAAAAATAACCTAAATATGTATATAGAAATAATTTCAATCTTAATTTTATCAATATTATTTGTATTGCAAGTTATAAAAGACCGTAAAAGTTACAGAAAAATATATCCAAAATAAAGATATAATTAGTAGGCCTTGGTGCACTAAGGTTCAAAAGCAAATATGCTCCGAAAATTATCTTTTTAAGATGTGATATATTTACTATAAACCTGTTTTATTAAAATTAAAACAGGTTTTTTTTATTGTAAAATTTAACCAAATATAAATCTAATATATTTGTAAAAAAATAAAAATGAAAAATAGTTTCAAAAAAGAAATCTGGCTTTTTATTTCTGGTTTTGGTATTATGTTTGCGATACTTTCATGGCTACAAGAATCATCTATTCTATCAAAAGATCTCGGATGGACAAAAGGATTTTATGCTGCTATATCAGGATTCTTTTTATACAGATATTTTAGAGGTGGATTATAATTAATTATAAATGCATAATCAAGTATTTGAAATACAAAATGCTCATCAATTTGAGGAGCTTAGCTTAAAAGCTTTTGAATTTCAAATGAAAAACAATTCAATCTATGCCTCATATGCATCACAAATTCTTAAAGGTAAAAGGCCGGTAAACTGCTATGAAATTCCTTGTCTTCCAATTGAGTTTTTTAAAACACACCAAATTATCTGTACAAAAAAGGGAATAGAAAAAATATTTGTTAGCAGCGGAACATCAAATAGAAGAAGTAAACATTTAATATCAGATATTTCTATATATGAAACCTCTTACTTAAAAACATTTAATAATTTCTACGGAGATATAACACAATATTGCTTTCTTTCTCTTCTTCCAAGCTATCGAGAAAATGAAAATTCATCTCTTATATATATGATTGATGACCTTATAGAGAAAAGCGATAATAAAGACAGTGGTTTTTATCTTAATGATTATCTCAATTTATCACAAAAACTTATAGAATTAGAAGCTGATAATAAAAAAACTATTTTATTTGGAGTAAGTTATGCCTTACTTGAGTTTGCTAGTAAATTCCCACAAAAACTTAAAAACACGATAGTTATCGAGACTGGGGGAACAAAAGGAAAAGGAGAAGATATTACTAAAGAAGAATTACATGAAAAATTAAAATCCGCTTTTTCATTACCTTATATTCATTCAGAATATGGTATGACCGAACTTTTATCTCAAAGCTATTCAAGTGGCGATGGTATTTTTAAGTCTCCTTCATGGAAAAAAATATATGTTAGAGATGTAAACGATCCTTTATCTGTTTTAGAGGATAGTAAAACAGGAGGTATTAATGTTATTGATTTAGCAAATATAAATTCCTGTCCATTTATAGCAACGCAGGATTTAGGTAAAACATTTGACAACGGAACATTTTCAATATTAGGCAGGTATGACAATACAGATTTAAGAGGATGTAATTTATTAATTGAATGATTATCAAAAGAGCTGAGATATCACATCTAGAAAAAATCATGGATATGTATGATTCATGTGTCGCTGGCATGATAAAAAAAAATATAGACCAGTGGGATGAAACATATCCTAATAAAGAAGTTATTAAACAAGATATTAAACTAAAAACATATTTTATTGCTACAATTGATCAAGAAATTATTGGAGGTATAAACATTGATCAAGAACAAGACCCTACTTATTTAGGGATTAATTGGGAGGACAAAACTGCTTCTTTTCTAGTAGTACATAGACTAGCAGTAAAAGAAGAATTTTGGAGTCAGAAAATTGGAAAAAAATTAATGAAATTCGCAGAAAATTTAGTTATAGAAAAAAACTTAAAATCTATCAGACTAGATACTTATTCAAATAATCCACAAGCTATAAATTTTTATAAAAAATTAGGGTACAAACAATTAGGTACTATAAATTTAAAACCCAATAAAAAGCATTATTATTGTTTTGAAAAATTATTAATTTAATGAATCAAGCAAGTAAGTCAAATGCATATATTGTTGTTCTTGGAATAGCACAAGATGCTGGTTATCCGCAAATAAACTGTGAAAAAGAATATTGCTCTGAAGCTTGGGAAAATAGCAGCTTACAGAAAAAGCCTGCCTGTCTTGCAATAGTTGACCCTTCAACAAAAGAGCAGTGGATTGTTGACGCTACACCAGAGATAAAAAACCAACTATATCAGCTAAAAAAAATTAGTGGTTCAAATAAGATAAGTGGTATATTATTAACTCATGCACATATTGGGCATTATACTGGTCTTATGTATTTGGGGAAAGAAGCGTTAAATACGCATAAAACGCCTGTTTTAGCTATGCCAAAAATGAAACTTTTTATAGAAAAAAATGCCCCCTGGAGTCAGTTGAATGACTTAAAAAACATTAAACTGGTGGAATTAAATAATAATTTAAAAATAAACTTAAGCAATAAAGTAAGCATATCACCTTTTTTAGTTCCTCATAGAAATGAGTTCTCAGAAACTGTTGGTTATAGCATCAACATAAATAATAAGTCTATTATTTATGTACCAGATATTGATAGTTGGAAGAATTTAGATTTTAGCATATATGATGTAATAAAAAAATGTGACTATGCATTTATAGATGGTACTTTCTATGACCAAAATGAATTAGGAAGAGACATGAAAAAAATTCCTCATCCAACGATAAAGGATAGTATAAATCTTTTTGATAATTTGACAGAAAAAGATAAGGAAAAAATACACTTTATACACTTTAACCATACCAACCCCGTAATATCAAATGAAAAATTTGGAAGACAAAATGTGTTGGACAAAGGATTTAATCTAGCTTATGAAGGACAAATAATTAGGTGTTAGTTTGAGCAAAATTTAAATATTTGAGAATAAAAATCATCTGGATTCTCAGCGTGCACCCAGTGCCCTGCCCCATTTATTGTTTCAATACGTAAATTAGAAAAATGTTTTTGTATTAAAAATTCATCTTCTTTGTTTATGTAATTTGAGTTTTCTCCTTTTATAAATAAGGTTTCTATATCACACTGCCCGTTTAAAAAGCTTGCTTCTTTAATATTTGATATTTGCTGAATAAGTATTTCAACATTAAATCTCCAAGCAAATGTTTTATTTATATCTCTATACAAATTTTTTAATACGAAACTTCTTATTCTAAAATCTGGAATATCAGTGCTTAAAGCCTCTTCAACATCTGATCTTTTGTCACAGTCATCTAAGTTAACTTTTATAATCTTGGATAATAAATCTTTATGAAAATCAATTGAATATTCTCTTGGAGATATATCAACGATTACTTGTTTGAGCAAAATTTCTGGATATGAAAAAGCAAGTTTCATAGTCACTTTCCCTCCAAGTGAATGACCTAATAAAATTGGTTTTTTAATATTATGATCATTAATATACTCTACTACATCATCACTTAAAACATCATAGTTAAAAACATCAGAATGAGGTGACCTACCATGGTTTCTCAAGTCTAATAAATGCACCTTGAAATTAGCAGCTAACCTTTTAGCAATTGTACTCCAATTATCAGACATTCCAAAAAGACCGTGGATTATTATTAAATCTGTATTGCCCGAGCCATATGTTTTTGCAAAAAGTTTCATTTATAAAAGTCTCTTATACATCTGAATGGTATTTTCTAAACCTAAATATAAAGCATCACTGATTAAAGCGTGACCAATTGATACCTCATCAAGATTTTTAATATTCTGAGAAAAATATGCTAAATTCTCTAAATTTAAATCATGTCCAGCATTTATGCCTAAGCCTATTTCTGTTGCTTTTTCAGCAGCTAAAATATAAGGCTCTATAGCTCGCTCTTTGTTTGAATTATATTGATTTGCATAATTCTCTGTGTAAAGCTCTATCCTATCAGTGCCACATAATTTTGATGCTTCAATCATAGGTGTTAGCGGATCAACAAAAATCGATGTGCGAATGCCTTGATCTTTAAATTGTTGTATAATAGGTTTTAAATATTGTTGATATTGTATTGTGTCCCACCCAGCACATGATGTAAGTACATCTGGACCATCAGGAACTAAAGTAACCTGGTCTGGTTTAATTTCTAATACCATTTTAATAAAATCTTCTGATGGATAACCTTCTATATTAAACTCCGTAGTAATAGCTGATTTTATGTCGATAACATCTCTTTTTGTTATATGTCTTTGGTCCGGTCTTGGGTGTACTGTTATACCATCAGCCCCAAACAATTGACAATCAATAGCAGCTTTCAACACACTAGGGGTGTCTCCCCCTCTTGCATTTCTTAAAGTAGCTATCTTATTTATATTTACACTTAACTTTGTCATTACTTTTTGCAAAAGTAAAAATAGTATCTTTGTCACATGCAATCCAACGGACTTATTTCTTCAAGAATAGAAAGTATTTTACCTGATGAAGATGGTAAAAGAGCTTTAGAAATGATGAAAAACTTTAGAGTACATCATCTTGCAGTAGTTAAAAAGGACTACTTTCTTGGCGTAATATCAGACAAAGAGATCAATAATTGGGACTCTACCAGCGAATATATTGAGGAACATCTATCAAATCTCGCTTCTCCTTACGTAAAACATGATCAACATCTTTTTGATATTATACAAGTGCTTGAAAAAAACAACTTATCCGTTGTACCTGTACTAGATAACAACAATAAATACTTAGGTGTTATAACTCATAGAAAATTACTATATACGATTGCAAAAACTGCTACAATTCAGTCTGTTGGAGGTGTTATAATTTTAGAAATTGAAGAAATTGACTATTCACTAACTGAAATTGCAAGCATAGTTGAAAGTAATAATGCCAAAATTTTAAGCTCTTATATTATTTCAAATCCTAATTCAAAAAAAATAGAGGTTACACTAAAAATCAATAAGCAAGACATTCGCTCAATAATCAAAGATTTTGAAAGACATGATTATATTGTACAAGCATCATATAAAGAAGAAGAAGTAGATAGTGACTTTACAGAAAGATATGAATCTCTCATGCGATTCTTAAATCCTTAAAATGCATAAGTTCTTTTTGATCTTATTATTATTTTGTTATTATTTGAATTATGCTGAGGATAAGCTCATCATTTCAGATATTGTGATTTCCGGAAACAAAGTAACCAAAGAAGAAATTATACTGAGAGAACTAGAATTTAAAAATTCTGATTCTCTTAACATTAGTGAAATAAATGAAAAAATAAAAAAAAGCAGATATAACCTTGTAAATTTAAAACTATTCAACTTCGTTGAAATTAATCATTCTATAAATAATAATAAGATAGAAATAAATATAGATGTTATAGAGCAATGGTACATTTGGCCATATCCAATATTTGAAATTTCAGAAAGAAACTTTAACTCATGGTGGAAGGAATTTAGAGAGTCTAATTTTTCAGACTTTTCTAGATTAAACTATGGTGTTTTTCTTAATTGGAATAACTTTAGAGGAAGAAACGAAATACTGTTATTAAAATTTCGTAAAGGGTTTAAAGAGCATTATTTATTGTCTTATCAAATACCTTATTTTAACAAACAACAAAACATTGGTATAAACACAAATTTTCAGCTATTTAGAAGAAAAAAATCATTTTATAAAACAGAAAAGAACAGATTAATTTATCATGAAGATGAAGATAATTTTACAACTAGAGACTATGAAATCCATTCAGAGATTTTGTATAGAAACAAGTTAAATACAAGCCATAAAATTAAACTTCATTATTTTACAACAACAGCTGACTCAACTATTACATCAGAAAACCCTAACTATTTAAGAAGTAACTCTTTTAAAGGTAGTTACTCAAAATTAACCTATGAATACACGAATGAGAATAGAGACTATATTGAATATCCTGTAAGTGGTACTTATTTTCAATTATCGACTACAAAATATTTTGCAGGATTAAGTCCTGTGAAAAATTTTGAAATCATTGGTCATGCAGAAAAACATAATGAGATTTATAAAAATATTTTTGTTGGCTCAAGCTTAAAAGGAAAATGGTCTTCTGATTCATATCAACCATATTTTATGCAGGTAGCATTTGGTTTTGATGATTATGTTAGAGGTTATGAGTATTATGTAATTGATGGACAAGATTATTGGTTGTCAAAAAATGTAATAAAATATGCTATTGTTCCTAAAAAAACATTTGAAATACCTTATTTAAAAATGGATCAATTTAATAAGTCTCACTATTCACTTTTCTTAGGTTTATTTTCTGATTTAGGATATGTTATTGACAAACAAACCAATCTTCAAAATCCTCTTGCTAATACCTTTTTATGGAGCTCGGGAGTTAGTCTTGATTACGTAACTTATTATGATAAATTATTAAGAATTGAGTTTTCTATAAACCATTTAGGAGAAAAAGGAGTATTTTTACACTTTTCAAATCCATTTGGAACAAAAAAAGAATTATGACAATTGCAATATTTGGGAGTCCATACCCAGAACATTTTACTAAATATATACAACATCTAGTTAAAAAGCTTGAAAGTGAACATGTAAAAATTATAATCGAAGAAGATTTTAATAACTTTTTGCAAAACAATATTCGATTTACATCTAAAATTGAAGTGTTTAAATCACATGAAACATTAAAAGAAAGAGCCGACTTTTTAATAAGTATTGGTGGAGACGGTACATTATTAAAAGCCGTTACATACGTTAGAGAGTTTAATATTCCGATTATGGGTATTAACACGGGTAGGCTTGGATTTATATCTAGTATTTCTGCTACACAAATATCTGATGCAATTAATGATATTTTGAAAAAAGAATATACTATTAATGAAAGAACTTTATTGGAACTAAATACAAGTAAGAACCTTTTTAAAGATAAAAATTTTGCACTAAACGAGGTGGCTGTTTCAAAAAAAGATACTTCTTCGATGATTAGAATAGATGCTTATATAGATGATGAGTTTTTAAATACGTATTGGGCAGACGGGTTAGTAATCTCAACACCAACTGGTTCAACTGGATATTCCTTGAGCTGTGGCGGGCCAATTATTATGCCAGGAACTAACAATATAATCATAACTCCTAATGCACCACATAATTTAAATGTTAGACCAATAGTGATTAATGACAATAGTGTTATAAAATTAAAAGTCGAAGACAGAGACCAGCTAGCATTAGTTTCTCTAGATTCAAGATCAAGAGCATTTGATAGTGAAACAGAATTAATTATTAAAAAAACTGATTTTAAAATAAAATTAATTCAACCTCAAAATAATTCATTCACTTCTACAATAAGAAATAAACTTATGTGGGGATTAGATAAAAGAACATAATATCTTCTTGTAAAAAAAGAGAATATTTATATTTGCAGAATATTCAAGAAATCATAGCTATGAAAAGATGTAAATTTATTTTAACTTATTTTATAATAACTATATTATTCAATCAAACACTAAAGGCGCAACAGTTTCAATCAAACACCGAATTAGGTGCTATTATTGGGACATCGTATTATCTCGGTGATTTAAATACAAGTCATTTTAATGAATCATCAACGGCTGCTGGTTTAACAATTAGAGAAAATATTGACCGTAGATTTGTATATAAAGCACAAGCAATGTTTTTAAATATAAAATCTGATGAAAGAGACTCGGATGATACAATTGCTTTGGATAGAGGATTACATTTCAAGTCCCCTATTTATGAAATTTCTGGACAATTAGAATTTAATTTTCTTCCGTATCAACCTGGAAATCCACTCTATACATGGACTCCATTTATATATACCGGGCTATCTATTTTTAATTTTAATCCAAAAGCAGAAAACCAAAATGGAGAATGGGTAAATCTACAAGAGCTAGGTACTGAAGGGCAAGGAACAACTACATATCCACAAAGAAATAAATATTCATTAATACAGTTTGCCATTCCTATGGGTGGAGGTTTAAAAATTGCTGTTAATGAATCATTTAATATTTTAATTGAATACGGTATTAGAAAAACTTTTACCGATTATTTAGACGATGTGAGTACTACCTATCCTGGAAGCAATCTAGTGGACATGTCAAATGAAGCTATTTATATGTCCGACCCTCAAGGAACACACTTAAAAGACGACCAAAGAGGAGATGACACAAAAAAAGATTGGTATTCATTTGCAGGAATTACATTGTCATTCAAGCTTGATAAAAGAAATGATTGTCCTCCATACTAGATTTTTCTTTTATGACAAACAAAATAAAAAACGAAAGTCTACCTAAGCATGTTGCTGTTATTATGGATGGAAATGGGAGATGGGCTAAATCTAAGGGGAAAGCCAGAATATTTGGTCATCGAAACGGAATAAAAGCTGTAAGAGAAACTGTAGAAGGAGCAGCAGAAATTGGAATTCAATTTTTAACATTATATGCATTTTCAGTTGAAAACTGGAAAAGACCAAAAAAAGAAGTTAATGCATTAATGAGTTTATTAGTGACAGCAATTAATAATGAAATGCAAAGATTAATTAAAAATAATATAAAACTTACTGTGATTGGAGAAACCGATAATTTACCTTCAAAAACACAGAAAGAATTAATGGATGCAATAAATTCTACTAAAAACAACACTAAAATGACTTTAACGCTTGCCTTAAGCTATAGCGGTAAATGGGATATTTTAAATGCAGTGAAAAAAATCATTAATGATAAGATTGACCCCAAGAGTATAAATGAAAATATATTTCAACAATATCTAACTACTAAAAACGTTCCTTATCCAGAACTTTTAATTAGGACAAGTGGCGAGCATAGAATTAGTAATTTTTTACTCTGGGAAATTGCATACTCAGAATTATATTTTACTGATACATTATGGCCAGATTTTAGAAAAAAACACTTAACTAAAGCTATAATTGAATATCAAAATAGAGAAAGAAGGTTTGGAAAAACCACAGAACAAATAGAAAATTAGAATCGTGCAAAAAATCACATTAATAATTATTACACTTTTATGCTATCTAATAACGACAGCTCAACAAGAAAGCGTAGATTATTCTGAACCTAAAACATTTGAAATTGGAGGGATAATTGTAAATGGAGCAAATAATTTAAATGAAAAAACATTAATTGCAATTAGTGAATTAAGTGTTGGGGAGACTATTAAAGTGCCAGGCGATGCAATAACTAATGGAATTAAAAAATTATGGAGCCAAGGACTATTCTCAGATGTAGATATTTCGATTGACAAAACAATTAATAATTCTATCTTCTTATCTATTAATTTAAAAGAGCATGCGAGACTTTCGCAATTTAAATTTAAAGGGAAAAAAATAAGCAAATCAGATATATCAAGCTTAAAAGAAGATCTAAAGTTAATGCGTGGTAAAGTATTAACCCAAAATTTAATACAAAGTAGTTTGCAAAAAATTAAAAAATACTACATAAATAAAGGGTTTTATAATGTTCAAGTAGGATATTTAACCAACATTGACTCAACTGTCGTAAATGGAAAAAATCTTATTTTCAATATTAACAAAGGAGAGAAAATAAAAATTAAAGAAATAATTGTTAATGGTAGACTAAAAATAGCTAACAACAAACAAAATTTATTTAATGCGAATGACTCTGTTTATGCATTAAGTGATAAAAAAATCAAAAAAAGTATGAAGGATACAAAAATCAAAAACTTTTGGAGATTTTGGAAAACATCAAAATTTATTGATGAAAATTGGATAGATGATAAAAAAAATATAATTGCAAAATATAATGAAATAGGATACAGAGATGCTCAAATTAAGCATGACACCTCATATATTAATGATGATAATACTATCACAATAGAAATTACAATTGATGAAGGGAAGCCCTATAAGTTTGGAAATATAGAATTCATAGGTAATACAATATACTCCTCTACATTTCTTAATCAAAAATTAGGAATAAAAAAAGGAGATATATTTGATCAATCAATTTTAAATTCACGACTTTTTGCAGATCCTGAAGGCACAGATATTAGTTCTCTTTATCTGGATGATGGTTATCTTTTCTTTAATGCAACACCGATCGAGAAAGGGGTAAACAATAATCAAATTGATTTAGAAATTAGAATATATGAAGGCAAACAAGCTAGAATTAGTCAAGTCAAAGTAAAAGGAAATACTAAAACAAACGATCATGTCATTATGCGCGAAATCAGAACTCGACCAGGAGATCTCTTTAAACGCTCAGACATAATGAGATCTCAGAGAGAACTTGCCCAGATGCAATACTTTAATCCTGAAAAATTTGATGTAAAAGTTGATCCTGATGGAGCTAGAAATGAGGTGGATATAACATATATAGTTGAAGAAAAATCTTCTGATCAAATTCAACTTCAAGGAGGCTGGGGGGCTGGCAGGGTGGTTGGCTCGCTTGGTCTAAGTTTTAATAATTTCTCTACAAAAAACTTTTTCAAAAAAGAAAAATGGACTCCTCTTCCTTCTGGTGACGGGCAAATCTTGTCCCTTTCAGCATCATCAAACGGGATTTATTATCAAAATTATAATATTGCATTTACAGAACCATGGCTTGGAGGAAAAAAACCTAATTCTCTATCTGTATCCCTATATAAATCAATTTCATCTAATGGACAACAAGGCGATTCAAGACAAGCAATAGAAATTGCAGGTCTAACTGTAGGATTAGGTAAAAGACTTAAGTTTCCTGATGATTATTTTACTCTATATAATGCAATAAACGTCCAACAATACAAATTAATTAATAATCAATCTTTTTTTTCATTTAGTAATGGGTATTCAAATAATATAAATTATAATATAAAGATTGGTAGAAATTCAACAGATCAATTAATCTACCCCAGAAGAGGTTCAAATTTTTCTTTAAGTTTAAAGATAACACCTCCATACTCAATGTTTGATGGTATTGATGATTATTCATCTGTTTCAGACCAAGATAAATATGCATGGATAGAATATTATAAATGGAAATTCAAATCCTCATGGTTTTCTGCATTTTCTGAAAAGTTTGTGCTAAATACAAGAGTAGAAATGGGTCTTTTAGGTGCATATAACAACAATTTAGGAGTTGCTCCTTTTGAAAGATTTTACGTTGGGGGAGATGGTATGAGCGGTATGGGTTATCAATTTGATGGAAGGGAATTAATTTCTCTAAGAGGATATAGTAATAATTCAATTTCTCCACAAACTGGAGCAACTATTTACAGTAAATACACTACTGAATTACGTTATGCTATTAGTTTAAATCCTAGTTCAACTGTATACGCCCTAGGGTTTTTAGAAGCTGGAAATGCTTGGGATAATTTTGATAATTATAATCCATTTCAAGTTAAAAGGTCCGCAGGATTTGGTGTTAGACTAATGTTACCTATGATAGGTATGATGGGCCTTGATTATGGATGGGGATTAGATGACATTACTGGGAGACCCGATGCTAATGGTGGACAATTTCATTTTTCTATAGGACAACAATTTTAATTAAATTTTAAACAAAAAACTATGAAAACAAAAATCTTTCTAATATTAATTTTCTGCTTAAGTATTACAAGCAGTAACGCACAAAAATTTGCATATGTCGACACAGAATACATTCTTAATAAAATACCTGAGTTTAAACAAGCACAAGACAAATTAGATGATTTTTCAGAAGATTGGCAAGAAGAGATCGAAGCTAAATACGCAGAAGTAGAACAAATGTATAGAGCTTATCAACAGGATCAAGTTTTATTAACCGATGATATGAAAATTAAAAGAGAAGAAGCAATTATAAATAAAGAAAATGAAGCAAAAAATCTTCAACAAAAGTACTTTGGACCTGAGGGGTCTCTATATTTAAAAAAACAAGAGCTAATTAGGCCCATACAAGATAAAATATTTGATGCCATACAAAAACTTGCAGAAAATAATAAATATCAAATTGTATTTGATAGTTCTAGTGATTTAATAATGCTATATAAAAATGAAAATCTTGATAAATCAGATCAAGTACTTAAATTAATGGGATACTAAACTTAATACTAATAATAATAAATCTTATAACTATGAAAAAAATAATCTTTATAACCTTAATGACTTTTTTGACAGCAAATATTTTTGCGCAAAATAAATTGGGTCACGTTAATGCACAGGAAATATTATTTCAAATGCCTGCTTATAAAACTGCAGTCAATGATTTACAACAATTCCAGACAAACTTAGAAAATAGACTTAGTGGATTACTTTCAGAATTAGATCAACTAAGGAAGTCATATGAAGCAACTGCATCATCATTAACAGATTTGGAAAAACAAGATAAAGAATTAGAAATGCAAAGCTTATATCAAAGAATAGAGACCTTTCAAGCAGATGCACAGGAACTGTTGCAGAAAGAAGAACAGAAATTAATAAATCCAATTCAAACAGAGCTATTAAATGCAATTAATGAAGTAGCAAAAGAAGGAAACTATACTTATATTTTAAGAGATGAAGTTTTTCTTTTTGCTAATGAAAGTAATGATGTTGGAGATTTAGTTAGAAAAAAATTGGGACTTTAATTGATTTCTGCAAAAAAAGAAAATCCAATAGGGATATTTGACTCCGGAATTGGTGGACTTACAATTGCAAATGCAATCAAAAAAGTACTTCCAAATGAAAATATAATTTACTTTGGAGATACGGAGCATCTACCCTATGGAGAAAAATCAAATGAAGCAATCAAAAAATTTAGTAATAAAATTATTGACTTTTTAATTGCAAAACAATGTAAAATTATCATTATTGCATGTAACTCGGCGGCATCAGTTACTGAAAAAGAATTAATTAAGTACAAAAATATTGTTCCAATATATAATGTAATTGACCCTGTTGTACAAGTAATTATTGATAAATATCAAAATTCTAAAATAGGAGTTATTGGCACTAAAGCAACTATAGGAACTAATATTTACGCAAAAAAAATACATGAATTATGTGGAAATATTGATGTTTGTTGCTTAGCTACTCCTCTATTAGCTCCAATGATTGAGGAAGGGTTTATAAGCGAAGATATTAGTCAAACAATAATATCAAATTATTTATCACATCATAAACTTAAAAAAATAAATCACTTAGTTCTTGCATGTACTCATTACCCTTTAATTGAAAAAGAAATTAGCAACTACTTTAATAAAAAAGTAAATATAATTGATTCGTCAAAAATTACAGCAAATTATATTTATCATGAAATTACAGCAAAAAATTTATTAAATAAAGCATCTCAAAAAAAACATCATTTTTATGTTTCTAATTATACTCATTCATTTGAAAACAGTGCAAAATTCTTTTTTGAAAAAGCAATTAAACTAGAAGAAGTCAAATTATTTAATCATTAAACCAAGAAGAATACATTACATAATTTTTCGATAAATCTTGATTTAATCTTCTTATATCTTGTTCTTTTAATTCCTTAACTTTTTTAGCAGGTATACCTGCATATATTGAACCAGACTTTACACGCTCACCTTCTAAAACAACAGATCCTGCAGCAACAATAGAGTTTTTCTCAATAATTGCACCATCCAAAATAATTGCCCCCATTCCTACAAGAACATTGTCGTGAATAGTACATCCATGTATAATTGCATTATGACCTATAGAAATATTACTTCCTAATCTAGTGTTAAATTTTTTGTAAGTACAGTGTATTACAGCACCATCTTGAATATTGACTTGATCTCCCAAAGTTATCGAATTTACATCTCCTCTTACGACTGCAGAAAACCAGATACTACAACTATCACCTGTTTTGACATCTCCAACTATTGTTGCATTTTCAGCTAGATAATTGTTTTTTCCAAATTTTGGCTGAATACCTTTAACACTTTTTATTAGGGCCATAATTAAGTTTGTTTGTATTTTTGTCAAAAATAACAATTATGAAATACAGTATATATGCTGAAAGCACTCCAAATCCAAAAGTCATGAAATTTGTAGCTAATAGAATGCTTGCAGATAAAAGCATTGAAATTAATAGCCTTAAAGATGCGAAAGGAATTTCAATTGCTGAAGAATTATTAAAATTCCATTTTGTTGAAAGTATTTATTTAAGCAACAACTTCATTTCTATTACAAAAATTAATGAAATAGAATGGGAAAATATTGCAATGCAGTTAAGAGTTTTTATTAGTGATCACCTAAATAGCAATGAGGTAAAAAATTATACAGAGCACATTAACACTTCAATTAATAATGAAAGCAAGTTTGAGGAGTTACAGGTCAAAACATTTACTGAAAAAGAAAAAGAAATTGAAGATATTTTAAATGAGTACATAAAACCTGCAGTAGAAGCTGATGGTGGTGCAATTACTTTAAATTATTATAAAAAAAATACTGTTTGTGTAGATCTTAAAGGAGCATGTAGTGGCTGTCCTTCGGCAACAAGCACTTTAAAGCAAGGGATTGAAGCATTACTCAAACAAAAAATAAGTCCAGATATAGAAGTTATAGCTAATGAAAAGTAAAATAATTTTTTTTTTTTTGATAGCTGCTTTTATTTCGAAGGGGCAAGAACAAAGAGCCACGTTTGGAATACAATATAAACCAATTATTCCCTCAAAATACTTTAACTCTTCATATCAAAATAGCAGTCAATTTGGATATGATTTTAAATTAAGCCCACAATACAGTAATTCATTAGGAATGATTATTCGTTACAAAATAAGTAACATATTTTGGTTTGAAAATGCATTAAATTATACTAATCGAAATTATAACCTAGAGCTAAAAAATAATAATATCAATATTAGTGATGATAATAATTTTAACATTAGATCTTATGAAATCCCTTTACAATTACTTACCTATATTCGAGTGTCAAATTTATGGTATGTAAATGCTGCATTTGGTATTTCAAATACTATTCTTGCTTCAGATGTGCAATCATACGGAAATAATCTGAGTGGTTTTGTGCAAAATTTTTATAGAAAAAATGGTGGCTATAGAGCCTTACTTGCTAATTTAGGTATGGAATATAGAGATAAAATTAAAGGATACTACTACGTTGGACTAAGTTTACATTTTCCATGGAATGAAACTGGAAGAATATATCCAGAGTTTTCAGATGGGAATAACATTTTTAATGACACTGATTTTGATAACAAATTCTTTATCGAAGTTCCTGGAAGTTATGTTACACTAGATTTAAGATATTTTTTTCCGAACTAAACCTACTACTCATCATGCAGATAAGCTTTCTTAGCATATAATTCATCTTCTGTCTCTACATTATTCTCATCTGGCAAACAACAATCAACGGGACATACAGCAGCGCATTGCGGCTCATCATGGAAGCCAACACACTCTGTACATTTATCTGTAGCAATATAAAATGCTTCAAAGGAAATAGGTTCTCTCTCTTCACTATCTTGTAGCTTTGTTCCATCTGAAAAACGCCAGGATTCTTCAGGAGGATATATAGCATTATTTGGACATTCTGGCTCACATGCTTCACAATTAATACAATCCTCTGTTATTTTAATTGCCATAGTAAATTACTTTTCTGCAAAAATAATTATTTTTTAATAGATTTAATAATAACATTATCATTTATAAAAAATCAAAATTGATTAAATTTGCATGCAAAATGCATCAAAAAAAAAAATGATTAAAACGGATATACTAATTATTGGAGCAGGACCAACTGGTCTATTTACAGTTTTTGAAGCGGGATTATTAAAGTTAAAATGTCATTTAATTGATGCTTTACCTCAAGCTGGAGGACAATGTTCAGAAATATATCCAAAAAAACCAATTTATGATATTCCTGGATTTCCAGAGATTTTAGCGGGTGACCTAACTAATAACTTATTAGAACAGTGTAAGCAGTTTGAGCCAGGTTTTACTTTTGGAGAAAGAGCAGAAAAGATTACAAAAGATGAAAATAATATTTTTACTGTAACCACAAATAAAGGCACTAAACACCAAGCTCCCGTTGTTGCAATAGCAGGTGGCTTAGGAAGTTTTGAACCTAGAAAACCATCTATAGAAAATCTCTCATTTTATGAAGAAAAAGGAGTTGAATATATAATTAAAAATCCTGAAATTTATAAAAATAAAAGTGTTCTTATTGCTGGAGGCGGAGACTCCGCTTTAGATTGGACAATATTTCTGGTGAATATGGGGACAAAAGTTACGCTTGTTCATAGAAGAAATGAGTTTAGAGGGGCTTTGGATTCTGTTGAAAAAGTCAGAGAATTAAAAAAACAAAATAAAGTAGAAATAATAACTCCAGCACAAGTAATAGAATTAAAAGGAGAAAATAAAGTAGAAAGTGCTATAATATCTAAAGAAAATAATCAAATATTAGAAATGAAAATTGATCATTTTATTCCATTATTTGGCTTATCACCAAGACTTGGTCCAATTGGAGAATGGGGGTTAGAAATAGAAAAGAACTCGATAAAAGTTGATACTTTTGATTACCAAACAAATATTCCAGGAATTTTTGCAATAGGAGATATTAATACATATCCTGGCAAATTGAAACTAATTTTATGCGGATTTCATGAAGCAACTCTTATGTGCCAATCAGCTTATAAAATTATTAATCCAAATAAAAAACATATTTTTCGTTATACAACAGTAAGTGGAGTTGATGGCTTTGACGGAACGAGAAAGGAAGCAGAAAAATCTGTAGTACAATCACTAAACGATTAATAATGTCTGATGTTAAAATTTCGATTAGAGATCGAGAAAATAAAACTCATGAAATTTTAGCCCCGACAGATATGTCTATGAATCTAATGGAGGTTATTAGATCATATGGGTTGGCTCCAGAAGGAACATTAGGTGTGTGCGGTGGCATGGCTATGTGTGCTTCCTGCCAATGCTATATAACTTCAAATCATAAAATTAATGAAATGGGAGATGAAGAAGAGGCTATGCTTTCTGAAGCATTTAATACTAAACCTAATAGTAGATTAAGCTGTCAAATATTTATAACAAAGGAGCTTGATGGTTTAGTATGTGAAATAGCACCTGAAGAATTATAACTCTAAACTTAAAGATATGTTACTTGACAATAAAAATTCTTTTGGATTTTCTAAGCACTCTTTTACTTTACACAAAAAACCAACAGACTCTCTACCATCAATTACTCGATGATCATAAGACAATGCAACATACATTATTGGTCTAATAACAATTTTTCCATCTACAACTACGGGTCTTTCAACAATATTATGCATTCCTAAAATTGCAGATTGTGGTGGGTTGATTATTGGAGTGGAAAGCATCGATCCAAAAACTCCACCATTTGTTATTGTAAAAGTGCCACCTGTCATTTCATCAATAGTAATTTTGCCGTCTCTTGCTTTAGTTGCTAATCTTTTAATCTCCGATTCAATTTGTACGAATCCCATTTGTTCTGCATTACGTAAAACAGGTACCATTAGCCCTTTAGGAGCACTTACTGCAATACCTACATCAACATAATTATGTGAAATAAGTTCATCTCCATCTATCATTGAATTTACATCACTATACTCCTGCATGGCTTCTGTAACAGCTTTTGTAAAAAATGACATAAAACCTAACCCAACATTATGTTTTTCTTTGAAGACTTCCTTGTAACTATTTCTAATTTCAAAAATTGATGTCATATCAATTTCATTAAAAGTTGTCAGCATTGCTGTCTCATTTTTGACAGCGACTAATCGTGAAGCAATTTTTCTTCTGAGAGATGACATCTTTTTCCTGTTTTTTCCTCTATCTCCAGATGAAGAGCCTAAATTAATTAAGTCTAAAACATCATTTTTTGTTATTTTACCTGCTTCTCCTGATCCGGTTAAACCTTCTGCAGATATATCATGCTTATTAATTATTACTGATGCAAGTGGTGTTGCTTTATTAATTTTAACTTTCTTGATGGGGGTGTTTTCTACATCTGAAGTTAAATCTTTTTTCTCTTCTAATACTATATTATCTTTAGTCTCTTTTTTACCAGATGTATCAATAATACAAACAACATCCCCAACAGCAACAGTCACGCCTTCTTTGGTTAAGATTTTAATAATCCCACTTTCTTCTGCAGGAAGTTCTAATGTTGCTTTGTCAGAATCTATTTCTGCAATAGATTGATCTTTTTCTACATAATCCCCATCAGTAACTAGCCATTCTATTATTTCAACTTCTGATATTGATTCTCCCGGACTGGGAACCTTCATTTCTAGTAACATTTTTTCTATTTAAAAACTTTATCAATTATTTCTTTTTGCTCTATAGCTGATGTTTTGCTTGATCCTGTTGCTGTAGCAGCGGAAGGACTTCTAGCAATCACGTCTATATTATATTCCCTTAGCTCTGACAAAATAAAACTCCATGCTCCCATATTTTCAGGTTCTTCTTGAACCCAAATTAGCTTATTTGCATTATACTGTTCAATTAATTTAATTAAAGAAACTTTATCTAATGGAAACAGTTGTTCTACCCTAACAATAGCTATGTTTTTTATCTTTTCATTCTTTCTTTTTGCATCAAGTTCATAATAAATTTTCCCACTGCAAAAAATAAGCTTGTCAATTAACTGTTTACTTTTTATATCATCAATAATTAATTCAAATTTTCCATTAGATAAATCAGAAAATTTAGAAATACATTGTGGGTGTCTTAGTAAACTTTTAGGTGTAAATACAATTAATGGTTTTCTAAAATTTCTAAGTATTTGTCTTCTTAATACATGATAAAAATTGGCTGGCGTTGTACAGTTTACAATTTGCAAATTATATTTAGCGCACATCTGCAAATACCTTTCTATCCTTGCTGAAGAATGTTCAGCTCCCTGCCCTTCATATCCATGAGGCAACAACATGACCAAACCACTCATAACCTTCCACTTATCTTCAGCACAGGAAATAAATTGGTCTAACATAATTTGAGCTCCATTTGAAAAATCACCAAATTGAGCTTCCCAAATAGTTAAATCATTTGGAGAAGTGATAGAATAGCCATAATCAAATCCTAAAACTCCATATTCTGAAAGTAACGAATTATATGCTTCAAAATTTGAACTATCACTAATTCTATTTAACGGAGAAACTTCTTCCTCAGAGTCCTCCACTTTTAAAATGGCATGTCTATGTGAAAAAGTACCTCTTTCTACATCCTGGCCACTTAGTCTAATACTATGACCTTCAGATAACAATGAGGCATAAGCTAATAATTCTCCCAACGCCCAATCAACACTATTATTATCTTCAATCATTTTTTTTCTATCTAAAAGAAGTTTTTTTGTTTTTTTAAATAACTTATCTTGACTAGGGACTTCATAAAGAAATTTAGCTAAATCTTTTAATTTACTTTCACTAATATTAGTTGACTGTTCTTGTCGAAAATCTTCGTTAACTTTTCTTTTGAAGGCTTTCCATTCATCGTTTAAAAATGGGGTTATTTTAGCTTTTTTTATTTCTTTTGCCTCATCAAATCTTTCTTGTAATAAATTTTGAAAATCTGTTTCTAAATCCTTCGCAATACCAGCTTCAAAAATTCCCTCATTCATTAATTTTTGCTTATATATCTCTCTAGGGTTTGGGTGCTTAGAAATTGCCTCATATAATAGAGGTTGTGTAAATCTAGGCTCATCACCTTCATTATGTCCATACTTTCTATAACATAACAAATCAATAAATACATCTTTATGGTATGTCTGTCTATACTCAACAGCTATTTGTAAGGCATGTACTACAGCTTCAACATCATCTCCATTTACATGAAAAACAGGTGACAATGTTACTTTAGCAATATCAGTACAATAAGTACTAGATCTAGCATCATGATAATTAGTAGTAAATCCTACTTGATTGTTTACTGCAATATGAATTGTTCCTCCAGTTTTATAACCATCTAGCTGAGCCATTTGTATTACTTCATACACTACCCCCTGAGCAGCAAGCGCAGCATCTCCATGAATCAAAATGGGTAATATTTTATTCATATCCCCTTTATATTCCGAATCCAGTTTTGACCTAACAATTCCTTGAACTACAGGGTCAACAGCTTCTAAATGTGAAGGGTTGGGCGTTAAATTTAGTTTTATATTACTGCCATTATTACATTTTTGCATAGAGGTAAAACCCAAGTGATATTTAACATCACCTGCAATATTTTCGTCTTCATATAACTTTCCTTCAAATTCTGAAAAAATTTCTTTATAAGTTTTATTAAATATATTAGCTAGCACATTTAGTCTTCCTCGGTGTGCCATCCCCACCACAAACTCTTTAACTCCTAAACTCGCACTATGCTCAACTAATGCATCTAATGCTGGTATTAATGATTCAGCACCCTCTAATGAAAATCTTTTCTGACCAACAAATTTTTTATGCAAAAAATTTTCAAATACTACAGCCTGGTTCAATTTATGTAATATATGTTTCTTTTGATTTACATTAAATTTTGGTGTATTTGAATTATTATGAAGTCTTTGCTTAATCCATTCTATTTCTTGCGGATCACGAATATACATGTATTCTACTCCAATAGATTGGCAATATACTTTTTCTAAATGAGATATTATGTTTTTTAGTTTTGCAGGACCAATTCCTACTTGAGTACCTGCTTGAAATACAAGATCTAGGTCATTCTTTTCTAAATCAAAATTTGTATACTCAAGAGTAGGATTGTATTTTCTCCTTTTCCTAACAGGATTAGTTTTAGTAAATAAATGTCCGCGCTTTCTGTATGCATCTATTAAATTAATCACCTTAAATTCTTTTTGAAAATGTTGAGGAATTTCAGTTTCTGAGTAAATTGTTTTAGCAAAATCAAATCCTTTAAAAAAATTTACCCACTCATGATCAATGCTATTCGGATCATCTAAAAATTTATCATACAAATCCTCTATCATAGATGTGTGAGCCGCTCCTAAGAATGTAAATTTGTCCATTTAACTGGTTGTAAATTTAATCAACAAAATTATTTATTTTTTATGACTTTTTACTATAAAAAAAAATTAGTTATTAAATAGTATTAGTATAATTTTAAGAAACTCTATTCATTAATTTATTTGCAAAATAAATTAATGGCTCTTTATTTTTTGATTCAACAGCTTCAAGATGCTTCATGCCTTTTATATAGTACGACTTCATTAATTCCACAGTATGTTTGTCAACACTTAATTGGGAAAAAATAGATTTCACAGAATTAACCTTGTTAATACTATTTTTTGACGTGCTATAGTAATCTTGTAATTTTTGTTTCGTAATACCGTCTGCTATTTGTAAAGCTTTCAGATATAGAAATGTTTTCTTGTTTGACAAGATATCCCCACCTGTTTGCTTTCCAAATTTTTTATTTCCAAATACATCTAGTAAATCGTCTTTTAATTGAAATGCTAAGCCAATATTTAAACCAAATTCATATAAATGATTTTGATCTTTTTCTGAAGCATCGGCTAGTATAGCTCCTATTTTTAAGGAAGCGGCTAATAATACCGCTGTCTTAAACTGAATCATTCTAATATATTCGGAAAGAGAAACCTGATTACTTACTTCAAAATCCATATCAAACTGTTGTCCTTCACACACTTGATTAGCAGTATTTCCAAAAACATCTAATACTTTTTTTAAATACTTAGGTTCTACTTGAGAAATTAGTTTATATGCTTGAATCATCATCGCATCACCAGATAATATTGCAATATTCTTATCCCATTTTTTATGGACAGTACAACTTCCTCTTCTCAAAGGAGCATTGTCCATAATATCATCATGAAGTAATGTGAAATTATGAAAAAATTCAATTGCTAAAGCAGGAGAAGCCACATTAGAAATATCTTTCTTATATAGATTATATGAAATTAAAAGAAATAATGGACGAATGCGTTTAGCCTTAAGCCCCATAATATATTTAATTGGAGCATATAATAATTTTGGAGTTTTTGGATAAGAAAAAACACTGATTTCTTTTTCCAACAATTTATACATTTTATCTATATCGTTCATGATTATTTTATAATCTCTAATAAATAATTCCCATATCCACTTTTTAGGAGAGGCTTGGCAATATTTGAAAGCTGTTTTTTTGTTATTAGTCCCATTCTGTATGCAGCCTCTTCTATACAACCAATTTTTCTTCCCTGTCTTTCTTCTATTAATTGAACATATTGATTTGCCTGCATGAGAGATGAAAAGGTACCCGTATCTAACCATGCGGTGCCTCTACCAAGAAGTTTTACCTCTAATTTTCTTTTATTAAGATACACTTTATTTATGTCTGTTATTTCATATTCTCCTCTTTCAGAAGGTTTAATTTTCTTTGCAATATCAATAACTGAATTATCATAATAATATAGACCTGGTACTGCATAATTTGATTTTGGGATTTTAGGCTTTTCTTCTAATGATAATACGCGAAATTCTTTATCAAATTCAACAACACCATATCTTTCTGGATCATGTACATGATAACCAAATACAATTCCCCCATCAACATCCCTACATTTTGATAATGTATTTATTTTCATTTGAAAAATATTATCTCCTAAAATCATACAAACTTTATCTTTTCCTATAAACTCTTCTCCTATTATAAACGCTTGAGCTAAACCATTTGGTTGTTTTTGAACTTTATATTCAAATTTGCACCCAATTCTAGATCCATCACCTAATAATTTTTTGAAAATTGGCAAGTCATGTGGTGTAGATATAATTAAAATCTCATTAATACCTGAATATATTAATGTACTTAATGGATAATAAATCATTGGTTTATCATAAACTGGCATCATTTGTTTGCTCATGACTAATGTAAGAGGGTGCAACCTTGTTCCAGCCCCTCCGGCAAGTATTATTCCTTTCATTTATTTTTTCTAATTTTTAGTTTACTTAATTCTATATCAACTTCTTCATCATAAGTATCAATTAAAGGCTCATTAAATGCTTCATAATTTATAATCTTTTCCAGTGACAACAGTAATGCTGGCAATAGTATTAAATTAGCAAGCATAGCAATCATTAATGTGATTGAAACTAATAAACCTAAAGCAATAGTTCCGCCAAAATCTGATACAACAAATATAAAAAACCCAAAGAATAAAACAACTGATGTATAAAACATACTTATTCCTGTTTCCTTAAGGGCAGAAAAAACTGAAATATTAATATTCCAATTATTTGATAATAGTTCTTGTCTATATTTTGCTAAAAAATGAATCGTATCATCAACAGATATCCCAAATGCAATACTAAATACAAGAATTGTTGAAGGCTTAAGGGCTACTCCAAAATAACCCATTATAGATGCAGTTAATAAAAGTGGAATTAAATTGGGAATAATTGAAATTATTACCATACGAAAAGAATTAAACATCCAGGCCATAAAAATGGAAATTAATATTATGACTAAAGATAAACTTGTAACTAAATTTTTTAATAAAAATTTAGTTCCTTCTAAAAAAACTATTGTTGAACCTGTAATTGTTACATTATATTTTTGAGGGTCAAATATTTTATCTATTTTTGGTTTAAGGTTTATAAAAACACTATCCATTTTAACACTTGATATATCAGCTACTCTTAGCGAAATTCTAGCTTTTTGTTGAGATGAATCTATTAAAGAATTTGAATAACTCATTTTACCATTTGTTCTTTTTAAGAATTTATTTATGAGTGACATCTCTTGAGAATTAGGTAATTTATAAAAGGAAGAATCTCCATTATAAAATGCCTGCTTAGCATGCTTTAATAAATCAATATAAGAGATTGGTTTTGAAAACTCTGGAAATGTATTTAAAAGATTTATAAGCGTATCTATTTTTTTAAGATTATAGGATTTCATTAATCCCTTTTTCTTTTTTGTATCAACAATAATTTCTAGTGGTATTACACCACCAAAAGTTGTTTCTAAAAATTTTAAATCTTTGAATAACTGCTGATTTTTCGGAAGATCATCTGTTAAATTTCCAGTTGTTTTTACTTTAGTAATACCAAAAGAAGCAACAATTAACACAAACAGGGTCATACAATAGATTGTTTTTCTTTTATTTTTCACTAAAAAAGCTAAGTAATTAATAAAATAAATTAGCCATTTTTTAGTCAAATGTTCTGTGTGTTTTTTTGATGGAGGGGAAGAAAAACTAAAGTAGATAGGAATAATACATAAAGAAAGAATGAAAATAAAAATTATATTTAAAGAAGCGATAACTCCAAACTCTTGTAACGTTTCACTATTAGTTAAAACAAAAGATGCAAAGCCGGCTGCTGTAGTTAAATTAGTTAATAAAGTTATATTACCTATCTTTTGTATCATTATTTGTAATGCATAAAACTTCTTTCCTGATTTAATAAATTCACTATGGTATTTATTTATTAAAAAAACACAATTTGGTATGCCAATAACAATTATTAGAGGTGGAACAATTGCCATAAAAATAGATATATCATATCCTAAAATCACTATGCTGCCAAATGAAAATATTACACCAATAACGACTGTAATCATCGCAGCAATAGTCACTTTATATGATTTGAAAAACAAAAAAAGTATTACTGTAGTAATTAGTAATGCTAAAAGTATAAATTGAGTGATTTCATCTTTAACCATTAAAGAATCAATAGTTCTTATGTAAGGAAGCCCTGAAAAATATATTGAAGCATTATATTTTTTTCCATAAGAATTAACAATATCGTTTATTTTAAAAATTAATTCTGCTCTATTTGGTGTTCTAATAATATTATCTTCAATAGAAATCAATAATGTTGTAATAGTATTTTGTGAATTGTTTAAAAAATCTTTATAAATTAAATGATTCGAAAAATTATTAAATGAACTATCAATCTCTTTTTGAGATTTGAAATCTTCAGAGTACCATCTCTTTAAAATAAACTTGGACGCACTAGTATCTTTTATTAGTATAGGTAAATTAGTAAGTGAAACAATAGTTTCAACCCCATCTAAGTCTTCAATTTTTTGTGTAATATGATTTAAATCAGCTAAATTATTGAAATTAAGAATATCCGGATCCTTAATTGCAATTACAAAAAGATTTTGTTCGCCGTAAATTTCTAAAAAATCTTGGTATTCAGTACTGACTTGATGGTCACTAGGTAGTAACTTAGCCATGGTATAAGCTAATTTAGCATCTTTCCCTTTATACGCCATCAAAGATGTTAATCCAAAAATCAAAAAAATTAATAGAATCCTATTTCTTAAAATAAATTTTGAAATATATTGCCACATTCTTAAAAGAAATTATAATGAGAAAAAAAATATTCTCTATACAGTCATTATATCCAATTCTTTTTGATTATATATAATATCAATTTTTGAGGCAAAGGAATTAGTTAAATTTTGTACAGAATTTTCTGCATCTCTAACTATATCTTCAGAAACCCCTGATTTTGCGAGCTTTCGCATCTCATCATTAGCTTTTTGTCTATGATTTCTAATACTCACTTTGGCATTTTCAATTTCTGACTTCACTTGTTTAACCAACTCTCTTCTTCTTTCTTCTGTTAAAGGAGGAACATTGACAATTACTTTTTCGCCATTATTAGATGGGTTAAAACCAAGATTTGCTTCAACTATTGCCTGCTCGATATCATTAATTAAATTTTTATCAAAAGGCTGAATAGATAGGGTTTGCGAATCAGTAGATGTTATATTAGCGGCTTGAGATAAGGGGGTTTGCACTCCATAATAATCTAATTTAACTGTGCTTAACATAACGGGGTTAGCTTTTCCAGCTCTAATTTTTGACAATGTATGTTCTAGTCTAGAAATAACATCATCCATTGCTTCTTTGGCAACGTCTAAATTAAAATTAACTTCTTCTATCATATTTTCTATTTAACTAATGTTCCAACACTATCTCCTTTACATACTTTGTAAAGATTTCCCTCAGAGTTCATATTAAAAACTCGAATTGGTAAATTATTTTCCTGACAAAGAGTAAATGCTGTTAAATCCATAACGTTTAATTTTTTTTCTAATATCTCATTAAAATTAATTTCATTGAACATTTTAGCATCTAAATCTTTTTCTGGGTCTGCAGAATAAATACCATTAACTCTCGTCCCTTTTAATATTATATCTGCTTCAATCTCTATAGCTCGTAATGCCCCGGCTGTATCGGTAGTAAAATAAGGGTTTCCTGTACCTCCTCCAAAAATTACAACTCTACCTTTTTGGAGATGTCTCATTGCTTTTCTTCTGATATAAGGCTCAGCAACTTGTTCCATTCTAATCGCGGTTAACAACCTAGTTTGTATACTCAAAGATTCTAATGCAGATTGAAGGGCCATTCCGTTTATTATGGTTGCCAACATCCCCATATGATCTCCTTGTACCCTGTCAAATCCAGCCCCTTCTGATTGTATACCTCTATAAATATTACCTCCTCCTATAACAACAGCAACCTCTATTCCCTTATTAACTACTTTTTGTATCTCATTCGCAAAATGACTTAACATATTAGAGTCAATACCGTATCCAATATCACCCATCAATGATTCACCACTTAACTTTAAAAGAATCCTTTTATATTTCATATTTTAAAACTTCTTCAAAGATAAAATAAATGAACTAAAATAATGTGGATTTTGATGCATAAAAAAACCACCTAATATCATATAGGTGGTTTTTGTAAAAAAAATTAGATAATGTTATCCTAGTGATACTTTTTTAAAACTTGAAATAGCCATCTGATCACCATAACTTGATATATATTCTTCAACACTTTTTGATTCATCTTTGATGAATTTTTGATCTAATAAGCACATTTCTTGATCTAATGTAGTATTGTCAGATATAAATCTATCCATTTTACCAGGGACTATTTTATCCCAAATATGTTCAGGCTTACCTTGGCTTTTCAATTCTTCTTCAATAGATTTTTTAGCTTCATCTAGTATTTGTTCTGACAACTGAGCTTTGGAAATATACTGGGGTACATTTTTTAAGGTTTTACCTAATCTTTTAAGTTCAATATTATCTTTTTCTATAGCTGCTATTCTAGCTTCTGTCTCAGCATCAATAAATGAAGAATCCAAGTCTTTGTAAGATAAAGTAGATGCTCCCATAGAAGCAACCTGCATCGCTATATCTTTAGACAATTCCTCTGATTTATCAATAATATTATTTAACCCAACTAATACAGCAATTTTAGTCCCATGAGTATACGAACCAACATATTTTGCTTCAACCCTTTCAAAAGCTGATATTTCTAATTTTTCTCCAATTACTCCAGTTTGTTCAATAAGCTTTTCTTCTACAGTCATGTTCCCAAAACTAGCTTTCAAAAAAGCATCTTTCGTATCACAATTTAAAGCAATATCTATAAATGATTTTGCTAAAGATTTGTAAGAGTCATTTTTTGCTACAAAATCTGTTTCACAAGCTAAAACAATAGCAACACCAGAATTTCTCTCTTCATTAATTTTGGTTATTGCAACTCCTTCTTTAGCTTCACGGTCAGCGCGTTTTGCAGCGACTTTTTGCCCTTTTTTTCTTAAAACGTCAATAGCTGAATCAAAATCACCATTAGCTTCGATTAAAGCTTTTTTACAGTCCATCATTCCTGCACCAGTTTGTTTTCTAAGCTTTGCTACATCAACTGCCTTAATATTCGTCATGTTACTTTATTATTTTAAATTATTTATTTTTTTCAGAAATCATTTTTGCCTTTTCCTTCTTTTCATTTTCTTTTACTAATTGCTCTTTACTCCTCTCTTCTAAACCTTCAGAAATTGCCTGCTTAATAATAGACAAAATACAAACTATTGATTTGGAAGCATCATCATTTGCAGGAATAGGGAAATCGATAAGCTTAGGGTTTGTATTAGTGTCTGTCATGGCAAAAGAACGAATACCTAAATGGTTTGCTTCTGATACTGCAATACGTTCTTTATTAATATCAACAACAAAAATTGCTTCAGGCATACGATTCATTTTTACAATACTACCTAGATTTAACTCTAATTTTGCTCTTTGTCTATCTATTTGTAATCTCTCTCTTTTAGATAAAGTCGCAAATGTCCCATCTTCTTTCATCTTGTCAATTACCTGCATCTTTTTGATCGATTTTCTAATTGTAGAAAAATTTGTAAGTAATCCTCCTGGCCATCTTTCGGTAATGTATGGCATGTTAAGAGATTGCGCTGTCTCTGCAACAATAGACTTTGCCTGTTTTTTTGTTGCAACAAATAAAATCTTCTTCCCAGATTTAGCAATTTGCTTCATTGCTCCAGCTGCATCCTCAATCATAGCTACTGTTTTATTAAGATCAATTATATGAATCCCATTACGCTCCATGAATACATAAGGAGCCATAGCAGGATTATACTTTTTCTTTAGATGGCCAAAATGGACACCAGCTTCTAATAATTCTTTAAAATTTGTTCTTGACATGTTTACTTTCTTTTTTAGTTAAGCAATTACGTGGTAGAAGATATACTTGTCCGCGCAATTTAGATGCTAAACATTGATTATTTATTTGGTTTTATCTTTTAACCCATTGGAACTTTTTTCTTGATTTTTTCTGCCCAGGTTTTTTTCTCTCTACAACTCTAGCGTCTCTAGTGAGCAAACCCTCTGATTTCAAAGAAGTTCTATTGTCTAAATTTACTTCACATAAAGCTCTAGAAATAGCTAAACGTATAGCTTCTGCTTGCCCTGTTGTCCCTCCTCCTTGTACATTTACGTTTACATCATATTGTGCAGAAATATCTAATATTTTAAATGGTTGCTCTAATTTATACTGCATAGTCTGTACAGGAAAATAATCTCTAAAATCTTTTCCGTTAACAATTATGTCTCCTTTACCTTTCGATAAATATATTCTTGCTACTGCAGCTTTTCTTCTTCCTATTGTATGAATTGTATCCATATTTTATTTTAAATCATTTAAATTGAGATTCGTTGGTTTTTGAGCTTCATGATCATGTTCGCTTCCAGAATAAATATAACAGTTTCTTAAAATAGCAGCACCTAATTTATTTTTTGGAAGCATCCCTTTTACTGCATGTCTAACCACAGATGTTTCGTCTTTTGCCAACATCTCATTTGGTGTAATCCTCCTTTGCCCACCAGGGTATCCTGTATAAGTAAACAACTCCCTATCTGTCATTTTTTTTCCACTCATAGTGATTTTTCCAGCATTTATAATGATTACATTATCTCCACAATCAGCATGAGGAGTATAGTTAGTTTTGTACTTACCTCTTAAAACTTTTGCTACTTTTGAAGCCATCCTTCCTAAAACTTGTTCGCTAGCATCTACGACAAACCACTTTTTGTCTGCATTCTCTTTATTTGCTGATAATGTTTTGTAACTTAATGTATCCACTACTATATATTTATTTAATTAAAGGGCTGCAAAATTACACTTTTTTATAGTTCTGCAAAATTTTATTATTCATTATTCTATATTATACTTAATTCCTTACCAACCTTTATAAAAGCATTAATTGCAAAATCCAAATCATTTATAGAATGTGCCGCTGAAATTTGCACCCTAATCCGTGCCTGATCTTTTGGAACAACAGGAAAGAAAAATCCTATAACGTAAACACCCTCTTTTAATAATTTTTCAGCCATTAATTGAGATAGTTTAGCATCATATAACATAACAGGAACGATAGGGTGAATTCCTTGTTTAATTTCAAAGCCAGCATTTAACATTTTTTGCCTAAAATATTTTGTATTTTTTTCCAGATTATCTCGCAAATCTAAACTTTCGTTTAATAAATCAAGTACTTTTAAAGCTCCGCCAACAATAGAAGGAGCAAGAGAATTTGAAAAAAGATATGGTCGAGATTTTTGACGAAGCATCTCGATAATTTCTTTTTTACCAGATGTAAAACCACCCATGGCCCCTCCCAAAGCTTTTCCTAATGTAGAGGTAATAATATCTATTCTTCCCATAACATCACAGTGCTCATGAGTCCCTCTTCCTTTTTTTCCAATAAATCCTGTTGCGTGAGAATCATCAACCATAACCAAGGAATCATACTTTTCAGCTAAATCACATATCTTACTCAAATTCGCGATATATCCATCCATAGAAAAAACACCATCCGTTACTATAATTCTATTTTTTTGACTCTGAGCATGTTGTAGTTGAGCTTCTAAATCATCCATATCATTATTTTTATATCGATAGCGTTTTGCTTTGCAAAGCCTAACTCCATCAATTATTGATGCATGATTTAGTGAGTCGGAAATAATTGCATCTTCAGCATCAAAAAGAGGCTCAAAAACACCACCATTTGCATCAAATGCAGCAGCATAAAGTATTGTGTCCTCCATTCCTAAAAAAACTGATATTTTATTTTCTAATTTCTTATGTATATCTTGAGTCCCACAAATAAAACGAACAGATGACATTCCATAACCATGAGAATCCAATGTCTCTTTCGATGCTTTAATAACCTCTTGATGAGAAGACAACCCTAGATAATTATTGGCACAAAAGTTCAGCACTTTTTTACCAGAAGCGACAGCTATCTTAGATCCTTGAGGTGTAATAATTATACGTTCTTTTTTATATAAGCCTGCTTGCTCAATAGATTGTAACTCTTCCTTTATTTTTTTTTGCAATTTTTGAGACATAATATTAAGTTTTTAGTTACACAAAAATACAATAAAAAAAGGAGGCAAAGCCTCCTTTAAAAAAATCTAAACATTAATTTATTTTTAAACCACTCCTTGGTCAAGCATAGCATCAGCAACCTTTACAAAACCAGCAATATTGGCTCCCTTAACATAATCAACATAATCTCCTGAAGAACCATATTCAACACAAGAACTATGTATGTTTTTCATTATATTTCTAAGCTTATTGTCTACTTCATCTCTATCCCAGTTTAATCTTAATGAATTTTGACTCATTTCAAGGCCTGAAGTTGCTACACCACCTGCATTGGAAGCTTTACCTGGGGCAAATAAAATTTTAGCTTTTTGGAAAGCTCCTATTGCTTCAGGTGTTGATGGCATATTGGCCCCTTCAGAAACCAAAATACAACCATTCTTTATTAATTCATTTGCCTCATCACCATTAAGTTCATTTTGTGTTGCACATGGTAAAGCAATATCGCAAGTAACAGACCACGGTCTTCCTTCATGAAATTCACAACCATACTTTTCAGCATATTCTTTAATTCTACCTCTTTTAATATTTTTTAAATGCATAACGAAGTTAAGTTTTTCGGCATCTATACCTTCAGCATCATATATATATCCTGAAGAGTCTGACAATGTAATAACCTTTGCTCCTAACTCGGTTGCTTTTTCACAAGCATATTGAGCAACATTTCCAGAGCCAGAAATAGCAACTTTTTTATTCATAAAAGAATCACCTCTTTTTTCCAGCATGTTTTGAGCAAAATATACATTTCCATATCCTGTTGCTTCTGGGCGAATTAATGAACCTCCCCAAGTTATCCCCTTACCAGTTAATACGCCTGTAAATTCATTTCTTATTCTTTTATATTGACCGAACATAAATCCTATCTCTCTCCCCCCAACACCTATATCTCCAGCAGGAACATCTGTATTGGGGCCAATATGGCGAAACAATTCAGTCATAAAAGATTGACAAAAACTCATCACCTCATTGTCTGACTTTCCTTTTGGATCAAAATCAGAACCTCCTTTTCCACCACCCATTGGCAGTGTAGTTAGAGAATTCTTAAAAACTTGCTCAAATCCTAAAAATTTTAAAATGGACAAATTTACAGTAGGATGAAATCTAAGACCTCCTTTATATGGCCCTATCGCTGAATTAAACTCAACTCTATATCCTCTATTTACTTGAGTTTTCCCATTATCATCTACCCATGGTATTCTGAACATTATAACTCGTTCAGGCTCAACCATTCTTTCTAATAACATCTTATTATTATACTTTGGGTGTTCTTGCATAAATGGAATAACTGCCTCTGCTACTTCTTCTACAGCCTGCAAAAACTCATGTTCATTAGGATTCTTGCTTCTTACTTCGGTCATAAAATCATGGATATATTTTTCCATATTATTTAGCTTTAAATTAGTATCTGTAAGTTAAATTGAGGCAAATGTAATTTTTTTTTTAATTAAAGCAGAATTTATATAAAAATCTTGTTTACACATATTATTTAAAAAATTAAAAAATACATATAGAAATCAAACAAAAACAGAAAATATCATGCAAATTTTTATATTTGCTAAAAAACTCATTTTATATTTTAATTATGAATAATATTTATTACTTTTTTATCATTATTTTTTTTGCTACACAAAGCTTAAACGCTCAGATAATTAAAGGGACAATAACTGACCAAAACACTAATGAATCTTTAATAGGGGTAAATATTATTTCAGAAAATGGTTTAGGCGTCGCAACTGATATTGATGGTAAATACCAATTAAAGTTAAGTGAAGGAAAACAAAAAATCACATTTAAATATATCGGTTATGATGAAATTATTAAAACTTTTGAGCTAGCTAAAAATGAAACACTTGAAATGAACATTACTCTTTCTCCTATGTCTGAGCAATTAAATACTATTGTTGTTTCAGCTGGAAGATTTGAGCAAAAAATAGAAGAAATAACTGTTTCAATGGAGGTAATAAAGCCATCACTAATAGAAAATAAAAATACTACTGACATTCAGACTGCTATGGACCAAATTCCTGGTGTGAATATTACAGATGGACAGGCAAATATTCGAGGCGGAAGTGGATGGAGTTTTGGAGCTGGTACTAGAGTTCTGGTTCTAGTAGATGATATGCCGCTTATTTCTGGGGATGCGGGTCAAGTACAATGGAAACTTATTGCTACAGAAAATATTAACCAAGTTGAAGTTATTAAAGGGGCTTCTTCTGCTCTATATGGCTCCTCTGCTTTAAATGGAGTTATAAACATTCGAACGGCATTCCCAAGTCAAAAAGATATTGATAAAAATATATATCCTGGATATACAAAAATTAACACCCATTTTGGCTTAATTGACAAACCTAAAAGAGAGGAGCTTAACTGGAATGGAGATAAAAGAAGAGCATATAAAGGTATAGAGTTTTTACATGCTATGAAAATAAAATCCCTGGATTTATCAATAGGTGGAAATATCTTTTTAGATGATGGGTTTAGACAAGGAGAAGTAACCGATAGAAAGCGTTTTAATATTAATTCAACATACAAAAGCAAAAAAATTGAAGGATTATCATATGGTGTAAATGCAAACTTTTTATTCCAAACAACTGGTTCTGCTATTATTTGGGATAGTTATGATAGAGCTTATATTCCACTTAATAATGAAATCACAACTACAGCTGGAGACACTTATAATATTGATCCTTTTATAACTTACATGTCAGGTAATAACAGACATACGTTGAGAACAAGGTATTTAAAAGTAATAAACGATAATAGTACAAAAGGAAAAGATAATGATCAAGATAACAAATCCGTAACATATTATTCAGATTATCAGTGGCAGAAAAACATTAAAAAATACAATCTTCGAGTTACATCAGGAACAACAAATGAAATAGTATACGCTAAAGCTGACTTATTCAATGGCAAAAATACAAGGGCAAACAATTCTATTTATGCACAATTAGACAAAAAAATGGGTAGATTAAACTTGTCATTTGGCGCTAGGTATGAACAATTTAGCATTAAATCTGACAAGAAACATGTTATTAATGGAGATTCTATTAATAACTTTTCAGCTGGTAAGCCTGTATTTAGAACAGGCATTAATTATCAAGTTGCTGAAGCAACATTCATTAGATCTTCATGGGGACAGGGCTTTCGTTTTCCCTCAATGGCAGAGTTATTTATTAGTGCTAACCAAGGTGGCTTAGAGATCTATCCAAACCCAGACTTAAAACCTGAAAAAGGATGGAGTGCAGAGATAGGCCTTAAACAAGGTGTCAAACTAGAAAAATGGATTGGCTTTATTGATATTGCAGGTTTTTTGATGCAATACGATGATATGATGGAATTTACTTTTAATCAATGGGGAAATCCTGCAACCACCCCTTTACTTGGATTAGGATTTAAAGCTGTAAATAGTGGAAACACACAAATATCTGGATTAGAAATTAGTATAAATGGTCAAGGTAAAATAAATAAAAATTTATCCCTTAATATTCTTGCTGGATATACTTATATGGATCATTTTTCTCTTGATCCTGACAAAATATATGCCTATGCAGGAGATAATCAGGGTGTAAGTTATACCAATAGTAGTTCTGATCCAACTGTATTAAAGTACAGATATAAACATATTGCAAAACTTGATGCAGAAATCTTATACAAAAACATCTCATTAGCAGGTAGTTATAGATATAATGACTTCATGAGTAATATTGATTATATATTTACTACGCCATTAGTAAATGAAGGAATCCCGGGTGTTTTTGATGGAATTCCAGGAATTAACGAGTCAAGAGAGAATGCAAAAAATGGAGACTATGTTATAGATGCTAGATTGGGATGGCAAATGAATGATGTTTTTCGATTTGGATTTGTAGTTAATAATGTTTTAAATAGAGAATATATGACAAGACCTGCCACGATGATGTCTCCTAGAACATTTGCTGTTCAGTGTAACATTAAAATCTAATGAAGGTAGTAGGAATTATACCTGCGAGATTTGAATCAACAAGATTTCCTGGCAAACCACTAGCAAAAATTAAAGGAAAAAGTATGATTCAAAGGGTGTATGAACAATGTAAAAAGTCTAAACAATTATCTGATGTTGTGGTTGCTACAGATGATGAAAGAATTTATAATCACATCAAATCCTTTTCTGGTAAAGTAGTTATGACAAATAAACATCATCTTACTGGAACTGAAAGATGTAATGAAGCGGCACAAAGCATGAATATTGATGCAGATATTATTATAAATATACAAGGAGATGAGCCGTTTATTAATCCAAATCAAATTAATGAACTCGTTGATTTATTTGAAAACGAAAATACTGAAATTGGAACATTAGTAAAAAAAATCAACTCAAATAAATTATTAAATAATCCAAACAACCCAAAAGCAATTTTTGATAAAAATAGAAATGCAATTAATTTTTGTAGAAACATTGAAAGCCCTAAAAAAAACACTGTTTACTATAAGCATATTGGAATTTATGGATTTAGGAAATCAATTTTAACAAAGTTATGTGCACTAAAAGAGACAAAAAATGAAAAAAGAGAAAGATTAGAACAACTAAGATGGCTTGATAATAATTATAAAATCAAAGTAGGTATTACATCTTACGAATCACAATCAATTGACACACCACAGGATATTGAAAAAATTTAATACAAAATCATATAAAATGATTAATTTAGCATTATGAAAAAAAATATTTCAGAATATATTTCAGAGCTTCTTTACATTCATGAGTGTGTAATTATACCTCAATTTGGAGGATTTGTTGGAAATAGAAAGTCTGCCGAATTAAATAAAAAAACTGGTTCACTAAGTCCTCCATCAAAACAAATTCTATTTAACAGAAACCTAACTACTAATGATGGGTTACTTATTAATCACATAGCACAAAATGAGTCTATCTCACAACATGAAGCTAAGCAAAAGTTAGAAGAATTTGTAAACGAATGCAACAACAAGCTTGATACTTCAAAAGTATTAAGAATAACTAAAGTTGGCTTATTTACTTTAGCTCAAGAAGGAAATATCATTTTTATTCAAGATAGTTCCATCAACTATTATATCGGTGCATTTGGTATGAAGCCCACCTATAACAAATCAATTATAAGGAAAGAAGGATTAACTACAGCTCCGCAATCAAACATAAAGTTTTTGAAAACCAATAAACAAAAACCTAAAACTTTTTTAAGAGCTGCAGCAATAATCATTCCACTAATAGCTCTTTCATATATTAGCTTAACTCAAGAAGAAAAAATTCTTGACGTTTATAAAGAAATGGCAAGTTTAAATCCATTTAGCAATTCAGAAACAACTGAAGAAAATATTGACAAAATAACAAATGAAACAAACTATAATATTAATTCAGAAAATGTAGAGATGCAAATTGAAAAAATTGAAAATGAAAAAGTATTGCCAATAGTAAACGGTCAAAAATTTTATATAGTTGCTGGAGCGTTTGCAGAAAGAAAAAATGCGAATAAGATGTTTGATAAACTTAAAAATTGGAACTACGACCCTCAAATTCTTGAAGGCAGCCAATTAATAAGAGTTACCTATAACTCATTTATTAATAGAGAAGAAGCGGTTTTGGCACTAGAAAAAATCAGAGAAGATAACCCAGATGCTTGGCTGCTTACACAATAATATTATATGAGTGCAAAAACACCAAAACAATCAAGAGCAAACTTAACAGAAATAGTATTGCCCAACGATACAAATAATTTAAATAATCTTATGGGAGGTAGATTGTTGCACTGGATGGATATAACAGCAGCAATAACAGCAAATAGACATGCACAAAGAACATGTGTAACTGCTTCGGTAAATAATGTCTCTTTTGAACACCCAATTCCAAGAGGCAGTATTGTGACTTTGGAAGCTAATATTTCTAGAGCATTCAGCTCTTCAATGGAAATATTTATTGATGTGTGGACTGAAGACACCTTGTCAGGAGTTAAAACAAAATGTAATGAAGCTATTTATACATTTGTAGCTGTTGATGCAATGGGAAAACCCGCAAAAGTCCCTAAAGTTACTCCAGAAACAAATCTGGAAAAAATTAGATATGATGGGGCCCTCAGAAGAAGACAGTTATCATTAATATTAGCTGGAAAATTAAAACCTAATGAGGCAACAGAACTAAAAGCCTTATTTGAGTAAGCATAATATTGCACGATATATTTCCTGTGGATCTATTTCTTTAATACAACCGTTTTTACCAAATTTACAATGTTTTCCATGTTTAGAGCAAGGGCTAGCAGATTTTTTGGAGATTATTTGAATTGAACTACTATCTGTTTTATAGGGTGAAAAACCCAAAGAAGGTTTTGTACATCCCCAAAATGAAATAATTGGCATTTTTAAGGCTGATCCTATATGCATCATTCCAGTGTCATTTGTTAAAAGCATCTTGCTTTTTTTAATTAAATATGAAGATTCTTGTATTGATAGCTTACCACAAAAATTATATACTAACTTAGATTTTGTATTATAAAGTACATGCTCAGCTATTTCTAAATCATTATCCCCTCCTATTAGTACAACGGGAACTTTTAGTTTAGAAACTACTTGTGTTATCTGATCTCCAGATAATTTTTTTGGATGATGAGTTCCACCTAAACACCAAGTTATATAGGTTTGATTTGAATCAAAGTCTAATTTTATTGATGATGACACATTAAAATCTAATCCCTTGTTGTCATTTATAACATTAAGCTTAGCAATCGTTTCAAAATATCTATCTACCACATGATTTTTTAATAAATCTATTCCAAAATAAATTAATAAATATCTTTTAAAACTTTTCTTGTTAAAAACAAATGATTTAGTATTCATTTTGGCTCTTATTTTCCAAGATCTCAAATTATTTTGCAAATCAACAACATAATCATATTTGTTGTATTGTAAAGTGTTGACGTCATTTTCTAATGAGAAAATCTTGTTAATATAAGTGTTATTTGAAAGTAAAGTGACGTGCTGCGACTTTGTTAAAAAATCAATTTTTGCATTAAGTTGCTGATATAAAGCTCTAATTACAGGAGTAGTTAAAACTATATCGCCCATTGCGCTTAGTCGTATAACTAATATTTTAGGTTTATTAGACACGACGTAAAATTATATAAATAATCCTAATTTTGCAGTAATGAAATTTATTGATACACATAGTCATTTATATAGTAGTAAATTTGATGAAGACAGAGAGCAAGTTGTCAAAAACGCATTAGAAGCAGGAGTTGAAAGCATTTTATTACCCAATATATCCAGCAAATACACAGAAAAAATGCTTGATCTGTGTTATTTATTTCCAAAAAATTGTTTTCCTATGATGGGGTTACACCCATGCGATGTTAGTAAAAATAACTATGATACGGAAATACTGCATATTGAAAAAGAATTAAAAAAAGAAAAATATATTGCTGTGGGAGAGATAGGGATTGATTTATATTGGAATAAAAATAACTTAGATATTCAAAAAAAAGCATTTGAATTTCAAATCAAATTAGCAAAAAAATACAAGCTTCCAATAGTAATTCATATTCGTGAATCATTCAACGAAGCTTTTGATATAATCGCGAAGCATAATGATAATAATTTAAGTGGAGTATTCCATTGTTTTACAGGCAATTTAAAAGAAGCTAATAAAATAATTAATCTTGAAGGGTTTTACCTTGGCATTGGTGGAGTTTTAACATTTAAAAATTCAGGTTTATCCGATACAATAAAAAATATTTCTTTAGAACATCTATTACTTGAAACCGACTCTCCTTATCTATCTCCAACACCATTTAGAGGAAAAAGAAATGAAAGTAAATATATTTTAAATATTGCAGAAAAATTGGCCGAAACAAAGAAAAAAAGTATTGAAGAAATAGCTAAAATTACAACACAAAACGCAAAAAATCTTTTTCAACTATAAACTTAAATTTCTGCTTAAAACAAAAATATAAATAAGTATTTTTAGATTTGTCATCTTTTTGGTGAGGTGGCCGAGTGGCTTAAGGCGCACGCTTGGAAAGCGTGTAAACGGGAAACTGTTTCGGGGGTTCGAATCCCTTCCTCACCGCATTTTTTATCTAAATTAGATATAGTGAAATTATTAAAGTAAATAAAGTCATTTAAAATTGAAAATAAATAAATGGGACAACATCTGTTCCGCTTACCTGAACAATTGTCCAGCAAATTAAAGCTAAAAAAAACGCTTTAACAAACAATGGACACCTTTCTATAATCTTAATTAAGTCAAACTCAAACTTTCTTGGAAGCATATGTAAAGTATATCCTGTTATAATCATCAAGACAACATAAGGATAAGAAAAAATGACTTTTTGATAATTAATAAAATTAAAATTATTTTTTATTTGAAATAAAATATCAGATGCTACTGAAAAGCTTTCCGCCCTAAAGAAAATCCAACAAAACGTAACAAAATGAAATGTAATTAATACACCTAAAATTTTGAAAATAATATTTTTTGGAATACGAAAAAAAGATCTTATAATTTTTTCTACAACAAGCATTAAGCCGTGCATTATGCCCCACAAAACAAATTTCCAGTTTGCTCCATGCCATAAACCTCCTAGTATCATTGTAATAGACAAATTAAAATAAGTTCTTATTATACCTTTTCTATTCCCACCTAAAGAAATATACAAATAATCTTTTAGCCAACTTGATAAAGAGATATGCCATCTTCTCCAAAATTCAGTTACACTGGATGATTGATATGGTGAATCAAAATTTATTGGAAGATAAAACCCAAGTAGCAGAGCTAAACCTATCGCTATATCAGAATAACCTGAAAAATCACAATATATTTGTAATGCATAAGCATATACCCCAATTAAATTTTCTACACCACTATAAAGCAAAGGATTATCAAATATTCTGTCAACATAATTTACACTAATATAGTCTGAAATAACTGCTTTTTTAAATAAACCACTTCCAATTAAAAATACGCCTTTACTTAGATTCTTATTAGATAATTTCAACTTTAATCTAATTTGCGGTAAAAATTCTGAAGCTCTTACAATTGGGCCTGCAACTAATTGGGGGAAAAATGTGACAAAAAAGGCAAAATTTAATATATTTTTTTCTGGAGACAATTTTCTTCTATATATATCAATTGAATAACTTAAAGTTTGAAAAGTATAAAATGAAATACCTACTGGAAGGAAAATATCTAATGATTTATAGTTTGCTCCAAATCCATTAATTATATCTATAAAGAAGTTTGTATACTTAAAATATATAAGAATCCCCAAATTTGAAACTAAACTTAAAATAAGATATAATAGTCTTTTGGTTTTTTTTGCATTATATATATATATTCCTAAAGTATAGTCTACTAATGTAGATACAATTAGTATCCAGAAATAAAAACCACTTGATTTATAATAAAAGAATAGAGAAAATAATATTGTCCATACTGCCCTTGCAATTCTTTGTTTTCTTAATAAAATAAAGACACTGAGAAAACCAAAAAACAGAAATAAGAAAAGACCACTATTAAAAATTAACGGCTTTTCAATATTATAATATATGTAATCTTTAAAATCAATCATCTATTGTAGCTTTATACCTTCTGTATGATTTTAAAAGCGCATGACTAAAATACCTGCCTTGCAGCATATAACCCTTTGCTGTGAAATGCACCTTGTCTTTTTTTGCCATTTTATTTCTTTTGAGGTCTGCAAATGAACCCTCCCCACCTAAAATATTAAATAAATCAAAATACGGTATATTGTTTTCTTCAGCATATAGAATCAATGAATCTGCGATAATTTTTGATTCAAAAGATTTCTTTTCACTTTCTGCCGGTATCCACAATATAAAAGGAAGATTTGTATCAATTAACTTAATATTATTATAAAACTTTTTAAAACTATTTATAATTCTTACACTATCCTCAAATGATTCATTAGTGCCAAGTGAAACAATAACTAAATCAGGATTTAAATGAGGTAATTGACTGAAAAAAATCTCAGTATTGTTGTAGTCATCATAAGTTGCTCCATTTACTCCAATCATATGATATAATATTCCTGTATTAAAAGTATTTTCCAACACAATACCATCCCACCTCATTAGGTTTTGGGACTTATCATTTTTTATATTTTTTAAAAATATATATTCAACTAATGAGTCTAACAAGGTTATTTCTGTAAACTGGTTATTGATTAATTTTTTATGTCTAATATTATATAAAGCGTTATTTGGTATTGTTGATACTTTAACTTCTTTTTCTCTAACAACTAGTGTTTGACCTGGATAGATTAAATCATCTTTAAGACCATTTAATTTTTTTATTTGGCTTACTGAAGTGCTAAACTTTGTGGCAATTTTTCCTAAATAATCTCCAGAAACAACTTGATATTTTATCTCTTCTATGACAAAAGATGTTTCTTCTAATATATCTCTTTCTTTTGATGTCATAACAGAGAAGTCATAATACTCTTCCCCAAAGGGATGAAAAATCTTTAGTTTATTGAAATGATAGTTTAAATTTGATTTTGGATTTAAAGAAAGTTTTAACACCGCATTAGAATCTTGTGTTTCAATTAAAAAGCCACATATTCCTATATTGGAATTGTCTTCATAATAACTATTTCTACACCCATTCCATTCAACATTACTAAAAGAATAAACATCACTAGGGCTGTTAGAATTGGCTACTTTATATGGAAATACTAATCCTCTACCAGCATTACCAAACCTATTTTGTAAAATGTTTCTTATTTCACCCGTGATAAATCCTGCTTGTGTATGTGAGTTGCCAATATGAACTATATTTAATTGATTTATATCTCCATTTTCTAACAAATACAACTTATCAAAAAAAACAGCTAGGCTACTATCATTTAAAATCTCCAAAACACTATCATTATTAAAACTTATAATCTCATCATAATCTTTTTTTGACTGAGCAAAAAGACTAAAGTTAAAAAAATTAAGTATTAAAATTATTATTATAAATAATCTATTCATTTAATGATTCTTTATATTCTTGATATGCGTTCATTAAAAATTCAAAAATTAGCGTTGATGCATACTTAGCTCCTGAATAGTTAAAATGAACATAATCCGAGTTTGCATACTTAAGCTCCTCAACCCATTTAACCATACTGTTTTCACCACCCATCGCCTTATATAAATTAAAATATGCCACTTCAGACAATCTAGCTGCTTCTTTTTGAGCTTCAACAATAGGTATAACTGAGGGGCTAGAAGCCATAACTCCATCTTCATTTTTTGAAGATTGATCAGGAATACTAACAACTAAAATGGATGTGTGAGGCATCGCTTTTTTAAAATGACTTATGACTCTCTGCATTTGATTTTTATACCATTTAAAGTTGGATTTTCCACTAACTACATTTAATCCAAATTGTAATATTATTAAGTCGTAATTCATTTCTTGATTAAAATCCCTAAGCATATTTAAAGAAATTTTAGTCATAGGCATACCACTATTACCCCTTATTGCAAAATTATCTACTAATACACCTTTACTGCTTTCAAAAGAAACTCCATAAATTGGCATTGGAGATAAAAAATCAAAGTTTAATTCAATTTCTTTTTTTGAAGATTTTGAAATATATAATGTATTAACTAATTTTTCTTTATTTAGAAGAAACGAATCATTTTGCACAAATAATTTATTTCTTTTAACTTTTGCTGTATCAAGTCCATAAAACAATTTAGTTGTTGGTAGATCTTGTAAAAACTGATAATTGCTTGACTTATAAGAAACATTATGCTTGGGATATAACATATCTGGAATAAATACTTCTCCCGACAAACCAAGAAGAACTTGATTATTTGAATGATTAACATTTAAATGTTTCCATCCATCGGAAAACCTGTGGTTAATATTTTTTCTAAAAAAATTAGTAATTGAAGTTATTGGCATAAATCCTATCCCTCTTCCTCCAAACTTATTTTGAAGCATTGTCCTTAAGGTCATGCTCATAAGGTCTCCTTCAATCATAGAATCTCCATAATAGCCTATTCTAGATGTTCCTTTTCCTTTTCCTTCAACATTTAAAAGTGATTGAAAGAAATAGATAAGAGCTGTATGGGCACCATCGTAATTTTTGATACTTTCAATGCTATCAGAATAAGCTTGAAATTTTTCTTTACTAACAATGATGTCTTTAACAAAATGTATATTTTGTTGTAATCTTGAATATTCTTGGGTTTTAGTATTTCGAGTAAGGTTCTTTTTTTTAATTGGCAATATATTAACTTGTTTAAAGTTGTCTTGCAGAAATGCTGACTTTTCGTAGATTATAGAATAAATACACAAGAATACTAATACCATTGAAGTTAGAAAAAGTCCATTAAACAAACTATCTTTTTTAATCATAGCTGCCGTGTGTTTCTAATTCATTTAATTTATACCTAAGCTCATCAATAGTATAACCTGTAAGGTCTGGAGGTGGGCCAAATCCAAATTCTTTTTCCAAATCAACTAGCCGATAAATTTTTGATTTAACTTGAGAATCTAAGAAGTAATAATTTAAATTTTCCTCCCATGATTCATTTACGCTGAAATGCCATGCTTTTGGAATAAAATTTAAATTTTGATAAATGATAAAATCTACATTTTTATATAAATTTTTATTAATCTTAATGTTTCTTAGTTGTAGCTGATTTTGTTTAGGCTTAAGATTAGTAGTGGTATATAGGTCGCTCCAAAGAACATAAGTCTCTTTATGAATATTAAGCAACCCTGATTTACTAATAATTATATTTTCTTTAAAAAAACAACTATCGTCAATTGTTGCTGATATTTTATATGTCCCCGATTTTATATTCAGTTCAAGAAAGCCAAAAGCAGGTATATCATATTCGTTTCCATCTATTTTTAATTTAATATCTTCCTCTTTAGGGTTGTCAACAAAAATATCATGATTATTATCAATATTACATGAAAGAAAAAATATCAAAATCAAAAAACTAAATATATATTTTGTTTTTTTAATTGATAGTAATAAAAAATGCATTCTTCAGCTTTTTATAATTTTTTAATTCGCAGTTACTTTTAAAAAAAAATTATTTAGATTCCTTAGATAAAGCCAGAGCAATTAATGTAAAAGCAACAGATGTAAAACCTATTGTAACCAAAATATTTGCATAAGGAAATGAATTATGCTTAAATAATCCTCCTATACATAGTATCGCTATCGATATTTGATTTAATTTTTTCATTGGCTACTATATATTAACAAATAATTTTTTTAAAACTAAAATGAATCAACCCACTACTCTAATAACTCATATAAATCATCTAGATTTGGAGATAAAATCATTTCTATTCTTCTATTAGCACTTCTTCCTTCTTTAGTATTATTGTTCGCTATTGGATAAAATTCTGCCCTACCAGCTGCTGTGAATTGAGATGCTATTAAATTAGAATTACTTAATAAAACTTTAACGACGCTTGTTGCTCTTTTAACACTTAAATCCCAATTATCATTAAGTCCACCCCTTCCTTTAAAAGGGATACTATCTGTATGCCCTTCAACCAAAATCTCTAAATCTTTCTGTGTTTCTAATGCATTAGCAAGCTTGTTTAAAGCCGATATTCCTTTTGAGTTTATATCATATTTACCAGAGGCAAACAACAAGTCTTCTTCTAAGGAAATATAAACTTTCCCATTTCTTTTTACCACTGTTAGACCTTCTCCTTCTAATCCTATTAATGCTTTAGAAATTGTTTTCTTTAATAGAGAAACAACACTATCTTTTTTATATATAATCTCCTCCAACTCTGAAACTCTAACCGATCTAATTTTTAAATTTTCCTGCGCTAGTTTTAACTCTTGTTCCTTTAAATCTAGTGATTTTAATAATTTATTTAATTCGTCTTCTTTGTTAAATATTTCATTTTCTGCTGATTCTAATTGTTCTAAAAGCTCTTTAATTTCTTTTGCTTTATCTGAAATAAACCTACTATTTTTTGATGCAAGCAAATCATATGAATCACTTAAAGAATTGTATTTATTTTTTAAAGATAAAAGTGCTTCTGATTTTTTTGTTGAATCATTTTTTAATCTATTTATAGTAATGTTTAAATTTTTTATCTTTCCCTCTGCCTCTTCAATCTTGACTTGAAGATTTAAATTTGTTTGCTCTTCATTAATTAACGATTGTTTAACATTTTCATACTCATTAAGTAAATTGTTATGAATTTTTGGAGTAACACATGAGCCTAACAAAATTGCTCCAAAAAAAAGATAAATTAAACTTCTCATGCTAAATAATTTGGTTTTAAACCAAAATTACAAAAAAGTATATTCAATAATTAAGATTAAAAAATACTTTTCAACAAAAAAAAATATAAAAAACTAATAAATTATTTGCCAATAACCCTCTACCCAATAAAAACCATTAGGCGTAATATGCCAATATCCAGGTACCCACTGGTGATTTCTTTTAATTTTTTTCCATCTTGCCTTCTTCCATACATATTTTCTTTTAAAACGATTCCATTTCCAATGACCTTCAACCCATACGTATCCTGGTCGATTGTAAGTTGGTCGATTTACAATTATCTTAGGCCTATTTGGCTTATTTACTACAACCCTATTTGTTTTAACTATAACCTTTTTGTTATTGTTGGTATTGGTTTTAACCACAACCTTTTTGTTATTGTTGGTATTGGTTTTAACCACAACCTTTTTATTATTATTATTTGTATTAACCTTTACCTGGCCAAAAGAAGCAGTCCCTAGTAAAAGTAGAGTTATTAAAAATAGTTTGCTAAAAATTGAGTTTTTCATGGTTATTATTTTTAAGATTAGTATTTTTATGACTTCAAAAGCTAATGGTATAAAAATATGAAAAAAATCATTAAGTACTTTTTTCGAGGTTTATTATACACTGTTCCTATAACGGTAACTGGAGCGTTTGTAGTATGGGCTTTTAATAAAATTGACCAAATTATTCCAAATATTTTCCCAGAAATCAAAACAGTACCAGGGCTTTTCCCAGGTGTGGGTGTTTTGATAATTATCATTTCTATAATATTAATTGGATTTATAGGTTCATTAATAATATCTAGTCCAATAAATAGATTTTTCAAACATTTACTTAGACAAGCTCCTCTTTTGGAGACAATATATACTTCTATAAAGGACTTAATGGGCACTTTTATAGGAAATAAAAAAGGATTTAAAAAAGCTGTTTTTGTTAAACTATTTGATAACTCTAATATTGAAAGAATTGGTTTTATTTCTAATGACGATTTAGAATCCTTAAATATTAATGAGGGTAGAGTATTGGTTTATATTCCTCATTCCTATAATTTTTCTGGAAATCTATTTGTAGTTGAAAAAAAATATATCACTCCAATTGATGCTCCTTCAAGCGAGGTCATGAAACTGATAGTTTCGGGAGGAATAACTAACATTAATAAAAAATAATATGAAGAAATTAAATTTACTATTGTTGTGTTTTGCTGTTTCTTATAGTGTGTTTGCAGGAGATACAACAACGATACGAATTCACGACCAAACAGACATGACCTGGTATGGCAATTATGATGAATGGGGGGTATTACCTGATGCGAGTAATAAATATAGAAAAATATATCTTCATTACACCATGGGGTGTGCAACTGGAGGCTGTTCAGACTGGGATTACACCACACAAATTTTTGTTAGACATCGAACTGGGGAAATTGATTCAACAATACAAACTTCTCCAATGTTTACTGTTAATGGAAATAACCTAGATTCTATTATGTATTCTGACAGTGTAACTTATATTAGTTCTTGGGACTCGACGTCGAATAGTGTAGACTCAACATTAGCAAGCTTACTGGAAATTATTTTGTTTAATGACGCTAATAACCCAATGACCCCTACAGATACAATGTATGTTTATGAAGCAGGCTTTTATAATATGCTTTATGATAGTATTGGTAATATTATTGGTCAAGCTTATTGCACGCCTGATTCAATACTCATTAATGATAATTATAGTTGGTATCAAACTTATGATGTGATTGAAAATTATGAATTAGCACGAGTTATAACACCATATGGTAATGGATTATCAAATAATTGGAAGTTTACTACAACATTTGATATAACTGATTTTGAACAAATACTAAGGGATTCTGTTGAAATTAGATGTCATTATAGTGGATGGTCCTCTGGCTTTAGTGCAACACTAGACTTTGAGTTTATTGAAGGAACTCCTGCCAGAGACGTATTAAGTGTTAAAAATATATATACAGGAGGACATAGCTACGTAACATCTACAGATTTTGAAGCAAATAAATTAAACGCAAAAAAATTATATATTAATTCTAATACAACAAATGCAATGGTAAAAATGACCTCTACGGGTCATGGATTTGACAATAATCAAGTTGCCGCAGAGTTTAAACCAATTAATTATTATTTAAATATTGATGGCCTGCAAACCCATACACAATATAATTGGGATGCAGATTGTGGGGAAAACCCTATTTTCCCTCAAGGAGGCACATGGCTATATGATAGAGCGAATTGGTGTCCAGGAAAAAGAGCACAAGCTTTTGATCACGAAATAACTCCTTATATAAATCCAGGTGATTCGATAGAGGTCGATATTGACTTTCAACCATATAATTGGAGTGGAACTCAAACTCCATCATATATAATTGAATGTCAGCTTTTTCAATACGCAAGTCCTAATTTTACAAATTCTGCTGAAATAATTGATATAATCAAACCCTCAAAAAAAGATGAACACAGTCGTAAAAACCCGATATGTGGAAAACCTTTAATCATTATCAGAAATTATGGTGAAAATACTTTGACATCTTTAGATATTGAATATAATGTTCAAGGAGGAGGGCTTCATGTCTTCAATTGGACAGGTAATTTAGGTTTTTTAGAAACTGAAGAAGTTGAGCTTCCGAACTTGTCTTCGTGGGCAGGAGCTAGTAATGTTTTTGAAGTTAGATTAAAAAATCCTAACGGACAATCTGATGAATATAATGAAAATAACTATATGCATTCAGAGTTTGAATTAGTTCCTGAATATCCAGAAACATTTGCTCTTTGGGTAAGCACAAATTCAGGTGTTATCAATAGTTTATCACAAGAATCTGAAACTAGCTGGGATTTTTATGATACAGATGAAAATAATATTTTTACAAGTGGAAGCCTATATTCTAACACCCAATATAGAGATACTTTAACTTTTACTCCTGGTTGCTATAAATTTGTAATGCAAGATTCAGATGAAGACGGATTAGATTTTTGGGCAAATAATGACGGAGGCGGTATAGTTAGATTTCGCGAAATCGGCGCTTCCTGGCTTAAAGCGTTCAACGCGGACTTTGGAACAAATATTATTCATGAATTTACAATAGGTGGAAGTCAAAATATAGAAGAAAGTAAAAGTACTTGGAAAATTTTCCCTACAATAACTAAAAATAATGTTGAAATAATTGGCTTTTCAAACAACATTACTCAAGTCAAAATAATTGATAATTTAGGAAAAGTAATTGTTACAATTAACGATTATAGTGTAGGAAAAGTTCATGATAACATTGATCTTTCTGATTATCCAAATGGAATTTATTTTATACATATAATAGATGGAACATCTCACATAACAAAGAAAGTTGTAAAACAATAAATGAAGTATTGTAAGTCATTAACTAAATATTGTCGCTTTAAAACAAGAGAGGTAATGGTTGGAGGTGTTGGTATTGGAGGGGATAATCCAATTCGTATTCAGTCAATGACCACAACCAATACTATGGATACACAAGCAACGGTAAATGAATCTATACGTATGATAAAGGCCGGTTGCGAATTAGTTAGAATTACTGCCCCAAGCCGAAAAGAAGCTGAAAACCTACAAAATATAAAAAATGAACTAGTAAAAAGAGGCTATAATACTCCTATTATTGCAGATATTCATTACACTCCAAAAGCTGCTGAAATTGCCGCTAAAATTGTAGAAAAAGTTAGAGTAAATCCGGGCAACTACGCTGATAAAAAGAAGTTTGAAGAAATTGAATATACTGATAATAGTTATAACAAAGAGCTAGCAAGAATAAAAGAAAAGTTTACTCCACTTGTTACAATTTGTAAAGAATACGGGACCGCTATGAGAATAGGAACTAATCATGGCTCTTTATCAGACAGAATCTTATCTAGATATGGAGACACTCCAAAAGGGATGGTTGAATCAGCAATGGAATTTTTGCGTATTTGTCAAAACGAGAAATATTTTGATGTTATCTTATCAATGAAAGCTTCTAACACTAGAATAATGGTACAAGCTTATAGGTTATTAGTCGCTCAAATGATAAAAGAACAAATGAATTTTCCTTTACATTTAGGCGTTACAGAAGCTGGAGAGGGAGAAGATGGAAGAATAAAATCAGCAGTTGGTATTGGAGCTTTATTAGCTGACGGAATAGGAGATACAATTAGAGTTTCATTAACTGAGGCTCCAGAATTTGAAATGCCTGTTGCTCAAAAAATAGTTACACATATTAATGGTATTAAAAATCACAAACAAATTAGTGTAATCTCAAAAAACCCACTTCTTAATTTTAACTATCAAAGAAGAAAAACGAATCCAGTTCTTAATTTTGGAGGAAAAAACCCTCCAATTGTCAAAGCTGATTTTAGCCTTAAAAAGAAAATTACACCCGCATCATTTTTTGCCTTAGGTTATAATTACTCTATACCTTTAGATAAATGGCATATTTCTGATATGGCAGCTGATTATGTGTTTGTTGGAAACCATGACTTAGATTTCGAAGTACCCGGTACTTTAGGAGTAATTTATAATTATAAAAAATGGAAAAAACATAAAAAAGGATATCCTTTTTTAACTACATATGAATATCTAAATGAAAAGACTCAGTCTGAAAAAATGAATATGGTTTATGCTTGTTTTTCAGATTTAACTAAAGAATTAACAAACAAACTTGAACTAGACAAAACCGTAGTCCTTTTAATAGACACTAAAAATAATAACGGAATTGCAGAACAAAGAAGATTACTTATAGAATTAATAAATAATAATATAAAAATTCCTGTGGTAATTGGAAGGACTTATGAAAAATTATCTGAGGAGCAATTACAGATTTCTTGCTCTGTAGATATTGGAACATTACTTTTAGATGGCTTAGGAGATGGAATCTTTATTTCTGCTCCAAAATGTAGTTCAGATCAAAAAATTAATTCATTAGCTTTCGGAATCTTACAAGCTACAAGAACTCGTATATCTAAAACTGAATATATCTCTTGCCCAAGCTGTGGAAGAACTCTTTTTGATTTACAAGAAACAACAGCAAAAATAAGAAAAGAAACAGATCATCTAAAAGGTGTGAAAATAGGTATTATGGGATGCATAGTAAATGGACCTGGAGAAATGGCAGATGCTGATTATGGATACGTAGGTACTGGTCCTGGAAAAATAACGTTATACAAAGAGAAAACAGTTGTAGAAAAAAATGTTCCAGAACATGATGCGGTTAATGCTTTAATTAATTTAATCAAAAAGCATGGGGATTGGGTAGAAAAAAACTAGTCAACTTGAATTTTAGCTGCAACATCTTTTGCTTTTTCAACTAATTTTTTTACGTTTTCTTTTCCATATGCAAGAGATACTCCCATTCTTCTATGTGGTCGTGCTATTGGTTTACCAAAAATTCTAAAATCAGAGTCTTTAATCATTGCAGCCTTATCTAAGCCAACTATTTGAGGAGTTTCATTTGTTTTTTTATTAGCTAAAATAACTGCAGATGCACCATTTCGCTGGTGAATTATCTCATTTACTGGTATCCCTAAAATTGCGCGAGCATGCAACTCAAACTCGGTGAAATTTTGAGTTCCTGCTAATGTAACCATACCAGTATCATGAGGTCTTGGAGATAACTCAGAAAAATATACCCCACCTTTTGCAATAAAAAACTCTACTCCCCATATGCCACTTCCAGTAAGCTCATTAGTAATTTTATCTGCCATTTTTTGTGCAGTTTTTAAATGTTCTTCCTTCATTTGAACAGGCTGCCAACTTTCTTGATAATCACCATTTTCTTGACGATGACCAATTGGTAAGCAGAATAAGGTGTTACCGTTGTTTTGTGTTAATGTTAAAAGCGTTATTTCATATTCAAAATCAATAAATTCCTCAACAATAACTTCTACTAAATCTCCTCTAGACCCAGAAAGAGCAAAATTCCATGAAATTTCTATATCACGTGCTGATCTGATAACAGATTGTCCCTTTCCAGAACTTGACATTAATGGCTTTACTACGCATGGAAAACCAATAAAATTAACTGCTTTTTTAAGATCCTCTAGTGTATCAGCATACCTATATTTTGCTGTCTTTAATCCTAAATCAATGGCAGCTAAATCTCTAATAGCCTTTCGATTCATTGTAAAATTAGCTGCTTTAGCAGATGGAATTACAGTATAGCCCGCCTTCTCATACTCGTAAAATTTTTCTGTTCTGATACTTTCAATTTCTGGCACTATAAAATCTGGCTTGTGTTTATGCACTATTCTATCTAGCTCATTCCCATCGAGCATTTCGATAACTTCAAATTCTTGTGCTACGTGCATAGCGGGAGCATTGTGATAGTTATCAACCGCTATTACATGCTGCCCCATTCTTTGAAAAGAAATCACCAATTCTTTGCCTAATTCTCCTGAACCAAGTAATAGTATTTTCTTCATTTTATTCCCAAAGTTTAAGCGGATAAACACCACTAGTAATAAATTTATTAATTGTAGCTTGTGCAATTGGCTTATCTTCTTTATATGTAACTCCAAACCAATTATCAGAAGTTGAGATTACTTGAACTTGCATTTTTTTACTTTTTATCATTTCTGTAACGATATTAGGAATATAATATTCTGACGTGGGGTTATTACAGTTTTCTTCTATAAATCTATTAAGTCCTATTTCAATATCTTTAAAAATACTTGGATGAAAACCCCAATAATTCATTGAAACATTCAAAGTTTTATTTAAACTTTTTTTAACAGAATTATCGTCAACGTCATAATAAATTATATTGTTGATTCTAGAGATTTTAGTTCTCTCCACAACCTCTATTAAATTATTGTCTTTATCTATCTGACAAACGCCTCTATTCACTGTCCCATGCTCAGATAAAGTCTTTTCTAATTTATAGCCTACCATTGCCATGCAATTTTCTGTACATTTATTTATTAAAAATTCAGAAATAAGAGAATATGAATTTGTACCATAAAAATCATCAGCATTAATTACAGCAAATGGCTCAGATATTACATTTCTTGCCGCTAATACAGCATGAGCTGTACCCCATGGTTTTGTGCGTTCAACAATTTTTAGGTTTTCTATATTTATATTTACTTGTTGATAAACATACTCTATATTAATCTTGCTGTTAAATTTATTAAATTTAGAACGAAAATCTTCATCAAATTCTTTTCTAATTACAAATACAATTTTTCCAAATCCTGAATTTATTGCATCATATATTGAATATTCAATGATTGGTTCATTATTTGGGCCAATACCATCTATTTGTTTTAATCCCCCATAACGGCTCCCCATGCCTGCTGCTAAAATTAATAATGTTGGTTTCATGATTATATTTTTTTTGTTAACATTTTTGCAATATACTTACCAAAAATATCAAATTCTAAATTGACTATTGATCCTTTTTTAATTTCATGAAAATTAGTATTATGAAAAGTGTAGGGTATAATAGCCACTGAAAACTTATTTGAAGCTGAATTAACTACAGTCAGGCTTACCCCATTTACACAGATAGAGCCTTTCTCTACAGTAATATTATTTTTTTGTTCAAATTCAAATGTAAAAAAATGTGAACCTTTCTCTTCAGAAACATTTACACATTTAGCGGTTTGATCTACATGGCCTTGCACAATATGCCCATCTATTCTTGATCCTAATTTCATGCTTCTTTCTAAATTTACTTTGTCTCCTATTTGTAAAGTATTTAAATTAGTTTTTTGTAAAGTTTCATTTATTGCTGTAACGGTATATGTATTTTTATTTATATCTATAACTGTTAAGCATATGCCATTATGTGAAACAGACTGATCTATCTTAAGGTGACTGGTCATGTTAGCTTTAATAATAAAATGTTTGTTTTGGTTTTCTAATTTTATTAATTCCACTTCTCCTAACTCTTCTACTATTCCTGTAAACATAAATTTTAATAGTTTATTACTTGTTCAACTAAATTTGGCATTTTTCTTTCTTGATACAATTGATTTCTCAATTTAGGTGTAAATCCCGCTTCTTTAATAGAATTTTGAATGCTTGAAGCTGTAAATCGATGTGGTGCTCCCGCAGCAGAAACAACATTTTCCTCTATCATAATTGATCCAAAATCATTAGCCCCTCCATGTAATGTTAGTTGAGCTGTTTCTGCTCCAACTGTTAACCATGATGTTTGTATATTAATAATATTAGGAAGCATTATTCTTGAAATAGCAACCATTCTCAAATATTCATCAGAAGTTACATTATTATTAATCCCTTTTACTCGTTGTAGTAAAGTCCCATCATCCATAAAGGGCCACGCAATAAATGCTAAAAAACCATTTTGTCCTTGTGGTTTTTTAGATTGCACCTCTCTAATTGCAACCAAATGGTCAAAACGCTCTTCAATAGTCTCTATGTGTCCAAACATCATTGTAGCAGATGTGGTAAAACCAATTTTATGCGCAACCTCCATTATGTCAAGCCACTCTTGACCTGTACACTTTCCTTTAGAAATTAATCTTCTTACTCTATCACTTAAAATTTCTGCTCCTGCTCCTGGCATGCTATCCATGCCCGCTTTTTTTAATTCTGAAAGTACTTTTTTATGTGAATGCCCTCCAATTTTGCAAATATGTGCAATCTCCGGGGGGCCTAATGCATGCAAGCGGATAGACGGGTACATTTTTTTTAAATCATTAAATAATTTCACATAAAAATCTAAGCCTAGCCTTGGATGATGCCCCCCTTGTAATAAAAGTTGGTCTCCACCAAATTTAATAGTTTCTTCAATTTTTTTCTTATATGTTGGCAAGTCTGTAATATATACCTCTTCGTGTTTCGGATGTCTAAAAAAATTACAAAATTTACAATTTGCTGTGCATGCATTTGTGGTATTGACATTTCTGTCAATTTGCCAAGTAACATTATTACCCGGAACATTTATCTGTCTTAATTTGTTTGCTATGAACATTAACTCAGATGTAGATGATGTTTCAAATAAAAACTGACCTTCTTCTGCAGATAAAAATTCTTTTTTTAATGCTCTTTTAAATAGCTCTTTACTGTGCATAAAAATACTTAGCTTTGTAATGTCAAAATTACAAATTTTATATGAAGACTTTAATTAAAAAGAAAACAACAATTAATAAAAAAGATAACCTTATTATTTTGTGTAAAAAAAATAGTAATCTATCACAATATAATTTGTCATCAAAAGAGCAAGATTTTATAAAGAAAGAAAAAGGTGAAATTATTACAATTAATCAATACAATCGATATATTTTTATTGTTAAGCCAAAAGAAAATAGTAATCTCGATTTTTATAATGAAAATTGCAGGCTGATTGGTGATAAATTAATTGAGAAATTAACTAGTATAAAATCTGTAGTAATTATTGATACAGAAATGGATAGTGATGATATTTTACAAGTCGCTGAAGGTATGGCTCTTTCAAATTATACGTTTAATAAATATAAAAAGGTGCAGAGGAAAAAATTAGAAAAAATTTTTTTAATAACTAATATTTCATCCAAAAAGATTGATGAGTTAAATAATATTATTGATGGTGTTTATTTTACAAGGGACCTTATAAACGAACCTTTTTCTCATTTAAAAGCAGTTGATTTAGCTTTAGCTGCAAGAAAAGCAGCTACAATAAACGGTTTTAAGTCAAAAACTCTCTACAAAAAAGAAATTAAAAAGCTAAAAATGGGTGGCTTATTAGCTGTAAATCAGGGTAGTATTGACGAGCCTACTTTCACTATAATGGAATGGAAACCAAAAAATGCGCAAAACAAAAAACCAATTGTTTTAGTTGGCAAAGGTATTGTTTATGATACCGGCGGATTAAGTTTAAAACCAACTAAAAACTCTATGGATTTAATGAAAGTTGATATGGGGGGAGCTGGGGTAGTTATTGGGGTTATGCAAATTATTGCAGCAAATAAATTACCTGTTCATGTTATTGGATTAACTCCAGCAACAGACAACAGACCCTCTGGTAACGCATATGCTCCTGGTGATGTTATTACAATGTATGACAAAACAACAGTAGAAGTTCTCAATACTGATGCTGAAGGCAGATTAATTCTTGCTGATGCGCTTAGTTATGCAAAAAAATATAATCCATGTTTAGTGATTGACTTAGCAACTTTAACTGGTTCCGCTGCGACCACAGTAGGCCATTTTGGTATTGTTAGCATGCATAATGGGGCAAAAAGTGAACATAAAAAATTAAAAGAAGCTGGTCATGCCACTCATGAAAGGTTAGCCGAAATGCCGTTTTGGGAAGAATATGATGATTTAATAAAATCAGATATTGCAGATATTAAAAATGTGGGAGGGTCAATTGCTGGAGCAATAACTGCTGGAAAATTTCTTTCACATTTTGTAGACTACCCATGGATTCACTTAGATATTGCTGGACCAACATTTACAAAGGAAAAATATGGATATAGAGGTAAAGGAGCAACAGGTATGGGGGTAAGATTACTATATAAATTTATCAAAAATTTTAATGAAGAAAATTAGGTTAGGTATTTCAATAGGTGATCCAAATGGAATTGGATTGGAAACTATCATTAAATGTTTTAATGATAGTCGAATGATGGACTTTTGCGTGCCTATTGTTTTTGGGTCTGCAAAAATTGCTCAATTTCATAGAAAGGCAATTTTTTTAAAGGATTTTGCATTTCATATTATTAATAATTTTGATGAGATAAATCAAAAAAAACCAAATTTAATTAACATTTATAATGACGAATTTGATGTGGAATTTGGAAAAGTATCATCTGAAGCAGGATCCATTTCTTACAAATCCATCCAAAAAGCTACAGAAGCACTAAAAAATAATTCTATTGATGTTTTAGTAACCGCACCAATAAATAAATATGCTATTCAAAAAAAAATAAAAGACTTTATTGGACATACAGAATTTTTTGAAGAAAATTTTAATTCAAAAGCTATAATGATTATGGTTAGTGAAATGATGAAAATTGCATTTGTAACAAGTCACATCCCTCTATCTAAAGTAGTAAATCATATAAATGAAGAAAATATCATATTAAAAGCTAAACAATTAAATAATTCATTAACACAAGATTTTGGCATAAGAAAACCCATAATTGCTGTTTTAGGCTTAAACCCTCATGCTGGGGAAAATGGTCTTCTTGGTTTAGAAGAAGATAATATAATTACTCCTGCCATAAATAAATTAAAAGAAGATGATATTATAGCTTTTGGCCCATTTTCTGCAGATAGTTTTTTTTCACGTAATAATTTAAAAAAATTTGATGGAGTCTTAGCAATGTATCACGATCAAGGTTTAACTGCATTTAAAACCCTCTCCTTTAACGAAGGGGTGAATTATACTGCTGGGCTTGAAATAATAAGAACATCACCTGTACATGGTACTGCGTACGAAATTTCTGGAAAAGGATTGGCTGATGAATCTTCATTTAGAGAAGCTGTTTTTTTAGCTTGTAATATATTTAAAAAAAGACTAGAGTATAAAGAGTTAAATAAGAACCCGCTTGCCTTTAATATGCATGATAAAAAATATAAATAGTTAAGTCATAATAAATTTGTATATATTTGCTGTCCTTTTATTTCCGGAAAATGGATGATTTTATAATAAAACTGGGGTCGATTGGTAAAAATAAAACATCTCATTTTTTAAAAATAAAGGATGCGTTCTTTGAAGATTTTATTTTTTCTGAAATAAAAAATGTTGATATTGAAGCTAATGTAATTTTATTTAAAGATCTAAATAAAATTAACCTTAAATTAATATTGGATGGAAAAATTAATGATATCGCTTGTGATATATGCAATGAAAAATTATCAATAAATATAAATTGCTCTACAAAATTAATTATAAAAAAATCACAAAGAAATTTGATTTCTACAGATGAAATAATATATCTTCAAAAAAATGAAAATAGTATAAATTTAAAACAAATAATTTTTGAATTAATTGTTTTGAACATGCCAGCTAAAAGAGAACATCCATTGGACAAAAATGGAAATAGAACATGTGATAAAGGTATGATTGAATTATTAAATAAATATATGCCAGGCAAATCAAAATTGTCTGACCCAAGATGGGATGCATTAAAAAACATAAAATAAAGTAAATGGCACATCCAAAACGAAAAATCTCTAAAACAAGAAGAGATAAAAGAAGAACTCATTACAAAGCAAGTAGCCAAACCATTAAGGTTTGCCCTGAAACAGGTGTAGCTCATCTTTACCATAGAGCCTATGAACATGATGGTAAAATGTATTATAAAGGCAAACTAATTTCAGAAACTAAAATTTAAAAAAATTAAATGCAAAGTCTATATTACTTTACGTAATTAGGTTTTACAGTTTAATTTTATGAATTTTTAAATATGAAAATTGGTATAGATATAATGGGAGGTGATTTTGCTCCTGAAAAAACTGTTATTGGGACAGTGAAAGCTGCCAATGAGTTATCTAAAGACACAAGTTTGGTTTTATTCGGCCATAAATCTGAAATCTTCTCACAATTAAACAAGCTTGATTCTCCACCATTAAAAGAATTTGAAATTGTGCATTGTGAAGAAACAATCACAATGGAAGAACATGCTACTAAAGCATTTCGATCAAAACCAGAATCTAGTATTGCCAAAGGATTTGAGCACCTAAAAAATGGCAATATTGATGGCTTCGCTTCTGCAGGAAATACAGGAGCAATTTTTGTAGGAAGCGTTTATGCAGTGAAAGCTGTCCCTGGAGTTTTACGCCCTCCCCTTTCAACGTTAATCCCTAGAGCAAATGGGGGTTCGACTGTTTTATTAGATGTTGGAGCAAATGTTGATTGCAAGCCTGATGTATTATATCAATTTGGTATATTAGGGTCATTATTTTCTAAACACGTTTGTGGAATAAAAAACCCAAAAGTAGCGCTACTTAATGTAGGAGAAGAAAAATGTAAAGGCAATGTAATAAGTCAAAACACCTTTAGCTTGATGGAGAACAATCAAGACTTTGAGTTTATTGGTAATTGTGAAGGTAGAGATATTTTTAGTTCAGAAATTGATGTCATTGTATGTGATGGGTTTACAGGAAACATTGTTTTAAAAGAAGCTGAAGGTATTTATGAAATAATGAAAGAAAGAAATTTACTTGATGACTTTTTTGGCCGACTAAACTATGAAGACTATGGGGGGACTCCAATACTAGGCCTTAATAAACCGGTAATTATTGGCCATGGAATTTCAAATGAAACCGCAATAAAAAATATGATATTATTAACTGAAAATATTATTACTGCTGATTTAGCAAATAAAATTAAAAATAATATAAAATCATGAATAAAATAACTGCTGCTATAACTGGAATTGAAGGGTATGTTCCTGATTACGTTTTAACAAATAAAGAATTAGAGAGTTATGTTGACACAAATGATGAATGGATTGTTACTAGAACAGGCATAAAAGAACGTAGAATTTTAAAAGAAGAAGGAAAAGGAACATCTATCTTGGGATCTAAAGCAGTAGATGGTCTATTAAAGAAAACTAATACTTCTGCAAAAGAAATTGATTTAATTATTTGTGCAACCGCTACACCCGATATGATTTTTCCTTCTACAGCATGCTTAATAGCAGACAAAGTAGGTGCGTGCAATGCATTTGCTTATGATTTAATGGCTGCTTGTTCAGGATTTTTATTTGCTCTATCTACGGCTGCTAAATTTATTGAAACTAAAACATATAAAAAAATTATAGTTGTTGGGGCTGATAAAATGTCCTCTATAATAGACTATAAAGATAGAGCAACATGTATAATTTTTGGCGATGGCGCAGGAGCTGTTTTACTAGAACCCTCTGATATGGGGCTAGGGGTGCAAGACGCAATTTTAAAAAGCGATGGCTCGGGAAGTGAGTTTTTACATATGAAAGCAGGAGGTTCGGCTAGGCCTGCTAGTCATGCAACAGTAGATGCAAGAGAGCATTCAGTGTATCAAGATGGCCAAACAGTATTTAAGGCTGCTGTAACCTCAATGGCAGATGTGTCAGAAGAGATAATGAAAAAAAATAAATTATCTTCCGATGATGTTACATGGTTAGTCCCTCATCAAGCAAATCAAAGAATAATAGATGCAACAGCAAGAAGAATGGGTGTTGGGAATGATAAGGTAATGGTTAATATTGAAAAATATGGAAATACAACAAATGGAACTATTCCTTTGTGCTTATGGGAGTGGGAAAATAAATTAAAAAAAGGTGATAATTTAGTGCTTGCTGCTTTTGGAGGAGGTTTTACATGGGGAGCAATATATCTGAAATGGGCTTATGATCCAAATAAATAATTATTTTTGTAAATAATAAATATGAAAAAGATGAATTTAGAAGATATTCAAGAGTTAATCAAATTTGTTGCAAAATCTGGAGCAACAGAAGTAGATTTAGAAATTGATAATATTAAAATTTCTATTAAATCTCCAGCTAAAAAAAGGAGAGGCAAAGCTGATGTTTCGGAAGTTATTCATCAAATACCTACTCAAATTATTAATCCGTCACCTGTGCCAATTCCTGCTACTCCAACTATAGTGCAAACAACATCTACTGAAGTCGATTCGATTTCAAAAGAAAAAAATACCTCTGCAAACGAGGCAAATGATGAAGAAAAATATATTACTATAAAAGCATCCATGATTGGTACTTTTTATAGATCATCTGCTCCCGACAAGCCCCCTTTTGTTAATGTTGGAGATACAATTAAAGAAGGTGATACGATTTGTATAATAGAGGCTATGAAATTATTTAATGAAATTGAATCAGAAATTAGTGGAAAGGTTATTAAAGTTTTAGTTGATGACACAACTCCAGTTGAATTTGATCAACCTCTTTTCCTTATTGACCCTTCATAATTTTATTTTATTATGTTTAAAAAAATTTTAATTGCCAACAGAGGTGAAATTGCTCTAAGAATTATTCGTACATGTAAAGAAATGGGGATTAAAACTGTTGCTGTGTACTCTAAGGCAGATGAAGCTAGCTTACATGTAAGATTTGCAGATGAAGCTGTTTGTGTTGGTCCTGCAGCCAGTACCGATTCCTATCTAAAAATATCAAATATTATAGCTGCTGCTGAGATAACTAATGCTGATGCTATACATCCTGGATATGGGTTTTTAGCAGAAAATTCAAACTTTTCTAAAATATGTGCTGAAAATAGTATAAAATTTATTGGAGCATCTCCTGAAATGATTGATGGCATGGGAGATAAAGCTGCCGCTAAAGAAACAATGAAAAAAGCAGGTGTGCCTACGATTCCTGGATCTGATGGTTTAATTAAAGATTTTGAAGAGTGTAAAAAATTAGCAAAAGAAGTAGTTGGATACCCTGTAATGCTTAAAGCGACAGCAGGTGGAGGGGGAAAAGGAATGAGATTAGTTTGGAAAGAAGAGGAGATACAAGATGCGTGGGATAGCGCTAAAACAGAAGCAAAAGCAGCTTTTGGGGATGATGGGATGTATATGGAAAAATTTATAGAAAATCCTCGCCATATTGAAATTCAAATTATTGGGGACAAAACAGGTAAAGCAGCGCACCTTTCGGAAAGAGATTGCTCTATACAGAGAAGGCATCAAAAATTAGTTGAAGAAACACCATCTCCCTTTATGACAGATAAACTTAGAGAGGATATGGGTAGTGCTGCTATTAAAGCAGCTGAATCTGTAAAATATGAAGGAGTCGGGACTGTTGAGTTTTTAGTAGATAAACATAGAAATTTTTATTTTATGGAGATGAATACTAGAATTCAAGTAGAGCATCCTGTGACAGAAGAGGTCGTTGATTACGATTTAATTCGCGAACAAATTAAGGTGGCGGCTGGAATCAAAATATCTGGTAAAAATTACGAACCTCAACTACATGCGATTGAATGTAGAATAAATGCAGAAGACCCTTATAATGATTTTAGACCATCACCTGGAATGATCAGTAACTTTCACGCTCCTGGAGGGCATGGAATTAGAATTGACACGCATGCGTATGCAAACTATATGATTCCTCCATTTTATGATTCTATGATTGCAAAATTAATTACTGTTGCTCAAACAAGAGAAGAAGCAATATCAAAAATGGAGAGAGCATTAGATGAGTTTATTATTGAGGGAATAAATACAACAATTCCTTTTCATCAAAAATTAATGAAAAACGAAGAGTTTCGTAAAGGAAATTACACTACAAAGTTTATGGAAGACTTTGAATTTTAAATTACCCCTTTTTTAGTCAGTTGTTAATTTATCACTACTTTTTTGATAAAATCACCTTTTTCGGAATTAATCTTCAAAAAGTAAACACCTTTGTGATCAATCTCTATTGGGAAAGAATTAAATCTAGATAAATGGTATCCTCTAGAGTCAAATAAATGAATAGAATATATTTTTATTTCATTTAAAATATCAATCTTTCTATTTGAAGGGTTAGGATAAACATCTACTTTTAAGTTGATTAAATCACCTGTAGTATTTATATTACTTAATTCAGACCATCTTTTTTCAAACTCTTGTAAGTAAATATTTGCGATAGTTGCATCATAAATAATTAAGGTATTTTCATCAGAATTATTTTCTGCATTATTACTCCAATTATGAGATCCAGTAATGACAATTGGTTCTGAAGCCGTAACATTTGCGTCAGCTATTGCATATTTATGATGAAAAGAATTTGGCACTCCAGTATGTGACCGCATATTAACCCCATTAGATTGTAAATTTGCAAATTCACTTCCAGTAGAGTTTTCATCTTCAATAATACCTCTAATACTTATTCCAAACTCATTGTTCTTATCAATAATAGTTTGCGCTAAATCGTCTCTAGTAAAACTTAGTAATCCAAACTCAAAAGAATAATCAACTGACTGAATCACTTTGTTTATTTGAGATGTTGTTTGATCGGAGGGAGAAAAATATAATTCTATTTGCTTACCAGCGACATTAAATTTGTGAGGAGTATTATCACTTTTTTGACTTCCAAAATTTCCTGCCCACATTTCTTCAAACTCTAAAGTATAGGCTTTAGCCAATGCTTGATCTTGAATAAAAATAATATTGTTATAATCATTAAATAAATTAGATGGATTAGACCAATTGGTAGATCCACCCATTATCCATGAATTATTAATAGAATTTGCATCTATAATAATAAATTTATTATGCATAATACCTGGAAGGCTAGGGTTTCTGTATACAATCGGAATGTTAGGGTTTAAATTTGACAACATAGAATTAACAACATCATCATCAGCAATATATCTAACTGAAACCCCCCTATTATAAGCATCATTAATTGCATTTGCAATTGTTCCATCCGAAGCATTATATACGCAAATATCCAAGCTTGTTTGTGCAAGATCCATGTAAGCCTTTATAGTGTCATTAAAATACGTTGTGATGTTTTGTGCATCGGTACCTGTAGAAAAAGAATTGTCTACGGAATGATTAAAATATGGACGAATAGCTCCAGTAGAATTAGAAGCAGTAGAAAACAACCCAACAGACGAGAAAGCTGTATCATTTCCATTAATAGAAAAACACTCTACATAATAAAAAGTTGCAGGGTCAAGGCCCGTTAAACTTACTGTATGCGTCATATTGTTGCCTCCATTATTAACTATAGTTCCTAAAGCTGAGGTGATTCCATAATTATAATTTGCTGAAGAGGAATCTGACACATTCCATGACAAATCAAAACCTGTAGTAGTAATATTAGTTTGCTCAATAGCTGAAGTAAACAATAATGCTCCTGAAGGAATAATATCTGAGCTGTCTCTTGGAAGTATCTGGTAACCATCGTTAGCTGGAACAATGAATGTGTATTGAGACGATATGCCTATTAATGTTACTGGCCCTATAGGTATCATTGAGTTTTCAAGTGGACTGCCTGATTTTATATACACTTTTCCTTGTTGACCGTTGGATATAAAGTCATGTGTGCCAACACTAAAAACAGAGCCTCCATTATTGAAAATTGTATTATTAATTTGCACCAATTCAGCCTCAGTATCTTCTCCAATCTGCGCTGGAGTAACTGTTTGTGGTATTGGAAGAGGATTATTTGAGGAGTGTAAAATTGGACTTCCTGCAACATAAACCTCAAGTAACCCATTATAATCAGCCAGCTCTCCAGTAATAGATATGCTATCTCCTCTTAAAACATTTGATAAATAGTTATTTGTGGTTAAATCATATAATGCTATCCCCGCTGTACCATCTTCAATATATCTAATTATACCCATTTCGTCACCGTTTGTTACGATACCTGTTATTGTAACGGTTGACCCTAATATTTGAGTTCTTGCGGTTGCAATATCTTGTTGCGCAAATGTAATAAATGAAGTAAATGCTAAAATTATTAGTAGTGTTCTTTTCATGTCAATTGTTTAATTAAAAAATATTAAAATATATATCTTGCTGACAAAGTATACCTTCGACCTAATCCAAAAAACACTCCGGCAGATTTAGCATCAAAATCTTGATAATTTGAATTATATGGGTCATTATTTTGAGCATCAGATATATACATCTCATTAAATAAATTTAAAAGACTTAATTTTAAGTCAAGCTTATTATTATTCCATAACTTGAATTTATATCCTGCGTGTAAATCAATCAAGTTATATGAAGGTATTTTCCAACTTTGTCTTCCTGCATTTACACCATTTAATGATAATGGATCAAAATCAGAAAAATATCTTGAAAAATTAGTTCCTCTAATTTTTATGTAAGTATTAATATTTGGTTCGTATCTCAGACTAAAACCTTTTTGCGATTGAGCTGCGTCACCCACATAAACACCTTCTGCATCAAAAGTTGCGACTATTTCATTACCGAAATCATCAGTGATTGGATTATTATTGTCATCAGTAAATCTAACTGTATCAGATGATACCCACTTCCAGTTTCCAAATGAAACTAATGCTTCTAAGGTTAGTTTTTTAGTTAATTTTATTGCTACATCAAACTCTGCTCCTTTATGTAGTGCATTCATTCCATTAATATTAGCTCGATATGCAATATCATCAACTAAAACGGTAACCCCTCCATTTGACGGCTTGTTTTCCCATTGAGTATAATAAACATTAAAATTTGACGAATAAATGGAAGACCTAAAAGAGTGCCCCCACTCAAAAGCTTTGACTATTTCATTTTTAATATCTCTAAACAAAGTGTTATCGTAATAATACACGTTGTTGAATCTAGGAGCTTTTGAGATGTATCCAATATTGAAGAATATATTGTTATTTTCATCAACATTTAAATTTGCACCTGTTTTTAGAGTATACCCTCTAATCCACTTCCAATTTGTTGTAGCATGTTTTGCTTCATTAGAATTCATTGTATAAGCAACACCATTATGAATAATAGTATCTTCTACCATTTCTTTTGTAGCTCCAGTTAAATTACCATTTTCATCATATGTCGGCTTTGTCATTACAGATGTTCCTAGGGCCTCATAATACGTAGTATCTGCTAAAACTAAGTCCTTCTTTTTAAAATAATCTATTCTTTTATAGGCAGAATTTGAAGCAGAAATATTAAAAAATGTACTTAGCATGCCATTACTGTACTCTGCTTGAGAAAAAATACCGCTCCATTTAACTATTCCATCATTGTGATAACCAACCTTATCTCCCTCTCTTTTGATTTCTGAATCTTGTAATCCATTTGCCCCATCCAATGCATAGTCTGCCCCTAACAAATCATAAACTTCTCGATAATGCTCTCCTCTGTAATACCTCATATCTAAACCTCCAGAAAAAGAAATTTCTTCACTTACCTGATAATTTAAGGTGGATAATCCCCCATACCAATAATGATTATTTATTGAGCTTCTTAAATAAGTTCCTGCTTTATTTTCATTTATAGAATAAAGACCATCAACATTATTCTTATTTGCGTCATATGCTTCTTGAAGATTATATTGTCCTTGTTCATCATAATTATTAGTGTTACCGCTTAAACCTGTTCCCCCTCCATTTCCTAATGAAACATATAAAATATTAGATAAATAAAATTTTTCAGATGCAGTCCAAAAATGTCTTAGTGAAAACTGAGGCTTATGATAATAATTTTGTTTTGTATTTAATCTACCTCTGTCATGTATTGTATCTCCATTTGTGTTGATACTCCACCTATTTAAATGTCCCCAATGTTTGTTATACTGAATACCCTTATTTACAATTCTATTTGTGAAATCTGACGTGTCTCCTAAAGCTCTAGCGAAAGTGGTGTCATAGGCCGCTATGTCACTTTTATAAGATCTTTGTCCATGTTTTTGTGGAGCGCCCATAGCAGAGAGACTTAAAACATGATTGCCCAATTGCTTTTGAACCTTTAAATAATAAAAGTATCCTTGTGTCCATGTCTCATCAACAAACCCCATACCATTTTTATACGAGCCGGCAAGTGTATATCCCCAACCGCTTTTCAACTTACCTGAATTATAACCAATTGAGGTTGTCGTTCTTCCAAAACTTCCTAAAGATTGCTTAATAACACCAGAAGATTTATTTCCTGTTCCTTTTGTTAAAATATTCATTGTCCCTCCAACCGATGGAATTGCGATTTTCGAGGCTCCTAACCCTCGTTGTACTTGAATGTTAGATGTTACTGCATCTAAACCAAACCAATTACTCCAATATACCCAGCCGTTCTCCATATCATTAACAGGTATTCCGTCAATCATTACAGCTACATTTCTTTGATTGAATCCTCTAATTGTAATTCTTGCATCACCATCACCCCCTCCACTTTGAGTAGCGTAAATACCCGGTGTGGAGTTTAAAACCATTGGTATATCTTGAGAGGCTAATTCCTCGCTAATTGTTTGCATAGGTATAGTTGAAAATGCAACCGGTGTTTTTCTGTCTCTGGCTACATCTGACACAATTTGAACTTCATTTAATAATTTAGTTTTTAATTTAAAGTTAATCACTTGAGATTCTGAAGAAATTAAAATTTTACGATTTATTACTTCATAGCCTATATATGAAACTTGAATGTTTCTTTCTCCTGGTTGAGTATAAAACAAGAAATCACCCTCGAAATCTGTTGCGGCTCCCAAGCCTTTACCATAAACTATTGTAGCACCTATCAGCGGCTCACCTGTATTTGCATCAGTAATTTTTCCGCTGACAGCAACTTGAGAAAAAGAACTAAAAAAACTAAGTGTTAGTAAGTAAAAAATAAGTTTTTTCATGAAAACATGTATAATTTAAAGTCTTATTCAATAACTAACTTAGCTACAGAACTTTTGCCGTTTAAAAAACTAATTTGTAAAATATATACACCAGAAGACAAATTCTCTGTATAAATTGTATTTTTTAACGATAGATCCCTTCCAATTACATTTCTTAATGAAATTTCTTTAATCTCAAAATTCGAGTTTACTGTCACTGTAGATCCCTTACTAACAGGATTTGGGTATACAACAAAAGAAGGTTTTACTAAATTTTCTGAAATATTTGATGTGCCAAAACAATCACAATTATGAGCTCCTAAGCTCGTATATGTAGCGTCTGGTAAAGAATCGTATTCTAAAGAAGGGTCAAATAAGATTGGGTTTTGAGTGACGCCATTTTGTACAGATGATTTTCTAATTAATGTTTGTCTTTTTGTCCACCAAGTACCTCCATTTGCATCAGTATAACCAGCTGAAATATCATCTGTCCATGCTGCACCAGGATCTTCCCCAACCTTACCAAAAATATCTATGATATTTCCATTTTTCTCAATAGTCATGGCGTCATCTCCATTAAAATAAAATGTATTATTCGAACTATAATCCCCACTACAATGATCATCTAATAAAGCAAAGAAAGCGGCATCAACAGGAAGAGACCAATAGGTTGAAACCCATACAGAATCTTGTTGTCCGTTGCCAACTACCACAACATCTCCGGAGTTTATTGTTCCTGAAAGTTGCCATACCTCAGGATCAGAACTTGACCCATTACTATATCTGTTTATTGTGTAATCTGATAAATCTATATCGAAACTTGTTGGATTATAAATTTCAATTGCGTTATTGTTTCCCGGCCCCTCAACATATTCTGAGATAAATAAATCTGAACATATATTATTTTGACCAATTAAACTAAATGTAGTAATCACGGATAATAAAAGTAGATAATTTTTCATAATTTTTTTTTTTAATTTTGAGTGCTAATCTACAAAAAGTAAAAGAGAATATATTACCAAAATATTAAATATATTTTATATTTGAAATTATATAAGAGTATAATGAAAAATAAAATTAGTTCATTTAAAGAATATAGAGAAGAATACAAAAAAAGTATTCAGAATCCAGAATTATTTTGGGCAGAAAAAGCAAAACAATTTTGCTGGCAAAAAAAATGGGACACAGTGCTAACGTGGGATTTTAACAAGCCAGAAGTAAAATGGTTTGATGGAGGCAAATTAAATATTACAAATAATTGTCTTGATAGACATTTAAAAAATTATGCTGATAAAATTGCCATTAAATGGATCCCAAATAATCCTGTTGAGGATACAATAAATATAAGTTATTCTCAATTACATAGGCAGGTATGTAAATTCTCAAATGTACTTAAGAAAAATAATATTAAAGTAGGTGATCGTATATGCATTTATATGCCCATGGTCCCTGAACTTGTAATTGCAGTCTTAGCGTGTGCACGCATTGGTGCAATTCACTCTGTTGTTTTTGCTGGTTTTTCTGCAAGCTCTTTAAAAGACAGAATTAATGACGCCAGCTGTAATCTTTTAATTACAGCTGACGGGGGATTTAGGGGCAATAAAATCATTCCTTTAAAAAATATTTCTGACGAGGCTATGAAAGAAACACCTTCAATAAAAAAATGTATTGTCTTAAATAGAACAAACACAAAAGTAAGTATGCATAAAGATAGAGATATTTGGTGGCATGAAGAAATGTTAAGTGCCAGTGATAAATTTAATGCAGAGACAATGGATTCTGAAGATCCTCTATTTATATTATATACATCTGGCTCTACTGGGAAACCAAAAGGAATCCTTCATACTATCGCTGGATATATGATCTACACATCATATACTTTTAAAAATGTTTTTCAGTATGATGAACAAGATATTTATTGGTGTACAGCAGATATTGGATGGATAACGGGGCACTCTTATATTATATATGGCCCTTTGCTTAATGCAGCTACATCTGTAATGTTTGAAGGTGTTCCCTCATACCCTCATGAAGGAAGATTTTGGGAGATTATTGAAAAAGAAAAAATTAATATCTTCTATACTGCCCCAACTGCAATAAGAGCATTACAAGCCAAAGGAGAAAAATTTATTGCGCCTTTTAATTTAAAGTCTCTAAAAGTGTTAGGAACTGTTGGAGAACCTATAAATGATGATGCCTGGAAATGGTATGACAAACATGTCGGAAACAATAACTGTCCAATTGTTGATAGTTGGTGGCAGACAGAAACTGGAGGAATAATGATTTCTAATTTAGCTGGTGTGACCCCGTCTAAAGCGACATTTGCCACATTTCCTCTTCCTGGTATCCAGCCTTGTATTGTAGATGATAAAGGTGATGAAATTAATGATTCGAATACTGAAGGAAATCTGTGTGTTAAGTTCCCCTGGCCATCCATAGCGCGCACTATATATGGTGATCATAAAAGATTTAAAGACACTTATTTTAAAAAATTTAAAAATAAATATTTTACAGGAGACGGGGCATTAAAAAACACACATGGAATGTATAAAATCACAGGTAGAGTGGATGATGTTATTATTGTCTCCGGACATAATTTAGGTACTGCGGAGATTGAGAGTGCAATAAATCAACATCAAAATATTTGCGAAAGCGCAGTTGTAGAATTTCCACATAAAATTAAAGGGCACGGCATACATGCATTTGTCATATTTCGTGAAACTCCAAAAAATCTAGATCAACAAAAAAAAGAAATCAATTATTTAATATCTTCAAATATAGGCCCAATTGCAAAAGCTGACAAAATACAATTTGTAGAAGGCCTCCCAAAAACAAGATCTGGCAAAATTATGAGGCGTATATTACGAAAAATTGCTAGTGGTGAAACTAAGTATTTAGGTGATACTAGTACTTTGCTTGACCCTTCAATTATTGATAAAATTAAATCAAATAGAGAATAATTATTTAGATTATATACTTTTGCAGCGTGTCAGACAGCTTAATCATCATACCAACCTTTAATGAAAAAGAAAATATTGAGAATATCATAAAAAAAGTATTTTCTCTAAAAAAGCAGTTTAATATACTAGTTGTAGATGATAATTCTCTTGATGGTACGGGCAATATTGTTAAAACACTACAAAAAAAATACCCTAAGAAATTATTTATACAAGAAAGAAGTGAAAAGCTAGGTCTAGGAACCGCTTATATACATGGTTTTAAGTGGGCTCTTAAAAAAGATTATGAATTCATTTTTGAAATGGATGCAGACTTTTCCCATAACCCCGATGATTTAATCAAGTTGTATGATGTGGTAAAAAACAATGAAGGAGACTTAGCTATTGGATCAAGATATGTTAAAGGAGTCAATATTGTTAATTGGCCCATGAGCAGACTGCTTTTATCCTTTTTTGCTTCAAAATATGTTAAAATAATAACTGGAATGCCAATACATGACTCTACCGCAGGATTTAAATGTTACAAAAAGAAAGTTTTGCAAAAAATAAAGCTTGATAAAATCCAATTTGTAGGTTATGCATTTCAAATTGAAATGAAATTTAAAGCGTGGAAATATGGATTTAGAGTCGTCGAAGTACCTGTGATTTTTACAGACAGAAAAGAAGGCTTATCTAAAATGTCAGGAGGAATATTTTTTGAGGCAATGTTTGGCGTATTACAAATGAAGATAAAAAGTATATTTAAAAATTGGACAAAATAAAATGCAAATACTAATTAAAAATGCATGTGTTGTAAATCAAAATAAAATTTTTTCTTCTGATGTTCTTGTTCAAAATCAAAAAATTTATAAAGTTGCCAAAAATATTGATGCTTCTCCAGATAAAGTTATAGATGCTGATGGCTTATTTTTAATTCCCGGTATTATTGATGATCAGGTTCATTTTAGAGAGCCGGGATTAACACACAAAGCTACTATTGCGACTGAAAGTAAAGCTGCAATTGCAGGAGGCATTACATCTTTTATGGAAATGCCCAACACCAAGCCTCAAGCTTTAACACAAAAGCTATTAGAAGATAAATTTAAAATAGCATCAAAAAATTCTTTAGCAAACTTTTCATTTTTTATGGGAGCTAGCAACGATAATCTTGATGAAATACTAAAAACAAACCCTAAAAATGTAGGGGCTATAAAAATATTTATGGGTTCATCAACAGGAAATATGTTGGTAGATAATAAAAAAGTTTTAGAAGAAATATTTTCTAAATCTAAAATGCCTATTGCTGTGCATTGTGAAGACGAAAATACAATTAAACATAATTTAAGTAATGCCATAAAAAAATACGGAAAAAAAATCCCAATGGATGAGCATCCAAAAATAAGAAGTGTTGAAGCGTGCTATAAATCAAGCAAACTAGCTGTTGAATTAGCAAAAAAACATAATACTAGGCTTCACGTGTTTCATGTTTCAACAGAAAAAGAAATAGAATTATTTGAAAATAATAGTGAATTAAGTAGTAAAAAAATTACTGCAGAAGTATGTATTCACCACTTATATTTTGATGAAGATGATTATCAGTCTAAAGGAAGTTTAATAAAATGGAATCCTGCCGTTAAAAAATCAACTGACCGTAAAGCTTTATTGCGCGCACTTATTAATAATAAAATAGATGTAATTGCAACAGACCATGCTCCTCACACAATAGAAGAGAAGAAAAAAAATTATTTAGATGCACCTTCAGGAGGGCCACTGGTTCAACATGCTCTTAATGTTATGCTTGATTTTTATCAGAAAGGAGAAATTTCACTTGAAAAGATTGTAGAAAAAATGTGTCACAACCCTGCTATCTGCTTTAATATTCAAAAAAGAGGTTTTATAAAAGAAGGGTATTATGCAGACTTAGTACTTATTGATTTAAATAAATCTTGGAAAGTTAATAAAGAAAATATACTTTATAAGTGTAAATGGTCCCCTTTTGAAGATAAAATTTTTAAAGGAAAAGTAACTCACACAATTGTAAATGGTAATATTGTTTATGAAAACGGTATTTTTGATGAAAACAAAAAAGGAATGCGTCTGTTGTTTGACAGGTAAGTATTTATAAAAAATCTGTTTTTTTATTTAAGATTACATTTTCTATAATTATTTTCAAAAACTACAACTTTAAATTCTTCTAATGACATTCCTTTAGCTAATGCTTCACAGCAAGGCATAGATCCATCTTCTAAATAAATACATTTAGTGGGACCCTCAGAAGCATAACATCCAACAGAACACCAGTTCTTACAATCCTCTTGACAAATATTATTTTGCTTTTGTGATGAGGTGCAAGAAGTTAAAAAAACAAAACTTAAAAATATTAAAAAGCTAAGACGAACATTCATTTTATTAATAGATTATAAATTATACTTATTATACAAAGTTAGTAATATATTTGTAACATGAGAATTCTAATAATTAGTGTTTTATTTGTTTTTGGATGTCAACATAACACGATAGATGTCCCTGATGAAATATTATCAAAAAATAAATTTACAACTGTATTAAAAGAAATACATTTAGCAGATGCAGAGTTTGAAATTAACACAAGAAATGGTATTAAAAATGCTCATGACATTTTAAATAATAAATATATCGAAATTTACAAAAAAAATCAAGTGACAGAAAAAATATTTAAAAAAGCCCTTGATTATTATGCTGAAAACCCTGAAATATTAGAGCAAATATATATTAACATATTGGGGGATTTAAAGCAAGAAAAAGCTTTTATTGATCAGCAAGGAACCAATTAACATACTTATTTATTGTATCATCAAAATCTATAAAATTATAAGATAAAAAACCTTTAATTTTACTTGAGTCATACTTTTTGCTACTCATCGCGGAATTAGCTGTTTCCCTAGTTATCAATGGTTTTTTTCCAGTGAAAAATGATTTAACCCCCTCTATTCTCCATGCAAATTCTTTCAAAAAAGGTGTTACTTTAATTGTGGCTTTTGGTTTTCTCATAACCTCTGCTATTTTAGCAAAACAATCTTGATAATTTAAATTTATTCCATTAACAATATATTTTTCATTTTTTGCTGAAGAAAAAAGAAGTTGTACTAATATTTCTGCAACATCAATAACATCAACATATCCTGTTGATCCTGTTGTATAAAATTTTAACCCACCATATATTTTTTCAAAAATTTGAGAACTGCCTTTTTGCCAGTCCCCTGGCCCAAGGATCACTGAAGGGTTAATAATAACTACTTCCATTCCTTCTGCTGAAGCCCTCCATACCTCTTGCTCTGCTAAATACTTGGTAACAGAATAGTTACTTACATGTTTGGTGAATTTAAACTCACATGATTCATTAATTATTGTGTCATTTTGATTTGTTCCCAATGCTGCTATTGAACTTACATATCCTACTCGTTTAACGCCAGCATCTAAAGCAACATTCATAACATTAGCTGTCCCTTCAACATTTACTTTTCTCATTAAATCAATGTCATAAGGAGAAAAAGAAACAATAGCAGCACAATGTAATACCATATTGCAGCCTTGAATTGTCTCTTCCAATGAGCCTAAATCTAAAATATCTCCCTCTACCCAGTTAATCTTTTGATATAATTCTATTGCGTTATAGTATTTAAAAACTTTTTCACAAACTTTTAATGATGATTGGCCTCTTTTAAGAGCTCTGAAATTTTTACCTTGTTGAGATAATTTAAGCAAAATATGTGAACCTACTAAACCTGTACCTCCTGTTACAAAAATCATTTCACAAAGATAAATGTTTAAATTTTAAGCCACAAAAAAAGTATCTCAGATTTAATTATTTATATATTTTTGAAAAAAAATTACGTGAATTTTATTAACGAATTAAAATGGAGAGGGCTTGTTCATGATATTATGCCCGGAACAGAAGAGCAATTTGAAAGAGAAATGACTTCTGCTTATATTGGTTTTGATCCCACATCTGATAGCTTACACATAGGAAACTTAGTTCAAATTATGACTTTAGTTCATCTTCAAAGATGTGGTCACAAACCTTATGTTTTAGTTGGTGGTGCAACAGGGATGGTAGGTGACCCTTCAGGAAAAAATAAAGAGAGAGCTCTATTAGAAACCGATACGATTAACTATAATTTAAAATGTATTAAACGTCAACTTCAAAAATTTTTAAATTTTGATAAAAGTAAAAATAATGCGGAAATTGTAAATAATTATAATTGGTTTGATGAATTTAAGTTTCTAGATTTCATTAGAGATGTTGGTAAACACATTTCAATAAATTATATGATGTCAAAGGATTCTGTCAAAAGTCGTTTAGAATCAGGTATGAGTTTTACTGAGTTTTCATATCAGTTAGTGCAAGGCTATGATTTCTATTGGCTATGGAAAAATAAACATTGTAAAGTGCAATTAGGTGGTTCTGATCAGTGGGGAAATATTGTAACTGGAACAGAGCTGATTAGAAGAAAAGAAAATGGAAAGGCATATGCTGTGACAACTCCATTAATTCAAAAATCTGACGGAGGAAAATTTGGGAAAACAGAAAGTGGGAATGTGTGGCTAGATAAACGCAAAACTTCTGTGTATAAATTTTATCAATTCTGGCTCAACGCGTCAGATGAAGATTCTAAAAAATATATTTATATTTTTACTTTATATTCTAAAGATGAAATTATAGAGCTTATTTCAAAACATGAAGAAAGCCCACACTTAAGGCTATTACAAAAATCTATTGCTGATGAAATAACAAAAAGAGTACACAGTAATGAAGAACTGGAAATCGCAAAAAAGGCATCTAATATTCTTTTTGGGAACTCCACAGAAAAGGATTTAAAATCTTTAGATGAAGAAACTTTTTTATCTGTTTTTGAAGGTGTTTCAACTACAAAAATAAAAATTAAAGATCTTGAAGACAGTTTGTTAGATTTATTAGTAGAAAAGGCTAATGTTTTTACTAGCAAAGGGGAGGCAAGAAGAATGTTAAAAGCAAATGCTATCAGTGTAAATAAAGAAAAAATAAATGAAGACTTTAAGTTTTCTAATAAGAACTTGATTAATAGCAAGTATATTATTATTCAAAAAGGAAAAAAAAATTATTACTTAATTATCGCTTCATAGCTTTCATTAATACAATTTCAAACTCTTTGTGTTTTTTGCTTCCAAACAAAATGTTTGTGCCATTCGACAAATATATTCTTACGCCTAAATTACCACTAACATTATAGGCCTTTCCATTGAAACCATGTTTTATTCCCCATCCGCCATAATCAATAATTGGTTTATATTTTACTGCTTCAACTTTTTTAATCTCTGTAAACTTTATTTGATGTTTTTTCATGTGAATTGGAAAAAACTGGTAGTACAAAGCCTCTTCTGTTATACAAATCCTGAGCTCTAAAAAATAGAAGAAAAGGAGTATTGCAATACTAATAAAGATATAGTTGAAATTAAGATTATTTAAATCAAAAGGATAAACGGCAAACAAAGGAAAAGAAAATAATATTAACCACAGCCACCACTGAGTGAACTTTTGACTTTCATTATATAAAACTTTCATAAATTTATTTTGAACTTAATAATTCAGCATAATTTTTGAAGAAATAAGATATTGTCTCAATTCCTTTTAAATAATTAAAAATCCCATAATGTTCATTTGGAGAATGAATTGCATCAGAATCTAAACCAAATCCAAGTAGTATCGATTTTACTCCTAATTCTTTTTCAAAGAGAGCAACTATAGGTATTGACCCTCCGCTTCTCACTGGTACTGGTTTTTTTCCATAAGTTGTTTGCATAGCTAAACTTGCTGCTTTATATGCTGGAATATCTGTTGGAGAAACATAAGGTTCTCCACCATGGTGAGGCTTTACTTTTACTGTTACTGATTTTGGCGCAATTTTTAGAAAATAATCTGTAAATAGTTGTGTTATTTCTTCATCAGATTGATTCGGCACTAATCTCATAGATATTTTAGCAAATGCTTTAGATGGTATAACTGTTTTAGCGCCCTCTCCAATATACCCTCCCCAAATTCCATTTACATCTAAAGTTGGTCTTATCCCTGTTCGCTCCATTGTAGTAAATCCCTTCTCGCCATGAATATCTGATAAATCTAATGCCTCCTTATACTTTTCTAAAGAAAATGGAGCTCTTGCAATATCAGCTCTTTCCTTATCAGATAAAACATGTACTTTTTCATAAAATCCAGGAATTGCAATCTGATTCTTCTCATTTTTCATTTTACTAATCATTTCACATAAAATATTAATAGGATTTGCTACTGCACCACCATATAAACCTGAGTGTAAATCTCTATTTGGCCCTGTAACTTCAACTTCAAGATAACTTAAACCCTTAAGCCCAGTAGTTATAGAAGGTATATCATTAGCAATAATTCCTGTATCAGAAATAAGTATTGCATCACTTTGTAATTTATCTTTATTTTCTTTTACAAAAGAAGACAAATTCTCTGAGCCGACCTCTTCTTCGCCCTCAATCATAAACTTAATATTACAAGTTAAATTATCTAAATTATTCATTAACTCAAATGCTTTTACATGCATATAAAATTGACCTTTATCATCGCATGCACCTCTCGCAAAAATAGCTCCTTTAGGATGTGTTTTTGTTTTTTTTATAACCGGATCAAAGGGTCCGCTTTCCCATAGTTCTAACGGGTCTGCTGGCTGCACATCATAATGGCCATAAATTAAAACTGTTGGTAAACTTTGGTCAATTATTTTTTCTGCATAAACTACTGGATAGCCAGCCGTTTCACATATTTCCACCTTTTCTGCACCAGCATTTTTAATGCTTTTTGCGACAGCATTAGCACAGTTTAAAACATCTTTAGCATAACTTGGGTCAGCAGATATAGATGGTATTTTTAATAATTCTATCAACTCATCAATAAATCTGTCTTTATGTTTTTCTATATAATCTTTTATATTACTCATATTTTACTGTATTAAAATTTTACCTTTCATTTCCTTTGGGATCTCAATGTCCATTAAATTTAAAATTGTGGGTGCAATATCAGCTAATACACCATCATTTACTCGCTTATGTTCTGTATTTATAATAAAGCAAGGGACCGGATTTATAGTATGTGCCGTATTTGGTGTTCCATCTGAATTAAGTACATATTCTGCATTTCCATGATCTGCAATGACTACAAATACATATCCATTTTTAGTTCCTGTCTCAACAACTTTTTTTAAACAACAGTCTACCGATTCAATTGCTTTAACTACCGATTTATAATTTCCAGTGTGCCCTACCATATCAGGATTTGCAAAATTAATACAAATAAAATCAGCTTTTTTATTTTTAAATTCTTGAATTGTTTTCAAAGTAAGTTCTTGGGAGCTCATTTCTGGTTGCAAATCATATGTAGCTACTTTTGGAGAATCAACCATAATTCTTTTTTCAAAGTTAAACTTTTCCTCACGGCCTCCTGATAAAAAAAATGTAACATGTGGGTACTTTTCTGTCTCTGCTATTCTAATTTGATGTTTTTTATTTAATGCCAAAACTTCGCCTAAAGTATTTTTTAAAACCTCTTTTTCATAAAGAACATTAATGTTTAAAAAAGAGGGGTCGTAGTTTGTCATAGTAGAAAAATGTAAATCGAGTTTTTGCATGTTAAATTTATCCAAATTCCCTTGTGATAAGGCTTCTGTAATTTGCCTACACCTATCTGTTCTAAAATTAAAGCAAATAACAGCATCTTTATTCTTTATGTTGGCAATCGGATTTCCATCATCATTTACTAAAACAATTGGCTTTATGAATTCGTCAGTAATGCCATTATCATATGATTTTTCTATACTTTCAATTAAATTTTTTGACTTCCTCCCTTTTCCTTGAGTTAACAAATCATATGCTATTTTTATTCTTTCCCATCTATTATCTCTGTCCATAGCATAATATCTTCCACAAACAGATGCGATTTTTGCTCCAAACAAATTTTTCTCTAATTGTCGTAAAAAATTAATTCCACTTTTTGGATCAGTGTCTCTGCCGTCAGTAAACGCATGAACAAATACATTTTTTACATTCATCTTTTTTGCTAACTCACAAAGTTTGTATAAATGATTATGATGCGAATGTATACCTCCATCTGAAACTAATCCAATTAAATGAAGAGCTTTATTATATTGATTTACATGTTTGAATGCTTTTAATAAATTCTTATTTTCAGCAATTATATTATTATTACAGTCGTTATTTATTTTTTCTAATTGCTGATAAATAATCCTTCCAGCTCCAATGTTAAGATGTCCAACTTCAGAATTTCCCATTTGGTTCTTTGGTAAGCCAACATACTCACCATGCGTCATAAGCTGAGAATTAGGATAATTCTCGTATAACGAGTCTACAAATGGGGTTTGGGCATTATATATTGCATTTGATTTGTTATGAACTCCATGTCCCCAACCATCTAAAATCACTAACGCTACTTTTTTTTCTATCATTTAAAACAAAGATAATAGTATTGTTAAAAAAAGGCAACATTAACTTGCCTTTATAGATAAAAACAACATCGGCTAATCAAAAATTCTTTTAAATAAATTATCTCTAATTAGAAGGTGTATTTTGTTATTAAAACCTAAACGTTCTGGATGGAACTGTACTCCAATCATAAAAGGATGTATTGTAGTATCCATTACTACAGCTTCTGGTAATCCATCAAATGAACGAGCGACAACGTTAATATTAGGAGCAATATCTTTCAAGCCTTGATGATGCCATGAATTAACTAAAAACGTGTCTAAATCTGAAGGAAAAATAAATGTTCTATATTTACTATTTGTTATGGCAATTTGATGCATAACTTCACCATTATTTCTATGAATAACATCATTACCCAACTGTGTAGGAATATCTCCAAATAGGGTGCCACCACTTGCAACATTCATCATTTGCATACCTCTACAAACACCAACAAGTGGTAACCTATTTTGAATCGCAAAATTAAATAATTTAAGTTCCATAGTGTCTCTTGAATAATCAATAGGACCACAAACATTTAAATTTAGAGTGTCTGAGTAATGTAAAGGGTTTATATCTTCACCTCCTGTTAAAATTATAGCATCAGCAAGTGCAAGTATACTATCGATATTACTAATTGTATAAGCATCTAATACTATTATCCTTTCATGTTTAACCCAATTAACATAATTAGATGATGCCTTAGATAAAATAATTGTCTTCATTTCCTCAGCTCTTTGGGCCGATAGATTTAAAGTAAATAAAAAGGAAAAAATTAAACTACAATAAAAATTCATAAATATATTTTACAACAAAATAACACTTTATAATCTACGTAATTTATTAATTTATAAAAAATAATTAAAAAAACTGAGCTTAAAACAATCTGTCATATATTTTTATATAAGCATTTTTTGCAACTTTTATGCACTTTTTAGTTTTTTTTTGACAAAAAATAACACTTTAGCTGATTTTTTTGTAAAAATGAAACATTATATCATAATTAGTTGAAAAGCAAAATTGACACAAAAAGCTAAAAAATGTAACTTTTTACACATAAAACACATAAAAAAGCTAAAAAAAGCTAAAAAAAGCTAAAAAAAGTGAAAAAAAGGAATTAATTAAAATATTAATTTATACACACATAGCATTCAAATGTTACATCATAAAACACTTGTAAAAGCAAGAAAATGATAAAAAATGATAAAAAATTACCTAAAAATGAATAAAAACGACAAAAAATTACCTAAAAATAAATAAAAACAACAATAATAATTATATGAAGTTTAAAGAAACATGTTAGTTGAGTTACAATTTCAAAAAAAACAAAAAAACAACTTAAAATGGGTCAAAAAATGACAAAAAATGACAAAAAAGACACAAAAAGACATAAAAACAGAAAAAAACTACAGCGCTTTTAAAATTTTAAGCATTGTCTCTTCCTCTTCCCATTTAGATTCAATATTTGGGACTTTCATAATCTCTTGCATAATAGCTTCTTGCTTTTTTCCTATACTCCATGCTTCGGAATAGGGAATATTTGTAAAGCTTACCATTGAATACAGTGGGATCCACTTTTCTGGAAAGGTATTTGCAAATTTTTGCTCAATTTTCTTTTGTAATAAAAATTTTGGATCAGCAGTTTTATCCCTCATTACAATAAAATTGTGTAATGAAAGCGCCTGTAATCCATCGCCATTTGGTTTTCTTATTTTGGAGTACTCATTAAAACATTTACACAAATCCTTTTCATGTTTTTCAAGTAACTCATCAAGCACTCTACAATCTTCTAAACTTGCATTCATTCCCTGACCATAAAAAGGGACTGTAGCATGAGCAGAGTCACCAATTAAAACAGCTTTATCCTCAATGTGCCATGGAAAAGTTTTGATGATTCCTAAAGAAGAAGTAGGATTAGCTGTCCACTGATCATATAAATCCGGAACCATTTTAAAAAAATCAGGAAAGATTTTTAAAAAGTAGTTTTCAACTTGTTTTTTACTTTTTAGACCTTCAAAGGAATTTAAACCTTTCTTTGCAGCAAACAATGTACATGTAAAGCTACCATCCAAATTTGGCAAAGCTATAAGCATAAAATTACCTCTTGGCCAAATATGCAAAGCATTCTTCTCTAACAAAAACTCTCCCTTTTGGCCAGCAGGAATATGTAATTCTTTATAATCATGTTCAATCTTGTTATAGGAATACTCATGATTATATTGTTTAACCATTTCATTTCTTACAGTAGAGAATGCGCCATCACCGCCAACCAAAAATTCTGAGTAAACCTGATGTTTTTTATTAGTTAGAGTATTTGTAAAAACAACCTTTAAATTTGGAAAGTCTACTTCGGTACATTTTTGATTAAAATAAAGATCTACCCCATTTTGCGCAGCTAGTTTCATCATCACAACATTAAGTTGCGCTCTTGAAACAGAATATATTGCCTGGTCTTCGTTACCATAAAACTGTTCTGTTAAACCACCATTGCAATCATGCATAATCCTTTTATACATTGGTATTGCGATCTTCAAAACTTCATTTTCTATGCCTACTTTTCTTAAAGCGGTCAATCCTCTTTCCGACAAAGCTAAATTTATTGATTTCCCAGCCGTAATCATTTCAGATCTTAAATCTCTTCTTCTTTCATAGACGGAAACCTTGTAGCCTTTTTTTGATAAATATAAAGCACAAAGAGAACCCGCTAAACCTGCTCCAACTATAGTAACCTTATTTTTCACTTAATAATTTATTTAAAATATTATAAAAACTCCATACATCCAAAAAGTTGTTATATAAAGGCACTGGGGCAATACGAATCACATCGGGTTCTCTCCAGTCTGAAATCACACCACAATTAGTAATTTGTTTAAAAAGATATTTGTCTGAATTTAAAATCCTTAACGAAATCTGACAACCTCTATCATTGGGCGTAATAATTTTTATTCTATCAGTGTCTATAGTCTGCAATAGATAGACTAGATAATCCGTCAAGCTTTTGGATTTTGCAATCAAGTTGTCAATACCTGCTTGCTTAAAAATTTCCAATGAAGAACGAATTGCTGCTAGCGACAAAATAGGTGGGTTACTTAACTGCCAGCCTTCAGATGTATTTATTGGAGAGAAATTATTGGGCATGGCAAAACGTGTTTCTTTATCATGACCCCACCAGCCTGCAAATCTAGGCAAATTAGTTTTATGATGTTTTTCGTGTATAAAAGCACCAGCAACTGAACCGGGACCTGAATTAAGATATTTATAAGTACACCAAACTGCGAAGTCTACTTGCCATTTATGAAGCTCTAACTTAATGTTTCCAGCTGCATGAGCTAAATCAAAACCAACTTTAATATTTTTTAAGTGAGCGGCAGCTGTTATTTTTTCAAAATCAAATACTTGTCCTGTATAATAATTTACGCCTCCAAGCATTATTAGTGCAACCTCATCTCCTTTCTTTTGTATTTCCGAAATAATATCTTCAGTTCTTAAAGCATCTTCTCCACTCCTTGGTTTCAACTTAATTAATGCTTCATTTGGGTCATATCCATGAAATTTAATTTGTGACTCAACAGCATATATGTCTGATGGAAATGCATCTGATTCTATTATTATCTTGTTACGTTTATTCGTTGGAATATAAAATGAAACCATCATTAAATGAAGATTTACAGTTAAAGTATTCATAGCAACCACTTCAGTTAATTTAGCACCAACAATTTTTGAAAATCCCTCAGATAAAAACTCATGGTAAGGCATCCATGGATTGGTTGCCTTGGTATGACCTTCTACTCCAAAATTAGCCCAATCTTGTAATTCTTGATTTAAATATGACGATGTTATTTTTGGCTGCAATCCAAGAGAATTTCCACAAAAATAAATATATTCCTCTCCATTTTTTTGACAAGGAATATGGAAATAATCTCTATACTTTCTTAATTTGTCTTTTTCATCCAAAGAAAGCGCAAACTCTCTATTTTTTTTGTAAATCATTTATTTTATATAATATAGGTCTACTAGGTGCTGCATCAGCAAAAAATGGTGCAATTTGAAGGTTCAACAAATAATCCCCGTCTTCCACTTCATCAGGAATAAAAACCATTTCAGTAATTGTTTTTGATATAGCTGCCTTATTAAGTAGTTTTTCACTAGTCTCCCAAAAAATATTATGTGCTGATAAAAATCCATCATCGAACAATCTGTCTACAGAGGGGGTGTCAACTAACAAATGCTTTATTCCCATATTAACAATATATTCCATTGCTTCTATAGTAAAAAACGTGGGGCTAGTTTGCATATAATCTGTATGTTTTTTTTGAATGGTATTTGGTAATGTTCTAATTATTAACGCATCAAAAACATTATCTTTTATGTCTTTTAAACTAATTTCTATTTGCTTCTTAGAAATAACTAATTCTTTTTTATTTAACGCTGGAATATAATTTTCATTTGATTCTTCAGGTAAAACTGTGATCAACTTTGAAATTATAATTTCTTCATTTAAACAATTTAAAATAGAAACTCTTTCAGTAGTGATATGGCCAACACATTCTGTATGCGTACCATTACAATGAGGCGTTATAGTGTAAGTCTCAAAGTTACATGGGCCACCAGCTCTTGTGTCTCCAATAAATTGCATGTCTTTATATGGTTTTGAAACTGCTTTTGGAACATTATATGTGCTAGGTTGTTCACCATTAAAAAACATAGGAATAGAAATGTCTTTTCCTTTTGAAAAATCAATTTCAAAAAAATATTTGTTTGTTTCTATTTTGGCCTTCATTTATTTAAATGCTTATGTGAGAGTTTCCCAGCCAGGCTAAAACATTTTTATGCCAAATGTCTTTTTCTTCCTGATCGGTTATAATACCAACTTCTCTGGCGTATTCCAAAACTCTTCCTGGATAAGATGTTCCTACCCCCTCAATTTCTCCAAGTGGAAAGGGGTCATCTAAACCCATTATTATTTGACTGACACCAACGCGTTTTTTTAATAAATCTAAAGTATGTGAGTCGTGTACTAGTGTGTCAAAATATATATTTTTATGTCCTAAAGTTTTTCTGGGATCTTCAAATTCATCAAATATATCAGGCCTTCCATCAAAACCTTGAATTCTTCTGCCATAATTAGCTATACCTAACATAGCACCGTGTGCAAAACTAGTTCTTATATTTGGAAATTTATTTGGCAAGTCTCTTAATGTAAAAAGATGTAACGCATCAGCACACTGAGCCATCATCCAAACTAAATGAAATCTCCAATATTGATTTTTTAATGCAATCATTTTTTCTCCATCGTAGGGGTGAATCTGAAGTGCCAAACCATATTTGTTAGCTAATTCAAAAATTGGGTCTACTTCTTCTTCAGCAATAGAGTGCCAAAGACCATCCTTATTTATATAATGAGTAGGTAAGCAAAGTAATTTTAATTCTAGATCATTTACACATCTTTCTATTTCTTTTAGTGCTTGATCAATAAATAATGGTTGAACTACAAAACCGCAAGTAAATTTTTTAGGATAATCTTTCTGAATAGATGCATTAAAATTATTTTGAAAATTTATTGCATCTGCGCAATCTTGTTTTTTCCAACCATTACAATAAAGTTGTGATAAACATAACATGACAGCATGATCAATATTATATTCCTTCATCCATTGAATTTTTTCTTTTACAAAAAAACCAGGAGAATTTATTGGCCTAGACCAATCCCCTTGCCTCATAAACTTTTTGTTATCATCTATCCAAAAAAGTTTTTTTTCTTTTAGAAAGCTTGGGATCTGATGAGGCTCAGGCAATACATGTCCGTGACTATTTATACGCATGTCAAATATTAAATTTATATGTATCTTTCATCGGCTTCCATAACCTCTCCTGTTTTAGGACAAGTTCTCAACTTTTCATCTGAATAAAACTTTTTAAAAACAGGCAAAAAATCTTTTTCAATATTTGTTAAATGAAAGTATTCTTCATATAATAGTTCGTTGGCTGTTTCGGAAAACCACATTAAACCGTCTTTATCTTTATTTTTTCTTTTTCTTTCAATAACCAGTCCGATCGATCCTTCTGATCTAACCGGTGAGTGCGGAACTTTTGGAGGTAAAAGAAACATTTCCCCCTCCTTAATTGGAACTTCAACGAGCTTGCCGTTTTGTTGTGTTTTAACAAGGATGTCTCCCTCTATTTGATAAAAAAGCTCTTCTGTTTCATTATAGTGATAATCTTTTCTGGCATTTGGACCAGCAACTATCATGACAATATAATCTTCAGACTCCACATAAAGATTTTTATTTCCAACAGGGGGTTTTAATAGATGTCTATTTTCATTAATCCATTTCTGTAAGTTAAAGGGTTTTTTAATATCCATAATTAATTGTTTTATATTGTTGCTATTACTTTTAATTCTATTGCTATTGGTGTAGGTAAGCTTTTTATTTCTATAGTAGTCCTACATGGTTGGTTATCTTTAAAGTATTGTGCATATATTTTATTATATGTTTTAAAATCATCCTTCATATTAGTGAGAAATACTTGTACGTCAACTATTTTATTCCATGATGAACCCGCGTCTTCTAAAATAAATTTAATATTCTGGAAAACAGAATGACATTGTTTTTCAATATCATATTCAATAATGTTGCCATATGTATCTAATGTTACTCCGGGGATTTCTTTTGTGCCGGCCTTTCTTGGTCCAACTCCCGATAAGAATAATAAATCCCCCACCTTTCTAGCATGAGGATATAATCCTACTGCCTGAGGAGCTCTTTCTGAATTATACTTTTCTCCATTCATTTTTAACTATATTTCTTTGTACATATAATAATGAGGTCCTATTCCCTTAATATCAAATATATCACCAATAATTTTAAATCCTAAAGATTTATAAAAACTTATAGCTACTAAACGTGCATTACACCACAATAAATCACATCCTTTTTCTTTAAGCACTTCAAACGATCTATTCATTAATTCCGCAGCATATCCCTTTCTTCTAAAATCAACATGCGTAGCCATGCCACGTAACCTGTAAGGGTTTTTTGATACTTTTTTATCTGTAATTTCAGGATAAAAGGTTGCACAAGTTATCACTTTCCTATTAATTCTACAAGCCAAATGAAACGTTTCTTTATCATTATCACGCAAATAAGAAGTAGAAGAAAAATCCTGTCCTTGCCTCAACTCAGCATGCCTTAAAGGTCTAATTTCCTCAGCATTTATATTAACTATTTCTATTACCAAATCTAATTGCATCTTTAAATTTTAACACATACATTTTTAGGTTCTGTGAAGAATTCAAGTGACTTAAATCCGCCCTCTCGTCCAACACCAGAGTGTTTCATCCCTCCAAAAGGGATTCTCAAATCTCTTAATAACCAAGTGTTTATCCATACAACACCAGAGTCAATAGCTGCTGCTACTCTATGCCCCTTACTGATATTTTCGGTGAAGATTGATGCTGAAAGACCATATTTTGTTGAGTTAGCCATCTCTATAACTTGCTCTTCAGTGTCAAATGGTATTATAGAAACAACAGGTCCAAAAATTTCTTCTTGATTTACCTCGCAGTCAAAATCAAGCCCTTCAATTATAGTAGGTTGAATATAATAACCAGATTTTAAATCTCCTTCCAAAATCTCTCTTTCTCCTCCTATTAGTATATCACCTCCCAATGATTTAGCCAAGGCAATTTTATCAAGAATTTTTTGCATATGTTCTTTTGATACTACCGCTCCCAATTTTGAATTCGGATCCTTGGGATCTCCAACTGTTAATTTTTTGGTTTTCAAAATTAAAGCCTCTTTAAATTTATTATAAATCCCTTTTTGAACAAATAAACGAGACCCACACAAACAAATTTGACCTTGATTTGTAAACGCGGCACGAGCAGCAATACTAACCGCTTTTTCAAAATCAGCATCTTCAAAAATTATATTAGGATTTTTTCCTCCTAATTCTAATGATAACTTTTTAAACATCGGAGCCGTAATACTTGCAATATGTTTGCCTGTTACTGTGCCTCCAGTAAATGAAACAACTGGAATATCTGGATGTGTTGTTAATGGATCTCCTACCTTAGATCCTAATCCATGAACAATATTTAAAACACCTTTGGGAAGCCCGGCCTCAATACAAATCTTACTAAAAAGATATGCGGTCATAGGTGTAACCTCAGAAGGTTTCGCTACTACAGTGTTTCCTGCTGCAAGTGCTGGGGCAACTTTCCAAGTCAATAGGTATAAAGGCAAATTCCATGGAGAAATACAGGCAGCTACGCCTAGTGGCTTTCTTAATGTATAATTAATTGCCACTCCATCCATTTCATGGACCTTAGCGCTATCGTGTAAAATAGCACCAGCAAAAAATCTAATGTTGGCGGGTGCTCTTGGTATATCTACATGTGCTGCTAGTGACTCAGGTTTTCCATTATCTTTACTTTCTGCTTTTACTAATTTTTCAAAATTTTTTTCAATAGCATCGGCCAGCTTCAATAATATGTCTGACCTTTCTTGTTTTGAGGTTTTACTCCAAGTGTTAAAAGCTTCTTTTGCTGCATCAACTGCAGCATCTATATCATCTTTATCTGAATCTGGGATCAATGAATATACCTTTCCATTAGAAGGATTATAATTATCTAAATATTTGCCAGATTTTGGCTCTACCAATTCGCCATTTATATAATTTAAAATTTTATCCATTATAAACTTTTTGTTCTTCCTCCATCAACGGGCACATTGATTCCGTTTATATATGATGCCGCAGGTGTGCACAAAAACGCTACTGCACTAGCCACCTCTTCTGCTTTTCCAAATCGAGCTGCTGGAACCTGCGATTTCATTATAGATGCTATTTCTTCTTCTGATTTGCCTTGGATTTCTGCTTTCTTAGTAATCAAAGATTTTAATCGATTTGTATTTGTAAATCCTGGTAAAACATTGTTTACCGTAATACCATAAGCGCCTAATTCTACAGATAATGTTTTAGCCCAATTGGCAACTGCTGCTCTTATAGTATTGGAAACTCCAAGGCCTGCAATAGGCGCTTTAACGGAAGTAGAAATAATATTTACTATACGGCCATAACCCTCTCGCTTCATGCCTTCAACTACCTTTTGCACTAATATCTGATTATTTATTAAATGCATCCTAAACGCCTCTTCAAAAGCGTTAGTGTCTGCGTCAGCTATTGGTCCTGCGGCAGGACCACCTGTATTATTAACTAAAATATGATAATTAGATTTTAATAAATTTACTTCCTCTTTTAATTTTTCTGAATCTCTAAAATCTATCGCTATAAAACTATGTGTTTGCCCTTTACTTGTATCAAGATCATTTAAAACATCTAATAATTTAGATTCATTTCGAGCAATTAGTGTAACATTAGCTCCCAAATTAGCAAGTTCTATAGCGGACGCTTCTCCAATTCCTTGTGTGCTTCCGCACACTATTGCATTTCTGTTTTTTAATGATAATTCCATTCTGTTTTTTTATTTACACTTAATATAGTATTCATTGCAATAAGTATCTTGCAAATGACCATTATCTTTTACTAATACATTCTACACGTGGCTCCCATCTATTTGATTTCCAAAACAAGCTTTTTTTAAGTCTTTATATATTATTAATATTATTTTTTTCATAAGTTGGATTATTTATTATAGTTAAACCCAAGTGTGCTTACTATATCATTAGGAAGCTCGGGTAAATATTTTCTTGAAATCATAAGAGTTGAGATGTTTGCTAAATCTGTAAATAATTTATGCTTATCTACAGTTTGTTTTAAATATCCTTGCCCTGATGAGCCTCCTGTACCTATTTTCTGACCAAGCATCTTTTCGACCATTTGCATATGCCTAAACCTCCAAGATGAAATTTTATGATCAAGCTCAACTAAGCTTCTTAAAAATTTATATGGCAAATGTAAAATAGGTTGATCTCTGTATAAATTAATTAAAAGCGCTGACATTGTAGCCTTGTAAGAAAGCTTTGTTTCTCCGTATTTGATAGCTTTGTTATGAATATCCGCATCAAGAACCCGTTTATAATACTTGCGGTTTTCATCTATCATTCTTAACCTAATGTTTTTGTCTTCATCGGTTAAGTCTGCAGATTCTATAATGGCAATCTCTTCTTCTAACATATTATTAATAGCATCTTCATACTTTGAAATAAAATCAAAATCTTTCATTGTTAAAAACGGGATTCTTTCTAACCATTTCTCTACCAATGAAAACAACGAAGCATTTTGTTCAAGGGATAAAATTTCATCTTTCTTTACTCCTTCAAATTGGGCATGATATGGGCACCCCCCAAATTGATGCCTTTTGTCTATCTTTAATCCAAGCAGGACTTCTATTTTTCTAAATTGATGAGATTGAAATCCAGAAGCAGGTGAAAGATGGTTGCGGAATTCTAAGAAGTCTAATGATGTCATTGTCTCTAAAATGTCTAATTGCCCTACCAGCGTAGTCATAATCTTGTTAACTCTATCCATTCTCCCAACGATTACCCCCACATTATCTTCATCTATTTTTTTTTCTTTAAATAAATCTACAGCTGACTCTAGTTCATGTAAAATCTGTTTAAACCAAAGCTCATAAGTTTGATGTATTATAATAAATAACATTTCCTCATGTGCGGCCGACTTCCCATTACCACTTAAAGGGTGTTGTGCTTCTAATATTTTATCTAATGCTAAGTAGTTTATATAATGTAATGAAGAAGATTCTTTAGCCATTTGTGCTTTTTTATAAAGCAGTAAAAGTAAGCAATATGATTAAGAAATCAAAAGTGAAATCACTAAAAACAAATAGGCACAAATACTTAAGCCTTCTCCCCAAAAAACAAAATACATCTCCTTCTTTTTTTCATCTGATTTCCAAACAAATACTAAGGCTATAAAATAAAGGAGAATTAATGCTAGAAAATGTCCTAAAATTAATCTACTAGTATTATATTGAAAAGCAGCTATTAAAATAGAAATAAATAACAAAAAAGATGCTATTAGCTTTGATCTGCGAATTCCACAAAATAACGGTATAGTAATGATATTTTTAGTGTCATACTCTAAATCTTTTATATCAAACGGTATAGTAATGGCAAAAACAAAGAAAAATCGTGCAACTAAATGCAAAATCTCATTAACAGAAATTATAATATTGTTTTCAAGAGTCAATAACAACATTGTAGTGATAGACCAAACTAAAGCAATGACGACAATCTTAATAAAGGGGATGCTTCGCAAAGTAAAAGGATATAGACAACAAAGGATTCCTAATAATATAATAACTAGCTGAGTAATGCCGCTAAAATCAAAAAAAATATACAAGCTAAATCCCCCACTAAATAACATTAAAAAATGTACTAACCTTCTGTTTTTTTCTAACCAAGATCCGCGAGGGTGTTTCCCCTCTTTATTAACTCGAATGACTCTTTGAAAATTGTAAGTAAAAATAGTACACAAAAAAACAAATTTGGAAATGTTAAAATTAGTGGAGCCTAATAAAATCTCAGTACTTAATGCAAGCCCTAAAACGCAAAAGGCAACCCAAATGTTAGTATATACAAGAAAAGAGATTATTGATTTCAATCGAATCGATTTTAGACAACAATGTTCACAATTCTTTTAGGAACAATTATAATTTTCTTGGGAGATTCCCCCCCCAAATAGTGAGCTGTTTTTTCATGCTTCATGACCGCCTCTTGAATCTCATCTTTTGTCATCTCCGCTAACAATGAAACAGTAAAGCGTGTTTTCCCATTAAAAGAAACAGGATAATTTACTTTCTCTTCTAGTAAATAGCTTTCGCTATATTTAGGGAATGCTGCCTGTGTAACTGATTTTGTGTTGCCTAACTTCTCCCAAATTTCTTCTGAAATATGCGGAGCATATGGTGAAAGCAAGACGGTAAATTCAGAAATTATTTCTTTATTATTACATTTTTGCTCTGAAAATTCATTTATACAAATCATAAATGTGCTGACAACTGTATTGAATGAATATCTGTCAATTTCTTGTTGTACTTTCTTTATTGTTTTATGTAAAGTCTTATAACTCTCTTGGCTGGCTTTTTGTTGAGAAACAATAAAATTATTATCTGAATCATGCACTAACCTCCAAAATTTCCTTAAAAAATTGTGCACTCCATTTATCCCTTTAGTATCCCAAGGCTTAAACTGTTCTAAAGGGCCCAAAAACATCTCGTAAAGTCTTAATGTGTCCGCCCCAAATTTGTCTATTAATTGATCCGGAGTTTGAACATTATATTTTGATTTTGACATTTTTTCAATCTCATTTCCACATAAATATTTGCCATCATTATTTAATATAAACTCTGCCTCTGCATATTCAGGCCTCCATTTTTTAAAGGCTTCGATATCCAAAAAATCATTATCTACGATATTGATAGCAACATGTAGTCTTGTAGTCTCATATTCTTTTCTTTTATCAAAACTCACAAATGTATTTGTGTCGTTAATTCGATACACAAAGCAGGATCTGCCTAAAATCATTCCTTGATTAATCATTTTTTTAAATGGCTCCTCAAAAGATATAAACTCTCGATCGTATAAAAATTTTGTCCAAAATCGAGAATATAATAAATGTCCAACAGCATGCTCTGCCCCACCTATATAGAGGTCTACTTGACCCCAATAATCAGATTTTTCTTTCGCACAAAATTCAAAATCATTTTTAGGGTCCATATATCTTAAAAAGTACCAGGAGCTACCAGCCCATCCTGGCATGACATTGAATTCCATTCTTTCCCCTTCAAAAACATTCCAACTATCTTGCTTTGCTCTTGCCAATGGAGGCTCTCCACTTTCTGTTGGTAAATATTCATCCACTATAGGCAATGTGACATATTGATTGTCATTAAGCAGATGCGGAATGTTATCTTTATAATATACGGGGAAGGGTTCCCCCCAGTATCTTTGTCTGCTAAAAACTGCATCCCTTAGTCGATAATTAACCTTTGAATTACCAAACCCTCCTTTAATAATATTGGTCATAACCAACTTAGTCGCCTCATCATATTGCAATCCATCTAAAAAATCTGAATTGACTAATGTAAAATCCTTGTCTTCATAAGCATGCTCCTTAATATCTATATCTCTAAAAATATTGATGATGTCAATACCAAAATGGGTAGCAAATTGCCAATCTCTTTGATCTCCACAAGGGACCCCCATCACAGCGCCTGTACCATAAGAAGCAAGAACATATTCACTAATCCAAATAGCAATCTTTTGATTTGTAAAAGGATGTACGGCATAAGCCCCTGTAAAAACACCGCTTATCCTTTTTTCTGCCTGTCTTTCCCTTTCAGATTTTAAATTAATTTTTTTGACATAACTGTCTACAGATAACTTATGCTCATCTGTGGTAATTTGATCAACTAAAGTATGTTCTGGCGCTAAGACTATGAAATTAACAGCAAAAATTGTTTCTGGTCTTGTAGTAAATACCTGTATTTTTTTTGTAGAATCTTGAAGAAAAAAATTAATTTTTGCGCCTTCTGACTTTCCAATCCAGTTTTTCTGTATCTCCTTAATTGAATCTGGCCAGTCAACATTATTTAAGCCTGATAATAATCGGTCTGCATACGCTGTAATACGTAGTGACCATTGCTTCATTAGTTTTTGCTCTACAGGAAAGCCCCCTCTCTCTGAAACCCCTTCCTTAACCTCATCATTAGCAAGTACAGTGCCTAAACCTTCACACCAATTTACCAGGCTATCAGAAAGATAAGCCAACCTATATTTTTGTAAGTATATGTCTTTTTGATGCTTGTTAAAATTCAGCCACTGCTCTGCTGAAAAAAAATCTATATTCTCATCACAAAAAACATTTAGATTTTTATTCCCCTTTTTCTCAAAAATTTTAATCAACTTAGATATAGGCAATGCTCGATCATTTTCTAGGCAATAATAAGATTGAAAAAGCTCCTTGAAAATCCATTGGGTCCATTTATAATAATTAGGGTCCGAAGTTTGTATCTCTCTATCCCAATCATATGAAAAACCTAAATTATCTAATTGCTGCCTATACCTTTCTGTATTTTTTTTTGTTGCAACTTCAGGGTGAATCCCTGTTTGTATTGCATATTGTTCTGTAGGTAAACCAAAAGAATCATAGCCCATCGGATGTAAAACATTAAACCCTTTTAGCTTCTTGTATCTTGCAATTATATCTGAAGCAATATAGCCTAATGGATGCCCAACATGTAATCCTGCTCCAGATGGGTATGGAAACATATCAAGGGCATAATATTTTTCTTTTTTGTAATCTTCAATAACCTTGTAGGTTCTTTTTTCCCTCCAGTAAGAACGCCATTTTTTCTCTATCTGTTTAAAATCATATTGCATTTGAAGAAAATTTTTCTATCGCAAAGTTAATTAATATGATTAATTTATAAGTTGTATTTTTATATTTTAGCAAACATTATGACCAAGCATAAAAATAAATTTTTAAAAAGAAAGATCTGGAGCTCATCCGTCTCAGTCGTACTTAGCTTGTCGTTAGTACTTTTTGTTGTTGGTTTATTATCTTTAGTACTGCTTAATTCTCAAAAACTTTCAAACTATGTAAAAGAAAATATTGGATTTACAATAATGTTAAAAGACAGTATTCCACAAGTTGAAGAAATGACTTTTAGAAAAGAGTTAGAGGCAGAGCCATACACAAAAAAAACAAAATATATTTCAAAACAACAAGCGACTGAAAAGTTAATGAAAGATTTAGGAGAAGATTTTGTTTCTTTTTTAGAATACAGCCCTCTTCTGCCCTCAATAGATGTAAAACTGAATGCAGACTTCGCAAATACTGATAGCTTAGAAAAGATTACTATAAAACTTTCAAAAAACCCTGTTGTGTTTGAAACATATTTTCAAAAAGATTTACTAAAAAAACTAAACAGTAATACAAAACGCTTATCATTCTTTTTATTAATTTTTAGTGTTTTGCTTTTCCTTATTGCTTTTGCGCTTATAAATAACACAATAAGGCTTTCTGTATATTCTAAAAGATTCTTAATTAAAACTATGGGACTTGTTGGTGCTACTAATAACTTTATTCAAAAGCCTTTTATAATTAAAAGTATATACCAAGGTGTTTACAGTTCTATATTTGCTGTTTTTATGCTAATAGGAGCTATAAAACTTATTCAAAAAGAGACCCTTAAAATACTAGATGTTAGCGATTTAAAATTAATCGGTATCGTTTTTGTTTTGATGTTTTTAATAGGAATTTTATTAAGTATGGCGTCTACTTTTTTTGCGGTAAAAAAATATATTAAACTAACAGACGATCAATTATATAATTAAAAAATAAAAAATATGAATTTTGCATTTAAAAAAAAGAACTACACATTGATAATTATTGGGCTTGCTTTTATAATTAGTGGATTTATACTAATGAGTGGTGGAAGTTCTGAAAACCCTGAAGTTTTTTCAACAGAAATTTTTAGCTTCCAAAGAATAACGCTAGCACCAATTTTAGTAATCATTGGCTTTATTATTGAGATTTTTGCTATAATGCACACAAGCAAAGAAAACAAATAGATGGATGTGATTAGCGCCATTATTCTTGGACTTGTTCAAGGATTAACGGAGTTTTTGCCTGTAAGTAGTAGTGGTCACTTGGAAATCGTAAAGGTACTAATTGGTGAAGAAAATGTTGCGAAAAAAAGTATGCTTATGACTGTTGTTCTACACTTTGCAACCGCATTGTCCACAATAATAATTTTTCGTAAAGATTTAGTCAAAATTATCAAAGGACTTTTTCAGTATAATGACAAGGAATCTTTTGCTTTTTCTTTTAAAATTATACTCTCTATGATCCCTTCTGCTATAGTAGGCTTTTTATTTGAAACAGAAATAGAATCTTTATTTAGTGGAAAATTGATTTTAGTAGGAGGAATGCTAGTAATAACTGGATTCTTACTCTTATTAGCGGATAGATCAAAAGCAACAAGTAAAAAAGTTGGGATAAAAGAATCTATAATCATTGGTGTGTCGCAAGCAATAGCTATAGTGCCTGGTATTTCTCGTTCTGGGGCAACAATTTCCACCGCAGTCTTACTAGGAGTTGACAAAGAGAAATCTGCAAGGTTTTCATTTTTAATGGTAGTGCCATTAATATTCGGCAAAATGTTTAAGGATATTCTTTCTGGAGAAATAGGGCTCAACAACTCTGACTTCATAATTCTTTTTGTTGGATTTTTAACAGCCTTAGTTACTGGTATTTTTGCGTGTAAATGGATGATTGCTTTAGTAAAGAGCAGTAATCTAAAATATTTTGCTTATTACTGCTTTGGAATTAGTTTTATCATCTTTATAATAATTTTTTATGAAACAAATAATTTGTATTTAACTTAAATGTTTACCTGTGCTTGATGGTAGAGATGATTTTTTAAAGGGTAAGGTGATTTTAATTAACAAGCCTATTAATTGGACTTCTTTTCAAGTGGTAAAAAAGATAAGGTTTTTAATTAAAAAAAAATATAAGCTTAAAAAAATTAAAGTTGGTCATGCGGGCACTTTAGACCCTTTAGCTACAGGATTATTAATACTTTGCACAGGAAAACTAACAAAAAAAATTGCAGATATTCAAGCTGAAAATAAAAAATATCGTGGCTCCATCACTCTTGGAGGATCTACTCCTTCATATGATTTAGAAACAGAAGTAAACACAAACTACCAAACAAGCCATATTACAGAGAATTTAATCTTTAACGCTTCAAGTTCTTTTATTGGGGAAATAAATCAAAAACCCCCAATATTCTCTGCTTTAAAAAAAAATGGTGAAAGAATGTATGAAAAAGCAAGGCGTGGAGAAAAGGTTGTTATGAAAAGTAGAAAAGTAAAAATTCATGAATTTAATATCACTTCTATAAATAATTTAACTGTTAATTTCGAAATAACTTGCAGCAAAGGAACTTATATAAGGTCTATTGCTAATGACTTTGGGGTTAAATTAAATACAGGCGGATATCTTTCAAGTCTAAAAAGAATTAGTATTGGGGATTATAATTTATCTGAAAGTACAACAATAGAAGACTTCGAAAAACAATTATTTAATTAGGAAGAGTTTCTCTTGACTTCTGCTTATCAATATGTTATATTTGCTCTCCAATTTTTAATTTTCAAAAAATGAAATATAAATTATCAATGTTTGATTTTGACTTGCCTGAAGTTAGGATTGCCAAAAAACCAGCTATTGAAAGAGAGGATGCAAAATTAATGATTTTACATAAAGACTCTGGTGAAATCGAACATAAAGCCGTTGCCGACTTAAAAGATATTTTTGATGAAGGTGATGTTGTGGTTTTAAATAACACTAAGGTATTTCCTGCAAGACTACATGCTAATAAGGAAAAAACTGGCGCCATAATAGAAGTGTTTCTTTTAAGAGAATTAAACAAGGAAAACCGGCTTTGGGATGTTTTAGTTGATCCCGCTCGAAAAATTCGAATTGGCAACAAGCTGTTTTTTGGAGAAAATGATGACTTAATTGCTGAAGTTATAGACAATACAACATCAAGGGGAAGAACATTAAGGTTTCTTTTTGATGGTACACATCAAGAATTTAAGGAAACCATTACTGCATTAGGGAAAACCCCTATTCCTAAACATTTAGGCAGAGAGGCTACTCCTAAAGATGCAGAACGCTACCAAACAATATATGCGAAACATGAGGGGGCCGTAGCCGCTCCAACTGCTGGATTACATTTTAGCAAGCTTTTGATGAAGCAGATGGAGTTAAAAGGGGTCGAGTTTGCTGAAACCACTCTTCATGTTGGACTGGGAACCTTTCATCCTATATTAGTTGAAGATTTATCAAAACACAAAATGGAGTCTGAAGAAATAAATATTCCTGAACTAGCTGCTAATCAAATTAATAACGCAAAATTATTAAATAAAAAAATTTGTGCTGTAGGAACTACGGTCATGCGTACAATTGAATCTTCAGTTTCTACAAAAAATGAAATTTTACCATATAAAGGGTGGACGAATATTTTCCTTTTTCCACCATATAATTTTAGAGTGGCTAATTGTATGCTTACAAATTTTCACCTACCACAATCAGCACTCATGATGCAAGTTGCGGCTTTTGCTGGCAATGACATGTTAAAAAAAGCATATAAAGAAGCTATTCAAAAAAAATATAATTTTCATACGTATGGTGACGCCATGCTCATTATATAAATGAAACAAGTTGCTTTAATCGTTGCAGGCGGGAATGGAACTAGAATGAAAACTAAAATACCTAAGCAGTTCCTTCTTTTAAATGGTATTCCTGTTTTAATGCATACTCTAAAACAGTTTGCTAATTTTAACCAAATTATTTTAGTGCTGCCTAAAAAAGAAATAGAAAATTGGCATTTTTTGTGTGAAAAGTTTAGATTTAACTTAAAACATATTGTTGTAACTGGGGGTTTAAGTCGATTTAGCTCTGTTAATGAAGGCCTAAAAATGATTACAGAAAATTCTATTGTCGCTATACATGACGGCGTACGCCCATTAATTAGTAAAAAATTAATCTCTCTTCTAATAAAAAAGGTGAAAACAGGTTATGGTATAATTCCTGTTCTTCCCGTTAAAGATTCAATTAGAAAAATCTCTTTGGATAAAACTAAAAGTATTAAAAGAGAGAGTCTTTATATAGTACAAACGCCTCAATGCTTTTTGAGTAATGAGATTAAAAACGCATACAAAAAAACTTATAAATTATGTTTTACAGATGATGCATCTGTTTTTGAAAAAAATAATGGAAAAATTCTCTGTGTTGATGGTGAAGAAAAAAATATTAAGATTACAACAAAAGATGATTTAAAAATTGCCAAGGTACTTATGCAATAACCTCTATTTTATTTGTTTTTCGAATTAAATTAACCCCTGGTTTTTTCCCCTTTTCAAAAGTCCCTAAATCTTTGAATCCAAGTGCTTCTGCTCCATTTTTGCAGCCTATTTTTAATAATGTTTGGGTATCAAAATTTGTGTGTTTTTTGATAACAAGTAGCTCCTCCCAAATAGAAAGAGAATTATTAGAGGCTAGACTGTCGGTCCCAACACATAATCTTTCCAAGTTAAAAATAGAGTAGTCTGGTAGTGTATTTTCTATATATAAATTTGCTTTTGGGCATGTGCAATAATAATACTTATCAAAAATGTCTTGTTTTTTTGAATATGTATTATGCACAAATAATAACTGCTTGGCTCTAAGCTCTTTTAAAACATCAATAGATTTGTTTCGATTTTTCCATATTTCGGGGTTTGCATTAATCTGGTTTAAAAAATCAAAAAGCTTCCCTCTTTTGTTTTTAAAAAGATCATTTTCTTGATTTGATTCTTGAAAATGAATAGAACACAAATAATCCTCATTGTCGGTTTTTTTGTCAATTTGTTTCATTAGCCCATTCGAAACCGAATAAGGTGAATGAGGCGTAATTGTAGCGCGCATGCCACTGTTTCTAAAACAGGTTCTTAAGTCAATGGCATTTGAAATTATTTTATGTTCATCAAAATTTTGTGTTTCAAAAACCTCTATAAAGTTATAGTAAGTTAAATTTCCTTTTCTTTTTTGATAGACAGTATCTAATGTGTTACAAATATCACCAACCCCAACTATTCCGTTTTTTATCATTTGGGATTCCGCTTCTGAAATTGCTTGTAATATAATTTGCTTCTTAAATTCATGTCTTTTTCTTACACACATAATAAAGTCTAACAAACCAAGCTCTTTTTCTATTTTTTCATGAAGATGTGATAACTCTAAATGACAATGAGTGTTAACAAATCCCGGGCATAATATTCCATCAAAAAATTCGATATAAGAAGACTTAATCTTTTCTTGATTATCAAAAATCGATATTATTTCTCCTTCGTCAGAGATTTGTAACACGCCTTTTTTTAATGGAGGGCCATTTAAAGTGTATAAATAATCAGCTGTTAAATATCGCATAGACAAAACTAATATATCTTTGTAGAATATTATGAAAGAAAAAAAAGATATTAGAGCGCTGCAATTAGAAGAGATAGTTAAATTCTGCGAGTTAAATAATCAACCTAAATTTAAGGGTAGCCAAATTTGGCAATGGTTATGGCAAAAACACGCTTTATCATTTAATGAAATGACATCCTTGTCTATTAACTTTAGAAAAACACTAGACAATAGCTTTGTTATTCGGCCAATTAAAATTCATAACAGTTACAAAAGTGTTGACGGGACAATTAAATATAGTTTTAAACTATATGACAGCCATCTTGTCGAGGGCGTTTTGATACCATCAAAAAACAGGCTTACAGCTTGTATTTCATCACAAGTTGGGTGTAGTTTGGCGTGTGGTTTTTGTGCTACTGGAACTTTAAAATTAAGAAGAAATATACATGCTTCTGAAATATATGACCAGGCCTTTTTACTAAATAATGAAGCAATACAAAAATTTAATAGACCTATTTCAAACATAGTTTATATGGGCATGGGCGAGCCTTTGTTAAATTATAATGCTGTTCTTTCAAGTATTAATTTTATAACATCCAAAACAGGCTTGGGGATGTCGGCAAAAAGAATTACTGTTTCTACAGCAGGAATTGCTAAAATGATTAAAAAATTAGCTGATGACAGGGTTAAGTTCAACCTTGCTATTTCACTTCATTCTGCTAATGACATTACCCGAAGTAAATTAATGTCAATAAATGAGAAAATTGATTTGTATAAGTTAAACGAATCAATTAAATATTTTTATCAAAAAACTAGAACAAAAGTTACTTATGAATACATATTGTTTAAAGATGTAAATGATTCGCTTGAAGACGCTAAATTACTTGCCAAATTTGCAAAAAATACACCTTGTAAAATAAACCTAATTGAATATAATCATGTCGACAACCTACCATACAGCAAGTCTTCAAGCAATATGACAAATAGTTTTATTTCTTATTTGGAAAAAAACAATATAATTGTGACTCTAAGGAAAAGTAAAGGAAAAGACATTGCTGCTGCTTGTGGTCAATTAGTTAATAAACTTTAAAATAGTGTGTTCATTTTTTTGACTTTTTTTTCTCTTATCTTTGCATTTATAAAAAAGATACTTTGTCGTTAATCTCTGAAATAAAAAAACCCATTAAGTCTGAAATGCGCCTGTTTGAAAACAAATTCAAAAGTGCTCTAAAAAGTAATGTGGTTTTACTTGATAAAATTATGTATTATATTATTAGAAGAAAGGGCAAGCAAATACGGCCTATGTTTGTCTTTCTTTCTGCAAAACTATTTGGAGAGATTAAGGAAGAAACTTTCGTGGCAGCCTCAATGATTGAGCTTTTACACACTGCCACCTTGGTGCACGATGATGTTGTTGACGAGGCAAATTATAGAAGAGGCTTTTTTTCAATAAATGCTCTTTGGAAAAATAAAATTGCTGTTTTAGTTGGGGATTTCCTTCTTAGTAAAGGTTTGCTAATTGCTGTAAAAAACAAAAGATTTGATTTGTTAGAGATTATGAGCAATGCTGTGCAATCAATGAGCGAAGGGGAACTGTTACAAATTGAAAAAGCAAGAAAGCTTGATATAACTGAAAAAATTTATTTTGATATAATTCGTCAAAAAACAGCAGCATTAATTGCTGCATGCTGCGCAAGTGGAACGCAATCAGTTAACAAAAACATACAAGATGTAAATAAAATGCGATTATTTGGTGAAAAAGTAGGGATTGCCTTTCAAATAAAAGATGATCTCTTTGATTATAAGCAGAAGTCAATAACTGGAAAGCCATATGGGATAGATATAAAAGAAAAAAAAATGACTCTACCTTTGATTTACACCTTAAATAAGGTTGAAAAAAAAACAAAGAATTATATAATTAATATTATAAAAAATCATAATAATGATGATAAAAAAGTAATTGAAGTTATTGATTTAGTAAAGCAAAATGGAGGGCTCAAGTACAGTGAAAAAATGATGCTAAAATATCATGAAGAAGCTCTTAATCTTTTAAGAGATATAAGTGAAAATGATGCAAAAAAGTCTCTCGTATTATTGCTAGATTATGTAATAAATAGAAAAAAATGATTTCTCAAGATACTATAGACAAAATTTTTGAGGCAGTTAGAATTGAAGAAATTATAGGGGATTTTGTTGATTTAAAAAAAGCGGGGGTTAATTATAAAGGGCTGAGTCCTTTTTCTGATGAAAAAACACCATCGTTTGTGGTTTCTCCCTCTAAAAGAATCTGGAAAGATTTTAGTTCGGGTAAAGGGGGCAATGTTATCTCTTTTTTAATGGAGCATGACGGATGTTCTTACCCGGAAGCCTTAAAATATGTTGCTCAAAAATATAATATTGAAATAATAGAGGAAGAGCTTTCGGATAAACAAATACAAGAAAAATCAATTAAAGAAGGCTTATATGATGTAACAAGCTTTGCAGAAAATTATTTTCAAGATGTTTTGTGGAACACAACTGAAGGAAAAAATATTGGATTAAGTTATTTTAAAGAACGTGGTTTTAATGAAGAAATAATTAAAAAATTCAAATTAGGTTATAACCCAAAAGGTCCAAATACCCTTGAGAAAGCGGCCATTATTGCAGGATATGACAAAAAAATATTATTAAACGCAAGTTTAATTGGTGAAAATAATGATGGAAAAAGTTATGATAAGTTTAAAGAAAGATCAATTTTTCCAATTTATTCATACGCTGGAAAAGCAATTGGTTTTGGGGGGAGGTCCTTTAATATAAATGCAAAATCTAAATATTTAAATTCTGCGGAGTCTCCTATATATGATAAATCTAAAGTTTTATATGGCATCAATTTAGCAAAACAAGATATAAGTAAATACGATAATTGTTTTGTAGTTGAAGGGTATACCGATGTAATTTCAATGCATCAAATAGGGATTTGTAATATTGTTTCTGCTTCTGGAACGGCTTTATCAAAAAATCAAATATTATTAATTAAAAGAATCACAAAAAATGTGACCTTGCTCTTTGATAATGATAAAGCTGGTGTTAATGCTACAATTAGATCAATTGATTTATGCCTACAATTAGAAATGAATGTGAAAGTTTGTTTGTTACCTGAAGGAGAAGACCCTGACTCATTCTCTAAAAAAAACACTTCAGAAACAACACTTTCATATTTAAAAAATAAGTCCATAAATTTTGTTGATTATTTAATAGGAGCTTATAGACTTGAAGATGAGTCTGACCCAACTAAAATTATTGAAATTAAAAAAAATATAATTTCTAGTATAGCAAAAATTTCAGATTCATTTAGCAGGCAAGAGTATTGTAAAATATACTCCGAAAAACTAAATATTTCTGAGCTCATATTATTAAAAGAAGTTAATTCTGCTAGAAAACAAGTTGATTTTAACCATAAATCTATAAATGAACAAAAAAGTAATTTAATAAATAAAGAAAGAGCCACTAATAAAGAACAAAAACTGTATCAACAAGAGCTAGAAATATTACGAATCTTAATAAATTATGGAAACAGGTCTATATATATAGATGAAAATAAAGATTACGTGGCTACTATCATAATTAGAGAGCTGCAAGCAGATAATATTGGGTTTATAAAAAACTTACACCAACAAGTATATAATGAAATAATCAAAATTATTAAAAATACAGGTGTTATTGATACAAAAAAACTTATAAATAATCCTGACTCTCAAATAAGTACCCTTTGTGTAGATTTAATTGCTCAAGCTCATGAGATAAGTAATAACTGGAAGGAAAGGCACAATATAATGACAGGAAGAGAAGATGAAAAAATGCATAAAACTACAGAAAAAGCAATTTTATCTCTAAAAAAAGGAATTGTAGACTTGAAGATAAGTCAAATACAGGATTTGATAAAAAAAGGCAATTCAGATTATGAAACTATTAAAACTCTTAATGATTTAACAAAAATAAAAACAAAAATTGCAAAGTCTTTAGGGAGAAACATTGGGTGACCTATTATTTAATATCTTTAATTAATAATTGAAGCTGTCTGTTTCCATTCCATTCATTTTCATTAATACAATAGCAAATATCTATCTCGTTTCCATTATATAATTTCTCAATTTTAGACCCGAAGTTAAAACCAATAGCTGAAATAGGCTTGTCTTGAGTAACTATATCCAATTTCAAATGTTTTTGATCTTGACCAACTTGCCTAGCATTTCCATTGTCAACTACATTTTTACTCATAAAAAGTGGGTTCATATTTTTTGGCCCAAAAGGGGCAAACTGTTGTATTATTCTATATAGCTTTTGATTTATATTATTTGGTTTTATTTGCATATCAACATATAAGCTAGGTTGTAAGTGATGTGGTTGAATCATTTCACAAACTGTATCTTCAAAAGCATTAATAAAAAGGTTTATGTTTTCTTTTTTTAAACATAATCCTGCAGCATATTTGTGTCCTCCAAATTTTTCTAATAAATAGGAGCATTTATTAATTGCTTGATAAATATCAAATTTATTTACCGATCTAGCTGAGCCTACCAACAATCCGTCTTGCTCTACCAAAACAATTGTGGGTTTATAAAACTTTTCTACAATTCTAGAGGCAACTATTCCTACAACACCCTTATGCCATTTATCACTATAAACAACTATGGATTTTTTGTTCTCATCTACAATTGTAGTGGCCTCTATAGTTATTTTTTTTTCAAGCTCTTTTCTGATTTCATTATCTTTCTCTATTGCCTCCACAAATAAATTCGCCTTGATGTAATCTTTTTCTATAAGAAGTTCAACAGCTTTTTTTGCTTGATCTATACGTCCTGCAGCATTAATTCTTGGGGCGATTCCAAAAATAATATCTGACATTTTTATCTCTTTTGATTTTAAACCCTGCGTCATTAAAGCTTTTACACCAATACTAGGTTTAGAATTAATTTTTTGCATTCCATAAAATGCCAAAACTCTATTTTCACCATCTATTGGCACAATATCTGCTCCAATACTAATAGCTACAAGGTCTAAAAAGATATATACTTCGTCAAGTGGAGTGTTTTTGTATATACAATATGCCTGAATGAATTTAAATCCAACGCCACAGCCTGATAAATCTTTGTATGGGTATTGACAATCAACTTGTTTTGGATTTAAAATAGAGTGTGCTGGTGGGATTTGATTTGATGGAGTATGATGATCACAAATTATAAAGTCAATCTGTTTGTTTTTGGCATAATCAATTTGCTCTATAGCTCTAATACCGCAATCTAAAGCAATAATTAATGAGAAATTGTGCTTGTAAGCGTAATCAATTCCTTTGAAAGAAATACCGTATCCTTCTTTATATCTGCAAGGGACATAATAGTCTATTTTTTTAGAATATTTTTCTAAAAATTTATACATCATGGATACTGATGTTGTGCCATCAACGTCATAATCTCCATATACTAAAATTTTCTCCTTGCTTATAATTGCCTGATCAAGCCTTTGCACTGCAAAACACATATTCTTCATTAAAAAAGGATCATGTAAATCAGAAAGCTTTGGACGAAAAAACTTTTTTGCCTGTTCGAAACTATTTACACCTCGTAAAACTAAAAGGCGTGCTATTATTTCGCTTACATTTAATGCTTTTGCAAGATTAAAGACCAAATCCGAATCTACCTCTTTAACAATCCAATTTTTAATCATTGTCTCATATTTTTTGTTTGAATTAATATTGAATATTTGTGTATTAAATCAAAGATTTCTGTAATAAACTCATCATCTAAATTTAGATTGTTTGCATATTTTTTCCTTGTTTTTAAAATCTCAAACCATCTTTCTATTTGAAAAACAGTTAGTTTATTTTGATCTTTCAAAATAGCTATTTGTTCTACAATTTGTTTTCTCTTTCGAAACAGGCCTATAATTTCTTCATCTAAAACATCTATCTTATTTCTAAATGCTCGCAATTCATTTCTAAATTTTTGATCTCTTAATTTATTAGATCTTAGTATCAAATTATGTAATATAGAGTTCAATTCCAATGGTAATATCTGTTGATTAGAATCACTTAACGCTTTCTTGGGTTCAAGATGTGTTTCTATCATCAGTCCATCTAAATTTATGTCCATAGCTGTTTGAGCTATATCTTCTATAAGCTCTGTGTTACCTGCAATATGAGATGGGTCACAAATAATTGGAATGTCAATTAATCGCTCGCGTAATTTAATTGGCATATCCCATTTAGGATCATTTCTATATACAGATTTTTTATAGCTGTGAAAGCCTCTATGTATCGCTGCAAGTTTAGTTATCCCAACTTTATTAAGTCTTTCTAAAGCTCCAACCCATAATCCAATTTCTGGATGCACGGGGTTTTTTACTAAAACTGGAATGTCAACCCCTTTTAATGCTTCTGCAATTTCTTGAACATAAAAAGGGTTTACCGTTGTTCTTGCGCCTATCCAGAGCATGTCGATATCGGCCTTCAAACAAAATTCAACATGCTTGGCAGTCGCGACTTCTGTTGCTACTTTTAAACCCGTTTTCTCTCTTACTTTTTGCAGCCATTTTAAGCCTTTATTACCAACACCCTCAAAAGAATTTGGACTTGTTCTTGGTTTCCACAAGCCTGCTCTAAATAAATTAGTATAGTCTTTAGTTTGATTAGCTATTGCTAACACCTGTGATTCAGACTCAGCGCTACAAGGCCCTGCAATAATGAATGGCTTTTTTTTAAAAAATTTTGTTATTTTCATTTTTTCCCTTCAACTATAAGAACAAATTCTCCTTTTGGTTTTTTGTCCTCAAAATATTTAATTAATGTTATTACAGGCCCTCTTTGAACCTCCTCATATAACTTAGAAATTTCTCTAGAAACAGACATATTTCTTGCTTCGCCAAAATATTCAGAAAACTGATATAGTGTTTTAAGAACTCTATGGGGAGATTCATAAAAAACCATCGTTCTTTTTTCTTCCATTAAATATTTTAATCGACTTGCCCTCCCCTTTTTTAAAGGTAAAAAACCTTCAAAAACAAACTGTTTTGTGTTAATCCCAGAGCCAACTAGGGCGGGTAAAAAGGCTGTTGCTCCCGGCAAACATTCTACTACTATACTTTCTTTAATACATTCTTTTACAAACAAAGAGCCTGGGTCAGAAATAAGAGGTGTTCCGGCATCTGAAATTATCGCAATAATATCTCCTTCTTTTATTCTTTTTATATATCTATCAATTAAAAGGTGCTCGTTATGCATGTGCAATGAATTGGTAGCTGTATCAATATCATAATGCCTTAAAAGCTTTTTGGATGTTCTCGTATCCTCAGCCAAAATTAAGTCTACTTTTTTTAAGACATCTAAGGCTCTTAAAGTAATATCTTTCAGGTTGCCAATTGGTGTAGGAACAATATATAGTTTAGACATAATTACAAAATTATAGAAATAGAGGATAAAATGAAACTTTTGGTGAAATCCTTAAAGTTGGAGCGGGAAAATGAATATAATTTAACCAGTGTTTTATATTTTTAGCTAGAGGAGTATCCCACTTCTTTAATATTTTTGGAATATCATAATCTAACGCAATATACCATTCATTTTTTCCCCCTTTCTTTGTGTTATTTTCATTCAAGTATTGACTGTCATCTAAGCCAAATCCAACAGCAATATTTAACCACTCAGGCATTAAGGAACTTTCTATAAACTTACTGATATCAATAGCTAGCCAGTAGGTTTGGTTGGGATAATCATCTTGCCACGCGTATTTACTTATTTCTTTGCCTCTTTCTCTCTCTAGCTGCCAATATATATCCGACCTTTTGTAGTAAGAAAATTTGAAATACATATCTTTAAAATTATTATTATAGTATTGTATAACTGGAAACAACGAACCAGCTGCTCCAAATGCTAAATCTAACTTGCTAAACCCCCAATATGGGGCATATGCATCCTTTATTTCAATAGCTAGCTGTAGGCTTGAACCAAAGGCCGCTCCATACCAAAGCGCATTTTCCTCACTCATTCCAGCCCAAAGCATAGAAGATGTAAAAATATCAGCTGCCTGAAGACCTCCCATTAAATGACCTAACTTATCAACATTTTTAGCATATACCATATCGGCGCCATCGTCAAAATGAAAAGGTACTTGGTCGTCTGACCACCAAGCATTTTGTATATATAAATAAGTACCTAAAGTTGCGCTAGCCAAGCTGCCTCCCACAATAAAAATTCTTTTTTTATTAATACGGCTAGTATCAGCCTGTGCACATGTTCTATTAGAGAACATAATAAAGGTTATTAAAAGAAACAAAATTTTAAATTTCATAAATATTGAAATTGCTTTTTATACTTTTGTTAGCAAAGCTATAAAAAGAAAGCATCAATTATGTTTTTAGAAACAGAAATAGAAAACACATTACAAACAGGAAGCATTGAAGTAATATGTGGCTCTATGTTTTCAGGAAAAACTGAAGAATTAATTAGGCGCTTAAATAAAGCTAAATTTGCTAAACTAAAAGCTGCTGTTTTTAAACCTAAAACAGATAACAGATACGACGATCAACAAGTTGTTTCTCACGATGCAAATACAGTTAAATCTAAAGCTGTTGATTCTGCATTAGAAATACTAGATTTTGTAACAAAAATTGATGTCGTTGCAATTGACGAGGTACAGTTTTTTTCAGAAGAAATCGTAGATGTATGTAAAACTCTTGCTAATAAAAACAAAAGAGTGATTTTAGCAGGATTAGATATGGACTTTCTTGGAAATCCTTTTGGCTCTATGCCTCAGTTGTTAGCGATTGCAGAGCATGTTACAAAAGTACATGCTGTATGTAGCGACTGTGGTAAAATGGCAAGTCATTCTTTTAGGTTCTCAAATAATAAAAACCTTATTGAATTAGGTCAAAAAGAAGAATATAAGCCTTTATGTAGAGGCTGTTTTAAAACGAACTTAAAATGAACTCTGCAAGCGAAACCATACTTCATATAGATTTAAAAAAATTAGAAAAAAACCTTGAGTTTTTTAAACGAAATTTAAAACCAACAACTAGAATAATTGCTGTTGTAAAAGCATTTGCTTATGGGCATGGAGATATTGAAGTTTCTAAAAGACTAGAAGGTCTTGGGGTGTACGCTCTATGGGTTAGCGACTTTGAAGAAGGAGTTGTGTTAAGGAAATCTGGAATCAAAATAAAAATCATTGTTGCTAATCCTGGAGTCAAAAGTTATAATCATATTATACAAAATAATTTAGATGTTGTTCTATATAATCATAAACTATTAGATTTATATTGCACAAATAAAAAGAAAACAAATATCCATATTAAATTTGATACCGGGATGAATCGTTATGGGTTCAAAAATAATGACATTGCTAAAATCATAACTAAGTTAAGGGCAAATAAACACTTAAAATTACACTCTATTTGTTCACATTTAGCGGCATCTGAAGATAAAAACAAAAAAAGGAAAACCTTAAATCAAATCACTCAATTTAAATTAATTGGAAAACAATTCGATTCAATTTTAGGTAAAACTGTAAATAAGCATATTCTTAATTCTAATGGTGTTATTAATTTTAATGAACATCAAATGGGCGGTGTTAGAATTGGCATTGGCCTTTTGGGGGCCGCAAAACACAAAGAGCTAACACAAATTAGCTCTTTAGTTAGTGTTATTACGCAAATTAAAAGCATTAAAAAAGATGAAGCGATTGGTTATGGTTTTTCTTTTGCTGCAAAGAAAGATATGATAATTGCTGTAATACCGGTTGGATACGCGGATGGTCTTAACAGGCAGCTAAGCAATGGGAATGGTCATGTTTATATAAACAACAATAAATGTAACATCGTTGGCAAAATTAGCATGGATAGTTGTATGGTTGATGTGTCTAATGTAAAAGCAAATGAGGGAGACCGAGTAGAGATTTTTGGTCCCAATTTAAGCGTTTTTGAAATAGCAGATAAGATAAATACTATTCCATACGAAATCTATTCAACATTAAATAGAAGAATAAAACGAGTTTACTCAGATTAATTTATAACACCAGGTAAATCTCTTAATGGTATCAAGTACAAACGGTCACCTTCATCATTGAATATAACAGCACAGTTATCATAAGAAGTATTGCAAAACAATTCTGCTTGATTAGAAAATTCATTATAAAAAGCTCTAAAAATATTAACCGAAATAATGTTGTCATAATTTTTATTCTTTTATAAATTTAATTAAAATATTAACAGCTCTTCAACTAAACAAGGAACAGCTTTTGTTGCTGTATCTCTTATTACCTCAATATCATTTATTTTAGACCCTTGAGGGTCTATCAAAATAATTCTTTCTGCTAAATTAGCATAATTTAATAAAGATGCCGCGGGGTATACATTTAATGATGTGCCTATTATTATGAAAATTTTTGCTTGACTTACTGTCTCAATAGCATTTTTCATTTCTGGTACTTCTTCTCCAAACCAAACAACATTTGGTCGTAGCTGATAACCTTTTTCGCATAAATCACCAAGATTTAATTCATGACCCTGAATAGGATAAGTCTTATTTGTTTTTACACTCTTTGACTCCATTAGTTTTCCATGTAAGTGTAAAACATTTTTAGAGCCACTTCTTTCGTGTAAATCGTCTATGTTTTGTGTAATGATAGAAAGTTGATATTTGCTAGACAATCTATTTAAAGCAATATGGGCATTATTGGGCTTGGTATTCAAAAGTTGCTTTCTTCTGATATTATAGAAGTTTAAAACTAAGGCAGGGTTTTTAGCAAACGCTTCCGGGGTCGCAACATCTTCAATCTTGTATTGCTCCCACAGGCCTCCAGAATCTCTAAATGTTACTAGTCCACTCTCTGCGCTAATACCTGCGCCTGTAAAAACAACAATTTTTTTCATACATTGATATCTTTTGAGTCCAAATGATATCTACTGTAAATTGTATATAGGTAAATGTATGCCGTAATTAAAATAAATATAAACAAATAAGAATCTATTAACATTAAAAACAAAAAAGAAAGTGGTAAAGAAACTTTAAAACACCCATCAGGCTGTTTTAATAATTGCTTTGCTTGAAAATAAAAAATCAAAATCAAAAATAAAAGGCCTAGCAAACCGATTTCAAACCAGACATATAAATATTGATTGTGAGGGGTTGTCCAATCAAAAAACACATATTCATCACTTATAATACATGTTTTTATTTTGTTTTGAAATATATAGCCAAATGAACCTGTTCCATAGCCAAAAAAGGGTTTTTTTAAAATGTCTTCTATTGTTTCTTCTGCAAAAACATATCGAATATCTCTTTTATATCCTTTTCTTTCTCCATTGTTCTTTATTATTTCTGTAACTGCCTCAACTCTTTTCTTATAGGTTTTAACATTTTGATACATAATAAAATTAAAAGAAAAAAGTATCGCACAAAGAGCAATAAGTCGAATTATGAATAGTTTAAATCCAACGTTACTTTTTGCATATCGTAATATATAAAAAAGTGTAGCTATATTAAATAAAATCTGGCCAGCCCGGCCTCTTTCTGTAAAAATACTAACAGCATATACAATAAAGAAAACCGCTATTATATATCTATATTTTGTTTTCCTTTCTAAAAATAAATACAAACATATTATTGAAGAAAAGGCTAATAATACGTTATGATAATTATACTTTATAAATGCCGATGTTGCATAATAGGGTTCTTTTAAGGAAGTATAATGACTTAGAGGTTGGAGTATTTCATAGTTTATTAATATTGCAAAACAAGCGGAAATAAAATTTATAATTAAAAATCCAACAATACTATATTGCATTGTTTTACGATTTAAATCTAGTGTTGTTAGTATTGGAAAAAATAAAAGAAGGGCTAGCTTTTGAAACTGCCAATTTGCATTGTTATGATTTGAACCCCACAACATTCCAAAAACATATAATATAATTAATGCAATCATTGAGGCGCACCATTTGGAAGAAGTTATATAGTTAAATTTTTCTTTAAAATTACCCTCAACTAACCAACACAAAGCAATTAAAGCCAATAATATATTTGTGAATGCAATGGATATAGGAATGGAAAATCCTAATAAAACAAATAAAACCTGTTGAACTTTTGAAAAGGAGTTAATCATTAAAAAAGAATTATTTTATTTTTTAGATAAAATGTTATTATACTTTTCAATATTTTGTAATATTTCAACCGCTTTTTCCACCTCTTTGTCAAATTTAATTGAAGCTTTTATTCTTCCTTTTTGGTAATAATATCGACTCATTATTTCCATCGTTAAAATTTGTTGTATATCCTCTTTACTTTTTTTAAGATCATTATTTTTGTTTGCTAGCATTTTGTCAAATAACACAGCATACTCGTTTGATAATTCTTGAAAATATCCCTCTTTCTCAGCTTCTTCTTTAAAACTTTCCAATGTCTTTTCTGTTATTGTTTTGTAAGTATAATCTTTATCTGACAAGTAAGATGTGAAATTTGAGAAGTCTAAATCAGAAAAAATAAAATCATCAGAAATTGTGTCGTTCAGAAATCGGAAATAGTTAGCATAATGAAAAAACAACCGCTCCCTGTATAAAGAGGCGATAATCATACCGTAATCACCTGGATCAACAATAATGTCTGGTAAAATACCACCACCGTCTTTAACTTCTCTTCCATTTTTTGTGTAAAAAGTTGTCATTAGAGAGTCCGAAACTTTCCCCACGCTTCCATCATCATTTCTATTAGAGTAATCTAATGCTTGGATGCATCTTCCGCTTGGAATATAATATTTTGCTACTGTAAGTTTTAGCTGAGAATTATATGGGAGTCTTCTTGTTTGCTGAACGAGTCCTTTTCCAAAACTTCTTTCTCCTATAACTACCCCTCTATCTAAATCTTGAATTGCTCCAGAAACAATTTCTGATGCAGATGCGGATCCAGAATTAATCAAAACAACCAATGGAACTTCAGTATCTAGTGGAGTTTTATTAGCTACATAAGATTTGTCCCAAGATTTAATTTTTCCTTTGGTATTAACTACCTCAACACCCTTTTCCACAAAAAGGTTAACAATATCAACTGATTCATTTAACAGCCCTCCCGGATTACCTCTTAAATCCAATATTAATCCATCCATCTTCTGTTCATTACTTAATTCTACTATGGCACTTTTTACATTCTTCGCACAATTTTTTGTAAAACTATTTAGTCTAACATATCCTATACCATCACTAATATAAGCTGAATATGGGACACTTGGGACAGAAACTTTCTCTCTATTAAAAGTAACGTTAAAATGTTTTTCTATATGAGGTCTTTTAATGAAGAGCGTTACTGATGTATTTGGTTGTCCTCTTAAAATTTTACTTACATCTTCTGTGGATTTACCTTTAGCACTTACACCATTAATCTCAAGTATTTGGTCGCCCGGAAGTAGACCTGCTTTTTGGGCAGGAAAGCCCTCGTATGGTTCAGAAATAACTACATATTCACCAATCTTTGTAATCATAGCTCCAATACCTCCATATTGACCCGTAGTTTGGAGTTTAAAATCCTCGATCTCAGACTCAGGAATATATTGAGTGTATGGGTCTAGTGATTTCAGCATCGCATCTATTGCTTCTTGCATTAAAATACCAGGGTCTGTTTCGTCAACATAAAAAGTATTAAGTTCTTTGTATATACTAGTGAAAATATCTATGTTTTTAGACGTTTCAAAATAATTATCCGAATAGCTTAAGGAAATATAAGAAGATAACGCTATAGTTAGAACTAGTATTATAAGTTGGTATTTTCTCTTCATAATTTATTATTTTACTGGGTCATATCCGCTTCCGCCCCATGGGTGACATTTTAAAATCCTTTTTATTGTAAGTTTTAAGCCAACAAATGGCCCGTGCTTTTTAATTGAACCAAGTGCGTATTGAGAACAAGTAGGAGTAAATCTACAGCTAGAATTGGTTAGTGGAGAAATAACCCTTTGATATAACCTAATTATAACTTTTAAAAAAAAAGCGAATACAATATTCATAACTGTGTTATTAAACGAGTTAAAAGTAAGTTTATTTTTTTTTCCATAAAAGAAGAATCACATATTTTATCTTGATTGTAGATTATTCCCAAATTAAGTTGTAATTTTTTGGATTGTAAATGGTTTTTTAGGTCTATACTGTTTAACCTAAAAACCTCCCTAACTCTTCTCTTTATAAGATTTCTATCTTTTGCCAACTTTAATCGCTTTTTTGAAACACTAATTAAAGTTTTGATATAAACATTGTCGTTGTTTGACTCTAGCAACCACACAATCCTAAATGGAGACTCTGTAATTGAATTACCTCTTTCAAACAGTCTATTAATAAGATCTTCACTACATAATTTTTGTGTTTTTGAAAACTCAAACATTTTTAGGGTTATTAATCGTTTTGTAATTTTTTAATACTTAGCGTCTAACCCTTTTATTAGCCTCTTTAATATACTTATCGAGAGCCATTAACATAGAAGGGGTTTGTTTGTTGGGAGCTGCAATATCAACTCTCAAACCATTATCTTCAACTGATTTTATAGTAGTAGGGCCAAATACAGCTATTCTTGTTTCCTCTTGCTTAAAATTAGGAAAGTTTTCAAGTAAAGATTTAACTCCCGTAGGACTAAAGAAAACTAAAATATCATATTTAACATCTGACAAATCAGATAAATCTGAACATGAAACTTTATACATTTGAGCTTTTGTATAGTTTAATCCACTAGCCTCAAGAGATTTATTCATTACATTTTTGAGCAAATCAGAGCATGGGAAAATAAACTTAGACTCACTATGTTTTTTCATAATAGGAATTAGGCTTGCAAGAGTTTGTTCTCCTGTGAAAATTTTTCTTTTCCTATAAGTAATAAAGTTTTGCAAATAGTGAGCAATCGCTTCGGAAACACAAAAATACTTTGTGTAGTCAGGAATTCTCAATCTTAATTTCTCCATCATTCCAAAATAATGGTCCATAGCATTTTTTGATGTGAAAATAACCGCGTCGTGATTTAATATTGAAATACGCTGCTCCTTAAACTCCATAGCCGTAATTTCAGAAACATGCATAAAAGGTATAAAGTCAATTTTTACCTTATGTTTTTTTTCTAATATAGCATATGGGGATTTCCCTTCAGGTTGTGGCTGTGAAATTAAAATCTTTTTAACCTTTTTTTTTATTTCGACCATTTTATAATTTTAATTAAAAAACCCTTTTTTAAGTAGCAATATTGGTGAAATTTCTACAACGCAAAGATACAAAAAAATATAAAAACTAGATATACCAAAAGAACTTCTGCCTATTTTAAAAAACCAAAACATTTTTAATAATAAAAAAAGAATAGTAATTATCAATATTAATGTTAATATTATATGAGTTATTTCAAAAACAAAATAATGTGAAATTACAACAAGTGGTGTAATTATAAAAGCAAGGGTTTTGTCAAATAATAGAGAGAAAAATATTGTTAATTTAGCAAGATCATTTTGTTTAAATAGTTTGCCAAGCAACACTACTATTATTTTTTTTACTAAATAATAAATAAGTAAAATTGTGAATATCATAATCACTGTGTTTAAGCTAAAAGAAGGGTGTATTTTTGCTAAAACAAGTGAAAAATTAATAATCATTAGTAAAAATGTAATTAAATTTAGTCTATAAATAAATGCGTTTTCTTCTCTAAGGTACTGGTTAGAATGCCTCTGAGCAATAACACCCATATATAACAATTTAGCATGCTTCCAGTAAAACCCTTTTATGATTGAGACTAATAAAAAGGAAAATAAGATTAGTACAAAAAATATATCTTGAAGACTCATTTAGCAAAAATTATAATAATGGAAACAAAGATATATTATGTTCTGGTCTTTTTATTTAAATAAATTATTTTTGTAAAAAATATATACTGAATTATGAAACAAGATTTATATCAAGCGCCTGATTATTTTATGATGGACGAATTACTTTCTGAGGAGCATTTATTAATAAGAAATGCAGCAAGAGATTGGGTTAAAAGAGAAATTTCACCTATTATTGAAGAAGCTTGTCAAAAAGCAGAGTTTCCTAAAAGAATCATTACAGGATTAGGAGAGATAGGAGCTTTTGGACCATACATCCCTCAGCAATTCGGAGGTTCTGGTTTGGATCAAATTTCTTATGGTTTAATTATGCAAGAGTTAGAAAGAGGAGATAGCGGAGTAAGGTCAACTGCTTCCGTGCAATCTTCTCTTGTTATGTATCCCATATGGAAATATGGAAGCGAAGAGCAAAAAAATAAATTTTTACCAAAACTTGCAACTGGAGAATATATGGGTTGTTTTGGTTTAACTGAGCCTGACTTTGGATCTAATCCTGGCGGCATGATAACAAATATTAAAAAAGAAGGAGATGAATATATTTTAAATGGGGCAAAAATGTGGATATCAAATGCTCCTTTTGCAGACATTGCTGTTGTATGGGCAAAAAATGAAGATGGCAGAATCAAAGGCGTTATTGTTGAGAGAGGAATGGAAGGTTTTACAACTCCTGAAACTCATGACAAATGGAGCTTAAGAGCTTCCGCTACAGGTGAATTAGTTTTTGATAATGTAAAAATTCCCGAAAAGAATATATTACCTCTAAAAGATGGATTAGGAGCTCCTTTGTCATGTTTGGACTCTGCTAGATATGGAATCGCATGGGGAACAATTGGCACCGCTATGGATTGTTATGATACTGCATTGAGGTACGCTAAAGAAAGAATTCAATTTGGAAAGCCAATAGCTTCATTTCAATTACAACAAAAAAAATTAGCAGAAATGATAACTGAAATCACAAAGGCACAGTTTTTAACCTGGAGACTGGGAGTTTTAAGAAACGATGGTAGGGCGACTAGTGCTCAAATTTCTATGTGTAAAAGAAATAATGTTGACATGGCCTTAAATATTGCAAGAGAATCAAGGCAAATTTTAGGTGCTATGGGGATTACTGGTGAATACTCTATTATGAGACATATGATGAATTTAGAATCTGTAATTACATATGAAGGAACACATGATATTCACTTACTAATAACTGGCATGGATATTACTGGTGAAAACGCATTTAAATAATTTCGTTATTTCTGATTTTATTTTAATTTATAAATTAATTATCTAATTCTCTTTTTAGGTGTTTTGAGACAAGCAATAGTTCTTTGTAAAAATCCCCACCATACTTGCGAATAATCGCTTGTTTTAAAAAAACAAAAAGCGGGAGTTTTAAATTGCTCCCACATTCACAAGCAGGCTCACAAATTTTGATTTTCTCATAGTTTATTGCGTCAAAATTTGAATATTCAGTTATTCGAATAGGAAAAAGATGACAAGAAATAGGTTTTTTAAAATCTATTATATTATCATTATATGCTTGTTCAATAGAACATTTAGCAATGCCATTTTCAAATACCACAAAAGAACATTCTTTATTTTTTACTAATGTTGTTGTTAAATCCCCTTCTATGTCAATTACTGTTGGCCCCTCTTTTTCTACTACATCAATACCTTCTTGCCTCATATATGGCTTTATTTTCTTATAGATTTCTTCTAATATATTTTTTTCAGCCAACAAAAGAGGCGCACCAGAATCTCCTTCAACACAACATGCTCCTTTACAGGAATTTAAGTCACATGCAAAATGATTTTCAAATATATCTAATGAAATTATTTTATTATCTATTTGAATCATGTAGCAAATCTACATAAATAATCTTTTGATTTATTATTTTTGCGTTATGGCAAATTATGAAGACATTTTTAAAAAGATAATATCTCATGCAAAAGAATACGGATATGTATTTCAGTCCTCAGAAGTATATGATGGCTTGGCAGCAGCTTACGATTATGGTCCTTTTGGGGTAGAATTAAAAAATAATATTAAGAACTATTGGTGGAAATCAATGGTAAACATGCATAAAAATATTGTTGGACTAGATTCTGCAATTTTTATGCATCCAACTACATGGAAAGCCTCTGGTCATACTGATGCTTTTAATGACCCGTTAATAGATAATAAAGATTCTAAAAAGAGATATAGAGCAGATGTTTTAATTGAAGATTATATAACAAAAATTGAAGCTAAAATTGACAAGGATTGTGTAAAAGCTGCAAAACGCTATGGAGATAATTATAACAGAAATGAATTTATTTCTACAAATTTTAGAGTTTTAGAGAGAGTTAAAAAAATTGATGCAATCAAAGCAAAAATGAACAAATTTCTTTCTAATAATGATTTGGTCGGTTTTAAATCTTTAATTGAGGAGTTAGAAATCAAGTGTCCTATATCTGGCACGAATAACTGGACAGATGTTAGACAATTTAATTTGATGTTTAAAACAAAAATAGGCGCTACTGAAGATTCATCATCAGATATATATTTAAGGCCAGAAACAGCTCAAGGAATATTTGTAAACTTTTTAAACGTCCAAAAAACTACACGATTGAAAATTCCTTTTGGAGTTGCTCAAATCGGCAAGGCATTCAGAAATGAAATTGTTGCTCGACAATTTATCTTTAGAATGAGAGAGTTTGAACAAATGGAAATGCAATTTTTTGTTCGTCCTGGGGAGGAAATGAGGTGGTTTAAGTATTGGAAAGATTTTAGGCTGAAATGGCATCAGGCTCTCAACATGGGGGAAAACAAATATCGTCTTCATGATCATGAAACACTGGCTCATTACGCTAATGCTGCTGCAGATATTGAATTTAATTTTCCCTTTGGCTTTAAAGAATTAGAGGGAGTCCACTCCAGGACAGATTTTGATTTAAAATCACATCAAAAGTTCTCTGGAAAAAAAATGCAATACTTTGATTCAGAAATTAACGAAAGTTATGTGCCATATGTTATAGAAACTTCTATTGGTTTAGACAGAATGTTTCTTGCTGTATTAAGTCATTCTTTTGTTGAGGAAGAATTAGAGAGTGGTGAAAGCAGGGTCGTTCTTAAAATACCGCCCCCTTTAGCTCCTTTAAAAGCAGCTGTCTTACCGCTTACCAAAAAAGATGGAATGCCAGAAAAAGCAAAACAAATTATACAATCACTTCAATTAGATTTTAATTGTCAGTATGAAGAAAAAGATTCTATTGGAAAAAGGTACAGAAGGCAAGATGCTATTGGGACTCCTTTTTGTATTACGGTAGACCATCAAACTTTAAATGATAATACCGTTACATTACGAGATAGGGATTCTATGACTCAAGAAAGAGTTGCAGAAGACAAGTTATATTCTATAATTTCTAAAAAAGTAAATCTAAAATATTTACTTAATTCTTTCCTTCAATAGTCACAGAAATTTTATCAAAAGTAGCCTCTATTGGAGGTTGAGATTTTTCCACCTCAACCTTGACTTTTTGTACGTTATTTAATGATAATATTTCATCTACAATTTTTTTCGCAGGCACCTCAATCATTTTTGCTCTTATTGCCATTTGCTGTTTGACTACTTCAATTATTTTCACATAATCTACCGTGTCGTTCAAGTCATCAGTTTTTTCTACTTTATTGGTGTCTAAACTTACCCAAACATTCACAACAAAATGACCTCCCAGTGTTGCCTCTTCAGGCAAATGTCCATGATAGGCAAAAATGCGTATACCCTCTACAGTAATCAATCCCATTAGTTTATTTTTTCTATAGCAGTCTCTATTCTTTTTATTGTTTCTTCTTGACCTATTAATGATGCAATATTAAATAAAGAAGGCCCCACTCCAAGTCCTGTTATACAAACTCTAAGCGCCGGCAACAGTTTTCCCATACCTATATTTTTTTCGTTCAAGAAAGATTTAAATTCAGACTCTATTTTTTCAGATGAAAATTTAGATAGCTTCATTAGTCTGTTTTTAAAATCATGTAATAAGCTAGGAGTTTCTTTTTTCCATTTTTTTTGAATAGTTTTTGTATCATAAGATGTGGGGGCAACAAAATAATATTTTCCTTCTGTCCACATGTCTTTCACAAATGTTGCTCTCTCTTTCAATTGTTCGCATACTTTTTCCACAAAAGTATCTTGAAGCTCTATTCTATTTTTCTTTAATATTACTTGTAAATCTTTTGACAATTCCTCTTTAGGTTTTGCTCTTAAGTATTGCTGATTAAACCATCTTGTTTTGTCAAAATCAAACTTAGCTCCAGACTTACCTACCCTTTCCAAACTAAAATGCTTGCATAATTCATCCATTTTAAACAATTCTTGTTGACTTCCTGGATTCCAACCAAGAAACGCTAACATATTAATGAAAGCTTCTGGTAAATACCCACTTTCTCTATAACCCCTACTAACATGTCCATTTTTAGGATTGGTCCATTCTGTTGGAAATACAGGAAAGCCTAAGCGATCCCCATCTCTTTTGCTTAACTTACCATTTCCATCAGGTCTTAATATTAGCGGGAGATGTGCAAATTTGGGTATATGCTGTTCCCAGCCTAAATACCTGTATAATAATACATGTAGTGGCGCTGAAGGCAACCATTCCTCTCCTCTAATAACATGAGAGATTTTCATAAGATAATCATCTACTACATTCGCTAAGTGATATGTTGGCATTCCATCAGACTTGAATATCACTTTATCATCCATATTATTTGTGTTGACAACAACCCACCCCCTAATAATATCGTTTAATTTTATTTCTTCATTTCGAGGAAGTTTTATTCTAATGACGTATGGTGCTCCTCCGTCAATTTTAGACCGCACCTCATCTTTTGAAAGAACCAATGAGTTCTTCATAGATTCTCTTGTAATATGATTATATTGCGGTGCAGGAACGCCTGCGTTTTTCATTCTTTCTCTCATTAAATCAAGGTCTTCGGCTGTATCAAAAGCATAGTAAGCATAGCCGTTTTGTACAAGTTGTTCAGCATACGGCTTATATAGTTGTTTGCGTTCAGACTGCCTGTATGGCCCAAAGTCTCCCCCATCAATAATTGACTCATCAAAATTAATACCACACCACTTTAAAGAATCGACTAAATATTCTTCTGCTCCTTCTACAAACCTGTTTTGATCTGTATCTTCAATTCTAAGAATAATTTTACCAGAATTTTGCTTAGCAAATAAATAGTTATACAAAGCTGTTCTTACTCCCCCCATGTGCAATGGTCCTGTTGGACTTGGGGCAAATCTCACTCTTATTTTTGACATCTTTTTTTTGATAAATTGGACGCAAAGATATGCTTTATGTATATAATTTTAATGATAAGGCCATAAAATTGTACTTTTGTAAATGTGAAGAATAAAAAGCAAAATATATTATTTGAAAAATTAAATAAATTTATCAAAAAATACTATCTAAACCAACTAATAAAAGGAGGTCTTTACGTCATTTCTATTTTGCTGATTTTCTTTATCCTGTTTTCATCTATTGAATACTTCTCTGCTTTAAATGTACAAGGAAGAACCTTTTTATTTTGGAGTTATATTGTTATTTCCTTTTTTATTATTTTAAAATATATCATTGTTCCTTCTTTAAAAATTCTGAAAATTGGCAATACTCTTAGCTATAAGGATGCTGCAAAAATAATTGGAAAACATTTTAAAGAAGTAGATGACAAGTTGTTAAATATTCTTGAGCTTTCAGAGCTTTCAGAAGAAGAAAATGATTTAATAAATGCAAGCATTGACCAAAAAAGCAAAACAATTGAATCAATCAGCTTTAAAAATGCAATAAATTTTTCGTTAAATAAAAAGCAAATTAGATGGATAACGGCTCCTTTAATCATTATTATTCTTTTTTTTCTTTCAGGCAACAAATATATTTTAACTGAAAGCTCTGCCAGAATAATTAAACACAACACTTTTTTTGAGCCATCACCCCCATTTAAATATGTTCTTTTGAATAAGGATTTAAATTGTATACAATTTGAAGATTTTAAGCTAAAAGTCAGCTTAAGCGGAAAAGAAATACCTAATGAAGTTTTTATAATTCAAAATGGCAATAAGTTTAAATTAAATAAATTAGATGATAACTATTTTGAATTCAACTTTAGGCACGTTAGTTCTAACATCAAATTTCAATTTTTTGCCGGAGGGTACACAAGCAGGCCATATAGTATTATATGCCTGATGCAGCCTAAAATTGTAAATGTTGAAATTGATGTTAATCCGCCGAAATATACTGGCAAAAAAAATGATAAGATTACATCAAGTGGAGATATAGTTATTTATGAGGGAAGTTTAGTGAAATGGAAGGTGCTGTTTGAAAACTCACATCAAAATTCATTTATTTTAAATAAAAATATAATTGGACAATCAGAAAAAAATGAATTGCTAATAACAAAAAAAATATTTAGTAATAGTAAATATGCCATATCGACAAAAAATAATAATCAGCTAAGTGATACTCTTTCATATTTTATTAATGTAATAAAAGATGAATTTCCTAAAATTTCATTTGCGCAAAAGATAGATAGCATGAATAAGCTCTATTCATTCTCAGGCATCGTTCAAGATGATTATGGATTAACAAAATTAGAGTTTGTTTATGAAAGGGATAGTCTCCCTCTCTTTTCAAAAGAAGTCGACGTTCAAAAAACACATTTAGATAATTTCTTTTTTGTCTTTTCATTTGACAAATTAGAGCTAAATGCTGGAGAAAAAATTAATTATTATTTTAAAGTTTGGGATAATGACGGTGTAAATGGCTCAAAGTACACTAAAAGTAAAAGCTTTTCATATGTTGAGCCTACATTAAAACAGCTTAGTGAAAAAGCAAATTTAGAGTTAGAAAATATAAAGAGCGGGTTAAATCAATCTATTTCTATAGCTCAAGAAATTAAAAACGAGATCAAAGAATTAAATGAACTAATTTTAAATAAAAAAGAGCTTGGATGGCAAGAAAAAGAAAAAGCAAAAAACATTCTTGAAAAACAAAAAAAGTTAGAAGAGCAAATAGCAAAAACACAAGAACTAAGTACTCAGAACATAAAAACAAAAGAAAAATTAAATTCAGAAATCCTTGAAAAACAAAAACAATTAGATGAATTAATGAAAAATGTTTTTGATGAAGAAATGAAAGAATTATTAAAAGAAATGGAGGAATTGTTAAAAGATACAAATAAAGAGCAATTAAAAAATTTACTTGAGGAGATTGAAAATCAAAATTTTGACGTTGAAAAAGAGTTAGATAGAGAGCTTGAATTACTCAAGCAACTAGAGTTTGAGCAAAAAACTGAAGAAATTTTAAATAAAATTGAAAAACTAAAAGAAGATCAAGAAAAGCTAAAAGAAGAAACTACTTCTGGAAAGAACGACAAAAAAGATCTTGCTGCTAAACAAGATAGTTTAAATAAAGAAATGGGTGATTTACAAGATGAAATGGATGATTTAAGAGAAAAAAACATGCAACTTGAGAATAAAAATGAGATGCCTAAAACGCAATCTATTGAAAAAAGTATACAAGAAAACATGAAAGAGAGCTCTGATAATCTAAAAAAAGGAAATAAAAATAAGTCAGCCAAATCACAACAAAAAGTAGTTGATGACTTGACACAATTACAACAAGAGCTTGAAAAAATGCAAAAATCTTCATCCGAAGAGCAATATTATGAAGATATGGATGCCTTAAGAAAGATCCTTGAGAACTTAATTAAACTTTCCTTTGATCAGGAAGATTTAATGAATGAAGCAAAGAATATACCAAAAAATAGTCCTGAATTTGTACAATTAGTTCAGCAACAAAAAAAATTAGCAGACAATAGCTTGATTATTGAAGACTCATTATTTGCCTTAAGCAAAAGGGTTGTGCAGATACAGTCAACTATTAATAAGGAGATTTCATCTATAAAAAATAATATGCAAATTGTAACCAAGGTGTTAGAACAAAGACAAATTAATAAAGCAGCAGAAAAGCAACAGTTTGTTATGACTTCAGTTAATAATTTAGCTTTATTATTGTCAGAAATAATAGAGCAAATGCAGCTTGAAATGCCTCCTTCTAATTGTAACAAGCCTAAAAATTGCAACAAGCCAAATCCAAACTGTAATAAGCCTTCATTATCTGAAATGAAAAAAGCACAAGAAAAATTAATGAAAAAATTAAAAAATGGGAAAAACAAAGGCGATAAACCTGGGGAAAAACAATCACAAATATTAATGCAGTTAGCAAAACAACAAGAGCAAATTAAAAAGCAATTGCTAGAAATGAGAAATAATCTAACCAATAATCAAGAAAAAAATCAGCTAGATAAGATAATTGAAGAAATGGAAAAAAATGAAAAAGATATAATTAACAATAATATTACTCAAGAAACGATAAATAGGCAGGAAGAGATATTAACTAGGCTTTTAGAAGCAGAAAATTCAGAAAGAGAACAGGGCAAAGACGACAAAAGAGAAGCAAATGAGTGGAGGTTTGAAATTGATGATGTAACGTTAGAGATGATTAAACATGAAAAACAAAAAAAGAATCAAGAAGAGCTTTTAAAAACTGTTCCATTACAACTTAGTCCATTTTATAAAAAGAAAGTGGACTCTTATTTCAACAGCATTCTAAATGATTAGTTTTCAATATATTAACGAAAACCTGGAGGGGTTAAAAGAAAATAAAAAATGGATAGAAGGGATCGTTTTATCTGAAAATAAAAGCCTAGGAAACATTGTGATTGTGTTCTGTAATGACCAATTCTTATTAGAAAAAAACATAAAATACTTAAATCACAACACCCTTACAGATGTCATTTCATTTGATTATTCAACTAAAAATAAAATACACGGAGATATTTTAATAAGTGTAGAGAGGGTAAAAGAAAATGCAAGGCTATATAATCAAAAATTTTCAACAGAATTAAATAGAGTTATGGCACATGGTTTATTACATTTGCTGGGATATAAAGATAAATCAGAAGAAGACGCTAAAATAATGAGGTCTAAAGAAAATTATTATCTCTCTAAATTATGATGTTAAAAGAAACATATGATGTTATTGTTGTTGGGGGTGGGCATGCTGGTTGTGAGGCGGCGCATTCTGCAGCATCCCTGGGCTCAAAAGTTTTACTGATAACTCAAAATATGGAAACTATTGCTCGCATGTCATGTAATCCTGCAATGGGCGGTATTGCAAAAGGGCAAATTATCAGAGAAATTGATGCTCTGGGGGGTATGTCTGGTATAATTACTGATTTAGCAACTATTCAGTTTAGAATGCTAAATAAAAGTAAGGGGCCTGCAATGTGGAGTCCCAGGGCTCAATGTGATAGGAAAGAATTTGAAAAACAATGGCGTATTGCTCTTGAAAAAAATAATAATATTGATTTTTGGCAAGACACTGTAAACGAAATAATAATTAAAAATAATGTGGTTTGTGGCCTAATAACTAAAATGGGTATCGAAATCAAAGGAAAAAGTGTTGTTCTTTGTAGTGGTACATTTTTAAATGGTATTATTCATCTGGGTCAAAAAAACTATAAGGGGGGGCGAGCTGCAGAACCATCAGCAGAGGGCATAACAAAGCAGCTAATAGACATAGGTTTTACTCACGGAAGAATGAAAACAGGTACTCCGCCAAGATTAGATGGTAGGACAATAAATTATGATAAAACAGAGGAGCAATATGGTGATGAAAACCCTGTAAGTTTTTCATATATGAGTAAAGAAAAAGTTAAAAATCAACATTCGTGTTTTATTACTTATACTAACCCCGAGGTTCATGAAATTTTAAAAAAAGGTTTCGGTGATTCACCAATGTTTTCTGGAAGAATAATTGGAAAGGGACCCAGATATTGTCCAACAATAGAAGACAAAATTGAGAGGTTTGCAGAAAAGGAAAGACACCAATTGTTTATTGAGCCTGAAGGTAGAAACACAATAGAGATCTATCTAAATGGATTTTCAACTTCTCTGCCAGAGGATATTCAGATTAAAGCTTTGCAAAAAGTGCCTGGATTAGAAAATGTAAAAATGTTCAGGGCAGGTTACGCTATTGAATATGATTACTTCCCTCCAACGCAGCTTAAGCATACTCTTGAAACAAAGCTTATCGAGAACTTGTTTTTCTGCGGGCAAATCAACGGTACAACTGGATATGAAGAGGCCGCTTGTCAAGGTTTAATTGCGGGAATTAATGCCCATCAAAAAACATCTAAGAAAAAAGACTTCATCCTTTCTAGATCTGATGCTTACATAGGGGTTTTAATTGATGACTTGATAACCAAAGGAACAAAAGAGCCTTACAGAATGTTTACATCAAGAGCAGAATTTAGACTGCTTCTAAGGCAGGATAATGCTGATGAGAGGTTAACAAAAAAGGGTTATGATTTAGGGTTGGCATCACAAGAAAGACTAGATCAATTTGCTAAAAAACAAGAAGAAACTAACAAGTTAATCTCGTTTTTGGAGAAGCAGAGTGTTAGTCCCAATTCAGCTAACCCTATTTTAGAAAAAAAAGGGTCTGCTAAACTAAAGCAGAAGGTAAAATTAAAAACTATTTTGTTAAGACCGCATATACAAATTAGTGATTTAAAAAAAATAACTGAACTGACTCATTTTTTAAATACAGAAAAGCTTTGCTCAGATTCAATTGAGCAGGCGGAAATAAAGATAAAATATGGAGGGTATTTAAATAAAGAGAGGGAGTCTGCAAAAAAAATGAAAAGACTTGAAAACATTATTATCCCTAAAGAGTTTGAGTTCGAAAAGCTTCACTCAATATCAACAGAAGGAAGGCAAAAACTTAAAATGATTGAACCCAAAACAATTGGACAGGCTTCAAGAATAAGTGGAGTCTCTCCTTCAGATATTAACGTCTTACTAGTTTATCTTGGAAGATGAGTGTAGAAATTAAAACATGCCCGGCATGCAGTGGAAAAAGCTTTAGATTAAAATTGGTGTGTAAAGATTATAGTGCCTCCTTAGAAGATTTTAAGATTGTTTCATGTGAAACATGTGGTTTTGTTTTCACAAACCCGCGCCCTAATAATAGCGACATTGATAGATATTACGAAGCTGAAAACTACATTTCACACAGTAATAATAAAAAGGGGTTTTTTAATTTTCTTTACCAAAATGTTAGACAGATTACAATCAAAAAAAAGGTGTCTATGATTAGAAAGCTTGGCACAAAAAGCTTACTAGATATAGGGTGCGGAACAGGTGAGTTTCTAAATGAGGCGCAAATTAAAGGGGTCAATGTGTGCGGCATAGAACCTTCAGAGAAAGCAAGAAGACAGTGCCAAAAAAATTATAACTTAACTGTTAGTGAGTCGGCCAACTTAGAGGAATATAAACGTGATTCTTTTGACTGTATAACTATGTGGCATGTACTAGAGCATATGCCCGATTTAAATAAGCTTATAAAAGAAATACATAGAATAATAAAAAATAACGGAAAGTTAATAATAGGAGTCCCAAATTACAAATCTTGGGATGCTCATTACTACAAACAACATTGGGCAGCCTGGGATGTGCCAATTCACTTCTGGCATTTTTCAAAAGAATCAATTGAAAAGATATTTAAAAAACATGGCTTTATATTATCTAAAACCAAACCAATGTTTTTTGACTCATTTTACGTTTCTATTTTGAGCGAGGAATACAAAAGTGGTAAAAAAAGATTTATAAAGGGGATTATAGTTGGGGCTATATCAAACATAGTGGGCTGGCTTACAAAAAGAGGTTTTTCAAGCACAATTTATGTTTTTGAAAAAAAGGACTAATTTTAAGCCGCTTTTTAGGCCCTTTAAGCGCCTTTTAACTCTTTCCGGTGGTGTTAGTTGTTTTTTTTGTAAAATGCAACGGTTTTTTGTTTTGCAAACACCTGTATATCAGGGTTTTACAACAAAGTGTGGTTTTTTAGAAAAATGTAAGTAACTTTGTGGTATGATTAGAGTTTTAATAATAATTTGTGTTTTTTTCTGTGGGCTTAATATTAATGCACAATGCACTGCACCAATAAGCCTATATACAACAAATGTGTTTTATTACAGTGCAGATGCTAATTGGACACCAACAACTTCAGATGTTAATTATTATAGAATAAGATATAAAGAAGTTGGGAGCTCTTCATGGCAGTTTATAAATAATATCGACTCCTCGCTAAATAGCAAAATTATCTCTGGCCTAAACTCCTTAAGTTATTATGTGTGGCAAATAAAAACTTATTGTGACACTATTAACACCAACAATTCAAGCTGGTCTATTGAAGACACCTTTTATACAGCAACAACGCTTTGCCCAAACACCAGTACTTTATATACCACCAACATAAACTATAACAATGCTCAGGCAAACTGGGACACAGTTAGTGGAGCAGATAGATATAAAATAAGGTATAAAATTTTAGGAACCACTAATTGGTCAAACTTAGGTCCATTTCATCACCCACTAAATAATGCGCTGATTCCCCTGCTTCAACAAAGTACTAGCTACGAATGGCAAGTTCAAACGTTTCATGACACCTCAGCAATACTTGGCTCACTTTGGTCTGAAAGCGATACATTCACGACCGGCGTCTTTGTCCCCGCGCCTTTTAATCCAATTATTAATAACAGCCTAAGTACATTAGAATGCAATGCCACGGCAGACCTTTTTCTTTCTGTTACACAAGCTAATAATGAGCCTGATGTTGGAACAAGCACTATAACTTCTGACAAGGGGTCTTTTAATATTAGTGCGATGAGCTTTGGCGACACCATAGGTTATGCAACAACTACAACCTCAGTTCAAACAATTACAGGTATACTAACGGCTGGTGTTGTACTTGGGCAAAACTATGCAATAATAAATTCTTATGACTCTACAGGTTCCTTAATTGGTTTCTTCTCTATAGAAAACGATAATGGGGGAATAAAGGTTAGCTCAAGCTCCCCTAATGACGGGAATAACTATACCAGTGGCTATGTAAGTAATATTTTTTTAAATAATATTTTTATCAACCCGCCTTTTTCAGGTCCTATGCACTTTTATGTAGATATTAATTCTGAACTAAACGATCAAATAAATTTAATTGACACCATGCAGGTTTGGTGTAATACAACTAACTTAAGCGAACAAACCTTATTAAACAAAAGAATAATTAGTATTGTTGATTTATTAGGAAAAGAAAAAAAACAGCTAGATAATAAGATGTATATAATAAAATATTCCGATGGCTCAACAGAAAAAAGAATCACCATAAAATGAAAAAAATAAAATTTGTAACTCTATTCACACTAACAATACTAGTGTCGATAAACCTTGGTGCCCAAAGCAACAAAGAAATCTTCACAATGTTCTATAATGTTGAAAATTTATTTGATACTATAGATGATCCTAAAACAAATGATAATGAATTCTTACCAGGATCAAAAAAAGACTGGGATACTGAAAAATACAATCATAAAATAAGCCAGTTAACTAAGGTTTTTTCATCAATAAACAATAGTAAATACCCGAATATAATAGGTCTTTGCGAAATAGAAAATAAAACCGTAATTAACGACCTGCTTTCAAATCCTTATTTTGAAAACCATAATTATTCAGTGGTGCATAAAAACAGTCCTGATGGAAGAGGTATTGATTGTGCTTTAATATATGACAACAACTTTGAATTGTTGGATAAAGAGTTTATTAAAATTAAAATCCCTGAAGCCAAAAGACCAACTAGAGATATTGTTTACGCCAAGCTAAGGTTTGAAAAGGAAATAATACATGTTTTTGTCAATCACTGGCCATCAAGATGGGGTGGGGAAAAAGAAACGCAGTACAAGCGAGATTTTACCGCATCTGTTCTTAGAAAACATATAGAAAAAAAAGTGAAAAAGGATGACTTTTTAATAGTTATGGGTGACTTAAATGACTATCCGAGTAACAATAGTGTTCAAAACGTATTAGTACAAGAAAGCCTAACAAATTTATGCAATCTAAAGGACTGGGAAGATAGGGGGTCTTACAGCTGGGACAATCAGTGGGGTTTTTTAGACCAAATTATTGTGTCAAATAATTTTCTAAATAAAGACTCTAAATTGAAAGCTATAGATTTTGATGTTCTAGATGAAGAGTGGATGCTTCACACCAAGCAAAATGGAATACGTGTTCCTAATAGAACTTTTGGAAGAGACAGCTGGTACAAAGGGTTTTCAGATCATCTGCCTGTTTACTTTATATTTAAAGTAGAGTAAAGTCTACTTAACAACCTTTATCTTTCCTTCACTAGGCGGGAATTTTTTTGAAAATTTGTTCCAAAAATCATTTCCAAGTAAATTAGCCCCCCTTTTTTTATGTACGCCAAATACAACATTGTGAACTTCTATATCCTGAATTGTTATTTTGTCAATTAAATAAAATTCAACCTTAGCATAACTTCCATCAGCTATTTTAAAACGAATATGTTTATCTTTTTCCCCTTTTGATGTATAGAGTTTTTTGTAGGTATATTTAGGCAGTTTATTAAAGAACTCTCTAGTCATAGTGTTTCCAGAAGCACCAGTGTCATACATCCAAACATCCTTTTTCCCAGAGATTGTTAGTGGAATAAAATCATGACCTTGATTGCTGATTAACCCTATATCAAAAGAGTTTTTTTCAGTTTTAATATCGTTTACATCGTAAATGTTATCTATTAAAGTACGGCAATCTCCTTTAACGCCCTCTACGTATGAACAGTACTTTATAAAACCATCTTTGTAAGTAATTGTGAATTCCCCATGTTCTTGTCCATCTTTCCAGCAGCCCGATCTTGTTTCTTTGCCAAAATCAATTGTGCCAAAGCCATGAGGCTGATTAAATAAGTTAACACAGCCTGTGTACTTGGCATTATTAAAAATTTCTTTACTCTTTTTAACCTTTTTTTCACAAGGAATATCACAAGGCTCTTGGGCGGTCAAAAGCACAGAAAAGGTTAACGAAAAAATTAAAAGTGTCTTCTTCATGTTTTTTGTTTTTTTTTACAAAAATATATATTTCTTGTGACCTAGGAGGGACTCGAACCCCCAACCGTCAGAGCCGAAATCTGATATTCTATCCAGTTGAACTACTAGGCCAAGAGAAGCAAAAATAATATAAGTTTTAACAATACAATTTTTTATTCTTTAATTAGTTATCTCCCGTGAATGTGTTATTATTGCTTTACGATATGAAAAAGTTAATTCTTCTTTTTTTTCCCCTATATATGGCTTCTCAAGATGTAAGTATTGGAAGCTGGAAAAACTATTTGTCTTATAATTCAGCGGCTCATATTGCTGAAGCAAATAACAAAATATATTGTGTGGCAAGTGGAGGTTTGTTTTATATTAATAAAGACGACTATACTATTAATAGAATGTCTAAAATTAACGGCCTATCAGACTTGGAGGTGAAATATGTTGCTTTCGCTAAGGATGTTAATGTGATAATTGTCGTGTATGACAACTGCAACATAGATTTAATAAAAAACGAGCAGGTCATTAATGTTTCAGATATAAAAAGAAAAGAAATAGCCGGCCAAAAAGAAATCTATAATGTGGCGGTAAAAGAAAATATTCTTTATCTCTCGTGTTCTTTTGGGATGGTTCTTGTTAATTTAGATAGAGAAGAAATTAAAGACACTTACAATATTGGAAACAATAGCGAGATATTTGAGGTTAGAGGGTGTGCTTTCTTGGGAGACTCAATTATAGCGGCGACATCTAGTGGGGTGTTTTATGCTGATATAAACTCTATGACTTTGTCTGATTTTAACAGCTGGAATGTTTTACCCGGATTTTCAAACAGTGTAAATTATGATAATATCATTTGTGCTAATGAAAATATTTATGTTGACACAACTGTTGATATAAAGAGTATTAGTTACAACAATAAATTAATAAAAACATTTGTAGATAAAATAGAGGTTGTTAGCGAAAACAATGTAGCTACCGAAATAACAAGCCCTCTGTTTTCTAATGTCATGTTTGCAATTAATGACAATGAAAACACTATCTGGGTGGCAGACTCTATAAATGGGATATTGAGGTTTGAAAATAACATTTATGTAGAGAGCTTTGTTCCAGAAGGGCCCAAAAGAAATGAAGTATATAGTTTGGTTTTTGCAGGAGGTAAGCTATATCAGTGCCACGGGGGTCATGCTAATTTTGGGGCTAACGCTCTTATAGACGATGGGGTTTCTATAAAAGATAATTATGACTCATGGATAAACTATGATCGATATAAGTTGGGCAATGCAAGGGATATCCTCGAAGTTGGCGTGTGGGGCGAGACCGAATATTATGCCTCTTGGTATCATGGAATAAGTGAGATGAAAAATGGAGAGTTGGTTGTAAAACATGGTTATGCTAATACAAATGGGGTTTTAGACACAACCTATTATTCAAACAATAGAATCCGAATTTCTGACATTAAGTTTGATAAAAATGGAAACCTTTGGGCGATAAGCTCAGAGGTTAATCATCCTCTTGTAGTAAAAACACTTGACAACCAGTGGTATTCCTATAGCATGAACCAAAATCAAGTTGACTTATTTTTTGATGATTTATTAATTGATCAATCTGGAAATAAATGGGGGGTTATTGCTAGAGGGGGAGGGCTGTTTGTTTATAATGATAATAACACATTGGCAAACAATGAAGATGACCAATATAAAATTCTAAATACAAACATAGGTTCGGGAAATCTTCCTTCAATGCAAACATATAGTATAGCAGAAGATCTAGAGGGAGCTATATGGGTCGGTACAGATAAGGGGGTTACCGTTTTCTATAGCCCAGGTTTAGTTTTTTCAGATTTTAACTATGATGCTCAACAAATTCTAATTACTGAAGGGAATTATGGACAATACCTTTTAAGTGAAGAAAGGGTGAAGTGCATTACAGTAGATGGAGCTAATAGAAAATGGATTGGAACGGAAAAGTCTGGCGTTTTTTTACTTTCAAAAGATGGGCAAGAAGAGATTCTTCATTTTACGAAAAACAACAGCCCTCTTTTTTCAAATAACATTGTCGACATTGTGATTAACCCTAACAACGGAGAAGTCTTTATAGCAACAGAAAAAGGATTGATGTCATATAGGTCGGACGCCACAGAAGGGTCTTCTAATCAAGGAAGCACAAAAGTTTTTCCTAATCCCGTACGAGAAAATTATAGTGGTCCTATAGCCATAAGTGGTCTGGTTACTGATGCCAGGGTTAAAATAACCGATGTTTCAGGTGAAATTGTTTTTGAGACAATAGCAAATGGGGGGCAAGCCATCTGGAGCGGTAAAAATAAATTTAATGAAAGAGTAGCAACAGGTATTTACCTTGTATTAAGCACAAACATGTTTGGTGAAGAAAAAATGGTGAGCAAAATATTATTTATTAATTAGATGAAATACAAAACAACCGGTATTGCGCTAACATATATAAAATATGGAGACACCTCCATAATAAGCAAAATTTTAACTAAAGAACATGGATTACAAAGCTTTATTATTAAAGGTGCAAGAAGTAAAAAATCCAAGAAAAAGATCGTTTTTTTTGAGCCATTTACATTAATAAATATTTCTGCAAATTACAATCCAAAAAAATCTTTGCAATTTCTTTCAGAAGTAAGTGTGGTAGATTCAATTAATTTCTCAAAAAAAAATATGTATAAAAAGTTTATTGCATTTTTTTTAGCGGAGTTAAACTCGAAAACCCTGCAAGAAAGAGAAAGAAATGATTCTTTATTTAAGTTTGTTTGGGGTCGCGCACAAGAGCTGCAACAAGCCTCAAAAATAGAGTCAAATTTTATTTTAAAATACATGCTTGATTTATCAGCGCATTTAGGGTTTTATCCTTCAAAAGACGGTTTTGACCTACCTTATTTCAATCTAAGCGAAGGGTGTTTTGTCGATAAAAATATTGATGAAAGAAACACTTTGAATAAAAATAAAACATCTATACTTAAGTCGCTAATGAATAATAGTGACTGTAGCATCATTCAAAATAAAAAAGCAGAAATACTTGAAGATCTATTTTTATACTATCAGCTTCATAATTACAATTTAAGTAGTCTAAAGTCACATTTAGTAATACAAAATCTTAGAGTATGATTAGATTTTTATTCTTATTAATGATAATGTGTGTGCAACGTGGTTTTGGACAAACGGTGATAATTAAAGACAGTTTGTTAAATAAACCTATTACAAATGCAAATATTAGCTCAAATAGTTTTGGGGTAATTAGTAATAGTGATGGAAAAGCAGATTTAAGTTTGTTTAAAAATAATGAGGTGATTGTAATATCACATGTTTCATATAAAAGAAAAAATATAATTAAAGAAGCTCTTAGAGATAGTATTATTTATCTAAAACAGATGACAAATATTTTGCCAGATATTGTGCTTACAGAAAACAACAAAACTCCTCTTTCAAAAAAATATCCTGTTTTTACAATTAAACCTAAAGGCGTGAATTTAATAGAAACATCAAGTGCAGATTTGATTGCTAGCACATCTTCTGTTGTTGTTCAAGAAAGTCAAGCTGGGGGTGGCAGCCCTAACTACAGGGGGATGGAGGCCAATAGGTTGTTGTTAATTGTTGATGGGGTCATGCTGAATAATACAATTTATAGAAGCGGGCATGTTCAAAGCTCATCTACGATTAATCCTTTTTTTATTAAATCAATAGACCTTCTCTCAGGCCCTTCTTCTGTTGCATATGGTAGTGGGGCAATGGGGGGCGCGCTTATTTTTAATACCGCAGATCCTATAGACACTAATCAATTAGTTATTAGGCAAATATTTGAAAGCAGTAACAATGCTGTAACAACCAACCTTCTTGGTCGCTACTATTCAAAAAAAATCAGTCAAATAAGTGGTTTTTCTATTAAGTCTGCTGACAATCTTAGAATGGGTAGCAATAGATTACATGGGTATAAAAACTGGGGTAATGAGGGGGGGGCTACACTAAATAATGAGCAGTTATTTACAAACTATTATAAAGCTGATTTTATTCACAAAATTAAATATCAAATTGATAATCGAAACCAACTTTTATCAAACACTCAATTTTCAATTTCTTCTGATGTTTATCGATTTGATAAAATGAATGATTTAGATAATGGCGAGTTAAAATACTTAAAGTGGTATTACGGACCTCAAATACGGTTTTTGCAAAAGGTAGAGTATTTAAGCGGTTACAAATCTTTTTTGTTTAACTCTTATAAATTAAGTTTAGCGTATCAAAACATAAAAGAATCAAGACACAAGCAAAAAAGAGAAGATTTGTTTTTAAGCAATCGGTATGAAAACGTGAAGATTTATGATGCTAATTTAAACTTTAACAAGTCTATTGGTGCAAGCTCATTGGTTTACGGGGGTGGTGTGAGGTTTCAAGAGGTTTTTTCTACTGCTTCTCTAACGAGTAACTTCGATACGCTGTTTAACACAACAAGATATCCAGATGGAGGGAGTGATGTAACAGATTTATTTCTTTATAGTCAAATGAATATTCCAATAAACAATTTAATAGATGTTTTTTTAGGGGCAAGGTGGAACGGTGCAACATTAAATGCTAAGTTTAATGAAAGTGTGGTTTTACTAGAAAATGTAGAAAACAAAAATAACTCGTTTGTAAAATCAATGGTATTGTCTTACCAGCCTACTAACGTTATAAAAATTAATTTTGGATACTATAATGGTTTTAGAAACCCTAACATCGACGATATTGGCAAGGTGTTTTCTAAGGATGGGGATAACGTGGTGTTGCCAAATAGTAATTTGAACCCAGAATACAGCAATAATTTTGAGCTAACTATTGATTACAGCTCAAATAAAATTAAAGGCTCTATCCAGCTTTTTCGAACAGAAATTGAAAATGCAATTGTCAGGGAATATGGTGATGTAAATGGTGTTGATAGTATTTTATACGATGGTGAAATGATGAGAATACAATTAAATCAAAATATTTCCAGCGCTACAATAAATGGTTTTAGTGCAAATAGTAATCTAAAATTTTCTCGAAAAATCTCTTTAGAAACAAGCATAAACTATATTGTGGGGGTTGATAATAATAATAATCCTCTTGCACACATTCCTCCACTAAACGGAAGGGCGTCTATAAATTATAAAAACAAAAATTATACTATAGGTCTTTATACAATTTACAACCATTGGAAATTTGCTGAAGACTTTGATGCGGGTGGAATTGATAATTTAGATGAGGCTACTATTGATGGGGTTCCTTCTTGGTACACCTTAAATATAGGATACACACAAAATATAACTGAAAATACGACCTTTATGATGAGTGTAAAAAACCTAACTGATGTGCATTATAAAACATTTGGCTCTGGTATTAGTGCTAGTGGGATTAACTTTGTTATAGGTTTAAACACTTCTTTTTAAAATTAAAGATCTATAAAAACTATTGATTATCTTTACACTCATGAAAAAAATTATAATTATTATCTTCTCTATTTTATCAGCTCAAAGCTTTGGTCAGGTTTGGGAGGATAATCTTTTAAAAACAAATCCTAACGCTTCTGTTTTTGAAAAATTCATAGCCTTTAAAGAGCATAAAGCAATCTTTCCATATACAAAAGGAAATGGATTCAAGCCTTATGCCAGAAACATGGATTTTATTCTAAAACGTATTAATGACAACTCTTCTTTTAATCCAAATTCATTATACATTGAGTGGCAAAAACAAAAACAAATACATCAAAAAAATGGTGTTAAATCTTTGTCTAACTGGATAGCCAAGGGACCTATAAATACACCTATAATATTATATAACAATAAAAAAAGAGGGAATGGTAGAGTAAATTGTATTGCTTTTGACCCTATAGACCCAAGTATTATTTGGGTTGGTTCTCCTGCTGGTGGATTGTGGAAGTCTTCAGACGGGGGGAATAACTGGACAACAAATACTGATAACCTTCCTGTAATGGGTGTTTCTCACATTGCTATTGACCCGAACAACACACAGATTATGTATATTGTCACAGGTGATGCTATGGCAAGCGATACTTATAGTATTGGTATTTTAAAATCTACTGACGGTGGAGCCACTTGGAACACTACCGGATTAAGTTTTTCTGTTGACCAACAGCAAACAGTAAATAAAATAATTATACACCCTAATTATTCCGACAGTCTATATGCTGTAACCAACTCAAATATTAGAATTAGTGCTGACGGAGGTAATAATTGGCAAATTGTTGGTAGCATTGGAAGGTGGAGGGATATAGAATTTAAGCCTGACAACCCAAGGGTTTTATACGCAGCAAAACAATCTAGTGGTAATTCTCAAATTTTCAGGTCTACTGATGGTGGTGCAAACTGGGCTAATATAAGTAGTGGAATGCTTAGTAGTCGGTACAGGCCTTTGATTGCTGTTACTCCTGAGAATCCAAATGTAATATACGCTTTATTTTCTGCTGCTGATTATGGTTATCACGGGCTATATAAATCATCAGATGCTGGTGACTCATGGGTTTTGCAATCTAATACCCCTAATATTTTGGGGAGGGAAACTGATGGCAATGGGACTGGAGGGCAGTCGTGGTATGATTTAAGTCTGGGTGTCGCTCCTAACAATGAAAATTTAGTATATGTTGGCGGTATAAATTTATGGAGATCTGACGATGGAGGTGTAACCTGGGATGTGGATGGAAGTAGTGGAAACAGTAATAATTATTCCTACATGCATGTAGATCAACACGCTTTAGAGTTTAGCCCACACACAAATATTGCATATGCTGGAAATGATGGGGGATTATATAAGTTTATGTCAAATTTAAACTCCTGGATAGACATCTCTGATGGTTTAGAAATATCTCAATTTTATAATTTAGGTTTGTCAAAGTCTAACCCAAATAAACTTGTTGCTGGAGCTCAAGACAATGGAACAGAAATGCTAACTAATAGTACTTGGGATGCAATTATGGGTGGAGATGGAATGGAGTGCGCTATTGACCATTATGACGAGGATATAATTTATGCAGAATATCAATACGGAGGATTAAGAAAAACTTATAATGGAGGGTATGACTGGGATAATATCAAGCCTGTCCCATATGAAGGCGCTTGGAACACACCATATGCAATGCACCCTGTTAATAGTAATTTACTGGTAATTGGCTATGATGAGGTTTACAAAACCTCAACAGGTGGTGCAATATGGGATTCTATTTCGTTCAATGTTAGCAACGGTCAGGCTTTACGATCTATTGCTCTAGCGGCTTCAGACGAGAACTATATATATGCTGCATCTTACAGTAAAATTAAAGTGACAAAAGACGGTGGGCAAACCTGGACATATATAAAACCTGGTCTTGCTAATTATAATATGACAGACATAGCCGTTTCAACAAATAATCCAGATAGAGCTTGGGTAACATTTTCAGACTATAACAACGTGCATAAGGTTTACGAAACAAATGATGCTGGAAATAGCTGGACCAATATATCTGGAAACAATCTGCCAGCCCTTCCTGTAAATTGTATTGTTTATCAAGGTGGAGCTAATGATGATTTATATATTGGTACTGATGTGGGGGTTTATTATAAAGATAATACTATGACAGACTGGGTTCCTTTCAATAATGGTCTGCCAAATGTAATAGTAAATGAGCTAGAAATACATTATGATGAGGGGACAATTAGCGCAGCAACATATGGCAGGGGGGTATGGGAAAGCCCTTTGAATACTATTTCAAGTGCTAATGACGAGGTTATGCAAAACTCTATCGTTAAAGTTTTCCCTAACCCAGCGCAAAACACAATAACTATTAACACAAAAATGCAAAACATTAACATTTGTGTGTTTTCTATAACTGGACAAAAAATAATTTCTTCAAGAGATAAAAAGATAGATGTTTCCAGTCTTAAAAAAGGGTGTTATATTGTAAGGGTTTACAGCGATAAATTTAGTGCTCAAAATAAATTAATTATAGAATAGCTTCAAACTCTTTTACATGACTTCTTTTTGAGTTAGCTGGATCAAAAACAAAACCAAGACAAACTGTCGTTTTAGATGAAAAACTATATGTTTTAACAACGAAAACGCCACCCATAAAGCCCCCTTCAAGTTTCCACAGTCCTCTGTAAACGTTGTCAGAAATAGAGACAGGAAAATCTTTTTCTATTGTTGCGAATGTTCCCTCTTTTTCTCCAATAAAATGTTTATTAAAAACACTATCTACTTTATATAAAACTTGAGTGGCTAAGTCAGACTCTTTTTCTGTAAAGGAAAAAACACAAATATTTTTTGTCTCTTCTTTATCCGAAGGGTCATAATTAGCCCAAAAAAAATCTTTTCTATTAACTACAACATTATATTTTTTAGGAATTATAATATTTACCTGAAATTTTTCTAAAACAGACTCTTGAATGTCTTTTTGGGAATTCCTAGAAAAAGACTTTCTAATTTTCAGTATTTCTTCCTCTTCTATAGAAAGCTTTAATCTTGTGAGCTCTTCCTTTAGTTTTAGAATGTCATTTTTCCAATAAATTGTAGAAATAAAGTCATCAGTGTTTTCTGTCGTTAAAGGTTTTTTTGCTTTACTTGATTTTATATTTATAACCCTTAAGACATTTGTGTTTTTATTTAATGCTTTTGTCACCTCCTTTGGATCATTTGTAATTATAAAAGAAAACAAGGGTTCTTCTTGTAATAGACCCTCTATTGGTATAGAAAAAGTGGTTTCAAGTAAGCTGTCAAGCAAATCATTAAGCATAGAATCCTCAACAAAAAAAACAACTTGTGAGTCCTGAACTTTAAAATCCTGAGTTGTTTCTAAATTGTTTTCTAAGCAGCCAAAAAAAAGCAATACAAAAAAAAGCAATACAAAAAAACTATTGTATTTTTTCAAGTGTTTTAACATAAATAATTAATTTGTCTCCAATATTTAGTAGGGATGTGTTAAGATTATTCCATGTTTTTAGTTGAAAAACACTAACATCAAACTCATTTGCAATTTTGCCTAAGTAATCTCCTTTTTTAACGCTATATATAAGCCTTTCTTCATTAATTAAAACCTCTTTTTTCTCAACAGCATTTATAAATATATAAGAAGATGTTTCGTTTAAGAGAAAATCTGTAACAGCGCTTTTTGGTAAAAATAAATTAGCATTTTTTGGCATAACATCTTCTTTAAATGACGGGTTTAAATCACGTATTAAAAATTCATCTAAACAAAGCATTGCGGAAAGTGTAGAGACGTTAGTTTGCTCCAAAATTGTTATAGTATCTATTTCATAAAAGGTTTGTCTTATTGAGTCTGCGGTAATACCGTGCTCTTGATAAAAACTCATAATATAATTGGTTGCAATAAACTTTGGCACATAGTTTCTTGTTTCTTCTTTTAAGTGAGGGTGTAAATCCCAAAAATTGTAGGATCCAACCTCGTTAATTTTTCGTTGTAAATAACCTGGTCCTCCGTTATATGCTGCTAAAACTAAATTCCAATCACCAAACATTTCGTATAAATCTAAAAAATAATTACATGCAGCTATGGTAGACTTATAAGGGTCTTGTCTGTCATCGACATAAGAAGTGACATTTAGTCCATACTGCTTACCTGTCAAATACATAAATTGCCATAGTCCTGTTGCGCCAGATTGTGATTTTGCTTTTGGCTGCAGTGCTGACTCTACAATAGCTAAATGTTTTAATTCAAGAGGTAGTTTGAATTTATCCAGCTCTCTTTCAAAAAGTGGGAAATACAGATGTTTTATTGATAACATTCTTGAAATAAGAGCTTTATTTCTTCCTTTATAATTATCAATATATCTTTGAATTTCTAAATTGTAATCTAACCCCATTGGAGTCTGTTCATTTAACAACTGTAGCCTCTTGGCAAAAATATTTAAGGTGTCATGTTGGTTTTTGTTAATTAGGTTTTTATTTATAGTGTCTTCAGTTGGTTTAATTACTGAATCTGTATGAGTGAAAGTTGTGTCAAGAGTAGTATTTGCAAGTAAATAATTGACACACAAAAAAAATAATGTAAATAATAAAACTCTCATTTAACAAAAGTGTAAAATTGTTAGAATAAAAAAGCAATATGAGAATACAATTATTAACTACTGTATGTTAACGATTATTAGTAATTTTGCAATAGTATTGTTTTTAATATATTTGTTTTTAAATGAAAAAAGCCAACACATATTTCCAAGGAGAGTTGCTAAAAAATATTAATTATCCAGAGGATTTAAAAAAACTTAAGCCAAATCAGCTTAGTCAATTAAGTAAAGAAATAAGACAATATATTATAGATATTGTTTCTGAAAAAGGTGGTCATTTTGGAGCAAGTTTAGGTGTTGTAGAACTTTCTATTGCGCTTCACTATGTCTTCAATACTCCTTATGATCAATTAGTTTGGGATGTTGGGCACCAAGCGTATGTGCATAAAATCTTAACAGGAAGAAAAAATCAATTTCCAACAAATAGAATAAAAAATGGGTTAAGTGGTTTTCCAAAGAGAAGTGAAAGTGTATATGATACTTTTGGCGTTGGACACGCCTCTACATCAATTTCTGCGGCACTTGGCATGGCGATCGCAAACAAAAATGGAAGCCACAAAAACAAGCAGCACATTGCCGTAATAGGAGATGGTTCTATGACTGCGGGACTTGCCTTTGAGGGTTTAAACCACGCCGGTGCGGAAAAAACTGATTTAATTGTTGTCCTAAATGATAATTGTATGTCAATTGACCCTGCTGTTGGTGCTCTTAAAGAATATTTAACAGATATTTCTACATCAAAAACATACAATAGGGCAAAAAATAAAATATGGAAAGTACTGGGAAGAATAAGCCGGTTTGGACCAAACGCACAAGCTGTCGCTAAAAAAGTAGAGGGGGCAATAAAATCAACTTTGTTGGGTGAAAGTAATTATTTTGAATCTCTGAACTTTAGGTATTTTGGGCCAATAGACGGACATAATTGTAAGAATTTAGTAAGTGTACTTAATGATTTAAAAAATATTCCGGGGCCAAAAATCTTACACTGTATAACAAAAAAGGGGAAGGGTTATAGTCCGGCAGAAAAAGGAAACAGTACAGTGTGGCATGCTCCCGGTATATTTGACAAAAACACTGGAAAATCTATAAAAAGCGGAGGTGTAAAAAGCCCGCCTAAATATCAGGATGTGTTTGGTGAAACCATAATCGAGCTAGCTAAAAAAAATAAAAATATTGTAGGTATTACACCGGCAATGCTAACGGGGAGCTCCTTAAATAAGATGATGAATGAAATGCCCGAAAGAACATTCGATGTTGGAATAGCAGAGCAACATGCAGTAACCTTTTCTGCAGGCCTCGCAACTCAAGGAAAAGTTCCTTTTTGCAATATCTATTCTTCATTTATGCAAAGAGCCTACGACCAAGTTATTCATGATGTGGCCCTTCAAAACTTAAATGTTGTTTTTTGCCTAGACAGAGGTGGTCTTGTTGGCGCTGATGGTGCAACACACCATGGTGCTTATGACATCGCATATTTTCGCTGCATTCCTAACATGATTGTTTCGGCCCCTATGAATGAGTCGGAGCTTAGAAACCTAATGTTTACAGCTCAATTACCTAATCAGGGTCCTTTTTCGATAAGATATCCGAGGGGGTCTGGCGTGATGACAGAATGGAAAACACCATTAGAGGAAATACCGATAGGTGTTGGGCGCAAACTAAGAGATGGAGATAATATTGCTATTTTATCTATTGGACATCCTGGTAATTTTGTTTTAAAAGCACAAGAACATTTTATAAAAGAGGGATTATCCATAGCTCATTATGATATGAGGTTTGTCAAGCCTTTAGATGAAAAATTACTGCATAATGTTTTTAAAAAATTTAGTAATATTATCACTTTGGAAGACGGTTGTTTGCTAGGAGGTTTTGGGTCCGCAATACTTGAGTTTGTGTCAACAAATAACTATAGTGCTAGTGTAACGAGATTAGGTATTCCTGACAAGTTTATCCATCATGGGACGCAAGACGAGTTGCATCGAGAGTGCAACTATGATACAAAATCAGTTATAAAAACCGTTCACAAAATATTAGAAAAAAAATTGGTTTCTCAAATAGGCTAAAGTGATAATGAGAAAATATATTTTATAAAAATGAATGTAAATAAAATTTTAAACGGAGGTCTACAAAAGGGCTTAGTAAAAGTTAAGGGGTGGGTTAGAAATAAAAGAGGAAGCAAGCAAACATCCTTTATTTCCGTTAATGATGGGTCCACAATAAACAGCATACAGGTTGTTGCTGAAGCAAAAAAAATCTCTGAAGAAACTATAAAAAATATTACAACAGGGTGTTGTGTTTATGTGGAAGGGAGTGTTGTAAATTCAATTGGCTCAGAGCAAAAGTTTGAAATCTTAGCAGAAAAAATAGATGTGCTTGGTCCTGCTGATGTATCTGAATACCCTTTACAGCCCAAAAAACACTCTCTAGAATTTCTTAGAGAAAAAGCACACCTTAGGTTTAGAACAAATACTTTTTCTGCTGTTTTTAGACTAAGGCACGCGTTGACATATGCGATACACAGTTTTTTTAATGAAAGAGGGTTTACTAGTATACATACACCCATTATTACAAGTACTGATGCGGAGGGGGCCGGGGAAATGTTTCAAGTAACCAACCTTGAAGCTTCTGGGTTAAATGCAAAAAACATTGATTATTCTAATGATTTTTTTGGAAAAAAAACACATTTAACTGTTTCTGGCCAATTAGAAGCAGAGTTAGCTGCGCTAGGGCTAGGAAAGGTTTATACTTTTGGGCCAACATTTAGAGCAGAAAACTCAAACACATCTAGACATTTATCTGAATTTTGGATGATAGAGCCTGAGGTTGCTTTTGCTGATTTGAGTGACAATATAGATCTAGCTGAAGAGTTTCTTAAATATTGTATAAACTATTGTTTGAAAAATAATTTAGATGACATCTCTTTTTTAGACAACAGGATGCAAAAAGAAGAAAGCCAGTTAAAAAAAGAAGAGCGCTCAGAGATGGGGCTAATAGAAAGATTAAATTTTGTTCTAAAAAATAACTTTGTTAGGATACAATATAAAGAGGCAATTGAAATTTTAAAAAATTCAAAGCCAAACAAAAAGAAAAAATTTAAATATATAATAAACGAGTTTGGCGCAGACCTACAGTCTGAACATGAGAGGTATTTAGTAGAAAAAAAATTTAAAAAACCTGTTGTCATAACTGATTATCCTAAATCAATAAAAGCTTTTTATATGCGTCTTAACGACGATGGGCAAACAGTAGGGGCGATGGATATTCTATTTCCAACAATTGGTGAAATTATTGGTGGTTCCCAAAGAGAGGAAAGATTGTCTATTTTAAAATCAAGAATGCGTGAGATGAATATCGAAGAAAAAGAGTTGTGGTGGTATTTAGAGACCAGAAAGTTTGGGACATGTGTTCATTCTGGCTTTGGCTTGGGTTTTGAGCGCTTAATAATGTTTGTAACTGGAATGAAAAATATTCGAGACGTCATTCCTTTTCCAAGAACACCAAAAAATGCCAATTTTTGATGTCTAAACAAAGACTGGAACAAAAGCTGAATTTTTCACTTAGTCCGCAGCAAATACAATTTTTAGGGCTTTTACAAACTCCTGTTGTTTCGTTAGAAAAAAAAATTGAAGAAGAACTAGAAGAAAACCCAGCGCTTGAAGAAGACGAGGAGGAAACTAATTCGCAAAAATTTACAGGAAAACACAACAGTATGGGCTTTGAGGGTTATCAAATTGAAGATAGTTCAGAGTCTCTACAAGATTATTTGAAAAAACAACTTATTGGTTCAAGCTTATTAGACAATGAGCGTTTCCTTATAGAATACTTAATAGACAGTTTAGATGAACAAGGTTTTTTAAGCAGAGATCTTGACTTAGTTAGAGATGATTTACTGATTAATGACAATAAAAAAGTTAATGAATCTGAACTTACAAGGGCCCACAACGCTTTAAAACAACTAGAGCCCTGTGGTGTTGGTGCGGCAAGCCTTCAAGAATGCCTGTTAATTCAGCTTAAAAAAACTAATCCTTTAAATTTAATTGCTCAAAAAATCATTTTAAATCACTATAAATCTTTTAGTAACAAAAATTTTGAGTTATTAATAAAAGAATATAATATTAACAAGACAAAACTTGAAAAAATTTATAAGATTGTAGAGGGGTTAAACCCAATACCGGCAGCCGGTTTTTCAAAAAACACATCATCCGCAAGTTACATTTACCCCGATTTTACCATCTCAACAAATAACTCTGATCTTACTCTTCAAATAAATAAAGGCGGTATAAAACAAATAAAAGTGAGTCGCTATTATGAAAACCTGCTTAAAGAGACAAGTGATAAAAAAACAAAAGTGTTTCTAGCTGAAAAAATTGAAAAAGCAAAGTGGTTTAAAGAGTCAATTAAAAAAAGAGGGCTAACTTTAAAGAAAGTGATGACCGCAATTATTGATTTTCAAAAAAGTTATCTTTTAAGTGGTTTAGAGAAAGATCTAAAGCCAATGAGATTAGTTGATATTGCAAACATTGTTCAGCTAGACATCTCCACTATTTCTAGGGTCAGTAATTCAAAATATGTAGAAACTCCTTTTGGCACCTTTAAGGTAAAAGAGTTTTTTTCCGATGCATATAGAAAGGATAACGGTGAGGTTATTTCTACCAAAGAGATAAAAACACGTTTAAAAGAAATAATAAATACAGAAGACAAAAAAAAACCATATACAGATGAAGAGCTTTCAGAGTTATTGGGGAAAGACGAATACCATATTGCTAGAAGAACTGTCGCGAAATATAGAGAAGTTCTTGGGTTAGAAAATGCAAAATTAAGAAGGCGATTGTAATGAATGTTTATAAGTTTTTCTCATTTGTACTACACCCAATATTTAGCCCAGTAATATTTATTTGTTTAAGTTTCATCGTCATTCCTCAAACAAAAATATCTATAGACCAAAGCTATGGTGTTTTTTTTATTACGCTAATAGGCATTACAATTATTATTCCGTTACTTGGTGTTCTAATACTGCTTAAAAAAAATGTTATTTCCTCATATGAGATGAAGAAAAAGAATGAGCGTTTTGCCCCCATTTTAATCACCGGTATTTGTTATATCTTAGTGTTAACACAGCTCAGTTTAGTCTACATCTTAGACCCACTAATTAAAGCTCAACTTATTGGTGTTGGGGTTATATTATCTGTGGCCTTAATTATTTCGCGATTTTGGAAAATAAGTCTTCATATGCTAGCAATGGGAGGGGGGGTTGGAATAATGATTGGGTTATTTTTAATATCCGTAAAAGGAGGGGGATGGTTGATTGGGTTGTTAATAGCCTCTTTCTTTCTTGGCGTGTGTAGGAAAAAAGAAAAAGCTCATAATAATGTGCAGCTTATAGTTGGTTTTTTTGTTGGACTAATAGTTGAATTGTGTTGTGTTTTATTTTTTAAATAAAATATTTACTATTTCTATTTTTCTTTGTAGCATAGCATTTAAGCCATATATTGAATACTGTTTTTCTGTTATTTTATCATTAATTTCTGTTGGAGACATAGACTCTCCAAAAGGAATTTGAGTGATAATTATTTTTTTTGTATCAAAGTGTTTTTTTAAAGCCCCCCCTTTAAATTCTAATAAATAATTAACCAGACTACTAATTCTACGCTTTGAAAGGTTTAAATTATATGTTTCATTATAAAGTGGGCTAGAATAACCTTTAATTTGTATTTCTATGCATATATCTTTTTGTATTTCATCTAAAAGCTCTTCTAAAAATAAATTTAACTTATTGTAATTATGCCTTAGGCTATCTCGAAAAAATATCTCTGCTTTTTTATTATAGCGCTCATAATCTGATTGCATCAAAAAATAATCTATGTATGACTCTTTATAAGTCTTGTTTGTTTTGGTGCTGAGGGTACAACAATCAGGTTCGTCATTGTGAAAATATAGATTAATTGGCAGGCAGCTTTTTAGATTTGTTGATGGTGTGTCTTGTTGGTTATATTTAAATGAAAATATGTCATTACAACAAAACTCCATGCTTTCAAATTTTGCTCCAGCCCTGTTTGATGAAAAATAACCCGACGTTGAGTTAAAAAAGGTTAAATACATTTCGTCTTGCTTAGAGTTAAGCTTTTTTACAGCCTCTGGCTCTCCCCATAAGTTTAACTCTCCCTCTGATTTATAAATATCAAACCCTCCTTGTCCAGAATCTTTATTTGAAGAAAAATATAGTTTGTTTTCATATTTATTATAAAAAGGTGTGATTTCGTCAAAAGAAGTGTTTATCTGACTTCCAGCATTTATTGGAACTCCAAAGTTTCCTCTTTCATCAATTATTGAAACCCAAATGTCCAAACCGCCAAAACCTCCCTCTCTGTCAGAAACAAAATATAATGCTTTTGTCTTATTATGATTTACAATAATGGGTTGGGTGTTTAAATTTTTATTATAAGAATCCTTAAAAATTTCAACAAAAGATGTGTCTTTGTAATCATCGATATAAATCAGGGTATAATTGTTTGTTGATACATCGGTAACATTTAAAACGACTTCTTTTTTGCTGCCAAAAAATATATTTGCAGTACTGCGGCTAAAAAAGTTATATTTACTAAGACTTGGGGTGTGCCAAGTTCCGTTAATAAAACGAGTTCTGTAAATCTGTGATTTAAGCATGTTATTTTCTTCACTGATTTTTGTAAAATAAGCAAGAGTGTCGTTTATTTTAACAAAATTGATTTCTGCACCAATAGAATTAATATTTGAAGACAAGGGTTTAATTAAAACGTCTTGTGAGAAGAGTATTCTGTGAAAAAAAATTAAAATTAATAACTTGGCTATAAATATTTTGGGCATATTATTTGCTCTTCTTTATTGTTTTTTTTGTTTTTGTTCCATCCATAACTAATTGAAAACTCAACGGCGCCAACACTGTTGGAAGCGTTTCTTAATGACGACGTATTGACATCATATGAAGCTTCAAACTTTATGTTTTTATTTATTAAGCCTATTGCAAAAATTAAGGCGTCATTATATCTATTAAAAATACTTGTTGTTATTTGGATTTCATTATTAATTATGTGATTTAAATGGCATCCTATAATAAATTCGCGGGCTTCTTTCTGTGATGAATAAAATACAGATGGGGTTAAAATATTTTTTGAATTAATCTTTCTTGCAAGGCTAGTATAATAAATAAATTTAACCGGTAACAAAAAGGTGTTGTTTTGACTAAAGGATTGATTTGGTTTATTTATATGATATGCAGAAAAACCAAGCAAAAAAGAGTTTTCCAAATCAATAAAGTTCTGATACGATAAGCCAAGTGAAAGGTCAAGAAAAGATAAAGATTGGGTTTTTAGTGGCTCATCCTGTAGAAAAAAAAGATTAGCATAATTTATACTTTGTTGATAAAATGAAGTTTGAATACCATATAATATAACCCCTTTGTTTATTGATACTTTATTTGATATTGAAATTAACGCCGCACTAGTAGAAAGCCTTGAATCACCAGTTATATCATTTAAAGATGAAATAGCTGCAGAAAAACCTTTGTAAATATTTTTACCCCCATATGTAAATGATGTAGTGCTAAAAGGTGTTGTTACGGTATACCACTGTGACCTTCTTTGTAGTTGAAGTGTGTGGTCGTGTGATTGTATAGAAAAGAATGTTGGGTTAACAAATGAGTGGGAATTATAAAACTGTGAATAATGTATATCTTGAGATGACAATGATGTAATGCTTAAGCCAAAAAGAAAGATGTAAAATATTCTCATTTAATTAGTGTAATATTTCCTTTATGAAAAAAAGATTTTCTTCCAACGCAATCTAATTCAACGTAAAAATCAAAAACTTGTGCGGGAAGAGGTTCTCCATTAAATGTTCCATCCCAGGCAAAGTTTATATCATTTGCCTCATAAACCTTTTGACCTAGTCTGTTAAATATTTCTAATTTAAACTTTGTTACAATATCATCATCTAATTCTATTAGGTAAAAATCATTATACCCGTCGTTGTTAGGAGTAAAAGCTGTGGGTATTTTTATTTTATTTTCATCACAAAAAACGTCCTTAACCACAACACAAACCGAATCCTCTATCGAACAAAGAGGGGTGTCAAAAATTTCAAAAACATAACACTTGCTGGCTGATGGCGAAAATTCTTGAATAACATTATTATCTTGAAAATCTTGCCAAAAAATAATGCTTTCTGTAATTACCTCTATTATTACCTCTTCGCCCCTAAAAATAACAGAATCTGACAACAAAACAGTGTCAACTAATGGATAGTTTATAACCAAGACACTTGTGGAGTCTTCAGTAATACAACCGTCAGTATTTACAACTTGTATAATATAATTAGTTGATGTATCTGGAGCAACCTGAATTATAGATGTGTCATATATAATGTTATTACAAATGTATTGTGTAATTGGTAGGTTTTCGTCAAAATTTACTATTTCTAAGGCCAATGTATCGCCTATACAGATATCGTTAGACAGAATATTTATATCGTTGCCTCTAGAAAGAACACTTATGCTATCCAATTGGTAACATTTACCATCCGTAACCTGAATATAAAATGTTCCTGGGTTATTAACAAGAAGACCAGAGTTTAAAGATAGTGTGTCTAAAAAGTTAATACTTGATGACCATAAGCAAAATAGCACACTGTCAGAATAAGATGTGTTTAAAAAAACGGAGGAGTCGCAAAACGAAGTGTCGGGGTCAGTTACAAGCTCAAGATCTAAAACATTTATGTTTTGTGTTAAGGTGTCTGTGCAACCTCCGTTTGATATTATTAGTTGATACTCTTGATTTGTGTTAATATCTGTGTAGGGATTTGACACAAATGTGTTGCTTAAGTTTGTGCTTGGTGACCACATATATAAAGTTGAAAGATCTCCAAAAGGAGGAAGGCCTATTTGGGTTGATTCATTCACACACTTTGTTACGGGCTCTATGTTATTTGCTGAGTTTGATAAAACATAAACAGGTTTTGATATGGTATCAGCAATATTACATGCGCTATTGTCAGAAACAATTAACACAACAATATAAAGCCCCCCTTGAGCAAATATGTGGGCTGGGTTTTTGTCATAAGAAATATTACCATCACCAAAATCCCAAAAATATGTTGCTAAATTACTTGCCATAGAGTTATTCTGAAAATAAATTGACGAGTCACAAATAATTCCTGGAGATGAAAAGTCTGCTACAACCATAGGAAAGTCAAAATTAAATTTAAAAACAGCATTATTGCAATTCAAGCTGTTGTTTGTGCTAGAAACTGCGCCTAAATTTGGCTCTATTGGAAAATCAGAATTGCCACCACAACCAGCACACACGGACTGATAAATAGTTCCTTTTTTGTCAAAACGGCTTGTTCCTCCGTCAACATGTTCATTACTCTGGCTTCCCCCAAAATATGTTCCATAAACCAAATTGTTAAACAAATTATCTAATACCATTAAATAAAAGTCATTACCATCAGTTGTGTTTTGGTGAGCATCATTTGTAACTGGAAGGTTTAGTGTTGATAAAGCCCCCCCTAAATTTGAGCCCCATCCAGCCAAATAAACTTTATCACAAACGTCAACTAAAAAGGCTGTGGGAGATATGTCTGGTGTCCCCTTTCCCGTGCCAACTACGGTAGACCTTTTAACATCGCTTAAATCTTTATTGAAAACCGCCACAAATTGTCCTGCTCCGGGTGTATAATATGTAGCGTTTTTAACTAAACTAAGTCCTTGAGCTTTTGTTTGCCCAAACAAAAAAACATCTCCATTGTTTCCAACTTCAACAAAATAAGACTGATCATATGATTCTGTACCATAATATGTTGAAGAAAGTATTTGCGTCCCTATAGATGAAATTTTAGTTACAAATGCGTCTGGATATAACGAGTCTTGCAGTGCGGGTTGATATGCATTATTAAGAATGGGAAAATTAATGGAATTTGTTCCTCCGGTCACATATAAATCTCCTGTTTTGCTTAGGGCTAATGAATATATTGCGTCAGCTTTTGATCCTCCTAAAAAAGTACTCCATATAAGTGATGAAAGCTGATTGTCTAGCTTAACGATACAGCCATCCTGTTCTCCCCCTATTTGATTTTGGACAGAACCGATACTAGGAAAATCACTAGATTTTGTGCAGGTTGCTATATATATGTTGTTTTGATCGTCTATATCAATCTCTCCCCTTACCTCGTCAGCATAATTATATTTAAGTTGGCCATTAATATTCAGACCATCATTGTCAGAACCCCCAATGAATGTCGAGGCCAATAAAACTCCACCATCTACACTAATTCGTGTTACAAAAATATCTGTTCCTTGTGGAAAATTAACCCCTATTCCAGATGGTGAAAAAGGCTCCCCTCCTTTGAAATCTGTTTGAAAAGCATTTAATGTTACTGGATAGTCTGAAGAGCCTGTGGTTCCAAAAACAAATAACTCGTTTAAAGAATTTACAATCATTGAGTGGGGTAGCTCATCGAAAGCTCCTCCCAAATATGTGGAAAAAATCCGTTGAGTTCCTGTAGTATCGTATTTGGTGATTGCAAGATCGGTTCCTGAAGACGAGTTGGCATAATTTAATTGGTATGCTCCAATAGTAGTCGGATATCCTGGGCCAAAAACAGTGCTTCCCGCATATAAAAAACCCTTGTCGTCATATGTGGCTGTGTACCCAAAATTATCTGCTGTACTTCCAGAATAGGTTGAAAACTCTAAAACAGGATCTATAATTAATTCCAACGACTTATTATATCCATCAGGAAACTCAAAAGTTATAACATTTTCTTCTAATTTGTAAAAACAAGCAACCTCCTTCTTTTTTCCGTTGATTATTTGAAATGCAAAAGGCTTGTGTTCCGTGATTAAGTTTACCGAAGTAACACATTTTACCCCCCCAAAATCATCAATATAAATATTTTCAAGGCCATCATACATAATGTTAATTTTACCTGGATCTGCATTAGGAGCAACTATAAAATCATATTTTAAATTATCATTAAGTGTATAATATTTTAAATCTATATTGTTATAAAGATTTTTTATTAAAAAAGTCTTAAACGTGCGAATATTGGTGGCCCAATTAGTTTTTGCTCCCAGGAAATAGTTTTCAAAATAGTTGTCTTGTTTTAAAAAAAAAGTAGAGCAGTTCGTGTTAGAGTTTACAAAAGATACTTTATATGCATGAGCATCTATTGTTAGATTATTTTGTAATAAATCATGCTTTTGCTTTAATTGCTTGGCTGAAAAAAAAGCAAATCTAAGTTGGTTGTTTTCTATAAATAAAGAGCCAGAAGGCACATCTATTTTCGCTAAAACATCTTGGTGGAATTGACCCTTGTTCTCAATAAATAAATTTTGTGAGCTAGCTTGAAAAAATACGCTCTGTAAGAGAATGATAATGAATACCCTAAATCTATATTCGTTAATCTTCATTTACATTTGATTTTCTGTTAACTTTTCTAGAAGTTTATCTTTATATTTTAAAAAACCTATTCTGTTTTCTTCATCAATCGGATCCCCAGGGGGAAGGTTTTGTTGGTATGGATCAACCTGTACGCCGTTTTTCCAAAATCTATAGCAAACGTGGGGTCCGGTTGCCAACCCGGTGCTTCCAACATAGCCTATTATGTCTCCCTGCTTTACATAAACCCCCTTCTTAATGTCTGACTTAATTTTTTGCATATGTAAATACTGCGTGGAATAAGTACTATTATGTTTAACCTTCACATAATATCCGTTATATTTAGTGTAGCTTGCAATTTCAATAGTTCCATTTGCAGTAGTCATAATTGGTGTGCCTGCTGGCGCAGCATAATCTGTCCCAAAATGACCCTTCCACTGTCCTGTAACTGGGTGCTTTCTGTTTTTACTATATCTTGAGCTGATTCTATAATAATTAAGGGGTGCTTTTAAAAATGCTTTTCTTAATGTCATCCCGTTTTCATCAAAATACTCTCCACGATTTCGGTTCTGTTCATAATAAAATGCATAAAAGGGTTGATTTTTGTGTATAAACTCTACAGCCCAAATTTTTCCAACGCCTATATATTTCAGTTTTCCACAACTGTCAATATAATTGTTTTCATAATAAACTTTAAACCTGTCTCCTTTTTGAATTTTAAAAAAATCTATTGTCCATGCATAAATCTCAGAAAGCTCTTGAGATAATTTCTGACTTATATTTTGCTCCGAACAAGCTTCAGACAAAGAGGAGTTTATTATTCCTTGAGAAAGCATGTGCTTCGTTATAACCTCCCTCTTCCCTTCATATACAATTATACTGTCTTTATTATTTACATCAACAACAATATAATTTAACTTATCTTTCTCATAAATAAAGTAACGACCCGTGTCACTTTTTGATAAAACAGTATAATTGTTTGCCGCCTTTAGTTTTTTTTCGAAGTCAAAAATGTTTTTTGATCTTTTTAAAATTTCATCTTTCAAAAAAAACATATTATAATTCGCCCAAATACTTGAAATATTTTCTCCGTTTTCAACATTTTTCTTAAAAACATCAAAAGAATCTAACTGTATGCCGTATTCATAAACAGGCTTTCTTGTTTCTTTGTTTTTTGTTTGTTTTAAGCTAGGCGACTTAGATGGTTTAGGTTTTTCATAATCTATTAAAATAAACGACACACTAAAAACCAAAAACAATAATATAATCTTTAACCCTTTTTGCTTGTCAATTCTTTTTCGTTTATACAACTTTCTCATCCTGGATGTATTTCCTTACTTATTATAATTATACTGAATATTTTTTGCATTAATCAACTCTGCTTTAATCGTGCCGGCCCATATTTCTGTCTCTACTTTTATTAACAATCGATTTTCATCATTTGAAATCCAAACCTTCATCCTTTCTCCGTCTTCAAAAACACGACCTTCTTGCATAATAGGTTTAAAAACCATACAGTCTACCATGCCTATTTTTGTTTCTAACGCCTCATTATACAAATATAAAATGTCTAAATTAAAGTTTTCTTCGTCCATAAAAACAGGAACAGAAAACTTTGTGTTTTTAGTCAGATTTTTGTTGCTAAATGTACGAGCATAAAAAAACGCTGATAACATGTCTTGGGTATTTTCAAATATATTATAAGATGTGTCTTTAACTAATACTTTTAGGTCTTTATGAACAAAATTATAATTTTGTGTTTTTTTATACCCCCCTTCTTGTATGTTTCTATAAAATCTAATAGGCTTAATTGTAGCAGTATCAATATACGTTTCATATAAATCTCTAACCTTAAAAAACAAATCAAAAAATGAAGCTGTTCTTGCCGTGGCAACAACATGAAATGTTGGCGTGTTTTTTAACAAAACCATATTTTTAATTTCCATCTCTGCAAAAGCAACACTTAACCCCTCAAAAGATATATCATACGAAGTATATTCTCCTGTTTTATATGGCAGCTTTTGCTGAGAAAAAATTATGAACGGTATAAATAATAAAAAAATTGTTTTTTTCACAAATTTGATTCTTTATTTATACTATCAACAAAAGAAAGTAAAATTCCCTCACAAAACATATCTGACATAACATGAATACTTATTGGCATCCCGTTGGAATGCTTAGAAATTGGTGTTGAAACAGCTGGGTTGCCCGAAAGGTTGGCCTGAACAGTAAAAATATCTTCAAGGTAAGCTTTTGTAGGATCCGTGTTTTTTTCACCAATTGAAAATGCTGTATGCGGTGTTGCCGGAGAAATAAGCAAGTCATATTTTTGAAAAACTTCTTTGGTTTTATCTTGTATTAATCGTCTTATTTTTAGTGCTTTTGTATAAAACTCTTCATTATAGCCAGAGCTTAACACAAATGTTCCAAGCATAATTCTTCTCTTGACCTCTTCTCCAAACCCATTAGTTCTGGTGTTTTTATATGTAGATTCTAAATCAGTATTTTTTTCACTTCTATATCCGTAGTGAACCCCATCATATCTTGCTAAATTTGAAGACGCCTCAGCTGTACTTAAAATATAATATATTGGCATCAAAACATCAAAGTATGGAAAATCAATCGCGTCAACTGTATACCCATTATCACGCAGTTGCGATATCTTTCTTTCTGTTGCTTTTTTTATTTCCTTGTCTAAAATGTTTAAGTCTAAACACTGTCTAAAATACGCAATCCTTTTGGGTGGTGGGGTGAAAACTGTTTTAGTATATTTTTCAACCTCTAAGTTTGATGCGGTATTGTCAAAACTATCTTGTCCAGACATAACCTCCATGATCAAAGCTGCATCGTATGCACTGTTAACTATTGGTCCAATTTGATCAAAAGATGATCCATATGCAATTAATCCGTGTCTTGAAACTCTGGAGTATGTAGGCTTAAACCCTATCACACCACAAAACGCTGCGGGCTGTCTAACAGAACCCCCTGTATCGCTTCCTAAAGCAGCAAAACAAAGTCCTGCGGACACTGCGGCCGCGGACCCCCCTGAGGACCCCCCAGCAACCTTGCTTGTATCCAGGGGGTTTTTTACTGGTCCGTATTTTGTGTTTTCATTTGCAGATCCCATTGCAAACTCGTCACAGTTTAATCTACCAATAATTATTGCGTCTTGGTCAATAAGATTTTGTAGTGCTGTTGCTGTAAACATTGATTCAAAACCATCTAACATTTTTGATGCCGCTGAAACTTTATGGTTTTTAAAACAAATGTTGTCTTTTATACCAATTACCATACCCGCAAGTCTGCCTGCTATTCCTTTCTCTATTTTTGTGTCTATTAGCTTGGCTCTATTAAGAGCTTCTTGTTCAAAAACCTCAACAAATGTATTTAGGTTTTTATACTTAGATATTCTTGAAAGATAAACCTGTGTTGTTTCTACGCAAGTAGTTTCTCCGCTATTTAGAGCTTTATGTAATTCTGTGAATGTAGAATACGGGATCAAAATAATATATTAGTCATCTTTTTTTTCTTCTTTCTCGCCATCCTTTCCCTTCTTAAATTCACTTACCCCCTTTCCAAGCCCCCTCATTAATTCAGGTATTTTTTTACCCCCAAATAACAATAAAGCGAGCACAAGTATGACAGCTAAACCCCCTCCTCCTATATTTTGTATAAATAATATTGAATTCATATATATAATTTTTGAATTTTGTACAAAATTAGCTAATTTGTTTTAATTAATACAAATATAGCCTATTTGCTTTAATAGGCATTATATAACCATTTAGACGGATCGTTTTTCTCATAACCCTTCCATATTTCAAAATGAATTTCTGTTTTGCTTTCCTCTTCATTGGTTCGTAATATTCCAATATCTTGCTTGGCAAATACTTTATCCCCATTTTTTACACTTACTTCTTTAAGGCCTGAATATACCGTAAAATATTCTCCGTGATTAATCAAGATTGCTTTTCCTTCACCTTTTATTAAAAAAATTCTAGAAACTACACCCTCAAAAACAGATCTAACTCTCGAATTTGGGTTGGTGGCAATATTTATACCATTATTGTGTGTTTGCACATTTTTAAAAACAGGATGTTTTTGTACTCCATAACGACTAACTATAACTCCTTTTTCAACTGGCCAAGGTAATTTTCCTTTGTTTTTAGAAAACTCTTCAGAAAGAGCCTGGGCCTCTGGTGTTGCAGAATAAGTTGTTGTGCTGTTGTTAGCCTTAGCTATCTCCTCTTCAATTATTTGTTTTATTTTAATATTAAGGTCTTCTATCTTTTTTTTCTGATCTTGAAGCTTCTTTTTTATGTTACTTTCTGACTGAATTAAATTGTTTATAACATTGTTTTTCTCGACTTTATTTTGGCTGATTCCTTGAAGTTCTTCTTTTTGTTTTTCTAGCAAGTTTTTCTTTTCAGAAAACTGTATTGATAAATTGTCTTTAAGGTTTTGTAATTCTGTTTTTTTTGCAGTTAATTGATTATTAATTTCTTCTATTTTTTGCGCTTGCTTTTTTCTAAATAATACAAGCTGTTTTAAATATAATATTCTTTTATAAGCCTGATAAAAGTTTTGAGACGAAACAATAAAAAGTATTTCATTTGATTGTTGGCTGTATTTATACGCCGCATAAATCATTTTTGCGTACGCATCCTTTGCTTTTTTAAGCTCCTTTTGATACAATTCAATTGTATTATTCGTTTTAACTTCTTCTTGCTTAATTACGTTAATTTTATTGTTTAACTGAGATATCTCCCTGTTTAATGAAACAACATACTGTTCTTTTTGCGCAATTTGTGTGTTTAATATATTTAAATATGTTATTGACTTTTTCTTGTCTGAACTTATTGTATTTAGTAAACTAGTGGTATAGTTAATTTGGGTTTCAAGCTCTGATTTTTGCTTCTCCAGTTCAGACACAGTTTGCGAAAAAACCGTTGTAATAAAAAATAAAAACATGAAAGTCCAACTATGGTATTTCTTCATAGTTTTTAGGTATGTTAAATGAAAATTTTTGGGGTTTGTCAAACTGTATTTTGTTATATTTTGTTACAAAAAAAAATTCCTCAACACCAGACACTTCTACATGTTGTTTGTGTGGCGCTCCGGTTATTTCATCGTAATCAGACAGTGTAATGTTCACTAATATTTTATCATACAGAATCTTAGCCTTTTTTAAGCTGTAGTTCTTTGTGATAACGTAGTGGCGATTTTCTGAAATTAAGTTATATATGTTTTCTTCGTGTTTTAACTCAAAAGACTCGTCATCAGGAGTTTTAACTTCAGTTAAGATAATTTGTTGTATTTGTTTAAAATTTAATTCTATACCATATTTTTTATATATATAGCTCATTGGTTTTTTAAAATAATTTTTATTCAGCCTGTCTATAACAAAAATACTATCTTGAGTAAGTTTACACTTGGCAATCTCCAAGCCAATATTAGACCTAAGCGAAATCCAAATAAGACTGTCTTTTTTAGATTTAATACTAATATTTAGGTCTATTTTTCTATTAGGTGTTGTGATATTTGTTTTTGCATATATATTTAGCCACTCATAATTAAAATAGTTGTTTCTGTCAATTACATTTTGTTTTAATTCCGCTGTATTCTTGGGCATATTTTGGCTTGTCTTTATAGTCATTTGTTTTACACCACAAGAGGAAAATAATATCGCAATTAAAAAAAACTTATTCATAGAAAACACCTTCATTTACCTTTTTATACAAAAAAGGGCCCGCTTCTCCTAAATCAAGTGCCTTTTTCCATTGTTTTTTTGCCGCGTCTATATCTCCAAGTTTATACAAAACATCACCATAGTGCTCTATAATTACGGGGCTTAAATCTCCTCCGTTATTGAGAGCTTTTTCTAGCCAGACTTTTGCGTTTTTATAGTCTTCTAGTTGATAAAGCACCCATGCATATGTATCTTGATATGTACTATTTTTAGGCTCTAAATCGTTACACTTAAAGGACATAATTTTGGCTTTTTGAAGATTTATTTTTCTTAATGAAAGGTAATACGCATAGTTATTTAATACAATGGTGTTTTCTGGGTCCAAAGACAATACCTTTTCAAAATGTTTATCAGATAATTCATGTTGATCTGTTTTGTGGTATGAATCCGCAAGTGACAAATTAACTTCTATTAACAGCTCTTGATTATTAATTATAAAGTCTAATGCATTTTTAAATGAAGCAATAGCTTTATCATGTATTTCGAGTCTGCTATTTGAGACTCCATTAAAATAATAAAACAGGGGGTTTAGAGGAAAGTACTCTAGAGCTAGGGCGCTTGTTTTTAACAAATCTTCAAACTCTCCGCTCTGCGCCTGAATAAACATAACCTGACTCCAAACTTCACTTTTTGATTTGTCCTTCTCTAAAATTTTTAAGTATTGTTCTTTTGCCTCATCAATATCATTATTTGTGTATAAAATATCCGCATAAACCGCTCGAACTTTAACCTCCTCTGGATATAACTTAAGTAAAACATTAGAAAGCTCATATGCTTGATCTGTTATTTCGTTGTTTATGCCGATAAGCCTATAATATGAAATCAAAACACTTATCTTAGTATCTAGGTCTAAATCTAAAGAGCTAAATGCTAGCTTTAAGCACTTATAAGAAGCTTCATTGTCTCCAGACTGCCTATAATAATCTGCAAGGGTAAGCTGTATTCTTCCATTGTTTGGGTCAAGCAAAGAGATTCTTTTAAAAAGCTCAAATGCTTTGTCTTGTTCATTGTTTAAAAGATATAGTTCAGAAAGTATTTCCATCGCCTCTATGTCTTCAGGAAACGTTTTAATCAACAACTCAAGCTCATTAAGCGCCCCATCAAAATCTTTTAATTGTCTATACAAACTGTGTTTTTGCATAGAAAGAAGTTTGTCAACTCCCATTTTTTCTTGTAGCTGGTTATACACATGTATAGCTTTTTTAATTTTATTAGCATATACATACATTTCGGCGAGCATAAAATATAATTGCTGGTTATTTGGCACAATATCTATAAGAATTTTATATTGCTCTGCTGCCTTAATGTAATCACTTTGCATATATAAAAGTTCCGCATAAAGCATAAGGAACCAATAATTTTTTGGTTCTAATAAAATGGCTTGCTCTATATTATTGCTTGATAAAAAATAACGCTCTTGTATCTTATATATTTTTGCAAGCTCATAAAAAATAACAGCGTGGTTATTGTTTACTTCTAAACATCGTTGAAATGCGCTTATTGCCTCTTCATAATTTTCTAATGATCTAGCCTTGAGTCCTGAGAAAAAATAATCTTCAAACAACTTCTTTTCTAAATCGTTTTTAAAGCCCTTTTCTGTATTTTCTTTGCTTTTATTTAAAAAAGCTTGAGAATGAAGCTGAGTGCTAAAACAAAATAATAATATATATATATATATCTTCATTAACTTATACCTGTGCTTCCAAACCCTCCTTCGCCTCTTTGAGAATCATCAAGATGATTAACCTCTAACCATTCTGCCTGTTCATGTTTTGCTATAACCATTTGTGCTATTCTATCGCCATTTTTTATTGTATAATCTTCATCGGAAAGGTTTATTAGTAACACTCCTATTTCCCCACGATAATCAGCATCAATCGTTCCCGGGGTGTTTAATACGGTTATTCCGTGTTTGTACGCCAAGCCGCTTCTTGGTCGAATCTGCGCTTCAGCCCCCTCTGGAAGCTGAATAAAAAGCCCCGTCTTTATAAGTCTTCTTGACATTGGTTTTAAAACAATTTCTTCTTTAGTATTAGCTCTCAAGTCAAGTCCCGCAGAGTTTCTAGTCGAGTAAGTCGGGGTTACGTTATTTGATTTGTTAATTATTTTAATGTTCACAATGTTTTTTTTTTTGCTTTTCTAATATGTATACAAATATCATAAATACTAATAAAAATAACGAATTAATTATTAGATTTAACTTTAGTGTTAAAATTAAAATATAAATAATAAGCATAATGGCTACATAAAGTAAAATTCTATTTTTATCATAAGGTATGTAAAAATGTTTTTTTGCTAAAAAATATGAAGCTAAAACCATACAAAAGTAGCACAAAAGTGTTGTCCATGCTGAACCTATAAATCCCAGTTTTGGTATTAATAATAGGTTAAAAGAAATGGTGATTATGGCCCCACCTATAGACAAATAGGCCCCATATACAGTTTTATCAGTTAGCTTATACCAAATAGATAAATTAAAAAACACCCCAAGTAAAAAGTTGGATAATAGCAGAATAGATAAAACCACAAAACCCCGATCATCTTGCCTGAAATCTGAACCCAAAAAACCAACAAAAAAATCATAAAAGATTATTATAACTAAAAAGATAAACGCCATACATATTATAAAATACTTCATAATATCAGCATATACTTTTTTGTCTCCATTATTACTATTATGTGAAAAAAAGAAGGGTTCAGCTGCAAATCTAAAGCCTTGAATAAACAAAATCATTAAAATAGAGAGTTTGTAAAATGCACCATATAAACCTAATTCTGATGTTCTTACCTTGTTTATAAAAGATTTGGTTTGTTGCGATAATTTTTCATGATTATCTCCGTGATTATTAATTTCATTTAAAATATCAACAGCTTCATGGTTACTTATTTTAGCATTCTTTTTAAAGTCTGTTTGGCTTATATAGTTTTCATAAATTTGTTTGGGGTGACTTGTTTGCTTAATCAGAACACGGTCTAATGTTTCATTTGAAATTCCCGCTAATCCTGCAACTAAAAGGGGTAGGCCATAATAAAACATTTTTTTCCACACATGAGGTTTAAACTCAAATTTAACTTTTATTATTTCAGAAAATAAAAAAACAATCATCAATACTGAAGATATCAGATTGGATATAAATATATACTCTATTCCCATACCTTTAAACCAAATAAAATATATGTTGAGTGTTATGTTTGATAAAATACCTAAAAGTTTAACAAATACAAAACGAGCAGCTCGATCTTGCTGTCTTAATTTAGCAAATACAATTGCAGAAATAGCATCTAAAGAAACAATAATTGCAAAATAATTTATGTATTCTTTTAGAACCCCATACCCTATATATTCTGCAATTAAAGAGGAGTTTAGTGTAATTAAAAAAACAAAAATAGATGAAGAAAAAATAAGGGATAATAGAGCTGTACTATAAACCTGCTTTTCATTCTCCTTTTTGGAAAATCTAAAAAACGCTGTTTCCATACCGTAGGTTAAAAACACTACTAAAAATGCAACATATGCATACAACTCAGTCACTACACCATATTCAGATGTTGTAAATAGACGTGTATAAAGGGGAACCAATAAATAATTAAGTATCCTCCCAACGACACTGCTTATTCCATAAATAGCAGTTTGACTTGCAAGTTTTTTAATATTATCCAATATTAGAAAAGTTTGGTTTTCTTTTTTCTATAAAAGCTGTTGTTCCTTCAATAAACTCTGGCGTGGCAAAACAACTCCCAAACTCTATTTTTTCAACCTCAAAACCGTTTGTACCTGGGGTGAAGCCAGAGTTTATGCATCTTATAGATTTTGAAATTGCCATTGGTGAGTTTTTTGATATTTTTTTGGCTATGTTTATTGATTTTTCCATCAAATCCTGTTGTAAACAAACATGATTAACCAAACCCCATTGTTTAGCCTCGTCAGCTGATATCATACCCGCGGTTGCTATCATTTCAAGAGCCTTTCCTTTGCCAACAAGGCTTGCTAAGCGCTGTGTCCCCCCATATCCAGGGATCAACCCCAAAGAAACTTCTGGTAAGCCCATTTTTGCATTTTCAGATGCGACTCTTATATGACATGCCATTGCCAATTCCAAGCCCCCTCCTAGTGCAAAACCATTTATTGCTGCAATTACGGGGGTATTAGAATTTTCTATTACGTCAAATAACTCTTCTTGTCCCTTACGAGCAAGTTTTTCTCCTTCGATTTTAGTAAATGAAATAAACTCTTTTATGTCAGCACCAGCGACAAACGCTTTGTTTTCAGAACCTGTTATTATTATACACCTATTTGATTTGTCTTTTTGTGCATTTATGATCTCTAAACCAAGTTCTTTTATCGTGTTTTTGTTTAGGGCGTTTAAGTGTTTAGGTCTATTAATTGTAAGACAACAAATATTATCTTTTATCTCTTTTATTACATTTTTTTGATTCATTACTTTGTTTTTTTACAAATATATTTATTTGTAATTTAATCATAAAAAAACTCTTTAAAAGAAAAACCGTTGTTTAAAAGTTATATGGGTAAATTAATTGTTTAAAGCCTCGGCCCCCCCAACTATTTCAAGAATTTCTCCAGTAATAGCCGCCTGCCTTGCTTTGTTATATGTTAGTGTTAATTCTTTTTTAAGTTCAGCCGCATTGTCTGTTGCTTTATGCATAGCTGTCATTCTTGCCCCATGTTCAGATGCGTGGGAGTCTAAAACTGCTTTAAACAGCTGTGTTCTTAATGATTTTGGTATTAAATCCTTAACTATTTCTTCTTGTGACGGTTCAAATAAATAGTCCATATTAATATTGCTATTAGTGTTTTTTTCTTCTAGTGGTAAAAAATTTTCTGTCATTACGATTTGTGTTGCTGCATTTTTAAACCTATTGTAAACCAACACAACCTTGTCAAATTTTTTATCAATAAACGCGTTCATTATAAATTCAGCAACATCTTTAACATTATTATAAGTTAAATCAGAAAACAACTCATCAGACTGCTTAACAATGTTAAACTTGTTTTTAGCAAAATGTTCAGATGTTTTTTTTCCTATTGAAAGAATATGTGGGTTGCTTGAAGAGTACTCATTTTTAATAAGCTCTTTTGTTTTTTTTATAATATTGGCATTAAACCCCCCACACAAACCTCTATTTGAGCTAACTGTTACAAAAAGAATGTTTTTTAAACCCCTCTTTTCTGTGTATTTTCCAGTGCTTGGGGTGTCTAAATTAAAACTAAGATTTTCTAATAATTCCGTTAGTTTATTTGAATAAGGTCTCATTTGGGTAATTGCGTCTTGAGCCCTTTTAAGCTTAGCGGCAGAAACCATCTTCATGGCAGAAGTTATTTGCATAGTTGAACCAACCGACGTTATTCTAGACCTTATTTCTTTTAAGTTTGCCATTTCTATTTTGCATATTTTGATGACAACTCTCTTGCAACCTCTTCTAAGGTTTTTGTAATATCATCGGTTAATTTTCCTGCAGCCAAATCGTCTAAAGTTTTCTGATGTTTGGAGTGTAGGAGGCTAATATACTCATCCTCAAACTCCTTGATTTTGTCCACAGGCACATCCATTAATAAACCATTTGTCCCACAATAAATTATTGCCGCTTGCTCTTCTACCCTAAGAGGAGAATATTGACCCTGTTTTAATATCTCTACATTTCTTTTTCCCTTTTCTATCACGGCTGTTGTTGCATCATCTAAATCTGAACCAAATTTTGCAAAAGCTTCAAGCTCTCGATACTGCGCTTGATCTAGTTTTAAGGTTCCCGAAATTTTTTTCATAGACTTTATTTGTGCTGAACCACCAACCCTTGAAACAGATATCCCAACATTAATTGCTGGCCTAACACCAGATAAAAACAAGTTATTTTCCAAAAATATTTGACCATCTGTAATAGAAATTACATTTGTTGGTATATAAGCTGATACATCTCCTGCTTGGGTTTCAATTACAGGAAGCGCTGTCAAAGAACCACCCCCTTTTACTATACCCTTAAGAGACTCTGGTAAATCATTCATTTGAGCAGCTATTTTATCATCATTAATAACCTTTGCGGATCTCTCAAGTAGTCTAGAGTGTAAGTAAAAAACATCTCCAGGATAAGCTTCTCTTCCTGGGGGTCTTCTTAATAATAACGAAACTTCTCTATATGCAACCGCCTGTTTTGAGAGGTCATCATATACAATTAAAGCGGCCCGACCAGTATCTCTAAAAAACTCTCCAATTGCCGCGCCAACTAATGGAGCATAACACTGCATAGGGGCAGGATCAGAGGCATTTGCAGATACTATAACTGTATAATCTAGAGCTCCAGCTTTTTCTAACGAGTCTGCTAAAGCGGCTACTGTAGAGGCCTTTTGCCCTACAGCCACATATATACAAAATACAGGCTCCCCCTTATCATAAAATTCTTTTTGATTAATAATTGTATCTATTGCAACAGCCGTTTTTCCAGTTTGTCGGTCTCCAATTATAAGCTCTCTTTGTCCTCTTCCTACAGGAATCATTGCGTCAACTGCTTTTAGGCCAGTTTGTAATGGCTCGTCAACAGGCTGCCTATATATAACCCCCGGCGCCTTTCTTTCAATTGGCATAGAATATGTTTTTCCCGAAACAGGCCCTTTTCCATCTATAGGGTTCCCCATCCCGTCAAGCACCCTGCCAAGCATTCCCTCTCCTACATTTAAAGAGGCAATCTTGTTTGTTCTTTTTACAGTGTCCCCCTCCTTAATTCCTTTAGAGGGGCCAAGTAATACAACACCAACGTTATCCTCTTCAAGGTTTAAAACTATTGCTTGTATTCCGTTATCAAACTCAACTAGCTCTCCCGACTGAACATTAGATAGCCCATAAATTCTTGCTATACCATCTCCAACCTGTAGAACCGTACCCACCTCTTGAAGGTCTTTGTTTGATTTGTGTCCTGATAATTGTTGTCTTAAAATTGCTGAAACTTCAGCTGGTTTTACTTCTGCCATTTTTATAATTTATTAATTCTGTAAATACAGATTTTTGTTAAACATTTGTCTTAATTCAGAGATTTCACTTGCAACGCTTAAATCAAGCTGTTTATCATCTATTCTTATAATTGCTCCCCCAATAATGTTTTCATCAACAACCTCTTTAAGCTCAACTTTTTGAGCCCCCTGTTGCTCAACATATTCAACAACCTTGTTTTTTATTTGTTGAGAAATTTTAGTTGAAGTTGTTATGGTTGCCTCTTGGATATTTAAGTGTTTTTTGTATTGGGTGATAAAACTATGTGAAATTTGTGGTATAAGCGACTCTCTTTTTTTATTTGTAATTATTGTAATATACAATTCGGTCAGTGAACATATTTTCGCATCAAATATTTGTTTTAAAATTTCTAACTTCTTTTTAGATTTTATTATCGGGCTATCTAGCAACAACCTTAAGTCTTTATTTTCTCTACACACTGAGCCTACAAGCAACATGTCTTGATATGTTTCTTTTAAACACTTTTTTTCTATAGAAAGCTGTATTAATGCTTTTGCATATCTTATGGCTGCTCTTGTTTGTTTCATTTAATTTAGCTCTGTTTCTTTTAAACTTGTTTCTATAAACTTTTCCTGACTATTTTTATCTTTAAGCTCGCTTTTTAACACTTTTTCTGCAATATCAATAGATAATGTGGCAACTGTATTTTTAAGTTCTGTTATAGCCTTCATTTTTTCGTTTGCAATCTGTTCTTTTGCTGAAGACATAATCCTTTCTGCCTCTTCATTAGCCTTTTCTTTTGCTTCGTTTATAATAATACTTTTGGTTTCTCTGGCCTCTTTTAAAAGAGTGTCTCTTTCTTGCTTGGCTTCAAGAAGCACCCTTTCATTCTCGGCGTTTAGATTTTCCATTTCTGCCTTTGCTTTCTCTGCAGATTCAAGCGATTTTTTTATTCCTTTTTCCCTTTCTTCAACAGCTGTAAGAATTGGCCGCCACGCATATTTTTTTAAAAAAACAATAAGCACTATAAACAATAGTGTTTGCCAAAAGAAAAGACCTAAAGAAAAGTCTGTTATTAGTTTTTCCATTTTTTACTTTTTTATTTTAATTTAAAACAATCAAAACCATAAGCAACCCTTATGGTTTTGATTAGTGGTTTGGATTTTATAGCGCAAATAGTGCCGCAAAACCAATACCCTCAATAAGTGCCGCCGCAATAAGCATCACAGTTTGTATCTTACCCGTTAGCTCAGGTTGTCTCGCCATTGCCTCCAATGCCGAGCCCCCAATTCTACCGATACCAATACCTGCTCCGATTACCACTAGACCTCCACCTACAATTGCTGGAATTTCCATAATTAATTAATTTAAATTAAACACTCTAGTTAACACTTTATATACTTTAATCATGATGGTGCTCTTCTACGGCTGCCCCAAAATAAAGGGCAGACAGCATTGTAAATATATATGCTTGTAGCGCACACACTAATAGCTCTAAAAGACACAGGGCAAAAGCCAAGCCAAAAGAAAGGGTGCCCCCTAACCAGCTTTGAAAAATAAATATTAGACCCAAAATACTCATTAATACCACATGCCCCGCGGTCATATTTGCGTAAAGCCTAATCATTAATGAAAAGGGTTTTATAATCGTTCCTAAAAGCTCAATGGGTGCTAAAATCAACTTCATTGGTGTTGGCACGCCTGGCATCCAAAATATATGTCCCCAATAATTTTTGTTTGCTGTAAAGGTTGTGATTAAATAAGTCAAAACAGCCAAAGAAGCGGTTACAGCAATGTTGTTTGTTACATTAGACCCTATCGGTGTTAAGCCAAACAAATTAACAAACCATATGAAAAAAAATACTGTGAGTAAAAACCCCATATACCTTCTATAATGTTTTTCACCTATATTTGGCCGGGCAATATCGTCTCGAATATACAAAACAATCGGCTCTAAAAATCTTCCCGCCCCAACTGGTATTGCGTTTTGTGAATAAGACCGGGCCATTTTTGTAAAGACAAAAATCATGAGTAGAGCGCAAACCAAAATTAAAATAACATTTTTTGTTATTGAAAAGTCAATTATTTTTAACTCTTCTCCGTTAGAAAGTGATGCTTTAATTTTTTCTGATTTTTTGTCTATTTCATAAGTGCGGTCTTCTACAGTGTGTGTAACACGCTTATTTTTATCATTGTAAAATCTAGAAGACATAAAAAAATCTAATCCTTTTTCGCTATAAATTATTATTGGAAGCGGGAATGAAATATATTTTTTCTTTTTGTCTTTCTTGTAATAAAAAATTTTAAATGAATGATTATCTTTTAAATGATGGTCCTTAAACTCTTTATATTCTGAGCGTACATCTCTATTTTGTTGCTCGTCTTTTGTGTCGCCAGCATAAGATATATTGGCAAATAAAGCTATTAAAAAAACTATTACCGTTGTTGTTTTTATTTTCATATTGTCTTAATGACTCGAACGTCTGCAAAATTAGATATTTATAACAATTTTGAGGTGTGTTTTTGTAATATTTTTAATTAATTTTTAACGTTATTTAAGTTATTTTTTTTTGCCAAAAAAAGAAGTGATATTGTTTCTACCAATAAAGCAACGATGTATGGTGTGAAAAAAGAAAAAAACTCCTCTGTTGTCTGTTCTCCGTCTTCTTTAAATTTCGGTAAAACATAAATAAAAAAGGCTACAAACTTTATCAAGGTCCCTGCTAAAAAATAATAACCCAAATAGTCTTGTTGTGTTTTTCTAAAAAAATAAGCAACATTGTATATTCCCGCAGCAATAAAGGCGTTAATAATATAAAGTGTTAATAAGGTTTCGCTTTCGATAAGTGTGTTGTGTATAAAAAACGAGGTGGTTAAGCTTGTTATTAAAACAGCGTAAAAAACTAATAGTGCGCTATTCATTGAGTATGTTTTTTGCCTGCTTTATAAACATATACATAGATACCACAACTGAAACTAAAACACAAATAGTTGTGTAAATGCTGTTTTCTGTTGTGTTTCTTTCATCTAAATATTCACCTAAAAAAGACCCTAGGTAAATTGTAATACCCATTTGTATAGACAAAGATGTTAGTACTAAATACTTGTTATGCTGTTTTCTCTTTTTGTTCTTTTGGCCCAGCATCTTTTATGTCTTTGATAACAGCCCCCATACTACAAGAGCCCGTAAAGGATGCTCCTGGCTCAATTGAGAGTTTGTTTGTCACAATATCCCCGTTTAATTTCGCTGTAGATTTTAATAGCAAAAGCTGTGTAACTGTAATCTTGGCGTTTACGATTCCGGCTATATCGGCGTTGTTACAAGAAACGTCTCCCTCAATAATACCCTCTTTACCGAGAACAACCTTTCCCGATGTGTTAACCGTTCCTTTTAAAATCCCATCAACCCTAATATCTCCTTTTGATTCAATGTCTCCGGTAACTATTGTTCCCGAGCCAATGGTGTTAATTGTTTCTTTCATAGTTTTTTTTTTGTCGCTTAATTTTTCTAAATGAGAAAACATCTTGTTTTTTTAAGCAAACTTATAAAATTCTTGCGATTATTTTTGTTTTAGTTGGTATAATTTATTGTGAAAAACCTATTGTAACCAACAATGTCTTTGTTGTTGTAGAACCTCCTAAAGTTTTCTGTTGAAATAGAAAAAACACTGTGTTCTGTTTTATTTATTTCGTTTGTTAGTGTTTTTTCCGATAAAAACAAACTTCTATATTCCATTGACTCATCTGCGTTTTCAAAAGATTTGATGATGACAAGATGGTGGTCCAGCCCTAATAAAAGTGAGCTCACCTCAAACAGTTCATTACCTATGCTTTTTATATGAAAGTCTGAAATTAGTGTTTTCAAATATGTCATGTCTACCTCGTTTTTCGAAAGAACTAAAACGATCATGTGTTCTGTGTTTTTTCTATATAAATATGAAGACCCTGTTGTTGCCATCTCGTTTGCCTCTTGAATTCTTTTTGGGTCGTTAATTGACTCTATTAAGTGTGACGCCTGTTGAAAAACCTCTTGATCTTCTTGATTGATTTCGCTTAGTGTAATGAGGGCGTCTTCTTTCTTATTTAAAGAAATTTGTGATAAGGCTTTAATTAATAAAAGCTTAGATTTATAAATGTTATCGTTAAGGGGGGTTGTTTTTGACAAAACCTGATTATGTTTTTTTTGCCTGTAAAGGCCCAAAACTTCTATATATTTTAATGTTTCATTGCTTTCTTGAGCTTGTTCGCTATAGTTAGTGTCTAAAAGCATTTTTGAATACACACTGTTGGGGAAGCGGTTTAAAAGCACTTTTTTTATGTTTTCTTTTTCTTTGGGTTTTTTGTGGTTTTTATATGCGCTGTATAGGCACAATGGCGTGTATTCTTTATCTTTTGGGTATCTATCAAATGTTTCTAAGAAACTTTTTGTGCTTAGCTTGGGTTCGTTTAGTTTTTGAATATATAAAACCCCCAAATTATATAGTGCTTCTTTTATTTTTTGATCTGATTCTAAAAGCTCTTGTTGTGTCTTTGGGATTTGACTTAAATAATATTGTGGGTCTTTTGTGTTTTGTGTTTCTGTTGAAACTGTGTCTTTTATAGTTGTATCTTGGTTGTTGCTTGTGTTTTTTTTATCTTTTCTTCTCCAGTCGTCTTCTAGTTTTCTTGACCCCCATTTCTTTCTAAACTCAGAAAGACCAAAACTAAGGGTTGCCGGATTGTAAAAATACCACTTACCGCCGCTTGTGTTTACACCAAACTGATTGTTTCTTCCGTTCGTCAAACTGTTTTCATATTGAGCCTGTTGCTTTAATCGTTTTTCTTCAGCTATTATGTTTTCTTCAGCTATTATGTTTTGTATAATTTGTTGAACAACTTTTTTTTGTTCTTCTTTGGTTAGTTTAGAAAGAGCTTGTAGGCTGTCTTGAAGCTTTACGGTGTTTAAGTTTAAAACCAGCTCGTTTAAAACCATTTGTTTTTCTTTTGTGTCCTCATACAGCCTGTGGTTTTCGTCCATATATAGGATTGTACTATCGTACAGTGATTGTGAATTATAATATTTTTTTTGATAAAACTTTATCTCTGCCGCCGCTAAAAAAGAAAGTGATTTTTGTGTGTTATTTTCTAAACTATATAAAGAGGAAAGGTTGTAGCTGTTTAGCGCGGAGACAGTGTCTTCATTGTTGATTTCCAACTTAGCAATGGTGTAATATATTTGGTCTAAATATTCAGTGTTTTTTTCATCCTTGGTCATTTTTAAAAGCTCTTCCTTCATTTTTGCAAACCCTTCGTCTCCCTTATCAAGGGTTCTTGCAATATTCATTTTTGCATTAAAAGCCATTTCATATTCCGGGTTAGATTTTAAAACGATTTGATAATATTTTTTAGCCTCTGTGTCTTTATTTTCTAATTGATAAATCTGGGCTAATATATAGTTTAGGCGAACTTTTTTTCTTTTACCGGTAGTTAGCTCTATTGACTTAATTAATTCTACTTTAGCTGAAGAAAAGTTTTTAGACCTAAGATAATAGTCTGCCGAGGTCTTCGCAAGCATTAATTTTATTTTCCTAGACATTTTTTTATAGCTTCCAAGTTCTTCGAGCTCTTTTTTAGCTGAAGAAAAGTCTTGTTTTTCTACATAGCTTCTAAAAAGCCATAATGAAGCGAGCAACTTTATTTCTTCTGAATTATACTCATTCTTTATAAACGAAAACGTCTTAACCGCCTCATCAAAGTTTCCTTTATAAAAGTACGCTTTTCCAATCATCAAATAATTATCATCAATCCACTTACAGTACTCTTTTCCACCTATCTTCATAGAGTGCCTTTGTATTACTATTGACCCTTTTTGTATAGCCTTGTCCATGTATGAGTGTGTTTTTTTTGACTCCTCTAGTTGGGTTTCTGGAAATACATTTAAAATTGTTGTATAGTCATCTTCATGATTTTTGTGTATTTTTAAGATGCCCGACTTTAAACTTTCGTTTCCATTAAAATATCCATTATATTTGGCTGAAACATTGTGATATTGTCGGTTTACCCACGATTTTTTTTTGGTAGAGCAAGAAGAAAAAAACAACAACAGGACTAAAAATATTATTGTTGATGTTTGTTGTTTTAGCTGTAACATAAAGTTAATAAACTGCTTTTAATTAGTTTTATTTTATCTCTATTTAAAAAATATAGCAAATATGCTTATTATTTTATGATATTTGCAAAATTATGTCAGCTAAAAACAAAATAAAAAAACTCCTACAAAAAATAGTTGTTAAGTATCGGTTTGTTGTAATGACCGATGATTCTTTTGAAGAAAGGCTTTCTTTAAAGATAAGTCGTGTTAAGATCCTTTTCTTATTTATTGCGGCAATTTGCATTGGTTTTTTATTTTCTTTTTTTATAATTTCAAACACCTTTATAAAAAGCTATATTCCCGGTATGTCCAAAGAAGATCTTGAAAATCAAGTTATTGATTTAAATATAAAATCAGACTCATTAATTGGTGTTTTAAATTATCAAAAGTCTTATTTAAAAAATATTCAAAACATAATCTCGGGCAATGTTGTTTCTTACAAAGACTCTTTAGAAGAGATGGGAAGCATAAGTTTGGGTGAAATTGATTTTGCAACCTCCACAAAAGAATCTCTTTTGCGCCAAAATGTTGAAGAAGAGGAAAAAGGCGCTTTGTTTTTTAATGAAAACAACAACAATCTTGTTCTTTTTTTCACCCCAATATCGGGTGTTATAACCGAGCGGTTTAACCCCTCTACCCTACATTATGGTGTTGATGTTGTTGCAAAAGAAAACTCTAGAGTTGCTTCTGTTTTGTCGGGAACCATTGTGGTTAGTGACTGGAATCCTGAAACAGGACACTCTATTGGTATTCAGCACAAAGATGGGTATTTGTCTTTTTATAAGCATAATTCTGTTTTGTTGCGATCTGTTGGTGACTATGTAAAAGGAGGGGAGCATGTGGCAATTATTGGTGATTCCGGAGAGTTTTCTTCAGGTTCACACCTACATTTTGAGTTGTGGCAAAATGGTAAACCGGTTAATCCTGAGAATTTTATTTTATTTTAAAATGAGTATAAAGTCTTTTTTAAGTGTTTTTCTTGCTAGACATGTTGTTAGAAAAAACCTTGTTTGGAAAAACAACGCTGTCTTGTGCCAACAAAAAATGATGCGCAAGCTAGTAATGCGGGCAAAAAACACAGACTTTGGTTTAGACCACTCTTTTTCTAAAATTAAAACCTATAATGATTTTAAAAAAAACATCCCCCTAAGAGATTATGAAGGCCTAAAACCTTATATAAATAAAATTATCGCCGGAAAGAGCGGTGTGCTTTGGCCCAACAAACCAATATATTTTTGTAAAACATCGGGCACGACATCCGGGTCAAAATTTATTCCAATTACAAAAGAAAGTATGCCGTTTCATTTAAAGGCGGCGAAAGACGCTATTCTTACATATATACTCGAATCAAAAAACACAAACATAGTAAACGGGAAAATGATTTTTTTACAGGGGAGCCCTGTTTTAAAGCGAACCGGAAATATTTTAACAGGCCGCCTTTCTGGAATTGTTGCTCATCACATACCCTTTTATTTAAAAAAAAACCGCCTCCCATCATATAAAACAAACTGTATAGACGATTGGGAAAGTAAAGTTGATGCAATAGTAGAAGAAACAATTAACAAAAAAATGTCTGTTATTTCAGGTATTCCACCATGGGTTCAAATGTACTTTGAAAAACTTCAAAAAAAAAGCGGAAAACTAATTGGCGATTTATTTCCTGATTTTGATTTATTTATTTTCGGTGGCGTTAACTACGAGCCATACAAAAACACTTTTGAAAAATTAATTGGAAGAAAAGTAGATGGCTTAGAGCTTTATCCTGCTTCTGAAGGGTTTATTGCCTATCAAGACTCTCAAAAAGAAAAGGGAATGTTGCTTTGTGTTAATCATGGTGTTTTTTATGAATTTATAGATGTTAACGATTTTTTTGACAAAAGCCCAAAAAGAGTTGATCTTTCGGGTGTTAAAACAGGTGTTAACTATGTTATAATACTAAACACAAACGCTGGTTTATGGGGGTACTGTATTGGAGACACTGTGAGGTTTGTTTCAAAAGATCCATACAGAATTATTGTTACAGGTAGAATAAAACACTTTACATCAGCCTTTGGAGAGCATGTTATAGCTGAAGAGGTTGAGCGCTCTTTGAAAGAAACTCTATTGATTTATCCAGCAGAAATTAAAGAGCTTCATGTGGCCCCACAGGTTAACCCAGAGAAGGGGTTGCCTTATCACGAGTGGTTTATAGAGTTTGAAAAAAAGCCTGACGACCTAGAGGGTTTTAAAAACTCTCTTGATGTTTGTTTACAAAATAATAACAGCTATTATCGTGACCTTGTTTCGGGAGGTGTTTTGCGTGAACTTAAGATTACCTGTGTTGGTAAAAATGGTTTTATAAAGTTTATGAAAGAGGCGGGCAAGCTTGGAGGACAAAACAAAGTTCCTCGACTAGCTAATGACAGAGAAATTGCTGAAAAAATAAATTTATATCGTGAATAATAACGTAAAAAAAATTGCCATTCTTGGCTCTACAGGGTCAATAGGAACCCAGGCTCTTGATGTAATATCTAAGCACAAATCTCTTTTCGAGGTTGAGGTGTTGACCGCAAATAACAATGCAGATCTTTTAATTAAGCAGGCAGAACAGCACAACCCAAACTTTGTGGTTATTTGCAATGAAAAAAAATATCCCGATGTTTTTGCGGCTCTTGATAAAAAAGGAATTAAGGTTTTTTGTGGGGCGAAATCTATTGAAGATGTTGTTGAGTCAGAAAGTATTGATATAGTCCTTACCGCTCTTGTTGGTTACTCTGGTTTAATGCCCACCATAAAGGCTATTAAAAACGGGAAGCGCATTGCTTTAGCAAACAAAGAAACTCTTGTTGTTGCTGGAGATTTAATTACAAAAATGTCTTTAGAGTATGGGGCTGAAATTATACCTGTAGATTCTGAGCATTCTGCCATTTTTCAATGCCTTGTTGGGGAAGGAATAAACCAAATAGAAAAAATTTTTTTAACCGCTTCCGGGGGGCCTTTCAGGGGTTTAGACGCTAGTCAGCTTAGGGAAATAACAAAAAAAGAGGCTTTAAAGCACCCAAACTGGGATATGGGCGCAAAAATAACAATAGATAGCGCTACACTGATGAACAAGGGGCTAGAGGTTATTGAGGCTAAGTGGTTGTTTGATTTAACGTCTAGCCAAATTGAGGTCGTTGTACACCCACAGTCAATTATTCATTCTGCCGTTCAATTTGAAGACGGTTCAGTCAAGGCGCAGCTTGGCCTGCCAGATATGATGCTTCCAATACAATATGCGCTAGGTTTTCCTAAAAGAATTAAAAATAGATTTGAGCGGTTTTCATTTTTTGACTACCCGGAACTTACGTTTGAAAAACCTGATTTTAAAACATTTAAAAATTTAAACCTTGCATACTTAGCTATGGAAAGAGGGGGGAATGCTCCTTGTATTTTAAATGCCGCAAATGAGGTTGCCGTAGAAGCTTTTTTGAAAGACAAAATCGCTTTTTTAAAAATGCCTGATTTGATTGGTAATTGTCTAGAAAAAATTAATTTTGTGGCAAATCCCTGTGTTGAAGACTATGTTGAAACAGACCTTCAAACAAGGGCGCTTGCAAAAAAAATAATATCGAATGGAAGTAATTTTAATTAAGGCTGCACAACTTATTTTAAGCCTCTCAATACTTATTGTATTGCATGAGCTTGGTCATTTTATACCCGCTCGACTGTTTAAAACTCGTGTTGAAAAATTTTATTTGTTTTTTGACCCCTGGTTTTCTGTTATAAAGAAAAAGATTGGGGATACCGAATACGGTATAGGCTGGCTTCCTCTTGGTGGATATGTTAAGATTTCTGGAATGATTGATGAAAGCATGGATAAAGAACAGATGGCTAAACCCCCAAGGCCATGGGAGTTTAGGTCTAAGCCTGCCTGGCAACGCCTTATCATTATGCTTGGAGGGGTGGCTGTTAATTTACTTCTCGGAATTTTTATTTATTCAATGATTTTATATACCTGGGGGGACCCTTATATTGCAAATAAAGACTTAAAAAACGGTCTTGTTTGTTCTAATTTTGCTAAAGAAATTGGCTTTAAAGACGGGGACAAAATATTAAGCATTGATGGTGAAAAAATAGACCGGTTCGACTTTTATAATAAAATTGTAAAAACAATGGCTGTAAAGGATGAGGGTTACAGTGTTATGGTGGAGAGAAATGGGGTTATAACAGAGGTTAAAATTGGTGACAACTTTATTAAACACCTTAAAAATAAAAATGTTGGCCCATTATTTGCTCCAAACAGTTTGCCTGACAATCAGCTTATTGTTAAGTCTATAGAAAAAAACTCAAACGCAGAATCTGCTGGGCTTTTAAAAGGAGATATTATTGTTTCCGTTAATGACCTTGAAGACAAACACCAGGGGAACTTATTAATTGCAGAAATAAATAAAAATAAAAATAAAAATATTTCTCTTGGTGTAGAGCGGTTAGGCGCTTTGTTATATTTAGATGTTCTTGTAAGCAAGGAGGGAACAATTGGTTTTGTGGTTGAACAAGATGCTCTAAAAAGCTCACTAGATAGATTTAGTTTATTTGGCTCTATTCCGGCTGGATACGAGAAAACAAAATTTGAACTAGAAAATTATATTGCGCAGTTTGGGTTGCTTTTTAACTCTAAAAACGAACTGGGGGGTGATGTGGGTGGTTTTGCCTCCATAGGTAACATGTTTCCTGAAAAATGGAACTGGAGAGTTTTTTGGGAGCTAACTGCTTTTCTTTCTATCATGCTTGCTTTCTTAAATCTCCTTCCTATACCTGCCTTAGACGGGGGTCATGTTGTGTTTTTACTATACGAAATTATTGTTGGAAAGCCCGCTCCTGAAAAAGTGATGGAGTATGCGCAAATTGTTGGTTTTGTTTTGCTTATGGGCTTAGTTTTATATGCGAACGGTAACGATATAATAAAGTTTTTTTAACTCTTTGCTTGTTTAATCATCTTTAAAGTTTAACTATATTTGCTTGATTAAACTTTTATAAAAAACACAACATGTTTGATAGTCTAGATACAAATGGTTACATTTTAATTTTTGCCTCAACTATAATAGTCTCTTATTTTTTTAATTCTTACTCTAAAAAATCGGGGATTCCTGCTGTTTTACTGCTAATCGGACTGGGTGTCGTTGTAAATCTTGTTGCGGGGGGTTGGAATGAAAGTTTTACGGAGCTGTTAAAACTACTTGGTACCGTTGGTTTAATTTTAATTGTTCTAGAAGCAGCACTGGATTTAAAACTATTGAAAGAAAAGTTCGGTGTGATTTTAAAGTCCTTGGCTGTTAGTATTGTTGCTTTAGTTGCAACCTCTTACACCGCTGCTGGTTTTATATCTTTGGTTATGCCTGATTTTTCTCTAACAACAGCCCTTTTATTAACCATCCCCTTATCTATTTTAAGTTCTGCTATAATTCTTCCATCTATAGAGGACTTAAAAGAAAATAAAAAAGAATTTCTTATATATGAAAGCACTTTTTCAGATATTGTTGGGATTATCTTTTTTTATGGTGTTTTGGGGTATGTGGGGTCAGAAGACACAGGAAACGTGCTGCCGGAAACATTTAAGGGCTTGCTGCTCACTGTTGTTTTTTCCGTTGTAATATCATATATTCTTGTGTATATTTTTCAGCACTTAAAAGGACACGCAAAGCTTTTTTTATTAATCTCTGTTCTTTTGTTTTTATACGCGGTTGGAAAAATAAACCACTATCCGGTTCTTTTAATTATTCTAATTTTTGGTTTAATTTTAAATAATTATAAATTGTTTTTTACTGGTGTTTTTGAAGGCCTAGTAATACCTGAAAGGGTGGAAAGGATTTTATCTGATTTTCGCCTTGTAACAGTAGAGTCTGCTTTTGTTGTTAGAACGTTTTTCTTTATTTTATTTGGGTGGTCAATTGTGTTCTCTGATTTATTAAGCTTTAAGGTTATAGGTATTGGTATCGTTTTAATTATTATTATTTATCTTATTAGGGCTCTCGTCTTATTGGTTTTTGGAAGAACCTTTAGTTTAGAAAAAATCACCCCAGAGGTTTTTGTTGCGCCAAGAGGGTTAATAACAATTCTTCTCTTTTATAAAATACCTGATAGCATAAAGGGTGACAACCCTAATCTTGATGGAATTTTGCTTTTTGTTATTTTGTTTTCTTGTCTAATAATGTCTTGGTCTTTGATAAAACAGAAAAAGAAAGACGCTTTGGCTGAAGAAGAATTAATTACTTCTAATGATGAAAACGACCCTAATAATTTTAATTTAGAAACAAATATTGAACACTCTGGTGAGGATGTTGTTGATGAGGCTTAAGTGTTATTCTTTTCTTCTTTGGTAATACCTTTCTTTTTGTAGATTTGCAAATCAAATTAAAACAGCTATTATGATAAATATTAAAAATACCCTTTCATTATTAAAAATAGATGAGGTTAACAACGGTTCCTCTGTAGGTAGTTTATCTTTTGGAGATGGCTCAAAAATAGATTCTTTTTCTCCTGTTGACGGAAGACTTATAGGTTCTGTCACCTCTACTACTAGTGAAGAATATCAAAAAGTTGTTAAATCAGCCTCTTCTGCTTTTGTTTTTTGGAGATCTGTTCCTGCTCCTAAAAGAGGTGAGATTGTTCGCCAGTATGGTGAAAAATTAAGAGAGTATAAACAACCTCTTGGTGAGCTTGTTTCTTATGAAATGGGCAAATCATTACAAGAAGGCCTTGGTGAGGTTCAAGAAATGATAGATATCTGTGATTTTGCTGTTGGTCTTTCAAGACAACTTCATGGTCTAACTATGCACTCTGAACGCCCTGGGCATAGAATGTACGAACAGTATCACCCTCTAGGTGTTGTTGGAATAATTTCTGCTTTTAACTTTCCTGTTGCTGTTTGGAATTGGAATACTGCATTAGCTTGGGTGTGCGGTGATGTTTGTATTTGGAAGCCTTCTGAAAAAGCTCCTCTTTGTGCTATCGCTTGTCAAAATATTTGGAACCTTGTTGCAAAGGAAAACGATTTGCCAGACGGTATTTCTTGTTTAGTTAATGGTGACTATGTTGTTGGAGAAATGATGACTTCTGACGATAGAATCCCTCTAATTTCTGCAACAGGGTCAACTAGAATGGGAAGAATTGTTGGCGCTGAAGTTGCAAGGAGGTTTGGTAAATCTTTATTAGAGCTAGGAGGAAATAATGCAATAATTATTTCACCAAATGCAGATTTAGATATAACTATCATTGGTGCACTTTTTGGGGCTGTTGGAACGTGTGGACAAAGATGTACTTCAACTAGAAGGTTAATTATTCATGAGTCTGTTTATGAAGATGTAAAAAATAAACTTGCTTCAGCATATACGCAGTTAAAAATAGGAAATCCTTTAGATGAGAAAAATCATGTGGGACCACTAATTGATAAAGATGCTGTAAGAATGTATTTAGAAGCTATAGAAAATGCAATAAAAGAAGGTGGTAAAATTGTTGTTGAAGGAGGCGTTTTAGAAGGTGACGGTTATGAGAGTGGATGTTATGTAAAACCTGTTATTATTGAAGCAGAAAATCATTTTGAAATTGTTCAAGAAGAAACATTTGCTCCTATTTTGTATTTAATAAAATATTCTACCTTGAATGAGGCTATTACTCTTCAAAATGGGGTTAAGCAAGGGCTTTCTTCCGCAATTATGACAAAGGATTTACGTGAAGCTGAAAAGTTCCTTTCTGCTTCTGGAAGTGATTGCGGTATAGCAAATGTTAATATTGGTACTTCAGGCGCAGAAATTGGTGGTGCTTTTGGTGGTGAGAAAGAAACAGGAGGAGGAAGAGAAAGCGGTTCAGATGCATGGAAAATTTACATGAGAAGACAAACAAATACGATTAATTACACTTCTGATCTACCCTTAGCGCAAGGAATAAGGTTTGATCTTTAGTTTTTATCAACTTTTATTCTTTCTTCTCTGTTTGCTAATTCCCAAGCTGTTAAAAAAACAAGCCTTGTTATTGTTTCTATTTTATTAAAATCTATTTTTTCTATTGTGTCTGTTGTTTTGTGATAATCATCATGTATACCGTTAAAATAAAAAATAACCGGTATATTGTTTTTAGCAAAATTATAGTGATCTGATCTATAATAATATTTATTTGGATCTTCTTCAGAATTAAAGGTATAGTCTAGTTTTAATCTAATATGTTTTTTATTAACCTCTTCACTTATATCGTGTAGTTCTTGGCTTAACATGTCTGAGCCTATTAAATAGACATAGTCAGCAGTATCATTATAATAATCTAAACGACCTATCATATCTATATTTAAATTAGCTACCGTCATTTCTAAAGGATATATTGGGTTTTCTGTATAATGTGCGCTTCCAAGAAGTCCTTTTTCTTCTCCTGAAACAGGCATTATGAGAACTGATCTTCTTGGTCCGTTTCCTTCTTTTTTGGCAAGCATAAAGGCTTCTGCTATTTCTAATACTGCAGATGTTCCAGAGCCATTATCATCAGCACCATTAAATATTAGTGTGTCGTGCTTACCTAAATGATCATAATGTGCTGTAATCATAATTAATTCCTCTTTTAAATCTGAACCCTCTATGTATCCTAAAACATTTTCTCCTTTAACTAATCTTCTTTTTGCAAACAATGTTGTAATAAAGTCTTCTTCACAGTCTTCACAGTTATATTTACAAATATGTCTTTCAGATTCTGTTTCAAATTTTTGATAGTAGGTGGTATCTTTATAAGGGGGGATCCCTATGTTTATAAAATGATTTTTTATATATTCAGCTGCTAGTTTTTGTCCCTCTCTTCCTGTTTCCCTTCCCTGTAGGGAGTCTGAAGCTAAAATAGTTAAATGTTTTTTTAAGTCTTCTACTAAAATTGTCTTGGAATAACGTATGTTATTCTGTGCATAATTTACAATTGGTATAAAAACTAATAGTGTTATCAGTTTTTTCATTTACTATTCAATTATCATAAAAATTAACGCTTCATTTGACGAGTTGATAATTAATCCTGTTTTATATTCTTATACTTTAATATTTGCAAACGTTATTAAACCGTCCTTTCGTGTATTTTTTATTGCTTTTTTTGTTGTTTCATTAAATTTATTTCCTTTATTTGAATAAGTAACCATACCTTGACTGTTAAAAAAAATTACCTCGTAACTTAATACTTTATATGATCCTTGCTTGCTATGAGCAGTCAATCCTTGTGCATTAAGTAATAGATCTCTAGTAACTTTATAATTACTTTCTTCAATACCATATGCAGTAACTATTACTTTTGAAATATCATCTACATATGCTGGTGATTGGGCTAGTAAATTTAAACTTAGTAAAAATAGAATTGTATTTAAAATTGTTTTTTTCATTTTTTTATTTTATTTACTCTTCTTTCGTGTCTTCCTCCTTCAAAATTCGTTATTAAAAAAATATCAACTATTTTTTTTATTTCTTCCCAACTTAAATGTCTTGCCGGTATAGTAAGAACATTTGCATTATTATGTAGTCTTGCTTGTTCAGCAATATGTGTGTTCCAACAAAGAGCAGCTCTTATTCCTTGATGTTTATTAGCAGACATATTTATTCCATTTCCAGTGCCACAAAATTGTATTCCAAAATCACTTTCTTTTTTTTCTACACTTTCTGCTAGTTGATGTGCGAAATCTGGATAATCAACACTTTCTAAAGAAAAACAACCAAAATCTTTTGTTTTATTTCCTTTTTCTAGTAAATAGTTTTTTAATTGTTCTTTATGTTCAAATCCTGCGTGATCACAAGCTAATGCTATTTTCATTTTTCTTTATTTAACACTATGTTAATATTTAATTTATTTTATCTAGTATTTATAATTTTATTTATTAATATTAAATAAAATTATTGTTAATAATTTGTTGTTCAATTAATCATAAATAAAATTGTATTTTTTTATTTTTTTTTAAGCATTAATATTTTTTAAAAGTCAATATTATTATTGTTTTTTTTCAATTTAATTATAAATAACTTTATTAACTTTTTTTTTAGGTAAATTTAAAATTATTTATTAATAATTAGTTTTTAATTTAAATATTAACAAACATAATATTATTGTTAGTAATAATATTATTTTTATGATTATCAATATTTTATATTCATAATTAATTTTATTAAATGTTAATTTGTTTTTATAAATTATATTTTAAAATTTTTATTAATTTTTTTTTTAACTAAATTAACAAGTCATATTAATTAAATATATTTTAATTATAAAAATTAAATAACAAGTATTATTATAATTATATCAAAAAATAAAATATTTAAAAAATTAAAAATATTTTAATACTTTTATAGTCTAACAATAACTAAACAATAATGAAATTTTTTAATACACTTCTTTTAACAATTGTCTTAATAAACTTAAATGCACAAGTAAATTGCATTGATACTAATTTAATAGATCCAACTGTTATTTGCCCACAAGTATATGATCCTGTTTGTGGTTGTGATACAGTTACATATTCAAATGATTGTTATGCACAATATACTGGAGGTGTTACTTCTTGGATACAAGGTCCTTGTTCATCAGGAAGTCCACAACAAATAACAGTATGTGATAATTTTGATTCATATAATAGTGGAGATCCTATTGCAGAAACTTCTTCTAGTTGGAATACTTGGGGAGAATTAATGAGTGGATTAACAGCTCCTTTTGCTGATGATGCAAATGTATCTACTACAATGAGTTACAGTGGTGATTATTCTTTATATTTTGTTGATGGAACAGGAAGTGGAGGACCACAAGATATTGTTTTAATATTTGATACTACACAGAATATAACATCAACAACATCTTTATCAACACCATATACAACAGGACATTTTAATTTTTCACAAATGATGTATATTGTTCCTGGAAGAACAGGATATATAAATTTCCAAGCTGAAAATATTCCAGGCATTCAATGGGCATTAGAAGTAAATATAGATGCTAATGGAATTATTTCAATGACTAATACAAGCGGTACATCTGCAAGTGGTAATTGTCCAATAGGATCATGGTTTAAGCTAGAATTTGATATAGATTTATCTAATAATATATGGGAGTTGTTAATTGACGGAGTGTCTCAAGGATATTTTTCTAATACTATTAATCAAATAGCATCTCTAGATCTTTTTCCAGCAGTAAATTCAGAATATTATGTAGATGATGTATGTTATTATTATGATCCAAACCCAGTAGTTTTAGACGTTTTAAATTTAGCTGTATCTAATATTAACACTCTTTCAGGATTAACAGGACAAAATAAAAATCCTTCAGTTGAAGTTATTAACTTAGGAGCAACGCCAATAAATTCTTTTGATATAGATTTTAATTATAACGGGAATACAATAACCGAAAATATATCAGGAATAAATTTAACTACAGTATCAAATTATCAAGTAAATTTTACAAATACAATTAATTTATTATCAGGAAGTAATCCTTGTGAAGTTATAATTTATAATATAAATGGATTATTAACGGATGACAACCCAAGCGATGATACTTTGTATAGTCAAACAGAAGCAATAAATCCAGCAGCAAATAAATTAGTAGTAGGAGAAGAGGCAACAGGAACCTGGTGTGGTTGGTGTCCAAGAGGAGCAGTAGCATTAAATTGGATGGATAATGATTATGAAGGATATTGGCAAGGAATAGCTGTACATAATGGAGATATGATGGCAAATGCAGATTATGATAATGGAATGGCAAGTGTTATAAATGGATATCCAAGCGGAATAGTTGATAGAGGAGCAGATATTGACCCTGCAGATTTTGAAGAATATTTTTTACAAAGAATAGTTATTGAACCAAATGGAATAATAACTAATGGAGCAGAATTAGTTGGAAACACATTAAAAGTAAATTTAACTGTAAACTTTCAAAATTCAGTAACAGGAAATTATAAATTAGCTTGTGTTTTAGTAGAAGACTCAGTAACAGGAGTAGGCTCGTCATATTATCAAGCAAACAATTATAGTGGAGGATCTGCAGGATCATTAATAGATGTTGATGGAACAGACTGGGCAAACAAACCTTCAAGTGTTCCAGATTCTGAAATGATATATAGACATGTAGCAAGAGGAATAGCTCCAACATTTTTAGGAGAAAACCTATCAAGTACTTCATATTTTTCTGGAGACGAAGAAACGCTTTGCTTTGAATTTACATTAAATCCAAACTGGGATCAATCACAAATACATATAGTTGGGTTACTTTTAGATAATTCAAATATGATAGATAATGCATCTTCAACAACTATTAATTCAGCAATAAATGAGGGTTATACAGAATGTTTAACATCTGTTATAGGTTTAGAATTAAACGGTCCAGATCAAATAAATATCTATCCTAACCCAGCAACAGAAAGTATTTTTATATCAAATATTAAAGAAGAAAAAATAAATTTAAGCATTTATGATATACAGGGTAGAATAGTTTTAGAAGAAACTATTTATGAAAACCAAAGTATTAATATTAAAAGTTTAGCAAAAGGAGTTTATCAAATAAAATTAGAAGGAAATAAAACGATAGAAACACGAAGATTTATAAAAGAATAATTAAACTAAAATAAAATCAAGTTGTTTTTTTTCTAAATCTGCATTTTTTATTTTAATTTTTACTTTTTGTCCAAGTTGAAAAGATTTTTTTGTTCTATAACCTACAAGAGAAAAAGATTTTTCATCATAATAATAATGATCATCTTTAATACTACTAACTTTAACAAGACCTTCACAACTATTTTCAATTAATTCAACATAAAAACCCCATTCTTTTACACCGGAAATAAAGCCACTGTAAATACCCCCAATATTTTGTTTTAAAAACTTAACCTGCATAAATTTAATAGACTCTCTTTCGGCTTTTGTTGCTGCTAACTCCATCTCTGAACAGTGTTTACAGTATAATTCAAGGGAATCTTTATCAAGAGTATCGTTTTTAGAATCATAGTTGTTTAATAATCTATGAACGATTAAGTCAGGATATCTTCTAATAGGGGATGTAAAATGAGAATAATAATTAAAAGAAAGACCATAATGACCTATATTTTTTGAAGAATATATAGCTTTAGCCATAGACCTAATAGTTAATGTTTCTACTAATTGCTGTTCTGTTTTTCCTTTTACCTCTTTAAGTAAATTATTTAGAGATTTTGAAAGATTTTTTTTATCAATTTTATAACCAAACTTTTTAATTAGTCTATTTAATGAAGATATACTTTCTTCATCAGGAACATCATGAACCCTATAAATAAAGGGTTTTTTTAATGAAGAGACATGTTTTCCAACAGTTCTGTTTGCTAACAACATAAATTCTTCTATTAGTTTATGTGTAGAAAGGGGTTTTTTAAAAAAAACATCAACAGGATTATTGTTTTTGTCAAGAATAAAACTTACCTCTTTGCTTTCAAAAGAAATAGAACCATTTTTTTCTCTTTTATCTCGTAATTTTTTTGCTAAATTATTTAACAAAGAAAGCTCAGACAGAAAAGAACCAGAATTATTAACTATTATTTCTTCTGCTTTTTCATAAGTAAACCGATAATCTGAGTGAATTACAGATTTACCAATTTTATAATTAATAACTTCTGCTTTTTCATTCATTTCAAAAAAAACAGAGTATGTTAATCTATCAACATTTGGCTTTAAAGAGCAAAGGTCATTAGAAAGTAACTCAGGAAGCATAGGCAAAACTCTATCAACTAAATAAACAGAAGTCCCTCTTTTATAAGCATCTTTATCAATAGCAGAACCTTCAGGAACAAAATGAGAAACATCTGCTATATGAACACCGATCTCCCAACTTTTTGAGTTTATTTTTTTAACAGAAAGGGCGTCATCAAAATCTTTTGCTTCTTTAGGGTCAATAGTAAACGTAGCGATATCTCTTACATCAATTCTTTTCTTTATTTCAGAAGAAGAGATTTTTAAAGAAAGACCTTTTAAAAAACGTAAGTTTTGTTGAGAAAAAGATGTAGAGAAGCCATAATCATAAATAATAGAAGAAATTTCAGATTCATGATCGTTTTTAGAGCCAAGAATTTTTATTTTTCCCCCAACGGGATTTTTGTTTTTTTTGTTCCAGCAAGAAACACTAACAACAACTTTTTTATCTAAAAAATCAGAAGTAACAATTTTAGGGGGCAAAAATAAATCAAAATAAACATTTTTATTGTCAGGAATTAGAAAAAAATTATTGGAAGAATGGTCAATGGTACCAGAAAAAACTTGCTTTTTTCTTTTAATAACCCGTTTAATTTCGGCGTGTATCTTTTTTTTAGACTTAGGATAAAACTCTACTTCAACCAAGTCTCCCTGTAAAGCAAAACAACAAAACTCTTTATTTATAAAAAACTCATCTTTATCATTAATTTCAATAGCAATACCGCCACGGTTATTTTTTTTAACGACGGTGGTAATAGTTTGTGACACAGAACTTAATTTATAAGACCCCCTGCTGATTTCTGTTAATAACCCGTTTTTTGCAAGTTCTGAAAGCACGTTAATTAAAATTAATTTTTCACCCTTTCCGCTTAGTTTTAAAATTTTACTAAGCTGCTTATAATTAAGCTTTTTGTGGGGGGATAATTTAAATATATCAAGAGAAAGCTTCGCAAGTTTTTTTTGAGATAAAACACCGCGACGACTTTTTGTTAATTTTTTGTTTTTTTTCATTGATTTATGCCGTAAAAATAACAGTATTTTTACCGACATGTACAAATTATATAAGAAACATTTATTTGTTATTATTACTGCGCTCTTTTTCTTTTCGTGCAAAACACAAAAAACGTTCAGCGGAACAGAGCAGCTAGACTGCCCAAACCATGAATCAACAATATTAGTTTCAGAAAAGAAAAAATCGAAATGGAGGCTTATTTTATATAAAGACGGAGAAAAGGTTTGGGGTAAAAATAAAAGAGGAAAAAGCAAGCTTTTTAAAAATGATTAAAAAATTTAAAACCCCTATCTTTTTAAATTAGAAATAATATCATTTGTAAAAATTGTATCTCCTTTTATGTTTAAGCGCCTATCGTTATAATAAAAATCAGTTTTTTAATATGTCGTGTTTAAATTATTAAACTCAATAAAGCTAAAAACTATTAAGAGTAAACGTTTTTTGATATAGGATCACTAATAAGCAAACAAAAAGCCTACAAGTGTAGGCTTTTTGTTTTTAAAGCTCCCCCTCAAGGACTCGAACCTTGGACCCTCTGATTAACAGTCAGATGCTCTAACCAGCTGAGCTAAGGAGGAGTGTTTTGTAAAACGGCCGTAAAAATAACACAAAGGATCAAATAATAAAATATATTTGCAAAAAAATCTTTATGAGCCTTTTAGTTGTCGGAACAGTTGCTTTTGATGCGATACAAACACCTTTTGGAAAAACAGATAAAATTGTTGGTGGTGCGGCAACATATATTTGTTTGTCGACCTCAATTTTTACAAAAAACATTAACTTAGTTTCCGTTGTAGGTGATGATTTCCCTAAAGAAGACATTAAAACCTTAAACGCAAAAGGTGTTAACACAAAAGGGCTTCAAATTAAAAAAGGAGAAAAAACTTTTTTTTGGTCTGGAAAGTACCATAACAATATGAACTCGCGAGACACAATAGAAACACAATTAAACGTCTTAGAAGATTTTGACCCAATCGTTCCAAATGAGTTTAAAAAATCTGAGTATTTAATGTTAGGAAACCTTATGCCCTCAGTTCAGAAAAGGGTTTTAGATCAAATGGACAAGAAACCCAAGCTTATAGTCTTAGATACAATGAATTTTTGGATGGATCATTTTATGGATGACTTAAAAGACGCTTTAAAAAATGTGGATGTTTTGACAATCAATGATGAAGAAGCAAGACAACTTTCAGAAGAATACTCATTATTACAGGCATCAAAAAAAATTTTAGATATGGGGCCTAAATACTTGATAATTAAAAAGGGAGAGCATGGCGCATTTCTTTTTAGTAAAGACCAGGTTTTTTTCTCTCCAGCACTTCCTTTAGAAAGTGTGCTTGATCCAACAGGAGCAGGAGACTCATTTGCCGGCGGTTTTGTTGGCTATTTGGCCAAAACAAAAAATGTTTCTTTTGAAAACATGAAAAGAGCAGTTTTATACGCAACGGTAATGGCGTCATTTACTGTGGAAAAATTTGGCACAGAAAATTTAAAAATGATAACAAAAGAAGAAATAGATTGTCGGTTAAAACACTTAAAAGACATGTCGCAAATTAGTTAACAAATTAAAACAACCGCCCACCATTAGATTCTTTTTCATACCAAACATCTTTTTCAAGAACTGTTGATTCTGCTGCAGAAACAGCCAAAACATCACACCGATTATTTTCTTTGTTATTTGCGTGTCCTTTAACCCAAATAAATTTCACCTGGTGTTTTTTGTAAACAACAAGAAATCGCCTCCATAAATCAGGGTTTTTCTTTTTATTAAAATTGTTTTTATACCACGAAAAGACCCACTTTTTTTCTATCGCATCAACAACATATTTAGAGTCAGAATAAACAGTTATTTGTGCGTTTGGCTTTTTTATATGTTCTAGCGCAACAATTACAGCAAGCAACTCCATTCTGTTGTTTGTTGTTTTTTCAAACCCACCACTTATTTCTTTTCTGTGTTCGCCGCTAATTAAAACAACACCATATCCCCCTTTGCCAGGGTTTCCTTTTGCGGCCCCATCAGTATATATTTTTATTGACATTTTTTTAGAATTACGGACTCTATAATTTTTGGATAAAACTCTAGCTCTAATTTATGAATTTTTTCTTTTAGCTCTTTTGTTGTTTCTTCTTTTTTAACAGAAATAGATTTTTGAAAAATTATTTCCCCCCTGTCATAATCATTATTTACATAATGAATCGTTATCCCGCTTTTTGTCTCTTTGTTTTTTATCACAGCCCTATGAACGCGTTCCCCATACATCCCCCTACCCCCATACTTTGGTAGTAAAGAGGGGTGTATATTAAAAATTTTATTTGGATATAAAGAAACAATGTCTCTTGGGACCTTTATTAAAAAACCCGCTAAAACAAGATAATCGAATTTTAAACGCTTAAATAAAGAATTAGGGTTTGAGACATTAGAAAAATCCTCTTTTGTTACAAAAAAACACGGAAGCCCAATTTTTTTGGCTCTACGGGCTATATATGCCTGTTTGTTGTTTGTGCAGAAACAAACAATTGAAATCTTTTTGGAGCCTCTAAAATAGTTGTAAATGTTTTCCGCGTTACTTCCATTACCAGAACCTAAAATAACAATCCTTTTCATGATAAAAATAGTTTTATTCAAAAATAGTATAAACATACTTATGTTAATAGAGAAAACAGGAAAGTTTGCAAATTGTTTATTTTATGTATTAATTTGCGAATTATTAATCAAAAAAAGAAAAGTTATGTCAGATGTATCAGAAAAAGTTAAAGCAATTATTGTTGACAACCTTGGTGTTGACGCAACAGAGGTTGTTAATGAAGCAAGTTTTACAAATGATTTGGGGGCCGACTCTTTAGACACAGTAGAGTTAATCATGGAGTTTGAAAAAGAGTTTGATATACAAATACCGGATGATAAGGCCGAAGCAATCTCAACAGTTGGGGATGCAATTTCTTTTATTGAGGCAACAAAATCATAAAAAATGAAAAGTAGGCGTGTTGTTGTTACCGGAATAGGTGCTTTAACGCCTATTGGAAACAACCTAAAAAGTTATTGGAAATCACTTGTTGCTGGAAAAAGTGGGGCAGGACCTATAACACACTTTGACGCATCAAATTTTAAAACACAATTTGCCTGTGAGGTAAAGGATTTTGATGTAACAGAATTTATACATAAAAAGGAAGCAAGAAAGCTAGATAAATTTAGTCAGTATGCAATGGTTGTTGCTGACGAGGCTTTTGTAGACTCAGGCATTAATTCTGATCAAATAAGGCCAGAAAGAGCAGGAGTGATTTGGGGCTCAGGTATAGGCGGCATGGAGACTTTTTTTAAAGAGTCTGTTAGTTTTGGTACAGGGACAGGCACACCAAGGTTTAACCCCTTTTTTATTCCAAAATTAATTTCAGATATTCCCGCAGGACACATATCTATTAAATATAATTTTCAGGGTCCAAATTTCACAACTGTTTCAGCCTGTGCTTCTTCTACAAATGCTTTAATAGATGCATATAATTATATAAAATTAAATAAGGCAGATGTTTTTATTGCAGGAGGCTCCGAAGCGTGCGTTTTTGAGCCAGGCATAGGTGGTTTTAATGCAATGATGGCTCTTTCAACAAGAAATGAAAATCCCAAGAAAGCATCAAGACCATTTGATAAAAACAGGGATGGTTTTGTTATGGGAGAAGGAGGGGGCGCCCTTATTTTAGAAGAATATCAGCATGCAAAAAAAAGAGGGGCTAAAATTTATGCTGAAGTTGTTGGGGGAGGCCTAACTGCTGACGCGCACCATATTACAGCCCCCCATCCAGAAGGCCTGGGTGCTAAAAACGTAATGAGGCAAGCTATTGAAGAGTCGGGTATAGATTTAACAGAAGTAGACTATATAAATGTTCACGGCACCTCAACCCCCTTGGGAGATATAGCGGAAACAAAAGCGATTATAAGTCTTTTTGGTCAGCACGCGTATAATTTAAATATAAGCTCAACAAAATCAATGACAGGACATCTCTTGGGCGCAGCAGGTGTTGTTGAGGCAATAGCAACGATAATGGCTGTAAAAAACAACATTATTCCCCCAACAATTAATCACGAAAGAGCTGACCCAGAAATAGATTCAAAACTAAACCTAACATTAAATAAATTTCAAGAAAGAAATGTAGATTATGCGCTAAGCAATACATTTGGTTTTGGCGGGCACAACGCATCAGTCTTGTTTAAAAAATATAAAGATTAAGCTTGTTTAAAAACCTCATATCAAAGTTAAAACGAGAAAAAAACAACACAGGGAGTTTGTTTTTAAATAACAATAACAACAAACCAAACTATGTTAAAGCGTTTATACATAAGTCGCTTGAGAACACTGAACACAACGAAAGATTAGAGTTTCTTGGAGACTCGGTTTTATCATTAATTATAACAGAAATTCTTTTTCACGAAAACAAAAGTAAAGAGGAGGGTTTTTTGTCAAAAAAAAGATCAAAAATTGTATCTAGAAAACATTTAAATATGGTTGGAAAAAAAATTATTCCAGAAAAACAAATACAAAGCGCGTTAAAAACAATACCCTCTAATATTTTTGGAAATACGCTTGAGGCTATTGTTGGAGCAATATATATAGAAGAGGGATTTAAAGAAGCTAAAAAGTTTGTAAAAAAACATATTTACAAGCCCGAATATTTTGATGGTTTTAAATCTAAGGATTTTAAGAGCGAGATTTTAAAAATCAGTCAAAAGAAAGGATTTTCTGTAGACTTTATAGTTCATAATACAAAAGGGGTCGAGCATAAAAAACAATTCACAATAGATCTTTATATAAATCAACAACAAGAAACAAGAGGTGAGGCGGGTTCAATAAAAGAGGCAGAGCAAATTGCTGCAGAAAAAGCAATAAATAAGTTATTTTTGCACAAATGAAAAAACAATATATTTTAAATGAGCCACAAGAGTTTGAATTTATTGCCCTAGCAATAAATAGTCACAGCAAGGGTTATAGTCTGTGTTGGTCTTTAAATAAAGAGCTAGGACTAAACTTTGAAAAAAAGAAAGATCACTGCGTTGCCAACAAAATGTTTTTTAGCAAATATTCTTCTTTTCATTCAGAAGGAGGGGCCTATCAACTTCTTTCAAACAGATCAAAAGAAGGATATTTAATTTCTTCATTAAAACAAATAGACTATTTTTTAATTATTGGTAAAACAGTGTGGAACAAAATTAAAAAAGAACTTTTAAAAAAACTTAACAGTATGAATAACATACTTTTGGTTTTTGAACTTGAACTAAACAAAATATTACACGCAAACAGACTTATAATAAATGATTAGAAAAACAAAAATTATAGCAACCATAGGGCCGTCAACATCTTCCAAAGAGGTTTTGAGAAAGCTAATTTTAAAAGGAACAACTGTTTGCAGGCTTAATTTTTCTCACATTTCTCACGAAAAAGCGAAAGAAACAATTTCATTAGTGAAGGAAATAAACCAAGAGCTACAAGCCCACACAGCAATTTTGGCAGACTTACAAGGACCGAAAATAAGAATCGGAGACTTGTTAAAACCAATAAGACTAAAAAAAGGACAAGAAATAGTTTTTACAACTAGAAAAACAAAAAATAAAATATACATAAAATACCCGCGTTTTGCAAAAGATGTAGAGGCAAGGGACAGGGTATTAATTGACGACGGAAAACTTGTTTTAGATGTTCTTTCTACAAACAAAAAAGATCAAGTTGTGTTAAAAGTAGTTTTTGGGGGGGTTTTAAAATCAAGAAAAGGGGTTAATTTACCAAATACAAAAATATCACTACCCTCAATAACAAAGAAAGATAAAAAAGATCTTGATTTTATTTTAACACAAAAAATAGAATGGATTGGCTTGTCTTTTGTTAGAACCCCAAAAGACATAATAGATTTAAAAAAAATAATTAAAAAACACAAACAAACACATAGAGTAATAGCCAAGATTGAAAAGCCAGAGGCGATTAAAAATATAGATGAAATTATTAAAGAAGCAGACGCGATAATGGTTGCTAGAGGCGATTTGGGAGTTGAGGTGCCACCACAAAAAGTTCCTGTTTATCAAAAAATGATTGTAGATCGGTGTATTTCAAACGCAACACCGGTTGTTATAGCAACACAGATGCTAGAAAGTATGACCAACAATCCAGCGGCAACAAGAGCGGAAGTAAATGATGTTGCAAACTCGGTAATTGACGGCGCAGACGCACTAATGCTAAGTGGAGAAACATCTGTTGGAAAACACCCGTTAAAAGCAATAGATACTATGCGTAAAATAATAAGAGACATAGAAAGCAGTAGGCATAGTATTTCAAAAAACAATGATGAAAAGTCGCTTATAGATAATGGAAGGTTTTTAAGCAACGCGGTTTGTCTTAATGCCACTAATATTGCAGCAAACACTAGAGCAAAAGCTATTATAACAATAACTTATTCTGGATATAACACAATAAAAGTTTCTAGCTTTAGGCCTCAGGCGTTTATATATGCATTTACAAATAACCACACGATTTTAAATACACTTAGTTTGGTGTGGGGGGTTCAGGGGTTTTATTATGAGGGGGGCGCCACAACAAGTCAGAGTATCGAAGACACTAAAAAACTTTTAAAAACACAAAAACATTTGAAAAAAGGGGATGTGGTGGTCAACATTGCAAGTATGCCGGCTAGAGAAAAAGGCATGACAAATATGTTAAAAATAAGTAAAGTTTAATAAAATGAAAAACAAAAAATTATTGGCAGAAATATGTGAGGTTGCTGGAGCTCCAGGACACGAACAAAGGGTAAGAGAGATTGTGTTAAGAGAGGTTAAAAGCCTTGTAGATGAAATAAGGATTGACAACATGGGAAATGTTGTGGCAATTAAAAAAGGAAAAGAAGACAAGAGGGTGATGGTTGCGGCTCATATGGACGAAATAGGATTTATAGTCACCCATATTGATGACAAAGGGTTTATTTATTTTCACACCCTAGGAGGGTTTGATCCCAAAACACTAACAGCTCAAAGAGTTATAATACACGGTAAAAAAGACGTTGTTGGTGTAATGGGCAGCAAACCCATACACCTAATGAATGCTGCTGATAGGGCAAAAGTACCAACAATTAAAGACTTTTTTATTGACACAGGAAGATCAAAAAAAGAGTTAGAAAAATTAGTTTCAGTGGGAGACGCGATTACTAGAGAGAGAAAAATGATTGAGATGGGTGATTGCCTGAATTGCAAATCGCTAGATAATAGAGTTTCTGTTTTTATATTAATCGAAACATTAAAAGAATTAAAAACCCCACCATATGATGTTTATGCTGTGTTTACTGTTCAAGAAGAAATAGGTATTAGAGGGGCAAATGTTTCTTCAATGGATATAAATCCAGATTTTGGGTTTGGATTAGACACAACAATTGCTTTTGATACACCCGGGTCAACAAAGCAAGAACAGGTTTCGGCACTTGGAGAAGGGGCTTGTATAAAAGTAATGGACTCATCAACGGTTTGTGATTACAGAATGGTAGCTTACATGAAAGACGTTTCAAAGAAGAAAAAAATAAAAACACAGTTAGAAATATTACCCGCAGGAGGAACGGACACAGCCGGAATACAAAGAATGAACCCTGGAGGAAGCATTGCTGGCGCAGTGTCAATTCCAACGAGACACATTCACCAAGTAATAGAAATGGTACACAAAAAAGATATAAGAGACTCTATAGACCTGTTAAGACACTGTATTGAAAACCTAAACACCTATGATTGGAGGTTTAAATAAAACACTCGCTCTTTTGTTGATTTTTCCCATGACTGTTGTAAGCCAGGAGTTTGATATAAAAGAGATAGACTTAGATTTTAATGATATAAAAACCAGCAATTATTTTTCTTTAAATTTTATTTTAAAAAACGAAAAGGCAAATCAGTTGTTTCAAAAAACTACAAATCAAATAAAATCAGAGTGCAATTATTATACAGCGGAAGGTGAAGCAGTGTATAACTCCTGTCCTAAATCACAATACAAAGGGAAAACAGGTTTTTATATTTGTGAAAACAGCGGGTTTTATAAGAATAAGGATAGATTTATAGTGAAGAGAATTGTTTTAAAAACCTTACGTCATTTTCAAAAAACAACCGTAAGTCTGTAACACCATATTTCAACATTGCAATTCTTTCAATTCCCATACCAAAAGCAAAACCCGAGTGTTTTTTAGAATCAATGTTACAGTTTTCCAAAACATTTGGATCAACCATTCCGCACCCTAAAATTTCTAACCACCCGGTGCCCTTAGTTATCCGATAATCAGACTCATTTTTTAACCCCCAATAAATATCTACCTCAGCTGAGGGTTCTGTAAAAGGAAAAAAGGAAGGGCGAAGTCGAATTTTAGTTTCTTCACCAAACATCTCTTTAGCAAAATACATAATTGTTTGTTTTAAATCGGCAAAACTAACGTGTTCATCTATATATAAACCTTCAATTTGATGAAAAAGACAGTGGGCCCTTGCAGAAACAGCTTCGTTTCTATACACTCTTCCTGGAGAAATTGTCCTTATTGGAGGCCGTACACTTTCCATGTGCCTTACTTGTACAGATGATGTATGTGTTCGCAATAAAAGGTCGGGGTTGGCTTGTATAAAAAACGTGTCTTGCATATCTCTAGCGGGGTGTTCTTTAGGCAAATTTAGGGCAGAAAAATTATGCCAATCATCTTCTATTTCGGGCCCCTCAGATACTCCAAAGCCAATTTTTTTAAAAACACCAACTATTTGATTTTTTATTAACGAAATAGGATGCCTACTTCCAAAAGAGTTTAGTCCTACAGGTTTTGAAGTGTCTATATTACTCTTTTTAATTACCTTATCAAAAGTGTTTTTGTGAGAATTGATTTTTTCCTGAACAGCGTTTTTTAAATTGTTTATTGCTAGACCAGCACTTTTTTTGTCCTGGGGGGTGGCCCCTTTTAAATCACTAAACAAACCACCTAAAACCCCTTTTTTACCAAGATATTTTAACCTAAAAGCCTCTAGCTCTTCTTTTGAATCTGGAGAAAAACCATTTACCTCTTTTAGCAATTTATCGATTTGAGTCAACATTCTAATAATTTATATATCTTTGTTTTTATCTATTACAATACAAAGAAACAATAAATATGCTAAATAGAATTTTTAAACCTGTAATATTAGTGACACTTGTTATTTCAACAGTGCTTACCATTGGGTCTTGTCAAAAAGCAAAAGACACAGTAGGGGTTGTTGTTGTAAAAGATTCTAATGGAAATTTGGTTTCTGGGGCCACGGTTGTATTGCACTTAGATAGTCTTGCAGAAAACCAACAGGGAAGCCTTTATAATTCGAACTTGCGAAAAACAGACATAACAGACGCAAGTGGGAGGGCAGAGTTTACTTATGAGTTAGAGGCAATTCTTCAGGTTTCTGTAACAAAAACCCAAGGAAATAATACACTCACAGGTTCTAATGTTATTAGATTACTTAAAGAAAAAACAGTTACACAGGAGGTTAGAATTAATTAATATAATTAATAATAGCTTTTTTAATAAGGTTCTCTTGTTCCTTTTCATTTAAGTTTTTAATTGCTTTAAGCTCTTTATAGTGAGGCCACCCATCTTCGTCAACACTAACAAATTGATAATACCCAAAACCACTAAGAAGCCTACATGTTGCAACGTGTAGGACATTTAGTTTTTCTTCTCTACTAAACCTCTTTATACCAAAATTAAGCTCTTGAATTCCGATTAGGTATAATATTCCTTTTAGCGTCATTTCATCGTCAAATTGTTTTTCCAATCGCGCTACAAGACTTTCCCAATCTTTATCTAAATTATTCATAAAACAAAAATATAGTTTTTTAATATCTTTATTGCCATGAATTATATTGATATAATTATTTTAACAACAGGTGTTTATTTTTCTTTTTTAGGATTTAAGCGCGGTATAATAAAAGAGATTTCAGCTTTTTTAGCCCTTTTTTTAGCAGCCTACATAGCAATTTTTTTTTCACAACAAATTAATAATTTATTGGATAACCTGAACTTTTTTAATGACAATCTAGTTCCGGCAATATCTTTTGCGATGTTTTTTATAACAACTTATTTTATTGTAAAAGCCTTTGGCTCTTTTGTTGACAAGTTTTTCAAAATAATGGCGTTAGGTCTTTTTACCCGTCTTTTTGGTGCAATTTTTGGCGCTTTAAAATCACTTATATTGTTAGCTTTTATTTGGTTTGTAGTAGACTCATATTATTCTGTTGAAGAAAACATGAAAAAAGAGTCCCAGTTGCTCACCTACATAGAAAAAACACTGGAAATAATAAGTTCTAATGCAAAAAGTTATTTAGATAAAGATTTTAAGGCTGCAATACCGGGCAATTCTTCTCCCTCTAAATAACTAAGCATAGCCCCACCGCCAGTAGAAATGTAGGATACTTTTTTGTGAAGACCAAGCTTTTTAATAGCCGCGACCGAATCTCCGCCCCCAACAATAGAAAAGGCGCCTTTTTTTGTTTGCTCACATATAGCCTTGGCGATTAGTTTTGTTCCATTACTAAAACTATCCATTTCAAAAACACCCATTGGGCCATTCCAAATTATAGAGTTAGACCCCTTTATACATTCTTCAAACAATTTAATAGATTCTGGACCAATATCCAAACCCATATAACCAGCATCAATATGTGAAATTTTTGAAAGATAATTTTCAGAGTTGTTTTTATATTCTTTTGCGTTAACAGAGTCTAATGGGATTAAAAGATTAACATTTTTTCTTTTGGCAATTTGTATTATTTCTAAAGCAACAGCTGCCTTCTCTTCTTCCAGAATAGAATTACCAACATTTCCTCCCATTGATTTTACAAAGGTATAAGCCATACCACCCCCAACGATTAAATTATCAACCTTGTCTAGAAGAGATTTTACAACCTCAATTTTACTTGATATTTTTGCTCCACCAATAATTGCTGTGAGAGGTCTTTTAGGATTTAATATGGCCTTTTCTAAAAAATTAATTTCATTATTAAGCAAATAACCACCGTATTTGTTTTGTGGAAAAAAAGAGGCTATTGTATACACAGAGCAATGTTTTCTATGTGATACGCCAAAAGCGTCGTTAACAAAAACATCTCCATAAGCAGCCAATTTTCTTGCAAATTCAACGCTACCCTCTTTCTCTTCCTTATAAAAACGCAGGTTTTCTAACAAAAGAACATCTCCAGCTGACATGCCGCTTATTATTAAATTGTTTTTTTCAGAAATACAATCATTACTAAATAAAACATTTTTGTTTAATAATAAAGAAAGTCTTTTTGCCACCGGTTTTAAAGACATTGATAAATCTTGTCCTTTTGGGCGCCCAAGGTGAGACATAATTATGATTTTTGCTTGGTCAGAAATAAGCCTTCTAATTGTTGGTAGCGCAGCAAGAATACGCTCTTCATCAAGGATGGTTTGATTTTTATCAATCGGAACATTAAAATCAACTCTTAACAAAACCCTTTTTTCTGATAAAGAAACCGTGTCGATATTTTTCACAATGCAAAAATAGAATAAATACTAAAAATCAAAGCAAATTATTTAAATTTACAGAAATTAAAACATAATGCTTTTTAGCGAAATACCAGGAAACAAAGAAATAAAAACAGAATTAATAAACACTGTTAAAAATAATCGCATTAGCCACGCACAGCTTTTTTATGGTGAAAAAGGTAGCGGTCAATTAGCATTAGCAATTGCTTACGCAAGATATATGAATTGTGAAGAGAGACTTGAAAGCGATTCTTGTGGTTTTTGCAAATCATGTATAAAATATAAAACGATTTCTCACCCAGACCTCCACCTAGTATTTCCAGTAATTAAGCAAAACAGCGCCGCTTTGCCCATAAGCGATAGCCTTGTTCATAATTGGAGAGATTTTGTATTACAAAACCCCTATCTCTCTATAACCGACTGGATATCGCTAATAGCAAACGACAAAACTAAAAACAAAACAGGTATAATTTATAAGGACGAAGCAATATCCATTCATAACAAGATAATTCTTAAAAATTATGAATCAAAACATAAAGTCGTGTTGTTTTGGATGCCAGAAAGAATGAACAGAGAAATGGCTAATAAAATTTTAAAAACAATAGAAGAACCCCCAGAAAACACTGTTTTTTTATTTGTTTCAGAACAACCGTCCGAAGTTTTACCCACAATATATTCAAGACTTCAAAAAATTCAAATTTATAAGTTTACAGAAATAGATATCCATCAGTATTTTAAAAACAAAGATATAAGTAAAGAGCGATTGAGTGAATTACAACTTATTACCGGGAGAAACCTAGGAAGAATTAAACAATTAATCCAGCAAGGATTAGATGAACTATGTTTTTTTGAAGATTTTGTGGAGTGGATGAGGATTATATACAAGACAGATTTGATTAAAGTCGTCAAGTGGTGTAATGAAACTTCATTTAAAAACAAACAAGAACAACTATTGTTTATATCCTATTCAATTAAGATAATTAGGCGGTGTTTGCATTTTAATTTTTCTACACAAAAACCGGCTGTTGTCAGCAAAAAAGAGCAGGATTTTATTGAAAAATTTGCCCAATTTATTCATGAAGAAAATATTTTTATGATTGTGAACGAGCTAGAAAAATCATATTATTACCTAAAAAGAAACGCAAATGCAAAAATCTTATTTTATTCTATTTCTTTAAAAATGTTAAAATACTTAAAACTAAAGCGTAAATTTGTCGATAAACAACAAATAAAATGAGTTGCGGAACAGGAGATTGTAGTACATGTGAAGTGTCTGAAAACAGGGGCTGCGGGGTAAGTTCTGTTTTTGACTGGTTGTATCAAATAGATGCAAAAAACTCCAACCACCAACAATTGATAGAGGTTCAATTTAAAGGAGATAGAAAGGGTTTTTATTCTAATACCGAAAACCTTAAGCTTAAAAAGGGGGATTTTGTAGCTGTAGAGGGAGAAAAATCAGGTCATGATATTGGGAAAATAACAATTATTGGAGACTTAGTTGCCATGCAAATGGCAAGGAAAAAAGTTGACACACAAAAAACACCATTAAAAAAAGTATATCGATTGGCTACAGAGAAAGACATAAAAACATGGAAAGAGGCCGTTGAAAAAGAAGATTTTGTTCTTGAAAAAGCAAAAAGAATAATACAAGAGCTTAAGCTTGATATGAAACTTTCAGACGTCGAGTTTCAAGGAGACAACACTAAAGCGGTATTTTATTACATAGCTGAAAGTCGTGTAGATTTTAGGGAGTTGATAAAAAAATACTCAAGACAATTTAAAATCAAAATAGAAATGCGCCAAATAGGAGCAAGGCAAGAGGCAGCTAAGATTGGTGGAATTGGCAGCTGTGGAAGAGAGCTTTGTTGTTCAACATGGATGACGGAATTCCCCCCCGTTTCAACAAGTGCAGCAAGATACCAACAACTATCAATAAATCCTCAAAAAATTTCAGGCCAATGCGGAAGGCTTAAATGTTGTTTAAACTTTGAGCTAGACGGATATACCGAAGCCCTGCAGCACTTCCCAAGCTCAAAGATTAAATTAAAAACGAAAGAAGGAGAGGTAAAGTTTGTTAAACTAGATGTTTTTCAAGGTGTAATGTATTACTTTAACCCGCTTAACCCTGCTTCAGATTTATTAAAAATTAATGTTCAATCCGTTCAACAACTAATAGAACTAAATAAACAGGGAAATATTCCAGATAGTTTTGCCGACTTTATAGAAAAAACAACCGAAACAAGCCCTAATCTTGAAAATGTTTTAACTGAGCAAAGTTTACACCGTTTTGACAAAAAGAAACAAAGAAAAAGGCCGGAAAGAAGAAAAATATTTAAAAAAAATAAAACAAAAGCATACCAAAAACGAAAAACAAAAAATGTTTAGAATAGCCTTAGTTTTTATTGTTTCTTGTTTTTTGTCTTGTTCTAGCGCAACACACGAAGAATACAAAAGGTTTAAAAATGACACTTGGCATGCAGACAGCATCTTAGTGTTTGAATATTTTATAGAAGACACAACGAAAGCATATAAATTAGATTTAACTATTAGGTATACAACAAATTATAAGTTTCAAAACCTATTTCTTTTTTTATCTGAAAGCGTGGTAGACACATTAGATATAAAATTAAAAGAAAAAGATGGTAAGCCAACAGGAAAAGGTTTAACCGATATAAGAGAAATAACTGTGAATATTGCTGACAAGAAAACATATGAAAAGAGAGGGAAATATATTTTAAATATTGAACAAGCAATGAGATACGGGAAGCACGAAGTGATATCAAATTTACAAAACATAAAAGATGTGGGTTTAATCATTAGTTCTTATGAGTAAAGTGCAAAAAATATTAATATGGTTTTTGGTTTTAAGTCCGTTTTTGATACTTTTTAGTGTGGTTCAATTAACAGCCTTCGGTTTTTTTGGGCCACTACCCTCATTAGAGGAACTGGATAATCCAGAAAATAATTTAGCAACACAAGTTTTTTCTGAAGACGGGGTGAGACTTGGAGAGTATTATTTTGAAAACAGAAAATCATGTCAATATAATGAGCTACCCCAACACTTAATAGATGCCTTAATCGCCACAGAAGACGTGAGGTTTGAAAGTCATTCAGGTATTGATGCCAGGTCACTTCTTAGAGCTATTTACGGTGTGGTAACATCAAAAAAACAATCGGGAGGAGCAAGCACAATTAGTCAACAATTAGCTAAACTAATGTTTACAGATCAACCGAGCTCGGGAGTTGATCGTGTTATGCAAAAAGCAAAAGAATGGGTTATATCAGCGCAGCTCGAAAAAAGATACACAAAACAGGAAATAATTTTAATGTATTTAAATAAATTTGATTGGATAAACAATGCTGTTGGAATCAGATCTGCAGCACATATTTATTTTGGTAAAGAGCCAAAAGACCTAAACATCCAAGAATCTGCAATGTTAGTAGGTATGCTTAAAAACCCAAGTGCATACAATCCATTATCACCTAATAAAAAAATTAAAAACGAAGCGCTAGCAAGAAGAAACATGGTTTTAAGTCAAATGTTGAAATATAATTTTATAACAAAGAAAACATATGAAGATTTAAAAAAAACACCAATAGGTATAAATTATCACAGTCCTTTTCATCCAGATGGAAAAGCAACATATTTTAGGGAATATTTAAGAGGGGTTTTAACAAATTGGTGTGCAAATAATTACAAGCCAGACGGCTCGCCATACAACTTATACACAGATGGCCTACAAGTTTACACAACAATCAACTCAACACTCCAAGGTTACGCTGAATTAGCAGTTACAGAACACATGTCGACACTTCAAAAACAGTTTAATGGTCATTGGCAGGGGCGTAAAAACGCCCCATACCACAATATTGACGACAAACAGATAAATGCAATATATAACCAAACAATAAAAAGATCGGAGAGATATAAAAAGCTTAAAAAAAGGGGTGTTCCAGATGATATTATAATGTCTTATTTTACCGACTCAACATATACTATGAATTTGTTTTCTTGGAAAAAAGACTCAACAGGATCCCCTACCGCCGGAGACACCACAATTACAAACATGACCCCACTAGACTCTATTAAATATAACAAAATGTTTATTCACTCTGGAATGATGAGCATGGACCCTAGAACAGGCTACGTTAAGGCGTATGTTGGAGGAATTAATTATAAAAATTTTCAATATGATCATGTTACCCAAGGAAAACGCCAGGTTGGCTCAACATTTAAACCGTTTTTATATGCTTTAGCGATTCAAAACGGCTTCTCCCCATGCGATGAGATTTTAAATGTTCCGGTAGTTTTTAACAAGGAAGAATGGGGTCTAAATAAAGATTGGACGCCAGAAAATTCAGGTGATGATTATGAAAACCTCCCAATAACACTTAAATTTGGACTTGCTAATTCTATCAATACAATCACAGCATACATTATGAAGCAGATAGGCCCCCATGCTGTAGTTGATTTAGCAAAAAAAATAGGAATCAAGTCAGAGATATTACCCGTCCCCTCCTTGTGCTTAGGAACATTTGATTTGTCAGTTTATGAAATGGTGGGGGCCTACTCAACATTTGTAAATAAAGGAGTCTGGAAAGAGCCAATTTTTATAACTAAAATAGTAGATAAAAATGGTGTTGTTTTAGAAAGTTTTGTTCCTAAAACTCAAGAAGCAATGAGTGAGCAAACAGCCGATATTATAGTTAGAATGCTACAAAAAGTAAAAGATGGAGCATATAGCGAGGCGGCTCAAGTAACACTTGGAACAGGTGTGAGGCTTAATTATAAATATGGTTTTAAAGACAAGGACATGGGGGGAAAAACAGGAACAACTCAAAACAATTCTGACGGGTGGTTTATAGGAATTACTCCAGAATTAGTAACAGGAGTCTGGACTGGTTGCGAAGACAGGGCTGCACACTTTAGATCAACAACCCTTGGTCAAGGCGCAAACACAGCGCTTCCAGTTTTTGCAGGATATATGCAAAGGATATATACTGATTCTACATATCAAAATTCAATTACAAAACCATCACGATTTAATATATCTAAAGAGATTGATTTAAAATTTAATTGTAATGAAACTAATTTAGATTATGATAACACAGAAGAATTTGAATAAAAAAACAAATGATAAATAAAAATGTAAAAACTATAGAAGAGGCCTTAGCGGGTGTAGATTCTGGAATGACCTTTATGTTTGGGGGATTTGGTTTATCTGGGATCCCTGAAAACATAATAAAAGCGCTTTCTAAAAAGGATATTTTTCAACTTACTTGCATTTCTAACAATGCAGGAGTTGATGATTTTGGATTAGGTCTTTTGTTAAAAAGAAGACAAATAAAAAAAATGATATCTTCTTATGTTGGCGAAAACGCTGAGTTTGAACAACAAATGCTTTCAGGAGAATTAGAAGTTGATTTAATACCTCAAGGAACACTAGCGGAAAGGTGCAGGGCAGCAGGAGCTGGTATACCAGCCTTTTTTACACCGGCCGGATACGGAACAGAGGTTGCACATGGAAAAGAAGTTAGAGAGTTTAATGGAACCCCACATATTTTAGAAAAATCTTTGTCAGCTGATTATGCATTTGTAAAAGCATGGAGGGGGGACACGGCTGGAAATCTTATTTTTAAAGGAACAGCAAGAAACTTCAACCCATTAATGGCTATGGCAGGAAAAATAACGGTAGCTGAAGTAGAGAAACTTGTTCCGGCTGGAGAGCTGGATCCGAATATAATTCACACTCCTGGAATATTTGTTCAAAGAATAATTAAAGGAGAGCAATATGAAAAAAGAATAGAACAATTAACGGTTAGAAAAAAAATGTAATGGCGTTAGACAAAAACCAAATAGCTCAAAGAATAGCTCAAGAATTAGAACACAACATGTATGTTAATTTAGGAATTGGAATTCCGACCCTTGTAGCAAACTATATCCCGAAAGATATTGATATAGAATTTCAATCAGAAAATGGTGTTTTAGGAATGGGACCCTTTCCTTTTGAAGGAGAAGAAGATGCTGATATGATTAATGCTGGCAAACAAACAATAACAACACTTGATGGAGCCGCGCTTTTTGACTCTTCAACATCATTTGCAATGATAAGGGGTAAGCATGTACACCTTACTGTTTTAGGAGCAATGGAGGTTGCGCAAAATGGTGATATTGCAAATTGGAAAATACCTGGAAAAATGGTTAAAGGTATGGGGGGCGCAATGGACCTTGTTGCCTCTGCTGAAAATATTATTGTTGCAATGATGCATACAAACAGGGCTGGCGAAAGTAAAATATTAAAGCAGTGTACACTTCCGATAACAGGAGTAAATTGCGTAAAAAAAGTCGTAACAAACTTAGCGGTTCTTGATGTGTCAAAAAACGGCTTTCAACTATTAGAAAGGGCCCCAGGCGTATCTGTTGAGGAAATAGTTAAAGCATCTGAAGCTGAATTAATTATAAATGGAGAGGTTCCGGAAATGAAGCTAACAGTTTGTTAGAGCAGTGTGCTTGAGCCAACAAAAAGCAGAGTTAGTCCCAAAATAACGAGGTATAGAATCATTATAACACCATAAAGCTTAAATACGGATGCTAAATTTGACAATCCACTTTCTAAATTTTTTAGGTTATCGCCTTTAAGATAAACAGATGTTTCTTTTGAAAAATCATATAAATATTTAGCGCTAAAATAATATAATACAAGGCCTATTGCCATGCCAAATAAAGCGGCTGGTCCGTCGCCGGTTAGATCTCCCTCTAGCAAGGAATATAATATAAAAAAGCAACCAATACCAAAACCAATATAAGCAAGTACACCAAAAAAGCGCCCCCAGTATGCTAGTTTTTCTAAAGGCCCTTTTAATGTGTTTAAATTAGGACCCTTATCTACTTCCCCCATGTTAATCTCTTGTGTTTTATTAAAATCTTGTTCCACTTTAAACCTCTTGTTTATTTATTTTTGCATCTCTTGTTTTTAAGTGTTTTTTAATATCATCAAGCTTACCTTCAGGGATAGCATCAATAAGTTTTTTTGTATAATCTGTTTTGGGACCACTATAAATTTGGTCTGCATCACCCATCTCTTCAATTACACCACTTTGCATTACAACCATTCTATCACTCATGTATTTAACAACAGAAAGATCATGAGAAATAAATATATATGTTAAGCCATAATCTTCTTTTAACTCATTTAATAAATTCAAAACTTGAGCCTGAACAGAAACATCAAGAGCAGATACAGATTCATCACAAATAATAAATTTTGGATTAACAGCTAACGCTCTTGCAATACCAATTCTTTGTCTTTGGCCTCCAGAAAACTCGTGTGGATACCTGTAAAAATGAGAGGGGTCTAAATTTACCCTTTTGAGCAGCTCTTCAACTCGTTTTTTTCGCTCATCATCATTATTTAAGATGCCGTGAACTTGCATCGGCTCCATAATTGCATTTCCAATTGTCATTCTTGGATTAAGCGAAGAGTATGGGTCTTGAAAAATAATTTGAACCTCTTTTCTAAAAGACCTAAGTTCTTTAGCGTTCATATTTATAACATCGTTTCCTTTATATATAATCTGCCCTTCTGTTGCTTTTTCTAGCTGTATTATTGTCCTACCTATTGTAGTCTTTCCACAACCACTTTCCCCAACCAAACCAAGGGTCTCTCCAGGGTATACATCAAAAGAAACATCATTTACAGCTTTTACAAAGCCTGTTGTTCCACCAAAGAAACCCCCTTTTATTGGGAAGAACGTTTTAAGGTTTTTAATTTGTAATATTGCTTTTGTTGAAAAAAGTTCTTTTTGCTTGTTTTCTCTTACTTTTTTTGGAATAATTAGTTTTTTTGTAAAATCAGAGACGGATATACCGCTGTCTATAATGTTTCCAGAATCATCTAGCTGCATAAAATCAGAAACTGTTGGTAAAAATTTATAACGATGTTCTAAAGGGGGCCTGCACGCTAAAAGCCCTTTGGTATAAGGGTGTTGTGGGTTTTTAAAAATATTCCAAACGTCTCCCTGTTCAACAACCTCACCCTTGTACATAACAACAACTTTATCAGCTAGCTCAGCAATAACCCCTAAGTCATGTGTAATAAACATTATACCCATCTCATTTTCTTTTTGTAATTGCTGCATGAGCTCGAGAATAGTTTTTTGAACAGTAACGTCTAGGGCTGTAGTTGGCTCATCAGCAATTAGAACAGAGGGCTTACAACTCATAGCCATTGCAATCATTACCCGCTGTTTTTGACCACCTGAAATTTGGTGAGGGTAAGAATTAAAAACTCTTTCAGGCTCAGGAAGTTTTACACTATTAAACAGTTCAATCGTTAGTTTTTTTGCTTCTTTTGCTGTCATTTTTTGGTGCAACATAATGGCCTCTACAACTTGATGCCCACAGGTAAAAACAGGATTTAAAGAAGTCATAGGCTCTTGAAATATCATTGCCAATTCATTGCCACGATAGCCACGCATCTCTTCAATTGATAGCTTTAGCAAATCAACAACACCCTCATCTTTTTTGTGAAACAAAATTTCTCCACCACTTATCTTTCCAGGCGGGCTTGGTATTAAGCGCATTGCAGAAAGCGATGTCACAGATTTACCAGACCCAGATTCACCAACAATACCAACAGTTTCACCCTTATTTAATGTAAAACTAACATTATTTACAGCCTTTACGACATTTCCTTCTGTGTGAAACTCTGTTACTAAATTTTTAAACTCTAATAATTTTTTCATTCTATAATCTTGTTTATGGTGTTAAAAATATGGTTTTTTGGTCAATATATAGAAGTTTATTGTAAGTATTGTTAGAACGAAGTTAGAAAAACATTTCTAGAGCCCCGTCAATATACTCATACAAATCCTTATGATGACCATTAGGAAGCTCTTTACTTGATTTTTTCCCCAGCCTAACAATTATCATGTTTTTTTCAGGAATACAGACCATATATTGACCTAGGTGACCTCTTGCATAAAACACATTATTACCCTTGTATTTTGTTGTCCAAAAATGATAACCATAACTTGTGTTTTTTAATCCATTTTTATCTACAAGTTTAGCAGGAGTAATAGCTTCTTTAACAAAAGAGCTATCAATTAGTTTAATATTATTATAAACCCCTTTGTTTAAATATAATCTTCCAATTTTAGCAAAACTTCTAGCATTAGAGTTTATACAACAAAAAGCTTTTTCATCTCCATTTTCATCAACACTCCAGGTTGCTGATTTAGAAGCGCCAATAGGAATCCAAAGCTTTTCAGAAAGATAATCGCTTATTGTTTTGTTAACAGCTTTTTCTAAGATAAAGGATAAAATTTGCGTACATGAACTATGATATTTGAACACCCTCCCTGGGGGTTCAATACTTTTGAGAGGCAGGATTAAATCTTTTAAATTATCACCGTAATAAGCTTCGGCCGCCTGCCCTATGGGGTTGTAATAATTTTCATGCCAACCAAGTCCAGAACTCATTGTTAACAAATCTTTGATTGTAATTTTTGACTTTGGCTCATCATTGAATTCAGGTAAAAAATCTCCAACTTTTTGATTTACGCTTTTAATATACCCTTCAGTTATAGCAATACCAATTAATGTTGCAACCCAGCTTTTAGCCATCGAAAACGAGTTGGACAAACTTTCGGAAGAATATCCGTGCCAGTATTTTTCAAAAAAGATACTATCATTAATGATAACCAGAAAGGCTACACTTTGGTTGTCTGAATGTAAATCAACAAGGTTCTTCGGCAAAACCGTTTTATTATAATTGTTTGAAACTAACCAGTTGTGTTTTTCACCAGCTTTAATATCATTGCTTTCAAAGTGAATAAAATCATCTATATATGCAGAATTATATCCTTTTAGATAAGTAACAGAAACAGCCTTATACAACCAGGTTTTACCACTAATTAATATTGCTAGGTTTACTAAAACAAGAACAAACAAAAGAAATTTAATTATTTTTTTCACTTTTACACAAATCCATTTTAAACAAAACTTCTAAATTTTTTTTTAATTTAATTTTTACATCTTCAAGGTTTTGTTTTTCTCCCAGCTCTTTTTGCATAGATGTGACATTTTTTCCAAGTATACCACATGGAATAATATTTTTAAAAAAAGACAAGTCAGAATTAACATTAAGAGCAAATCCATGCATTGTAATCCACCTGCTTGATTTTACACCAAGAGCACAGATTTTTCTTGCGTTTTGCTTGCCGACATCAAACCAAACCCCAGTCTCTCCATCAGATCTTTCTGGCTCTAAACCATATTCTTTAAGTGTTAAAATAACAGCCTCCTCTAATAGTCGGAGGTATCTCCCAATATCTGTAAAAAAATTATCTAAATCTAAAATCGGATAACCAACAATCTGTCCAGGGCCATGATAGGTTATGTCTCCACCTCTATTTATTTTATAAAAAGCAGCCCCATTTTTTTTTAAAAAATGTTCATTTACAAGTAGATTATTTTTATCTCCATTTTTACCAAGAGTATATACATGGGGATGCTCACAAAACAACAAATAATTTGTTGTTTCTTTTAAGGTATTATTTTTTCGATTATTGGACTTAACATCAAGTATTTTTGAAAACAAAAACTCTTGATAATTCCAGCATTTTTTATAGTCGATCAGACCCAAATCTTCAAAGAACACTTTTTTATTCATTATTTCTTTGAAAGCTCATGCTTAAGAAAGTTAATCACATCAATTTCTACTGCATCAACATTGTTTAAAACAGATAAAAACCAACTAACCCAGTCTCCAAAATTAATGTGATACAATGTGTTTTGGATTACAGAATTTCCTTTGCTCCAAACCTCGTTGATATTGCTCGAATATTTAAAAATAATCTTTTTACTAATATCAATTCTTGTTTGATTTTTTTCCAAATCGCAATTATTTCTTAAAAAAATAACCGCTAAATCTTTTGTGTTAATTCTCCAACCCAACAATTCATTATGATTCATTTCAGGAATGGTGTGATGCCAAGCCAACATTTTACTGTTTTCATTTAGTTGTTGACGAAATCTGATTGCAGCACCTTCAAAACCACTTGCAACATAGATTACAGGTGTTTTTCCCTGAATTTTGTTTGCCAGTCTTGAAGCTTCTTTTTTGATATTGTTTTTTTCTTTTTCAAGTAGGCTTATCGAATCATAAAAATCTTTTTCCCAATCAAAATGTATAATTTTATAGTGTTTCAATAAACAAAACAAAATCGTAAAAGAATATCCAAACATTGCCCTAGGGGGATTGCCTGAAGGTATAGTTATATGATTATAGTTTTGGTTTTTGGCAATAGTTTTTAACTCTCCTCCTGACGTAACAATTGCAATTTCACAATTCTTAATTATACATTTTTTTAACGCGCTTATTGTTTCTTCTGTATTTCCAGAGTATGAACTAACAATAACTAGAGTGTCTTTATTAACAAAAGCAGGAATTTCATAATTTTTAGTAGACAAAACAGGAACATTGCATCTAGTATCAATAATGTCTTTTACAATGGTCCCGCCTATACCCGACCCGCCCAAGCCAACTATTAAAACGCTATTAAAACGCTTGTTACTTTTTTGTAGTTTAGAATTTTTTGCAATTTCAAGCGCCTCCTTTAAATGATTAGCAAAGTTTTCTATATAGTCAATCATTTTCATTTAATAATGTTTTTTAAGATAAAAAGAAGTTAAAAATACGAAATAATAGCATAATAGAATTTCTATCTTTGCAAAAAATATTTTATATGCAAAACTCTATTTCAGAACAAGAAAAAATACGACGAGAATGTTTAAATAAAATTTTAGAACTCGGAATTGACCCATATCCAGCAGAGATTTATAAAGTAAACACCACTTCAGAAAAAATCAAAAAAAAGTTTAATGCATATAGAGAATCAGAAGTTGTTATTGCGGGCAGAATAATGAGTAGAAGGATTATGGGCAAGGCATCATTTATAGAGCTACAAGACAAAGACGGAAAAATACAGGTATATGTTAACAGAGATGAAATTTGCGAAGGTGAAGATAAAAGCATGTACAATGTGGTTTTTAAAAAGCTGTTAGACATAGGAGATATAATTGGCATAAGAGGCTCTGTTTTTAAAACACAAGTTGGAGAAATCTCCATAAAAGCCAGTAATATGAAATTGTTGGCAAAATCTTTAAGACCACTTCCTTTGCCAAAAAAGGATAGTGAAGGAAATATTTATGATGCATTTACTGATGCCGAAAAAAGATATAGACAAAGATATGTTGACCTAGTTGTAAACCCCGAAGTCAAAGAAGTATTTATTAAAAGAACGAAGATTACGAACACAATGCGGTCTTTTTTAAATAACAAAGGTTATCTAGAAGTAGAAACACCTATTTTACAGCCAATTTATGGAGGAGCGGCGGCTAGGCCGTTTAAAACATACCACAACACGTTAGATATAGATCTTTATTTAAGAATTGCAAACGAACTATATTTAAAAAGGTTAATAGTTGGGGGGTTTGATGGCGTTTATGAATTTTCTAAAGACTTTAGAAATGAGGGAATGAGTAGGTTTCACAACCCTGAATTTACTCAGATGGAATTATATGTCGCTTATAAGGATTATGAATGGATGATGAGTTTAGTAGAAGAAATGGTGGAGAAAGTAGCCCTTAATCTTTATGACACAACCGAGGTTAAGGTTGGAGAAAACATAATTAATTTTAAAAAGCCATGGAAAAGGTATACTATGTATGAGGTAATAAAAGAATTTACAGGTGTTGACATATCTACAATGGAAGAAGACGAGCTAAAAGAAACCGCAAAAAAAATGGGGGTTATGGTGGATAAAAGCATGGGAAGAGGAAAGTTAATAGATGAGATTTTTGGGGAAACCTGTGAAGCAAAATTAATACAACCAACATTTATTACCGATTACCCAATAGAAATGTCTCCTTTGGCAAAAAAACACAGAAAACAAAAGGGCTTGGTAGAACGTTTTGAGGCCATTTGTAATGGTAAAGAAATATGTAATGCCTTTTCGGAGCTAAACGATCCAATAGACCAACGGGTACGTTTTGAACAACAACTAGAGCTAGAAAAAAGAGGGGATCAAGAGGCAATGATTTTAGATGATGATTTTGTTCGAGCATTAGAGTATGGGATGCCACCAACCGCCGGTCTGGGTATAGGTATTGACAGGCTTACTATGATTATGACAAATTCTAAATCAATACAGGATGTCTTGTTTTTTCCACAAATGAAACCAGAGAAAAACCAATAAAATGGATATAAAAAATACAATTTCATTGTTAGAAAAACATGAGGTTAATAGCGAGGAGCTAGAACACCTTTTGTTAGAGCGAGAAGTTAATGAAGAAGTCAATTTTTTACTTATAGATGTAAGAGAGGAAGATGAGTATAAAGAAAAAAGAATAAAAGGAGTGGATTATTTAATCCCACTTTCAAATTTTAAAAAAAACATATCAATAATTGAAGACAAAAAACATATACCGATAATAACTCAATGTCGAATTGGTGCTAGGTCGGCCACAGCTCAAAACCATATGCATTTATGGGGGTTTAAAACAGTTATCAACTTGTCTGGAGGCATAACATATTATAAAGGAGAGGTTATTTAAAGATTAGCCTTGTTTTTGTTTCTCCAACCAAGCTTACAACATCTTCTCTTTTTGCACTAAACACCTTTTTAGTAGAACCAAAATGACTTATTAATACTTGAACTGTTTTTGGCCCGATACCGGGGATATCTTCTAAAGAGCTTTTAAGTGTATTTTTAATTCTTTTTTTTCTGTGTTTTTTTATTGCAAACCTATGACTTTCGTTTCTTATTCTTTGGATTAGCTTTAGACTAGCGGATCTTTTATCAAGATAAAGCGGGATTTTGTCATTAGGAAAATATATTTCTTCAAGTCTTTTTGCAACAGAAATAATCGGTACGCTTCCAGTTAGATTTAGTTTTTCTAAACTTTTTAAAGCAGAATTTAATTGCCCTTTGCCTCCGTCAATTATAATTAGATTGGGCAACAGCTTTTTTTCAGTTAACGCAGCCTTATATCTTCTATAGATCACCTCCTCAATACTTTGAAAATCGTTTGGTATTTTGACAGTTTTTATGTTAAAAAACCGATAGTCTTTTTTACTTGCAATACCATTTTTAAAAACCACACAAGAGCCGACGGAATGAGCCCCCTGTATGTTTGATATATCAAAACACTCAATATGTTGAGGGGGCTCTTTTAGTCTTAAATCTTTTTGTAACGCGACTAAAATATTTTTTTTACTTGCTTTTTCTTTTTTAACAACACTAGCATTTTGCTTGTTGCTTTGCATAATACGGGCGTTTTTTAGGCTTAATTCAACAAGTTTTCGCTTATCACCAATTTTAGGCTTGCTAATATTTAAATCACTAATTTTATTTTTAAAAACAATAGAAGAGTAAATATTTTTAGAAGTACTTTTGTATTTGTTTCTTGTATCAATTATTACAAGCCGTAACAATTCTTCATCGGTTTCATTTAATTTTTTATTTAATTCAACACTTTGTGTTTGTACTATACAACCCCCAATAACTTTCATATAATTAATGAATGCGCTTTTTTGGTCTGAAATGATTGAAAAAACATCGACGTCATTAATTTTGGGATTAACAACAATTGATTTTGCCTGATATGTTTTCAACAATTCTAATTGTTGCTTAATCATTTCGGCTTTTTCAAACTCTAAATTGTGTGAATAGACATGCATTTTTTCTTTTAGCTCATTAATTACCAATTGGATTCTACCACTTAGAATTTTTTTAATATGCGTTATTATTTGTAGGTAATTATTTAACTCTTCTTCTGAGTCAACTTTACGTTTAAGAAAAGAAAAAGGAGTCCATCCATTTGCATAAAAAATATCTGAGAAAAAACTCAGCAATGCCCTTACAACTTTTGAAGACACATATGGCCCATAATACTCTCCTATATTTTTTTTAACGGTTCTTGCCTGGAATATTCTTGGTAACTTTTCATTGGAGACACATATCCAGGGATAGGTTTTCCCGTCTTTAAGTAATATATTATATCTGGGCTGGTGCTTTTTTATTAGGTTGTTTTCCAGAAGCAAAGCATCCATTTCTGTATTTACCACAACAAAACTAATTTTCTCTATTTTATCAATAAGAAGACGAGTTTTAAGATTTACTTTACTTTTATCATTTTTAAAATATGAACTGACTCTCAATTTTAAACTTTTAGCTTTTCCGATATAAATCACCTCTTCATTTTTGTTGTAAAACATGTATGTGCCAGGCTTTTTGGGTAAATTATTTATTATACCTAACAAATGTTTTTTTTTCTTCAGTTTATCATGCATTTTTAAACTTTTATGTGCTAATCCTTGTCACTTAATTATAGAAAATTGTTAAAGTTTTTTTTAGTGGCTTGTAAATATAGTATTTTTGAGCTCTTAAATAATAAAATGAAAATAGCAATTATTGGAGCAACAGGCATGGTAGGGCGAGAAATCCTAGATGTTTTGCCCGAGTATAAATTACCTATTTCAAAGTTGATTTTAGTTGCGTCAAAGAGGTCATTAAATCAAAAAATTCTGTTTAACGGAAAACAAATAAGAGTTCAGCCTTTAAATGAAGCCCTCTTAGACCAAAAAATTGATATTGCACTTTTTTCTGCTGGCTCAGAGATTTCAAAAAAATGGGCTCCAAAATTTGCAAAAACTGGTTGTAAGGTAATTGACAACTCATCATATTGGAGGATGTCTGATAAGCACAAATTGATTATTCCAGAAATCAATGGGAAGCAACTATTACAAAGCGACATGATAATAGCTAACCCAAACTGCTCAACAGCACAGCTTTTAATGGTACTTTCTCCCCTTCACATGAAATATACAATAAAAAGGGTAATCGTATCTACATATCAGGCGGTAAGTGGAACAGGAAAAAAAGCGGTTAATCAGCTACAAAAAGAACATGAAGATGTAAATGTAGAGAAAGCATACCCACACAAAATTTTTCAAAATATTTTGCCTCACTGTGATGATTTTACAGAAAACGGATATACAAAAGAAGAAATGAAGCTGACTAATGAAACAAAAAAAATATTAGACAAAAACATAGATGTAGTTGCTACTGCCGTTCGTGTACCAGTTGTTAGGGGGCATTCTGAAAGTGTAAACATTGAGTTTGATAATGCTTTTGAGATAGATGAGTTAAGAGAATGTTTAAAAACAAGCCAAGGAGTAGTTGTTTTTGACGACCCAAACAAAAACATTTATCCTACGCCATTAACAGCAGAAAAAAAAGACGAGGTATTTGTTGGGAGGCTTAGAAGAGATTTTACTAAAAAAAATTGTGTTCAAATGTGGGTTGTGGCAGACAACTTAAGAAAAGGAGCTGCAACCAACACAGTACAGATTGCAGAATATTTAATCAAAAAAAAACTGTTTTAAATGATAATTAGCCATAAGCATAAATTTGTTTTTGTCGGTTTACCCTTCTCTGCTTCCTCTGCTATTTCAAAGGAGCTTCACCAAATGTATGAGGGACAGGCAAGGCTATCAAAACACTCTTTGTACCATGATTTTGTAAAAAGCGCATCAAAAGAAGAGTTAAATTATTTTGTTTTTGCAGTAATAAGAAACCCAATGGAGGTTGTTGTAACTGTTTATGAAAAAATGAAAGCAAATGCTAAAGGAAACTTCACAAATCCAAAGCTTTTTTCTGAAAACGGTGGGCACATTACAAAAAAACATAGAGAAAGATTTAATTATATACACCAAAATAACGCAACCTTTCAGCAATATTTTGTTCGTTATTTTAATAAGCCCTACGATAATCTGGTTAGTCTAACAATAGATAGTTGTGATTATATAATAAGATACGAAAACATTGAAAATGATTATGTCGAAGCATTAAAAAAAGCAGGGATAAATGAGCCTAGACAACTTCCTGTAGCCAATAAAACAGTGGGAAAAAAGAGTGACATGCTTTCTTATTATACAGATGGGATAAAAGACCAGGCTATTTATGTTTTTGCCCCTTTTTTTAAAAAATATAACTATCATTTCCCACAAAAATGGGGAATTATAAAACCATCAATAAAGAGTCTTTTATATTTTGAAGCGTTTTCTATTTTAAGAAAAATTAATTATAAATATTTTAAAAACAAATCAGAGAAGATTGGTTTAGAAGGAACAATATATGGAGATATTCAAAGACAAGGAGTAAAAAAAACTAAAACTCTTTTCGATAAAAAAGAATAAGCATAAACAGACCAATTGAAATTCCCGCATCAGCCAAATTAAACACGGGCTCAAAAAAAGTAAAAACATTATCGTAACCCTCCAATAAAGATAAAATAGTTATATCTGAAAAAGGAATTGGTATAGCCATCCATTGCGGCAAATCAATTTGAAAAAGATTAAAAGAAAACATATCTACAACCTTACCTTGAAAAACAGAAGAATACCCCCCCTGGTCACTTAAAAATTTTGCAGGCTCTTCTTGATTTACAAGCCAAGGGTTGTGAACCTCACTTTCGTTAAAAACTACTCCATAAAATGTAGAGTCTACAATATTTCCAACAGCCCCTCCAATAATCAGCCCAAGGGCAATTATTGCACCATTAGAAAGCCGTTTAATTATTTTTTTAATATAGTAAATACCAGCAACCACAACAAGTATTCGAAATAAAGTCAAACCAATTTTTGTGGCCACACCAGATTCCCCCAAAAAACCAAAAGCGGCCCCGTTATTTTCTAGAAACTTTATAACAAACCAGTCTTGATTAAATACTTTAAATGATTCGTTAATCAGCAGATTAGTTTTAACCCAAACTTTTAAAATTTGATCTAAAAAAACAAGTGCTATTGATACAAAAAATAATTTTTTCAAAATAATTTATTGGGCATTTTTTGCCTCAATACTAAGTGTTGCATGAGGAACAAGTCGCAATCGTTCTTTAGAAATTAACTTGCCAGTAACACGGCAAACACCATATGTGCTATTTTCAATTCTAATTAATGCATTGTGAAGACTTCGTATAAATTTTGCCTGCCTTTCAGCAAGCTTAACATTTTCTTCTTTGGAAAGAGTTGTAGAGCCCTCTTCAAACGCTTTAAAAGAAGGGGAGGTGTCTTCTGTTCCATTATCAGAGTCGTTTGCTGTTGCTGCTCTTAAAATTGCCAAATCTTCCTGGGCGCTTTTTAGTTTTGCTAAAATAATTTCTTTAAATTCTTCCAGCTCTTTAGCTGAATATGTAGTTTTTTCTTTCATATTTATCTTTTTTCTAAAACAACGTTCACCTTTAAATTTTCAATTAAATGAATTTCAGTCCCCTCATTAAACCCCACCTCTTTAAAATCCACGTTTAAAGCTAAAGTTTCCTCACAAATATAAGAGAAATTATTTTTAATTGCTTTAGTTAGCAGGCGGTTTTCTTCTACACTAATCGTTATTTTATCAGTAACCTCTAAACCACTTTCTTTTCGTAAATTTTGTATCCGATTAATAAGCTCTCTTGCTAAACCTTCATTTTTTAACTCTTCCGTTATTGTTATATCTAGAGCTACGGTTATATTTTCATATGAACTAACGCTATAACCCTGAATGTCGTCTGTTGTTATTTCAAAATCACTTATAGCTAATTTTATTTCAGGGCTAATTTTATAAAACCCATCCTTTTCTAATTTTTGAATATCCTCAAAATTAAAATCAGCTATTGTTTTTGAAATAAAATTCATCTTTTTACCATATTTTGGCCCAAGAGTTTTAAAGTTTGGCTTTATTTTTTTTCTTAAAAATGTTGACGTTTCGTCAATTAACTCAATATCCTTAATATTTAATTCATGTTTTAAAATTTCAGAAATATTTTCAATATCTTGTTTTGTTTTATTGTTTAATACGGCAATTATTATCTTTTGTAATGGCTGCCTGACACGTATTGATTCTTTTTTTCGTAAAGACAGAGCGATTGAGGTAATTTTTTGCGCCAATCTGATTCTTCTTTCCAAATCATAATCAATATATTTATCCTTTACACACGGGAAATCAGAAAGATGAACAGATTTAAACTCTTGTTTAGAATACCCGTTGATATCTTGAAATAACTGATCCATGTAAAACGGAGCAATTGGAGAAGAAATTATCGCGATATTTACAAGGCAATCATATAATGTTTGGTAGGCGGCTACCTTTTCCATAGTGTATTTGTCTTTCCAAAATCGCCTTCTACTTAATCGCACATACCAATTACTTAATTTGTCAATAACAAAAGCTTGTATTAGGCGAGCAATAGAAGTCGGCTCATAATTATCATAATGCTCCTCAACTTGTTTTATTAAAGTGTTGAGCTCAGAAAGAATCCACCTATCAAGCTCGTTTCGGTTTTGTATTGGGACTATCTCTTCATTACCATTAAAACCATCAATGTTAGCATACAAAGCAAAGAAGGAATAAGTATTGTGTAAAGTTCCAAAAAACTTTCTTTGTACCTCAATAATACCGCTGTCATCAAACTTTAAATTGTCCCAAGGCTGAGCATTTGAAATCATATACCACCTTGTTGCGTCTGCCCCATATTTATTTAAAATACCAAAGGGGTCAACAGCATTACCTAATCTTTTGGACATCTTATTCCCATTTTTATCCAAAACCAAGCCATTTGAAATCACGTTTTTATAAGCAACAGAGTCAAACAGCATACTAGATATTGCATGTAGGGTGAAAAACCACCCTCTAGTTTGATCAACACCTTCTGCAATAAAATCTGCTGGAAAGTTTTTTTCAAACACATCCTTATTTTCAAAAGGATAGTGCAACTGAGCATAAGGCATTGCCCCAGAGTCAAACCAAACATCAATTAAATCCACCTCTCTATACAAGGGAACTCCATTTTTTGAAACTAAAACAATGTTATCAACATAGGGCCTGTGTAGGTCAAAAGAATTGTAGTTTTCATCTTTCATATCTCCCTCAGAAAAATTTTTCAGCATATTTTCTTTCATAAATCCAGCAGCGATAGACCTTTCAATTTCTTTTTTTAACTGCTCTACAGAGCTTATACAAATTTCATAATCGTTTTTTTCTGATTTCCAAATAGGAATTGGTATTCCCCAGAAACGCGATCGAGACAGATTCCAGTCTACCAAATTCTCTAACCACTTACCAAAACGCCCTTCTCCCGTAGAAGCAGGCTTCCAGTTAATAGTTTTATTTAGCGCAATCATTTTATCTTTGAACTTTGTGGTTTTAATAAACCAACTATCCATTGGGTAGTATAAAATTGGCATATCTGTTCTCCAACAATGTGGGTATGAGTGTTCATACTTTTCAGAGTGAAAACAATATCCTTTTTCTTTTAAATAAATTACAATTTGTATATCAGCTGACAACCTAGGTTTTTCTTCTTCTTTTTCGTAATATTCGTTTTTTACATACATGCCAGCAAAATCAGTAACCGATTTTATAAATCTTCCTTGTTTATTAACTAAAGTTAAACTACCTATACCATTTTGTTTTGCCACCCTATTGTCATCAGCCCCAAAACTAGGCGCCATATGAACAATTCCTGTTCCATCTTGTGTAGTAACAAAATCACCTAATAAAACCTTAAAAGCATCACCATCTGTTGGTTGTTCATATTTAAAAAGCTGTTCATACATAACACCCTCCAACTTTTTACCATTAAATGATCCTAGTATTTTATATGGTATATTTTTATCACCCTTTTTATATTCATCAATACTAAGCTTTGAATTTTTATCTGGAAAAAACTTATAAGCTAGTTCTTTAGCAATTATAACCGATATTTTTTTTCCCGTATACTGATTAACAGTTTCTATTAACATATAGTCAATTTTCGCACCAATAGCAAGTGCAGTATTTGAAGGCAATGTCCAAGGGGTTGTAGTCCAGGCTAAAAAGAAAATATCGTCATTAGTGTAAGAAAAAAGAAAGCCTGAGCACTCATTTTTAATTATTTTAAATTGCGCCACAGCAGATGTGTCTTTTACATTTCTATAGCAACCGGGCTGATTTAGTTCATGAGTACTTAGACCTGTTCCTGCTTTTGGTGAAAAAGGCTGTACGGTATGACCTTTGTATAGCAGGTTTTTTTCGTGTAACTTTGAAAGGAGCCACCACACACTTTCAATATATTTGTTTGTATATGTTATATAAGGCTCATCTAAATCAACCCAATAACCCATCTCTTTTGTTATATCCTCCCAAGAATTTTTATATTGCATAACATTAGAGCGACACGCATTGTTATATTCATTTATGGATATTTTGGATCCGATATCATCTTTATTAATACCAAGTTCTTTTTCTACCCCAAGCTCAACGGGAAGCCCATGTGTATCCCAGCCAGCCCTTCTATTAACCCTAAACCCCTTAAGGGATTTGTATCTACAAATAAGATCTTTTAATGTCCTTGCAATAATATGGTGAATTCCAGGCAATCCGTTTGCAGAAGGAGGCCCTTCATAAAAATTAAAAGGTTTTTTATTGTCCCGATTTTCAACACTTTTTTTAAAAGTATTATTTTCCCCCCACAGCTTCAAAATATTTTTGTGAGCCTTTACAAGGTTAAGTTTTTTATATTCTCGAAATAAAACCATTTCTACAATGAAATTTGGGGCAAATATAGTTTTTGCAATTTAGATAAACAATTACAAAGCAAGAATAAAATTTGGATTACCTAACAATTATTAATTCGGAAATTTTCTGATGTTTCCAACCATCAAAATCTTGATAATAAATCTCACAAATATATAATCCCATAGGGACCTCATTACCTGTTTGATAATGAGCACCATCCCATCCTTTTTGACAAGATAAATCATTAATATTGGATGTAGAAAAAACTAGATTACTAAATCTGTCATAAACATTTATATAAAAAGTGTTTTTTCTTATTCCATTAAACTGTACGCAGAATTTATCATTAATTCCGTCTAAATCAGGCGTAAAAGAGTTAGGAATATAAATCCAATGTTCATCCGTAATAGAAATCAATTTTTGAACTGTATCAAAACAACCCTGATTATCCTCAACTATTAATGTAACCTGATATATAGCTATTGAATCAGCAAATGTATGATAAGGATTTTGTATTGAATAAGTTGAATTGTCTCCAAAATCCCAAGCCCAATTAACAATACTTCCTGTTGACTTATCAATTGCTTGTGAAGAGGTGTATATTATAGACAAAGTATCAGGGTTTGCCATAAAATCAGCTACTGGAGGTATAAGGGTAGTAACATAAGCTTCGCCGCTTGTAACACCCATTTCATTGGCATCAACATAAGAAACTAAATTATAGTTTCCTGGTGTTTTTGTTTTTATTACGTATGGATTAATAGAGGTTGTAATTGGAGATTGAGCCTCCCCATTAACAGAATAAATAAATGTGTATGGGCTTACACCGTTAAAAAAGACACTTACCTCGGCTTCTTCTTTCGAGTTTTCACAAATAGTGTCGTTGCCAGATATAAATGCAGAGCTATAAGAAATATTTAGTGTTATAGTGTCACTATAAAGCCCGTAAAATGAATTATTCATTGCCCCTCCATTTAACATAGTATTAAAGTTTGTGCTCCACGATGCAAAACTGTAGTCAGGGTCAATACTTGGGCTAAGAGTATTTAAATCATCTATATATACATTGGTAGTATAGGGAAAAGCGTTGATATTAACACCATTTATGTTTATAGATGTATTTGTGCCGCTAGGATTTACATTATAAACAATAATAGGTTTTTGATATAAATTTAGTCTTATAGTGTCACGCCCAACAACATCAAAAGAAACACTTTCTGTTAGCGTAGTGGGTAAAATCACACTACTATCAGACTCCCAATATTCAAAACCATAATTAGGATCAATTACAGGGTCTAAAGTAACATTATCATCAACAAGAGGAGAATCCATATAAGGGAAAGTGTTTACAATATTTCCATTAATGTTAATAGATGTTGTTGTTCCGGGTGGAAAAATGTCGTAAACAATATCTTTAGTCTCTCCAAAATAAGCTCTTATAATTACATCATCTTGAAGGTCTATCACCAATGTGTCAACATCAGGATCATAAACGTAAGGGGTGGAAGAAACCACCTCCCAATGACTGAAGTTACCACTTTTCACTTCAAAAGGCAGGTCAATGCCTCCAAAACGTTCGTCTAGAAAAGGAGTATTAAAATTATTAATCAAATTGTTGTTGCTCATCTCAATTTCACCAACACCAATAATTTCAACGGTTACATTAAAAATTCCTGTAATTGCAGTATCACAATCAACAAATCCCGAATTCATACTATCACATCTTGCTAAAATAAAATTTCTTAAATCAGTTACATTGTTTTGCCAACCAGAATATGAGCCACCCCAGGTTGCAATTTGTCTAGGCATCTCTGGATCAATTACAGCGATCATACTATCAAGAATATGTATCATATATGTACAAGAAAGTGGGCCATTTGCTAAGTCTTGCCATCTATTTATATAGTCATCATGGAATTCTTGGTTGGTTAACATTTCATTCCATATAGGAACATGCCCCTGCCCACCAGTGTTTCCTAAGGTACTAGGATCACATGGTTCTGCGTTAGGATCAGAACTTGGAATTCCAGTATAATTAGTACCATGGTCAAAGGTATTATCCATATCCCAAAGCGTATACCGCCATTTCTTTTTTTCTCCATCAGGGTCCATACCCCTCCACCAAGCTGTATTCCAATTTAACCAATCTTGACATACTACATATGCGTTTAATAAAAAATAATCAATTAAACTACCCATATTGTATTCGCTTTTTGCTTGTAAATAGTTTGCCTGAATAGACATTGGGTTATTATCTACAAAGTCAACAAAATTATCCCAATCTGTTTGTGCATTTGGAGCGCCATATTCAGTCCAAGTACCCCCCCATGTTTTTAAATATTGCAAATTGTTTTTGTCTTGATCATAATAATAATCTGTAAAATCATGGTCGTCTACTTTTTCTCTAACCTCATATACCCCCCAATAATTACCATTTAAATAAACGATACAGGATTTGGTTGACCGCTCATCAAGTCTAAGATCGCCAAGTTGAGACAAGTGATGAATATATGCGTCTCTAATGTGTGCACCAGAACCTCCATAAGAAAAAGGATAATTATCATTTGCCGCTGCTTTAACTATAATTCTTTGAAACTTATCTCTATCTTTTGTATCAAAAACCTGATCTTGTAAAGCATGATTATATCCAAACTGATCCCTCATTATATAATCAAATCCTCTTTGGTCGTAAGCCCAAGAATCATTTCCGTGCTTATTAAACTCTCCAGTACCCTTGTCAATCAGCACACCATTTTGATCAAACCATTCGATAGTACCTCTTGGCTCTAATGCCGGTCCTCCCCACCAGCCCCCACCAGTAGAAAGAACACCATCTTCGATTAATAGAGCTACACTATCTCCAGAAATAGAAAGAATAGGGATGGTGTGTGTGTCGTTAATAAAAAAGGTGTGATAATCAATAAAACTTGGAGGTATATTAGGGTTTGAGCTATAAGCAATAGCTTTTAAAACCGTTGTATTATTTATATTAATGGGCGTAGTAAATACTGTAGAAGTATTGTCAGGAGAATCACCGTTAGTTGTATAGTATATAGTAACGTTTGAATCAGGAGAGGATAAAGAAACACTTATACTGCCGCTATAATAACCGCTAGATTGAGAAAAGACAGGTGTTGTAGCATACTCTTCAAGAGCATTGATGTTGCTTGAGTTTGGAGTGCCTCCATTTGCAAAAACACTCCAGTTAGTAGAGCCATCTGTTTCTCTTCCTCTAGAGTGGGAGTCTTGATGAGGGATAACATTTACCGAATCTTGAAAGACCATATTTATATCACTTAACAATAGCGTTTCATTAAGTTTAGTTTGTGTAATTTTAAAATTACTATGCGCATTTCCCCCAACAATTTCATCTCTACCAGAGCAAAAAACAATTACAGTACCGTTAGCAGGAATTATTAAAGATGAAGTAAAACTCCATTTGGTTGGGTTTGCGGTTTTGTCAGTTAAGAACCAACCATTTAAGTCAATAGGATTTGCGGTTGGATTATATAATTCTACCCAATCTTCATACTCGCCATAATTATCAGTATATGCAGCATAATTAGCCGCAGAATACTCGTTGATTAATACTTGACTGCTACTTTTTAAGACAAAAAAAACACAAAATAATAAAACCCAATTTCTTAACATATATGCAAAAATACAAAATACTTATGTAATAGACAGATAATTAGTTGTTAACAGATTATTAACTTATGCATTTAGATGATTTTCGAGCAAACAATTTTTCTAATTTTGTTTTTTTATAATACAATGTCAAATAACATCAAAAAAGATCTGTTATTATTTAACGATTTAATAAACTCTTTTCTTGAACAAGAAAAACACACACCTTCAAATTATTATATAGAGCCAGAAAACTTATATAAAACGTTAGATATAGGTTTAAATGAGAATCCAATTAAGACTGAATTTCTAGCGGCAATATTAAAAGAGTTATTAGAAAAAACTCCAAAATCATCATCTAAATTATTTTTTAATCAGCTTTACGGAGGAAGACACAGTAAAGCTGTTTTGGGAGATTTACTAGCGGTTTTTTTAAATAATTCAATGGCTACTTATAAAATTGCAGGACCTCAAGTTGCTGTTGAAAAAGAACTATTATCACAAATTTATAAAATCATAGGATATGGTAAAAACGCAGGAGGCACAATCCCAACAGGGGGTAGTATGTGTAACTTTATGTCCTTAGTGTTAGCAAGAGATAGGGCACTGAAGGACCCATCACAAGATATTTCAAAATTAGTTGTATATACATCTGAAAACTCACATTATTCTATATCAAAAAATGTTTCTTTATCTGGTATAAAAAAAGAAAATATAAGGTATTTAAAATCGGATAATTTTGGCAAAATAAAAATAATTGACTTTAAAAATCAGGTTTATAAAGACATACAAAGAGGCATGACTCCCTTTTATTTAAATGCAACAGCAGGAACAACAGTCTTGTGTGCATTTGATGATATTTTGGAATTAGCACCAATTTGCAAAAAAAATAATATTTGGCTGCATCTTGATGGCGCTTTTGGAGGCACTGTAATTTTTTCAAAAAAATATAGGTTTTTAGTAAACGGCATAGAATTAACAGACTCTTTTTGTTTTAATGCACATAAAACATTAGGTGCCCCTATTAGCACCTCTATTTTAACCATAAAAGACAAGAAATACTTATATGAATCTTTTGATACTAGTGCAGAATATTTATATCAAACCCATGATGAAAAATTTAATTTAGGACACACGTCTTTTGAGTGCGGAAGAAGAAATAATGCCCTTAAATTTTGGACTTTATGGAAGTCTATAGGTAGAATAGGAATTGAAAAAATTATAGATAAAGAGTTTAAAATAGCTGATGTTGCAAGAAATTACGTTATAACCCACCCTGATTATACGCTTTATAGCTTTAAGAACTCTCTATCAGTATGTTTTAACTATAAAAACTTTGATCCAGAAGACTTATGTAAAAAATTATATGAAAAAAATAAACTTATGATAGGCTTTGGAACGTTTAAAAGCACAAAGTTTATTAGACTTATTACGATTAACTGCCAAAATTCTGAAAAAGAAGTTTTAAATGTTTTTAAAATTATTGAAGATTTTGTAAAAAAGTTTAACGAGAGTTTAAAAACTGTCAAAACAAAAAAATGAAACAGGGAGCTATTATAATTTTAGCTTGGCCAGAAGGAATGGTTAGAGCGGCAGGCTCCTGGTATGATAAATTATTAGCTAAGAACGGAAAATACAGAGTGGGGCACTCAGCTATAGTAATAATAGATTATAGTATAAAAAAATCATATTATTTTGATTTCGGCAGATACCACACCCCAAAAGGATACGGAAGAGTTAGAGATGTACAAACAGACCCAGATTTATCTGTCATAGCACCAGAAATTAAAAATGGAAAAATAATAAATTTAGAATGCATTTTATTACACCTTTCAAATATGAAGTCAACACATGGAGAGGGAAAAATGTATGCATCAATACGAGAAAGAGTAAATGTTCAAAAGGCTTTTTTTGCAGCAAAAACGCTTCAAAAAAAAGGCATGATTAGATACGGCCCATTTATAATAAATGGAACAAATTGCTCTAGGTTTGTTGCCCATGTCGCAAAGGCCTCAACAACCTCTATTAGAACAAAATTAAGACTAACATTTCCCTTCTGCATAACACCATCTCCTAAAAGAAACGTAAGTATTATAAATAATAATTATTTTATTGTAGATGACTTTAATTGCAAACAAGTGCTAAAATCCAAAATAGTTTCTTATTTTTCAAGCATTGAAAGCATATGAAAAATAAACCACAAAACATTTCAAATAAAGCACAAATAATTGAAGGTATAGGAGCCAGTTCTTGGTTTACTATTGTTAAAGAAAAAAATTATTTTAGAATAGAAAGATTTTCAATAAAAGGAGAGAAGGAATGCTCAAACAGGTTTAAAGTAAAACCAGATGGTTTTGAAATAAATAAACCATATAGGTTTACATATCTCTCACATTGTCAAGAGTGTACTATACTACAAGAAAAAAAAACATATAAATTTTATAAATATGAAAGTTAAAGTATACGGTGCTGATTGGTGTTCAGACTGCATAATTGTTAAAAATTTTTTTAATTCAATAAAAATGAAATTTGAATATATTGATATTTCAATTGATGAAAAAGCTCAAAAATTTGTTGAAGAGGCCAACCAAGGGAAAAGAGTTATTCCTACAATAATTATCAACGGAGAAACGTATATAAACCCATCAATTAGCGAATTAAACAAATTAATTAAATAATAAAAATATTTTATACACAACGTAAAAAAAACTAAATGAGCGAACTGATTAAACATGAGTGTGGAATAGCGTTATTGCGATTATTAAAGCCATTAGATTTTTATAAAAAAAAATATGGCACTGCATTATATGGTCTTAATAAAATGTATCTTTTGATGGAAAAGCAGCACAATAGAGGCCAAGACGGAGTTGGCATAGCCAATGTAAAATTAGATGTTGATCCTGGCCAAAGATACATAAGTAGAAAACGCTCCATTGCCACAAATCCACTTCAAGACCTTTTTAAACATGTGAATAGACGATTTGTTGAGTTAGAAAGAAACAATCCACAAAAATTAAATGATTGTAAATGGATGAAAAAAAACCTTCCTTTTACTGGTGAATTATTTTTAGGACATTTAAGATACGGCACTTTTGGTGAAAATACCATAGAGCAATGCCACCCATTTTTACGTCAAAACAATTGGAAGACAAGAAACCTGGCATTAGCAGGAAATTTTAACATGACAAATGTAGATGAGTTATTTCAGCAGCTTGTTGATATAGGTCAACATCCCAAAGAAAAAGCAGACACGGTTACAATATTAGAAAAAATTGGCCACTTTTTAGATGAAGCAAATGATAAAATATACTATGATAATAAAAATAAATACTCAAAAAAGCAAATTACAAGAGTTATAGAGGATTCGTTAGACATACAGGACATTTTAATTCAGTCTGCAAAACATTGGGACGGGGGGTATGTAATCTGCGGCTTGCTAGGACATGGAGATGCATTTGTTTTAAGAGACCCTCATGCTATCCGACCTGCATTTTATTATAAAGATAACGAAGTGGCAGTGATTGCTTCTGAAAGACCCGTTATACAAACAGCGTTCGGCACAGAGTTTAATAAAATTAAAGAAATTAAAAGAGGTCATGCCCTTGTTATAAAAAAAGACGGAACTATATATGAAAAACAAATATCTAAACCGCAAAAAAGATCTGCCTGTTCTTTTGAAAGAATTTATTTTAGCAGAGGAAACGACAAGCAAATTTATAATGAAAGAATACAATTGGGGATTAAAATTTTCCCAAAGGTACTTAGCTCTATTGATAATGATGTCAAGAATACAGTTTTTTCTTATATTCCAAATACTGCTGAGGTTTCTTATTTTGGGTTAATAAAAGGCTGTCAAAGCTATTTAAATGAGATAAAAACCAAAAAAATATTGGCTCTTGGAGCAAAGGCTAGTGAGGAGGAGATATCAGAAATTATAAAAATATCTCCTCGAGCTGAGAAAATTGCAATAAAAGACGCAAAGCTTCGCACCTTCATAACTTCTGATGAATCGAGAGACGATCTAGTTGCTCATGTTTATGACATAACATATGGAAAAGTAAAGTCAACAGATAATTTGGTTATGATTGATGATAGTATTGTACGCGGAACAACATTAAAGCAGAGTATTTTACGTATTTTAGACAGACTAAACCCAAAAAAAATAATAATTGTATCATCAGCTCCTCAAATAAGATATCCAGATTGTTATGGTATAGATATGGCTAAAATGGGAGATTTTATAGCTTTCCAAGCTGCAATATCATTGCTAAAGGAACGAAACCAAGAAAGCATTATTGATGATGTTTATCGACAATGTAAGCAACAAATGACACTGGATAAAGAAAAAATGATAAACTGCGTTAGAGAAATATATAAACCTTTTTCTACAGATGAAATCTCACACGAAATTAGTAAACTTTTAACACCAAAGGAAATAAATTCACCAGTAGAAATTATTTATCAAAGTATAGAGGATTTACACGATTCATGTCCGAACAATACAGGTGATTGGTATTTTACAGGAAATTATCCAACACCTGGAGGGAACAAAGTTGTTAACAAGTCTTTTATTAATTACATTGAGGGAAAAAATAAGCGAGCTTATTAACCCCCCCCCTTCGTAATACTAACAGGCGCTATTTTGACTGATTCTCACAACTAATTGCCCGGAGATAACCCCAAAACATCATCTTAATTTTCAGGGCCTCCTTCTTCGAGGTTTCAGTTGGTCTGGTCATATCCTTTTTTTTCAGTAGTATATACATTTCCCCTCCACCAAAACTTTACATTTTTTGATGACCCCCATTGTTTTACAGCCAGGTCAAAAGCAGAGCTAAATGAATGTATATCCATTACAGGAATGAGGCTGCCAAGATATTCTTTCATTGCTAGTTCCTTCACAATAATATTTGGGTCATTGGCTGCGTTTTCCATTTCTGCAGCAAGCAACTCTTCAGCAGACATTTTTTCTTCATGCATTGGGGCTATTGTCATCTCATTTATTAAGTGACCTGCACCGGCATATTTATCTATAATAAACATAATATACCTAATATCAACTGAGATAGTTCTTTGAATTTCTTTTTCAAAAGCTATATCTCCACTCATAGCTTCCCAATTGCCATCAAATGCTGTGCCGACTAGCTCTCCCCATGCATTCATTACAGGAGAACCAGAGTTCCCTCCAGTTATATCGTTGTTAGAAATAAAGTTGACCCTTAAATTACCATCTTTATCAGCATATCTGCCATAATCTCCGTCCTCATATAACTCTTTAAGTTTTTTAGGAACCACAAATTCTTCGTTGGTAGAGTCTTCTTTTTGTATTACCCCATCAATAGTAGTGTAGTAATCATAGTGCATGGCTTCACCAGGATTATAGTCACCGACAGTACCATATGTTATTCGCATCGTCGAGTTTGCATCAGGATATAAATTCTCATCACTATTCATTTCTCTTAGGCCAGCTATAAATAGTCTCTCACCTTCTTGAAGCTCCTCTCTTACAATAAATCTTGTTGAAGATATTTCTTCCATATATTTCTCTTCAATAGAAACCATAGTTTTATAAATTGGATCACGAGCTAAAAGTATTGAAGAAGGTTTTTCTAAAAATTTAAAAAACTTTTCTTTAGATGTAAATATTGACCGTTTATATACATTTTTAGCATACCATTCAAAATCGAGACTTTTAAAACCAAAAAGCTGGTTTTCTATTCTTTTAAAAACAGAAGCGTGGTGTTTTTTGGGAACGTTATAATAATACATCTCTAACATTGCAGCAAACAACTCTTCGTCTAAACTACTATTATAATCTTTGTAAAAATCGTTCGCTTGTTCTTTAATTTTTCTTATTGCAATTTTTCTCGCTTGCTCTTCTTTTGGAAGAGCTTTAATTTCTTCATTCATCCACCAAGACCACCCCATTAATTCTGCACCCCCAAAAATCGCCTCATTTAAATATATTCTTGTAAGCTCTGTAGCTTTGTTTGTTCTATACGCACTCTCAATTAAATCTAAGGCATGTCCATATTTTTCCTCCCTCAATGAATCTTCTAAAACCCATGATGTAAAATCGTCTTCAATAGATTTTTTCTTATCATAAACCTTCATTGATTTTAAGCCTTTCGATTGCCCTATATAATACTTCCAATAATTTGATGTACTAGCATATTTGGAAGCATATTGAATTTTAGTTTTTTTATCAATACCCATTGCCGCTTTCATGATAGCTAGTTTCTCAGATCTTATGTCTACAATTGTTGGGTTAGTAATTTCTAGAGCTTGCTTAATTCCATATGATGTTAAATAGCGATCTGTTGAGCCTGGGTAGCCAAATATCATACTATAGTCACCATTTTCTACGCCTTGAAGTTGGATTGGTAAATGGTGTTTTGGAGCGTAAGGCACATTATCTATTGAGTATTCAGCAGGTTTCCCATCAGGCCCGCAATAAATTCTGTAAAGAGCAAAGTCACCCGTGTGTCTTGGCCACATCCAGTTGTCCGTATCACCACCAAAGCTGCCAATTGATGATGGAGGAGCCCCAACAAGCCTAACATCACTAAATGTTTCATATGTAAACAAGTAAAATTCATTTCCTGCATAGAAAGACTTGACGACTGCGTCAAAATGTGTACTATCTGTTATTCTACTTGTAATAGAGCGGGAGACCTCTCTAATTTTCCTTCTTCTTTCCGTTTCAGTCATTTCATCAGAAAGGTGTTCTAAAACTTGCCCGGTTACGTTTTCAATATTAATTAAAAAAGAAGCTGTTAAACCATCATTAGGCAACTCATCCCCTCTACTCATAGCCCAAAACCCATTTTCTAAAAGATCATTGCTTAAAGAAGAATGTTGCTGTATATCATCATATGCACAATGATGATTTGTTAACATAAGCCCTTCCGCAGAAATCATTTCACCAGTACATGAACCCCAACTTAAAGATACAATTGCATCTTTTAATGACGAATTATTTATGTCGTATAAATCCTCTTTAGAAAGTTTTAAGCCAAGTTCTTGCATCTCTTTTTCGTTAACAGCATTTAAAAGTTGTGGTAGCCACATCCCTTCATCAGCTACACTTGAGAGCGAGAAAATTAAAGCTACGTAAATTGAAATTAGTCGTTTTATCATTTTTTTGTTTTTAATTTGTACAAATTTAGACAAACCAACCAAATCTATATGTATATGATGCTTCATTTAATAAACAAAAATGTTAACAACAATTTAGTATAATTTTGTTATCTGAAAATGGAAAATAATAAAAAAACAAGAGTTAATAAATTTCTTTCTGAAATAGGATATTGCTCAAGAAGAGAAGCTGACAAACTAATTGAGCAAAATAAACTCAAGGTTAACGGAGTGGTTCCACAAATGGGCACAAAAGTTTCTGAAAATGATGAAATAACAGTTGATGGAATACAAATAAATAAATCAATACGTAAACAAAAGATTTATATTGCTTTTAACAAGCCAAGAGGGGTGGTCTGCACAACAGATACGAAGAGAGAAAAAAACAATATTATAGACTATATTAATTTTCCTCAAAGAATTTTTCCAATTGGAAGACTAGACAAGCCATCTGAGGGGCTAATTTTTTTGACTAATGATGGTGATATTGTAAATAAAATTCTAAGAGCAAGAAACAGTCACGAAAAAGAGTATGAGGTCTCCGTTAATAAACCGGTAACAAAAGAGTTTATAAAACTAATTCAAGATGGAGTCCCCATTTTAGATACCGTTACTAAAAAGTGTAAAGCAAAACAAACAGGTAAAAAAACCTTTAAAATTATTTTAACTCAAGGCTTAAATAGACAAATAAGAAGAATGTGTGAGTATTTAGGCTATGAGGTTAAAAGGTTAAAAAGAATAAGAATAATGAATATAAAATTAGACCTAAAAACAGGCGAATACAGATTTTTTAAATCAAATGAGCTTTGCAAATTACAAGAGCTTTTAGCTCAATCATCAAAAACTTTTGATGATAATTTTTAAGTGTTGAAAAACTAGCTTTTTAGAGTTGAGACTTAATACTATCCCAAAGTTTTTTTCTTGCAATCAAACATTCAATAGCGGTATCTTCAACTTCTTTCCATTTTTTTTCATCATTTCCGCACAAATCTGAAACAAGCTGAAGTGCTAGCGGGCCATGCTCGCCTCCGTCAAGCTCAATGTGTCTCTCCAAATAATAAACAAATTTATCCAGTTTATTTTCATTGTTATACTCCTTAACTATAGCTGAAAACATATCTGGAATTAAATCTTCTCTTCCAAACGTAAAAGCTGACGCAATTTTATGAGGTTGTTTACTGTTTATAATACTAAAGGTTGTTTGAATAAATGCGTCTATAGCGGGATTTACACTTGGGATGTTATTTGTTTTAGCATTATCTACAAAACTTTCAACAGGTGTTGTGTTTGCGCCACATTGCTTCATTGCATCTAAATACATCTCATAATGAGAGGCAGGCTCACCCTCTTGATCAACATCACTTTCTTCTTCTAAAACTATACTATTTATTAGACGTCTAATTTTGGTGTCCCCTATTGGCCTCCAGGGAGATGAAGTACAAGTTAAAATTGACTGCAAAGATTTTAATAAACACATAAAATCCCACACAGCGTAAACATGAGATTCCATAAGAGTAGCGATGTCGTTAATACTATTTAAATTTTTATACAGGTCGTGGTCTACAATTTGCTTTTTATACCCTTGTATATTTTTATTGATTTCGATAATTTTTGGGTTCATTTTTTTCTTTTTTTATAAACTGGGACTGCTGAACAGGCCTCACCAAACATTAAACTAATTACATTAGGTTGCAATTTTTTTGTAATTGCAAGATACAAATCTTCACACAAAGGAACTTCTCCACAACCCTTTATTATAACCTTTTTATTTGTATATTTTGATCCGTCAATTTTATTAATCCTTTCTAGCATTAATTTTTGAAGGACTGTTTTTTTATTGCCAAAATAAACGTTTTTGGAAAAACCGTTTAAGGACGAGGCAATCAACATATACGCCCACATTGGAATAATAGATTGAGAGCTGCAAAATACAGCAACGATTTTATTTTGGTGTTTTTTAAAATCATACTCTTTTAAAGATTTTCTAAAATCTTTTTCTTTTAAAACCACCCCTCCAAACAAAAATTTTTTTATGTCAAACTCATCAATTAGGACTCCTTTAGAGAAATCAGAAAGATCAATTGTTATTAACCCACTTTTTGCAACTTTATTAATAATTTCTTCAGTCATATTACAACATTCCTAATTCTAATTTTGCCTCTTCACTCATCATTTCTTTTGACCAAGGCGGCTCAAATACAATCTCTACTTTAACATTTTTTACATCATTTAATGATTTTACCTTTTCTTCAATTTCTACAGGTAGACTTTCAGCTACAGGACAATTTGGAGAGGTTAGAGTCATGATAATTTTCACATCACATTCATCACTAACCTGCACGTCGTAAATTAAGCCAAGAGCATAAATGTTAACTGGAATTTCGGGGTCATATATTTCACAAATTACCCCAACAACATCTTCACCTATTTTTTGTAATTCTTTTTCTGTTTTCATAAGCTTAATTATTGTATGCTAATGCATAAATTTTCATTTGTTTAACCATTGATGCTAATCCATTTGCTCTTGTTGCTGATAGCTGCTCCTTCAACCCAATCTTATCTAAAAAATCTAATTTTGAATTTATTATATCTTCAGGTTTTTGATTGGAGAGAACACGCAACAATAATGCAACGATACCTTTAGTCATAATAGCATCACTATCTCCATGAAAAAAAAGTTGACCATCTTTTAACTCAGCATGTAACCATACTCTACTTTGACAACCTCTTATTAGGTTTTTTTCTACTTTATGTTTTTTTTCTATTGGCGCTAACTCTTTACCCATATCAATAATATATTCATATTTCTGCATCCAGTCTTCAAACATATTGAACTCATTTATAATTTCTTGTTGAACCTTATTAATGGGAGTCATATTCTTATGATAACATTTTTTTTGCTTTTTTAATCGCATCTATACATATATCAATTTCTTCTTTTGTGTTATAAACAGCCAAAGAGACTCTTGCTGTTCCAGGAAGATTAAATTTGTCCATAATAGGCTGAGTACAGTGATTACCCGTACGAATAGCAACACCCATTTTATCTAAAATTAGCCCTATATCATATGGATGGATACCTTCTAAAATAAAAGAAATAATAGCTGATTTATTTTTAGCATTTCCATATATTTTTAATCCATCTATTTGTAGTATTTTATCTGTTGCATAATTAAGGAGCTCTTCTTCGTGTATTTTAATGTTTTCTAGACCTAAAGAAGTAATAAAATCTATTGCTGGCTTAAAACCAACTACCCCCGCTATATTAGGAGTGCCTGCTTCAAATTTATGAGGCAAACAAGCATAAGTTGTTTTATTAAAGCTTACATCTTGTATCATTTCCCCCCCCCCTTGATAAGGAGGCAGCATATTTAATAATTCTTCCTTACCATACAGTACGCCAACACCTGTTGGACCATATAGTTTGTGGGCGGAAAAACAATAAAAATCTACATTCATTTTATTTACATGTAATTTAAAATGAGCTGCAGCTTGCGCTCCGTCAATTAAAATTTTTGCCCCTACCTCATGAGTAAGATTAATTATTTCATTAATTGGATTTATTGTGCCTAAAGTATTTGAAATATGAGAAATAGCAACAAGTTTTGTTTTTTTAGTAATAAGTTTTTTTAATTCATCTAATGAAAGCTCTCCATTTTCATCAATTGGCACCACTTTTAAATTGGCACTACTTGCTTCGCAGCATAACTGCCAAGGAACAATATTGGAGTGGTGCTCCATTTCAGAAATAACAATTTCGTCACCAGGCTTTAATATTGATCGATATCCACTTGCTACTAAATTTATTGCATCTGTTGTTCCTTTAGTAAAAATTATTTCGTGTTTATGCTTAGCCCCAATAAATTTCTGAATAGTAGCGCGAGTTTCTTCAAATTTATCAGTGGCTAAGCCACTCAGATAGTGTACCCCTCTGTGAACATTTGCGTTTTCAGTAGCATAATAATTATTTAACGCGTCTATTACTGATTGATGTTTTTGGGTTGAGGCTCCATTGTCGAAATATACTAAATTATGACCGTGAACTTTTTGGTTCAAAATTGGGAAAAATTTTCTTATTTTGTGTACATCAAACATTTATGAAAAATCTAAATCAACATCTAACTTTTTGGCAACAAGATTTTGACAGAATTTTTTTAATTCGGCAATAGAGATGTTTTCAACAACCTCTGAGGCAAAAGCATATGTTAAAACGGCTTGAGCTTCTTTCTTTCTAACCCCTCTACTTCTCATGTAAAATAGCGCCTCATCATCTAGTTGACCTATTGTACAGCCATGACTGCATTTTACATCGTCAGCATATATTTCTAACTGTGGTTTACTGTCAATAGTTGACATCTCGCTAAGTAGTAAATTATTATTAGACTGAAAAGCATCAATTTTTTGGGCATCTTTTCTAACCATGATTTTGCCGTTAAAAACACCTTTGGAGTTGTCTAAATATATGCCTTTATACATTTCGTTACTTCTACAATTTGCTTTTTTGTGATCTACAAATGTGTGATTATCTGCGAATTGATTTTTATCTAGCAATGAAATTCCAGACATATTACTTTCGCAATTTGAACCATTTTGTTTGAAATTCAAATTGTTTCTAATAAAGCCACCACTAAATATTAAAGTATTGACCTCACAAACAGAATCTTTCTCTTGAGAGACATTTGTGTGATCGATTAATGAAGATAAGTCGTGATTATTTTGAATTTTGTTGAACTCTAACTTGGAGTTTACTTCACAATTAATCTGAGTAAAACTATTGATAAATGTTCGAGATTTGCTTAAATCAACCACCTTCTCAATAAATTTCACACTTGCTCCTTTATCTAAAGTTATAAAATTACGATATTGTCCAAAAATTTGAGCCTCAGAGTTAAAAAACAATATTTCGATAGGCTCATCAACTACTGTGTTTTTATCTATTTCAATAGAGTAGCCTGAATTAGCAAGACTGAAATTTAAATTAGTAAGAGCTGTAGACGTCTCGTCTTCATATTTTTCGCGTAAAATATCATTAGAAATCTTAACCCCATTTATTTTAGGGCTATTAACCAATAAGCCATTGTGAAAAATAATTTTATTCTTAAAGCCTAAACTATATTTTTGAATGACTGATGATTCAATCATTGCGCCATCCTCGTTGTTTTTGCCGTTTTGAGATAATAAATAGTCTTCATTAACAACTTTTTTTAATGAAGTGTATTTCCACTCTTCATTATCAGTTGATGGAAATCCTTTTTTAACAAATGAAGCAAATGCTTCTTTTTGTTTTAATTGCAAATCAAGCTGGTTGACATGGTTCTTTAGGTTTTCTATAAGACTCACGACGATTGTTTTTTTGTTATCCATTCATATCCTCTTTCTTCAAGCTCCATTGCTAATTCTTTTCCTCCGGACTTAATTATTTTGCCGTCATATAAAACATGAACAAAGTCAGGAACAATATACTCTAATAGCCTTTGGTAATGAGTGATAATAATGGTTGCGTTATCTTTATTTTTAAGCTTGTTAACACCGTTTGCAACTATTCTTAAAGCATCAATATCAAGACCGGAGTCTGTTTCATCAAGAATAGAAAGCTTTGGTTCAAGCATAGCCATTTGAAATATTTCATTTCTCTTTTTTTCTCCGCCTGAAAACCCCTCGTTCATATTTCTAGAAAGGTAACCTTGTTTGATACTCAAAAGCTCCATTTTTTCACGCATCATTCTAAGCAAATCTTTTGTCGGTAACGGAGGCAAGTCCATAGCTTTTCTGCTTTCACTTATAGATGTCTTGATAAAGTTAGAAACAGATATTCCAGGAATTTCAACAGGATACTGAAACGACATAAAAACACCCTTGTGGGCTCTTTCTTCAGGGGCAAGCTCTAATAAATCTTCTCCATTAAAAGTAATTTCACCACCTTCGACCTCATATTCTTCTTTTCCTGCAATAACTGAAGAAAGGGTACTTTTTCCAGACCCGTTAGGCCCCATAATAGCATGCACCTCCCCAGCATTTACTTCTAGGTTTATCCCTTTTAATATTTTTGTTTCTTCTATACCTGCGCTTAAACTTTTTATTCTTAGCATATTATAATATTTATATTAACCTACAGAGCCTTCTAGGCTTATTTCTAATAGTTTTTGAGCTTCTACAGCAAACTCCATTGGAAGCTGGTTGAGAACATCTTTACAATAACCATTTACAATTAAAGCAATAGCCTCTTCAGTACCGATTCCTCGTTGATTACAGTAAAAAATTTGATCCTCTCCAATTTTTGATGTAGTCGCTTCGTGTTCAACTTTTGAGGAGTTGTTTTTTACCTCAATATATGGAAATGTATGTGAACCACACTTATCCCCCATTAAAAGAGAATCACACTGAGAAAAATTTCTTGAGTTTTCAGCTCCTTTTGCAATCCTTACAAGACCTCTGTAATTACCATCTGAGTAACCGGCTGATATTCCTTTAGCTATTATTGTGCTTTTAGTGTTTTTCCCTAAGTGGATCATTTTAGTGCCAGTATCTGCTTGTTGCTTGTTGTTAGTAACTGCCACTGAAAAAAACTCACCAATTGAATTATCTCCTTTTAAAATACATGATGGGTATTTCCATGTGACAGCAGACCCTGTTTCGACTTGAGTCCAAGAAATCTTAGAGTTTTTGTGGCAAATCCCTCTTTTTGTCACAAAATTAAACACACCTCCATTTCCGTTTTTATCACCAGGGTACCAGTTTTGCACTGTAGAGTATTTAATCTCTGCATTATCAAGAGCAACAAGCTCAACAACAGCGGCATGTAATTGATTTTCATCCCTCATTGGAGCGGTGCACCCCTCTAGATAACTAACACTTGAGTTTTTGTCTGCAATCAGTAACGTTCGTTCAAACTGCCCGGTTCCCGCTTCGTTTATTCTAAAATATGTAGAAAGTTCCATAGGGCAATCAACCCCTTCAGGAATATAACAAAAAGATCCATCTGAAAAAACAGCTGAATTTAATGCAGAGAAAAAATTATCTCTAACAGGCACTACGCTTCCTAAATATTTTTTGACAAGCTTTGGGTGTTCTTTTATTGCTTCAGAAATAGAACAGAAAACAATTCCCTTTTCAGCTAATGTTTCTTTAAATGAAGTTGCTACAGAAACAGAATCCATAACAACATCAACAGCTACATTCGCTAATTTTTTTTGCTCGTCTATAGAAATACCAAGTTTATCAAATGTTTTTTTCATTTCTGGGTCAAGTTCATCTAAGCTATTTAAAACAGGTTTTTGTTTTGGAGCAGAATAGTAAATAATATCTTGATAATTAGGTTTTTTATATTTTATATTAGCCCAGTCTGGCTCTTCCATTTCAAGCCAAGCTTTATATGCATTTAAACGATATTCCAACATCCATTCCGGCTCGTTTTTTTTTGCGGAAATAGTTCGAATAACATCTTCTGATAAGCCCTTTGGAATTTTATCTGATTTAATATCAGTAGTAAATCCATACTTGTATTCCGCCGATGTAACTTCTTCTAATAACTCTTCTTCTGAGAGTTTATTTTTTTCACTCATATTTGTTAAAATTTAAAGGGAGAAGCTTTCGCCACATCCACAGGTTCTACTAGCGTTGGGGTTATTAAATACAAATCCTTTTCCATTCAATCCGTCAGAAAACTCAAGAGTTGTTCCCACTAAATATAAAAAGCTTTTTTTATTAATTAATAGTTTAATTCCGTTATTTTCAATTAACTCATCCTCTTTGTCTTTTGAGTTGTCAAACACTAATTTATAACTTAGTCCTGAGCAGCCACCAGTTTCAACACCAACTCGCACATATTTTTTATCATCACTTTCTTTTGACAATAAATCAAGTAATCTGTTTTTTGCGGATTCGCTGATATTAATCATTTTTATTATTTAAGTATCAATATGCAAATTTAGCAAATAAAGCTTGTATTTATATATCTTTGTTGTATGAATATTATGCAAAATAAAAGCTTGAATACAACAAAGGTTGATGTGTTAGGTGAGTTTGGTTTAATAGACCATTTAACAAACGACATAAAAATTAAAAATAAAAACACAATATATGGTGTTGGAGATGATGCAGCAGTTATAAAAGCTGGAGCTAATCAATTTTTATTAAGTACTGACATGCTGGTTGAGGGAATACACTTTGACTTAGCTTATGTACCATTAAAACACTTAGGCTATAAATCTATATCCGTAAATATATCAGATATATGTGCAATGAATGGAAATGCTAAGCAGGTTGTGGTTTCAATTGCTGTTAGTAATAGATTTTCTGTAGAGGCCATTGATGAGTTGTATGCGGGAATAAAGCTAGCATGTAGTAAATATGACGTTGATTTAGTTGGGGGAGACACTACATCTTCAACTACTGGATTGGTAATTAGTGTTTCTGTAGTTGGCGAGGTAGATAGGAAAAAAATCACTTATAGGAAAGGTGCAAAAATTAACGATTTAGTAGTTTGTACAGGTGATTTAGGTGCCGCATACTTAGGCTTACAAATCTTAAATAGAGAAAACAAGATATTTAAAGAAAATCCAAGCATACAGCCAGACCTGACTGGCCATGATTATATTTTACAGAGACAACTAAAACCTGAACCACCAGTAAAATATATAGAGATTTTAAACGAAATGAATATTATTCCTACATCAATGATAGATATTTCTGATGGCCTGTCTTCTGAAGCGTTACATCTATCAAAATCCTCTTCATGTGGTATTACAATTTATGAAAATAAAATACCGATAGACTATACAGTAATGAATTTGGCTCAAGAATTTAATTTAAATCCAATTGTCTGTGCACTTAGTGGGGGAGAAGAATATGAGTTATTATTTACTGTTGATCAAAAACATTATAACAAACTAAAAAAAGATCCAGACTTTACAATTATAGGATATGTTAATGATAAACGTGAAGGAAATAATTTAATTGCTAGTGACGGAAGTGTACATGAATTAACAGCGCAAGGATGGAACAGTATCAGTGCAAAAAAATGAGCGCTATTCTTCTGAAGAAATAGAGGCAGAAAGATATTCTTTATTCATTTTAGCAATATATTCAATAGAAATTCCTTTTGGGCATTCTATTTCACAAGCACCAGTATTTGTGCAGTTTCCAAAACCCTCCTTATCCATTTGCGCCACCATGTTTTTAACTCTTTCCTTTCGTTCAACTTGTCCTTGTGGTAAGTAAGCATACTGAGAAACTTTTGCAGAAACAAAAAGCATAGCTGAAGCATTTTTACATGTTGCAACACACGCTCCACAACCTATGCATGCAGCAGCATCAAAAGCTTTGTCAGCATCGTTCTTCTCTATAGGTATTGCATTAGCATCTTGTGAATTTCCAGACGTATTTACTGAAATAAAACCACCAGCATGTTGTATTCGATCAAATGAAGACCGATCAACAACTAAATCTTTAATGACAGGCATTGCTTTTGACCTCCATGGCTCGATGTATATTGTGTCACCATCATTAAACATTCTCATATGCAATTGACAGGTTGTAACCCCCCTATCAGGGCCGTGAGCTCTTCCATTTATATATAGAGAACACATCCCGCAAATTCCCTCTCTGCAGTCGTGGTCAAATGAAATGGGTTCTTTGCCCTCTAAGATAAGATTGTTGTTTAATATATCTAACATTTCTAAAAAAGAAGAGTCTTCCGAAATCCCAGATACTTTGTAATCTTCCATTTTACCTTTAGCCTTTTTGTCTTTTTGCCTCCAAACCTTAAGTAATAAGTCCATATAATATTATTTATAGCTTCGTTGTTTTAATTCAATATCATTAAACTCTAATTTTTCTTTATGAAGAATGGCTTCTGAGGGTTTTCCGGTGTATTCCCATGCAGAAACATGAGTATAATTTTTATCATCTCTTTTTGCCTCGCCTTTTTGCTCTCCATCAAGCTCAACAGACTCTTCTCTAAAGTGCCCGCCACACGACTCATTTCTCTCTAGCGCATCCTTTGCAAATAACTCCCCTAGTTCTAGTAAATCGGCAACGCGCCCTGCTTTTTCAAGTTCAGAATTTAAGCCATACTGATCACCTGGAATCCTTACATTTTTCCAAAATTCATTTTTTAATGATGCAATATCTTTAATTGCTTTTTTTAAACCTTTTTCATTTCTTGACATCCCTGCATATTCCCACATAATTCTCCCTAGTTCTTTGTGAAAAGAATCAACAGTTTTATTTCCCTTTACATTCATCAGCTTATTAATTCTTTCTTCAACATCTTTTTCAGCTTCTTCAAATTCTTTTGAATCAGTTGAAATAGGCCCGGTTTTAATTTCATCTGCTAAATAGTCACCAATAGTATAAGGAAGAACAAAATATCCATCAGCCAGGCCTTGCATTAAAGCTGATGCACCCAGCCTGTTTGCTCCGTGGTCAGAGAAGTTAGCCTCTCCAATACAATAGCAACCAGGAATAGTTGTCATTAAATTGTAATCTACCCATACTCCTCCCATAGTGTAATGCACAGCGGGGTAAATCATCATTGGAGTTTTGTATGGGTTTTCTGCGACAATTTTTTCATACATTTGAAACAAATTACCATACTTAGCTTCAATTATTTTCTCTCCAAGTTCAATTATTTTTTCTTTACTAGGTTTTTGGATGCGCTCTATAGCAGCCTGTTGTTTTCCGTACCTTTTTATAGCAGATGCAAAATCTAAATATACCGCCTCTCCTGTTTTGTTGACTCCAAAACCTTTGTCTATTCTTTCTTTTGCAGCTCTAGAAGCAACATCCCTTGGAACTAAATTTCCAAAGGCTGGGTATCTTCTTTCTAAATAATAATCTCGGTTTTCTTCTTTAATATCAGTTGGTTTTAATTTTCCAGATTTTATTTTTTCTACATCTTTCAGGTTTTTTGGAACCCAAATTCTTCCATCATTTCTTAAGGACTCTGACATAAGTGTTAGTTTTGACTGATGATCTCCACTTCTTGGAATGCATGTAGGATGGATTTGGGTATAGCAAGGGTTTGCAAAGAAAGCACCTTTTTTATGTATTTTCCATGCGGCAGTAACATTTGAACCCATGGCATTTGTTGATAGAAAAAAAACATTTCCATATCCTCCACTAGCAATTACCACAGCGTGAGCCGAGTGGCGTTCAAGCTCACCTGTCACCAGGTTTCTTGCAATTATTCCTCTTGCTTTACCGTTAACCTTGACTAAATCAACCATTTCGTGTCTATTATAGGCAATTATTTTTCCTTTTCCAATCTGTCTATTCATTGCTGAATAAGCCCCAAGTAAAAGTTGTTGGCCAGTCTGACCTTTCGCATAAAAAGTTCTAGAAACCAAAACCCCACCAAAAGACCTGTTATCTAGAAGACCACCATACTCTCTTCCAAACGGAACTCCTTGAGCAACGCATTGGTCAATAATGTTAGAGGATACCTCAGCTAGTCGATAAACATTTGCTTCTCTTGACCGATAATCACCTCCTTTTACTGTATCATAAAATAATCTGTAAACAGAATCCCCATCATTTTGATAATTTTTAGCAGCATTAATACCACCTTGAGCAGCAATAGAGTGAGCTCTTCTTGGGGAGTCTTGATAACAAAATGTTTTTACGTTATACCCAAGCTCAGCTAATGTTGCTGAAGCAGAGCCCCCTGCTAAGCCTGTGCCCACAACGATAATATCAATATTTCTTTTGTTTGCTGGATTTACAAGTTTAATATTGTTTTTATGATTTGTCCATTTATCACCTATATCTCCTTTTGGAACCTTTGCATTTAAAACTCTTGAGTATTTATGTTGTTTTTTAGACATCTAAATTAAATATGAAATGAATAATGATACAATGCAATAATAACATATCCTAGCGGAACAATAACTGCATACATATTGCTAATAGTTTTGATTTTTGAGGCATACTTATTTTTTTTAAAACCAATGGATTGAAATGATGATTGAAAACCATGCAATAAATGAAGTGATAAAAAAATAAAAGAAACACAATAAATTATAACCCTCCAAAGATCATGAAACTTGTGTTGCAATTCTTCATAATACCTATCAGGGCTTTCAGGCTTAAAATCGACATATTTATATTTTATTTCTGGCACCCAAAAGTCATAAAAATGCAATCCAAGAAATAACATAATCATAATACCTGTGATTATCATATTTCGACTCATCCAGCTAGAGTTTTCAGACGGATTATTGTAACTATAATTAATTGGTCTTGAACTTCTATTTTGATATTCAAGATACATTCCCATAATTAAATGAAAGAATACACCAAAGATTAAAATAGGCTGCAGTATAAATTGTACTAAAAAGTTAGTCCCCATAAAATGAGATGCCTCATTGAATAACTTTGGACTGATTACAGAGAAAAAGTTTATGGTTAAATGTTGCAACAAAAAGATCATTAAAAAAACTCCCGAAAGCGCCATCAACACTTTTTTTATAATTGAAGAAGCAGTTTTTTTAGTTTCCATTATAAATGATTTTTTTTGCAAAGATACTGTAGAATTTATAAACTTAGACAATAAATTTTTTAGAAAATTAAAATTCAGAATCATTATAGATTATATTTGAATTTCTTTTCTTTGTTAAAAATTAAGATTAATCATGAAGTATACAACCATCGACTCTACATTATTTATTAAAAACAGACAACTTTTTAGCCAAAAAATATTAGAAAACAGCACCTCAATTTTTAATTCCAACGATATAATGCCCACCAACGCTGATGGGACTATGCCATTTAGACAAAACAATGATTTGTTTTGGTTAAGCGGTATAGACCAGGAAGAAAGTGTTTTGGTTGTTTCACCGAACCACCCGAACCCGCTAATGAGGGAGGTGTTATTTTTAAAAGAAACTAATGAACATATTGCTATATGGGAAGGGGCAAAACTTACAAAAGAGCATGCTCGCAATAACTCAGGAATAAAAACAATTTTTTGGTTAAGCGAATTAGATGAAAAGCTAAACAGAATAATTGCTCAGACTGAAAATATATATTTAAATAAAAATATGCATAGTCGGTCTGCATCTCAAGTTGAAACAAGAGACGATAGGTTTAGAACTCTGATTTCTAGTAAGCACCCTGAGAAAGAAATTAAGGAGGCTGCTCCAATTATGCATGAACTTAGGTCAATTAAGTCACAATTAGAGGTTGACTTAATCCAAAAAGCATGTAATATTACAGAAAAAGGTTTAAGAAGAATTTTACCAATAATTAAGCCGGGAATAATGGAGTATGAGATTGAAGCCGAATTGATACACGAGTTTTTAATTAATAGATCTAAAGGTTTTGCTTATCAACCAATAATTGGCTCAGGAATTAACTCATGTGTTTTACATTATATTGAAAACAACAAAAAATGTGAAAATGGTGATATCTTATTGATGGATTTTGGAGCTGAATATGCAAATTATGCTTCAGACCTGACCAGAACGGTACCTGTAAGTGGTCGTTTTTCAGAAAGACAAAAAGCAGTTTATAGTTCTGTCTTACATGTAATGAAGGAAGCAACAAATATGTTAAGGCCAGGCACAATGTTTACAGATTTCAATAAAGAAGTTGGGAAAATTATGGAGTCAGAATTAATTAAGCTTAAACTACTAGACAAACATGATGTTCAAAAGCAGAATCCAGAAAAGCCCTTGTATAAAAAATACTTTATGCACGGCACATCTCATTATTTAGGTCTAGACGTGCATGATGTTGGAAGTTTAAATTGGCCAATAAAACCAGGTATGGTTTTCACCTGTGAACCAGGAATTTATATTTTAAAAGAGAAATTAGGAGTCAGACTAGAAAATGATATATTTATCTCTGAACAAGGACCGCAAGATCTAATGAAAAACATACCAATTGAAATTGAAGAGGTAGAGACTTTGATGAATAGTTGACTTTAATTATTATTCACCACAACCCTCCACATATAAGATTTCAAAATCAGAAACTACAAAAATATTTTGGCTGGAATTCATACCATTTCCTATGTAGCCAGTCATCGCAGATTCCATGGGAAAATATTCTATTTCACAAATATCCAAATATAAGTTAGTTATTTCATCAAGGTTTTCTTTTTCAAAGATTAAACTGTATTCTTTTAATGTTTTTTCATCTTTAAAAATATGTTCGCCATCACCATATATCCACCAACCTTTGTATGTGTTGGTTTCATGACTCTTCACATGTTCTGTCTTGACCAAGATTGCCCCTGCCTTACAGGAAGACAAAAGAATTATAATTAAAAAATTTAATATAATTAAAGAATGTTGATATGTGTTATTTAATATCATTATTTATAAAAATTCATTTCATCAATATATTCCCACGCTTTTTGAGGCATTAAGTATGAAACATTTTTTTTGTTTTTAATAGATTTTCTTATAAATGACGCAGATATTTCCATTTTAGGCACGCCATCAATTATATGGATGTTTGAAGCCTTTATATTGTCAATCTTAAACTTAGGTCTTGGGTACAAATATATTGCGTAATTGTCTAAAATTTGGTTATAATTTTTCCATTTATGAAGGGTTTTAAAATTGTCAGAGCCCATAATTATTGCAAACTCATTTCCCGGATATCGCTCTTCTATCTGCACTAAAGTGTCAATTGTGTATGAAGGTTGTTTCATTTTAAATTCAATATCAGATACTTCTAGCTTAGGATTATCTTCTATCTCTCTTTTAATAATCATTAACCTATGATGTTGATCAAGAAGGGACGCCTTTTCTTTTAAAGGGTTGTGTGGAGAAACAATAAAAATAACTTTTTCTAAATCGGTAAACTCAACAATGTAGGAGGCAATAATTTTATGCCCAATGTGTAAAGGGTTAAAGCTTCCAAAAAACAGTCCGATCTTCATTTTATTTTTGAATAAATTTAGTTACAATTTTTTTTGTTTGCATACAAGCAAGATTAAACTCATCATTAATTATAATTTTATCAAATTCATCTTTTCGCAACATTTCTTTTTTTGCATTATCAAGTCTTATATTTAAACTTTTATCAGATTCAGAACCTCTTTTTATTAATCTACCTCTCAAAACATCAAAAGAAGGAGGCATAATAAAAATAGCTAAACAATTTTTCCCGTACATCCTTTTAAGATTTAATCCACCAACAACATCTACGTCAAATATTGCGATTTTATTTAAATCCCAAATTCTATTTATTTCACTTTTTAATGTTCCATAAAATTGATTTTTATATACCTCTTCCCATTCAATAAATGCATCTTCTGCAATTTTTTCTTGAAAACCCTTAATTCCAAGAAAATAATAGTCTTTTCCATTTATTTCACCTTTTCTTTTTTGCCTACTACACGCGGAAATAGAAAAATTAAGACTCGGTACTTGTGTTAATAAATCACGTACTATAGATGTTTTTCCCGCTCCAGATGGAGCGGATATTACAATAAGCTTTTTCATTAAGCAATATTTAACAATTGTTCTTTAATTTTTTCTAATTCATTTTTCATTTCAACTACTGTCTTTTGGATATTTACTTCTCCTACTTTTGACCCAATTGTATTTATTTCACGGCCAATCTCTTGTGATATAAAAGCAAGCTTTTTTCCTTTGGGCCCTTTAATAGAAAGAGTTTCTTTAAAATATTTAACATGTGCCTTTAATCTAACCACCTCTTCATTTATGTCTTGTTTTTCAAGATAGTAGAGTAACTCTTGTTCAAAGCGCGATTTATCATAAAGACCGTCTAGGTTAAGTAGTTTTTCTTTGATTTTTTCTTTTAACACATTAATTTTTTTATTTGCCAAGTCAGGAGTTTTTTCTAAATAATTAGAAATATTATTTAGCCTCTTTAAGATGTCTTTTTCTAACTCCTTCCCCTCTTTGCTACGAAAAAGGATTAAATTATCTAATGCTTTTTCAACACCTAAGTATATATTTGACCAACTTTTCTCATCTAAGCTTTGTGTGTTTTTAATGATTGCGTTTGGAAGTCTCATTAGTGTTGATACAACGTTATGATTTTTTGAAATATTTAAATCTTTGTTTAATTCTAAAATTTGTTTGTAGTAATTTTTTATCACAGAAGAATTTATTATGTGCTCAGAGGAGCTTTTTGTTAGATCAACAAAAACGCACACCTCTACCTTGCCGCGAAATAGTTTTTTTGCCAATAATTTTCTAACAGCTAGCTCTTCATGCTTATAAACAGCTGGCATTTTAACGGAAACATCTAGGTGTTTTGAATTCAGAGATTTAATTTCAATTACAACAGTTGAGTCATTTATAGTTACTTCGGACTTACCATATCCGGTCATTGACTGGGTCATCTTTTTTTTTTGCAAATTTAGGAAAGTTTATCTTTTGGTCTGTTCTGCTGACTTACTAAATAAACACCAATAAATATAATTAATGCAGCAATAACCTTTTCACTGTTTATTTTGTCTGCCCCCCAGAATATAGCAAACGAGCTAGCTAAAACAGGTTGAAGATAAATATAAGTGCTTACAGTAGTAGGGTTTAAATTTTTTAAAGCGAAGGCGTTAAATAAATAAGCAAGAAATGTTGTGCAGAATACAACAAAAACTACTTGTAGAAAAATTGTTTGAGGCATTGTATTCCAATTTATATTAGAAAGTTCATTATATCCAAAAGGAAAAACAAAAAGCATGCCAAAGCCAAAAACATATGTTAAGATTGTTATAGGATTATACTTGGCCATAAGTGGCTTTACAATCACTAAATAAAAAGCATAACTTGAAGCATTAATAAATACCAATATGTTGCCCGTCCTGAGATTATTTGACAAGTCTACCTCACCCTTATTAAGAATTAATAACCCGGCTCCTAATAAACCCAAACAAACACCAAATATTTTTTTAATTCCAAAACTTTCTTTTAATACAAAAAAAGAAATTATAATAACAATTATAGGATTTACTGTCATTATAATTGAAGCATTTATAGGCGTTGATAAATTTAGCCCTTCAAAAAAAAACAACTGATTTACTGCAACTCCGAAAACACCACACATAATTAGTCTCAACAAATCTTTTGATTCTAATTTTTCACGAATAAAGATTTTATAAATAAGAAAAAAAAGAAAAAAAGCACCAATAACTCTTAACAAAATAAAGCCGGAAGGCGGAATATACACAGGCATTACATCTTTAGCAAAACTATAATTTATTGCATAAATAAGGTTGGCAAAAAATAAAGATATATGAGCTAAAATTATTTTAATCAACGATAGTATTTTTAAGCAAATTTAAAATTTATCGTATAAGTTTTAATATTTTTGCTTAAATAAAACTAATGATATGAAATTTGCTACAAAAGTTATTCATGCTGGTCAAAAAGCAGACCCAACAACAGGAGCGGTAATGACTCCGATTTATCAAACCTCAACATACATACAGTCGAAACCAGGAGATCACAAGGGTTATGAATATTCTAGAACCGGAAACCCAACAAGAGCAGCACTAGAAGCTAATCTTGCGTCTTTAGAAAATGGAAAACACGGATTATGTTTTGGAAGTGGGCTGGCAGCTATAGACGCGATATTAAAACTACTATCTCCAGGAGATGAGGTTATTTCAACTAATGATCTTTACGGGGGTACTTATCGGATATTTACCAAAATATTTCACAATTTCGGTATAAAGTTTCACTTCATAGGACTGGATGATTTATCTAAGATAAAGTCATGTATTAATAACAAAACTAAAATGATTTGGTCGGAAACACCTACCAACCCCATGTTAAACTTATGTGATATAGAACGTTTAAGCCTGATTGCACAAGAAAATAATTTGTTGTTAGTTGTAGACAATACTTTTGCAACACCATATTTACAGAAGCCATTAGATTTAGGCGCAGATATTGTAATGCACTCTCTAACTAAGTATATCGCAGGGCATTCAGATGTTGTTATGGGAGCTTTAGTTTGTAAAGACGATGTATTAGCAGATAAGCTAGCTTTTATTCAAAACTCTTGTGGTGCAGTTCCGGGCCCAATGGACTCTTTTTTAGTTTTAAGAGGTATCAAGACTCTGCACTTAAGAATGGAAAGACATTGTAAAAATGGTAAAGCCATAGCTCATTTTTTAAAAAACCACCCTAAGGTTGGCGATGTTTATTGGCCTGGATTTAAGCAGCATAAAAATCATGGTGTTGCAAAAAAACAAATGCGCGATTTTGGCGGCATGGTATCTTTTAATCTTGTAGGAAACAAACTTGAAGATGCCGTTACTTTAGTTTCAAACACAAAATACTTCACACTCGCCGAAAGTTTAGGAGGAGTAGAGTCTTTATGTGGACACCCGGCAAGCATGACACATGCAGCAATACCAAAAGAGGAAAGAGAAAAAACGGGGGTGTTAGATTCTTTAATAAGGCTCTCAGTAGGAGTTGAAGATATAGATGATTTAATTTCAGATTTAGAATACGCATTAGATAAAATTTAATTGAAAAAGCTTGCAATTATAACAGGAACAGGTAGAGGTCTTGGAAAATCTTTAGCTTTAAGTTTGATAAATCAAGGCTATACTGTTTTTGGATATTCTAGAACAAATAAGATTAGTAGCACTTTTTTTCACTTTAACAAAATTGATTTGGGCGACCCTTTTCAGGTAAAAAAGATAAAGTTACCTTGTTTTGATAAAGACTTTGAAGAAGTTGTCTTAATAAATAATGCTGCAACTATTGGTAAAATTTTACCAATAACGTTAAAATCACAAGATGATATTATTTATGAATATAATTTAAATATAATAGCCCCATCTTTAATATGCAGTAATTTTATTTCTAGTTATACAAATAGTAAAAAAATAATTATAAATATAAGTTCAGGGGCCGCAAACCATCAAATTGCATCATGGAATAATTATTGCGCTTCAAAATCAGCACTTGATATGTTCACCAAGGTTCTAGAGGAAGAAAAACATAAAAATTTAAAAGTATTTTCTGTCTACCCTGGTGTCGTGGATACTACTATGCAAAAAGAGATTAGACAAGCAAAGCCTAAATTTTTTCCGCTATTAAAAAAATTCTTAAATTATAAACAAGAAAATAAATTAGAAAAACCAGAAATTGTTGCCACAAAAATCCTCTACATCATTAAAAACTCACATAAAATTTCGAAAAATATCGTGTCAGTAAGAGATATAGACTTAAACTAAGTTTTTTGATCATAAATCCCACAAAAAAAACCCTAAACTACTGACTTTCAGTTAAATAGAGTTTGTTGTAATTTTTAACAAGTTTATGTTTAAAAAGTATCGTTTTTTTCAATAAATTTTACCTTTCAACCACCTTTAAAGAGCTGTTTTTCAATATATTAGAGATCTTTCTTGTTTTCTTTAAATCAAAATTTATAAAAATAATGAGTTTTTAATATTTATTGGATATCATTTTTCTTCAATCAAATTAAATTCTAGTTTTGAGGCCATATTAACCAAATTTATTTTTATTATGGACAATGTATTTAAGTACTTTAATGGATTTTTTAAAGGCCTAACGGGATTGATTATGACTATTTTAGGTTTAGGAATTGCAGCAACATTTCTATATGGTCAAGAGGCAATAGCAAATGATCTTAATATTGATGTTATCAGTAATATTACTGGAGTTATCAATGGTTTAGCAACAGAAGGTTTTGTTGGGCTAATTGGTATTTTAATTGTTTGGAACTTAATCACAGCTAAGTAAAATAGCTTTGATAAATTAATAAAATAGCCCTGCTTAGATAAAAGTGGGGCTATTTTTTATATTAAATTTTGAAAATTTAAATTTTAAAACTAAGTTTGACACAATATAACTATATGGAAAAAATATTTACTAAAATCATAGAGTATTTAAAAAAATGGATAGAGCTTTCTCTTTATTTTTTATGCTTTGGTGTTATTGTGCAATTATTAATTGATGACACAATATTAGGATGGAATCCTGTTGGCAATATTCAAGATGCTGGCTCTTCTTTTATAGGTGTTATTGCAATTATTTTACTTTATTTACTTTTTGTAAAGAAAAGGTCTTAATGGGCTTCAAGCCAATTATTCCCCCTGCCAATATCAACAGTTAGCGGAACACTCAAAGTAACAGCACTCTCCATACCTTTTCTTATGATATCTGTTACTTTCTCTATTTCTGATTTATGTATATCGAAAACAAGTTCATCGTGCACTTGAAGTAACATTTTAGACTTAAACCCACCAGCGGTTAAATCTCGCTCAATATTAATCATGGCGACTTTAATTATATCAGCTGCAGAGCCCTGAATTGGGGCATTTATTGCATTTCGCTCAGCTACTGCTCTAATCATACCATTTTTAGCATTAATGTCTTTAAGGTATCTTTTCCTCCCCATTATTGTAATAGTATATTTTTTTTCTCTTGCCACCTCTATTGATTTTTGCATATATGTTCTTATTTGAGGAAATTGTTCAAAATAATTATCTATAATATTTTGAGCTTCTTTTCTTGTTACTCCAATGTTTTGCGCTAAACCAAATGCAGAAATGCCATACATTATTCCAAAGTTAACAGACTTAGCATTAGAACGCATTTTTCTATCTACATCTTTTAAGTTAACGTTATAAACCTTGGCTGCGGTTACAGAATGAATATCAATGCCATTTTTAAAAGCCTTAATCATCTCGTAATCGTTACTTAATGCTGCCATTAATCTAAGCTCGATTTGTGAATAATCAGCAGCGACTAAAACAAAATCATTATTTTTTGGCACAAAAGCTTCTCGTACTTTCATTCCCATTTCACTTCTTATTGGAATGTTTTGAATATTTGGGTTAATTGAAGATAGTCTTCCCGTTGAAGTAACAGATTGGTTAAACGTTGTGTGTACTCTTCCAGTAGTTTTTTCAACCAATTCAGGTAAAGCGTCAACATATGTTGAAAGAAGTTTTTTGACACCTCTAAAAGTTAAAATCTCATTAATAATTGGATGAGCATCTTTTATTTTTTTGAGCTCCTCTTCTGAAGTAGAGTATTGCCCTGATTTGGTTTTTTTTGGTTTTTTACTAAGCTGCATTACATCAAACAAAATTTCGCCTGTTTGTTTTGGAGAAGAAATATTAAACTTATTTTCTGCCAGGCTGTGTATATTATTTGTAATTATTTCAAGTTTTTTTGAAAGATCTTCACTTAATGAACTTAATAATTTTTGATCAATTGCTATGCCCTCTAACTCCATTTTTGCTAAGACCTTTAACAAAGGAATTTCTATTTTTTCAAACAAAACAAGCATGTCATTGTCCTTCATTTCTTTTTCTAATATTTTATAAATTTTAAAAAGACACAATGACCTTTCACAGGAATAATTTACTTGTGAATTAATTGTTAAATCAGCAAAAGATAATCTTGTTTTTCCCATACCCAACACCTCATTTTCATCAGTAATACTTAAGTTAAGGTAATTTTCAGAAATAAGGCTAAACGAATTTCTTGAGTCTGGATGCAAAAGATAATGAGCAATTTGTATGTCGAAAAGATTAGATTTTATATTAACTCCTTTTGACATAAATGTTTTGAATAAACTCTTTAAGTCATATCCGATTAATATTATTTCTGGATCTTCAAAAATTGGTTTAATTTTTGTTAAAAGATCGATGTTATATTTAAAGAAGTATCCGTTTTTATTGTCAAATGATATGGCTAACCCAATAATTTCGTCAATTAGATTGGTACTTTTATTTGAAATTAATTGTAATGAAAATTTTTTTTCTTTTTTAATTTTTTCAAGAATAAATTGAACTTTCGACTCTGTCTCAACGGTTTCAAAATTTGAATTTTTTAATTCACTAATTTTTTGTGTTGTTATTTCATTAAATAAGTCAAATTGTTTTTCATTTACAGAGCCATATTCTTTACTTGATAAGCTATTTTTATTTAATGTAGTTTGATTTTTGCTACTTGTCATTCTTGACAAGAGAGTTTTAAATTCTAACTCATTAAACAGCTCTTCTAGCCTGGGTTCATTTATAGATTGATATTTAAAGTGGTCCTCATTAAAATCAATTGGCACATCTGTTATAATGGTAACTAGTTTTTTACATAACATACCTATTTTTTCAGAAGACGAAACATTATCTCGCATTTTTCCCTTCAACTTATCTGAGTTTTCGAATAAACCCTCCATACTTTTGTATTCTTTAAGAAATTTTTGTGCAGTTTTTTTTCCAATACCTGGTATTCCAGGAATATTATCTGCAGTATCCCCAACCATGCCTAAATAATCGATAACCTGACTTACTTTTTCTATATTAAAGTTTTGAAGCACTTCTTGCACCCCCCAAATAGTTGTAGGTTGCCATTTATTACCAGGTTTGTACATAAAAATGTTTTCAGACACTAATTGAGCAAAATCCTTATCGGAGGTCATCATATAAACGGTATAGCCTTTTTGCTCAGCTTTTTTTGCTAAAGTACCAATGACATCATCTGCCTCATAACCGTCTTTGAAAATTTTCGGAATATTAAAAGCAATTAAAAGTTTATCAATATATTTGATGGCGTCTCTAATGCCTTCCGGCATAGCTTCTCGGTGTGCTTTATATTCAGGATATTCAATATGCCTTTCTGTGGGTTTATTTGTATCAAAAACAACCCCAATATGAGTTGGGTTTTCTTTTCGAATTAACTCATTAAGTGTGTTTACAAAGCCAAAAACAGCAGATGTATCAACACCTTTTGAGTTGATTCTTGGGTTTTTTGCAAATGCAAAATAAGCTCTATATATTAGAGCAAAACCGTCTAAAAGAAATAATTTTTTTTCATTTTTCATCTTGTTGTAAAAATACAATTAATAACATTATTTAATTATTTTTACTCTCTATTAATTTAGAATGAATAAATCAGAAAAAAGACTTTTCATAAATGCTTTGGTATTTCCTTTTTTATTTATTGTAATAATGTGGGCTGTCAAATTAATTGAAATACAATTTGATTTACAAAATATTATTAGAGAATTCGGTGTTTCACCAAGAGAACTTTCTGGAATTAAGGGAGTTTTATTCGCTCCGTTTATACATAAAGACCTATTACATTTAAGTAATAACTCTTTACCAATTCTTATACTTGGCTGGTTTCTTTTTTTTAGTTATAAAAAAATAGCTAACGAAATTTTTTTATGGTTGTTTTTAGTATCAGGACTTTGGCTCTGGGTCATTGGACGCCCATCTTTGCATATTGGAGCTAGCGGTGTAATTTATTCTCTTGCATCATTTTTGTTTGTCAGTGGAATAATAAGAAAAAACCCAAGACTTTCCTCTATAAGTTTAATCGTTGTGTTTTTATATGGCTCAATGATTTGGGGTGTATTTCCGACTAAGCCCACGGTTTCTTGGGAAGGTCATTTGTCAGGATTGGTAAGCGGTATTATAGTTGCTATATTTTTTAAAAATGATGGGCCTGCAAGAAAGAAATATCAGTGGGAGATAGATGAGGAACATGAAAATACAATCGTTAATCAAAAACCCGAAACAACAATTACTTATACAATAAAAAAAGAAGATAAGTAAATTGTTTATGATGTTTTAAACCATGCTCTTTCATGTAAATAATAGAAAATAAATTTTATTATTCTATCCAATACTACTAATCCCGTTGCCCCCTCCTTAGAAATTGGCTCTAAACCTATCAGCGGTGGGAAAAGTGTTAACACAAAATATGTGGTAGTCATTGCTAATATATTCCACGTTAAGGCTTTTATTAAATGTCTTTGATTGTTTGTTTTTGTCATTTTTTAATAATTGAGTAGGATACAAATATATTAAGATTCTAATTTTAATCTTATAATGTATTTTGTATTAAAAAATGTATTTTTGTTATTGAATGAAAAATATTAGAAACTTTTGTATAATTGCTCATATTGATCACGGCAAGTCAACTCTAGCAGACAGACTTTTAGAATTTACAGGAGCCGTCTCAGAACGAGAAGCAGAAGCTCAGCTTCTTGACGATATGGATCTTGAAAAAGAAAGGGGAATTACTATTAAAAGTCACGCCATACAAATGGAGTATAGCTTTAATAATATTAACTATAGTTTAAATTTAATAGATACGCCGGGCCATGTTGATTTCTCCTATGAAGTTTCTAGATCCATTGCGGCATGCGAGGGAGCATTACTTATTGTTGATGCGGCTCAAGGAATACAGGCTCAAACAATATCCAACTTATATTTAGCATTAGAGCACGAGTTAGAAATTATACCCATATTAAATAAAATTGACCTGCCTTCAGCAGAACCTGAGGTTGTTACAGATCAAATTGTAAACCTTATTAGTTGTTCTGCAGAAGAAGTTATACCAGTAAGCGCAAAAACAGGAGAAGGAATAGAGTTAATATTAAAGGCAATTATAGATAAAATACCCCCACCCAATGGAGATATTAATGCTCCACTTCAAGCTATGATATTTGATTCAGTATATAATACATTTAGAGGAGTAGAGGGATATTTTAAAGTGGTAAGTGGTAAGATTACAACAGGACAAAAAGTTAAGTTTATGGCTACAGGCAAAGAGTATCATGCTGATGAAATTGGAGCATTGAGACTCAAACAATTTCCTAAACAAGAATTGTGCGCAGGAGAAGTTGGTTATATTATTTCAGGTATTAAAACAGCTACAGAGGTCAAGGTCGGCGATACAATCACCTCCGTAGAATCACCAGCAAAAGATGCTATTAAGGGTTTTGAAGAGGTTAAGCCCATGGTTTTTGCAGGAATATACCCAGTTGACACAGAAGATTTTGAAGAACTACGTAATTCAATGGAAAAGTTACAATTAAACGATGCTTCTTTAACTTTTGAGCCTGAATCATCAGTTGCGCTTGGATTTGGGTTTAGATGTGGTTTTTTAGGCATGTTGCATATGGAGATAATTCAAGAGAGATTGGAGCGTGAATTTGACATGACAGTAATAACAACTGTCCCAAACGTTTCTTACTATGCGTATACAAAAAAAAATGAAACATTAGAAATACATAATCCATCAGATTATCCAGATGCGAGTATTCTAGATAGGGTTGAGGAGCCATATATTCGGGCACAGATAATAACAAAATCAGATTTTATCGGACCGGTAATGAGTTTATGTATCGCAAAAAGAGGAGAGCTTATTAATCAAATTTATTTAACAACTGATAGGGTAGAATTAATTTTTGAAATGCCTTTGGGTGAAATTGTTTTTGATTTTTATGACAACTTAAAATCAATCTCTAAAGGATATGCATCATTTGATTATACTCCAATAGAGTATCGCCCATCTGTTTTGGCAAAGCTAGATATACTTTTGAACGGAGACCCTGTTGATGCATTATCAGCATTAGTACATAAAACTAATTCATATAGCTTAGGAAAGAAGTTATGTGTCAAATTAAAAGAACTTATTCCAAGACAACAATTTGATATTGCTATACAATCTGCTATAGGTGCTAAAATAATTTCAAGAGAAACAGTTAAAGCACTTCGAAAAGATGTAACGGCAAAATGCTATGGTGGAGATATTTCTAGAAAAAGAAAACTACTAGAAAAGCAAAAAAAAGGTAAAAAAAGAATGCGTCAAGTGGGCAACGTTGAAATTCCTCAAGCCGCTTTTTTATCCGTTTTACAATTAAATGACTAATAATGGGAAGAGCATTTGAATTTAGAAAAGCCAGAAAAATGAAAAGGTGGTCTAAAATGGCTAAAACATTTACTAGAATAGGTAAAGACATTGTAATTGCAGTAAAAGAAGGGGGGGCTAATCCAGAAACAAACTCAAGATTAAGGCAAGTAATGCAGAATGCGAAAACAGCAAATATGCCAAAAGAAAATGTTTTGCGAGCTATAAAAAAAGCTAGCGATAAGGATACGGCTAATTATGAAGAGATATCTTTAGAAGGTTATGCGGAAAATGGAATAGCGATATTTGTTGAATGCGCAACTAATAATAACAATAGAACAGTTGCGGATGTTAGGTCTTATTTTAATAAGTGTAATGGAACTTTAGGTACAAATGGGTCATTAGATTTTATATTTGATAGAAAAGGAGTGTTTACCATTGAGAAGAAAAAAATTAATATGGATCTTGAAGATTTTGAAATGGAGTTAATAGACAGCGGTTTAGAGGACCTCGAGCGAGACGATGATAAAATCAATATATATTGTGATTTTAAAGATTTTAATAGTATGCAAGTAAAAATAGAGTCTTTAAATATTGAAGTTGATAGTTCAGAATTACACCGGATTCCTAATAGTGTTAAAAAAATTAAAACAGAACAGGCTATATTTGTATTAAAGCTGTTAGACTTATTAGAAGAAAATGACGACGTCCAGCAAGTTTTTCACAATATGGAACTAACAGAAGACATTTTAAATTTAATGGAAAAAGAATAATAAGAGTATGAATATATTAATATTAGGAAGTGGAGGTAGAGAACATGCTTTTGCTTGGAAAATTGCACAAAGTAGCAGTTGTAATAAATTAATTATTGCTCCAGGAAATGCAGGAACAAATAAAATAGGCATCAATATTAATATCAATATTAATGATTTTAATGCAGTTAAAAAACTAGTTCTAGATGAGTTAATAGATATGGTTTTGGTAGGCCCAGAAGCCCCTTTAGTAAATGGAATATATGATTTTTTTCAGCAAGATGAAGACCTTAGAAAGGTATCTATTATTGGACCATCGGCTAATGGCGCAAGATTAGAGGGCAGCAAGCAATTTGCTAAGGAGTTTATGCAGCGACATAACATACCTACAGCAAAACACAAAACGTTTACTAAGGAAAATATTAATGAAGGATATGATTTTCTTGATTCACTACATAGTCCATATGTTCTTAAGGCAGACGGGCTTGCTGCAGGAAAAGGAGTATTAATATTAAAAAACCTAAAAGAAGCAAAAAAGGCGTTAAAATCTATGATAATTGATGCAAAGTTTGGAGAAGCTTCTTCTAAGGTTGTTGTAGAAGAGTTTCTTCATGGAATAGAGTTATCAGTTTTTGTAATTACAGATGGAAATACTTATAAGATATTACCCACAGCAAAGGACTATAAGAGGGTAGGAGAAAAAGATACCGGTTTAAACACAGGAGGCATGGGGGCTGTTTCTCCTGTTCCTTTTGCAGATAGATTTTATATAGAGAAAGTAGAGCGAGAAATAATAAAACCAACTTTAGAGGGGCTAAAAAAAGAAAATATTGTTTATAAAGGCTTTATATTTTTTGGGTTGATTAATGTAAATGGCCAGCCAAAAGTAATAGAATATAATGTTAGAATGGGTGACCCAGAAACAGAAGTAGTAATCCCTAGAATTAATTCAGACCTTTTAAACCTTTTTAAAGGAATAGATGATGGCACTTTTAGTGAGAGAGATTTGCATATTATTGAGGACACTGCTGTAACTGTTATGCTTGTTTCGTCGGGATACCCCAATTTATATCAGAAAGGCAAGTTTATTTCAGGCTTTGATCAAGTTAAAGACTCATTGTTATTTCATGCAGGAACAATTGGTGACGCTAAAATCAAAACAAATGGAGGACGGGTTATTGCCGTTACAGCAATTGCAAAAAGCATGAGGGAAGCAAAAGTAAAAGCTTATAAAGATGTTGAAAAAATTAATTATGAAGGGAAATTTTTTAGAAAAGATATAGGTTTTGATTTATGATTTTGCATGTTCTTCGTTATTTTTTTTGTGTTTAAACATTTCTATAGTCCATACAACCAAAAAAACAAAAATTACACCTATATAAAAATAATTAATAGTATTACCAATAGATTCTACAACACCAAAAACTATCTCAAAAAAATCACCTATACTATAAAAGATATTTTTCATAAATTTAATTTAATTTTACAATAACAAAAGTAAAGAATTTTTTTATTAAAACATTATGTTTTTGAGACATCTTATAACTCCCAAACCATCAATATTATTGATTTTTGGTTCTTTCTCTTTGATTTTTGTAACCATTCCGCTTATTAAATTTGACTTAGAAGTTGTTTTTTTTCACACATTTTTGCCTTCTTTGATTGTCCTTTTTTTATCATTAACAATTCCATTTTTTTTAAGTATAGGTTTAAATAATCTTATATATGAAAAAAACATAATTAAAAAGGAGAACGTTTTAATAGCGTGGGTTTTTATTCTCACAAGCACTCCATTTGTAAACAATGTTGAATTATGGATTGCTTCACTTGCAGTTTTGTTTATGACTAAGTTGTTATTCTCTTCGTATCAAAAAGATCAACCGTTTAGTTCTATTTATAACGCCTCTTTTATAATAGCACTTATTAGCCTTTTTTTTCCTAGCCTAATTATATTATTATTATTATTGTTGATTAATGCAATTAATTATAGTCATTTTAGTTTGCGAATTTTGTTAATAATTACACTTGGATTTATAACGCCATATCTTTTAATTTTTATTTTTTCATTCTTGACAAACTTGACATTTATAGAGCCTAATTTTTTTAATTTAAACACTATTTCATTTTCAAAAATAAACATCCTTCACTCTTCAAAAAAAATATGGCTTTTTGTACTATTTATTGTTATATGTTTCTCTTTTATAGAGATGTTCTCTTGGCTATATAAAAAAAGCATTAAGTCAAGAAAAACATTTAAAACCTTAATTTGGTTTTTTTTAATTTCTGTTATAATTTCTGTTTTATACGGGGCGGAGTATCTATATTTCGCTATACTTCCTCTTTCTGTAATTATTGCAAATTATTTTGTTTATTCCAAAAAAAGAAGATTAGCAAACGTATTATTTTGTTTGTTTTTAATTACTTCTTTATATTATAGATATATGATTATATATTAATGTGTAAGTTTGCACTTTAATTTATTAATTATGAAATTTGGAGTTGTAGTTTTTCCTGGGTCAAATTGTGACATGGACATGCTTTATGTGCTAGAAAACATCATGAAACAAAATGTTGTTAAACTGTGGCACAAAGAAACCGATTTAAAGGGTTCGGACTTTATTATTTTACCAGGAGGCTTCTCTTATGGTGATTACCTAAGGTCTGGTGCAATTGCTAGATTTTCACCAATTATGAAACAAATAATAAGTTTTGCTAATTCAGGCGGTTATGTTATGGGAATCTGTAATGGGTTTCAAATACTAACTGAAAGCGGTTTACTTCCGGGAGCGCTTTTACATAATACATCCCACAAGTTTATCTGTAAAAATATTCATTTAAAAGTTAGCACAAAAAATACTTTAATCACTAATTGTTTTGAAGATAAACCAGTGAAAATTCCTATTGCTCACGGAGAAGGCCGGTATTATGCAGATAAAGACACTTTAAAATTATTACAACAAAATGATCAAATCTTGTTCAAATACTGTGACAAGGAAGGAAATATTAATGAAGAATCAAATCCAAATGGCTCAGCAAATAATATAGCAGGAATTTGCAACCAAGACAGGAATGTTTTTGGCATGATGCCTCACCCCGAAAGAGCGGCAGACAAGGAGCTTTCGAATCAAGATGGTAAATTGCTTTTTAATAGTATTTTACAGCTTACAGTCTAAACAGCACAGCTATAATTATACTTCGAAGAATCTTAATTCTTATTTAAAATTGACAAGAAAACACATGTCATTTATCAGCTTTTTTAACTATTGTGCACTCCGCATATACATATTTTTTAATTAAAGTTGTTAAATCAATTTGTGTTTTTTTTTTAACAATTAAAGTTGATAAATTATTATGTTTTTTTTTTGTTCAAAATAGGCTTTTTAAATTATAAATTAAATATTTGTAGTGTTGTTTATCAATTTATTCCTCTTGCGAAATAGATGCTGATAAATAGGAGGTAGAGGAGTCCAATTTTTATTAAAATACATGTTTAACTGTTTGTTAGCAAACCATTGTTGAAAAAGAGTTAAGAGATAGTGTTTATAAATCTTGTTAAGTTGTAAATTAGTTTTTTTAATAATCTGATTAATTTTTAATATGCACATAGAACAAATTTTTAAGAGAAATCACGCCAAAATGCCGTTTCAAATGGAAAAGATTACGGAAGCGGTTTATAAGGCAATGATATCAGTAAAAAGTGGAGAGTTAAAGGACGCAGAAGAAATTGCTAAACAAGTACACAGCACCTTGTTAAAAAGGAAAAAAGACATTCCTAATTATGTTCCAAATGTTGAAGAAATACAAGATTTAGTGGAGCAAACACTTATGCAAAGTCAGTTTTTAGATGTAGCCAAGGCATATATATTATATAGAAATATTCAAACCAAAAAAAGACAAAGAAATATTTTTGAAAGAAGAATGACTTTAAAGCCGTTTGAATATCCTGAACTATATGAATATGTGCCCGCAATTAGGCATTCATACTGGATACATACAGAGTTTAATTTCACTAGTGATATTCAAGATTTTAAAACACATTTGTCTGATGTAGAAAGAAGTGCAATAAAAAATGCTATGCTTGCTATTTCGCAAATCGAAGTAGCCGTAAAAAACTTTTGGGGAGATATTTATCATAGAATTCCAAAGCCCGAAGTTGGTGCTGTTGGATCAACCTTTGCTGAAAGTGAAGTCCGTCACACTGATGCATATTCCCACTTATTAGAAATACTAGGTCTTAATGCTGAGTTTAAAAATTTAAAGAAAAACCCAGTGATAATGAAAAGAGTTAGGTATCTTGATTCTGCATTGGTAAGTTCAAAAAGTGAAAATGACAGGCAATATACCGAGTCAATTTTATTATTTTCATTATTCATAGAACATGTATCATTGTTTTCACAATTTTTAATTATCATGGCTTTTAATAAACATAAGAATATGTTAAAGGGAATTTCTAATGTTGTAGAAGCTACTTCCAAAGAAGAACAAATACACGGTGATTTTGGAATAGACTTAATCAAAATTGTAAAGCAAGAAAATCCAGAATGGTTTGACGTAAAGTATGAATTTAAAATTCAAAACATGTGTAAAACAGCTTATGATGCAGAAAGCTCAATTATTGATTGGATTTTTGAAAAAGGGGAAGTTGATTTTCTTCCAAAGGCTCAAATTAAAGAATTTATTAAAGATAGGTTTAACAGGTCATTAGAAAGTATTGGGGTACAAAAAGTTTTTGAAACAGACCAACTTTTACTAAATGAGACTGAATGGTTTAATGATGAGATAATAGGCACAAAGCATGTTGACTTTTTTGTTAAAAGATCTATCAATTACAGTAAGAAAACACAAAGTATAACCGCACATGATTTATTTTAAGATATGCAAGATATAAAGAAAGATTTAACTAAAGAAGAAAATTTAAATACCAATAAAGCTGCGTCAAATTACGAGTATTTACTAAATGCCAGAAGTTCTGCTTTAAATGCACAAAAGAAAAGTAATGATTTTAAATGGCTTACAGAACATAGTAGAAGTTTTCTTGCGGCGGGATATGTTCCTGAAGGCGTCATGCCAGAAACTAGAATTAGGGAAATAGCCGACAGAGCAGAAGAAATTTTAGGAGTTAAAGGTTTTGGAGACAAGTTTTTTGGCTATATGCAAAAAGGATACTTCTCATTATCATCTCCTGTTTGGTCAAATTTTGGTAAAAAAAGAGGCTTACCTATTAGCTGTTTTGGGTCAAACATTTCAGATGACATGGGGAATATTTTATATACTCAATCTGAAGTAGGTATGATGTCAAAATTAGGGGGGGGGACCTCAGGTTATTTTGGTAATATTAGGCACCGTGGAGCTAGTGTTAAGGATAATGGAGAGGCTTCGGGATCTGTACATATAATGCAACTCTTTGAAACAATGGTTGATGTAGTTAGTCAGGGCTCTGTACGCAGAGGCAGGTTTTCACCATACTTACCTGTTGAGCATAAAGATATAATGGAGTTTTTAGATATTGGAACTGAAGGAAACCCTATACAGGAGTTAACTCATGGAGTTTCTGTAACAAATGAATGGTTACAAGAAATGGTAGATGGGGATATGGACAAAAGAGCAATTTGGGCAAAAGTTCTACAAAGAAGAGGGGAGATTGGCTACCCATATATTTTCTTCAAAGATAATGCCAATAATGGAGCCCCTGAGGTTTATAGAAAAAACAACTATAGTGTTAATGCAAGTAATTTGTGTACAGAAATAATGCTTCCTTCTAATGACAAGTGGTCATTTGTTTGTTGTTTATCATCTTTAAATGTTTTACACTATGAGGATTGGAAAGAAACAGATGCAGTAGAAACAATGATTTTTTTCCTGGATGCTGTAATCAGTGAATTTGTAGAAAAATTAGATGCTTATAAAGACTCTGAAGATCTTGACGATCAACAAACGTTTTTGTTTATGCAAAGAGCGTATAATTTTGCAAATGAACATAGAGCTTTAGGGCTTGGTGTTTTAGGCTGGCATTCTTTTCTGCAATCTAAAATGTTATCATTTAACAGCCAGGAAGCATTTAATCTCAATAACGAAGTGTTTAAGTTGATAAAAGAAAAATCATACAAAGCATCAGAACAACTAGCGGACATGTTTGGAGAGCCAGAAGTTTTAAAAGGTGTTGGTAGAAGAAATACAACATTAAATGCTATTGCACCAACCACATCATCAGCTTTTATTTTAGGCCAAGTTTCTCAAGGAATAGAGCCTATATGGTCCAACATATATGTAAAGGATATAGCTAAAACAAAATGCACAATCAAGAATCCTTTTTTAGTTAAATTATTAAATGAAAAAGGAATGAATACAGATGAGGTTTGGAAAAATATAAGAGACAGAGATGGTTCAGTGCAGCACTTAGATTTCTTGTCAGCAGAAGAAAAGGATGTATTCAAGACCTATGCAGAAATTGATCAAATGGATATAATTTATCAGGCAGCAACCAGACAAAATCATATTGACCAGGGTCAATCTGTAAATCTTATGGTACACCCCAATATGCCAACTAAAGATATTAATAAACTATACCTTACAGCCTGGCAGCTAGGTTTAAAATCTTTATACTACCAGCACAGTATGAATGCTGCCCAACAATTTAAACAAAACAAGGAATGCGCTTCATGCGAAGCATAAATTTGAAAGTTGCAAAATATTTTCTTGTTTTAACTCTATATAGTTGTGCAAATATCATTATGCCCACTGGCGGCGAAAAAGACACTCAATCTCCTAAAATAGTAAATACAGCAATTATTAAGGGAGACCAAAAAATCACTATAAAAATTGATTTTGATGAATATATTCAAACAAATAATTGGGAACAAAACTTTTATATTTCACCGCCGTTAAAGAAGAAGGTACAAAAAAATATTAAAGCAAAATCCCTGATTCTAAAAATAGAAGACACATTATGTAAGCAATCAACATACAGCATTTGTTTAAATTCATGTATTAAAGACAATAATGAAGGAAATATATTAACAGAATGTTTTTATAATTTTTCGTTAGACACGCAATTAGATACATTTTCTTTCGGGGGTTGTTTGCAAGAAGCATACACTTTAGATTCAATTGAATCAGCGGCAATTTTACTTTATGATGCAGATACTCATGATTCTTTAATTTATAAAATCCCACCAAATTTCATTGCTAAGACTGATAAAAATGGATATTTTAATTTTTCTAATTTAGATTCTAATACATATCAAGTCTTTGCTCATCAAGATTTCGAATACAAATACTCTAATAGTAAAAAAACAGCATTTTTAAATTATACAATTAATGCAAAAAAAGACAGTTTTGTATCGCTTTACGCTTTCGAACCCCTATTGCAAAACAATATAATTTCAGACAGTATTTCAAATATAAAAAAAGATATTAATGATAAAATAATTAAAGACTCATCTCAATTTTTAGAAGAAAACTACGGAAATCTTGAGTTAATTATAGATAAAATAAATCCCTGTATAATTCAACTTATTAGTAATGAAAAAGTTATAAAAGAACTTAACTTTTCTACAGGACCATATATTATTAAAAATATTCCACCAGCAAATTATAGAATAAAGTATATTTATGACATAAATAATGATGGCAAATGGAATACTGGCAATTTGGAAGAAAGAGTTCTTCCTGAAAAAGTCATTTATTATCCAAATGAAGTAAACATAAGAGCAAATTGGGATCTAGTGTTAGACTGGTCTATTTTATAATAAAATCATCCTGATCTTTTAAAAAGTTCATTTGCCTTCTTTTAAGCTTTAAATCTTTTCTTGACAACTGAAAGCTAAAAACATTTTCTATATTTTCTTTAGCATCAAATATTTTATTTCCAAAAGCATCATAAGCTTTAGACTTTCCGTTAAAAGGTATATTATTTTCATCAATACCAACCCTGTTTACACCAATAGTATAGGACTGGTTTTCTATTGCCCTCGCTTTTAATAACGCGTCCCAGGCATCAATCCTTTTTGTTGGCCAATTTGCTAAATATATTAAAACATCATAATAAATATTGTTTCTAGAGAAAACAGGAAATCTTAAATCATAGCATATTAGTGGGCAAATTTTCCATCCTTCTATATCTATAATTGTTCTTTTTGTTCCTGCGGTTAAAAATTTTTCTTCTTTTGTTAAAGAAAACAAATGTCTTTTATCATATTTAAAAATCTCTCCATTTTTCGAAACCCATATCATTCTATTATAAACTTTATTTTTTTCATTAACCATTAAACTTCCAGCAATAGCACTATTTTTTTCAAGAGCTATTTGCTTCATCCATGTTATAGTTTTACCCGACATTGCTTCTGACAAATCAATAGAACTTGGACAAAAAGCAGTATTAAACATTTCAGGAAGCAAAATAATATCCGAATTATTAATGTTGGAAATTAAATTTGTAAAGTGACTAAGGTTTTTTTCTTTGTTTTTCCAAAATATTTTAGACTGGATTAATACAATATTTAGCTCGTCTTTCATAAATTAGTCAAAAATAATTTTTTTCTCTACACTTCCGTCGTTAAAAATACTTATAATAATATCATGTTTGCTCAAGTTAGTTTGACGGCCTAGCAGGTCTAATGATTTAATTAATTTTTTGTCTAAAATATTATCTTTAATATGTGTTGGTTTTAATGGTATTATAAAATCAACTATGACCGGAAAATGATCTGAAGCCGTTTTGGTGTCATTCCAAAACAAATTATTTTGTGAGAGAAATAAAGGACTCATATGTTCCGTAGACATAATAAATGATTTACTTACAGACATGACACTATTTGTGTAAAAAACAAAATCTAGTCTTCCAGGAGGATAATCTCCGATTGAAGGGTAACTCTTATCCCATGTGTAAGCAATGTTTTTTTCATTAAAATAGCACACTTGATCTTTTAAAGGTGTATTATCCCAGTCAGGAAAACCACCATTGCCAAACATATTTGTATCGGAAATAGTCCCGTTTATAATTGTATAGTATTGCTGTGAATAGCCAACCAAATTCATATCACCAGAAAAGGATATAGGTGTGTTCATTGGAAGATCAACAACACCTCCAACTGTTTTAGCGTCATGAATAAACGCAATAGCCGCGTCAAAATTTTCTTGCCTCCCTTCATTATTACCACAACATGGGGGGTGTGCATTTATAATTAAAATATCAGATAAATAAATATTATCTGGTAAATCTATTAGTTCCGCATTAATTCTTGTAGAAATTTGCCAAGAATCAATAGACGGGTATTTTGATATTGTTAAATTTCCAGTATTTAAATCTGTAAAAATATATGGGTAGTTAGTATAATTTGAGTCTAAAAAAGCAACGACATCGCTATAGTTGGTATTGCCGCACTCTTGATATGTAATAATGTCAGCATCAACAACTTCAAATATTCTCTGATGCTCATCCTTACGACTATTGCTTTTAAGACCATTACTCAACACATTATAGGTCATAATTCTTAAATCATTACTGTTGTTTTTTAATAAGTCTATTGTGTTATAATTTACAAAAGAATTGTCAAATACATATGTAAATACTGAGCCATTGTCAGGCATTATATCACCCCCAAGAACCTCTTTTATCGAAATAGAGATGGTGTCTGAAAATAATTGTCTATTTATAGCAATTTCAAACTCGTCAGAACTGTAGGTAGGTAGTGGAATAATATCAAAATCATATAATGAAAGAGTGTCAACAATTGGAAAATTGGTGTCATCCCATATTAATTTATCAAAAAAATTTATTCCGAACTCTGAACCAATATTATTGGTGTAATATCCTGTAGAGGGATTGTTATCGCTATCAATATTTATTATAATCTTTGAAGGAATTATAAATTGTTCTGTTAAGTCTATTTCTTGGTCACATTTAATTCTAATATATAAATACTCATTGTTATTACATACACTAAAAGACAATAAATCTACTCCTTGTGTGTCAAATAAGCTGTCAACATAATTGTCATTAACAGAGCTCCAATCATCAAAAAATCCATCAATTTTAATATTATTTTGACCAAAAGAAATATTAAAATAAAATAACAACAAAAACATTGTAGAAGCTATTTTTTTCATAATTAACAGTCTTTAGTTTTAGCTTACTATTTATT